>Ga0268262_10000043_pt1 | contig 140019 bp, 118 predicted proteins | sample TergutNc150P3_FD_190354 | JGI IMG/M metagenome (GOLD analysis project Ga0268262, IMG submission 190354) | Nasutitermes corniger P3 segment gut microbial community from laboratory colony in Florida, USA - Nc150 P3 (SPAdes) (version 2) | ecosystem: Host-associated > Arthropoda: Insects >...
TTACTGTAAAACAGGTTGAAATTATGGATATGTACGGACGTTTGGTTTGGAAAGGGCAAGCGCCTGACGTTAAAACCGAAATTACGCTGAATGTGGCTACCGGTATTTACGGCGTGCGCATTATTACAGAATCCAATACGATGACTACGAAAGTGTCTATTACTAAATAAACACTCATTATGCGATTAAATAAATAGGCTGTCTCAAAAAGGCAGCCTATTTACTATCTAATAATTGGTCACCATCGTATCAAATATAAATCTTTTACAAAAAAGATTAGTTTGGTTAAGAAAAAGTTTGAGGTGCTATGAAAAAAGATTTAACCATTTTCCGTAAATCATTATTTTTATAATTATTGTTGTAATAAAAAAATATTATATTTGCAGCCTCGAAAAATTGTAAACCAAAGTTATATTATTAATTAAAAAATGTTAGATTATGAAAAAATTATTTATCCTATTTTTCAGTGTAATTTTTACACTTTTTTCATTACATGTACAATCTCAAACGTTCACCATTACAGCAACTTCCGCAGGTGAAGGAGAGATTATTCCTTCCGGCGTTGCCTATGTAGAATATGGAGCGCATTCTGAAATTTACGTTTTCGATGCCTCACCCGGTTATCATGCCCACTATGCGATTATTGACGGCGTAAATAATGCACTTGCAGTATTTAATGGATTCCATCGTTTTATGGATGTAACGGAAAACCACACCATTCATGTCATTTTTAAACCTAATAACTTTACTATCGTAGCCACGGCATCCGAAGGCGGAGTTATTAACGAGATGGGCGTAGTAACGGTTGCTTACGGTACTAACAAAACCCTCTATTTTGAACCTTTTGCAGGCTACAAAACTGTGCGCGTGATAATTGATGGTATTGACAACGAACAAGCCGTAGAAGATGGGTTTTATACTTTTGAAAATGTATCAGGCAATCATCAAATTGCAGCACAATTTGAAAAAGTATGGTATGACGTTACTTATCAACCTGTACCTGGCGCTCTTGTTGCTCCCGTTGTTGGATATACCTCACCCGTTAAATATGGCACCAGCTATCTCTTCACCATTGTGCTCGAAGAGGGTTGCAGCCAGTCTAATATCTTAGTACGTGTTAACGGTATTCCTCTCAATCCGACAGGCGATGTTTATGCTATCACCAATATCTTTATGGATCAAGTGATCACTATTGAGGGCGTTGTGCTGAACAAATATGAACTTGTTGCCAAAGCATTTAACGGCGGAACGATAACTCCGGCAGGTGTTTTCGTGGTAACTCACGGCGAAAGCAAAACATTTACCATCACCCCCGATCCCGGTTTCAAAGTGAGTAATGTGGTTGTAAACGGCGAATCTAAAGGTGCAATAGAAACCTATACGTTCTTCGACATTAGAGGTAACAGTACTATTAAGGCTTATTTTGAAGTTCCTCAGGGAATTAACAATATTGATGAAACGGCTATTACCGTATTCAGCCATAACAATACTGTAACCATTATGAACAACCAACTTATTCCCGTAAAACAAGTTGACATTATTGATATGTACGGTCGCTTGATTTGGACAGGACAAGCATTTACAGAAAAAACTGACATTTCACTTGATGTTGCTACCGGTATCTACGGCGTGCGCATTACTACAGAATCCAATACGATAACTACAAAAGTATCTATTACCAAATAAATAATAATAATAATGAAAAGAGGCTGTCTTAAAAAGCAGCCTCTTTTTTTATTTTTATTAAGCAGCAAATTTAGTTACCGTTCATCGCACAATAATCTCATCTACAAAAATAAACGCCGGATACCCCGCACCCAGATGCCACTCCGGTAAATTGCCGTAATTGATCGCTTTTATTTTAATAAAACGGGCACTATCCTCTTTCTTTATCATAAAATCGTCAATTATGGGCGTATAGTCATCATCAGGGTAAGGACAACGAAAGTCGCCGTAAGGTTTGTAATGAATGCCATCTATGGAAGTCTCAACGTGCATAGATTTTGGGAAGAAGATCCACGAACGGACATCCTGCAAGAATCCTGCGCCAATTTCGTGGATATGTTTTACCGATTCCAAATCTACAATGGCTTCAAAATCCTGCGCCTGATAACCTTGCCAACCACCCAACCGAAAATTCACATTGCCACGAATGTAATCTATCAGCCCCTCGTCGCCGTCTGCCGTGTATTGCGAACTGTATTTAGACAAAATTTGTATGGATTTGTCTTTTTGAACTTTGTAATAGTTTGCCTCTACCACATTGCTGTAGCCGGTTTCAGGATTCCACGCTACGGCTTTTAAAAAAGTGGTCGTGTCAATTACAATCGGATGCGTGTATTCCAATGAATTTATGGTGGGTTCAGAGCCGTCGGTAGTATAAAAGATTTTATAATTGAAAATTGAAGATTGAAAATTGAAAATTGATATCTCTGTGGAGTTTTTGAAAGAGCGTTGCATTTGGGAGAAAACAGGAACAACCGTAAGTGTTTGTTCTACTTTTGTTTGAGGTCTTTCGTCTATTGCAACTCCGAAATTCATATTGGGTTGTGCACCCATTACAAATTCAAGTGTTCCGCCATTTTTTATATCATCGTATGTAATATATGATTTTGTGTAAGGATTACCGTTTAGTTTAACAGATTGAATATAAATATTTTTATCTGACTGGTTGTGTGCGATAACCATAAATTGTTTGCCGTTTTCCAACTTCATAGTAATTTTATCAAAAACGGGGGAACCTAAAATATACTTGTTATCTCCCGGACACACCGGATAAAAGCCCATCGCGCTGAATACGTACCACGCCGACATCTGTCCGCAATCTTCATTGCCAATTAATCCGTCGGGTTTTGAAGTATAGAAATCGTGCATAATTTGACGGCATAAGGCTTGTGTTTTCCAGGGTTTGCCGATATAATTGTACAGATAGGCGGCATGGTGGCTGGGTTCGTTGCCGTGTGCATATTGTCCTATCAAACCGGTAACATCTACCTGATGACGTCCGCTCAATCCGGTTTTGGTGTAAAACAGTGAATCTAAAAATTGTTCCACTGTGGCATCGCCGCCGCGCAGGGCAATGTAGTTCGTAAAATCGTGCGGAATATAGGTAGAATATTGCCATGAGTTTCCTTCGGTAAAGTGGTTGTTCACCTCTGCGGGGTCGAACGGAACGAGCCACGCACCGTTGTACTTGGGACGCATAAAACCATTGGGATCCAGCATATTTTTGTAATATTGACAACGTTTATTAAATTCCCTGTACACATCTTCATTACCGATGGCTTTGGCAAACTGCGCAATACACCAGTCGTCGTAAGCGTATTCCAATGTTTTGGAAACCCCTTCGTGTTCTTTTTCGCCCGGAATAAAACCGTACTGCGCATATTCGGGGCGCCCCAGCCTGTTCAGTGTAGCGCTGTGAAGCATCGCTTCCAACATTTTGTTTTTATTGTAATCATCAATTCCTTTCACAAACGCATCGAAAATCACCGGCACGGAATGGTAGCCAATCATACACCATGTTTCAAAGGCTGCCAGTTCCCACATCGGGAGCATCCCGCCCTGCTCGTAGTGTTTGAGAAAAGTGTAAATAAAATCGGCAGAACGCTTTCTATCTATAAGATTCAACAACGGATGCAAAGCGCGGTAGGTGTCCCACAATGAAAAAACAGTGTAAACTTCGTGATTCTCTGCTTTGTAGATTTTTCCATCCATTCCCCGATAACGACCATCTACATCCGTAAACAGATAAGGCGATGTAAAACAGTGATACAATGCCGTGTAAAACACTTTTTTAAGTTCTATATCAGAGGTTTCTACCATAATCTTTCTTAATTCGGCATTCCATACATTATCTGCTTTATTCACATATTTTTGAAAATCAAAATCGGGCATCTCCGTTTGATTTTTCCGTGCGGCGGACATATCGTCTGCTACACCCGAAATAGCCACCTTAAGCCATAGTTCGGTTACTTTAGTATCAAAATAAACAATGGCTTTACAATTAGTGCCTTGAATATAATCGTGAATAGTTGCAGGTTTATCATTCACAAAAAAGGTAATTTTCTGAATGGGCTCTGAAAACAGCATAGAAAAAGCCAGATGCTGTTCTTCGTTCCACGCACGCGAATTGCGAAGCCCGATTATTTCGTTGTTGTTGGACAGGAATTTCATACTGCTGTTGAGTACAATATCTCTGTGTTTTAGATCAATAATAATTCCTCTTGCTTTGCCATTGGGCGGAAAACTGTAGTGATGCATCGCTACCCGCTTTGTTGTGGTAAATTCTGCTTTAATATTATATTTGTCTAATAATACGGCGTAATATCCGGGTTTTGCCGTTTCGTTCTTATGGGAAAATGTAGAGCAATATGCAGTGTTCACGATGGACGGCTGTCCCGTAAAAGGCATTACCAGCACGTCGCCATAGTCGGAGCAACCGGTACCGCTGAGGTGGGTGTGCGAAAAACCGTACATCACAGTGTCGGAATAATGGTAGCCGGAGCAGCCTTCCCAACCGTCTAATCGTGTATCGGGGCTAACTTGAACAGCACCGAACGGGACGATAGCGCCGGGGAAAGTGTGACCGGTATAATCTGTGCCCACCATTGGGTTTACGAAGGAAGTAAGGGGTTGCGCACAAATCTCAGTAGCAAAAAGCAGAAGACAAAAGGCGAGAAGCGGTATGCGGTGAGCGGTGAGCGGTGAGTGGTAAGCGGTAGGGGGTGAGGATTTTTTCATAAGCAAAGTTTTTGTTATGATAAACGCTTTTATACGGCATTCTATTTTTGTGGCGCTAAAAAAAATATGTAGTAATAATTTTTTTTCGTGTTTGAATAAATAAGTTATTTTTGCCACCTAATATTCATTAACAATGAAACATTTTCTATCTTTTATTTTTATTTTTTCTGTTTTTACAAGATTATTAGCCGTTCCGGCATATCCCTATCCGGTTGTTTTCACACAACCCAACGGCGAAGAGGTTACTCTTATTATGCAAGGAGACGAGTTTGTTAAATTTGCACAAACGTTAGACGGCTATACACTTTTGTATAATGCCGAAGGATATTTTTGTTATGCACAGAAAAACGAACAGGGAGATATTGTGCCTTCCGATTTCTATGCAACAGATATATCAAAGCGGGGAGCATCTTTAAGCGCTCTATTGGCAAAAACACCAACAAATCTGCGATATAGCAACAATCAAATGTCAATCTACAGACAACTGAGAGAGATGGTGGAAAACGAAAACAGAAACAGTAGAGGTAACACTACCGGAATAAGAAAACTGTTGGTTATATTGATGCAATTTCAGGATAAACTTTTTATTAAGACTCAAGAGGACTTTGATAATATGTTCAATCAGTTGAAATATACTGATTATGGCGCTAATGGTAGTGTAAAGGATTTTTTTCTTGAATGTTCTTACAATAAATTAGAAGTACAAACCACTGTGGCGGGTCCTTTTACCGCTACGCATAATCACGCCTACTATGGCAGTGATTCGTGGATGGCTCGCGAATTGGCTACGGAAGCCGTGTATGCCGCTCATGCTGCCGGTATTAATTTTGCCAATTTTGCCATAGATGGCGAAATGCCAAGTTTTTACATGATTTTTGCCGGTCATGGCGAGGAAGCCGGTGGCGGCGTTAATTGTATCTGGTCGCACGCCTGGAGTATTGATCCTGTCCATTTGAATGGCGTATGGATATCTTCTTACGCCTGTTCTCCCGAACTTAGTGGCGGCAGCGGTACAAACATTACCCGAATTGGCGTTATCTGTCACGAGTTTGGTCACTCACTGGGCGCTCCGGATTATTATGACACCAATTATGAAGAAGACGGACAATATCAAGGTACCGGCACGTGGGAATTGCAAGCCAGCGGCAGTTGGAACGATAACGGAAGAACGCCGGCGCCCCCAAACCCCCGCTCGAAAGTTTATATATATCAATGGGCAACAGCTACTGAATTAAATAGCGCTCAAACCGTTACTATCCCTTCATCACGCATTTACGACAATGCCTATTTTAGAATTAATACACCCACCACCGACGAATATTATATTCTTGAAAACAAAATTAAAGAGGGTTACGATGAGTATATTCCGGGCGTTAATATGATGATTTACCACTGTGCTGCAAATATGGACGGAATGAATACTACCAGCCCTCAAAAATTCTATCCGGTGGCGGCAAATGCACCGATAGATCTTCCCAGATACGGTACAACTTACAGTTCGGATTACGGCACTGTTAACTCTACATCCTGCCCGTGGCCCGGAACTAACGGAAAAACAGAATTTACAAATTCTACTGTTCCTGCTATGATTACCTGGAATAGACAAAATGTCAATAAGCCTATTACAAATATCGCCGTACACGGCGATCATATTACTTTTGATATCCTTGGCGGCGGAACAAAAAATAATTACATTATTTTTCTTCCAAGCTACTACGGCTGTACTATTACACCGCAACCCGGCTATACCTCTCCTGTTGCTGCCGGAGGAACTTTTAAATTCAGTATTACAATAGCCCCTTCTCACAGCCAATCTACCATAGTAGTAAAGGCTAATGGAGCAACTATTACATCTTCCGGTAATATCTACACATTATCCAATATTCAATCCGACCAGATTGTAACGATTGAAGGTTTGCAATTTAACTCCGTAAATATTACTGCAAGTGCAGAGGAAAACGGAACTATCACTCCAAGTGGAGTTGTTATCGTGCCTATTGGAAATAATCAGCGTTTCGATATCTCTTGCTCTATCGGATATAGCGTTAAAGATATTTTAGTAGATGGCACTTCTGTGGGCCCTGTTACAAATTACATTTTTAGAGATCTAACAGAACCTCATACTATTAATGCAACCTTCAAAACAGGGGGAATCTATACTATCAATACTTCTATTACATCCGCTTCTTTTGAAACGGAAATGGGAAAACCTTCCGAAAGTGTTGAAGCTATCATCTCTTCTTCTGACGTGGTTACCGGTATTAATGTCAATGCTCCGCCAAAATTTCAAGTTTCTAACAATGGAACCCATTGGCTTCAATCTTTTACAATAATAAAAAATCAACTCCCTGCAAAAATCTATATTCGATTTAATCCATCTGCTACTGATTATGGAAGTTTCAATGACATCTTAACACTGAAATCTATCAGCGCTTATGCTGAAATCGCTCTTTTTGGAAACTCATTGGGAATTAATGAATATGAAGAGAATATTACACTGTTTCCAAACCCAACCACAGGAGAATTACGAATTACAAATTACGAATTACGAATTGAAAATGTTGAAATTTTTGATGTTTATGGAAAATGTCACTCGTCACTCGTCACTCGTTACGAAATCGGCGAAACCGTAATCAACATTTCTGATTTACCCGCAGGTCTCTATTTTGTTAAAATATATACTCAATCCGGCATACAAATCAAAAAAATTATTAAACTTTAAATTTTACACCTCTTAACCCCTTAACCCTTTAACATCATGGCAAAAAGTTACGAACAATCCGGAGTTTCCTTAGAAGCGGGCTATGAAGCGGTTCGCAGAATGAAAAAACATGTTGCCAAAACCGAACGGTTGGGTATGATGGGCAATATCGGCAGTTTTGGGGGGATGTTCGATTTGTCGCTGCTCAAAATGAAAGAGCCTGTTTTGGTAAGTGGCACAGACGGCGTAGGTACCAAACTGAAACTGGCGTTTTGGATGAACAAACACGATACTATTGGACAAGATGTGGTGGCAATGTGTGTAAACGATGTGTTGGCACAGGGCGCTCAACCCCTCTTCTTTTTAGATTATATCGCGGTGGGTAAAAACGACCCCGCCCAAATTGAACAGATTGTAAAAGGAGTTGCCGATGGTTGCGTATTGGCAAATTGCGCCCTCATTGGCGGGGAAACCGCCGAAATGCCCGATATGTACGAAATCGGCGAATATGATATTGCAGGATTCACTGTGGGCGCCGTGGAAAAATCAAAATTGATTGACGGCTCAAAGGTAAATATCGGAGATACCCTTATTGGAATACAATCTTCCGGCGTGCACTCCAACGGCTTCTCATTAGTGCGCAAAATTGTGATGAAAGACCATAACTTTGACCTGTATCAACATTTTAAAGAACTAAATGGTAAATTAGGTGACGTGCTCCTGACCCCTACTAAAATTTATGTAAAACCGGTACTCGAAGTGTTGAAAACTGTTGATGTTCACGCTATTTGCCATATTACCGGCGGTGGTTTCGACGAAAATATTCCCCGCGTGTTAAAAGAAAATCAAGGCGTTGAAATTGTTGAAAACAGTTGGGAGAAACCGCCTATCTTCAACTTTTTAGAAAAATGGGGAGATATCCCGCACCGCGAAATGTTCAATATCTTTAATATGGGTATCGGAATGATTTTGATAGTAAAACCTAAAGATGTTGCCAAAACAATGGAAATACTCCGAAATTGCGGAGAAAACGTTTTTGAAATAGGAAAAGTAACAGAAAAATGTGAATTTGATGTGATGATGAGATGATACTGTGTGAAACTCCGTGCCCTCTGTGTCTCTATGTTAAAAAATAATAATGAAAAAAATGAAAAAAATTGCAGTTTTTGCTTCAGGAAACGGCTCAAATTTTCAGGCAATTATTGATGAAATAGAACAGGGTAGATTGTTTGCGGAGATTGTGGCTTTAGTTACCGACAAACCCGATTGTTTTGCAGTGGAGCGCGCACACAACCACAACGTTCCCGTTTTTGCATTTGATCCCAAAAAATATACCTCTAAAGATGAATATGAGAAAGAGATTGCATTTTATCTTATCGAAAAAAGTGTTTCGCTTGTGGTGCTGGCAGGTTATATGCGCTTGGTCGGCGATGTTTTACTAAAGGCTTTTCCCAATCGTATCATCAATATTCATCCTGCTTTACTGCCTGCTTTTGCGGGGAAAAATGGTATTCTGCAAGCCTGGCAATATGGCGTAAAAATATTTGGAGTAACTGTGCACTACGTTGATGCAGGTATGGATACCGGAAAAATTATTGCACAGGAATGTTTTAAAGCAAATGGAAAAGAAACATTAACAGAGATAGAACAGAAGATACATACAATAGAACATCAGCTATATCCACAAGTAATCAGGGAAATTTTATAGTACGCACTTGGTTGGAAGTTTTTGCTTATCGCAAATCTTCCTCCTCAAATTCAAAAACATAGTCTCTCATTACAAACGCCCCAAATATACCATATCCATTTTTGATGTTGGAATAGATTTTCATCGGTTCTAATAAAAAGAATTGCATATCATCATTAGAATCTATCAAACTCTTTTCTAACAGATAACAATTTTTATCGGTTTGTAGAAGCCTTATATTAACAATAGTATCCTTAATATCATTCATTGTAAAAGCAGAATTAGTGCTAATTGTAGCAGACATCTTTTTCCCATCTTGACCTTTATCCGAATAAATACAAGGTTTATAGTTCATATCATGAAAAAAACCCCGAGCATAGTGATAAGATGTGTCTATTATAAATTCATCAGTTTCAGGATCATAGTTCCAAGAAAACATCATTTCAAGAGAATTATGGCAAAACATATAATAATTTTCCTCACCCGGATAATCTGTCCATTCTAAACATCCGTGATAATGAAGCCATGAATAGAGGTTTCCACTGTGAATATCATTAATGGCTTCTTCGATTTTAAAATTAAAGTTTGTTTCTCTTAAAAAAGGCACAGTGCAGGAGGCTAAAACGGTTTCAAATCCGGGCGCTGATGCTCTAATATAGTATGTTTTTCCCTCTCTTATAGGAAATTGTGATTGCGTGATAAAATAATGTTGATACAACCAAGAAAATTCCATTTTTACCCACTGTACATTATTTTCGGAAATTTCAACGGTGGCATTATCAACAACTTCAATCTTATGAGGTTTTTTTGAGAATAACGTTGCTGAATTGGTTAAGGTAACAATCGTTGTATCTAATTGAGGAACAAGATAACCACAAAGTACCAATTTCGGTTTTATGTCTAAATCTTTTTCTACGTAAGTAATACAAGAACTTAACGAAATGATTAAAAGCAGAGAGAAATAAAAAGATATTTTTTTCATAATTTAAAAATGGAAACTATAGGTAAATGATGGAATAATAGGGAATATGGTTATTTTTGCTAAGCTGTGAATTTGTTTGTTTGTAGAATGATCATATTTAGATTGAACCAGATAAATAAATGGATTTTTGTGGTTATACACATTATAAATACTCACTTCAAAAATACTTTCAAATCTTTTGTTTTTCTTGTGAGGTTTAATGAATTGGGCGGCAATATCCAAATGATGAAATGCCTCCATTCTGAAACTATTTTTCGCACCAAAATTTTCAGCATAATCACAAGACCAATAAGTAGCATATTCCTGAAACATCATACTATTGTATTTACCTAATAAAGCGTCAATACCAAATATTTCATAATGTTCGTCCGGTAAAGTGAGGGCGTTTCCGGTGGCATATACCCACGTTAGCGAAAGGTTAATATTTTTCTTTGGGCTGTACATCAATACCACAGACACGTCGTGGCGGCGGTCGTATCTTGCCCAAAATTTCTCTCCATAATTTAACTCGTTAAATTGTTGCTGCGCCCATGAGAGCGTATAGGCAATCCAGCCTGTAACCTTTCCAACCGATTTACGCGCCATCAATTCAACCCCATAAGCCCAACCCTTACCGGAAGTAATTTTAGATTCCCAATCTAGGTTTTGGTCTTTTTCAAAAGAGCCGCTAAGACCGTCTGAAAGTTCCGACATAAAGGAAGCGCCCGGCAAATATGCAATAATGTGGTCGGTCTTTTTATAATATCCCTCAATAGAAAATGTCATTCGGGGTTTCTTCGGTTCATACACCAACCCTAACGCCACTTGTTGCGAACGTTGCGGACGGATATTTTTTGTTACCGGCACCCAAATATCAGAAGGAAGCCCCACCGTGCTTGGCGATAACAAAAGCATATATTGATTCATCATAGCATAAGAGGCTTTCATAACCAAATCTTTACGAAAATTGTAACTGATATTCAGTCTGGGCTCAGGACAAATGTATGTTTTTTGAGGTACAGAGAAAAAATTTAATCTGAATCCGGGATTAATTCGTAATTTGTTTTTAATATTTATTTCATCTTCAATATAGAGCACATATTCCAATCCGGATAATAGCGATGTTTTATTCGCTCTAACAGCATCTGCTTTTAATTGCACGGCATTAGGACGCGCTTCATGATACGTTACAACAGTCCCCATAAGTATGGTATTCAAAGAATTAGGAATGTAAGTTAAATCATATTTTAATGAGTAATCTCTTATTCCTGAAGCAAAATCGTATGCAAAAGAAGATTGAGAATAATCCGAATACTCCGTAAGTTTTTGATAAATTTTCAATTTATAATCACTGAAAATAAAAGAGAGGTTTGAAAACAACTTATTAAAAAACAGGTGATTCCATCGCACGGTTGCAAGTCCGTTCTGCCAAAAGAGTCCTGCTTCATATTTAAAATCATTTTTCTCTTTTTGAATCATAGAAAATTTATCTCTTCCAAAATAACCGCTTACATATAATTTATCCTTATCTCCAAAATCGTAATTTAATTTAGCATTCAAATCATAGAAATAATAACCCATAGTAAATCCATCTTCAAACATAGCCATAATGGGACGTGAGAGTACATCAAACCAGGTTCTGCGTCCGGAGACCATAAAAGAGGATTTGTTTTTCACAATAGGACCTTCTGCCATAAAATGTCCTGATATTAAGCCCACCCCACCTTCTCCGTGATAAGATTCCTTGTTTCCTTCTTTCATTTTCACGTCAATAATAGAAGAGAGGCGTCCGCCGTAGCGTGCGGGGAATCCGCCTTTAATCAAGTCGGCGGATTTAACGGCAGCGCCATTAAAAATAGAGAAGAAACCCAAAAGATGGCTGGCATTGTATAGAGGGGCTTCATCCAAAATGATAAGATTTTGGTCGGGGCTGCCACCGCGCACAAAGATACCGGAAGTGCCCTCTGTGCCTGAGGAAACACCCGGCAATAAAGTTAAAGTTTTAAACAGATCTTTCTCTCCAAACAGCATAGGAACGCTTTTAACTTCCAGCGATGAAATGGTATGCGTGCTCATTTGGGGCGTTTCCATACTCTTCTTCTCGGCAGAAATTTGCACGGTTTGTAAAGTTATCGTCTTGTTCATCACTTTGTTAAAGGATAATTGGGGAACAGACGCCATAACCACCGTATCGATGGAAAACCCCATATAACTGTACAAAACCGTAACAAAATCGGCAGCCGGATAGGTTATGGAATAAAATCCATATCCATTTGAAAAAGCGATGATGTCATAATCGGGAAGATAGATAGTAACCCCCGGCAAACTTTCCATGCTGCCTTTTTCATAAACATAACCGCTTAAAGTATGTTTTTGTTGGGCAAACAAGAGAAAAGGGAAAAAACAAAACAAGGTGAGAAAATGTTTGTTCATGATGTGATGATTAGATGATGAGATGGTTAGGTGATTAGATGATGAGATGATTTTGGGATTATAAACATGATTTTTGGGGATTTATTGCATTCATAAAGAATAAATAATACAAGGTAGAGATTGTCTCAAAAGTATGTTTTATAGAACTCCGATTAGGTATAATTTACCTGATAGAATGTTATAAATACAAGCGTTAAAAATCAGAGAAAATTGGAAGATTTATTTAATTGAGACTCCGTGTTTCTCCTTAAACAACTGTATCCCTTCATCTAAAAACTTCAGATAGTTCTCCACATTTAATTCATAATAAGTAGGGCCGATTAGGACTGTGCCGTCCACATCTACAATAAAGTAGCAGGGTTGTGAATTTTCTTTGTAGCGGTTTTGTTCGTAAAACATTGCTTTTTTACCCAGCATGGTAATCGGGTCGCCGTTGTTATCTGAAATTTGGTCTTCGGGATGCAGTTTTACCACTTTATCGTCCACATATTGAGCAACTACTACAAACTCTTGGGCAAATTTGGCGCGCACATTCGGATCTACCCAAACAGCGCTTTCCACATTGCGACAATTTACGCAACCGTGTCCGGTAAAGTCAATAAACACAGGGCGGTTGGCTTTGGCAGCCACCCGAAGCGCCTGATCCAGATCAAAATATCCGTTAATGCCGTGTGGAAAATGCAACTTGTCGGCATAGCGCGGCGTTTCCCATACTTCAGCATCGGTAGAAACGGTAGAAAAAGAGGCGGTTTCTTCGCGTACAATTTTGCTAACGTCAAAGTCTTGCGTAGGCATAGGGGGCAACCAGCCGGAAATGGCTTTCAACGGCGCGCCGAACATGCCGGGAACTAAGTAAACCACAAACGAAAAAGTAAAAATGGCTAACATATAACGGAACCAACTTTTTTGCACCGGCATCTCGTCGTCGTGCGGAAAACGGATTTTTCCAATCAAATAGAAACCCATCATAGTAAAAATCACAATCCAAAAGGCTAAATAGACTTCGCGGTCTAAAATACGCCAGCCGTAGGTTTGGTCGGGAACATTTAAGAATTTTAACGCGAATGCCAACTCTATAAAAGCGAGGATTACTTTCATAGTATTCATCCAGCCGCCCGATTTGGGCATTGTTTTGAGCATTCCGGGGAAAAAAGCAAACAGCGTAAAAGGTACGGCTATGCCGAGCGAAAAACCCAACATGCCGATTACCGGTTTTAAAAACGAACCATCTACCGAATTGAGCGCCACTGCGCCGGCAATGGGCAACGTGCAGGAAAATGAAACCAACACTAACGTTAATGCCATAAAAAACACCCCGATAAGTCCGCCAGTACTCTCCATTTTTGCCGATTTATTAATCCAACTGCTTGGCAGAGCAATCTCAAAATATCCAAATAAAGATATGGCAAAAATGACAAAAATAGCGGCAAATAAAATATTAGGAATCCAGTGCGTGCTGATAATATTCGCGAAATCGGGACCAAAAATTGCCGACAGCAAAATACCCAACAGCAAGAAGATAATCACAATAGAGAATCCGAAAAAGAGTGCGTACCCTTTGGCTCTTTTTTCCATTTTCATAAAATAGGAGATGGTCATTGGAATCATAGGGAATACGCAGGGCATGAGTAAACCTGCCAAACCGCCTAAAAATGCTATTAAAAAGAAAATTAGGAGAGAGTCTTCGGATTTGTCGTTTTGTAGAGGCGTAGTTTCCTCTTTGCCGGTCAAGTCGTTAAGGCTTGAGTTGTTTTCGGGAGAACTGTCGCCAACGGAGGTTTTATCATCATTATAAAAAACATAAGACACATCGAGTGTTTCAAAACCGGAAACCGAAAAAGCAAAACTCTGGTCAATGGCAATGCAACGTCCTTCGATGCAGGCTTGTCCGGCAAGCTCGCCTTTTAAGTCAAAAGGCTCGTTAGTAAAAACTTGTATTTTTTGCTTAAACGTAACTTTTTTATCAAAATAGAGAGAGGTATCTTCAAAAACGGGGTCATAAGATACTTTGGCTTTGGGTTCCCAAACTTTGCCTACTCTTTTATAATTTGGAGATGCTTTAAAATCAAAACTCAAAGGGATTTCAATTCCTTTATGGTTTTGCGAATAGAGATGCCATTTGTCTTTAATGATGGCAATAAATTGCAGTTCTGCAACCGAATCGTTGATTTTTTCTGTTTTAAATTCCCATTTTACTGGATTTTCCATTCTGCTTTGAGGAAAAACGTAAAATGTTGATATTAAAATAAAAAAGGTAAAGATGAGGTGTTTTTTTGTCATAAAAAATTAAGATTTAAAATTTAAAATTTAAAATTTAAAATGGAGCAGCGAAAATAGAAAAATAGATTACCTTTGCCGCCAATTTAATAATGTTTTTATGAAAATCTTAAACGGAGCCGCTTTAGCAAAGAAAATAAAGTCGGTATTGGCTATTGAAATTGAGTATCTAATGAAGAAAAACGGACGTGCACCCAAACTTTGCATTGTTTTGGTGGGCGATGACCCCGCCAGCGCTTCTTACGTGAAAAGTAAACAAAAATCGTGTAACGAAATCGGTATTTTGTGCGATTTGAATATTCTTCCTTATTCAACTTCACAGAAGGAATTGCTTACATTAATAGAAACGCTTAACAACGACCCCGATGTGGACGGAATTTTGGTGCAACTGCCCCTGCCCAAACACATTGACCAAAATGCTATTTTACATACTATTGATTATAAAAAAGATGTGGACGGATTGCACCCTATGAATGTGGGACTGCTCAACCAGTCAGATGACGCCATCATTCCGTGTACGCCCAAAGGTATTTTATCGCTACTGAGGGCAGAAGATATTCCCATTACAGGTAAGCATTGCGTGGTGATCGGACGAAGTAACTTAGTAGGAAAGCCTATGGCGCAACTTATGCTTCGCGAAAACGCCTCTGTTACCGTTTGTCATTCTAAAACAAGAGATTTACCTTATTTAACCCGACAAGGAGAGATTTTAATTATCGCTATCGGACACCCCAATCTGGTGAATGCCGATATGCTGAAAGAGGGCGCAGTAGTGGTAGATGTGGGCATTAATAACGTGGATGGAAAATTGGTTGGCGATATTTACAACAGCATTGATTTAACCAATATTGAAAAGAAAGCGGCAGCCATAACCCCCGTTCCAGGCGGCGTAGGTCCTATGACCATCGCCTCGCTGATGGAAAATGTGGTGGAGATTTATAAAAGGAGGGTGATTAGTGATTAATGATTAATGATTAATGATTAGTGATTAATGATTAGTGATTAGTGATTAATGATTAATGATTAGTGATTAATGATTAGATAATTAGATAATTAGATGATTAGATGATAACCTTTGAACATTAAACCCGTACACCTTTAAACCTTAATAATATGCAAATCAAAGAAGTAATTCAATTTTTAGAACAAAAATTTCCCTTGCAGTGGCAGGAAGATTTTGACAATTGCGGTGTTCAATGCGGCGATGCGTCGCATAAAATTACCGGTATTGTGGTTTGTTTCGATATGAGTGAAGCTGTGATTGACGAAGCAATTGCCAAAGGCGCTAATATGGTGATTTCTCATCATCCCATCATTTATAAAAATGGATTGAGAAAGATTGAGCCTAACAACCGTGTAGGAAAAATTATTATCAAAGCATTGGAAAACAGAATTTTACTATATTCTATGCACACCAATATTGATAGCGGTAAGGGAGGCGGCAACGTGCTCTTTGCTCAAAAATTGGGACTGCAAAAGTTGTCGGTCTTGTCGCCTAAAGAGCATCTGTTTTATAAATTAGTGGTTTTTATTCCCGCCGAAAACAGCGTTTTATTGAAAGAGGCGTTGTTTAGAATTGGTTGCGGCAACATCGGGAACTACTCGCATTGCAGTTATTCTTGCGAAGGGGTAGGCTCGTTTAAACCGTTGGCAGGCGCTAATCCGCATATTGGAAAACACAATCGCATTGAGCGCGTAGATGAAGAGCGTGTGGAGATGATTTTTCCTAAAAATAAAAAACATCAAGTAATTGAAACACTGTATCAAAACCATCCATACGAGGAGCCGGCATTTGATATTATTGCATTGGAAAATCAACATAGAGAGGTAGGTTTGGGAAGAATGGGATTGTTGCCTAAACCGATGTTGGCAAAAGATTTCATACTTTATGTTAAAGAAAAATTAAATCTCGATATTGTTAAATATTCAGGAAACATTGAAGCTGAGATAAAAAAAGTGGCGGTTTGCGGCGGGGGTGGCGCATCGTTCATTACCGATGCCCTGATTGCCGAAGCAGACGCTTTTATTACCGGAGACTTAAAATATCACGACTTTTTTATTCCCGAAAATAAAATGTTACTCATTGATATTGGACACTTTGAAGGAGAACATTTTATCCGGGAAATAATTGTCTCACTTTTACAAGAAAATTTTAATACTTTTGCCACCCACTTTACGGAAGTAGAAATTCCGGTTATTAATAAAGCATAAATCTAAATATATTATCCAAAAATAAACATTATGGCTAAGAAGAAAATAGTTGAAAATCAATCTGCTGTTGCGTATAATGAGAACATTACCCATCTTCCCGAAAATATTCCTCAAGAAGGGGTTGAAGAGATTACTATAGCAAAAAAATTGCTTTCGTTGTACAATTTGCAACAAATTTGTTCCCAAATTGACAAAATTCGCGTAGTTAGAGGCGAACTTCCCAACGAAGTGCGGGATTTGGAAGATGCGTTAGCAGGTATGCAGACTCGTATTGAAAACCACAAAGAAGAGTTGGAAGAATTGAAACAGAAAGTTATAGCGCAAGATGCGAAAATGAAGGAATCTACAGTTTTGATTAAACGTTACGAAGACCAACAGAATAATGTGCGTAACAATCGCGAATATGAATCACTGTCGAAAGAAATTGAATATCAAAAATTAGAGATTCAAGTAGCAGAAAAACATAAAATTAAATTTAATACGGATATTGTTACCAAAATTGAAAATATTGCAGAATGTGAAGAAAAACGGAAAGAGATTGCAGAGGTTTTGGAACAAAAGAAAAGTGAACTTACCGATATTATTGCAGAAACTAAAAAAGAGGAACAGGAATTGATAGCCAAAGCGGAAGAACTGAAAAAGAACGTGGACTACAGGTTATTGAACGCATTTGAGCGTATTAGAAACAACGCCCGCAACGGTTTGGCAATTGTGCAAATTGAACGCGATGCCTGCGGAGGTTGTTTCAGCACAATTCCCCCGCAACGTCAATTGGATATTCGTTTACACAAAAAGATTATTGTTTGCGAAGCCTGCGGTAGAATTTTCATTGACAAACAATTGGTAGAAAGCCAAAACAATTAAAAAACCTAAAATCATAATATAGATGGAATTAACCTGGATTTCCATCATTATCCTTATATGTTCCGGTATTATTGTCGGTTTCATTAATACGCTTGCCGGCGGTGGTACGGTAATCTCAATTTCGGTTTTTATGTTTTTTGGATTGCCCCCATTAGTAGCCAATGGCACAAACCGCATTGCCATTATTTTTCAAAACCTTACTGCTGTTGCCTATTTTCAAAAAAACAAATGTATTGATTGGCATAGAATACTCCATTTAGGCATTCCTATTGTACTGGGTAGCCTTACCGGCGCGTTCATTGCCGGCTATATCTCTAACAGGTGGTTTCACTATATATTTGCAGGAGTGATAGTGATATTCGGAATTTCGATGCTCCTCAATCCAAACAAATATATTCACGAAAGAACTGATTTAGTGAATCGCAAAGTTACTCCGTTGCAATATATGGTTTTCTTTTTATTAGGAATTTACGGAGGATTTGTACATGTCGGAATAGGTTATCTGCTTCTCGCCGTTTTAGTATTGATGAATGGATACGACCTGTTAAAAGCCAATGTGCTAAAAAACGTTTTGGTGTTAAGTTATGTTCCGTTTTCGTTGCTGATATATGCTTTACAAGGGAATGTATGTTGGAGTTTCGGACTTATTCACGCCATCGGAAATATCATTGGCGCCGGTTTGGCAGCACGTTTGGCAATAAAAAAAGGCGCTCCGTTTATTCGTTATATCGTGCTGATATTAATAGTTATTGTAATTTTACAAATATTTGGCATCATTACGCCAAATATAAAAACTTAAAAATATGAGCAGGTATTAATTTTCTTCTAAAGCCTTGATTCCGGGAAGTTCAATGCCTTCCAAATATTCGAGCATAGCGCCGCCGCCGGTGCTGATGTAAGAGACCTCTTTGGATAGTCCGAATTTGCCAAGTGCGGCAATAGAATCACCGCCGCCGATGAGGGAGTAGGCGCCGTTCTTCGTACTTTCTGCAATCGCTTCTGCCACTGCTTTTGTACCAACGGCAAATTTGTCCATTTCAAAAACACCCACAGGACCGTTCCACAAAATAGTTTTGGAATCTAAAATTACCTTTTTAAACAGTTCAATAGTCTTGACGCCAATATCCATTCCCAGCCAGTTGTTCGGAACATTTGGGTCTTCAGTGAGCAACGTATTGCTATCTTCGGCAAATTTATCGGCGCAGAGATTATCCACAGGCAAATAGATGTTAATACCTTTAATGTTGGCTTGTTCCAAAATCTCTTGGGCAACGGGAACCATATCTTCTTCAAACAGAGAGTCCCCGTGTGTAAAACCTAATGCAGACAGGAAAGTGTAACTCATACCGCCGCCTACAATCAGATTATCTACTTTTTCCATTAAATTTTTCAAGATGTTGATTTTGGTAGAAACTTTTGCGCCCCCGATAATAGCGGTAAAAGGAGATTTTTTTTCTTCCAATACTTTTTTCAGACTTTGTACTTCGCTGTAGAGCAGGTATCCGGCGTAGGCATTTCCGGGAAAAAATTTTGCAATCGTAGCCGTTGAGGCGTGTTCGCGGTGTGCCGTACCAAAAGCGTCGTTCACATAAATATCGCCTAATTTGGCTATTGCCTTTGCAAATTCGGGATCTCCTTTTTCCTCTTCTTTGTGAAAACGAAGATTTTCCAACAATGCAACTTCGCCCGAATGTAAACGGTTTATTTTTTCTTCAATATCACTATCCAACACATCGCCAAGGAAAACTACAGGTTTTCCCAGCGTTTCAGAAACGGCGCTTACAATGTGTTTCAACGAAAAAGTATCGTTCACTTCGCCTTTCGGTCTGCCCAAATGAGACATCAGGATAGCAATACCCCCTTCGTTCGTAATTTTATTCACCGTTTCTACTGTTCGTTTAATACGGGTAGTACTGGTTACTTGCAGTTGTTCGTTTTGCGGCACGTTATAATCAACGCGCACCAACACTTTTTTGCCTGATAAGGAGGCTTGGTCAATAGATTTCATAATGGGTGATTTATATAAACAATTAAAAATTAATGATAAAAACGAGATTGCAAAAGTATATGAAATTTTTAATTGGGATTAAAACAACAGATGTTCTGCTAATATTTTCACTCCCAATAACACCAGCACCGCTCCTCCGATAAATTCGGCTTTGGATTGATACCTTGCACCGAAAAAGTTTCCAATCATTACACCACCCATAGAGATACAAAAAGTGGTTAGCCCTATGATGATGATAGCAATGTAAATATTGATTTCAAAAAATGCAAAAGTTACTCCCACTGCCAAAGCATCAATGCTGGTCGCAATTGCTAAAAGTAACATTTTCACAAACGTAAACTGATGGTCAGTAGCCCTTTTTTCCTCTTTGGAAAAACTTTCCCAAATCATTTTTCCACCAATCAATGCGAGAAGCACAAATGCAATCCAATGATCAACACTTTGAATTTTGTTAGCAAACAATCTACCGGTAAAATACCCTAAAAACGGCATAAATGCCTGAAAGAGACCAAAATATATGCCGGGAATTAAAACTTCTTTCATCTTCACTTTTTTTACCGACAACCCCAACGTAACAGAAACCGCAAACGCATCCATAGACAACCCAACCGCAATCAAAATAATTTCCAACAAACTCATAAATAACTATCTGTATATTAATCACTAATCACTAATCACTCTTTTCATTGGCACAACACAAAAGTATCGTCTCTTGCATTGAGGCAAAGCACGGGAACATTTTCCCCGTTTCCCAAAATTTTATTTTCCACAGGTCCAAAAAGAAGATCAATCAAAGAATAGTGTTCGGTCATTAAAAAAAGCATAACACTATTTCCGGTTTTTTTGGCAAAATGTAGTCCAAAAGTATGAATATTGTCAATTTTTGTAAACGAATGGATTGTGTAAGAAACATTTAAGTTGTTGAACATTTTTGTAACAAACTCAATGTTGTTTTGTACTTTTTTTCTAAGAAGTTCCTCTTTATATTCATTAAAAATGATGTGTATCAACAGGTTTTCTTCTGGAATGTGGGGACAATTTTTTTGAAAATATGCAGGAAAATAACTTGCCCACAACGCTAGTTCCTTATCCTGACAGTTAATGTCTAACGGTAACACAACCTGTTGATAATCATTTTCTTCAAGTTCAATATTCCCAATAGTTAACACCGGTACACGCGATGTAGCAATCCATTTTCTTGCACTTTTAGCATTGAAAAATGTAATTTTTTTTGCAGGCGCTACCGGCATTACAAAGCAGAGCGTATCTCTTTCTTCCGCAGCGGAAAAGATTGCACGAAGGTCTGATTGCTTTGTAATAGAGATTTCATTTATTTCAGCATCAAAAATCTGAGATAATCTGTTAGCGTGCGCTAATGCCGCTTTCCCATAAGCGGAATGGTCGGTAAGAAGTGTAATGGTGGCGGGCATATTAGTGACGAGTGGCAGAACTTAGTACCTGTCAATAGCGTTCAAATTTTTGAAAGCAACTTTGAGGCGTTCTACCATTGATTTTTCGCCTTCGCGGAGAAACATACGCGGGTCGTAGTATTTTTTGTTGGGTTTATCTTCGCCTTCGGGATTTCCGATTTGTCCTTGCAAATATGCTTCCTTTGCTTTGTAGTAATTCATAACCCCTTCCCAGAAAGCCCATTGCGTATCGGTGTCAATATTCATTTTCACTACGCCGTATTGGAGCGATTCGGCAATTTTTTCGGGCTCGGAGCCGCTGCCGCCGTGAAATACAAAATTTACAGGATTAGGCTGGGTTTTATATTTTTCTTGAATGAATTTTTGAGAATTATGTAAAATAATGGGTTCTAATTTCACATTTCCGGGTTTATACACACCGTGTACATTTCCGAAAGAAGCCGCGATAGTAAAGTTAGGACTTATCTTCATCAGTTCTTCGTAAGCAAACGCCACATCTTCGGGTTGTGTGTAGAGTTTGGCGCTCTCCACGCCGGTGTTGTCCACGCCGTCTTCTTCGCCGCCTGTAATGCCTAATTCTATTTCCAGCGTCATACCGATTTTTGCCATACGGGCTAAATATTTTTTGCAGATTTCAATATTTTCGTGTAGCGGTTCTTCCGAGAGGTCGAGCATGTGAGAACTGAAGAGTGGTTTGCCGTGTTCTGCGTAAAATTTTTCGCCGGCGTCCAACAGACCGTCAATCCAAGGGAGCAGTTTCTTTGCGGCGTGGTCGGTATGCAAAATTACGGGGATGCCGTACAATTCCGCTACCTGATGCACGTGTTTAGCGCCGGAAACAGCGCCTTCAACAGCCACCTTTTCGTTTTCATTTTTCAGCGATTTACCGGCATAAAAAATTGCGCCACCATTAGAAAACTGAATGATTACGGGAGAGTTTACCGTTTTTGCCGCTTCCATTACGGCGTTAATAGAATCGGTACCTATTACATTTACGGCGGGCAATGCAAATTTTTCCGCTTTTGCCGCTTCAAAAATGGCTGTCAAATCCTGACCGGTAGCCACACCCGGTTTCACGTTAATTTTAGACATAATATTATATTTTTTACTGTGGCAAAAATATAATTTTAGTGATTAGAGTTTAAGATTTATTTGTAATTTTTACCGCTCTCCACTAAAACACTTTAACATCTTTATCAAAGCGCACCATTTTTTCCCTATCTGTCGAGTAGTGGCAATGCCTGACCTGTTTGTTTCAGTAGCAAAGAAAGTTGCTAATCCTGTAATTTCCTCGCAATTAATTTAAAATTATTCGGGCGAAAATAAGATTCGTTTGTTTTTTTCTTCTCGTTAGCTCTTAATACTATGACTCCTGTTTTTTTCATATCACCATCCGTATCAAATTCATAGATTACGCTAACAGTAAAATTGTTGTAATTTTCAAATTTCAAGTTGCACCACGAATCTGTACCACGCTTGTTTACGCTACAAGCAGAAACTTCAACGCCACCCAAATCTTCGGGAATATTAAGAAATTCCGTAATGTAAGGGTCTTTGATAAAATCAGCGGGATTATATTTTTCGGAATTGGAAATTACCACAATATAGTACGTAATTAAAAAAGCGCGAGCCTTTAACCCGCGCTTCTCAATGCCTCAATCTCTCATTTTTTAAAATCCGTCAATCATCCACATCTGATAACGGTTGTCATTTCTTACAGCCAAATTAAATTTCTTAATATCTCCCGATTTGAATTTTATCGTATAAGGAACAAAATAGCCCGGATATTCACCCGATTGGAAAGATTTTCCTATCTCAATAAGTTCAATGCCGCCGAAAAGCTCTTTAATATGAGTATCAAGTCCCGGTAAAACTTTTACCACCTTTTCCCAATCGCTTTTCGCACAGGCTTCAAAGAAATAACGTGCAATCTCTTCGGGCGTTTTGGTTTTAAGTGCTTCATCAGGTTTTACCTCTAAATCTTTTACATCTTTGATTACTTTATTTCCAAATATTTGTACATCAAACGTTTTAGCATCAAATTTTTCATCGTATCTTATTTTGGTTGTTTTCATTACCAATATCTCTTTTCCGTTTTCTATAATGTACAATTTGAATGACTGTAATTGATTGGTATTTTTATCGAAACAAAATACACGTTTGTTATCCGATTCTGTTACAGAACTGTTTTTCAAATAATCGTTGGTAAAATCGCCCTGCGCTTTAGCGGAAACCGTTAAGATTAATTGTTTTTTGGTTTCGGTTACCACGTAATCCGATTTGTTTGTTGCAGAATGTTCTTGCTCTATTTCCAATATCTTATCGGGGGTAAGAAAAATCTTCAACCACTCTACAAAACCTGCGTTCACGTCTCCTTTTATCACAAAATCCATCATTTTCATATCCAAATATTGATTTTTCCCGTCGCAAAGTATGCGCCGCATCGGTTTTTCGATAAACCATTTTTTTGGATTGGAAAACTCTACTTTGATACAATGTTTCACGAAGTTGTATTCAGTACCAATCAACTCAAAATTATCTTGCGGCATAGTTCTTATTTCCATATCAATACGCATGGATTGGCTTTGTAAAATCTTTGCAATGGATTCGGTAAGAATTTGATTAACGGGGGTTGCAGAAACCTGTTGGGTAGAATTAGTATTAAAAAATACTAAAAACATAGAAGTAGCAAGCAATATTAAAAATATGGCTACTTTAAAATAAAACGGAACTCTTTTTTTCATTTTTTGGTCCTCCTTTTTTTTGTTAATTTTTTGAATGGTGTTAATTGTAAAATTATCTGAAGCACAAACTTTTACCTTTGGCTTCAGGGTTTGAAAAAGATGCTGCAATTGCTCAAATTCAGCGCTACAATCTGAACAATGCGCAAGGTGTTCTTCAAATTCTTGCGGGCGATTATCGGTTGAAAGATAATCTAACATTTTGTTTTTAAATTCGTTACAGGTCATGATTTTTTAATTTTTTAAGGGCGTATTGAAATCTTGATTTAATGGTGCTTTCCGGCTTTCCGAGTATGGCGGTTATCTCTTTAAAACTCAATTCATCAACAATTCTAAACCGCACTACGTCTGCCTGTTCTTTGGGGAGTATGTTAAGTATCTTGTTAATTCGTACATATTCTTCTTTCATTTGGATATTTCTAACCGCCTCATTATCTAATGTTTTTTGATTTTCCATTTCAAAATTTTGAAATATTTGAAATTTTCTTTTTTGTTTTCGCATAAAATCAATACAGGCGTTCATAGTCATTTTATACAGGTATGCTTCCGCATTTTCGGGTTTACAAATATGATTTTGCGTATAGATTTTCACAAAAAGTTCCTGCACAATATCTTCTGCATCTTCTAAATCTCCTATTCTGTAAAAGGCGTGGTGTATCAGTCGGTCGCGATATGTATCCATAAACAGCAAAAACTCGGTCATATTTATTGATTTTGATGGTAAGACGAATTTGGGTAATAAAAAGACGTAAAAATAATTTTTTTCTAAATAAATTTAACCAAAAAAATCCTTTTTTCCCTTGACAAACGCTTTTGTTTTATATATATTTGCCGCGAAATTGACGCAGAGAAATATTAGTTTTACCGGCGCTTTTTACAAAACATAGTTAACTTATAATTAACTAAAAATGAGCATTATGAAAAAACAAACAACGCAAAACGCACCACTTACTATTGATGGTATATTAGCATCATTAGACAAAACAGACCGCATGTTATCCGAAAAATTTGCCGAAACGGAACGTATTTTAAAAGAAATGGCGGCTGAAAGAGAAAAATATGAACAGAAAGAACGTGAAAGAGAACAAAAAAGAGAACAGGAAAGAGAAGAAAGAGAACGACAAAGAGAATGTGAAAGAAAAGAAAGAGAACGAAAAAGAGAACAGGAAAGAGAAGAAAGAGAACGAAAAAGAGAACAGGAAAGAGAAGAAAGAGAACGACAAAGAGAATGGGAAAGAAAAGAAACCGAGCGTTATTTTAAAAAAATGTTTGCAGAGACCGACAGGCAACTTAAAATCAACAGTAAAGAGATTGGTGGGATTGCGCATTCCAACGGTGAAGTTGCAGAGTCTTATTTTTTTAACAGTTTTAAAAAGTACCCTCATTTTGCAGGACAGGATTATTATTCTGTTGAGCCGAACAAGAGTTATTATTCAGCAGCATTAGATATGCAAGATGAGTATGATTTAGTACTTTATAATGGCGCTTCTGTTGCCATTATTGAAATTAAATATAAAGTAAGGAAAGATGATATAGAACAAACGCTTAAAAAAGCGGAGACATTTAGAAAACTGTTTCCACAATATAAAGATTATGCCATTTATTTGGGATTAGCCGGATTTCATGTATATAAAAATGCTGAAGATGAAGCCATAAAACACGGGATTGCCGTTATTAAACAAGTGGGAAAGAATAGGATCGTTAATGATGGGCATTTGAGGGCGTTTTAGAACTTAGAGTATTCCGTAACGAATAACACCCATCACTAATCACTATCACTATCTTAGTGCGCTTCCACCACATTACGTGTAGAAGCAATATTTACGATAATAGTTCCGGGATTTTCAATAAAAGTAAGATTCGGAATTGCCAGGTCGCCCACTTTAATTATGTCGTTGATATCCAAATTAGAGATATCCACTATGATCTCTTCGGGGATATCTTTCAATAACCCTTTTACTGTGATTTTGCGCATTTTTTTCACCATTTTACCACCGCGCAACACACCGGGGGAGATACCGGTAATCTTGATAGGAATACCAATAGTAACAAATTTACCTTCAGTTACTTCTAAAAAGTCAACGTGTAATAGATGGTCTGTAATCGGATGCCATTGGGTGGCTTGTACTACGGCTTCAAATTTTTTGCCGTCCACTTCCAATTCTACATATTTTACTTCCGGAGTAAATAACAGGTGACGGAATTGTTCTTCTTCCACCACAAATTGCAGTTGTTCTTTACCACCGTAAATTACACAAGGGATTAACCCATTTGCGCGTTGTGCTTTCGCATCTTTTTTCCCTACGTTCTCTCTGAGAGAACCGCTCATAGATACAGATTTCATTTTTTTTAAGTTTTGATTAATAAGATTTTTATGCTTTTTAAAAAAGTGCGCGAAAATATAGTTTTTTTTTGAAAATGTACCCCCGCCGAGAATCGAACTCGAATTTAAAGTTTAGGAAACTTTCGTTCTATCCATTGAACTACAGGGGCTACTGAAAATGGAGCGCGAAAGTAGTAATTATTTCGAGTTGAAGAATATTGCCGTAACAATAAGATTTTTCTGTTCAAAATTTTTCTCTCATCAATAAAATTGCTTTAAACCTCATTCGTAGAAATAACCTCATTTTTCGACTTATAGTGTTGGCCGGCTGTTATATACGATTTTTAATGATTTTGCCATAGAACCATAACAACCACAACTTACACGGAGATCAAGGTAAAACATCAAAAAACAACAGGAAGCCTTTATGTTCTTTCGTAAAGGCATCCTGTTGAATTGATTGGAGAACTCGCTAACCTGCCGCTTCCCGCGCAGTTTCCCGTAGTTTTTTTCCTTTAATAAGACTTAGAAAGAAAAGTTCTTTGTTAGAAGGGCAGGTCATCCGAAAAATCGGGGGCGGAGGGTTCGGGGGCATTTTCAACCACAGGGGGCGGAGGGGGTACATTTAGAACTTGCGTTTCTGTGGATTTGTTTTCCTCCTTAGGACTTAACATAGTAAAAGTACCTGCCTCAATTTCGGTGATGTACTTTTTTACGCCGTTATCTTCCCAGTTTCGGGTACGAATCTTTCCTTCCAAATAGATCAATTTCCCTTTGGTAAGGAACTGTTCGGCAGTTTCAGCCAAATTGCGCCAACACACAATGTTGTGCCATTCGGTTAATTCAATTTTGTTGCCCTCTTTATCTTTTCGAAATTCAGAGGTGGCTAATGGAAAAGTTGCCTTTTTCACATTGTTTTCAAAGGCGCGCACTTCGGGATCCTTGCCCAGGCGGCCGATAAGAATGACTTTGTTCACTCCAGACATAGTAGTAAGATTTAGTTAATATTGCGCCGCAAATATACATTCCAGAAACGCGTTTGTCAAGTGGTAACCGCATTTTTTTTTGCAAAAAAATATTAATATGCTTATTTACACGTAATTAAAAATTGAGAGGAAAAATATCTGCAACCTGTAAGAAACTTATTTTGGTTGAGGTTTAAACTTCGATAAATTTAAGATTTTTTGATAATCAGTATCTTGCATAAGTTCAGAGAGAGTAACTTCCGGATTGTTTTTCATATAACTTTGAATGAGTTTCCAACCTGTGAATACGCCCATTCTTCCCGGCGATTCATTGCCAAAAGGTTTGGTAAAGGGAGCCTCCTCAATATAACAGCGGATAAATGTATCTCCCTTTCCAAAAAGTTCGTTTTTTTCAATGATATAATTCCACGCATTACCCAAGTAGTTATTTGCCCACTTGTATTTTTCTTCCGAATACCCGATAATCAATCGCTCATCTACATTGGGAAACATCATTTCCGTAAAGTATAACTTTTTTCCTTCTGTAATCATATTATCAATCAGTGTATTTCGCGGCGCTTGCCTTAGATGTTTATACACTATTGCTTTTTTGAAAATGTCAATCGGCAAATAAACAAACTCGCAACGCTCACTTATATATAATGGTAATCCTACAGCCTTATAATAAGGAATCTCTGCGCCCAAATACATATCAACATTTATATACAAAATGTCATCATAAATATAAACAGAAGGCATATCGGTATCTAATCCGGGAATTAGGGTAATAATTTTTGGAATAGAATCGTTGGGGTAAAAAACCTTGTAGTATCCGAACGCGGGTTCCAGTTCTTTTAATAAATGCTCCGTTTTTACATTCTTTTCTGCAAGTTGATGTAGTGCTATAATAACAGTATCCTGCAAATAAGATTTTAAACTTTCCATCTGCATCGGAACATTCCAAATACCCGGCTCAATAAGATAAGACGGATATATTTTGGACAATCGTTCCACCCCTTTCTGTAAATTATTCATATCTAAAGAAAAAAGATCGTTTTCATAACGTAAAATACAAATATTAAGACTTTGTTGCGCTTCTTTTAATGCTTTAGAATTAATGTTGTTTTTTGGAGTATCTTTTTTAACAAAAAGCAGGAAAAAAATAGCCGATAATAAAGCAAAAATTGCAATAATAAACCATAATATCAGAGGTTTTAATTTCATATTTTCTTTGTTTTCATAAATAAACGTATATGATTTCCTATTATTTTAACAATGTGCAACATATTAACAGTAATCTGTTTATTATTTGTAACAAAATTGTTGTAAAAATGGTTTCTTTTTCCATATTTTTGTCATCGGTAGAATTTTTTTGCAATTGGTATGAAAATCTTAAAATTTATTGTTTCCTTTTTGATGTTTTTGGGAATTTTGGTTCTTATGGTTTGGGCAATTGTAAAATCAAATGAAAAAACCTGCACTCAAATATCTGTTCTGATCAATGCTCCGAATGAATCTAAACTTTATTCAAAATCAGATATTTTACACATATTGAAACAAAATAATATAAAATGGGAAGGAAAAGTAATTAAAGAGATTGAGTTATCTTCAGTTCATAAAATTCTTGCAAAAGAAAATTACATAAAATCGGTAGATAGAGTACATTTTATCGGCTCAAAGCTACAAATTGAAGTTACTTTATATGACATTTTATTAGAAGTGCAACCCCAAAACGGAGACAAATTTCTGTTGGATGTCAATGGCGTCTATCTACCATATACACCAAAAATTGAAAATGATGTAATTGTTGCACAGGGAGCCATCCCTTCTTCTTTCCAATTAAAAGAAACAGTTTCACGTAACAATTCCGAACTTTACGAACTATTTTCAATGGCTCTGCTCATTAATGAAAATTCCTTTTACAAAGAATTGTTTCACAAGTTGTATATTAATGATAAACAGGAGATTATTTTATATCCCTCCGTTGGGAAACTTCCCATTTTAATGGGAACAGCGCAAGACGCTCAAAATAAACTCAAATCGCTGATGTATATGTATAAAGATATTCTACCCTATATGAATGAAGATAAATATGTGCAATTAGACTTGCGCTTCAAAAATAGAATTATAGCAACTAAATCAAAGGCTTAATTATGGCACACAGTAAAGAAATTCAGGAACAGCCAAAAATTGTAGTAGGCTTGGATATTGGAACAACCAAAATAGCTGCAATTATCGGGTTTCAAAACAATGAAGGAAAAATTGATGTATTAGGTTATGGTAAAGGCGATTCCACAGGCGTTCAACACGGACTTATTTTTAATATCAATAAAACTGTTGATGGAATAAATGTTGCTAAAAACACAGCAATAAGCCGTTCCAACCAAGACTTTGAATCGGTTTACGCAGGCGTTGCAGGCCGCCACATCAAAAGCGAGGAATATAAACACGTAGTAATGCGAAGAAACGGAAAAGAGGAAGTGATTCGTCAGGACGAGATTGACCAAATGGTAGAAGATTTGGAAAATATTTCGGTCAGTCCGGGTGAAAAAATTATTACTGTCATTCCTCAACGATTTGTTATTGACGGTATCCGTGAAACTACCGATCCCGTTGGCGAATTAGGTGAACGTATTGTAGGTTATTTTCAAATTGTTACCGGAAATGATTTCGAAATAAAAAAAATAATCCGTTGCATCAATGAATGTGATCTTATAGTGAATGACATTATTCTTGAACCTGTTGCGTCTTCGTTGTCGTGTCTCACTCACGAAGAAAAACAACAAGGTGTTGTATTGGTTGATATTGGCGGCGGCACTACCGATGTAATTGTTTATGCAGATGGAAATCCGGTATTTACAAAGGTAATCCCTATCGGTGGAAATGTGATTACCAAAGATATTGCAAACGTATGCCAAATTCCGGAAGATCTTGCTGAAAAATTAAAATGCAACTACGGAACGTGCGTCATCGAAAAAAGTAATAAAAATAATTTCATCACCATTCCTCAATTCCACGAAAATGCACCCAAACAGATAAGCGAGCCTTTTTTAGCAGAGATTATCTATTCACGAGTACAAATGGACGTCCTTAATCAAATTCAAAAAGCCATTACAGAATCCGGCTACGAGAAAAAAATCCGTGCAGGCGTGGTACTGACCGGTGGCGGCTCTTCATTAAGACATTTGAAAGAACTGTGCCAATATACATTGCAACGCAGTACCCGTATAGGAATCCCCGATATTGGATATGTGAACTCAATTCCTGCGGAATTAAAACAACCGATGTTCGCTACTTCGCTGGGGCTGTTGAAACACGGTATTCAAAAAAGTAAACAGATCATTGAAGAGGAAGATACTAAAAAAAAAGGAGAAAAAGAGAAAAAGAGAAAAGGAGAAAAAGAGAAAGGAAGAAAAGAAGAAAACAGAAGCGAATCTTACATTCGCCCACAAAAAAAACTGCCTAATAAAAAGAATATTTGGGATAGTATTAAAGGATTTTTAGACGATTTAACAGAAAAAACATCATAATTAAAAAAACATATAATTTTTATGAGAGAAAGAATTGATTTCACACCTGATTATGGCTCAAAAACCACACAATCCATTATTAAAGTAATTGGTGTAGGCGGCGGCGGCGGAAATGCCGTAAAACACATGTACAAAGAAGGAATTATCGGAGTGGATTTTTTAATCTGTAATACAGATAGAAACGCATTGGAAGCAAGTCCGATACCTTCAAAATTGGTGTTAGGAGAAAGTGGACTTGGTGCAGGCGCTAATCCTGAAGTAGCGCGACAACTTGCTTTGGAAAGTAAAGAGCAAATCATAGATTTTATCGGCACAGAAACCAAGATGCTATTCATTACCGCCGGTTTGGGCAAGGGAACAGGAACAGGCGCTGCGCCCGTAGTGGCTGAAATTGCCCGGGAACTGGGTATCCTTACCATAGCCGTTGTAACGCTGCCTTTCCGCTTTGAAGGCACTACCAGCGCACAGTTCGCGGAAGCCGGCGTAACAGAACTTAAAAAACACGTGGATTCACTTATCATCATCAAGAATCAAAATATTATTAAATATTACAACGATGAAGAATTGGACAAAGCCTTCGGCTATGCTGATGATGTGTTGAAAAATGCTGTGAAATGTATTGCAGAATTAATTACTGTTAATTTAGAGCAAAATATTGACTTTAACGATATCAGTTCCATTATGCGCAACAGCGGCGCAGCAATGCTCGGCATTGCCGAGGCAAGCGGTGAAAACAGAATCAACGAAGTACTTGAAGACGTATTGAAATGTCCATTGCTTACCGAAGAACATATCTCCAACGCTAGAAACTTCCTCTTCAGCATCAGTTACGGTTCGGAACAGAAACTGCGTATCTGGGAATTAGAAAAACTGACCGATAAATTTGAAGAACTCAAAAGCAAAAATTCTCACGTTATTTGGGGAAGAAGCGAAGACCCAACCTTAGGAAACAAAATCAAACTTTCTGTTATCATTTCCAAATATGATACCGCAGACATAAAAGTATTCGGGTCTGTTGGAACTGCCGAAGGTTTGTATGATGGAGATAGACAACCTGATGCACGGAGTGTTGACATAGGAACTACTGTTACTTCATCTTCGTCGCCCATAAATATGGAACCCATAATTAAAGATGAACCTGTAAAGTCAATAAAGGAAGAAGATGATTTTGATTTTTTAAATAAACGGGAAACGCCTGAAATAAGGAGAGAGATGGTGACTGAGCCGGTTGCCGGATTTGTTGCCGGTCCACAAAGAATTAGAAGTACGTATGAGCCCAAATATGAAGATGATGACCAGTTTTCGTTTTTAGTAGATACCCCTGCCATTCAACGCCTGCGTCAGGAAAACAAAGAGGATTTTCAGGACAAAGCCCTGCAAGACAATCACTCCTCATCTTTTATTTTAGAAGATGACATTCACGAATTTTTTAAGAATTTACCGGATTAACGGTTTTGCCTGCGTGAACAAATATGAACTGAAGTGCGCACGCAGTACGAAGTAACCACACCGAATCTATCAACCTTTTATAGCAGCCTGTGCCGCAGCAAGGCGGGCAATAGGTACGCGGAAGGGTGAACAGGATACGTAGTTCATTCCGGCTTTGAAGAAGAACTCAACGGAAGCAGGGTCTCCGCCGTGCTCGCCACAAACGCCCACTTTCAAATTAGAACGGGTGGCACGTCCGCGCTGAATACCTAACTTAACCAATTCCCCTACTCCTTCCTGATCTAACGTATTGAACGGGTCGTTATCCAATATTCTATTGTCTATATAGTTATGAATAATAGCATTCACATCGTCGCGGGAGAAGCCAAAGGTCATTTGTGTTAAGTCGTTTGTACCGAATGAGAAGAATTGCGCAACTCCTGCAATTTTATCGGCTACCAAAGTGGCTCGCGGAATCTCTATCATCGTTCCATATAGGTAATCTATTTTTAACCCGAATTTTGCTTCCACCTCTTTTTGCACCTTGTCAGCAATTGCTTTTTGATGTTTCAACTCATCTACATTGATAGTAAGAGGTACCATAATTTCCAATATGGGTTTCTTTCCCTCTTTCATCAATTCTGCGGTGGCTTCAAAGAGTGCGCGGAATTGGGTTTCGGTAACTTCCGGATATACGATGCCGAGACGTACGCCGCGCAATCCCATCATTGGGTTTACTTCGTGCAATGCGTCAATGCGTCTTTTAATCTCCTCGTAGGGTAATCCTGTTTCGGCAGCGAGTTCGCGTTGTTTTTCTTCGGTTTGGGGTACAAATTCGTGCAACGGCGGGTCCATCAAACGGAAAGTTAAAGGTTTGGCGTCCATCACTTTCAGCGTGCCTTTTGCGGCAGTTTTGATATAGGGTTCCAGTTCGTTTAAAGCAACAACGCGGGCGGCAGTATTTTCAGCCAATATCATATTGCGCAGTTTTGCTAACGGTTGCTCGCTGTTTTTACCGTAAAACATGTGTTCAATACGGAACAAGCCGATACCTTCCGCGCCGAAGTTGATGGCGTTTTGTGCATCTTCCGGCGTTTCAGCATTCGTGCGAACGCCCATCGTACGATATTGATCTACAATCTTCATAAATTCTTGGAAACGTGGATTTTCTGTAGCATCTACCATCTCAATTTTCTGGTCATACACCCAACCTTTTGTACCATTCAAACTTAACAGGTCGCCTTCTTTAAACTCTTTTCCGGCGATTTTGATTTTATTGCTATCCAAGTCAATATGCACGGCGTCGCAGCCTACGATGCAGCATTTTCCCCAGCCGCGTGCCACTAAGGCAGCGTGAGAGGTCATTCCGCCGCGGGCGGTCAAAATACCATCGGCAGCGCGCATACCTTCTACATCTTCGGGATTGGTTTCTTCGCGAACTAAGATGCACTTTTTCTTTGCGCGGGCGTATTCAATTGCTTTTTCACTGGTGAGTGCGATAAATCCTACCGAACCGCCGGGACCTGCCGGAAGACCTTTTGCCAAAACAGTATATTTTGCCTCGTCTCTACCGTCCAGAATGGGGTGCAACAACTCGTCTAACTGTGCGGGATTTACACGCATAACGACCTCTTTTTCGCTGATTCTGCCTTCGTGAAGCATATCTAACGCCATATTCAAAGCGGCAACTCCGGTACGTTTCCCCACACGGCATTGCAACATATACAATGTGCCTTCCTGTATGGTGAACTCAATGTCCAACATATCTTTGTAGTGGTTTTCCAGGATGCAACGGATTTCAAAAAGTTCTTTATAGGTTTCGGGCATCAACTCTTGCATAGAATGCAAGTGTTTGTTTTGCTCGTTTTTAGTATCGTTGTTCAATGGGTTAGGGGTACGAATACCGGCAACTACGTCTTCGCCTTGCGCGTTGATAAGCCATTCGCCGTAGAAGATATTATCACCGGTGGCGGGGTCGCGGGTAAAAGCAACGCCGGTAGCTGAGGTATCGCCCATATTGCCGAAAACCATAGCCTGCACGTTTACTGCTGTTCCCCAATCGTCGGGAATCCCTTCAATTCTTCTGTAAGAAACTGCTTTTTTTCCGTTCCAGCTTTTGAAAACCGCTTTGATACCGCCTTCTAACTGTGTGCGTGCATCGTCCGGAAATTCCACACCCAAATGTTTTTTCACCAATGCTTTAAACTCTTCTGCTAATTGCAACAGTTCTTCGGCAGAGATCTCCGTATCTGATTTATAACCGTGTTTGTGTTTAAATTCGTCTAATTTTTCATCTAAAATTTTGCGAATACCTTTTCCTTCGGCGGGATCCAAACCTTCAGCCTTTTCCATTACCACGTCGGCATACATCATAATGAGGCGGCGGTAGGAGTCGTAAACAAAACGGGGATTATTGGTTTTCCTGATTAATCCGGGAATAGTTTTTGTTGAAAGCCCGATATTTAAAACGGTATCCATCATTCCGGGCATTGAACTGCGGGCGCCGGAGCGGCAGGATATTAGCAACGGATTATTGGCATCGTCATATTTTAAGCCCATTACTTTTTCCACCAATTCCATTCCTTTCCACACTTCGGGCATTACCGAATCGGGAAGTTTGCAATTGTTGGCGTAATAAGCGGTACAACATTCGGTAGTTACGGTAAGACCTGCGGGTACAGGCAGACCTAAGTGACACATTTCGGCAAGGTTTGCTCCTTTGCCGCCCAACAGGTTTTTCATGTCGGCTTTACCTTCGGCACTCTTTCCTCCAAAGGTATAAACATACTTTACATTACTCATTTTTAATTAATTAAGTTGTTAAAATACTAATTATTTTCTTTTTTAAAATCGGTGGCGAAGGTATATTTTTTTTGAAATTCTATGTTAAGTAGTTGGGTATTTATTTTTATACAGTTTCATTATTAAAAATTTCCAAAAACCTTTCAAGGAAAAGTTTTAGTTTTTCTACCGATAGAAGGCTTTTAAGGCAACCCATTTAAAACATCTCCGTGGCAATCTAAAACATTTCCTTTACCATTGTTGGCAAAAGTTACGTTGGTATGGGTTAAATTATAGTCGCAATTACTAAATTTAATGCCGTAACCCTCAGCATTTTTTATTTCAACATTACGGAGTGTTACTTCTGATGAAGAACCGAGATTAATCATAGCACCCGAATTTTTACCGCCGTATGCAACGATACAATTAGTTATTACACATCCTTTCATTTTATCTAAATAAATACCATTCCAATAGTCTGTTGCATCGGGCAGACGAGTAATTGTCACTTTTTTTGCTTCGGTTCCATTAATCACTAAACAGGCATTTTGGGTCGCAGAGGAAGCGATAAGATCTTTCGCTCTTTCTACATAAACAGTAACTCCTTCATTAATAGTTAAAGTGTAGTTAAGATTCTGAATTTCATTACTAAAGTAATAAGGAACAGTCGTTTGATTGATAGTAACGTTCTTTGTAACAGGTTTTGGATAAATTTTGATATATTTTTTTGTGTTATTGGTAAAATCGGAACTCATATCAAATTTTTCCAACAAAGAAGGAGAGTCACTAATCGTGACAGGTGGAAAACTTTCGTAGCCTTCAAAAACATTATGGCTGAAAACAGTAAATTGGCAAGCGCCGCCATAACTGTCCACATTAATACCGGTACCTTTACCATTTGTAAATTTACAATAGGAAACTCCTACTGTAGCGCCGGTGTTAAGTTGCAATCCGCCATAATCATCTCTTTCAGTATGTCCCATATTAAGAAAATCACAATAAGTAAACTGGTTATTGGTATTTGACTTTATTTCTATTCCTTGCCAGGAGCCTTTTGTATTATTAGCGCCAATAAATTGAATATGTTTGTTTTCGGTACCCCTAGCAATAATAGTAGCGCCCGATGTAATTTTAATACCACCGGTATTTCCCTCATAAACAAACTTAATGGTAACTCCGGGCTTGATAGTGAGTGTGGCTGAATTTGTCACTTCTAAAGGACTATTACCTTTATAGATATAGTCAATTTCTAATCCCAAGTCTTTGAGGGTAGTGTTTTCGGTTATGGGTGAGGTAAGTTCAACGGTTTCGTTGCTACCGCCGCCGCCGCCGCCCGACGGGTCTGATGTTACAGTAACCGTGTATTTGACAGTACTTTCATTTTCTGCCGTAACAGTATAAACTACAGGATTGGTAAAGTCTTGGGGCATTCCGGACGCGGGGCTTACCGAAGCCAAATCCGATACGGTAATCACAGGTACAAGCGCTGTAACATCAGTATCTTCGGGTACTTGCACTATAATCGTTTTAGCTGATTCATTAATTACTCCTGTTGCAGGCGGCTTCATTATCTTAAAAGAAATAATCTGTTTTTCTTTACTTTTTGGGTGGCAGGAAAAAAACAGTGAGAATGTTGCAATACAGGCAGCTATTAATACCACACTCTGAAAATTTAAGAATTTACTTTTCATATTTTTTAAGTTTAGTTAATTAAATTATTATAAATCAATAGTAAAATTTTGCCCGCAAAAGTATATGAAGTTTTGAAAGTTTCAACTGTGAGATAGAAATAGTGCAGGGCAAAATCATTGACATTATTGGGTTATACCCAACTCAATCTACTCCGCTTTTTTCGCCTCTTTAGATGCCTTTCGTTCAATGAGATAAACGATAATCAACGCAATGCCGGCGCAAAATGCTATAGTAGCAACAAAAATGGATTCTAATCCTCTTTCGTATCTATAAAAATGATCAAAATCTTTAAAATATTCGATTAGCGGACAATAGAGCACATATCCTGCTATCCATCCAAACCCTACACCTAACAACAACGCACCCCAACGCAACGTTGAGAATTTTCTACCCATTAAACTGTCATTTTGAATAGATTTCATTGAGTTGATGTTCTGTTGCAACATTTCGGGCGAGATTTCGGTCATCTTTTCAACCATAAGTCTGCGCTCTTTTTGACGCACAAATAATTCTACGATTTTGTAAATAAAGAAGAAAACAATACCGGGAACAAAAATAGATTCCATAATAATACATTTAGGTTAATAATTAATTTTATTTTTGCTTGTTTGACACAAAAATTGAAAAATGGTTACATGGTGTAACCAAAAAACGGTTTTTGTGTCCAATTTTATTATGAAAGAGAACGAGTTTGCACTTATTGAACGTATCTTAAAAGGGGAAACCGACCTGTATTCCTATTTTGTATCGCACTACAATAAAGATGTTTTTCAATTGGCTTTTCAACTAACGAAAAACCGCGAACTTTCGGAAGATTTAACCCAAGATGCTTTTGTGAAAGGTTTTTTAAATCTCAAAAGTTTTCAACAAAAATCACAATTTTCAACTTGGTTGTATCGTATTTCTTACAACTTAATTATTAATGAATTAAGAAAAAAGAAACCGGTTGTTGAATTTTTGAATGAAGACACGTCTTTTAATGAAAATATTGCTGAAATAGACGATTTTTTTGCTCAAAATGAAACGGAAAACCTATATCAAAAACTTGAAACAGCGCTGCAAACACTTTCTAAAGAGGAATATGCGCTTATCTTATTTCATTATTATGAACAAAAAACGATAGATGAGATTGCTTTTATTACCACGCAAACGGCAAGCAATGTGAAAGTGAAACTTTTTAGAATACGAAAAAAATTATTTAATATAATGTGTTATGAATGAGAATGAAAAAAATTTGTTTTACAAAGTATTAAAAGACAACATTACGGAAGTTCCCTCGCCGGAACTTGCAAATAAAATTATGCATATTGTTCATACAAAAGCGCATAAAAGATTGGTTGCTCAAAAAATATGGACAATTTTAGGTTACGCATTGTTAATCATCGGCGCAATGGTTTTTGTTGGCGGATATCTTTTCTTTTACACCGATTTTAAACTGCCTGTTTTGCAGATTCATTTTGAAATGCCTTCAAGAATGGGCGTTACTATTATTTCTATTATATTTGTGTTTCTGCTCATTGAATTGTATTTCAGGAAACGGTTGTATGAAAGAAGTTGAGGGAAACATCATTGAATAATTATGATTATTGTTTATAATCCGAAAAGTAAGTACAATTTTTCGGATTATAATCCAAAAAATCATTAGAAATTTTGGATTACAAGAAAAATATTATTTTTGCAGCAAAAAAATCATGATTACCCGAGTTCTACAATCAGTTATTGAACAAAAGTTTTTCAAAGGTAAAGTTATTATTGTATTAGGTCCCCGTCAAGTGGGAAAAACCACTTTAATGCAACAAATCGGTGCAACGCTGTTATCTGAAGGAAAACATATTCTTTCCTTTAATTGCGATGAACCATACGACAGAGAACTGCTATCAAACGTAAATTCGTCTGATCTTTCAATGATACTGGGTGGGGCTAAAACCGTAATTATTGACGAGGCGCAACGTGTGCCAAATATAGGCTTGACCCTCAAATTACTTGCTGATAATTTCAAAGAGAAACAAATCATAGTAACCGGTTCCTCTTCGCTTGATTTAACGAACAAATTAACAGAACCTCTTACCGGCAGAAAGTTTGAATATACCCTTTTACCCATTTCTACACAAGAGATTATCACAAACAACGGAATTTTGGAGGCGGCGCGTTTATTGGATTCAAGATTGATTTATGGTTCCTATCCCGACATTCTGTACACGAAAGATAATGTAAAAGAATTGCTTTTTGAACTTACCAACAGTTATCTCTTCAAAGATATTTTTGCTATGAAAGAGATACGCAAACCAGAATTACTTGAAAAATTGTTAGTGGCGTTGGCATTACAAATAGGTCGCGAGGTTTCGTTTAATGAAATAGCACAAACCATACAATCGGATGTGAAAACAGTGGAACGTTATATCTATTTGTTGGAACAGTGTTTTGTAATATTTCGTTTGAATGGATTGAGTCGTAATTTGCGCAATGAATTGAAAAAGAGCAAGAAAATTTATTTTTACGACAATGGAATCCGCAATACGCTTTTGCAAAATTTTTCACCGCTTTCACTCAGACAAGATGTTGGAGCATTGTGGGAAAACTTTTTTGTTTCCGAGCGAATAAAATATAATTTATATAATCGTCGTTTTGTAAAATCATATTTTTGGCGCACCCAACAACAACAGGAAATTGATTTAGTGGAAGAGATAGATGGCATTTTTTATGCTTTTGAAATCAAATGGAATGAAAAACGAAAAATCAACTTTTACGAAAACTTTTTAAACGCTTACAATCCTAAAGAAACAAATGTGGTATCTCCTCAAAATTATCTGAATTTTCTGTCGTGATTCGTTATCTTTCTATAAAGCGGTTATATTAAATATTAAATATTAAACATTAAACATTAAATTATGCCTACCTTTAAAAACAAAATAGCCATTGCGTACGATTTCGACGGCACTTTAGCGCCCGGAAATATGCAGGAACACGACTTCATTCCCGATTTGAATATGGATATTCAAGAGTTTTGGCGAAAGGCTAACGAAATTGCTAAGCAACACGATATGGACGAGGTACTTGCCTATATGTTTTTGATGTTGGAAAAAGCCAAACAAAAAAATATCTCTATTAAAAAAGAGGATTTTTTTCAATATGGGAAACATATATCTTTTTATCAAGGTGTTGAACATTATTTTGAAAGGATAAATCGTTATGCTTTGGAGAAAGGATTTGAGATAGAGCATTATATCATCTCTTCGGGGTTGCGCGAGTTTGTGGAAGGCACCTCTATTGCTCATCATTTCAAAGATATTTTCGCGTCCGGATTTATGTATGATGAGCATAATGTGGCTTGCTGGCCTGCGCTGGGCGTAAATTATACAAACAAAACGCAGTTTCTATTCCGTATCAATAAAGGTATCCATAATTCTTACGATAACACATTGATTAACAAAATTGTACCGGAACATGAAAAACCTATACCCTTTTCCAACATGATATATTTAGGAGATGGGGAGACCGATATTCCGGCAATGAAGATGGTGAAAATGCAGGGTGGTTTTACGATTGCCGTTTATAATGAAGATTTTAAACTTACGGGAAACCGCAAGCAAGCCCCGAAAGAGATTTGTGAGGAAATTGTGCGCCAACAACGAGCTGATTTTATGGCGCCTGCAAACTATTTGGAAAATAGCCAGTTAGATGTTTTGATTAAAAGGTGTATTAATAAGATTGTGGCGGAGCAGGAATTGAATAAGTTGCGTTAAGATTCTTATTCAATACAGAGGCACAGAGGGCACAGAGTTTCATAGAGAAGTAGTTGTTTTATTTTTATTTTTGCACTCTAAAAAAAACTTAATTTATGTCAATAGAATTTAACGGAAAACAAATCGAAATGGACGGCGATGGCTTTATGCTGGAGCCGCAATTATGGAGTGATGAATTGGCAACATTGATTGCAAAAGAAGATGATATTCAAGATTTAACAGATAATCATTGGGCAATAATCAGAATTATCCGGCGCAGTTACGAAGAGACCGGTATGGCGCCTATGATTCGTTCTATCTGTAAAGAAACCGGACTGAAATTAAAAGATATTTACGAACTTTTTCCGTTAGGTCCTGCACGTGGCGCCTGTCGTGTAGCCGGATTGCCCAAACCGGACGGGTGTGTGTAAAATAAAAATCATCCTTTTTGCTACTTTTGTCAAAATTTTTCAACAATGGAAAACACTTCTCATAAAGCCGGTTTTGTAAATATTATAGGTAATCCTAACGTAGGCAAAAGTACGCTAATGAACAGATTAGTGGGCGAGCGCCTTTCTATTATCACGGCGAAAGCACAAACTACCCGCCACCGTATTAAAGGTATTGTGAACGGCGATGATTACCAGATTGTATATTCCGATTTGCCCGGAATTTTAACACCCGCATACAAAATGCAGGAATATATGATGCGTTTCGTGAATGAATCGCTGAAAGACGCCGACCTGATTCTGTATGTTATTGAATGTGGAGATACTAATTATAATCAGGAAATTATTGAAAGATTACAACAGGTTACTATTCCCATTTTATTGGTAATTAATAAAACAGATAAGGTTGCAGAAGATATTATCACTGCAACAAAAACCCATTGGCAAAACCTGCTGCCTAAAGCAGAAACTATTGAGATCTCGGCGCTTACCGGACATCATATTAACTTGTTGTTAGAGAAGATTATCGTGCTATTGCCGGAGTCGCCGCCTTTTTTTCCAAAAGATGAACTCACCGACCGTCCCCTGCGGTTTTTTATCTCTGAAATTATTCGCGAAAAGATATTGTTGCTGTATAAAAAAGAGATTCCTTACAGTGTAGAAGTCGTGATTGAAAGTTTTAAGGAAACAGAAGACATGGTTCATATCGGCGCTATGCTTTACTGTGAGCGGGAGAGCCAGAAAGGGATTATAATCGGAAGTAAAGGCTCTGCAATAAAACAGTTAGGCATTGAAGCCCGACATGCGATTGAAGATTTCTTAGAGAAACACATTTTTTTGGATATTTCTGTGAAAGTACTCAAAGAGTGGCGAAATCAGGATTTAATGATGAAACGGTTTGGATATTTACAGGATTAGGTGATTAGGTGATTTTAGGATTTTAGGATTTCTAATAGATTTTGGGCAATTTGTTCCTGATTGTATTTATTTTCAATCAAAATCCGGGCGTTTTTACCTGTCTCTTCGCATTGTTTAACATGATTGACACAAAACGCTATAGTTTGTATCATCTCTTCGGGTGTGTCGGCAATAAAAATATTTTCCCTGTCGGTAATTTCAATTCCTTCTGCTCCGAGTGTTGTCGTAATAATTGGTTTTCCCAGAGCCAAACCTTCCATAATCTTAATCCGCATACCACTACCGGATAACAACGGTACAACCATAATATCGTGAGCTTTTATGAATTGTTGAGCATCTTCTACAAAATCGAAAATTTGGACATTCTTAAATTTTCGATTTTCAAAAACGGCTTTGTTTCCTTTTCCGGCAAGCGCTAACGTAATTTGTGGATGTTTTTCCGTTACTTTTTCCCAAACATTCTCTAAAAACCATAGCATTCCTTCAATATTGGGTTGCCAATTCATACCGCCAATGTGAAAAAATGAAATATTGTTTTCATTAATTGGATGATTCTGTATGGGGTAATCAGCCAGATTTACAGCAAAAGGGAGTCCCCTACTATTCAAGGCAGGAAATCTTTCTTTAAAGAAATTATGATCTACTTCCGTGATAGGCATATAACCGTCAATCTGTTTGAACAAAGATAATTCAAAACGTTTGAGTGATTGAGCAAGATAACAGTAAGTTGCCTTTTTTAGCGGATTTTTAGTTTGTTTGGTTAATCTTTCCCAGATTAAATATTCAATATTGTGCACCCGCAACAGAATGCGTGCCTGGGAGTATTTTCGTATGGTTTCTATATAGTTTCCCACAAAAACAGACTCTAAAATAACTACGTCAAATTGTTCCCGTGCAAAAACGGTTTCTAATTTTTTAACCATCTCTTTTGAAAAGAAACGGTCGGCTTGTAAAGATGTTCTTTGCAATATGGAACCGATAGATTTAAAGAGTTTGAGGCGGGTATTGATGAAAACAGACTCAAATTGAGTTTTTTCCTGATATTGTTTAAACTGTTCTGAAAAAACTATCGGGTGTTTTTTGGTAGCCACAGATACTACTTTCACATCAACTCCGGCATCTAAAAGAGCGTTTGTTATTTGGCGCATTGCCAAACAGCCTCCGTCAATGCACGGTACAGGAGGTTTATGCGTGAGTTGCAGTATTTTCATTTTTTTTTCTGACAAAGAATTTATTCAAGTTTAGTTGTTGTAATTTTTTATAAAGTTCTTCGGAAGATAAAAGCGCCGAGTCCACAGAAGCCTGATAGGTAAGGAAGGCGCAAATGGGAAGGATGATAAAAGTGGATAGCCACGTACCAAACCAGACAGGGACTGCCCCTCCTTTTGCAAGTTTCTCTCCAAAAATGGAGAGCATAAAGTAGGTGGAAAAGAATGCAACCGTAATGACCAAAGGCACACCTATTCCTCCTTTACGAATAATAGAACCTAACGGCGCCCCAATGAAAAAGAATAAAATACACGCCGTTGCAATAACATATTTCTTCAACCATTCCACACGATAAGAATTTATGTTAGCCATTAAATATTTTTTATATTCTCTGTTCATATTTAATTCATTCTTAAAATCATTTTTCAAGGCAATAATTTTATCAAGGCTCTCTCTCTTTTCTTTTGTATTAAAATCGTTATACGACATCTTAAATGTGTTTGTTTTTTCTGTGTCCATCTCATCGGAATAGATAAAAGATTTAAAACTGTTACAGGAAGAGAAAAAACATGTCATTATATCTTCGTTATTTTTTTCTACGGAAATCATTATCGTATCAATCGTTTTCACAATTTTGGAGTTAGAAAGCGCCATCTCTTTTCTTGAATAAAAGTTATCATCCGATTTTTCAAACTTAAAAGAAGAGATGTCAAATTTTTTGTATTGTTCTGAGAATGTATAACGTGCCAATGGATTTTTAGAAGAATTATTAGAGTTGGTACTTTCGTCCCATAAAAAGCCGTCATACAGATAAAAAAGCATATACATTTTATCTTCTGTGGCTTGCATTTTGCCTCTTTTGGCATAGGTGAATGTAGTATTTCCCTGATATTTACTATGGTCTGACAATAAAATATCGTAAATATCCACATTATTTCGTCCTTTTCTTCCAACCCTAATACTGTAGTTATCAAATCCATTGTAAAAAACGCCTTCTTCAATGGCAAGGGTTGGTTTTTGGTCTCTAATATTTCTCAGTAGCGTTCTCATTTTGAAATAAGCTCTTGGGGCAACTTTATCAGCAAAGCAAAAAGAACCGATAGCAATAATAAAAGAGCAGAGCGCTAAAGAGAAAATAAGTTTTCTAATAGAAATTCCGGCAGATTTCATAGCAATGATTTCATACTGTTCTCCCAGCGAGCCAAAAGTCATCAACGAAGCCAGCAACACTGCCAAAGGGGCTGCTAAAACAACCATTCCCGCACCGCTGGCATAAAAAAGAAATTCTAAAACAACAGATATTTCCAATCCTTTTCCAACTAATTCATCTACATATCTCCACAAATATTGCATTAAAAGGACAAATAATGCAAAGAAAAAAGTGAGGGCAAAAGGTCCTAAAAATTTTTTAAAGAGATATCTGTAAATTATTTTCACGACTTAAAAATTAATTAAAAATCGCCGATTGTTTCAGGGAGTTGGTTTAAAGCATTTTGTGTCTGTTCATCATTGGGAGGAGAACCGTGCCATTTATGAGTTCCCATCATAAAGTCCACCCCCATACCCATTTCAGTGTGCATTAAAATTACAACGGGTTTTGTATGATTTGTAAGTTTTTTGGCTTCGTTCATTTGTTTGAGAACATCTTCCATCACATTTCCTTGCATTTCAATAACTTCCCAATCAAATGTTTTAAATTTGGCGTTTACATCTCCCAGATTGCATACATTTTCAATAGGTCCGTCAATCTGTTTTTTGTTGTAATCCACAATAAGTATGAGATTATCAATTTTATTAGCAGCAGCAAAGAGTATTGCTTCCCAGTTTTGACCTTCCTGCAGTTCGCCGTCACCACAAAGGACATATACCAAATTTGTATCCTGATTATTTTTTTTGGATAGCGCTGCGCCGATGGCTACAGATATTCCTTGTCCCAAAGATCCGGTTGCCACTCTAATGCCGGGTAATTTATATTTTGGCGAGGGGTGTCCCTGCAAACGGGTTCCCAAAAAACGAAAAGTAGCCAACTCGTTTACGGGAAAATATCCCCGTCTCGCCATAACGCTATATAAAACCGGCGAGATGTGTCCATTAGAAAGAAAAAACATATCCTGTCCGGTGCCCTTTTCGTCAATATTTTCCGGAGTACAGTTCAGAATATTAAAAAACAGGGCAGTCATAAAATCGGCGCAACCGAGCGAGCCGCCGGGGTGACCTGACTTTGCCGCATGCACCATTCGGATAACATCGCGACGCACCTGCGTTGCCATTTGTTCTAATTCAAAAACATTCATTAATTTAATTTTACGTTTCACTAATCATTAATCACTAATCACTAATCGCTAATCACTAATGTTTTCAATAATAGTTTTTGCAATATCCTTATACTCTTCATCAGTAAATTTAAGGATCTCTTTTCCGTGATTCATATCGCCTTCAACTCTAATGGGTATCAAGTGGATATGGGTATGCGGGACTTCCAAACCAATCACTTTTATGCCGATTCTTTCGCAGGGGATAGCCTTTATTAAGGCTTTTGCTATTTTTTTGGCGAAAAGGACTAACCCGCAAAGTTGTTCGTCTGATAAATCAAAGATGTAATCATTTTGAATTTTCGGAATTACTAATGTATGTCCTTTTGAGGTAGGGCGAATGTCTAAAAAAGCAAAATAGTCATCGTTTTCTGCTATTTTGTAACAAGGGATTTCACCTTTAACAATTTTTGTAAAAATAGTTTCCATATTATCTTGAGATATTAATAATTTTAAACTCTAACGTTCCGGCAGGGGCTTGAATTGTGGCGATATCATTTTTTCCTTTACCCAGCAATCCCTTGGCAATGGGGGAAGATACCGAAATTTTTCCGACTTTAAAATCCGCTTCAGATTCAGGCACTATGGTATAAGTCATCTCCATATTATTCGCCATATTTTTAATGGTTACAATAGAGTAGATTAAAATTTTGGAAATATCAATTTTCGACTCATCCAAAATACGTGCATTGGCAATGACGTCTTTTAGTTTTCCGATTTTAAGTTCCAGCAAACCCTGTGCTTCTTTTGCGGCATCGTATTCCGCATTTTCCGACAAGTCGCCTTTATCTCTTGCCTCTGCAATGGCTGCTGAAATTTTTTTTCGTTCATAAGTTTCCAAATGATGAAGTTCTTTTTTCAGGACATTCAAACTTTCTTCCGAGTAGTATTTAATGGTATTCATAATTAAAAATATTATTGTAATTTAGATATAATAAGAAATTAAAGAGGCTTTCTCAAGCCTCTTTAATTATTTCATAAAAAGAGAAGTCTCTTTTACAAAGCGATTTTTACACCGATGTAGTGATTTCCTTGCCAAAGATTAGTAAATCTATAGGCATAATCAAACTGTAGTATTTGATTTCCTTTACCTTTCTTTGCAAGCGGAATACCTACGGTAACACCGGCGCTTGGTCCCAAGTAAATACTCTCGTGGTTCACGAATATTCTATTTTTACCTTCAATCTCTTTTTTTGAGAAACTTTCGATAAGATATCCGGCACGAACTTGAAAGTATTTCATAAATCCGTATTCAATACCAATAGCAAAATTGTCTCTTGAATAAGCATTTGCTATAAAAGAACCGGCTAAAGTAATACGATGGATAGCGTCGTTACGGGTTAAACCTTCGTCTTTTCTATCCTGTTTGCTCATGAGTTGATACTCTTCAGAGAAGATAAGAAAGTCGTAAGACACACCGATAGTAAGTAAAGCGGGGAGTTCAAATTCAGCTGCACGTGCTTCCGATATAGAAGTGAAGCTTGTACCGTCCACTACTACTTTCTGCGCAATTCCGTCACCTTTATAACGCATAGGTAGTCCTAAATTTCTAAGGGCAACTCCGATTTTGAAGTTTTCGTACGGACCGGACAGGTATTGTACACCCACATCAATAGCAATACCATTACTACGAATGTCCGTGATACTTTCATTTACAATTTTAAAAGAAACGCCACCATGAATAAATCTATTAAAAGATTTTGCATAATGAATACCGATATAATTTAGTTTTGGAGAAAAGATACCTCCGTCGCCATCGGGTTGTACAACCGTAGTCGCATTAATATCTCCAAAACCCATAGCAAATACCGATATTGCAATAGTACCTAAATCTACTTTTCTTCCCGTTTCTTTATTCTTGTATGTCAATCCTTGTGCAATACCAAAGGCATTGATATTAATTCCGCCGTCATTTCCGGTGAAGTATTGTGTTCGTGTGTAAGCAATCTCGGTTTTTTTAGTAAAAGCCACGCCGGCAATATTACTGAATATAGATTCCAAGCCACGAGTTTCGGCAACGCCGCAAGAACCCCATCCGGCGGTGTGCGCCCAAGGGTCAACGAGTAGATGTTGTGCTCCGGACTGACCCGAACGGTCTCTATTACCTGCCATTGCTGTAAATGCAACTGCAAAGAATCCGAGCATGATACAAATTAGTAATGTTTTATATGTTTTTTTCATAATCAATTTTTTTTATGTTACTAATTAATAATGTGGTTAGAAAGTATTCAAATCGACTTGACGCATAATACAGAAGAATTTTAACATTCTTTCTCCAATACCGGGGCAATTTACATGAATAATATATACACCGCTTGCAATTGGAATATTGGCATAGTTTTTCAAGTCCCAATTAACGTATGAAGTTTGGCTGTCTCCTTTGGTAAGTGTACGCACCAAAATGCCGCTTACCGTATAAATATTGATAGTAACAGGAGTCCCATTTTTCAAATCCGTAGGCAAGTTTGTAATCTTAACCATATTTTGAATAGCGTCAAGTTCATACAGAGATTTAGCATAATAAGGATTGGGTACAATATTGATATTATCAAGTATGGACTGATACAGTCGGGTATCATTAAATGTAGGATTCAATCCTTTTGTAGAGAGTTGATAAACAGGATATCCTTTATATTTTTCATATTCTGCAGGTATTGAATAATCTCTTAATTCAGGGGCTTCATACCATCTTGAAATATATCTCAAATAAGGACGGGTAACACGGATTTTATAAGTAACATCACAACTCATCCACTTTGCTTTAAGCTTAGAGTTTTCGGGTTGCATGGGAATATGCGTGTACATTACATTATTAAACAATTGCATTTTGGTATGTTTCATTAAAAGTATATTTGCCGCACTTGGATTATTTTCTACTTCTTTTTCATAAGAGAGGACTTGTTTAAATTTCTGTATCAACCATTTTCCTTCATCATAAGGGCCGCAATCATAGAACGGATATTTTTTATCTGCATCAAGGTATCCGTTATTACCGCCCCACGTAATTTCCACTTTACCTGTAGGAGAATTCGTTCCATTATTAAGAGTAAATACGGTATCATTAAGATTAAAGTTACGTCTTGAAGGAAGCATAAAGTCGCTTGGAATTGTAAGTACACCTCTGTCAATAAAAGGTGTTGGGGCAGTATTTCCGGCGCTATTACAAACATACACATAATGCATTCCACCCCATACTCTTGCAATTCCTAATGCATATAATCCATCTGCTCCGTTACGGTCATACAGTTCGTCATAAGTTCCTTTTGGCATCTGCAATCCTGCCGAAATTCCAAAATCAGGGAGATCTTGTGTAAAGATGGCATACGTAGAAGTCGGATTAAAAATCATGTCTCTACCATTTACAGCATCTCCAAATTCATTAAGAGAGGCGTCGGAATTTTCAGCGAACATCATATTCAAACGTTCACCGGTTTCAAGATTGATAGCATATCCGGGGAACCATCCCAACCCGTATTTTCCATCTTGGTAGAAACCATCTGTTGAGCCATCCGGTTTTCCGTCTTTGCCCACAGAGAGCGCATGTCTGGGTTCATTCTTCAAAGCGCCTCCTTCAGATAATGTTCTATCCTCGCAGGCTTCCAATACCACACATCTACTCCATTTGCTTTTATCGGGAGTAATGACTACGTTAACCGAGTATAAGTTCGTCATCGTTTGGTTATAACCGGGTTGACTTTCATATTTATCAATTCTTTTAAAACTATAATAACTGTAAAGACCTGTTCCTGCCGGAGTACCAGTACCGTAAGTAGTTCCTTCATAGTCATTAGTAGGGAATGGAAGCGGTTCCGGCACAGTGAATTTTGCCTGTGGACCATTATCATAAGGAGAAGTTAATACATAGGGCGCCCAAGTTCCACCGCAAAGCGTACCAAATTGTCCCGTATAATCTTTAAAAGCGCGAGATTCAGGGTCTTTAGAACCGGGTTTTGGTTCTGAAATAAGATTAGATGGAATGAAAAAGTCTTCAAGTCTTTCCATATTATAATGCCCCCTAATTTGATTAGTTGAGGCATCAACAACCCATGGGCCACGATCTCTATTACCTGCACGAATCCAGTTTGAAGGGAGATCTTTATTATCATCTATTAAACCGGTAATCCAAGGATCGCCATTGTTTTCAAAAATGATATCATTATTATCGGCAATTGCAATTTTTTGAGTTTGACAGAACATATATTTCATCCTATAAGGATCATATTTCTTCAAAATTTTGTCCTTAAATTTATTAATGTTCGGGTCTGTCGAGATAAAATCTTTATTATGAATGGCTATTGAAATACCCAATGGCATAATAATTTGTTCATTGTAAATACCTATAGTCATGAGCGAACGAAATTCGCGTGTAGGTTTTCCTTTGTTATCTACTAAACCTAAATTTATTAATTCTTCATCTGTAACAGACTGGTCAATATAAAGCACCCAATAAGAAGCATTGGAAACATCCGCTCTATTTTTTAAGTCGAGTATAGTATCCTTATCCATAATAGTATCCTTAATAATGAGCGTATAATCAAAAGGTTTAACACGCAACGGGTCAATTACTTTAACACCAAGTGGTCCCGCATTCTTATCATATTTAAGTTCTCTTACTCTATAGTCGTTATTATCGCCACCGGAAACAATTTTATCAATTATTTCGGGCATAAGGTCTAAAGCAATACCACCATTTCCCTGTCCGTCAATACGTGTAATATATGGAATAGAGCCATAGTCGCTGTTAAGCGTAGATCCTCCTCCGTGCACTGTCGGCGGGTGGGGAACTGCCGCAATAGGAACTACCGACCTGCCTTCAGCAGTTTTTCTACCTCTCAAATAGGGAAGTTTTTGTCCCAATAAACCTAATTTATCATCAGGATCAAGATTAAAGGGCAAATATTGATTATAAGCGTAGGCAACGGCAATGAAATAATAGGTTTTATAATTCACTAACTGTCTTGCTCCGGTAGCAAATAAATCCTGAGTAACTTCAAATGAGTGTTCAATACCCATATTATTTCCGAGCACTTTTTCCTTAGGAACAGTTACGCCTAACCTCTCATCATATTCCCAATTAATAATCCTTCCTATCGGGTTGCCCTTATCATCAAAATTTTCAATGTCATACTGGCGCACTATACGAGCCAAATCAGGGTTTTCAAGGTCATCGGCGCTCACTTCGGGTCCTCTAACCTGAAATATTTGATACCCTTCAAAACGATAGAACACGTCATACCATACAGTATCAGGAACAAGATCTCCAAGTAATATCGAATCTTTTCCGATAGTATCGTAAGTTTGAATAAAATCAATTCTATATAGTTCAATATTGTTGTCCGGTTCTATATAATCTTCATTGGCATTATTACTTAACGGACTATTTGTTAATAGCAAAATAAGTTTTTGGTCATATTCTCTAATTGTCAGAGTAGGTGCATCGGGACCGTCAAGTATTTTGAAGCAGTTTTCGAAAAGTGCCTGACATTTATCGTCAGCTACTAACAGGAGCGTTATAGAAGCTTCTACTCCGCCCTGCAGAGCGCGAGCCCACGGAACACCCACCGTAATGTAGTTACACGCTCCCTGCTGTAGCGTAAAAGGTCCGGCAGACTGCATAAAACGCCTGTCATCCGGATTGTTGGATTGTGAGGTGTTATTGCCGTCAGGCTTTAGTTCCGACCAGTTTCCTGATTTTCCTCCATGATTATAAACATCTCCCGGATCCTTACCTTTTGTACCCCAGTTACAATAGTCGGAACCTGCTGGAAAAACAAAGTCACATTCTATTTTATCAGATTCATTTGAATAGGCGTCCCCACCATAAGAAAAGCGCGTACCATCTTTCCAATATCCTCTCAAATAATTATAATAATGAATAGCAATATCCGGATCTGTTCGAGGTCCGCTTCCATTATTATGATAAGTAAACGCACGCATTCCGAAACGTTCATTATCTACAATTCCATCGCCAAAATTTACGCCATTAATCGCAAACTGGTCATTCCAACGTATTGTATCTTCCGTATTCGGTATAACATAAAATTTATCAAGCAGATTAGGGTCATTTATGTCAAAATTATCAAAAATGGTATGTACAAATCTTTGACAATATTCCTTTTCAGCAGTATTTCCATTAATGTTAGCTCTACCTCTATAAAATTTCGGATTGTCTACTCCATCGGGGTCAATATAGGGTCCCTGGAAGAAGTCTAAACCAACAGCGGGAGGATTTTCCCCATAAGCGTTAATTTGTCCGCTACCGTCAACCTCTTTTCCATTATAGCAGTATCCTAATCCTCTCAAAACATCACAACCCACAAAGTCATCGTGTGAATATCCCAAATCGGGGTCGCACCATTGCGAAAAATAAGTATCGTACAGGGTAATGGAACTTCTGTTAATGATTTCGTAGGAATAGAAAGTCATTTTGTTCAATTCGTTGTTCGTAGCAAAAGCAAATGCTTGTACTCTGATTTCGAGCCCGATTGCACTACCTTTCGTTTCAGTATGTGTATTTCCTTTATCATTCAAAAACCAAAAAACAGTTTCATCACCTTTCAACACATGGTCGGCATAAATCATTTTGTTATCCCTAAATCCGGATTCACGATCCTGACGGGTTGCTATTCTTTCCGGAGGTATAGGCAATGCCAGATTATTTTGAATTATTCCATATTTATCACAATTTCCATTGGCATCAAGCCATGGGCATACTTTAGCTCTTTCTATGTTTACCTTAGTCCAGGGACAAAGTTCATTTTTTAAATCATAGTAAGGATAGTCGCCCTGGTCAGGTTCATACTTGTTAGGGTCGCCGCCAACGTCCACGTATGGCGCCAAGAATCTGGATTCACCCTTTTCAACACGTCCATTACCGGGCCAGTTTTTAATAGAGGCTGGCATTACATAGTCTTTCTCTTCAAATGAAGCTCTATGCCTTTCCACATCAACACGCAACATCGGATAAAAGTTGTCGTAAGCAGTACATGAAGGCTGGTCAATTTGAGCGGTTTTCATATTCAGCGGACCTGTCCAATAGTCGTTTCCAACTTGCGCAAATCTCATAGCAGCAAGGTGTAGGGTTCCGTTTCCATTAGGTAAACTGTATCCGCCAATCCAGAGCGATGCTGAAAAGAGAGAAGTTTTTTTGGAACCTTTGGGGATTTCATACGCAGCAGTACTTTCACTAAACCACATGGTTCCATTCGTTCTTAATAAAGCGCGAACGCTATTTAAAGCCAATTCTGTTTTACTTGCAGGTGCCATGCAACCGGAACCGTCTTTGGGAGATTTTTTTACTATGTATCCTTTATATCTTTCGGCTTGCACCTGCATAGTAGCAACCGTAAAAATAAGGAATAAAACAATTAAAAATTTACATTTACTATTCATAATCTAATTTATATTTATAAGGGTGAAACATTAAAAGGAGAACTTAAGACCTAAAGAGACTCTAAAAGGCTGATTATAATTATAAGGATTGATAAGCATCATTTGATAGTAGTTTCTTGCTACGTCAACAGGCATATTAAAAGCCTCTCCCTTAGAAATAGCGTCGTCAAACAATGTAGAGGTTAAAAAACCGTCATCTGAAGGACTACCGGTATAATCATAAACCGAAATTACATTTTTCAGATTTAAAAGGTTCTGGAAATCTAAATAGATATTAAATATCCCCGGTTTATTCTTACGTTTTCCGTTTTCGTTAGTATTGTTTTTACTTGCTAAATTCAAAACAAATGTTTTATCAATACGCAGGTCGCAAGTAATAATCCAAGGCATATTAGCGCCATTTACCGTTCCTTTTAAAGGGCTTGAGGTTCTTTGTCCCCATCCCCACGCAGAATATACAAGTTCTCTGCGGGAATAGGGCATTCCGGATGCAGCAGAGACGAACAGTACAGCTCCGGTATTTTCTAACCATCTAATTTCCTTTATGGTTTCAGCGCCTTTCTTTTGTTTTCTGATAACCGGTCCGTTATAATTAGTACCTTGACCATATCGAAAATCAATACTCGCAGCCACGTTATGTCTTTGGTCATACTCCAGATTTACGAGGGTTCTTAAGTTGGGTTGCCCTGATGCAATAAGCGCTTTGTTTGATTCCGCGGTTGAACCCGTTCCTTTAGCAAATTGTAATGTATAGTTTGCACGGAACGATAAATTCTTTGTACCCCTCATAGAGAATTCTATAATATATCCTTGAATAGTACCAAAATCTGCGTTTTCAAATGAGTAATATGTGTTCGGATAAGCCCCTGTGTAGCGATACGCTTGAATGTTGTCTCTCTGTTCACGGTAATAAGCAGAAATACCAAGCGCCGAATTTTCTCCTACTGCCTGACGAAAACCTATTTCATAGTCAATAGTACGTTGTGCACGCAGGTTGGGATTCGTAACAATATTAGCGTCTGTGTTATATTCAGAAATAAACAGATACGCAATCGGATTGATTTGCAAATTAGGAGGACGGTACGTAATGATGTCATAGTGTGCATAAAACAAAGAGTTTGTAGAAACGGGGAACGAGAAAGAGATACGGGGCATTGGATTCCAACTGGGTTTATATTTTCTGAACGCATCAGATGAAACCTTTGAGGGAGCGCCTGTTTCAAGAGCCTCACGCAATATAGGTCCTCCGGCTCCTAAATAGGAGGCGGGATCTACAACTTCCTGCCCTAATGCATTGTACCATGTCTTACCATCTCTGTATGCTACAATAGTTTGAGGCGCATTTTCAAGGTCATTATCTGCTATTGATACATAGGGTATCCAGTTAGATCCATAGTTATCAATGGGTATTTTCCAACCATTTTCAACTAATTCGCCTACCGTATATACAGATCGGAAAAGGAAGGGGTCTTTCAGTACAGGTTGATTGGCATTAAAATAGTCTAAACGTACTCCCAAATTGAAAAGAAGATTTGAGATAGAGAATTTATCCTGTAAGTAAATTGCCATGTAAACAGGTTCATAAGCGCCAATAGCATATTTGCCCTGATTATGCAAATCTCCTCCCGAGAAGAATTCTTTTAAATTTATTTTTGACTTCGAAAGTTTCCCTGTATAGTCATATCCACTATAACTAATCAAAATGGTATTGGGTTTTCCTCCATTGAACAATTCATAATTAGAAAATAAGTCTATTGAAAATTCACTGGGGTCATAACTGTCAATATCAAGCAGTATGCCATCATCCGTAATTCCTTTGAGTTTTCTGAAGTTCATATCAAAATTTGAAAAAGTTGAAATGACTTCATACATCAGAGTATCTGCAATAACGCCATCAATAAATATAGGGTATTTTTCTCCGCTTTTCCAGTAGGGTTTTCCATAGTCAAGAGCAAAGATAGCAGTTGCATTATAAGTCAAACCTCTCATAAGCCCCCATAATCCTCTTGCACCCAAGGAATAACTTCTGGCGGTACGTTTTTCAAATTCAACCCCGAATTTAACTTCGTGGTTTTTAATGTTTAGTGCTAAATTTGCTTTTCCGCCGATGGTTGCTGTTCTTGCTTTACCGACAGAGCCATTGCCAACGCCGGGAGCTTGAAATAAGCCATTGCCAATCGATTTCGGTGCATCTCCATTAAGTAATCCGGAATAGAAAGTGTATTGCTCATCATCCAAAGTTCGTGCCAAAAATTGTTGAACTATCATCCGCTCTTCTTCGCTTGCATTACGAATATCCACTCCTGTCTCTCTAAGAATAAAATCTACGAAATTTTGTGTATAAGGTACTAAGCCCGGATTAATATAGTTGCCGTCAAATTTATATCCGTCTTTATCAAAAGCAACCCATGAAATACCCTGATATATTTTTAATGTAGGTACATCATAAGTCATTGAATCTCCCTGACCAATTGGAAAATTCTGTCGTTCTATTGCATAAAAATTGGTTCTATCGGTAGTAAATTTACCTACATAACCATAATTAAAGAGATTATTTCTATGAATTTTATCTTCTTGTTTAGAATTATATAATTGATAATTAACATTAATGTCATACATAATGTTTTTAAGGATGGCATTGGCAGCAGTATCTGTTTTTACGCGGTGATTTATTCTGGCGCTTAACCGAACCGTACTTTGAGTAGTTACACTATTATTTATAGAATTAAATAATGCGGCATATCTTCCCCAATTAAGGGCATTGACATATTGATAAGAACCGCTCAAAGAGAATCTGAGATTATTCTTTGACCTTCCGCGTGCATCTTTCCCGCCTCCCATAATATCAATTTTAGCCTGAGCAAGGAATCCCCAATTTTGTGCATTTTTACGTACTCTCAATTTTTGAAAATTATCCTTGTCAAGGTAATTTGCATTATAAACGGATTTATATCCATTACCTTCGGGTATAATATCCACAGGGTTAGCAAGTATTTCCTGAATTGCTTCGGGTTTTGCTTCCCAAGTGCCTCCTGCTGCAGGGTGACCGTCAACATTATAATTCCCTTCGGCAGCAATTAAGAAGCCCATTCGTGCGGGGTCTTGTGGAGTTTTACCTTTGAGGATAGGTCCGGTAAGCATAAGATCCATTGACATTTGCCCATATCCTTCAAGGGAGCTACGGAGGCCTATGCTTCCGTGATAGTCTTTAGATACTCCGCGTGTTGTTAAAACGGTGAAACTGGTAGCATCTCCAAATTCAGCGGGAATACCACCCTGTATAAGTTCGAAGCCTTCAATCGTTTCCCAGGCAACTCCGCTATTACCACTCACACGAACACCGTCAATGATGGTTGTGTGTGCATCGCTGCGAGCGCCGCGAACAGAAGAAACAGATCCATCTACACTTGCTACCCCTCCCATACTGGAGAGAACGTTAGAGATGGAACGCCCCGGTGTTTTACGTACTTCATCTCCTGTTAATTTAGTAGATGAAGTCGTATTGTCCTGAGAAAAAATGGGAGGTTTGTATTCGACCACCACTTCCTCCAATTCGGTTGATGAACAGTCAATCTTCAGATTAACAAACTTCACCTCCGAACTTGGCACATAAATACCCTTTTCGGTGTGAGTAGTTAAACATACCATGGTTCCTCCGGCCGTAATGTCATACGTACCTGCAGGAACACCAAAAATTTGATAGGCGCCACCCTCGTCGGTATAAGCTCCATTAATTACCTTATCCTCTTGTTTTAAAAGAACTTGAAGGTACGGAATGGGTTTACCGCTTGGATCAGTGATCACCCCTTTAATAGTGCTTTGGGCATACATAGCGCCTCCAAACAGCATACACAAAAAAAGTGTAAAGAGTAATTTTTTAATCATAGCCATTAAATTATATTAAACATAAAAATTTTGAATTTTATTCAAGGGCGTAAAGATAAAATAATTTCTTTTCGGTTATAATTAAGTCTTTAAAAAAAATGTGAAATTTATATGAAATTTATAGTAATCCGCTAATTTATAGGATTTTTAAAAATTTCGCTATATAAGAATGCCTTTTGTAATTCAGTACATTCAATATCCTCCAATAGTATAATTTCATTTTCTAAATCAATATTTTGCGAATTTTTTTTAGAATTTTCTATCTCAGAATTATTTTTTTCAAAATTTTGTATTTTGAGTTTCTTTTTAACATTTTTTGAATAAATATTGAAATTTTCCTGCAAATGTTCAGTATCAGATTGCTTAAACAATGGTTCCGAATAAAAAGGAGAAAAAATTTCAGATGAAATAGAAAAATCGGTATCGGCAGATTCTTTTTCAGGAAAAGATCGCTTTTGCTTCTTTGATTTTAAAACCATACTAAAAACCGAGAAAACGAGGGCAAGTACGATAAAAATAATCTTTTCTGTTTCCATATTTTACTTTAAACTTTGAACCTTAAATTAATCACAGATTACTGTTTCATTTTTACATTTCTATATATTTTTGAAATAATCTCCTTAGTATATAATGGAAAGTCAGCTTTCATCATCCAGTCATAATAGGGAGGCTCTATGATAAAAACCTTTTTTACGGGAACTCCTTTATATTTTCCAAAATTAAAGACCTCTTCATCTGCTTCATTAAAAACAATATGACCGGCAAAATCCACCGTTCGGACTTCGCGTGAGAAATCACTGAGTACCTTAACATTGTTTTTCAATGTGAATATATTGCCCGTCCTGGTGTCTTCATATTGTTTTCCATCGTATTTATCTAATTGTCCTTTAAGAATTTCAAAAGTTGCCCGGGTATCGGCAAGGGCTTGGTGGGCATTCACCAATTCTTTTTGACAATAAAAACGATACGCCGCACTTAAATTTCTTGGCTCCATCTTATGGAAAATATTTTGGACGTCAATACATTTTCTATCTCTTAAATCGAAACTCATACCTATTCTTAAAAACTCTTCTACTAAAAGAGGGAGGTCAAATTTATTGGAATTAAATCCTGCTAAATCACAATCTTGAAGAAAGTTGAAGATCTCGTTGGCTACTTCGGCAAAAACCGGCTTATCTTTCAAGTCGGCGTTACTAATGCCATGCACAGCTTCAGCCTCTTTTGATATAGGTATTTCAGGATTTATACGCCAAACTTTTTCCTTTTCGCTGCCATCGGGATAAACTTTCAGCAAGGCTAATTCAATAATTTTGTCTTTACCAACATTCAATCCTGTGGTTTCAACATCAAAAAATACAATGGGGCGGGATAATAATAAATTCATTAGTGATTAGTGATTAGTGATTAAATGTTAAATATTAAATGATTGACACTTGTTACTTTTTAATTAGTTTAAATATTTCAGGGGCGCTGTTTTCTTTATATACTCTTACCAAATAGATTCCTGCCGGATAGTTTGCAACATTCATTTGTACATAGTTATCTCTACACTGTTTTTCATCTATTTTCATTCCTGCAACAGTAAAGACCTCCACCTTTGTAATTTGAAATTTGTAATTTGAAATTTGAAAACTGTTGCTCGTCGGATTAGGAGCAATAACGGTATTTGTTGTTTGGTCGTAATGGTCAAAGAGATTTAGTATTTCGAGTTCGCCAAACACCGGTCTCAGCATTGGAGTTCCCTTAAAAGCAGAGATACTCCACGTTCCATTGGTGTTATATTTAAAGAAATTTCTTGAATCATTATTTTGGTCAAAGCCAATGTTCAATTGTAGATTGCCTTGCTGTTTAAATCCTATCCAGATGTCGCCCGATACCAAAAGTTTTTTGTCGAGTTTATACTCGACAAAGTTGAGAAATTCATTGGCAAATTCGGGTTTGTTTTCTTCCATTGTATAGATTTCTTTGCCGGGTTCTCCGTTGTTATCTTCCCAAACGATAATAGAAAATGAGGCATTTTCATTTTCGTGATTTTTTGTTTGATTAAACCACATACGCACAGCGCTTAATGTATCGGGAACACGCAACGAAAACTTCATTGCCAAAGAAGCGATATTAAATTGATTATTCAGACAATAGCCATACTCTGCAGTACCATCGTCATAAGCATAGTAATTGTAGAATTTTTGTACAAAAACACAAGTATCATTTTGAGGATAAATATCAACTCCCGCAGCATTTTGAAAAACGTGGGTTACGGTAAAAGTTGCCGTATCGGTTAAATTTGGTTTCAAAGAGATGTCCGGCGAAGCCTGAGAAGGATAAGAATGCAATCCGTGCGTAGCATAAGGAGCAATGTCAATAGAACCGGATACATATTCTGCTACAATATTATTTTTTTGAGTAATAGTATATTGATATTTAGAAGTACGCATTCCTTCGCTGAGATTGGTGAGATGGTTTGTAAAATTGGATTTCATATCTGTGGAACTCCTGAACTGTTTCCACGGCATCGCTTGATAATTTTGTAAAAAAGAGGTAGTAGGAGTTACAAAGGCAAGGTCGTTTGTAAAAACGTCGTTACGAGTTCTATTGACATCTAATCGGATATAGTCAATATGCCATTGATCTACATTACCTTCCCAACCGGTAATTCCCTGCTGGGGTTCAAGGCTTGCATAATTTCTAAACCTGAACTGAAAATTATCGCGTAGATAATTTTCGTCAGTGATGGGAATCATCACTTGTTTAAAATACTGGTAAGGATTCTCCTCAATCCAGATATTTGCATTAAATCCGGGAGTTGACCAGACGTGTTTCCAGTTAGTAACAGTATCTCCCGGACGGAAATATCTAAACTCCAACACTAATGAGTCTCCGTTATCGGGTTGATTTCCGATACGCTCACCGGGACCGGCATTAGCAATACCGGCGCCGCCCGGTTGAAAATAGAAACTGAAATAGATAGAATCTGCAAGTGTAATTTCTCGTCCTGTAGCATCTACAAACACCGAATCTAATCTAATATATTGCGAAGTAAGAGTGTCGGCTCCTTTTGGCACTGTATTCAAATGCGGATAAATTTCACCGTATTCATTTAAGGCATCCAAAGTGACCACGCCAATAGAAGGGGGAAAAACAGGAAATGTACTGTTTACAAAAGCCTGCCTGTCAATAAAAAGATTTTCATTCGGATAACCGGTATAATTTGAAAAATCTTCAAAAAAAGGAAGCAACAGGGGTTGTGTCTCAGTTTTTGGATTACCCGAAATATCGCCTCTTTGTTGAGGTTTATTGAAAACCTGAGGATTTATTCTGCTTCCCGTTAAAAATTCCTGCGCCTGAACAGAACTGCACAATACTGATATTAAAAATACAAAAAGTGTTCCCGACAGGATGATGTGTTTAAATTTAGTGTATGTATTCATTATTCATTATTCATTACTCATTGTTCATTACTATCATTCTCTGATGATAAGTCTTCGGGGTTTTTCCCTACCACCAAAACCACCGTTTCCCCTGCACTGATTTCTGTACCCAGTCTGATCTCTCTGCCGTTATAAAGTTGTTCCAATACAGCATTTTCATAAGGACTCGGTTTGTAGATAACAGGGCCCAATTGAAGTCCAATCGCTTTTAACATAATTTCTGCCTGCCTCAAAGAAACATCCTGCAATTGGGGCATAATTACTTTCGGAGGTGTACTCGATGCCACCGTAACATATACTTTTCTTCCTTTTTTCACCATTTCGCCTACGTGTGGATCCTGTTTCAAAACAGTTCCGGGAACTGTTTTTTTATCAAATAAATAATCGGAAACAACAATAATATAATCTTTGGAAACATCATTTTTATTCAATAATTCCTTTGAGTCCATCCCGATAAAATTGGGCATCATTACTTCTGTGCCGTGTCTTGTATAAGAATCTAAAACAAACAAAGCCACCACGCAAATCACTATGAACACCCCTGTAACCAATAATATATGGAAGCCTAATTTTTTGGGTGATAAGAAAAAAGTATGTATTCCGGACATTATGTTATAGATCTATTTTATGTAAACAGCAAAAATATATTTTTATTATAATTTGGGTGTGTAATAAAATTTTTGTTTTTTTGTGAATGTTTTTTTAAATCTGTTAATTTATGAACTTTCTATTTGCATCAAACATTTATCAGGAACGAAGAAATAAATTAAGTGCGGCATTTTCAACAGGTATAGCGCTTTTTTTATCCAATAATGAATCGCCGGCAAACTATCCGTCCAATACGTATCATTATCGGCAAGACAGTAATTTTTTGTATTTTTTCGGATTATCGTTACCAAATATTGTAGGCGTCATTGATTTTGAACAAAAAAAATCGTTGTTATTTGGCAATGATTTTGAGATTGATGATATTATTTGGATGGGCGACCAACCCAAATTATCTGATTTGGCTGTCGAGGTTGCCGTAGATGAGGTACGCCCGCTGTCTGAATTATCCTCATTCTTAAAAAATAAACAGGTACATTTTACGCCGCCCTATCGGGCAGATAACAAAATTGAACTGACGCGTTTGCTGAAAAAAAATATTGAAGAACTAATACCTTCCACAGAATTGATTAAAAGAATCGTAGCGCTTCGTGAAATTAAGTCGCCGGAAGAGATTGAGCAGATGGAGAATGCCAATGAAATTGGTGTACAGATGCACACTTTCGTGATGAAACATTGCAAGCCGGGGGTTAGCGAACGGGAACTCTTCGGCATAGCGGAAGGTATAGCGCTAAGTATGGGAAGCGGTCCCTCTTTCCCCATTATTCTTTCACAAAACGGTCAAACACTGCACAACCACAACCACAATCTGATTTTGGAAAAAGGGAGACTTTTGGTGATGGATGCCGGTGCCGAAAATGTGATGAACTATTGCTCCGACCATACGCGCACTATGCCGGTTTCCGGTACGTTCTCGCCTATGCAAAAAGAGATTTACGAAACGGTATATCAAGCCAATATGGCAGGCATTGCTAACTGTAAACCTGGAATACAAAATATTGAAAACCACAAACTTGCCGTAACTGTTTTAACCGAAGGGCTGCAAAGAATAGGATTGATGAAAGGAAACATTGAAGAATCGGTAGCGCTGGGTGCTCATGCTTTGTTTATGCCTCATGGCTTGGGACACCAAATTGGTCTCGATGTGCACGATATGGAAGATTTGGGCGAAAATTTTGTGGGCTACGATGAAACTATACAACGCAGCAAAATCTTCGGATGGGGCTCGTTGCGTATGGCAAAAACTTTAAAACCGGGACACATAATCTCTGTGGAACCCGGTATCTATTTTATCCCTCATTTGATTGATATCTGGAAGAATGAAAAGAGATTTGAAGCATTTATCAATTATGATAAAGTGGAAACTTACCGGAACTTCGGCGGTATCAGAATTGAAGACTGTGTGTTGATTACCGAAGAGGGACATCGTGTTTTAGGTACGCATCTCCCAAAATCCGTCTCTGAAATTGAAAATATTTTACAATCATAATCAATGTTTCTATGAAAAAAACACTATTCATTATTTCTTTTGGGCTTACGGCTCTTTTTTTACAATCGTGTACCAAAACCTGTGTTTGCAAAGATGCAAATAACCACGTGCAAGAGATTGAAGTAGATCCTTCCGAAAATTGCGGCGACCGTTCCGGCGATATTTTAGGCGAATGTTCTTAATGTTTTAAATACCATAACTATGTTTCTATGAGAAAAAAGAAAGAACTTTCCAATATGGGTATTCCCAATAAGATGTTTGTAAAAATAAAGCCGGTTCCTGCTAAAGAATGGGAAAATAAGTGCATTATTTCTTACCATTTCTTTTCTTCTCCATTTGGAAAAATAGTGGTAGCCTCTATGTCCCACGGGGTCTGTTTTGTAGGATATGCACGCTCCCGCGAATGCGCATTAGAGGAATTGCGACACAGGTTTCCCAACGGCATATTTCGAAGACATAAAAATAAACAGCACGACCATGTGAAGAGACTATTTGCCGGAAAATGGGAAAAAGGAGACAAGTTGGTGCTCTATTTAAAAGGAACTACCTTTCAACTGAAAGTTTGGGAAGCCTTATTGAAAATTCCAACAGGCTCTTTATCAACGTATGGAAAAATTGCCGCTTCTATCGGCTATCCTAATGCCCAACGGGCTGTGGGTACGGCTGTAGGAAGAAACCCGATATTATACCTTATCCCCTGTCACCGCGTCATTGCACAAACAGGAAAAATGGGAGGTTTTTACTGGGGAATTGAAAAGAAAATAGAACTCTTAGATGCAGAAAATGCAGGTTATTTGCATTTTAATTCATAAGTTACTCCTTCTATTGTTTTCTCTTCATTATAATCTGCGCACGAACCCGATTCATTCACAAATTCACCTTGCGTATAATTCTTATCAAGTACCCCGTCAATGTAATGTTTGCAATAACAATATTTATTGCAGGAAAAAGATATTAATGCGGTGGCAGCAATTAAAAGAATGACAACTTTTTTCATATGTAATAATGTATTAAATGAATATTTTTTTTTCTAAGTCGCAAAAAAAGAAAATTTATTAATATAAATCTTTAAATTAGCACAAAAAAGATTACAAAAATGTATTTTTGCACTTGTAATAAAATCAAATGAAAAAAATACCATCTCTCAAACATTACATTCACAATCAATTATACCCTCTTTGCATACGTTTGGGATTATTGTTGGTTCTCTATTCTTTTTTTCGCATTCTTTTTTTTGCAGTAAACGCACATACCTTGCCCAATGCCCATTTTTCCCTTTTCTTCCATGGATTAAGATTTGATTTATCCGCTATATTTTTTTGTAATCTTCCTTATATCATTGCCATTCTGTTGCCTTTTGCATTTTACCGGAATAAAATATACCGAACTGTTTTCGATGGTTATTTTATCATCATCAATGGCTTTGCAGCGCTTGTTTCTTACTTCGATACGGCATACTTTCCTTATGTTTTAAAAAGAATGACCTGCGATTTTTTTTCTTACATACAAATTGGATTTGATTTTAAGAGTTTACTTCCCTCTTTCTGTAAACAGTTTTGGTATTTGATATTGTTGTTTTTTGTAACGATTTTTGTAATCATTTATATTGTAAAACTCTCAAACAGAATGATGACAAAGGAAACGCTACGGCAACCTTTTTCGTGGAAAGTTTTTGTTTACAAGATCTCAATTTTTCTTTTCGGTCTTTTTCTTTCATTTTTTTGTATGAGAGGCGGATGGCAAACACGACCACTCGGGTTGATTGATAGCGGAAAATATGCCTCTATTCAAAACTCTGCACTGATATCCAACACTCCTTTTACTTTGATTAAAAGTTATGGAGAAAATTATAATGTTGAAAAACACTATTTTACAAGTTTAAATGAAGCTGAACAATATTATTCTCCCATTATTAATTGCATAAAACCTTGTTATAATTACTGTTATCCTGTTAAAAATGTGGTTGTTATTATTCTGGAGGGATTTTCGCAATATCTTATTAACGGAATAGATGGCTCGCAAGGGTATTGCCCGTTTTTAGACAGTTTGATGCATCAATCTGTCTCTTTTAACGGGATTGCCAACGGACACCGCACTATTGATGCGTTGCAGGCGATTTTTGCAGGGATACCCAAATTATTAGACAGGAGCGCCAATGAAACTCATTTTGCCAGCAATGTTACCTTCTCTTCTGTGGAAGCGTTAAAGAAACACGGTTATAACACGCTCTTTTTTCACGGCGCTAAAAACGGCTCAATGAATATTGAAAGTTATTGTTATTCTATGGGCTTTGAAACCTGTTATGGAAAAAATGAATATCCTAATCCTTCCGATTATGACGGAGTTTGGGGCATCAGTGACCGCTCGTTTCTTAAATTTGTTGCTCAAGAATTAAATACCGTCCAACAACCTTTTTTTGCAAGTGTACTCACGCTCTCTTCGCACAATCCGTTTGTAATTCCCAAAGATGCAAAAGGGCTTGACCTTAAAACCGGAACACGTCCCATTCACGCACTGGCTTCTTATACCGACTGTGCCGTTAGAGAATTTTTTGAAACAGTATCTCATAATTCGTGGTACGACAATACCCTGTTTATTATTACAGGAGATCATACCGGAGATGGATCTCGTCCCGACAAGATGAGCATCTTCCATACGCTGCAAATTCCTATTTTCTTTTATTATCCGAAAGCAACTGTAAATCAGAAAATTGGCGCTATGCAACAATTGGATATTATGCCCACCCTGTTTTCATATCTTCATATTGATGAACCGCTCTTTTCGTATGGAAATAATATCTTTGATTCCACCTATACTTCATATTCAGCCAACTATACGTGGGGGGTGTATCAACTTGTTTCCGATGATTTTATTTTGCAATTTGACGGCGAAACAAGCATCGGACTTTATGATATTAAAAATGATATGCTGATGCAAAAAAACTTGCTTCCGGAGTTACCGGAGGTTGCAGCGCTTTATGAACAAAAACTCAAAGCCATTATTCAATCTTATACAACAAGATTAACTAATAATCAGTTGTTTATAAATAATAAATAAGTTTTATGGAAAATGAAGCAGCACCTCTTCTTGAAGTAAAAAATTTTTCATTAGAACTTAAACAAGATGAAAATTGGAATCCGGTTTTATCTTCTTTATCATTCACATTAAAAAAGGGGGAAACCATTGGCGTAGTGGGCGAGTCTGGCTCCGGCAAATCGGTAACGGCGCTCTCTATAATGCGGTTGTTATCCGACAAAAGCGCTAAAATTGTTGATGGAGAAATTTTTTTGGATTATAACAATTCCGTCAATGAATTAACAAAAAAATCTGAAAAAGAGATTCGGCAAATACGCGGAAACAGAATTGCGATGATTTTTCAGGAGCCGATGACTTCGTTAAATCCTGTGATCAAGTGCGGGCAGCAAATTGAGGAAGCGTTGTTGCTGCACACTCATTTGTCTAAAAAAGAAGCGAAGCAAAAAACTATTGAGTTACTTGGCGATGTGCAACTTCCAAATCCGACGAAAGTATGGCATTCGTATCCCCACGAACTTTCAGGCGGACAAAAGCAGCGCATTATGATTGCTATGGCAATGTGTTGTAATCCTGATATTTTAATAGCAGACGAACCCACCACTGCGTTAGATGTTACCGTGCAAAAAAATATTCTTGAACTCTTAAAACAACTGCAAGAGAAATATGGGATGAGCATTATCTTCATTTCACACGATTTGGGGGTGGTGGCTCAAATTGCCCACCGTGTGCTGGTAATGTACAAAGGCGCTATCGTTGAACAGGGTGATGTGCAAACCATTTTCAAAAATCCGCAACACCCTTATACCAAAGGCTTGTTAGCCTGCCGACCAAAATTGGACGAAAAACCGGAAAGATTAGTTACTGTGGAAGAAACAATGCAGAGGGCAGAAAGCAGAAAGCAGAAAGCAAAAAGCAAAAAGCAATCTTACAGTCTTACAGTCTCAAAAGCCCCTCCTCTTTTCAAAATCCAAAACCTTAACAAATATTATCCTGTTCGCAAAAAAAAACTGTTTGAAAAGCAATCTTATTTTCAAGCGTTAGAAAATATTGACCTTACCATTTACGAAGGGGAAACCTTAGGGCTTGTGGGCGAATCGGGATGTGGAAAAACTACGCTGGGCAGAACTTTGCTGCGATTGGTGGAGCCCGATTCCGGAACTGTTTTTTACAGAGAAAACAATTTGATGGAGTTCTCTGATGCTGCTATGCGTCGGTTGAGAAAAGAGATACAAATCATTTTGCAAGACCCCTACTCTTCTTTAAATCAACGTTTAACTATTGGTCAAATGTTGTTAGAGCCGATGAAAGTACATCACATTTTAAATAACGATAAAGAACGGAAGCGGAGAGCGATAGAACTGCTGGAGCGTGTAGGACTGTGTGAGGCGCACCTGCATCGCTATCCGCACGAGTTTTCCGGTGGACAGCGTCAGCGCATTGCCATTGCGCGAGCGCTCACGGTAAATCCGAAATTCATTATCTGCGACGAGTCGGTTTCTGCCTTAGACGTCTCCGTGCAAGCGCAGGTACTCAATCTGCTCAACGACTTAAAGCAGGAGTTTCAACTTACGTATCTATTTATCTCTCACGATTTATCGGTAGTAAAATATATGTCGGATAGAATTGCCGTGATGCAACGGGGCAAGATTGTGGAACTCAACGATGCGGAGGAGATTTACAATAACCCGCAAACGGCGTACACCCGAAAGTTAATAGAGGCAATACCGATTGTAAGTATCCCCAAAAACTCCTACAGAATAAAAATGTAATCAATAAAAAAATAACTTTAATTTTACCGTTCAAAAACAAGGAACAAATTTTATGCCCTATACCCTTACACTTACCGCTCAAAACTTTGATTATTACAATTATGCTGTAATAATGATGCTATACATTCGTGGCACGAAGTAATAGCCACTCTTGAAGTCGTTCCGGTTGGCATTTTGGAAAACGATTTGGCAGAGGTCAAGATTTATCCGAACCCCACGAGCGGAGAACTGCGAATATTAATGAACAATGAACAATTAATAATGAACAATGTTGAGGTGTTTGATGTTTACGGGAAAAATGTATTATCTAATCATCTAATCAACATTTCGCATTTGCAAACGGGGGTTTACTTTGTCAGGATAGCAACGGAACAAGGAGTGGTGATGAGGAAAGTGGTGAAGCGGTGAACGGTCTTGCGGTCTTAATAAAATCCTATTTTCGCCGCACATAAAAATAATGTAGAAATAATGAAAGATATTGTCCCTTTATCTGAACGTATTTTATACGAAGACAATCATTTAATTATTGTACACAAACTTGCAGGCGAGATTGTGCAAGCCGACAAAACCGGTGACGAACCGCTGTCGGAAAAAATCAGAACATTTTTGAAAGAGAAATACCAAAAACCCGGCAACGTCTTTGTGGGAATCGTTCACCGCATTGACCGACCGGTGAGTGGCATAGTGATTTACGCCAAAACCTCAAAAGGTCTTCTTCGTATGAACGAAGTTTTCAAGCACCGGAAAATCAGAAAGTTTTATCACGCTTTAGTAGAACAAAAACCTCAAATTGAGGAACAAACACTGGAACAGTTTATTAGAAAAAATGAAAAATTAAATCGAAGCGTAATCTCTAACGAACCCAAAGAGGGTTATTTAAATGCTTCATTACATTATAAATATCTGACCTCTACCAGAAACTATCATCTGTTGGAAGTAGAACTGTTTACCGGAAGACATCATCAAATTCGTGCGCAATTGTCAGCCAATGGCGCTTGTATCAAGGGAGATTTAAAATATGGCGCCAAACGCTCCAACCCCGACGGCTCTATTTCATTGCAAGCCCAAAAAGTAATTTTTGAACATCCCATTGCAAAAAAAATTATTGAGGTGGAGACACCGTTTGGATTAATCAACTCTTAATCGGTTGGTGCCTCGCCGGTGTCCACGTCGCGCGTTTGCTCTCTGCGCTGTTTGTAGTTATTCATCTTGTAGGTCAGTGTCAGGTTCGCCTGAAGAACACTGCGCCAGCGGGTGCTCGTAGAATAGTAACCGCTTGTGGGCTTTGTATAATCGTAAGAGGTAACGATGGTCTTGGGATTATAGATTAAGTCACGAATATTTAAACTTACCGACATAGCGTTTTTCAGGAACGATTTTTTGACACCGAGGTTGAGCGAATACTGCGCATTGCGTCTTCCCTGCCCAACGCCGCCACCGCCCCAGCCCATACTGCCTGTGGTAATAGAGCGCGAACGAAAACGGAAATTTAATTGCAAATCCCAACTCTTCGGCAAGTTAAACGTTTGATTTAATCGAAACCCATACGCCCAATCGTCAGACAGGTTAGGGTCAATCAAATCATTGCTGTTAATCTTTACATAATAACAGTCGCCACTGAAATTAATACGCCAGAAACCCCATAATTTTTGTCCATAAACTAACTCCAATCCAATACTTTGACTTTTGTTCAAATTCTGTGAAGAGGTTAGTGTATAAGTAAAGGTATCCAATCCCAGATAGTTTTCATCAATAGGCAAAGTATAAACCTCATCATCAATAAGCGTATAGTAAATCAATCCGTCTTTAATATATGCCTGACGCATTTCGGTATAGCGCGTAATTAAATCGGTACGCTGGCGATAGAAAACGGTAGCGCTAAAAGATGAACTCTTAATATTCATTGAATATCCTAACTCTACATTGTTGGCAAATTCGGGACCCAAATTGGGATTTCCCATACGCAGGTTCTGTTTGTCGGAAACATCTACAAACGGATTTAAACTAAAAAATCTCGGACGTGTTACCCTTCGCGAAAAACTTACCTGCAAAGCGTGATAATCATTGATATCATATCGTATATGAATGGTGGGATAAAGAATATTTTTGAGTTTTAAATAATTTTTGATGTAAGATTTAGATTCTGCGTTCGCGGGAAACAGTTCCGACCACGTATGAGCAAACTCCGTACGTAATCCTAACTGTACTTTTAAGACTTTCCAAAACGAATTGGAATAGATAAAATAGGCGGCGTTAATTAACTCCTGATACAGAAAGTCGTTTCTTTGCTGTTGATCCTCGTGAGCATCTAAATATGTATTTCCGTAAAACAAACGATATTTCTGACCAATAGACCGGTACGAAAACTTATAACCGGTTTCAATGCGTCCGCCGTTTCCTATGGGGGTAATAAAATCAACCTGCGCGGTAGCAGATCTGTTGCGCATATCGGTGTATGTTTTCTGGAAATAATCGGGCAACGTATCGGGCAGTGTAAAATGCTGCAAATATTGACTTTTTTGATTTCCGATGATTTCGGTATAGTACAGGTCTGAGGTTAATTCTCTGCCCTGCTTGTTAAAAACCTTCTTATAACTGATATTTCCTGAAAAGTTGTTGCCGTATCGGGTTCCGGCACCGTCCTGTCCGTAAGTGTTAAATGACTGTTTGGTCAATATTTGATTATCATTCAACATCCAGCGTAGATTATCGGCAGTTAAACGGGTAGTATCCTTGTTGTCGTGTTTGTTGTATCCGAAAGAGAATGACAGTGTGTTTTGTTTGTTAATAAAATAATCTAAGCCGGCGCGTACGTTATTTCCGAAAAACTGCGCATTGCTGAAATTATTTTGTTTGAGATAAGTAGAATCCGCAGGAGTTTCTTCATTTCTTTGAAACCACGAGGTACGTTCCATTTCGCCGGCGTTGCGCCACTGTCCGCTTCGGAAACTATAGTTCAAAAACATTGTTATCTTATTATAAGTATAATTCAGGTTTGCCGAAAAATTTCCGCCATCTAAGTAAAGTTTTTTCATAAATACCGAAGTTGCCAAACCTCCGCTGAAATAGGCATTAAAGCCGGGTTGTTTTTTCTTTTTAAGAATCACATTGATGATCCCCCCCATACCGTCAGGGTCTAATCGTGCGGAAGGGTTGGTAATGACTTCAATACTCTCAATTTCGGATGCCGGAATTTGGTCTAACGTGAGGTTGGTGGGTCTTCCGTCTATTAAAATAGTAACATTTCCTGAGCCTCTCAGTGAAACATTGCCTTCAATATCCACATCTACAGAGGGGATTTCGGCTAATGCCTGCACGGCAGTAGCGCCTTCGGTAATAATACTGTTTTCCACATTGTAAACTTTTTTGTCCAAATTTTGCTGCAACATCTCTTTTTGAGTAGTAACCTCTATGGATTTCAGTTGTTGGGGTCGTTGGGTAATGGCAAACTGCCGCATCACATAGCGCGGGCTGCTTTGCGTTAAAGTAAATTCGGGACTGAAATGTTTGCTGTATCCCATAGCATTGACCTGAACAAAATAGGTTCCCCAGGGAATATCTATAATGACAATTCTGCCGTTTTCATCGGTAATTCCGCCGGTAACAGTAGTAGAATCTGGAGCGTTCATCACATAAACCGTAGCATACTGCACGGGGGCTTTGTTCTCATCTACAATCATACCCACCACAGCGCCCAGCGAACCGAGATCCGGCATTTGTCCGCCTTGCCCACCGCCCGCCGGACGACCACCGCCGGGTTGAGCAAAAGAATTTAAGATTGAAAATTGAAAATTGAAAATTATAAATAAGTAGAAAAAAAATGAGTGGGTTTTATATCTCATAAACTGATAACTAAAAAAAAACTGTTGCATTGACATAGATTATACAATGGAGTTTAATAATGATAATTTTTTCCGTTGATGAAAACCCGAATATGTCATTTTTTTATCCTGATATAACAAAAATTGAAAAATTAAAATTAAAATATATTTTTGCCTCCCAAAAAGTTTTATAAAATGTGTTTTATTACTAATTTTGTTACTACAATCTCTCTTATATACTTCAAAAATAGCGCTTTCGCTATTTGCTTAAAAAAGCTGTTGGGGAGGTATTCACACACTAAAAAACTGCACTATTTTGTCTGACTTTTTAAAATAATATAAGATTGTATGACCAAGTTAACTTAAACCCTTAAAAAAACATATAGGCAATTTTGCCTATAAAGCAAAAAAATAACTAAATAAATAAAAAAACAATGAAACAATTTAGCTTTTTCCTTTTTATTTTTTTATGTTGTGCTGCCTCTTTGCACGCGCAAATTACGAAGGAACAAGCAAATGCCATTGTACTTCAGTATCTTCAAAACGAAGTAACCCCGCCTTACGTTTTATACGTCTCTACTCATGTGCCAAGTGAAGCAGATCTTGTTTTAACCACGCATAATGAAGAAACAATAAAGGTAAAATATGCTTGTTGGGCGTATTATTTGAACGAACACTCCGATATAAAAGTAATTAAACAATAAAATTATAATAATAAACCAAATAACAAATTTATGATTGATAACAGTATATTTTCCGTTGAATCAAGAAATGCGCTTAAGATCGCTGAGTCGTATTCAAAAGAATTTATGAACGAAGAAATTGAACCTGCCCATCTTTTAAAAGCTTTGCTGCATAAAGATATCGGGTTGGTTGAATTTATTGAGAAAGATCTCAATAAAGACTACTACTATCTTGTAGATTGGGCAAATGCACGGGTGAAGATGCTGCCCAAGTCGCCTTCTCCCAAATTCGATTTTCCTATTTCCAATGCTTTAGTTGCTGTGGTTGAAGAAGCCGAAAGTTTTCAACGCAAATATGGATTAGACACCATTACCCCCGTGGTATTGATGGCGGCTACCATAACCCCCGGCGTGGGATTTCCTTTCGACCAGTTGAAAACATTACCGCTCACTGCCGATGAATTGTTGGTAAATTTTGAAAGTTCGGCGCCTGCCAAAGACCATAAAAGATCTTCGGCGGCTTCCTCAACATCTGCTACCGGAACCGGAAACAGTTTGGCAAAATACACTATAGACAAAACCATTGAAGCCAAAAACGGCTATATGCCCATTATTATCGGCTTCGAAAAAGAGATGCAAGCCATTTTTGAAATTCTGGGCAAGAAAAATAAATCCAATGTATTGATTGTAGGGGAATCCGGAATTGGAAAAACCGCCCTCATTGACGCCCTTACACAACGGATTATCAAAGGTGAAGTCCCCGACTTTCTTAAAGATGGCTCTGTTTACGAGTTAGACCTGTCTGCCCTCTCCTCCGAAGCCAACTACAAAGGTGAAATTGAAGACCGCGCGAAAAAAGTGCTCACTGAAATTGCCAACATTGATAACGCCGTGCTGCTCATTGAAGGTATTGACAAGATTTTTGATAAACAAAGTATGCTGTACGGTATCGCAAATCTGTTGAAAAAAGAATTGACCAAAAGCGCTATCCGCTTAGTTGCCACTACTTCCGTTGAAGGATTTACCAAAAACATTGAAACCGATAAGGAGTTTACCCGTAAACTGGAAAAACTTACTATTGAAGAACCAAGTTTTGAAATGACCTCCCGTATTATCAAAGGCGCTAAGGTACGCTACGAAGATCACCACGACTTGCAGGTTTCGGACGAAGTGGTAGAAGAAGCAATTCGTCTCTCCAAAAGATATATGGGCGAACGCAGCCTCCCCGATTCTGCCTTCGACCTGATTGACAAAACCTTGTCGCATATTCATACACTCAATGAAATCTCCGAAAAAGAGATTGATTTGATGATAGAAAAACTGACGGAAATTAAAGATGCCGCCAAAGAAAAAGGAGTTGAAAAAACAGCCTTCGATTTGAAATGGCTCAACCACGAAATATTCAACCGCCTGAGTTTCCTGCTTACTTCTCAATTAGACGACAGCGTGGACTTTGCAGGGTTGAAAAACAACGACGAGAAAATCAAGCATCTTGAAGCAGTCTTAAAAGAATTACACAAATTAGTGCAAATCAAACGCACACACATTGAACTCACCGACCTTTCGTTGGTAATAGCCCAACAAACCGGTATTCCCATCGGGAAGGTGCAGAGCAAAGAGCGCGATAAATTAGTGAGCGCAGAGGCTACTATCAAAGAGCGCGTAGTTGGACAAGACCACGCCATTAAAACCGTGTTGGACGCTATTTACGAATCGCGTTCCGGCTTGAGCAAAAAAGGACAACCCATCGCTTCCGTATTCTTCCTCGGTCCTACCGGTACAGGGAAAACAGAATTAACAAAAGCATTGGCAGAGTTTCTATTTCAGGATGAGTCCGCTATTATTCGCTTCGATATGTCCGAATTTATGGAATCTCACTCGGTGGCAACGATGACAGGCGCCCCCGCAGGTTACGTAGGCTACGAAGAAGGCGGTTTGTTAGTAAACAAAATCCGTCAGAAACCATACTCTATCGTCCTGTTCGATGAAATTGAAAAAGCACACCCTGATGTGTTCAACATCTTCCTCCAAATTATGGATGAAGGTAGAATTCACGACAAACTGAACCGTACCGGCGATTTCTCCAATTCATTAGTAGTATTTACTTCCAATGTAGGGAGCGACTATATCTTCAAGTCGTTTGAAGCAGGCATAATTCCTTCTTCCAACGATTTAAAACAGATTATGATAGAACGAAAATTCAAGCCGGAATTTTTGGGTCGTCTTACCGAAATCATTCCCTTCTCGCCAATTACCGAAGAGATCGTATTGATGATATTCAACATTCACCTGAAAAATCTTATGAAAACGTTAAACGAATTGAATATTAAACTGATTATCTCAGATGAGACTAAGAAGAAGTTAGCGTTATCGGAATTTTCACCGCAGTTGGGTGCACGTCCTATTTTAGGTATTATCCGGAACGAACTCCGCCGTCCGCTTTCTAAAATGATTATTGCCGGCGATGTGAAAGCCGGTGGAAAAGTAGAATTAAAATACCAAAATGACAAATTCGAATGGATTTATTAAACATTATAAAAAAAATTATTAACCTTTTTAAAAAACAAAATAATATGAGTAAAGAAAATTTTCTATCCAGATTGGAAGATGAGGATTCCTCAGCAGGTATTGAGGGATTATCTCAGAACAAAACTATGTATGTGGACCAGTTTACGTCGGAAGTTACTTTCGACAACCGTGGACTGGCAATGAAAGAAGTAGAAGAAGACGGACAAAAAAGAGGTGTGTATCCTAAAAACCTCAAAGACACTTTCGACTACTTTAAACCCAAAGTTGAAATTGATTTTACTGCCGACGGTGGTGAGACCAAAAAAGAGGTCTTGAATTTTAAAGAAATGAAAGATTTTGAAATCAACAACGGTAAAGGTAATCTTGTTACCAACAGCCCGTTTTTAAGTGATTTGCGCACCAAAAAAGAAAACTGTGAAAATGTGCAAAAAACGATTGAGAAAAACGCCCGTTTACGCGACATCTTAAAAGACCCCGAAGGTCGTAGCGATTTGAAAGCGCTTTTGGAATCTCTTCTCGAAGAATTAAATCAAGTTAAATAATTTTAAAATTTTATAGTTATGGCTGAACCTAAATTACAACAACAAGAAACTGTACAAACCCAGGAAGAGGTTAAACAGCAAGCGCAACCCGGTAAATCGGTAGCTGACCTATTAGCCAAATTTGGCGGATTCAGAACATTTGCTTCTATTATGCCCGACGCCGCCGACCTCGACCCGGCAAGCAAGGCTACCAAAATGATGTTCTTAAACGAAAACCAGTTTAAAAGCAAACGCGAAAGATTGGCAAAAGATATTACTACGTGGTTGGAAATTCTAAGCGAAGACAAAACCTCCGCTTCTGAATATGTGGCCCTTTGCATCCAAAAAAGCGAGAAATATCAAAATCTCCTGAAAGACAATCTCCAGATTGCTTCTTATAAAATTAAAAAGTTGGAAACTTCGTACCGTACGTTAGACTCTTTCTTCAAAAACTCCGGAATGGATAAAATTACCAATCTCCGTTTGATAAATGTAGAAAAATACTCCGGTAGCGGCGAAACCGACGAACTCCAAAACAGCGACTCCGAAAGTTTCAAAGAAATAAAGAGTTTGCTGTACAATGCTTTCGGACGTTTGAGTTTGAAAGACAACTACAGTTTGCTGGCATTACCCGGACACGTATTTAAAGATAAACAAGTGCGTGATATGTGGGCTAAAATGGCTTACGAATACAAATTTATGGTGGTTACCGACTCCGAAGATTGCAGAGAGTATGACATCCTGAAAGAACAGACCGAAGAATACAAAGATGCAGATAAAGAGTTGCAAAATGTGATTGTTACCGCTAACTGGTTAGTAGGACGTCCCACCGAATCTATTGCCGGCGAAATGAACCCGCTCTATATTCCACCCGCAGGAGCGCTGGCAGGAAAATTGTTAAATGGAAATACCCCGATGGCACAAGGTACCGCAGGTGAAAAATATGGTACCCTGAGCGAAATTAAAGGCGTTCACTTAGATATGATGAAAGAAGAGATTACAGGCTTGTGGGACAATCACGTAATACCTATGGTAATCTCCGAAGGTCGCGTAATGGCTTACAACAATACCAACCTCTATACCGGCAGCAATACCGCTATGCAAGAGTATCCTATCGTGCGCGTTTTCGACTGGGTGAAAAAGAACCTGATGCACTACGTACACAAAGTTGCCCTCGAAAACTGGGACCCCTTCAACTCTCCTAAACAATTAAGATCTACCATTCAGGCTTTCCTCAACCAATACAAGGGAGCAGGCAAATTGTTTAAAGACTATACCATTGAAAATCCTTTCCAGGATCCGGTAACCAAAGAGATCAAAATTGATATTGACATCGTACCGTTCTTTGCAGCAAAGAACTTTACCATCAAATTATCCGCTGATAAAAACAGCAAAAAATGTGAATCAACTGATTAAAAACCCTTTTTATTAACCTTATTTATTAATTTTTAAAAACCAAATGTATTATGGCAGAAACACCTGTACTATTAGCAGTGGATGGCTTCGCAAAACGTGAAGTACAATCCTACAGTTATTCTTTTAATCAATCTATTGATAAAGAGAATCAACCCGCCGGAATTCCTAGAGGCGGACTTATCAAAGTAACCGTTAAAGCTCAAAACGATGGCAACATCGAACTTCTGGGCTGGATGTTAGACCCTGACATGAAAAAGGACGGCGCTATCATTATTATGAAAGCGAATGACATCAAGAATGAGATGAAACAAATTACGTTTAAAAAAGCCTATTGCGTGGACTACAAAGAAGACTGGGCTGATGCAAGCAAAAATGTGGACATTGCTCACACTGAAACCATTATCATCTCCTGTCAGGAAATCAAAATCGGAAACGTAGATTATAAAAATGCTTGGAAGTAATCTACATTAACTAAAGCCGGATGGAAATGTGAGATAGTGACACGCGACGCGTGACCGAAAGGGTTATCTCACATTTCCACCCATTTTAATTAAAAAAATTAACCCTTTAAAATCAAAAATATGGCACACGAAGCATATTTATTTATTGATAACAAAAACGACGACCCATACCTTGTTATGGAATGTAGTTACACTTTAACGCAGGAGATGCAACGGGATACCGCACAGCCGGCAGAAAAACCCAAACCCGGCGTAATCACATTTACAGTGGTAGCTCCCGATGACGCGGATATGTTCTTTCACGACTGGATGCAAAAACCCAACGAAAAAAAGAGTGGCTGGATTTATATGAAAGTGGTGAGCAAAGGAAGTTCCTCAGATAGATACATTAGATTTGAAGACGCTTTTTGCGTAAGTTTATACGAGTACTTCAATATGCACTCCTCCGACCAGATGTACACGCGATTATCCATATTCCCTGCCAGAATTATTTTCGGCGAAGAGGCAAATGCAGTACTCTTTGACGTCAAAGAAAAAACAATTAATAATTCTTCGGGGGAAAAACCATCAACAGGACAAAGACCCGATATTCCGGAAAAAGCAAACACTGAAAACACAAAATAGAGAAACTAAAATAGAAAAGCATAAACGGTAACCGCCTTATTTTAATATTATGTCTATTCTAACTGAAAAAGTAACCATTACTATTGACGGAGAAATGTATAATGAATACGATTTTTCCGAAGTCAGTTTAGTGCAGGAATTGCACAAACCTAACGAATTTCGCTTTCAGATGCGAAAAGTAAATCTGAATAGAGACGCAGATGATATTCATTTCTCTCTTTCGAAAAAGCTGTTGGGGAAAAAAGTAGAATTTTCTATTACTACTTCCCGATATGATGAAGAGGTAAAAGAACAACACGATTCGATGATATTTACCGGAATCATTTTTAACGCCAATCTTATACGCAAAAGTTTCCGGTCGGGCGTTGTAATAGAAGTGACTGCCTACAGCCCCGATTATCTGCTGTACGACTCTCCTCATTGCGCCTCTTATGAAAAGACAACGTTGAAGAATATTGTCGAAGAAACATTGAAACCTTATGACAACGAAACTATCCCCGTAAGTAATAATCCCCGATTTGAAAAAGAGATTCCATATACTGTACAATATAATGAAACCAATTACGGCTTTTTGAGCCGGTTGGCTTGCCGGTACGGTGAATGGCTCTATTATGATAATGAGAAATTGGTGTTTGGAAAGATTGAAAAAACAGAATCCTTAGAGTTGAGCGTGGGATCAGATATACTTAATTACCAGTACCGGTTAAATATGGAGCATCTGAAATTTACACATGCCTACCACGATTATTTAAAATATGATGAGCCGACAAAAAAAGGAGCGGATGTTACCGATCCTGCCATGCACAATATGATCGACATTGCTTACGACGAATCTAAAGCACTATATACTAAAGAAACCTTTCAAGACAGAATCTCTTCCAATCCGGAAGAGGATTTTGATGAACTTGAGATCTCTGCCAAAGTACAGGGGCTGGGTAGAAAAACACAGATGATGGTATGTTACGGAAGCAGCAACCGCGCCGACCTGAAAATAGGCAGCGTGATTAAAATGAAAGAATATTATGAAAATAATGATAAGACAGGTACATGTCCTCACGATGAACTGTTAATTTGCCGCATCTCTCATTATGTGGATAATATGGGCAACTACGAAAACGAATTTACGGCAATCCCTGCCGAATGCGAATACCCGCCTTTTATTTACGGCGACTACTACCCCAAAGCCGAACCGCAACGCGCAGTGGTAATGGACAACAAAGACCCCGAAAAACTGGGGCGCGTGCGCGTACAGTTCCTCTGGCAAAAACAACAGGATGAAAACTGGATGACCCCATGGATCCGCATTGCCCAACCACACGGCGGAACTGACAAAGGGTTCTACTTCATCCCCGAAATTGAAGAGGAAGTGTTGATTGGGTTTGAAAACGGTAATGCCGAAAAACCTTACGTAATAGGTACGCTCTATCATGGAAACCAAAAACCATGGAACACCTGGGCTGAAGATGAGAAAAACGAATTTAAAGGTATTCGTACTAAAAACGGACACTCCATCGAATTTCACGACAAAGACGATGGTGGAAGAATTTTGATTACCGACGGTACAGAAGATGATTTTACATATCAAATCATGTTTGATACGGATGACAAATTGATACAGCTAAGGTCCGCAGGTAATATCCGTTTGTATGCAGATGAAGATATTTATTTGGAAGCCGGAAACAGTATTATTCTGAAAGCAGCTACAGATATTGACGGGGAGGCGGATGAAAATATTATACTATTAAGTCATGAGGATACAAGAGTATCGGCAAAAGCAGATATAATTACAACCTCTGACGGAAATACCAGTATGAATGTTAGTGGAGATATGGAAATTGGAGTGGATGGAGATAAAACAGTTGCTGTGCAGGGCGCTACGGAAATTACCGCAACCGGCGATTGCACAATTAAAGGGATGAACGTTACTGTGGAAAGTGATGTCAATACCGAAGTGAATGCAGGGGCGTCTATAAAAGTAGCAGGATCTGCCACAGGAGAATTTGACGGCGGCGCCAGCACTACCATTAAGGGCGCTATGATTCAAATAGGATAGTAAAAACGAATTTTATCGGTTCTAATCAAAAATTGATAGAAAAAAGAAAAAAAAATTAATTATGGGATTTTTTGTAGTTAACGGCGCTTTATTGAAATGCACTTTCGGGATAGCACCCGGATCTTTCACGGTATTGCCCGATAAAATGATCAATTGCGCGGGGGTACCTATGGCAAATATTATGGATTTTAAACCTATGGTGAATATTGCTACCTTCGGAATGTGCCAGTCTTTGGCAAATCCAACAGTAGCCTCAGCCACCGCCTCTGCCAGCGGCGTATTAACCCCAATGCCCTGCATCCCCAATACAGTAGCACCCTGGATACCCGGAAAACCTACCGTGTTGGTGAAAAATATGCCCGCTTTGGTTGACAACTGTAAATGTATGTGTATATGGGGCGGTGTGATTGAAGTTACATTTGCAGGTAATGTTACGGTAAAAACATAAGAAAATTGAAAAAAATATTTAAACAACAAAATGTAGGACAATTAATAATCTATGAATTATGGCAGACAAACAATCCACAACGCCAGGGACTAAAGGAACTATCAGTAATTCTCAAGTGAGAGCCGAATCTTCTAAAAAAGATAGTCAACAAGAACAAACCGAGAAGGAAAAAGAATCTAAAAAACCCGAAATCCTTACCTCAAAGTGGGTAATCCTTACCAAAGACAAAAATAATAATGATACATACAAAGAGATTTCTGAAGCTAAAATAGAAACTAAGGTTAAAATAGAGTTATCTATAAAAAATAGTGACGTAGTAGCAGGAAATGTCATTGATATTATAATTATAGATGGCGAAAAGGAAAAAGAAGTAACTAAAACAAAACTGACAGTAGACAGTAATGCCAAAACTTCCTATTCTGAGGAAATTGAAATAAAACCCGAATGGCTTTTTAAAGATCTATATGTTAAAGTAGAACAAAAAGAACCTTTTAAAAAAGAGTTTATCGGAGATGCCAGACTTCAGGTGATGATGTTTGAATTTGCCAAAATATATATAAAGGTTATTGATGCCCGCTCACGGCAACCCCTTAAATATGCAATGGTTAAAAAAATAGTCTTTACCGCAGGAAATAAAAAAATAACCGAAGAATTTGACAGAAATGCCGAAAACTATATTTTAAGTGTACAGATACCGAAGAAACCAAAGGAGAGAGAGGAGACAAAGGAAGAACAAAAGAAGAGAAAGGCAGCAGAAAAGATAGATAGCGATGCAAAATATAAATTTAATAATGGTGGGAGACGATACAATTATCGTAACAGAAATGAACTGATTCAATCTTCAATGGCTGTTCTTGGCTCATTTTGTAAAGAAGGTGTAAGAAACAAAGAAATCAAAATGGATCAACTTCCCGCTGTTTCCTATAAAAAGAAAAAAGAAAAAGACAAAGAATATAAATATGACTCGGAATTTAAAAAACTTTTTAAGGAATATTGGAAGGAGAGAGCGCCAGAGGGTAGCAACATTGAAATAAAGGAGAATGAAGACGAGAAAAAATATTTGCCGTTGCTGAGGAAAATGGTGTTGCACTATAACTCACATGTGACTACTGATGAGGAGGGGTGGCTCACCCTGTTTATTCCGAAACCCTTTTTAGATAATGAAAAAGCAGATATTGAAATAGGATTTTTTGATTTCCCTGTGGTATTGGAAAGAATTACAGGAAATACTACTGCTGTGATTAGACACAACCATATGAAAGACAATAAAATGCACATTACCTATCAGGATACACCATTTAAAATTGTTTGGCCAAAAGGGGCTAAGCAAGAAACCGATTGGGGAAAGCCTTTCGGATGGGAGATTCAACATGGAGATGAAAAGAGTGAACTTAAAGTTTCTGAAAAGTTTGTCATTAAAGAAGATACCGGAAAATTTGAAAAATTCGACACTAAACTCTTTTCTCCATTTTGCGAGGTACATGGATTTCACTTTACACTCTTTGCTATGAAATGGTGCCAACCGGTGTGGGATGAGATAGAGGATAATGGTACTCAAACCCATATACAGGATGACAGGTATAAAAATTTGAATATGCATATTCCTACAACATATTTTGATCTTGGAGGAAACAACAAGGTCACCGGTGACGATTATGGAGGAAAAGGTTACGGAAAAACAGAAAACAGGAAATATATCTATGTGGATGTGCCGAATCCGGACTATTCCACGAATTCTAAGGCCCCGAAAACAATTAAAGAGAAGCGAAATGCGCCAGGCAACGCACATTTGTGGAGAACAACCGGACATGCAGGTATTGATATCCATGCTACAAAAGGAGCCAATGTCTATGCAATACATGGAGGAACAGTCGGTAATACGAATTGGAATAAGGGGGACCAAAATAAAGCAGGAAGGTTTAGTGTGCTAACATTTAAGACATTCGTTGCAAGTAAAAGTCTATATGAACGTCACACAATCAGTTATTTACATTTAAATGATTTTGTGGCAAAAAACGGACAATATGTTATGGCAGGACAAATTATAGCACATGCCGGACGTACCGGAAATCTTGATGATCCTTCAAAATGGCCCGGTCATGTGCATCTAAATATACAAGCAGGAAATGAACAAGCCCCCTTTAGAGTTGGGCTTAGAGAAAATCTAAACGGTTTACCCGAAGAGAATTTGAATCTAATACCACTTAATGACTTTCCACTAATGTTCCCATGTTATTGTGCAATTAATAGTCAGGATAGTAATAATCCTACCGCTGACGGTCCCAAGGGTAGATGTAACTTTAATAATAGTACTTACGTAACTGCATGTTGGGCGGTTCATGAATTGATATGTCCACACATGAATGACGAAGGAAGAAGAAAAAGAAGAATCCAGGCTCAACTAAAATTTTTAGGATATAATATAGGTAAGTTAATAGACGGAGATTGGGGAAATAATACAAGTGATACCCGGAAAGCAATTCTTAAATTCAAACAGGACAGTGAAATAATAAAGTATGATTCATCAGACTATGATATGAACGAAGCAACTGATGACCTTGTGCTTAATGATCGGGTTGAAAAAGAGAGACCTGATATATTAGAAAAACAAAAGAAGGAAGTAGAAGATAATATGAAACGACTGAATGATAATTCAAAAAAAGCAGCCGCAGCAACACCTACACCATCAGCAACGCCACCACCGGCACAACATCGGTAACAAGCACCACCATAATGAAATAAACTCAAAAATAGAGTTCCCCCATTGTGTTGCAAGTGGAGATGTAATCGTAACTTGTGCCTAATTAATAACAAACAAATAATAATAAGCAAAAAATAAAGATTATGAGAAATAAACAAGGAGAAAAAAAAACTACTGGGGAAACTTCCAATAAAGATCAAAGAAAAGAAAGTTCTAAGAATGATGCGAAGAAAGCAGGAGATCCAAAGAAACCGACCCCTAAAATTGAAATTTCAAGGTGGGTAATTGTTACCAAAGATCAAAAATACATTCCCATTGAAAGTGCAAGACAGGGAAGCAAGGTCAAGATAGAACTGGGCATATTATATCCTAAAGAAGCTATTGGCAAAAATCTTGATATTACCATTTTGGATAAAGAAAATGAAAAAGTGGGTAACACTACTCTAACAGTGGAGGATAATAAATCTTATTCTAGAGAAGAATTTGAGATTACCACCAAAATGATTGATAAAGAGTTGCATATTGAAATTAAACAAAGCGATCCTTTTGTAGAAGATTTTATTGAGAAGAAAAATCTACTCACCATTGAGAGTGGAATTAGAGTATATCCTTTCAGATATGGAATCCATTGTTTTATAACAGATCCGAACAAAAACAACAGTAAATATACATTAAAAAAGGACGAGGAGAAAGTTAACGATAATTCTACGGTAACCGCCCCCGACCACCTCTATCCGATGCCTTTGAGATTTGGTTGGCTTTATGTATATAGCGAAACAGCCAGAGATATATATGAATTGAAATATGATGAAGAAAATATTACGTTTAAAGAAACAAATAAAACTTCCGGTAGAAAAGTTAAAGCAGGTAGTGGCTATCTCATCGTATCCGAAACAGATAAGATAGCCTTGTTTTATAGCGAAGTGCAACTCACCCCAGAGGCGATAGGTGTTCTTAAGGAAAAAAGAGATGATTTTATGCACAAACTTGATTTACAATCATTTGATTCTGAATCTCGGGCAATTAGTGTAAAGGATATGGCTGTTTACCATCAGATATCAGGAATTGGCAAATATAGCGAATCTCGTTTAAACAACCTTGTAAAAGAAGCAAAATACAACTATGACAAGCCGGAAGGAAAAAAAGATCTGTTCTTTGTTGTGGACGACCCTGTTGGCGTAGCCAAACAAATGGAATGGTATCTGCAAGATAAACATCTTGATCATGAAGCCTTTATTCGTTCTATAAGAACAGGAGTAAGTTTCTCAACGATAAAAAAGAAGATGTTTGAGACTAAAATTCTCGAAAAAAATGAAATTATAATTTCAGATTCAACCCTCTTGGGCAATTCTTCCGATTTGGAACATTATGCTGCCATACATAATCTGGGTATGATGATGTATTATCGCCTCTATGTTAATGATAATGATGTTGAAGATATAAAAGATGAACAGATAAGAGAAAGATATAGAGACGATTTAGATAAGGCAAGAAAAGTAACAAAAAAAGAGTTTCTTGAACAGATTTTAGCAGTTGAGCGGAGAAAGTCCATAAGAAAACACATAGACAAATACAGAGAAAACCTGGTAATAAATTTAAAAAGTGATTCTTTCGAAAAGTATTGTGGCTTTTTTGCGCAATTAAAACCTCCTACTGATTCTAATCAAGAGGAGGCTTTTAATAAAATGCTCTTAGAAGTAAAAAAATTAGTAATGGATTTGTGCTGTACTTTATCCATATTGCCTCACACCAAAGACCAACATATAGACGGCGAAAAGAAAGATATCTATTGCTTTGGAACACTGATTCAAAAAGCGTACAAAGACCCTGGCGAAGAATACTTGAAAAACATATCTAAAAAGAGAAATCAAGTGGGAAAACTGCTGTATAAAGAGCTTGATATGATAGCATTATTCTCTGATTATTCGGAAGGAACAAAGAGTTCTGCCAACATTGATACACTTTTTGATTTTTTACACTCAACGTATGTTACTTTTCGGAATGATATTTTTGACAACGAAATATTGGAGAATAATTCAAAAGTGGGAAACGAGAGTGCGTGCAAAAGAGACAAGGAAGTAACAGATGCACTGGAAAAGCAAGTCGGAAACAAAGGTACTGGCATAAAATCAAAAATACAAGAACAGATTAAGTTAGCAAAGAATTCTATAGTAGAACCCATTAAGAAAATAGTAAACAAAGAAGACTCTTTTTTCAGCAGGAGCGCCGCCAGTATTAAAAGCAACAGGTTCATAGAATATATCTCAAACCACAAAGGTTTTCAGAGTGTTATGTCGGGAATATATATATATTCTTTATTTTCTTCTATACAGGAAAAAGATATAAAAGAGAAAATAAAATTCGGGGCAAACGTAGGTGCACTGGGAACCACGTTCTTAGAAGGATTTGCAAAAAAAAATATTAAGAAAAATACTCTTCTTCTAAAAAAATTTGATGTTGCTTTTAAGGTATTTTCGGTTATTGGAACGGGTGTTGACATATATGATTCCTGGATTAAGGCATACGGTAGGCTCATGAAAAATAATAATGCGGCAGCGGCATTTTATGGTTTGTCAGTGGTAGCGTACGCTACTTCTGCTATCCTTGTATTTGCACAAGGCGCTGCTTTTGGAGTGCTGGGAATTATAGTATCACTTGCAGCTATTGTCTTCACTATAATAGCCGAATGGCTTACCGATACGGCAATGGAAAGTTTTATCAAAAACTCAATATTCTGTAGCAACAACGAGTGTAACATAAACTTTAACAAGATAGACACATCTAAGAACCCTATATCAGTTACGGAAAAACTGAAGAAAGAAAAATTGGGTAATTATAAATTTATGTTAGAAGAGTATTCAATGTGTCTATCACATATTCCACATATTACACTTGAGAGTTACAGTGCAGACTTTGATGTGAAGTTTGAAAAAAATAATCGGCCATCGCCCGACATGAGTAGCGTGTTTTATCTTCGCTATCGTATTGATTTACGTTATTATGCCTACAGCATAAAAGTAGATAACCTTATTACTTATGTTAGCAACGAAGAAACTAAAGTATCTTATACAGAAAATAATAATGACTATTATACTAAACAGCAATATGAATCATTAGAAGATAATGTTTTTTTTAGGAGTCAGGCAATTTGGGTAAATGGTCTGTCCGGCGCTCCGCGTCGTGTATATATTACTACCTGTATTACCTTCCAATGTGACGGAAGTAAAACGTTACCTTATTCAAAAAATAATATGTCGCAATATTTGTTTCTTCGGCATAAGATTACTATGGTTAGAGATGCCAAGAATAAATACACTGTTCAGTTACTAAAAACTAAAATTGCAAGCAGTCTGGAAGAGTTCAATAAAGCAGATTAAAAAAACAAAAAGAAACAATGCACTAAAAAAAATAAATATTTTTGCAACGTAAAAAAAGAACGATAAAATTAAACAAAATATTATAATGCAAAAACTAAATATAAAATAAACAAAATGGCTATCCCCAACCCTTACAATCCTGTTGCCCGAAGTAAATTCTTTCCTATAACAAGAACAAGCAAAGAATATACGTACTTGTGTTCTGCAGATGCAGCCGATAAGGAAAGAGGCAATGCAGTTCGCATTGATGGCTCCTATATTAATTATTTATTGGCAATGGCAGTGGAGTATGGAAATCAACCCAAAATTTTTATTGACCTGGAAAGAAATTCGTGGGAAGGAATTAAAAATTACATAATCAATGGAATAGCAAGAGAAGATTGGATTAATTTTGCAAATAAAACACTGGAATATTTTACTTATAAATTAGATGTTGATTTTTGGGAAGAATTAAAAAAATTAAGACAAAAGGCTGAAGAAGATGTTAAGTATAACGCTTGGCAAGGAGTTAAAAATTTAGGAGCTGCGATATTGGGGGGAGTTTCCGCTAAGAGAGGAGCAAGTAGTGAACCTGCAAAATCTTTACTTCCTCCGCTTTCACCCAATATACAAAAGGTTGTCGATTACACTAAGGAATATGGTGGCTATGCTTGGAAAGTCGGCTCCGCTGGAAAGTCGATATATGACAATTTTTCTGCTCCGAATGAAAGAGATATTCAGGCATGGGAGAAAATGATGATAAGTAATAGATATGTGAACACAATTATTGACAATACTCCGGGAGCAAAATCCGTTAAAAAAGCCTTTAAAGCAGGCGCTTACTTCGCTGAATCTTATATAAGATACCAAGACTATAAAAATTTGGATGCACAGATAATGTGGCATGAGACAGTACATGAATTTGGTGCAGTGGCTCCTGAAGAATATACAAAATGGGCAAATAAAGTAACAAAAATTAAAATAAAAATTACAGAAGATTTACATAAAATGGAAAATGCGTTTTTAGAAAAAATACAGGATCTAATACCAAAAAGTGAGTATGATATGGAACTCAAACAACAACTTCGTAAAATAAAAATGACTAATTACGTTAGAAGCGTTATTTACGATGATTATTTTATTTATGATTATCTTCCACCAAGCCAACAATAATGAATAATGACTAATGAATAATCTTAAATCTTAAATTTATTAATATTATATCAATATGGAAAATCAAGAAAAACAAGGTATGAAAGTGATCTTCTCTTATGAAAATAAGAGTTGCGTCATCAGGATTCTCAATCCTAAAGAAAACATTAAATTTACCCTCGAAAAAGTGAGAGAGGAAGCAAGAAATATGCCCGATAAACTATGGGTGCTGCCGGAAATGGATAACGGCGGAAACCGCATTAAATACTACCTCGGACGTATGTCGGAAGACGGCAAAAGCGAAATCCTCAAAGAAAAAAACAACGGGGAAGAACAAAGCCTCTTCGACTACGGCGTTAAAGAAGGCGATAAATTAATTATTATTAAAAGAGTAATTGCGGGATAATGGAAAGAGAAATAGAAACCTACAAAGGAAAGACCTATAACGGCAAAGATGCCCGTTTGTTTAAAGAATGGGAACTGATAGACCGCAGATATGAAAACGATACGCAGGGCTCCTACATCATCCGCAAAAGAAACGGATTGGGATTGCCTATTGTGTATGACATCGTTTTTAATGTAAAAAGTATTACCGGTGTTAAGCCGGAAAATGAACAGGGACTGAAACTTCCTATTTTCGGTTATGAACATGTAATGCGTATCACCCTGCCCAACAACTACCCCAGCGCAGACGGACAGCCGCAGTTCTCGTTCACTACCGATGTGTGGCACCCCAACGTGCGATTCTTCGGAGACTTTAAGGGGCGCGTGTGCCTCAATACCGGAGATAGCGGCGTGCATACCCACTTAGTGGACTATATTGACCGCGTAATTGATTACCTTACTTACGACGACTACCACGCCAAAAACGAATACCCCTACCCCGAAGACCTCGACGTTGCCGAATGGGTGCTGAAACAAGGCGAACCACAAGGATGGGTCGAATTTAAACAGGATTAATATATGATGAAAAAAATTATCCTTTTTGCACTCCTTTTTTGGTGTTGTTTGTGGGTATCCGCACAACTCAAAATCGAAATTTCCCCAACAAAACCTCAAAAAACTGAGGTGCGGTTGTGCGACTATTTCAAAGCAACGGATAATTATTTGATGAACTTACCCCTTACGTTCAGTATTACCGATAAAAAAATACTCATCATTATGGTGGGTAACGACTTTACGTTAAACTACGAACGCAGCGTTTGGTTCTTTGCCAAAGATACAGACCTTGCCGAACTGATGAGAAAAAACCGTAACGTGAATGCCTCAAAAACATTCAAAAATCAAAACAGGGTATTGTATAAATTTCTGTCGAGAGGGAAAATGACCTACTTCCGTTCTTTTGAAGATGGTTACGAAGTGGTGAAGAAAAATGCAAAACCTGTTTTTTTCGACATCAGTAATCTCCCTTCCAATGCCCCGATAACTTTTTCCTTACAATTCTACGTTACCCAACCCGACTCCAATTTTCCATATATTTTCTTAGCAAGATGCAAACCTATTGAAATTGAATTAACACTCAAACCATAATCATAATGACGAAAAAAAGATTATTTATTTTTATTTTTTTTATTGCAAGTTTAAAATGTTTTTCTCAAGGCAGCACAGACATTTATGTGAATGTAGTTCCTATGAGAGATTGTAAAACCACTATTCCCTTGCAACCCGCTTTTGGCATGGGACCCGAAGCCAATCTCCTCGTTACATTCAATTGGGATAACAATATCGGACAATTGAAAATGATCTTCTATGGAGATAGCGATGACGGATTATTTGTTTATGCTTTTCCGAAAAAACAGCCCTACAGCAAAGCTATGAAAGAAAAAGATGATGTTTGGTTTGATAAGGATATGGTAAAGAAATATATGAAAGACAAAAAGGTGGTGCCGTGTATTAATGAAAGCGGACTGGTGAATGTTATTTTAGACGGCACTCCTGATGTAACCAGAACATTAGAATTAAGAGATCCTGAATCTCGGTTAATCTATTATTTTAAAATGAATGCCGAAGACTGTAAAATCCCCGTAACGCTATATGTGGCTTCAAAAAATGCCAAAACCGCAAAATCGCCAAGAGATAAAAAAGTGGAATATTTAGTAAAATTTACCCTTAACATCCTCACGTTAGAGGTTTGCGAAAGCCCCGAACTGAAGATGGTAATCAGCTACCTGGATAAGGAAACAGAAAAATTGTTATCCCAAAAAGATGCGGCAGCAGCAGCATTGGATCAACTATATGACTTGCCCTCCGCTAAAATTAAAGAACTACAAAGTAAAACGGTGGGCACCGAAGAAAAATTTACAGGCACCAAAGACCAGCAATATAACGAATGCGATAATTTGAAAGCAAGTATTGCAAGATATAACGGCGCCCTTGAAGACAGAAACAATACCATTCTTATTTATAATACAATCCTGAGTGATAAAAAACAAAAAGGAGGGGGAGGACACGCCGCTGCCGTAGATTGTCGCGTATTATACCAAATTAATGAAAAACTGACAGAACTGTTATTGGATATTAAAAACAGTAAACAAAGCACAGCGTCCCTAAAACAAAAATATGACAGAATAAAAAGCACGATTAACGCCGATTACAAAACCTGTAAAAAAGAATATGGCACATTCACCGATTTATGTACCAGAATTGAAAACCGATTAAAATAGTAGCTTATGAAAATAAAATGTTTATTGCTTATCGTAATATTTAAAGTAGCCATTTTTGTCACGTGGGCTCAAAATATTGACGATCTGCTTGAAAAAGAAAACAAAAATACCAACAATGAACAACCCAACGGAGTGACCATGGTGGTAGATCACGATATCCCTAAAAGTACATCACAAGGAGAAGCGCCGGCAACAAAGCAGGATTCCTTGCAGTTAGTTAACGACAAATGGAAAAACTATCTGTCTGGAAAAAACGGAGAGATCCAACAAATTGCTGAGGCTATTCAACAAAAAGAATCAGGTAAAATTAAGAAAGAAGAGATTGAGAATTTTATTCTTCAGGTCAATAACTTAAAAAAAGATTTTTTGAATCGGAAAGAGACCAACGGGTTGTGGCAAGCCAATGATGAATTGGATGAACTGCGCAATCAATTTGATTTTGCATGCGAACGGGAATTAACTAAACTTAATCAACTGAAAGAGACAAAAGGTTCAGGCTCTTCGCAAAACAAATTTGTGTATCTGGGTATTATTTTAGTGGTGGTTATGGTGGGTATTCCTATATTTAATCAAATTAAAGCCAGCACTATGGTGAAAAAAGCCAAGAAAATGCAGGAACTACAAGCCAAACTGCAAAAGGAAGAAGCCGAAAAACAAAGACTTTTATCCGACGACAGCAATATTGTTACATTAAATGCATCACAATTATGAATAAACGAATTAAAATGATAAATAGACAAACGCTCTTTGTAAAGATTTGGGCATTTTTGTGGATGGTTGTTTTTTGTGCCATAAGCCTTCCCAACACTTCAGGACAGGAAGTAACAGCAACTTATGATAAAGCTAAACATTCAATAACGGTCGAAAATAATACCGGTAAGGAAATTATTCTGTTTCATACCGACGATCCCGCATTGGTAAAAATAAAAGACAATCAAATTGGCTATGCCAACTTAACCATTGCCGACAATTCCAATATCGGTAAAGAAATAAGGAAATGTGGATTAGAGTTTGACGCGGTACCCGGAAATGCTACCCATATCTCTAAAAATACCCGAACCAAAGAGATTACGCAAATAAAGAAAACACAGGATTACCTTACCTGTTATGTTGTAGAAGGGCAAAAAATCAGCAAAATGATTATAGCGCCCGTGAAATTTCAGGGAACTGAAAATTCCCAACCCACTCCAAGCGAACCCACTAATCCTACGACAAGTAACACCGTAAAACCGGAATCTCCAAAATCACCCAAACAAAGCGAACCAAAAAAACAGGAAACTCCTAAAGAAGTTAAAAAAATAGTCATCAATCCTTTTACAGACAGAATCGCCGCATTGATTAATCAATGTAACAGTTTGCTTCAAAAAGGAACTCTAAGCGACAGGGATAGAGAAAATCTAAAAGACCTGAGAAATAAATTGAACGACCAAACACTAAATATTGAAGAATATTTAAAAGATTTATGGGATAGAAAAAGGGATACCCACGTTAAATGTGAAGATTGCGATATTTTGATTTTATCTTCCGAAAAGATGTTAACAAATATTGACAATGTGAAAAGAAGAATCGTTAATGCCCTGAAGAGAGTAGATGATAGTGTGGTATTAAATTGGAAAAAAGAATACAGAGGTACTGTTTTACCTGCCGAATCCGTAATGGAAGATGATTTTGAAATTTTAGGGGGTATTAAAGCAGAAATTGAAGAACGTCTTCAACACTCTACTACAGGATGGATTGGAAAAGAGGCTATCAAATCCCAATTGGATAAAATTAAAAAACGGTACGATCAAATTAATACAAGCAGTAAAAATTTTATTGCACAAAAACAAAAACAATACCCTGACGAAAATGACAGAGCAGCCATAGCAGATTTGGCTAATGAAATTCCTGTTGAATATAAAGATATTCAGTATTGTTATGAAAGGCTCGCAGAAATTCAAATTCCATATTTGATGCTGTCGGTTACCGGCGTATTATTGTTATTGTTTATTTTCGGAATCCTTTTTTATGTGATAACCATCCTGAAAAACAAAAGGCTTGAAAAAAAAGAAAAACAAAAAAGACAATCCGATATGGGCGGACTGCTGATAGAAGATGATGACGATTTTATTGAAATTAAATCCTACAAAACAGGTTTGGGAAACATACGGGAAAAAGCAGGTACAGACTATTTTGAAGTGAATATGCTTTCTATGCTCAATGATACAGGCATTAGAAGCGTATATTTCAGTAGAAAAGCAATTCTGGATATTTATAAATTCTTTTCGGGATTTTTGAAATATGACGACAAAACCAACGAAACCGGTTGTTTCTTAGTAGGACGTTGGGATTATGTTCCCAATAGCGGAAACCAGATGTATGACATCAGTATTGAAGAACTTGTAGAGCCCGGCGATGATGCGGTGTACGGCGAATATAATCTGAATTTTGGCGCCAAAATTGGTATTACTCTTACTTATGCACTCGAAAATTTGTGCCAAAAAACAGGAAATGAATACGTACATACCGCCTGGATGCACTCGCACCCGGGATTAGGGTTATTCTTGTCAAGCCAGGACTTGAACGTGCAGTCACAACTGGCGCACAGTCAGCATCAGGCTCGCCTGCTGGCAATAGTCATTGACAGTAACTCTCCCGATTTTGAAATGGCTTTCTTTACTCCGAAACAAAACGGAAGTATGAATAATGACAAAGACCTGAAACAAACTCTGGCATTGGAAACCCTGTATCAGTGGGCTAAAAGTTTGCCCGGTCCTCAACAGGAAAAAGCGCCTGCCGCTACTAACGTGAGTTATTTTTCCCTCGATATTTTGAATAAGACAAATAATATCGGCAAGGTCAATTTCAGTGGCTCCGCTATTATTGATATGGATACTATCATTATGCCGGGTATCTTCGGTTTGCAAGGCTACTTTTATGGCGCCTGCCAAGGAAACGAAATCACTATTGATGACTGTAAAGAGGTTACTGCAAAAGAGAACAACCCGATAGGCGGTTTCTTAACCGTGCCACAATTTTCCGTACCCGAAACAGTAAACGAGTATCGGCAAGTGATTTCCGGTTTCAGTTTCTCAATCTTTTATTCTTTTGAAAATCGAAATCTCTATATTCTCATTAAAGATGAACAGGGTAACTATCCGGCTACTTTAGATAAAATAACATTCATCTTCGCTATGACCTTGAAAGAGTGGACAAGAAGGAAAAGGTAGTCGCGCCATTTTATTGCTTTTGCACCAATATTAAATCTCTATAAATAATGAAAAAATTTACCCTTTTTATTTTTTTCTGTTGTACTGCCTCTTTGCACGCGCAAATTACCCAAGAATAGGCAAACCAAATTGTGATGGAACGCATGAGCAATGAAACAAGCAATTTTACTCTTTATGCCAAAGCGGATGTGCAAACTGGTTTTGAAATTACCACCGCTACCGGCGAAACAATAGAATTGGATTACCCGTGCCGGGTATATTATGTAAATATTACTGATGAAACGGACAGTAAATATTTAATTGTAAAAGAAAGCATTGGAAACATTTTAGAGGTAAACGTAAAGAATGATAGCGGACCAAATGACCTGCAGCAATGGAGATTAGTAACCAAAAATAGTTGGTTTACATATACTTTATCTAATACGCTATGCCAATGGGCGCCTTTAAGTTATTATTTTCCAAGACTAATTCTAATTAATAGCAGCGAAGAATTGGAACAAAATATTAAATGTGCGGAAGGCATTTACCCAAAAGTTGATTTTTCAAAATATACTTTACTGTGGGCAACGGGCGTTAATGATTACGGAGTATATTATATTAACACACAATTGACAAAAACAGGAGAAAAAACTTATAATTTTGATGTTGAATTATTAGGAAAGGGGACAACTGCATTAACCCCATGGATTGGAAAAATATTGGTAGCCAAACTTCCTGCAAATGCTGTTGTTTCTTTAAATGTACATATCTACTAAACGTTATGAAACAAAAAACAGTTTTATTTTTAGTTTTTCTTTTATTCAGTACTTGGGCACAAACGCAAAATATTGTAGAAGAATATTTTTATTACTACAAAGGTGAACCTATCAGTTTATCTTTAGATAGCAATAATGTTTATCCTTTTTTTGAGCGTGGAGATGCTCCGCCCATTGGAACATCTGATATTTTTTATCTAAAATTGAAAGCAAGAAATGATACTGCATTATTAAGAAACATAGCTGAACAACTGTATATACAGATTATTAAAGAGGTTCCTTACATGCCATTATGGTATATTTTATCTATTCGAAATTCTGTGTTTGAAAATTCAATTGTGGCAAGTAATTTTTTTTATGAAACAGGTTACTTTGAAGATGTTGATCCGGCATTTATGTTTAATTTTCAACCAAATTGTACGAATGATCCTAAATTTTTTAATACTTTTGTGGGCTAATATTATTAACCAATTATAATTTATATTCCAATGAAAAAAAGATACCTGTTCCTATTGATGCCGTTGTTCCTTCTTATGGCATGCCAAAACCAAAAAGTGGACACCAAAAATGATTTAATCCGTCAGGAGAAATGGAAAGATGCAGAATACACTGTTAATATGCACTTTGCAAAACGTGCGTGGTCGGAAAAAGCAGACACCCTATTCCTGCGCTTTAGAATTACCGATAATAATTCTAACAAAAAAGTAATCTGGTCTAATCTGGAAAATAACAAATTTACCATTATTGAAGGTGATTACGCATGGCCTAAAAAGGATATCATTGTTGAAAGAATCTCCCAAAAATCGGGAGCCACCGGAGCCGAACTCATCTCTCAGAATGTTGCTTTTTGGTTTATGGTGGACAGAGGAAGAACTATTTCCGACGAAGATATGAAAAGTATGAAGGCTGCCATACAAAAAACAGTAGAAAATTTGCCGGACAGTTGCGCCTACATCTCTTTCTTTGACAGACGAACCGGCGAAAAACAACTGATTACCAAATATAATTTCTACGAATTTGAAAAAGAGTTTAGAGTAAAACTGGAACCGCGAGATTTGTATCAGAGTATTATGGATAATTTTGAAAAATTTGCCAAAGATACATCTATGCAAAAGAAAAGTACCGAGCCGATATCCAAGTATTTACTTGTTTTTACCGATGGAAATATTAACCTTAATTCGTTTACGGAAATTGATAATCTGGATAAATCGGATGAGTATATTAAAAATATAGATAATACCATTAAAAATCAGGTACAAATCCATGCCTTCAGATATGGCAACGGCAGCAGTCTTGTAGATAAAGTGCTGGACAATATCTGTTTGCAACGTCAGTATGCAGACTTGAGAGGAGGTTTCTATCCTGCCACTAATGTAAACGGTATTGTTGATTCTCTTCGTGGTTTTGTAAATAATCTCTCCGCTGATTATGAATTGATACTTGTGAATCATAACAAAAACAGAACCTATAATGGAAAAACATTTACCTTACAAGTAGGCATTGACGAAGAAAATGGAAAGGCAGTCGGTAAAATTGATTATGCTATTGCCAGTAAAGAAAACCCCAAAGGTCCCGGCAAAACATCCGAGAGTACTTACATAGCTGTTATATTTGGAGTTATCATTCTTTTTATTGCATTTTTTATAATGCAGGTAATCATTCCTTTCATTATTTCCCGTACCAATAACTTTGAAAAGAAATATGTTAAACCTTATGAACCTATTAATACCAGCGAAGGGGAAGTGTATGAAACCTGTTCCTATTGTCAAGAACCTTTAGAAAGAGGAGAGTTGATAGTAGTGAAATGTCCCCATAAAATCCATTGGGACTGCTGGAAAGAAAACGGTTACAAATGCGTGGAATATGGACAAAATTGTAAAGATGGGATTCAATATCATTTCGATAAAAGACATCCGTTTGATTTGAAAAAAAGTCCTTACTACTTGAAATGGGCAATGTCGGGTATGATTAGCGGATTCTTTATTTGGATTATTTTCAAAATAAGTTCTAAATGGGAAATATTCGCCGGGTTCATCAAAACTTTGGTAAATGCCTTCTATCCTGCAAAATTTAAAGAGGTGATTGAAGGCGCTACTGCAATTCCACACAATGTTTACGATACTTTTCGTGTAAAAATAACAGGACTTTTATTTGCAGGTATTTTGCTGGGGTTTGTTTTAACTTTTCTGTTCAGTTATATCAACGACTTCCGACAAAAAAGAGGAAAAGTGCTCTTTTCATTTTTCAGTCGTGCTTTGTTTGGAGCTCTCGTAGGATTTACAACTTTCTTATTGGGTTCTATGATTTGTATTTTGTTGGGAAAAGCCGGTAATGTATGGTGGTTAGATGCCATTCCGTGGATCCTGTTCGGAGGTAGTGTGGCGCTTTGTTTAGCCTTTAAAAGCACTATCAAATGGCAGGATGCTTTAATAGGCGGGCTTATTTCAGGAGTAATCAGTTTTGTTATTCTCTATACTACTTCTTATTTTTCTGATTTCGGCGTGATGTTCAGTTTTATGCTATGCAGCGCCGGATTAGGTATCTCTATTATCGCCCGACACCACCTCGCTCAAAAATATTTCTTAAAATATAAAGGCGAAAAAAGAGATGGAGAAATTGCTATTCATAAATGGATGAACGATTCGGGCGGTAGTAACGAAGTAACTATTGGTAAATCCAACCACTGTGTTATTCAAATGAATTGGGACAGCAACGAAAATATTCACGACAAACAAGTAAAACTCTACATAGACCCCAAAAGAAGAGTGCCTATGATGAAAGCGCTTGAAAACGGAGTGGTATGCGATGGTAGAGAAGCCCATAAAGACGACCTCATTCCTTTGAAGCACGGTATGAAATTTACTATCGGTAATACGAAATTCCAATATATTGAAAAGTAATTAAAGATTATCCAAATGCAAACAAATAAGAATAAAAAATGGGGTGAAGATGTTTTTCCTTTGCTCTCGTGGTTTAAAATCGACAAAGTAAAAAATGCAAAAGTGCTGGTGGTTGGCGCCGGCGCTTTGGGCAATGAAGTATTGAAAAATTTAGCCCTCTTCGGAGTAGGCAATATTGTAGTGGTGGACTTCGACCAGATTGAATTTAGCAACCTTACACGTTCTATCCTGTTCCGCCCGGAAGATGCGGATAAAGGATTCTACAAAGCCGAAATTGCTGCCAAACGTCTGTTAGAGATTAATCCAACTATAAATGTAAAGGCTATTTGCGGCGACCTCTCTACTGCCGTCGGATTGGGCGTGTATCGCCGTATGGATGTGGTAGTGGGCTGTTTGGACAGTCTGAAAGCGCGTACATTGCTAAATCGTATGTGCTTTCGCGCCGGAAAAATCTGGATTGAAGGAGGAATCGGAGATTTGGAAGGACAAGTTACCGCCTATCAATTGGGTAAAAACTGTTACGAATGCCGTGTTGCGGAAGAGGAGGTTGCAGACGACACCGGAAACAGTCACGAAAACAGAACCTCCTGTCCTCAAATTGCTCAGGGAAATGCCGAACGCGGACGTGTTGCCACTACCCCTGTGAGCGCTTCTATTATTGGCGCCATACAGGCACAGGAAGTGATGAAAATTATTCATTCGGAAGAAGTAGAAGCAGGCATCTTTGATACGCTCATCGGGATAATGTTCAATTATCAAGGCAAAAACTCCCAAGCCGGAACTTTTGAATTCAGTTATTATAACAATGATTGTATTTCGCACGAATTTTGGGGTAACATCGTTGAAATTCCAACACTAAGTGCAGATACTAAAATTGGAGATGCAATACAAATAATTAAGGAAACGTTAAAAGTTGAACAGGTGGATATTAACCTGCGAAACGATAAATTTGTGGATTTCCTCTCTTCACGTACCGACAATAAAAAGTTTGTAGCGATGATGCCCGAATCTAAAATTCCAAACTTTATTGATGCTTCTCAGGAGATGGTATATCTTTCTATATCAGACGGCGGACTTTACCAACACTCGTATGAAAATATTGATGAAGAGTTTCCATACCTTGATATGACCTTCCGGCAGATTGGAATCCCATATCTTGATGTTTTGCAGGTTACTACTGAAAACGGGTATGCTTATGTAGAATTAACTGCCGATATTAAACATTTTGAAAATCTGTTTGAAGCGTGAACAATATCAATGAAATATCGGAAATAAAAGGTATCAAAGCGGAAACTTTAGTTTCGCTATTGAACGTTCACGAAGATCTTTTCGTTAAAATGAAAGGTATTTTCTCCCGAAATTATTCGGAAGACTTACTGTCTGTTGATAATGAAATAGATAGAACAACAATAGCGCTTGCCCGCGATGGTATTTTTCACCTTCTCCCCCAAGGGCTCTTTTTTAAGGAAAACCTGTTAAGCGGTAATAAAAAATCTCATTTTGAGTTCGATAAAGAACTCCGAGAACTAAAAAGACAGCAAAAAGAAGCATTATCATTTTTCCAACCTTTCGATACCGCATTCTTTAAACTGACTCTTGAATTTGAACATCTTCTTAATGACTTTGCAAAAACCGGTAATAATCCGCTAATAGACTCTTTTTTGGATATCCCTGAAAAAGAAACCACTAATAAATACTTAGCTAAAATTATAGAACTCCTCCCCTTCGCTAATCAAATGCGAGGAAATATTCCTCTTTTAATTGATATACTGAAAGATATATTTTCTGCTGCTAAAATTGAAGTCAAAAAAACAGAACCGCTCTTTTCTCTGTTTATAATTCATATTGAAGGCTTAAAGAAAGAGGAATACCTGAATATGGATAAAGAGATGAAACCGTGTTTCGACTTTATCTGTCAATGGTTTCTCCCTGTTGAACACCACTACGACTATCGAATTAAAGATTACAAAAAACCTTTCAAATTAGAAGATTCACTTATACTTGATTATAATACACATTTATAAATATGGAAAAACATTATAAAATACACTGGAAAAAAGGCTTGGATATCACTCCTGAAATATTTGTTGATTTAGACAATTTTCATATCTCCGAACGAAATCTCTTAGGCTATTTCGTTGCTTCCTGTACTTGCGGCATTTTGCCCGACAGTAATTTTTACATTGAAAAAAGTATTGACAACGATAGAATCCGTATTCAACATTTGGAATGCTTAGCCTTGACAGTAGATGGATATCCCATTAACATACAACGAGATACACATTATCAAAAAGAATTGAATTTACAGGATAGTTCAAACTCGGAATATTATGTGGTTTTAACGGTTGATCCTTATTCTACTTCGCAATTAGATGAAAAGGGGCTGCACGTCTGTCCTGCATACAACCTTGTTTTACACAATACAACAAACCCCGTTAAACAGGGTATCCCGATTTTGAAATTAATTAGAAATTACTCCGAGTGGGAATTTGATCAGGATTATATTCCGCCTTCTATTGCATTATCTTCTGTAGATGATATTATGAGGAGGTATGCCGAAATTAACTATGTTATCAATACAATTATCAGAAAATTACCGGAAGATAATCCGTTGTTTTTTCATATTACGATGTTCCAATTGGAATTGCAACATTATACTTCGCAAGAATCTCCGAAAGAATTTATACTGTTGTTGAAAAAATTCTGCCACATCTTTCAGTTGTACTTAAAAAGTGAAAAAAACAGAGATAACATACCTGAAATAAAAAGTTTTATTGATGAAAGGTACAATCATCTTGAAATTGGCAAATTGATGAAATCAGGCTACGAGTGCATAATGACTGTTAATGAAAATTTTGATGAAAAACCTGAACCGGTATTGGACGAAATTAAAATTTAACCACTGAACTATGAGCGGACTTAAAATACCTTTAGATTTTTCACCCGGAAGTTTTTACGACAAAAACCAATGTTATGCCGATCATAACGAGGAACATCTGGATAAAAGCATTCAAAAGTCTATTAGTGATTTTATTAAGTTACTGATTAACTCTCCCAATGGCAGTTTTAAACCCGATCCCCGCTTCGGTTTTTCGCTTAAAAACTGTGAATTTGAAAATGCAGATTCTAAAGACGAACTCAAAGGAAAGAAAATTGGGGGCAAAAGCGACAATCTGAACAATTATGCCAAAGATTTGGAAAAAGCGATCTCCCTGTTTGAAACACGTTTGCAAAACCTGGAAACCGAAACAGTCTTTGACAAAAAAATATCAAAACTTACCATTTCTATAAGAGGAATGATAAAAGATGAATTTAGAGACTATAAACAAGACATAGAATTTTATATTTGGAAAAAACAATGAAAAGATTTGATGACTACAATAATGAAATAAGAAAAAATATTATTGACCTGTGGGCAAAAGACGGCTATATGGTTAAGAATGTGGAAACAGACCCCGTAGTGAATCTGTTTATTACGGCTTTGTCGTATCAAGCCTACCACATCTACAATTATATTGATCAGTATGAGGAGAGAACGCTTCGGGATTTGCGGGACAGGACGGTTCCTTTTCATTTATTGAAACCATATCCGGCATTCACTATTATTGAAACCAAATTAAAAGATGGTTCCGATGAAAAGATAATTGATGAAACTTGCTCCTTTGAATTTATGAGTAGTAGCAAAAAACAGAAATTCGCTTTCGCCCCACTCCTGAATACCAAAGTAATCAATGCAGAATTGGAAGTCGTTAATAAAATTGACAATAATGTCTGGACAATTGCGCTGGAATGTACTGCTCCGCTTGATAATCTTACAGGTCTCTCATTTTATATTGATACACCAGATTTTGTAACCATTGAGAGCATTAAGTACAGAGGCGATGAATTACCTGTAATCAAACCTTCGCAATACAATGATTTGCCCTTTACAAAATGGTTCAACAACAATCATCTGCTCCTGAAACATAACTACTATCTGTTTGGAACTCACGATTATTGGCGGGAGGTTTTTTTAACTCATTCAAATAAATTATACATTATTGACCAATACGACCCGTCTGCTATCCATTTAGATGGAAGAACCATCCAATTGGAAATTACTTTTAATAGCGCTGTTGATATTTATAATATATTGAAAATCAACTGTATCCCTATTGTTAATGTGGAAAAGAAAGAGATTGTTTTGGATATTAGAAATCCTATTAAGGAATTTTCAACCGATTCCGGAGAGTTTTTGAACCTTTTGTGTATGGAAGGATATGAGAAAGATTTTGACAATATTCTTGTCCGACAACACGGCGTTGAAAGATTTAATTCCAATAAACTTTTTGAACAGATTCAAGAGATGTTGAATAAATACTATTCCGACTATTTTGCTTTCCAAAATATCAGAGAATTTAACACTACCGACAAGTGGGAAAATTTGCAGTATATGATGAACGAAATCAGAAGCATTGTCAGCAAATCAGATGATAAAAAGATAAAAGACCATTACTATGCTATTTTAAAGAAGGAAAACATTGATGTAAAAAAAGTGGATCTGAACTATTTAATTACTCAGGGCACTTCTGTAAATGGAATGTTTAGAGATGGGAAAGCGGTTAAAACACCTCTTGCTTTAGATATGGCTAAAACTTTTCTGCTTATGGAAACCAAAGGAGGCAGAGATGCCATTCAAAATGAAGCACAAAAGGAAGATATTGCTAAATATTATTTTCAAACCAAAGATCGTTTGGTAACTCAGGCAGATATTATTGCTTTTATCAAAACTTATTATTATGGAGAGAAAAGATTGGGCGATGAAATTATGAATCTTTCAATCGTGCCGAAGGAAGATATTATTAACATCATTATATCCTTAAAGAATGACAGTTATATCAGAAAGATGGAAAAAACGGATCTGGTTGCTGAAGAACTTCAAACTAAGATAACCCTAAGGTCTTCCGGTATTTTGCCCTTTAAGGTATATGTATCTTAATCTTATTCTATGAAAAAAATTTTTTTGGCATTCGTTTTTCTTGCCGGAATCAATTGTATTTTTGCTCAAAAAGAAAAAAATATCGTTGATTTACTGATTGAATGTTATGAAAATTATTATGAACTAAATAAGAAAACAGTATCTCACACCACCCTAATATGTCCGCCCGAACCTGAAAATTTTTATAATTTTTTCAAAACCACCTTTATTGATTTTCGCTCTCTTCGGGAAGGAGAAAATGTGAAGACTTTTTCATTTAACGACAGTTTATGTTCACCGTTGCAACGAAATTTAGAATTAACTTCCAAATATGGGATGAGAAACGGTAGAAAACATTTCGGTGTAGATTTCCGCGTGGCGGTTGGCGATCCGGTTTGCAGTATTTTTTGTGGAAAAGTGCGTGTTGCCAAATGGGACAAAACTTACGGATATGTGATTGTGGTACGCCATTACAATATGAGTGAAACGGTGTATGCCCATTTAGAAAAGATATTGGTTGCTGCAGATCAGGAAGTAAAAGCCGGACAAATAATTGGTCTGGGAGGGAACACCGGTATTTCATCAGGACCTCATTTACATTTTGAATTACGATACAAAGGATTTCCCATTGATCCTATGGTAAATAACAAGTTTTTAACAAAACTTCCGGTGTATTAATCGGAGTTCCGCTTAAGCGGAACACAGGTTTACAATCTTGCTGTTTTACAAACACTTGCAATACCGCACTCCGAACATTTCGGGGCGCGTGCCAGACAAACGTAGCGCCCGTGCAGGATAAGCCAGTGGTGGGCGCGCGCCAGCAAATGTTCCGGAAAATGCTGCACCAACTGCTTTTCCACCTCTAAGGGTGTGGTTGCATTTTCCACAATGCCTAACCTGTTCGCTACCCGAAAAACGTGAGTGTCCACTGCCATAGCGGGCAAATCGAAAACCACAGACAATATTACGTTGGCGGTTTTCCTGCCTACGCCGGGCAATGTGGTTAATGCCTCCAAACTATCCGGAACCGTACCGTTAAAATCTGTAACCAACTTTTGCGCTAAGCCGAGCAAATGCTTTGTTTTATTATTAGGATAAGATATGGATTTAATAATTTCGTAAACATCATTGTACGAAGCATTCGCTAAATCATAAGGAGTTGGATATTTGGTAAATAACACAGGAGTAACCATATTTACACGCTTGTCGGTACATTGCGCCGACAATACCACTGCAAGCATTAATTCGTAAGCGTTGGAAAAATGCAATTCCGAAGCAGCATTAGGGTTGTTTTGCTGAAAATAATCTATCAGGAAATTGTATCTTTCAACTATGGTCATCTCACATTAACAATATTTATCTCCAAAACAAAGTTTTACATCGTTGGCATATTGTCTAATCTGTTGTTCTTCGGAACGTTTGCAAATCAAAAGCACATCGTCGGTATCTACTACAATAAAATCTTCCAAGCCTTGTAAAACAGTAACTTTGTAAGGTTTTACATTCACAATACAACCTTTAGTATCGTAAGTTTTAACCCGTTTTCCCACGATAGCGTTTTTGTTATCATCTTTGTTTTTAATATCATAAAGTGCGCCCCACGTTCCTAAATCCGACCAGCCAAACTCAGCAGCATACACATGAACATTCTGCGCTTTTTCCATAATACCGTAGTCCACAGAGATATTTCTACACATCTCATAAATTTTTTGTATAAATGCGGGTTCTTCTTTTGTATTGTAAAGTCCGTCTCCCTGTTTAAACAATGAATCCACTTCCGGCAAAAACATTTGGAAAGCATCTTCAACGGTTTTCAACGACCACATAAAAATACCCGAGTTCCACAAAAAATCTCCGCTGTCAATAAATTGTTGCGCCATCTCCAATTCTGGTTTTTCCGTAAAAGTTTTTACTTCAAAAATGGCTTTGTTTTTTTCATAATTTCTGTCTTCATTATATTGAATATACCCATATCCTGTATTAGGATAAGATGGGCGAATGCCGATAGTAAGGAGCCAATCATTTTGTTCTACCGCTTGCAATCCGCTGTTAATTACATCTATAAAAACGTCCTCTTTTAAAATAATATGGTCTGAAGGAGCCACTACAATCACTGCATTTGGGTTTTTGTCTTTAATTTTGTAGTTGGCATAAGCAATGCAGGGGGCAGTGTTTCTTCTTGCCGGTTCCAGTACAATCTGCTCATCAGGCATATCAGGTAATTGTTTTTTAACCAATTCTTTGTATATTGCGTTGGTCACGATATAAATATTTTCTTTGGGACAGATATTACAAAATCTATCGTAGGTTTTTTGAATTAATGTACGACCATCGCCAAGAATATCAATAAACTGTTTGGGAGTTTCTGTTCTGCTTGTAGGCCAAAAGCGTACTCCAATTCCGCCCGCCATAATTACACAATAGTAGTTTTTATTCATAAAATGCAATTTTCAGTGTAAAACGGTAATTTTTGGGAAATAGTATAAATGCGATGAGGGGTGTGCGATGAGGGGTAATAGGCTTCATCAAATACCTCAATATTTGTGACAACTGATTCTTCACTACAAAATTATTCTATGTACTCCTGTTTCATAATGATTTTGAAACAATTCTTTGATTTTTTCATAATCGTTTTGTTGTTGCACAAAATCAAGGGTATGGGATTCAACAATCAAAATAGGAAATTGGGCGCGTTGTTTGAAAAATGTTAAATAGTTCTCCTGAATGGAAAGTAAATATTCTGCCTGAATATTTTGCTCATAGTCTCTTCCCCTTTTTACAATATTTTTCAGGAGATTTTCAGGAGTGTTATAAAGATAAACAAGAATGTCGGGTTTAGGTAAGAAATCGCTGATAATTTCATAAACCCTTAAAAAAAGATTGTATTCATCTTGTTGCAAATTGTTTTTGGAAAAAATAGCACATTTATCTATAAAATAGTCGGCAACCACCAAATCGGTAAAGAGGTCTCTTTTAGAAAGCAAGTTTTTTAATTGCTGGTATCTGTCCGTCAGGAATGTCATTTCCAAAGGGAAAGCATAATGTGTGGGATCTTTATAAAACTTGGCTAAAAACGGATTATCGGCAAAACGTTCCAAAATCAGTTCGGCATTAAAATCGGATGCCAATCTTTCGGATAGCGAGGTTTTTCCGGCTCCGATACAGCCTTCTATGGCGATGTAGTTGTATTGCATAATGGATTAAAGGGTTAAAAGGTAAAGAGATGAGTAATATTCTTTAATTTTAATTTTTTTTGGTTGCAAAGTAAAAAAAAATATTTTTGCAGGGATTAAAAAAAATCAAAATGAAAAATAATTCTTTACTGTTTGTAATTACTCTTATGTTTGTTTTATGTGCTTGTCCTCCCCCTCCTCCCCCCCCTCCTCCTGTACCACCTCCTACTTCGGTAACGGACATTGACGGGAATACCTATTCTGTAAAGCAGTTTGGAACGACGATATGGATGACAGAAAATTTAAGAGTAACAAGATATGATACCTTGAGCCCCCGACGTGACGAATTGATTGCTGTGGCTACTTATGAGCATACTGTTGATATAGAAAAACCCTATTATATAGATGTACAGGATTTTAAAGAACCTCCATATACCGACAATCTTACGAAAGAGATAAGAAAATCATTAGGACTTTTATACAATTGGAGCGCCGCCGCCGGAACACAAACAAACAACACAACAGTAGGCAGCGGCACACAAGGCATTTGCCCCAATGGATGGGTGTTGCCCACTAATGACGACTATCAGCAACTATTGGATTATATAGGAGATCCTGATATCTCCGGGCAAAAACTTAAATCCATATCCGGATGGTACACTAATTCAGGCTCCGGAACAGATAAAAGCGGTATGCACTGCTATCCCGCAGGTTTGGCTGCAAACAATTTCGTCTCATTAGTGGGGCAGCAAACTATGTTTTGGAGTTTAACAAGCTCTTCTGGATATAACAAAAAAGCAAATGTTCTCAAATTGTTTTATGATAGTGATGAAACAGAAATACTCAGTGTAAACAAGTTTCAGGCAAACTCGGTACGTTGCGTCTATTATATTAGCGTCGTTCCTGAAGATTAGTCGAAGAGTATGTCACCTTTGTTTTTGGCATAAGTTCGCCATTTTATCAAAACCGCTTTAAAATCATCAGGCAAATCGGAATCAAAAAACAGAGGTTTTCCTGTTGAAGGGTGAATAAATCCTAACTGCTTGGCATGCAATGCGTGACGGGGCATTAATTCAAAGCAGTTTTTTACAAACTGCTTGTATTTGGTGAAAGTAGTACCTTTAAGAATTTGGTCTCCTCCGTATATTTCATCATTAAAGAGCGGATGACCGATAGATTTGAGATGGACTCTGATTTGGTGCGTCCGTCCGGTTTCTAACTGACACTCAATTAAAGTAACATAGCCGAAACGCTCCAACACTTTCCAATGCGTTACTGCGTGTTTACCGTGTTCGCTGTCGTCAGGAAAAGTGGTCATAATTAGCCTGTCTTTTAAATTTCGTCCCACTTTGGCATTAATAGTTCCTTGTTCTTCTTCAAAATCGCCCCACACCAACGCCCAATATTTTCTTTCAATAGTATGATTAAAAAACTCGCGGGCAATTTTCATTTGTGCTTCTTCATTTTTTGCCACGATCATAATGCCGGAAGTATTTTTGTCAATGCGGTGCACTAAAAGAGGACGCAAAGGCTCTCCTGTTTGAGTAATTTCCTCTTGAAATCGGTAGGTAAGCGCATTCACCAAAGTACCGGTATAATTGCCGAAGGCGGGGTGCACCACCAAACCGGCAGGCTTGTTAACCACAATAATATCATCATCTTCATAAGGAATGTCCAAAGGAATATTTTCTGCAATAATCTCAATATCTCTGGGCGGATTGGGCATCAAGATGGTAATTTGGTCTTCGGGCTTTACCTTATAATTTTGCTTTTCCGGTACGCCGTTTACCAAAATACAACCCGCTTTTGCCGCATACTGTATTTTACTGCGCGATGTGTTTTGAATAAGATTGAGTAAATACTTATCCATACGCATTGACTCCTGTCCCTTATCTACAGTGAACTTATAATGTTCATACAATTCATCTTTTTCTTCAAGTTGCATAATAGATAATACTTTGTTGGTTTAACGTCGCAAAATTATACATTTATTATCAATATCAATTATTAATTTTTTCGTTTCTTTGTTGCCTAATATTTTTACATTATGAAAAAATCAATTTCCCTCTTAATTTTATTATTTTTAATCATTTTTAGTTATGCCGATTCCGGTATGTGGCTGCCTGTTTTGTTGAAACAAAAGGAAGCAGAGATGCAGAAGTTGGGTTTTAAACTCACTGCCGAAGATGTATATAGCGTAAACCACAGCAGTATGAAAGATGCTGTAGTCCTTTTTGGCGGAGGCTGTACCGCTGAAGTAATCTCTAAAAAAGGATTGCTCCTTACCAATCACCATTGTGGCTATTCCTATATTCAACGCTATAGTACAATGGAAAACAATATTTTACAAAACGGTTTCTGGGCTGCTTCAGAACAGGATGAAATTCCTTGTGAAGGTCTTTATGTTACTTTTCTGATTTATATGGAAGAGGTTACAAACGACGTGTTACAAGGCGTTGAAAATGCAACAACACTTCAGGAACGGGAAGATATTATTGCAAAGAATATTAAGACTACGATTGCACAAGCCACTGAAGGTACTGACTACGTTGCCGAAATTAAGTCGTTTTATTATGGAAATCAATACTATATATTTGTAAACCGCGTATTTCACGATGTGCGGTTGGTAGGCACGCCTCCCGAAAGTATCGGCAAATTTGGAGGAGATACCGACAACTGGGTGTGGCCCCGCCATACCGGTGACTTTTCGCTGTATCGTGTTTATGCAGACAAAAACGGCGAACCCGTGCGCTACAACCCCGATAATATTCCGTTGAAAACAGAAACCTGTTTCCCCATCTCTCTTAAAGGAATTGATGAAGGTGATTTTACATTAGTGTTTGGCTTTCCCGGAACTACACAACAATATCTCATCTCGGACGGGGTAGATTTAGTGGTAAATTATAGAAATCCGCCGCTCATTCATCAGCGCGGCGCTCGTTTGGATGTTATGAAAAAGTATATGGCGCTGTCGCCTGAAATTCGTCTTATGTATGCCGCTAAAGCCAATTCCATTGCCAACGGATGGAAAAAATCTATTGGAGAAAGCAAAGGAATTAAAGAAACCAATACCCTGCAAAGAAAAGCAAATGAAGAGAAAGATTTGGAACAGCATGCTTATCAAACTACGGATATGCAGAAGCGTTATCAAATATTAACCGAATTAAAAACACTTTATCAAACTTATAGAGAATTAGAAACGAAATCCGTAACTTTACGCGAAACATTTCAGGCAATTGAGTTGGGCAGATTTATAGAATCCGTTCGACCATTATTAAAAGAATCCTATCCATGGTCGGAAGATGTTAAAGCAAATTTGTTGAAAAAAGCGGAAAACTTTTATCTTGCATATTACAAACCTATTGACAAAGAGGTTTTTGTTGAGTTGTTGGATTATTATTTTAACACCACCAAAAAAGATTGTATTCCTGAAACTTTACAAAAATATGTGGGCATTGAGAGAGAAACTTTACAAAATATGGCTAAACAATTGTATGATAACTCTGTTTTTTCAAGTTTTGAAACTTTTAAAAAATTTATAACCTCCGCTTCAAAAAAAGAGATTGCAACATTACATAAATGGTTGAATGACAACAGTATGTTTTTAGATGCTAATGAAGCATTAACACAACTCAATAAAAACTCATTTACCGAAAAAACAGTTCCGAATATTCGCCGACAAATTGACGCAAAATATAGAGACTGGGTGAAATATGCCGTTTTGGACACCACCGGTAAGTATTTTCCGGATGCCAACCTCTCTCTGCGCGTGGCATTCGGCAAAATGGAAGGTTTCTCCCCCTACAACGGAATGCTCTATCTGCCTTATACTACCGTTGATGGCATTCTTCAAAAAGAGGACCCTGACATTTTCGATTATGTAGTGGATAGAAGATTAAAAGATTTAATTAGTAATAAAGATTTTGGACCTTACACCGATGCTAATGGGGAGATGCGTGTGGCTTTTATTGCAAGCAACCACACTACCGGCGGCAATTCCGGTAGCCCCGTTTTGAACGGCAACGGCGAATTGGTGGGCGTAAATTACGACCGCGTGTGGGAAGGTACTATGAGTGACCTGAACTACGATATAACCCGATGTAGAAACATCAGCTTAGATATTCGCTACTTCCTGTTTATTGTGGATAAGTATGCCAATGCACAGAATCTTATTGCAGAAATGGAGATAAGGAAATAAGAGTGGTTTTTCTGTACGGTTAAAATGCAACTCCAAAATCTAATGAAAATCTAACAGTTACCTTGTTCGTTAATCCACTGTACATGGGACCGATAGTCGTAGCAAATACGAACCCTTTTTTGGTTACAAGTTGATATCCAATGTTAGCATTTACTAACACCCCTGCTTTATCATAAACAATTGCTCCTACAAGAGCGTTAAGCAAAAGTCCGCTTTTTTGACGGTGTGTTGCAGGCACTGCCTCAATGCCGGTCATCAAAGCAAAGCTCATTCCATAACCCGGGGCTCCGAACAAATCCACTTCTACAGGGATGCCCACTTTATTTGTAAGGTAACGCGTATATTGTATGTCAAACTCCACAAGACCGATGATTAAGCCTACAATGGTTGCAAATGGCTTTAACTTAATAACATTGTGAAATATTTTTTCAGAACTATTTATTGGCATCGGTGTCTTATCGGAAACCGTTTTAGATTCAACATTGTTGGCAGAGGTGTTATCGTAAGTTTCCACTACGCCATCTTCATAAAGAATGGTATTAATTTTTGTTTTGGAAATTAAAAATGTTTCTCCATCAGGGTCGCTAAAAAGTGCGTATTTTACTACAGCGTCATAAACTTTCAAAACTTTTGCTACAATACGTTCATTTTCTTTGGTAATAATAACGTCTTGGGCAAATACACTCGCAGAGAAACATAAAAAAGACAATAATAAAAATGTTTTTTTCATAATCAAATTTTAATTTTTGGCAAAAATAGTCTTTTGTTTCAAATCGGGGGTTGACTAATGTTCAAAGGATAATTTCCGTTGCAATGGTTTTATTTTACTTATAAATCTTAAATCATCGAATCACTAAGCACCATTCCTGTTCTTGCCGGTAAATACAAGCGTAAATATGGCGTACCGTTTTTTAAAAACGTTTTGTAAATAATGGTTTCATCAATATTTCCAAAACCGCTAAACTTTTTTGAATCGCTGTTTATCACAATTTTGTATTCGCCTTCCGGAGCATAAATTTCGTAATCGGTGTAAGAGTTTGTTGGGTGCAGATTATACACAAACATTGCGCCGTTGCGCAAACAGGCTAACACTTTTGAGGTCTCATCCCGTGCAATGACGTGCGGGGGCGTTGCTAATATTTTATGCTTTTCCACAAAATGGATGATTGCGGCGTCAAAATCATTCAAATATTTATATTTCAACGTGTCGTCATCTACTAAATTCCACTGGCGGCGGGCATATTGAAACGACCAGTTATTGCCTTCGCGGGGAAAGTCAATCCATTCGGGATGTCCAAATTCATTGCCCATAAAGTTGAGGTAGCCTCCTTGCGCAAGCGACAGCGTGAGTAAGCGTATAAGTTTGTGTAATGCAATCCCGCGATCTACTACTAAGTTTTGACTTATAGCTGACATATCCGTGTACATCTCTTTGTCTATCAATCTGAAAATTATAGTTTTATCTCCTACCATCGCCTGGTCGTGGCTTTCGGCATAACTGACGGTTTGCTCTTCTGCGCGTTTGTCGGTCAATCTAAAATAGATTTCTCCCGGCGACCACTGTTCATCGGCACGTTCTTTAATGAGTTTGCTCCAGAAATCGGAAATGCCCATAGACATTCTGAAATCAAAACCAATGCCTCCGTCTGCAACGGGAAACGCCATTCCGGGCATTCCGCTCACATCTTCCGCAATGGTAAAAGTATTTGGGTTTACCCCTTTAATTAACTTATTTGCCAGAGTAAGATACACAATGGCATCTTCATCTACATTTTCATCAAAATATTGCTTATAATTCAGAAAATCAACGCCAATACCGTGATTCCAATAACTCATACTGGTTACGCCGTCAAAACGAAAACCATCAAACTTAAAAATTTCCAACCAATATTTCAAATTAGAAAGTAGAAACAGAACAGTTTCGGTTTTTCCATAGTTAAAACATCTGGAATCCCATACCGGATGGTAACCTTTGTTGCCGGAATGAAAGTACAGGTTATCGCTGCCGTCAAAGAGGCTAAGTCCCTCTTTCACATTGGATACGGAGTGAGAGTGCACTACGTCTAAAATGACGGAAATGCCCAATCCATGTGCGGTGTCAATCAGTTCCATCAACTCTTCGGGTGTTCCGAATCGCGCAGAGGGTGCGTAAAAGTTTGCCACCTGATATCCGAACGAGCCGTAGTAAGGATGTTCTTGAATTGCCATCAGTTGTATCGTATTGTATCCTAATTTTTTAATACGTGGCAGTACATATTCTTTGAAACGCCAGTAAGTGTTCATTTCTTCATATTGAGAAGACATACCGATATGTGCTTCGTAAATAAGCGGATGTTCAGGTTTTTGGGGTTGTGGGTTTTTCCAAACGTAAGGTTTTTCCGGGTCCCAGACCTGAGCAGAGAAAACCTTAGTCACTTCATCTTGTACTACCCGGCGCACGTGCGAAGGCAGCCGTTCGTCGGCGCCTCTATCCCACACCATCCACAATTTATACAGCGATCCGTGCTTTAAAAAGGCGAGCGGCAGTTGAATCTCCCAATCGCCATTGCCGATGGGGTGCAATGCGTACTGCTCCATGGGTTGCCAATAAGAAAAATCGCCCATCAGAAAAATCTGTTTTGCATTGGGCGCCTTTTCCCGAAAAACCCAATGGGTATCCGTTTTAAACAGTCCATAATACAAATGGTTGTTCGCCAACTCTTTTAATGCCACTTTTCCATCGGTAAATTCAAGTTCACGCAGTTTTGCTTTTTCGGCGCGGCGCTTTAAAATAAAACTGAAAGGCTTCAGCCAGGGGTCTATTTGTACTAAAGGAAGTGGTTTCATCTCGGCAAAAATAGAAATATTTCCAAAATTTTGGTAAGGCTAAAAATATTGGTTAAATCTTTTTTTGAGGTGCTATGAAAAAATATCTTGTGCCAAGCATGTAAAAAGCCCAATGACAATGTTAACGAATTGAAAAAATTATTTTTTTGTAATTTTCCGCTACCAGCAATCCCCTACATACCACCCTTTTTTCTGGGCAATGCTTCTGTCGCAATCTTCGCAACCCGGATTTGAAAATATTTCAACAGTTTTCACAATAGAGCTCATAGGCAGTGTTCCAAACAACTCATCAAGCGCTGTAGTAGAAAAACTGTTATCGGAACAATCCAAATATTTTAGCGCTTTGCATTTACCGGCATCTAAAGAAGATATCCTGTTATTGCCGCAATATAATGTTGTTATCACGGTTGTTTTGGTAATATCCAAATTTGTTACATTATTATAATTTGAATACAAATAAGTTACATTTCCCGTAATGGTTATTTTATTGGCTTTTTCGTATGCGTAGTCGTGATGACGGGATATTATCGTCGTATCGGAAAGTGTAACTGTATCAATGGCGCTTCCATCGCCCCAGTCAATAGTCATATCACCGCTACCTTTCACCTCCAATGTTACATTTTTTATAGCGGCTGTTATTACAGTAATAATGTTTTTTGTTTCACCCGGTTTTGGTTCGCAGGTTGATGCCAGCAGTGTGAGTGCTAAAACAAAGATGATCTTGCTTTTAAAATGTTTCATAATTTTTTAATTTTTTATAGTTTTAATTTGTTGATTTGCATTTCAATGGCAACATCTTCAATTTTTTCAAAAAGATATTCGGGCGGGTTAATTTTTTGTCCGGCTTTCAGCAGATCAATATTTCCGCCTTGATTCCAATCGTGAACGTTAATATTCAATATTTTTTGCAGTTTTTCGGAGGTGAACGGCAGGAATGGCTCTCCCAGCACAGACAGGCACGCACAAATTTGAATAGAGAGGTGCAAGATAGTTTTTACGCGTTCGGGGTCGGTTTTCACTACCTTCCAGGGCTCGGTGTCGGTTAAGTATTTGTTTCCCAAACGTGCCAGATTCATAAATTCCGCTAATGCTTCACGAAAACGAAATTTCTCAATAGAGGCGCCGATATGGTTCGGAAATTCGGCAATTTTAGCAATAATATTTTTTTCATCTTCTGTTAATTCACCCATTTCGGGTATAATACCTTCATAATATTTGTGAATTAAGACCACCGTTCTATTCACAAAATTTCCAAAGATCGCCAGCAGTTCATTGTTATTTTTTGCTTGAAAATCGGTCCATGTAAAATCTGCATCTTTAGTTTCCGGAGCGATAGTAGTTAGCGTATAACGCAGCACATCCTGTTTATCTTTAAAATCTTCCAAATATTCGTGCAACCATACCGCATAATTTTTTGAAGTAGATATTTTTCTGTTTTCCAAATTCAGGAACTCGTTTGCGGGCACATTTTCGGGCAAGATGAAGGTGCCTTCCGCTTTCAACATTACCGGAAAGATGATACAGTGAAACACAATGTTATCTTTTCCAATGAAATGGAGCAATCGGGTTTCCTCATCTTTCCACCATTTTTCATAATGCTGACCGTTTTGTGCGCACCATTCTTTGGTAGCGGAAATATACCCGATAGGTGCATCAAACCACACATACAGCACTTTTCCTTCGGCTTCTGCCAAAGGTACTTTCACACCCCAGTTCAAGTCGCGGGTAACGGCACGAGGTTGCAGCCCCTGTTCTATCCACGATTTACACTGCCCATACACGTTGATTTTCCAATCCTCTTTATGCCCTTCCAAAATCCACTCTTTCAGCCAATTTTCATACTGATCTAACGGCAAATACCAATGGTTGGTTGCTTTCAATACGGGGACATTTCCACTTAATACCGATTTAGGATTGATAAGGTCGGTGGCATTTAACGATGTGCCACAGGCTTCGCACTGGTCGCCGTAGGCGTTTTCGTTACCGCACTGGGGGCAAGTTCCGGTAATATAGCGGTCGGCTAAAAACTCGCCCGCCTCTTCGTCATAATATTGTTCGGAAGTTTTTTCAATTAATTTTCCGGTTTGATATAATTTAGTAAAAAAATCAGAGGCAGTTTCGTGGTGTACAGCATTTGTAGTTCTGGAGTAGATATCGAATGTAATTCCTAATTCTTCAAACGATTTCTTAATCATTTCGTGGTATCTGTCCACAACAGCCTGTGGGGTAGTATTTTCTCTTCGTGCAGTAATGGTAATAGGGACGCCGTGTTCATCGGACCCGCCGATAAACAGCACTTCTTCTCCTTTAGCACGCAAGTAGCGGCAATAGATGTCCGCAGGAATATAAACGCCGGCTAAATGTCCGATATGTAATGGTCCGTTGGCGTAAGGCAATGCAGTAGTAATTAAGTGTCTTTTTGTCATGTTATAATTTTGTTAATGAGGGGGCGAAAATACACAAATCAAAAAAACTATTTTTGCACCCAAAAAATTACTCCAATCTAAATCTTAATTTCAATGAAAAATAATTTCAAATTTCAAAATCCTACCCAATTAATCTTTGGAAAAGGAACTATTGCCCACTTGGCGCAAGAGTTACCAAAAAATGAAAAGATATTAGTTACTTACGGCGGCGGTAGCGTAAAACAAAACGGCGTTTATGAACAGGTTTGCCGGGCATTACAAGGCTTTAACTACATAGAGTTCTGGGGCATTGAACCTAATCCCACTGTGGAGACTTTGCGCAAAGCAATAGCATTGGGCAAACAGGAAAAGATTACCTACATTTTGGCAGTGGGCGGCGGCTCCGTAATTGACGGCACAAAACTCATCTCTGCGGCAATCCCCTATGATGGCGATGCGTGGGATTTAGTACTCAAACCCTCCAAAATTGGAAAAATGGTTCCGTTTGCTTCTGTACTTACGTTACCGGCAACCGGTTCGGAAATGAACTGCGGCGCCGTAATTTCCAACGCCGAAAAAAAGGAAAAATACGCATTTTATTCTTCCTTCCCGCAGTTCTCGATTTTAGACCCTACGGTAACTTTTTCCCTGCCCGATTTTCAAATTGCGTGCGGTATTGCCGATACTTTTATTCACGTGTTAGAACAGTATCTTACGGTAACCGATGAATCTCCGTTAATGGACCGGTGGTCGGAAGGGATTATGCAAACGTTGATTGAACTGGCGCCCAAAATCAAAGCCGATAAAACAAACTACGAAATGATGGCAGAGTTTATGCTGTGCGCTACTATGGCATTGAACGGATTTACTGCTATGGGTGTAACCGAAGACTGGGCAACCCACCTCATCGGGCACGAAATTACCGCTTTGCACGGCATTACTCACGGACAAACCCTCGCTATTGTGCTACAAGGAACTATGCAGGTGATGCGCGAACAAAAAAAAGCAAAACTGTTGCAGTTTGGCGAACGTGTATTTAATATTCTTGAAGGAACAGAAGAGCAACGCATTGATAAAACTATTGATGCCTGCGAACAGTTCTTTTGTGCTATCGGGTTGGTTACAAAACTGCATGAGTTAAATATCGGAGAAGAAACCATTAACACTATTAAGGAAAGGTTTTTGAGCCGCGGCACCCGATTGGGCGAACGCGGTAATATAGATGGCTATGTTGCAGAAGAAATTTTGAAAAAATGTTTATAGAGATATAAATTATTTTTCTACTTTTGCTCGCCAAAAAAAATCGAAAAAAATTAATAAAAACTATATGAAAAAAATCACAAACAACGCTTTTTTCGGCAAACTTGCCGTGTTATTCAACGTACTCATTTTGGGTATGTTTATTGTTTCTATGTTCTGTTTACTTCGTTTCGATAAAGTAAATGTCAAATTAGTAAGGGAGAAACCGGCGTATGAAAAAGCAGAATCGGAACTGCGGGATGTTGAAAAACCAAGACGCCAAGCCCAAGCCGAAGTGGACTATTATGACGACAAATTGAACACGCTCAAACAGCAACCTGTTCCGGAAAACAGAAAATTAGTAAAAGAACATCAGGAAGAAATTGAAAGAACTGAGAATACTTTAGCCGGCAAACAGGCAGAATTGGCAAAAGTTGATGATGCAATTCAATTGCAGAATATTCTGTTTGAAGCGGTGAAAACCCCGTTTGATGATTTAACGAATCAGGTAAAATCGTCAAAAAATGTTTTTTCTGTTACACTTTGGCTTACCATCATATTATTTGTTGCTAAAATCCTTCTTTTCGGCACATGGAATTATAAAAATCTGAGAAACCTTCGTATTACATCTCCCTGGATGAAAAAAAGTTCTTCCCCTTACTGGGCTTATTTAGGATGGTTTATCCCCGTGTATAATTTCTTTAAACCCTATATGGTGTTCTCGGAAGTATATAACGAAAGTAATTATATACTTTTGGATAAAAATATTATTAAAAAAGATATAGACGATAATGCCGATTTTAATTTGGGATTATGGTGGGGATTATTGATCATTGCCGTATTAGCCATGTCGTTTGTTCTTAGCGCCACTTTCTTCAAAGAAGGTCCGATGTTTTACAAATTACCTCACGCAAGCGTAGCTGTTACCGCTATTGTATTTTGGATTTTATATTTAATTCAGGAAAGCGTATTAATTTTTAGAGGAGTTAAAATGAATCAAATTCTGTTTGAGAATCATCCCAAATTTGATCTTCATTAAATTCGTCCAAATCATCTTCATCTATATCATCAATAAAATCGTTCAAAAAATCATCTTCAGGTTGAATAGATTTTAATTGTTCCTCTGTTGTTGGCAGTACGCCTTTTGATAAGGTACAGCGTGGAAACAGTTCGTTGTCTTTTGCCGGTAATGCTTTTAGCAATTCAAGGTAAAAAACTTTAGGATTGATAAAATCATACTCATATATGATATATTGGTGGGGGTCGGTAATAAAATCTTTGAGAACAGCATCTTTCATTATAAACTTTGGAATATTCGACGAGGTTGAAAACTCTTCTTCTTCTTCATAACTCGGAGTTTCAGCCTCACGGTCATCCAACATATCTATAAGAGTAATCTCCTGTTTTTTATTCCACTTGGTATCACAAATTGAAAACGACGCCAGCTCGTTTCCTTTAAGCCCTATGGAATCATACAATATTTGATGAAATGACTCAAAATTATCGGAAGCCAGAATTTCAATATTACGTTCAAAATCTTCCACTTCGTCAAAAGAAATTTTAAATTTATAGTAGTACATACGGGTATGGTTTTTATTATTATTATTTTGTTATGAGTGACGTGTAACAAATGTGACGAGAGAAAAGTGACAAGTGAAACCCCATAACCATTAATCACTTATCACTTATCACTTATCACTTATCGGTATTTTCCGGCAGAAAGTAATTTCTGAACATTCTTCCCAATTGCGGGTCGGCAGCGCTAATCATATCAATTTTGGTTTCAATTATTCGAAGAATGTTGTGTTGTAAAGTATTATCGTTTGTTATTTCTGCAATGTCTCCAAATTGAGTTAATTGCTGAAATTTGTTAAACATATCGCGTTGTCCATCCATTCCTTTTTTGAAGCAATAATCAATTTCATAACCTGTTTGTGTAGCCATTTTGGTTATAGTTTTCGTTATTTTGAACTGCTCAAATTTATCTTTGAATAACAAACGCTGTTCATCAGGAATAACTCTGTCAATATGAGATAAATAAGCAATACAGTTATCAATATTCTCTTCTTGAATCACCATTGAGCGTTCATCGCATTTTTCAAACCAATCGAAAGTTACTTTTAGTTCATCTAATATTCTCTCTATCATTTTTAATGCTTTTTCCGTAGCAGTTGTTGTCCCCAACTTGAATAATGCCTCTGCCTGTATTATGGAATACATACTGTGTGTGTGATTTCCAATTAAAATGTATGGCGTTATTTCCGGATCAAATATTTCTAAGAGTTTATCATGTAGCTGTTCTGCTTTTTCAATATTTCCTTTTGCAGCTAATTGTTGAGCAGTACCTAAATATATTGATTTAACTCTTCCGAAAAACTTGGAACTCTCTTCCGGACTATATACTCTTTTGTCGTTAATTCCTCCCCAAAGGTATGGATACACCGGTTTTTGTTTTCTTCCGGGATTATTCACAGTATCTACTCTTGAATGATTCGGGAAAACATTGATCAATTTGTCGGGCAGTGTAGCCGTATTGACTCTTTCCGTATCTAAGTATCCTCTTCCTGCTTTAGACTTAATAGGTATTAAGCGATATGCCAAGCCATCTAACTGAAAATATTCTTCCAAGCCGAAATAGGCATCCGGACCGGAAGAAACAGAGAAATAAAGAGGTCTGTCCCAATTAAAATTGGCTAATATATCCATCAATATCAATTCGCTACGATTGATATAATTAATATCGTTACTCCTTCTGTTCCAGGTTATTTTGTCCATAATTAAATCAGCGTCTTCCGGACACACGGTTCCATTTGCCAATACTTTTTCTTTATTCACAGGAATGGAGAAACTTGCAGGAATGGTAGCGCCGTCGGTTCTATAACCTTTACTTGCCGATAATAAAACAATAAATCTTTTGTTGTCGAATTTAGGACTTTTAATATATTCTATCACCTCTTTAATATTAATGAATTGGCTTCCTGCCGCATCCAATAGAATCTGGTCGCGTACTCCGTCGTGGTATTGTTCCCAGGTCATAGAGATAGGAAGCGGGTCTGAATTGTACGCTTTGCGTTTCATTTGGTCCACGTACCAACTTCCATTCAAGAGGCTTAAATTACACACGCGCACGTCGGTTCTGTATCCTTCCACCTCCTGGGCGTACCACAAGGGGAAAGTTTCGTTATCTCCCATTGTAAAGAAAATGGCATTAGGCTCGCAAGAGTCTAAGTAGTTTTTAGCGAAAACTAATGCCTGATAGCGGTGTGAGCGGTTGTGGTCGTTCCAATTTTCTTTTGCCATAATGCCGGGGACTAATCCCAGACATATCAGGGTAATTAAAACAGAAGCGGCGATTTTTCCCTTTTCGTTTTTCCATTTTTCTAACCAAGCAATTAACGCAAAAACACCAAAGCCAATCCAGATGCTGAATGCGTAAAATGAGGCGGCATAAGCGTAGTCACGTTCGCGAGGTTGAAATACGGAGTTGTTCAAATAGAAGGCGATTGCCCAGCCTGTCATAAAAAACAACATAAATACTACAAATGAATTACTTAAGTCTCTTCTTGAATAATAAATTAAACCAATGATACCCAAAATAAGCGGAAGAAAGAAGTAGGTATTGTGTCCTTTTTTTTCCATAGTAATGGGTAATTCATCGTATTTGCCCACTAACTTATTATCAATAAAAGGTATTCCGGATATCCAGTTTCCATTGTCATAATCGCCGTGTCCTTGTATTTCGTTCTGTCTGCCCACAAAGTTCCACATAAAATAACGCCAATACATATAGTTAATCTGGAATGAATGTAAAAAGTCTTTGTTTTGCTCCATCGTAGGTAGATTACCTTTTTCCAAACTTTTGATATTCTCTTTATCCGACATTGAGCCGGAATTATACACGTGAGTTTTCAGCCATGCAATGTAATTATCTTTTTTCTCCTGTGTAGAAGAATCCCACATTCTGGGGAAGAACATCTGGTCGGTAGCGTTATACTTGGGGACAGACTCTACTTTAGTAACCACATATTTACCTGCTTTATCATCACGAACATAAACGGAAGTGCCGTCAACGAGTTTGTAACGAGAGTTATAGGATTGTCCGTATAAAAATGGCATCGAGCCGTATTGTTCTCTGTTTAAGTATGATAAAAGAGAAACTGCATCTTTCGGGCTGTTTTCATCAATGGTAGGATTTGCATTGGAACGAATAGGAATGGTGATAAAAGTGGAGTATCCGATGAGCAGAAAGAATAACGAATAAGCGCAAATTTTAAGCAGTTGTTTTTTCTTTTTGTAACCGTAACGAATAGCATAGCCGATAATGCCGAAAACAATGATGAAATATATGACAGTACCTGCATTAAAAGGTAAACCGATAGTGTTTTTGCAGAAGATTTCAAATTTACCTGCCCAGTTTACGATTCCGGGAATGATACCCCAAAGGATGAGTCCCATTACTGCCACCGAAGCGGCGAGCGCACCGAACACGCCCCATTCTGCTTTTGAACGCATAGCGCCGTTTTTAATGGAGACATATATTAAAGGAGCAACAACAAACGCCCATATTGCCAACATCCAGCCGATATTACATAAAATGGATATTCCGAAGGCAAAAAAGGAAATGGTTAATATTACGCCTTTGTAGGAAGCGTTTTTCGATAATCTGAAATAGAGTATCAATCCAATGGCGGGTATTGTAAGCAAATTTAGCAAGTGTACTCCAATAGAAAGCCCAACTAAGTAAAAGATGAGGATTAACCACCGTTGCGGGTTGGTATTGGGTTTTGGATTTTCATATTCTTCATCCCATTTTAAGATGCACCAAAAAACGAGCGCGGTAAAAAATGAGGACATAGAATATACTTCGCCTTCCACTGCTGAAAACCAGTAAGAGTCTGTGAAAGTATAAGTGAGAGCGCCTGCTAACCCTGCGGCAAAAACCGCAATTGTTCTCACCGGAGTAAAGCCGCCCATTTTATTAACCAATTTCTTCCCGAACAGGGTAATTGTCCAAAAGAGAAACATAATACCAAATCCGCTACATAAAGCAGACATAACGTTGATCCAAAAGCCAATCATAGCGGGGTCATTTCCGGATAAGAGGCTAAAAACGCAGCCAAGAATTTGGAAGGTTGGTGCGCCGGGCGGATGTCCCACCAGCATTTTGTGAGTAGTGGCAATATATTCGCCACAATCCCACCACGATAGCGTAGGCTCAACAGTTAAAATATATACGGCAGATGCAACAATCCCAAGCAACCAGCCCAGACTGTTATTGGCAATTCGGTAAATTTTATTCATAGAATTTTAGGGTTTATTTAAAAATAATATATAATATCGTAATTTTTTACATTTTGTTGTATTTTTATAAAAAAAGGCTGTTTTCACAGCTTCTTTTTTTTGGTTTTCTATTTCACCACCATCTTCTTTGTATCCGTTCTTTCGCCGTTTACAAAGAGTGCGTGAGGATAAAGGTTTTCCCGATAATCAAAGTTTACACCCCAATAGTTGAGAGTAATATCTTTTGGTGTAAAAGACGGTGTTGGTACAAGTATAGGTTTCAAATACAACAGGGGGTCATTTTTACTGTTGCCGAGATTATCCTCATCTATAATTTGATTATAACGGAAAAGAGCAGGAAAAGAGTTTGCAGAAGCATAAAACTCAAAGGAGGCATTATCTTCAATAATTTGATCAACAATCGGGGGATTGGAAACCGTTCCGAAAGCGGTGTTGCTGTTGTTATAAAGGAGCACTCCCAGGTTGTTGTTATAAATATGATTGCCGGTGAATTGCGCCACAGAATTATACAATTCAACCCCGCGGTTACAATTTGATATGCTATTTGTAGAGATTACATCCGGTAATTACATTGTTAAAAATGTTAATCAACATTTCCCATTTGCACGCAGGGATTTATTTGGTGTGAATAACGACAGAAAAGGGTGTAGTGATGAGGAAAGTAGTAAAAATTTAAAATTTAAGGTTTAACACTGTGGTACTCTGCGTTCTCTGTGTCTCTGTGCTGAATATTTTTTACAGCACAGAAAACGCAGAGTAGTGAAGATAGCCCTAACTATTATTCTCTTATATAAATTCGCGGTACTCGCCGTGAGATTGCAGTCAAAAGTTCGTAAGATGTTTTGTGGATACTGCTTCCAATTTGCTCTAATGAGTTTTCTGCATCGTAAATAATTACCTCATCTCCAATAGCAACATCCCATCCGGTAACGTCAATCATAGTCATATCCATACAAATTTTTCCTGTGACAGGGCAATTCTTGTTTTTTACGCGCATTGTTCCAACGCCATTACTGAGTTCACGCGGAAATCCATCGGCATAACCTACAGGTACTATGGCTATTTGCATATCTTTCTGCGCAGTAAAAGTTCGGTTGTACCCAATCGTTTCTCCTTTTCTAACTTTCTTTAATTGCGTAATGACACTCTTTAAAGTGATCACTGATTGGAGTTGTGATTGAATTTCCGGAACAGGACTAAAGCCATACAACCCCAAGCCGAGCCTTACCATCTCGTATTGCGCTTCCGGAAAACGAACAATACCCGCCGTATTTAACAGGTGTTTTAAATACGGATACGAAATCTGTGCGTCTATTTTTTGGCAAATGGCATTATATTTTTGAATTTGTTTTTTTGTAAACTTATCTTCTTTAACATCTTCCGATGCTGCCAAATGGGTAAAAACAGAAGCAATTTTTAATTGAGAACAGGAATCCACACATTGTAACAACTCATCTATCTCCTCTTCGTCAAATCCCAAACGGTGCATACCGGTATCTACTTTTATGTGAATCGGGAAATTCTCTATTTCAGGATAATTTTCTAATGTTACTATTAACTCTTTTAAATAAAACAAGTTAAAAATTTCAGGTTCCAAATTATATCGAATCATCAAATCGTAGCCGGCAGCTTCGGCGCCCAGCACAATGATGGGGCGGGTAATATTTCTTCGGCGCAAGGCTATTCCTTCATCAGTATAAGCCACTGCCAAATAATCTATTTGGTGATAACACAGTTCATTGATCAGTTCGGCATCTCCCAACCCATACGACATTGCCTTTACCATCGCCATCATTTTGGTTTCAGGATGTACTAATTTTTTGAAAAAGTGAAGATTATGAACAAGCGCCGATAAATTAACTTGCAAAATAGTTTGATGTGTTTTAAGTTGTAACGCCTGCACCACTCTTTCAAATCGAAAAGAGCGGGCACCTTTCACTAATACTGCCTCATCTCGAATGTTAATAACATCTAAATGCGCTAATAATTCATTGGTGGTAGTGTAAAAATGTTTTTCCACCACCGGAAAATAACCGTGTCGTTTACGCATCTCTGTTCCTACCACCACCATTTTTGTAATATTGTGATTATCAAATATTTTTGATAATTCCATATACTCCTTTTCTCCCCAGTTCACCTGTTCAAAATCTGAAATAATCAATGTTCTTTTTGAAAATTGGGTTTGGTTGGACAAAAAATCTAATGCAATGCGTAATGAATTGATATCTAAACTATAAGTATCATTAATAATGATGGAATTATTTTGCGCCTCTTTAATCTCCATACGCATAACTAACGAAGAGAGAAAGCGTAACTGTTTTGAAATATGGGTAAGCGAATATCCCATATACATCAACAACGCCGCAATATGCAATACATTTTCTACCGAAGCGGCATCCGTAAACGGAATTTCGAGCCACTGAGGTGAATGTGAAAATTCGACAACCGTAGAGTTTTGCAGTTGTTTTTGAGAAACAATTCTATAGTACGAATTAGGATATTTTCCCCACGATATTTTTTTCAAATGTGCATAGTTCTCTGTGGCTAATATTTCTCTAATTAATTCATAATCATTATTATAAATAATAGACGACGCCGTATGAAATAATTTTAACTTTTCAATCAGTTTTTCTTTATCGTTTTCAAAAAATTGAGAATGGGCGTTTCCAATATTTGTCAAAATGCCCATATTGGGTTGAATAACCGCTGCCAACCTGTCCATTTCATTTCTTTGGGAAATCCCTGCTTCAAAAATTCCAAAACTGTGATTTTCATTCATTTGCCAAACCGAAAACGGGACGCCGATTTGAGAGTTGTAACTGTTTGGGTTTTTTATGACTGAAAAATCTTTAGACAAAATTGCGGATAGCCATTCTTTTACAATAGTTTTACCATTACTACCGGTAATACCCACCACAGGACAAGTAAATTTTTTTCGATGTTCTGCCGCAATCTGTTGCATTGCAAAAACAGGGTCTTCCAGTTGATAAAAATTGACGTCAAAGTGTTTGAAATCTTCAATATTTTCAGAAATCACAAAATTCTTCACTTTCTGTTTTATTAATTCCGAGATGTACAAATGCCCGTCGTTTTTTGCAGTTTTTATGGCAAAAAAGAGGGTTTGTTCGGGAAATGTAATTTTTCTGCTATCGAAAGCCAATTCCGAAATACCCCAATTTGGGTTGCAAACTATACTGTTTTTGGGTGTGATAATTTGTGTGATTTGTTCGGGTAGAAGCATACTAACGGATTGCTTTTCTATTATTTAAAATATCAATTGCCAAATAGATAGCACTTCTCATAGCGTCCGGGGAAGCGATATTTTTTCCTGCAATATCGTATCCTGTACCGTGTGCAGGCGAAGTTCTTACAATAGGCAAACCGGCGGTAAAGTTCACCCCACCTTCATACGCCAGCAACTTAAAAGGAATCATACCTTGATCGTGGTACATTGCCAGCACAGCATCAAACTGTGCGTACTTTCCCGAAGCAAAGAAACCATCGGCAGGGAAAGGACCAAAAGCATTGATGTTTTGTTCAAACGCCTGATTGATAGCAGGTACTAATATCTTACTCTCTTCATCTCCAAAAAGTCCCTGATCTCCTGCATGCGGGTTAAACGCCAATACAGCAATTTTAGGGTGGGTGCACAAAAAATCTTTTTTCAAAGAATCGTGAAGAATTTTAATTTTTTTCAAAACTAATCCGGTATTCAACATCTTGCCGGTTTCATTGATAGCGGTATGGTTAGTAACAAATCCAATTTTCAGTGCGTCCGCCACCATCAGCATCATAGTATCCTGTGCATTGAACTGAGCGCTGAAAAACTCGGTGTGTCCTGCAAACTTAAAAGTGGGCGATTGCATATTGAATTTATTGACCGGTGCAGTAACAATAGCATCTATCATTTTGTTTTTCAAATCGGTGCAGGCGGTAGTAAGCGCCAATTCTGCCATTTTACCGGCAACTTCCGAACTTTCTCCCAATGAAATTTTTATTTCTTCATCGCTAAGGTTAATCAAATTGGGCTTTTTCGGTGTAACCTGTTGCACACTTTTAAGAAACTGAAAAACACATTCGTGTATTTCCATCGTTTTTCTGAAATAATTAGCCACTTTCGCCAATCCATATACGACGGGTGTGCAAAGTTCCATCATTTTGAAGTCGGCAAGCACTTTCATAATCACCTCGTAACTAATGCCGTTATAATCTCCGTGGGTAATTCCTATTTTGTAAAGTTGTTCCATATTATTAAGGTTCTGTTGTAATTATCCGTTCATAAATTCCTTTCAATTTTTTCGCTACGTATTCCCATTTCAGATTATCCACATCCTCTTTTCCTTTTATTGCGAAGAAATTGGAAAGGGCTGGGTAGTTAATGATTCCATAGATGGCATCCGCCATACCGTCAATATCCCAAAAGTCCACTTTTATGGCGTGGGTAAGCACTTCGGCAACGCCGGATTGTTTAGAGATGATGGTAGGTACTTGCGCCCGCATCGCTTCTAAGGGAGAGATACCGAATGGCTCTGATATTGATGGCATTACATATACATCGCTCATACCAAACATCAGGTCAATGTCGCTACCTCTTAAGAAGCCTGTAAAATGGAAACGGTCTGCAATGCCCAGTTCTGCAACACGGCTAATGGTTTGCGCCATCATATCGCCATCGCCGGCAAGCACAAAACGCACGTTAGGAACTTTTTCCAATACTTTTTTGGCGGCTTCTATGAAATATTCGGGTCCTTTTTGGAAAGTAACACGTCCAAGAAAGGTAACAATCTTTTCTTCTACATATTTTTTACGGCTGACCTCTTTTTCGGGAGGTTCCACCGCGTTGTGCAGTGTAAACACCTTTTCTGCAGGGATACCGTACTTGTGAATTACAATATTTCGGGTAAGGTCGCTCACGGCGCATACGACATTGGCTTCCTGCATTCCGTATTTTTCCAGTCCGTAAACAATATCGTTTCTGTTAGATTCTCCGGAGCGGTCAAATTCCGTAGCGTGAATGTGCACCACTAACGGTTTTCCGCTTACTCTTTGGGCGGCGATACCGGCTTTATAGGTCAGCCAGTCGTGCGCGTGAATGATGTCGAACTCGTAGTTACGCGCAATCTCCGCAGCCACAATGGCATAGTGTTCAATCTCGTTCATCAGGTTGTTGGTGTATTTTCCGGAGAACTCATATTTTCGTTTTTCGCCAATGTCTTCCTCTTCAAAAATTCCGCTATTCAGTTGGTCAATAATATGATAATACTCATCCATACCGATATAAGGCACCAATTTTGATTCTACTTCCAAAAATTCAACTTTATCGGAAAAAGTTTGCAGATGCACAAAGCGGGTATTCACCTCCACATCGGTGGCGCTAATAATTTTTACATAGGTTTCATCTTCCTCTTTAGAAGCCTTGGGCATTACAAAAAGCACATCTACATTGTTTTTTGCCAGCCCTTTTGTGAGACCATAACAGGCAGTGCCTAAGCCGCCTGCAATATGCGGGGGAAACTCCCAACCAAACATTAATACTTTCATGGTACAATTTTTCTATCAATATCAATTTGGGCGCAAAATTATATTTTGTCCGCAAATTTAGGCGACAATTGTTCTTTATTTTTTTGGGGGGATATATACACTTCTAAAAATCATCTGTTTTTTATTTCAACTATTTTGTCTTTTTTCGCCTCCCAATTGCTCTCCGCTGTCCGCAAACTTGCCGATAACGTAAGAATCCACGCATATTTGCAAAGCAAAACCTAATACAGAAAACTCAATAAAATTCCGGCTGCCACAGCGCTACCGATAACTCCCGCTACATTAGGACCCATAGCGTGCATCAGCAGATAGTTCGTTTTATCGTATTTTAATCCTTCAATATGTGAAACGCGGGCGCTGTCGGGCACTGCCGAAACACCGGAGTTACCAATCAACGGATTGATTTTATTTCCCTCTTTCAAAAACAGATTAAAAAACTTTACGAACAGGACACCGCCGGCAGTAGCAATAACGAAGGAGGCAGCACCCAAAATGAATATCAAAATAGATTCCCAACGCAGGAATGTATTGGCTTGAGTGGAACATCCTACGGTTAAACCAATTAAAATAGTTACAATATCAATAAGCGGTCCGCTTGCTGTGTTTGCCAAACGACGTGTTACAGAACTTTCTTTAAGTAAGTTGCCAAAAAACAGCATCCCCAGAAGGGGCAAGCCGCTGGGTACTAAAAAAGCAGTCAGCAAAATACAAAGGATTGGGAAAAGTACTTTCTCTCTGTGAGTGACTACGCGCGACGGACGCATACGAATGACTCTTTCCTTCTGCGTAGTAAACAATCGCATAATCGGTGGTTGAATTACAGGTACTAAAGCCATATAAGAGTAAGCCGAAATAGCAATAGCTCCCATCATGCTGGGCGCCAATTTCGAGGAAAGGAAAATAGCGGTAGGACCATCTGCGCCGCCAATAATGCCGATTGCGCCGGCTTCTGTAGATGAGAATCCTAATAGTAAGGCTATTGCATAAGCGCCAAAGATGCCCAATTGCGCAGCAGCGCCAATCAAAATCAGTTTAGGATTGGATATAAGCGCAGAGAAGTCGGTCATTGCACCAATTCCCAAAAATATCAACGGAGGATAAACCCCTTTTAATACACCAAAATACAGATAATTAAGCACAGAGCCATCTTCATAAACTCCAATTTGCAAACCGCTGGTAAAAGGAATATTTCCTAAAATAATACCGAAACCTATGGGAACTAATAAGAGTGGTTCATAATCTTTTACAATAGCTAATGTAATGAAAAGAAGACCTACAAGTATCATTATCAAATTTCCCCACGAAGCATTGGCAAAACCTGTATATCCTAAAAATTCGACAATACCTTCTCTAAAAAAATCAAAAAAATTATTCATTGTTGTTGAAAAAAATATGTAATAAAATTATCCAATGACAACTAAAACGTCTCCTTCCATCACGGAATCGTTTCGTTGTACGCGAATTTCTTTAATAACACCTTCTTTATCGGCGTCAATATTGTTTTCCATTTTCATAGCTTCCAGCATAAGTACGTGTTGTCCGGGTTTTACACTGTCTCCTACTTTAACAAAAATATCCAGTACAACTCCCGGAAGTGGCGATTTAATAATGCTTCCTACGGAAGGCGCCGGGGCAGCGCGAGGCACGTCGGCAACTTTATGTGTGGCTTGTGGAGTAGTTGGCGATGTAGAAGGCGTAGCTACTTTTACAACCGCTTTCGGCGCAGAAACAGGCTTCCGGATCTCCATTTCCATTTCAACCTGATAGGGGGTACCATTTACCTCTACTGTAGCAATATGGTCTTCAATATCAACAATATCAACTGAATACTTATTGCCGTTTATAGTAAACTTGTAATTTTTCATTCGTTATTTTTTACTTAATTATAACATATCTAAATGAGGGCGCAAAGTAACATGTTTTTTTTTAACTTTCATAAATGAATTTGTTATGTGAAAAAATTTATTTTCGCGTCGCAAAAATGTAATTTTATTAAAAAGTAATTATTATGGCTACTACCGCTGATTTTAAAAACGGTCTCTGCATTGAACATAATGGGGAATTGTATGTAATTGTTGAATTTCAACACGTAAAACCCGGCAAAGGACCCGCCTTTGTGAGAACAAAAATTAAAAACTTAAAAACCGGAAGAACGTTGGAAAATACGTTTACTGCCGGTGTTAAGATTGATGTTGCCCGCGTGGAACGTCGTCCCTACCAGTTTTTGTACAAAGAGGGCGACGACTCTTATAACTTTATGCATACAGACACATTTGAACAACTAACCATTCAGGAATCCTTAATCAACAATCCCGGATTATTGAAAGAGGGACAGGGTGTTGAAGTGATGTACCATACCGATACCGATACCCCGCTTACCTGTGAACTGCCTCCTTTTGTGGATTTGGAAGTTACCTACACGGAACCCGGTGTGAAAGGAGACACCGCAACCAACGCCGCCAAAAGAGCTATCGTGGAAACAGGCGCAGAAGTGTTTGTGCCACTTTTCATCGAAACAGGTGAAAAAATCAAAGTAGATACGCGTACCAATAGATATGCAGAACGAGTTAAATAATATTGTAAGCCACTTTTTGGGTGGCTTTTTTAATTGTTAATCATTTTATGAAGTTTCCAAACGTATTAACTGTAAATCAAGTTGTTGAAATCATTAAATCGAAGGTTATCCTTAAAGGAAATCTCAATAACCTGATATCCGGAATTAATGAAATACATTCTGTAGAAATAGGAGATATTTCATTTGTTGACCATCCAAAATATTATAATAAGGTGTTGAATAGTAATGCTACAGCCATAATCATTAATAAAGATGTTGAAGCGCCCGAAGGCAAAACACTCTTTATTTCCGAAGACCCGTTGCATTGTTATTTGGATATCGTACATCATTTTATGAAATTCACACCCCAATATACTGCCATTCATCCTGATACTAAAATCGGAGAAGGAACGGTAATTCAACCTAATGTGTTTATTGGTGAAAATGTGAATATTGGGAAAAACTGTATCATTCATGCGAATGTGAGTATCTATGGGAATACGGAAATCGGCGATAATGTAATTATTCATTCAAATACGACCATTGCCGGAGATGCCTGTTATTTTCAAAAACGTGCAACCGGTTGGGTGAAACTCTCTTCGTCAGGGTCTGTTAAAATTGAAGATGATGTAGAAATAGGATGCAATTGTTGCATTGACAGAGGAGTATCCGGTGTAACCTTTATAGGTAAAGGTACAAAACTTGATAATCAAATACAAATTGGACACGAAGCCCACGTTGGCGCCCATTGTTTTTTGGGTGCACAAAGCGGCGTGTCGGGTTGCTCTTTCATTGATGATTATTGTTCAATCTGGTCAAAATCAGGCGTAAATAAAGACCTTTATGTAGCAAAAAATACTACAATACTGGCAGTGTCCGCATTAGACAAATCTATTTACGAAGAGGGCACTGTTTTGTTTGGTATGCCCGCTGAAGACGCACGCAAAAAATGGAAAGAGATGGCATACGTTAGAAATTTACCTGAATTATTTAGTGAAATTGAAAAATTTAAAAAGAGATGACAACTCAAATTAAAGGAACGATATCTCAAATTATTGGCGCTGTAGTAGATGTGCAATTTAATGAAAATTGTACGTTGCCCAATATTTATGACGCTTTGGAAATTACCAAAGAAAGCGGTGAAAAGATTATTTTGGAATGTGAACAGGATATTGGCGAAAATACTATGCGCTGCATTGCTATGGAATCCACAGACGGTTTGCGGCGCGGAATGGAAGTAATCGGATTAGGACGTATGATATCTATGCCCACCGGTAATATTAACGGACGTTTGCTCAATGTAATAGGAGACGCTATTGACGGTATCGGGCAAATTGAAAGCGAAGTGCGTAAAGAGATTCACCACGCACCGCCCACTTTTGAAGATCTTTCTACCTCGAAAGAGGTGCTGTTTACCGGAATTAAAGTCATTGACCTGATTGAGCCTTATGCCAAAGGGGGAAAAATTGGGTTGTTTGGCGGTGCCGGCGTAGGAAAAACGGTGTTGATAATGGAAATGATTAACAACATTGCAAAAAAATATTCCGGAATGTCTGTGTTTGCAGGCGTTGGAGAACGTACCCGCGAAGGCAACGACCTGCTACGGGAGATGATAGAATCGGGAGTTATTCGTTATGGTGAAAAGTTTGAAGAGAGTATGCAAAAAGGAGGCTGGGATTTGACAAGTGTGGACAAAGAGGAGTTGGCAAAATCGCAATGCACGATGGTTTTCGGGCAGATGAACGAACCCCCGGGCGCCCGCGCCCGCGTAGCGCTCTCAGGACTTACCATTGCCGAATATTACCGCGATGGCGACGAAATTTCAGGCGGACGGGATATTCTTTTCTTTGTGGACAATATTTTCCGATTCACCCAAGCCGGCTCGGAGGTTTCCGCATTGTTGGGTCGTATGCCTTCTGCCGTTGGATACCAACCCACATTAGCCACCGAAATGGGAATGTTGCAGGAAAGAATCACTTCCACAAAACGAGGCTCTATTACTTCCGTACAAGCCATTTACGTTCCTGCGGACGACCTGACCGACCCCGCACCCGCCACCACTTTCTCTCACCTCGATGCTACTACCGTATTAAACCGTAAAATCTCTGAATTGGGTATCTATCCCGCAGTTGATCCGTTAGACTCCACCTCAAGAATATTAGCGCCGGATGTGGTAGGCGAGTTACACTACAATACTGCACAACGTGTGAAAGAAACATTGCAACGTTACAAAGAACTTCAGGATATTATTGCCATTCTGGGTATGGAGGAACTTTCGGAAGAGGACAAAAAAGTGGTGCACCGCGCCCGCAGAGTTCAGCGCTTCCTGTCGCAGCCGTTCCACGTTGCAGAGCAGTTTACCGGAATGAAGGGCGTGTTTGTGCCCATTGAAGATACCATTAAAGGTTTTAATATGATTATGGATGGTGAACTGGATGATCTGCCCGAATCGGCATTCAGTTTTGTAGGTACAATTGAAGAAGCCATTGAAAAAGGAAAAAAAGAGATGGAAGCCGCTAATGTATAAACTATGAATGTTGAGATAATTACCCCCGACAAAGAGATCTTCTCCGGAAACATTTCGTTAATACAACTTCCGGGATTGGACGGGTTGTTTGAAATTTTGGAAAACCACGCCGATATGGTTGCCGCACTGAAAAAAGGAAAGATAAAACTGGTTTCCGAAGGAAAAACCCTCTTTTTTGAAATTAACGGCGGAACACTTGAGGTAGTAAATAATAAAGTACAGGTGTTGGCGGAATAAGAAAAAATCCTATACATTCGCGGCGTAAAAAAAATTAAAAACAGGAGGTTTATTTTGTTAAAAGGCAGACATTTAATTGATCCATCAGATTTTTCACGCGAAGAGTTTCGCGAATTGTTCGATTTAGCGCACCAGGTAGTTAAAAATCCCGAACAGTTTAGTAAGAGTTGCGAAGGTAAAATTTTGGCAACTCTTTTTTATGAACCCAGCACCCGTACCCGTTTCAGTTTTGAGGCGGCAATGTTGCGATTGGGAGGCTCTATTATTGGTTTTTCGGAACCTAACTCCAGCTCTGTGGCAAAAGGAGAAAGTATTGCAGATACCATTCGTACTATTGAGTGCTATGCAGATATTGCCGTAATGCGTCATCCTAAAGAAGGAGCGCCCCGCGTGGCAAGTCAGTGGCTCTCTTCTATGCCGCTGATTAACGCCGGAGACGGAGGACACCAACATCCTACCCAAACACTCACCGATATTCTTACCGTTGAACTGCTTAAAGGGAATGTGGAAAACAAAGTGTATGGCTTTTGCGGAGACCTCAAATTCGGAAGAACAGTACACTCATTTATCAAGTTTTTAAGCAAATATGAAGGAATCAGGTTAATCCTCATCTCGCCCGAAGAACTGCGCGTACCCGAATATATTCGCGAAGAAGTTATCAGAAAAAACAATATTCAATGTATTGAAGCCGATAAGATGGAGCCTTATATGAAGGAAATGGATTTCCTGTATATGACACGTGTGCAACGCGAACGGTTCTTCAACGAAGAGGACTACATCAGACTGAAAGACCGTTTTATTCTGGATAAAGAAAAAATGAAATACGCCGGTCCCGAAACTTATATTTTGCACCCACTTCCGCGCGTGAACGAAATTAGCATTGAGGTTGACTATGACCCGCGTGCACAATATTTTCAACAGGCAAAAAATGGAATGTACGTGCGAATGGCTTTGATATTAAAACTATTAGGAATTTATTAATCCAAAAAACTATGCTACAAATTACCAGTATTGACAAAGGAATTGTCATTGACCATATCCCCGCAGGATTCGGTATAAAGTTGTTTCATTACTTAAAATTAGATAAAGCCGACTATACGGTGGCATTAATCATTAACGCCGACAGTAAAAAAATGGGCAAAAAAGATATTATCAAAATTAATAATGAAATTGATTTGGATGTGGACTTTTTGGGCTTAATCAATCCCAATATCACTATTAATGTGATAGAAAAAGGAACTATTGTAAGAAAAGTAAAACTGAAAGTTCCTGAAAAAGTGGTGAACGTAATACAGTGCAAAAACCCGCGTTGCGTTACCTCTATTGAAGGCTATGCCGATCATGTTTTTCATTTGGTTGACCCCGAAAAACGCTCATACAGATGCGAATATTGCGATGATATTGTGATACCCTATACGATTTAGAGTTTATTTCACCACCATCTTCCTCGCCCAGCCGGAACTGCCCCTAATAATAATCATTGTACCTTTCGATAGATGAATGGGATAACTTGCGTTGCCCTCCTGTTTTGAAAAATTGAATAATAATGTTCCGATGGTGGAATAGACCTGTATCGTTTCGGAAACGGGAGTTTGAATATGTAAAACACCGGCGCTAATGTAAGCGGAAATATCCGGTAAAGGTATCGAAGTAACTATGCCTACCTCACTGCTTATGATTAAGGGATGCTCTATCCCCATTCCGACACACTGTACGTTCGTCGGCATATAATTGACATTGAGACTTGGATCAACTTCAATCGAGCCATTGTCGCCGTTGATATGAGATTTCCACGCCGCAAGATTTCCTGATTCTAACAGGCTCGTTGGGCGATAATCGTAAAAAGTTGCGCTTTTACCGGCAATATAATAGCAGTTATTGTTCATCGTTGGGTTGCCGCTGAGGGCAGAAAGAGGACCAAGTTGACTATTGTTATCGTAACGAATCTCTATCATCGGACGATTATAGTCAGTGGGCTGACTTACCAGATTATGGTGAATATTTGGATTAATGCTGGCAGGGCGTCCCGGATGAGATTCCCAATCCTGATAGGTGATACCAAAGTAAATGGCGCTGTGATAAGGACCATTATTTACATTAACCAATGTGTTGTTATGAATTAAAGCATCTTTTGCAGCATACAGCGCAATACCGGAAAGCGCTGTGTTTATCACTAAGTTATTACGAACAACTCCATTAATATTTTCATAATATTGCGGATTTACGGTAATATCAAAAAACTCAGGACCGGTATCAAAACCCACAAAAATTCCGCCTCCATTGGCGTTTTCAATACGGTTATTTTCAATCAGGGCATTAATTGCTCCACCTTTAGCATAAACAGCATTGGAACAAATATCGTGGATATAATTATTTTGTACAACCATATTATCACCGTTAACATTATCAATACCTTCAGCATTCCCGGGATTAGAGTGCGTAGGATAACACTTATAAGTAACGGCTTGCCCTGAATTATAAATTTCGTTATACCGAATGGTAATGTTATCACAATTAGGTTTGATTTTTACAACATCGTATCTGGAATTATGCAGTTTGCAATCTTCAATGATAATATCAGAAGCTCCTGTTCTATCATTAGGATTACCCCAATCCCATTTGGTGTTAAAAACAACGGCATAAAATCCCCCCGTTACTTCGACACTTTGCAATTTACAACCCGACGCATCAGGGTCGAAACGAATGGCAGATTGTCCTTTGTTTCCATCTTCGGGATTGGGGGGGAACGGTAAATCAATATGTGCCCATTCGCCCTTTCTGGATTTTATAGTAATATTAGGCTTATTCACACGAACTTCAATGTCGGTTCCTTCACAATAAGTTCCGCCGCGCAAAATGACAGTGCTACCGGGCTGAGCGGCTGCCAAAGCGGTATTGATGCTCTTATAAGGTTTGTCAATAGCGCCGGTGGCGGTATTATCATCTCCATTTGGAGAAACATAAATTCCGTTTATTGGATCTTCGTGGGTATTGGCATGGGGACCAACATAAACAGGCTGTTGCGCTAATGCGCTACTGATGCTCAAGCTAAAAAAAGCGAGCGTTGCGAATAAGATTTTTACACTCTTCATAGTTAATAATCTGTTTTTTTAACGGTGCAAATGTAACATAATTTGTTTTGTTTTCATTAAAAAAATCAAAAACCTTAATGAATTTATAATAATACTTTAAGAAGATACGTTTATCATACATCAAACAATTTATTTATGAAAAGAATTTTATTTTTTATATTTCTTTTAGTTTTTGTTACCTCAATTTTCGCGCAAAAATTAAATGTACTTATGGAGTATAAGTCTTATTGCACATCTTTCGGAGAACCTTATCTGGAAATCGCATCGTTAGTAAATGGTCAATCGGTGCGGTATGCTCTTAACGAACAAGGCAAATATGAGGCTGAGGTACGTGTTACCATACAAGCATTTCAGGGCGATTCGTTGATTAATAAATTAGATTACATTTTAGGAAGCGAGCAATTTAAAGATTCTATCGTCGCTACGAAACCCGATTTTGGCGATATTCAAAACCTGCAACTGCCCAATGGAGAATATCTGTTGCAATTTTCCGTTCAGGATATTAACTCAACCGCAAAACCCAATTATTATGCCGATGTCGCAGTAATGAATTATCCTCACAACGATATATCTATTTCGGATATATCGCTTTATAAAAATATAAGCAAGGAACCAAAGGGAGATATCTTCGACAAGTACGGATTTTCCTTAGATCCCCTCTTCTATGGATATGTGCCTGAAACGATGTATACTCTGCCTTTCTCCTGCGAAATCTACAATACGGATAAATTGGTCGGCAATGAACAGATTACGGTAAAAAGTTATATTACTTGTTTTGAAACCAATATGATGCCTTATCCTCAAGCAATTTATGTTACACGTACCAATGCAAAACCGGTAGTGGTTACCTTGGGAGAGATTGGCATTTTTAAATTACCCTCCGGAAATTACAATTTAATTGTAGATGTATTAAGCAAAGATTCTGTTTTATTGGCTACCAACTCTTATTTTTTCCAACGTAGCAACCCAAAACTTACCTTAACTTTGGAAGATATTAATCTGGTGGATATTGGAAATACTTTTGTAAATCAGTTCAAAGATACGGCACAACTATTAGAGTATGTCAGATTTTTATATCCGATATCTACTCCTATAGAGAAAGATTTTTTTATTTTCAGGATGAAACTAATTCCGATGGAGAGTTTACAAAAGTTCTTTTATGCATTTTGGATAAAAAGAGATCCTGTCAATCCTGAAAAAGCGTGGGAAGCCTATTTAGAAAAAATTAAATATGTGGATAGAGAATTTGGGTGCAAATTAAAACAGGGGTATCGTACCGACAGAGGCAGGGTATATTTGCAGTACGGACCTCCAAACAGTATTATTGATTCTCCTTACGATTCACACTCTTATCCTTATGAAGTTTGGCATTACTATTATTGTGCAGATCAAGCCAATGTACAATTTATATTTTGGAATAGAGATTTAGTTTCCAACGACTACGAACTTCTCCATTCCGATAAGCGGGGAGAGTTTCAAGATCCGTTTTGGCAAATAAAAGTTACGCAGCGCAAAACTCCAAATTATAATTTTGATGTTCGCGAACCCGAAGATTATTTTGGAGGAAATCCCAAAGATGACTGGTTTATGCGCAGATAGCAGTTAGTGTTATGATTTTATACAAGTAATATGTAAACTATGAAACTTTAGTTTTTGAGACTTAAAAATCAATATAATACTTCAGTTTTTCCATCAACTCCTGATACGCATGGGTTGCCTCTTGCACCTCCTCCATTGAAGAGAATTTCCCGTTTTTATCCCGATAATTGATAATCAGTTTGGCTAAATAAGAATCAATGTACGGATGTGCCACCAACTCCTTGTATGGGGCTGTGTTTATGTTTATTTTACGAACGACAGAAGGGTTTAATGTAAAATATTTCTTCAAAAAATCTATCTCTATATTCTGAAGAATAAAGACCTCTTTCACTTGTTCAAAAGTATAGAAACCACCTAATTTTTCGCGGTATTCCACTAATTTTTGGGCGCGTTTAGCTCCAAACTGCGGCACTGCCAAAACATCTAAAGAATCACACAGATTTATTTCCAACTTTACAATCTCATATTGCGGTTTTTTCTCCTGTTTTTCAAAAGGAGTATTTTTTTTATTTTTTGAAGAATCATACGGATAATATTGTTTTCTATTTTGTTGATAACTCTGGGCATACTTTTCTTTTCGGGCATTTTCAATAGAATCTTCCAGAAATTGCCGTTGTGCCTCGAGTTGCACAACCAACTCTTTAAATTCGGTAAAATCAACCGGTTTGGCAGGTCGCGCTTCGTACAGCACAGAGAATAGGAGTTGCAGGATAATGAGAAGGAGCAAAATGGTTGCGGCAATCCATTCGCCGCGGGAAAAATTAAACATAGTTTTTAATGATTAGATGATGTACTTGTTACTTTTTGCCCGTAAATATAAAATGATTTTCTTTATATTCAGAATGTTGAAAATGTACAAAAAGTTAAAAAAGAGGTCATCTTTATTTAAAAAAATGCACTTTTTGAAAAAACGCAAAAATGAAAGGAAGTGAATTTGGAAGAAATTTATTAGTTATTCCGCAGATTTTAAAACGAAGAATCGGCTGGGTACAAGGCGCAGGTTGTAGTACTAAACACGGGAAACGTATCATATTTTATAATTTTTCCGGATTTTACTCCGGCGCTTCCACCACATCATCACAATAATTATATCCCAACAGTTTCAACCGCATCTTTTGAGAAGGCAGCTTTTTTTTAAATCGTTCCCAATTCTTGTTTTCTTTCGTGCACCAAGCCATTTCGGCGCCTGCCAAAATGCGCGGTAACAGCATATATTCAGCCTGTTTTGAAGTAAACAGAAATTCTGCCCACAAATTAAATTGCACGCCCATAATTTGTTTCGCCTGTTCTTCATTTAACTCTTCATAAACAGGTTCAAGACTGTAAACTTTTCCGAGTGGTATAAATCCGCCGATGGCTTCGGGTTGTGTATTCTTATCTGCTTGATAATAATCTAAATAACAATGAGAAGTAGGACATTGCACTATAGGATTACCCCGTTCAATAGCCTCCATCGTCTTGTTTTTTCCTAACCACGCGTAAATTAATGACGTATTATTACAATCGCCATCAATAATTTCTATCCAGCCTGCCATTTTTTTACCTTTTGCGTTAAGGTAACTTTCTATTTCGCGCACCATCCAACCTTGCAGTTGTTCCAAATTTTCCAGGTTCAGTTCTTTGGCTTTAGCCAAACATTTGGGACATTTTTCCCAATTTCCTTTCAGCGCTTCATCGCCACCGATATGATAATATTCAAATGGAAACAGCGGAATAATTTCGTCGAAAACATCTTTATAAAACTGAATTACTTTAGGATTTCCGGCGCACATAATGGCTTTGGGGGGCCAATAGCCGTAACTTTCCACACGATAAGGATAATGGTCGCAGGCAAATTCAGGATAAGCAGCAAGTATTGCCGAACAGTGTCCGGGTAGTTCAATTTCCGGCATCACATGAATGCCGCGCGCTGCAGCATACGCTACCACTTCACGAATTTCATCTTGGGTATAGAAACCACCATAAGTCATTTTGGCATCGGCTGGATATGGTTTTGGGTTTCGCCATTCGGAATTGGGAATTTCCGGACGCCATGCGCCAACTTCCGTCAGTTTCGGATATTTGTCAATCTGAATGCGCCAACCGTGGTCATCCGTTAAATGCCAATGAAATACGTTGAGTTTGTAAAGTGCCAGCACGTCAATATATTTTTTTACAAACTCCACATCAAAAAAGTGTCGCGATACATCTAAGTGCATACCTCGCCACGCAAAACGCGGATAATCAACAATCTTTACACAAGGAATTTTTATATTCCGGAAATTATTGTTTAACGGTTTGTTTACCTCAATCGAATCTGTTGCCAACTGATACAACGTTTCAAAAGCATATACCAAACCTGAATTAGAATTGGCTTCAATTTTGATTTTATTTTTAGAGACATTGAGACGATAACCCTCCTCACCTAAAACAGGATCAGGTGTTTTGTTGATACGGAAAACAATAGAGTTTCTTTTACATTTTTCGGGAATAATGAAGGTGGGACTAATTTCAAGGTATTTTTCAAAAGCGCTTGTGATATACAACATTGATGCATCGCGGGGAGCAATATTTTCAAAAGCAACTTTAGTCATGTTGTTTAGTAGAAAACTTCCCGAATAGGCATTGATTTCAACGGGTTGAGGAACAATGTTAAAGGTCTTTTCAATGGGTTTGGGAGTACAGGAAAAGAGCAGAAAGCAGAAGGCAGAAAGGAGAAGGCGGAAAAAAAATGATAAATGGGATAAAATGTGTTTCATTTGTTAAATTTTAATTGTGGCAAATAAACAAAAAAAAATGTTTTTGATTAATATTTTTCTATTTCTGCCCTCAATTTATTAACCAAAATTATTGCGTATGAAAAAACCTCTCCTTTTTTTAATCTTCGCCATACCATTACTTTGTATGGCACAAAACAGTTTAACCCGTGAGTATGATTACGACGCAGCGGGCAACCGCGTACTGCGAAAAACGCTTAAAATATACCTTGCGCCGCCTGATTCAATTACGAATTACGAATTACCCTCATATCAGACCAAAAAAAGAAAAAATGAATTATGGGTATTCCGAAACAGAAAGCGCCTGCGGGTGGCAATTGGCGGTGAGCGGTGAGTGGTATGTGGTGAGCGGGAAGAAAGACGTCTGCGGGCGGCAATGTCGGCAGGCGGTGCAGACGCGCCCGTGCGGTGGGATTCCTGCCGACTTGACTTTTTTTCTACTTTTTTGGTCAAGCAAAAAAGTAGAAAAAAAGAACATGAACGGACGCCCGTTAGTGCGGGCTGTTTTTAATAATGGTCTTTCGCTGAATGTATGAATACGGTATTTTCTTCCACTTCATAAACCAATCTGTGTTCTCTGTTAATTCTTCGCGACCACATTCCGGATAGACTATGCTTTAATGGTTCAGGTTTTCCTGTACCGGAAAAAGGATAAGCAACTTATTGAGGACAGCCTTATTACCTGTCTTTTTGTGTATGGCAATATCTTCCTTCGCTTTGTCGGTAAAATCTAAATGATATCCCATTTTATAAACCGAGAAACTCTTTTAAATTTTCTTTTTTCACTCTTGTTACTTTTCCATCTTTAGCCTGCTGTCGGCTTTCCAGCACTTTTTCCACAAACGCGGAATTATATTTTTCTACATTAGAAACCTCAAATCTAATTTTAAGCGCTTGCGTAAAAGCCTGTAATGCATTTACTTGTTCCAATGTTCTGGGGTGTGCTATAAATATGTCTTGTGTTCTCATAATGCTGCTATGTTTTTTTAATCTCTAACGCTCTCTGAAATGTTTTTAAAACTCTCAGTCTTCATATTCTAAATTTTGCTGCAAAAATAGTAAAAATTGAGCATTGTGTACCCACAAGTAGAAAAGTTTTTTTCTTCAACTGAAAAAAATATTTTCAATTGAAAAAGAAAAAATCTTAATTTTGTGGCGATTTAACCCGCATTATTCATCGCGAGGCATAAAAAATTAGGTATAACTTGCTACCTTTGTGGCTGTTAAAAAAACAAAGTTAATAACAAATTACACCCAATTATAAGTGGCAAAAATACAGCAGTTTATCGAAAAAACACAGCAGTTTTAGTAGATTTTTCAGCGGAAGAAATC
>Ga0268262_10000044_pt1 | contig 138654 bp, 127 predicted proteins | sample TergutNc150P3_FD_190354 | JGI IMG/M metagenome (GOLD analysis project Ga0268262, IMG submission 190354) | Nasutitermes corniger P3 segment gut microbial community from laboratory colony in Florida, USA - Nc150 P3 (SPAdes) (version 2) | ecosystem: Host-associated > Arthropoda: Insects >...
ACAGGAAAAGTATTTTGCAGGCGACCATTCGCTTGTCTATTCCATTATGGGTTATAAAGACAGAACTAAATTCACAAGATACCATAGATAGGGAATTTTCGCCGTTGGAACTCATAAAAGACAATCATCCCAAATTTGTTGTTTCTATGGATTCGTTTTTCAAAGATAACATAAACGGCATTGAGCATCGTTTTGCGGGGGAATTCTTGCTGGAGAAGTGGTGAAGTAACTTTTCTATATTAACCCCCAGCTACGACCCCCTAGTCCAGAGATATTATATGAATAAACAGCTTTTAGTTTTGTTGCTGCTTGCCATTGCCGCTTATGGCCAGCAACAAAGAGTGGCCATAATCAACACGGTGGACGACCGCGATTCCATAGGCACCTCCGATTTGACTTACCTAACCGACCGGCTCCGCGAGACGGCGGTCAATATTCTGCAGCCGCACTACGGTGTTATGACCACGGAGAGCATAGTTGCGTTTTTGGGTTCGCAGGAGCAAGCCGCCAAGGAATGCAAAGCCGCGAGCTGCCTTGCCGAGCTGGGTAGAAAGGTAAACGCAGACTATGTTGCTCAGACACGTGTAGGTAGGTTCAGCAAAGATTTGACCCTCAAAACAGAATTGTACAATAGCAAAAGCGGTAATTTGATCGGCTCATTCACGGGCAATTCCAAAGACATATACGGCTTGCTAGCCATTATAAATGAAAAGGCACCGGTTCTGTTCAAAAAGATGCCAGGCGTATCTGGCGGTTCAGCAGGCCCTTCTATTGCAGGCGGTATCAGCGGTTTGGAAACCGCAGGCGGTGATTATATGCTTGATGGTGAAAAAATTTACTTGGTGAACCTAAACTCAGAACCTTCTGGCGCAATTTTGAGCTTTGACGGCACGCCAGCCACCCGTTGCCTACAAACACCATGCAAGGTTGAGCTTCGCGAAGGCAATGTGCGCATAGTTGCCGCAATGGACCAATACGACAGAGCAGACACCACTGTTTCCATAAAATACAACAACCAGAATATAACAATAAGGTTGGGAGCTAATTTTGGCATTTTGGATATAAGACCCGCCTACGTGGATGGCATGGGCAGTAGTAGCCAATGGAATCTGTCAATAAACGGCTCGCCCTATCCTTTGGGCGAGGTGAGGCTTTCCCCTAACAAATACGCTGTAAAGTTGAGCCACAATTGCTATGAAGACATAAGTTTTAACGCAGGCATAAACAAAGACAGGCGCGAAGTTTTTGACATGGCTTCGGTATTGAAGCTGAAGAACGGTGGTTTGGCATTGAGCGCGGAGCGTGGTGGCGAACCAGTTAGCGAGCCAGTTTTTGTGAACGGCCATCATGTAGGTGAAACGCCTTTTAGCGGCACCGTGCCTATATGCGCAAGAATAGAGATAGGCGCGAATAAGGAAATTGTGAAAGTGGATTTGAAGCACAATGATAAAGTCAAGCTCACGCACATATATAATGCCTATGCCGCGTCCCAAACATACCCTCAGCCATACCCTCAATCATACCCTCAACCATACTCTTATAATTCTAATCCGTCCACCCCTGCAAGCTCCTCAACTTCTACATCATCTGGTACAGAAACAAAATGGGGACTTACATTGGGGATACCTCTATACTTTCTCAGTTTTGATTTGTACTCGGATTCAGATCATTCCCCCGGAATTGGTATAGGTTTCTCTATAGGGCCAAAATTCGGTATTTTATTCAACGATGTGGTTTCATTGAATTTTGAAAGCAATGTTGTTTATAAACGTATGATAGTTACACCTCTAGACATTGGATTTGACAATTATATCACTTCCATTACGATAACGGAACTTGCGTTTAGTCTTCCAATGCTGCTCAAAATATCTGGAGAAAATTTTTATGCCGAAGGCGGAATCCAATATGATATACCAACTAACACTACCATTGCATGGGAAAGTAGTATGGAAGCAAGCGAAGAGGAAGAATTTTCTACTAGATCAAAACAGGATATTGGGCTTGTTTTGGGATGGGGACGTACTTTTGGCAGAGTAGATTTTGGGACGAGGTTTATATTTGCTATGGGAGATTTTGATGAATATAAGACGGTTAGTTCGTTATTTACAATTCACTTTATTCTAAGTATGTTGTTTTAAAAGTTTTTCTACTTTACATCCATGCCCACCACACCCAAAACCTCTGCGGAAATTCGCAATTCTTTCATAAAATTTTTTGAAAGCAAGGAACACTTATTCGTGCGTTCTTCGCCTGTTGTTCCGCAAGACGACCCTACCCTAATGTTCATAAATGCCGGAATGAACCAGTTCAAAGCCTGCTTTTTGGGCGACAACCCAAACAACTACAAAAGGGTGGCGAACTCGCAAAAGTGCATTCGCGTTTCTGGCAAGCACAACGATTTAGACGAAGTGGGGCGCGATACCTACCACCACACATTTTTTGAAATGCTCGGAAACTGGAGCTTTGGAGATTACTACAAAAAAGAAGCTATCGCATGGGCTTGGGAACTCTTGACCGAGGTTTGGAAACTTCCCAAAGAGAGATTATTTGTAACAGTTTATCAAGACGATGACGAGGCTTGGCAAATTTGGAAGCAAGTGAGCGGCCTGCCCGATGCTCGCATAATGCGCTTTGGGGAAAAATCAAATTTTTGGGAAATGGGCGACACAGGTCCCTGCGGGCCTTGCTCCGAAATACACTACGACAAAGGAGACCTTGCAACCCAAGAAGCAACTTTTGCAGATCCGGTGCAAGGTGTGAACGGAGCGAATGCGCGCTACATAGAAATTTGGAACAATGTTTTTATGCAGTTCGAGCGCATAAAGAGCGGCGAGCTGCTCCCCTTGAAAAACAAAAACGTGGACACGGGAATGGGCTTTGAGCGCGTATGCGCAATTTTGCAGGGCAAAGATTCCAACTACGACACCGATGTGTTTTCTCCAATCATAAACAAAATCGCCGAACTCTCCGGCGTTCCATACAATGCAGACCAAAGCGGGATGCCGCACAGAGTTGTTGCCGACCACCTTCGCGCACTCAGTTTCGCAATAGCAGACGGCGCTCTCCCAAGCAATGACGGACGCGGCTACGTGCTGCGCAGAATTCTGCGCCGAGCCAGCCGCTACGCTCGCCTGCTGAACCAAAAAGAACCCTTTATCTGCCGCCTTGTGCCAACCCTTGTGCAAACAATGGGCGAAGCATTTCCCGAAATCCGCGAGCGCGCAGATTTTGTGACAGAAGTAATCCGCTCCGAAGAGGAAAGATTTATAAGAACCCTAGACGCTGGTTTGGAAAGATTTGAGAAAATAATAGAGGAATTATACTTCCAAAAAAGCGCTTTCATCATCCCAGAAATCCCAGGTTCCCAAGTTTTTCTACTCTATGATACCTACGGCTTCCCCCCTGACTTAACGCGCATTTTGGCAGAGGAAAAAAGTTTGCTAATAGACGAAGCGGGTTTTGAAGCGGAAATGGAAAAGCAAAAGGAACGTGCCAGAGCCTCTCAAAAGCAAGGGCTTTCCGCTATTGGCTCTGAAGGCTGGATTGTTTTTGCGGAAGGCTCAACCGAATTTTTAGGCTATGAAGCAAGCACGGCACAGGTGAAAATTTTACGCTATAAAGAGGACAAAGGCTCGTATTCAATTGTTTTAGACCGCACACCCTTTTATGCGGAAATGGGTGGCGAAATAGGTGAAAAGGGAACTTTAGAAAATTCAGGAGCAACCTTTAAAGTTTTTGATACTCTAAAAGTAAATGATATTTGGATTCACCGCGCAAAGCTTTTAAGCGGCGAAGTGAATGGGTTGGAGTTTACGGCAAGTGTAAATTTAGAAGAAAGAGCCGCAACGCGCAAAAACCATTCTGCCACGCATTTGCTCCAAGCCGCTCTTCGCAAGGTGGTGGGTGAGCACGTTACCCAGCAAGGCTCAAGGGTTGCCCCCGAAAGTTTGCGTTTTGATTTTACCGCTTTTTCTGCATTGACTCCAGAGCAAATAGATACAGTGGAAAATTTGGTGAACGAGAAAATTCAAATGTGCTTGCCCATATCCACCGAGCAGATGTCTGTGGAAAAAGCAAAGGAAAGCGGGGCTATGGCGCTTTTTGGCGAAAAATACGGAGCGGAAGTTCGCGTTGTTTCAATGGAAAATTTTTCCAAGGAATTTTGTGGAGGCTTGCACGCAACAAACACAGGTGAGATAGGCGTGCTCCACATTTTAAGCGAGAGCAGCGTTAGCGCGGGAGTCCGCAGAATTGAAGCTGTAACGGCATTCGGTGCATTGAGCAGTTTTAGGGAAGATGCAGCTATAGTATCTTCGTTAAAGGAGCAGTTCAAGGCAAAAACGGAGAACATTTTAGAGAGGGTATCTTTGCTGGCCGAACAATTAAAGGCAAGCGAAAAACTTGCCGCGGATTTGCGGGCAAAAATCGCGGAAGGCCAGAGCGCGGATTTATTCAAAGAACCCAAGCAGGTGAAAAACATTCCCGTTTGGGTTTCCAAGGTGAATATGGAATCCAGCGAATTTTCCGCGCTTTTGGAAGGTGTGCAAAAAACAATGCCAAAGGCTGGAATTGCGGTTGTGGCAAATATGCAGGGCACAATAGCGGTGGTTGTTCACGCGGAATTGGTTAAGAAAAAAATTAGCGCAGGCGACATAGTTAAAAAATTAGCAGAGCTTGCCGGAGGCAAAGGTGGCGGCAGGCCAGCTTTGGCGCAAGCTGGGACAAAAAATCCAGAGAAAATAGATGAGGCATTGAAGGCGGCAGAGCGAATCATAGGGGAATTATTTCTACATTCACCTTATGGCTACGCCGCCTTTCCTGAGTCTTAGAATTTTTGAAAATGTGAATTTGAATTCCATAATCCCTCTGATAAATTGGAAAATGTATTTTAGCGCGTGGGATTTGAGGCCTGCCCAATATACGGAAGCCCATAAAAATCTGGAAAGCGATTCCCGCGTTTTGTTGAAGGAAATTGTGGAAAAAAATTTGCTGAGGGCGGCAGCGGTTGTGGGCTTTTTTGAGGTTCAAAGGGTTGGGGACTCGCTTTCCGTTTTGAACGAGGCGGGTGGCGAGGTGTTGAAGTTGCATTTTTTAAGGCAGCAAAAACCCGATGAGAATGGGAACTTTTTGAGCATGGCTGATTTTTTTAACCCAAAGGAAAGAGATTTCATAGGGCTTTTTGCTTGCACCGCAGGCTTGGGCGTAAGCGAAGCACAAAAAAAATTCGTTGAGAAAAACGATGATTATTCCAGCATAATTTTAGGGCTTTTGGCAGACCGCCTGGCAGAGGCTTTGGCAGAAAAACTTCACAGGGATATTTTGGGCGGCATAGGGATTAGAGCCGCGCCAGGTTACCCAGCAAGCCCCGACCACACAGAAAAAGCCACAATTTGGAAACTGCTCGAACCGGAAAAAAACATAGGGCTTTCATTGACGGAAAATTATGCTATGAGTCCTGTAGCCTCAGAATGCGGTTATTTTGCGGCAAACCCCAAAAGCCGCTATTTCAAGCTCGGCAAAATAGGCGAAGACCAGCTCGCGGACTATGCCTCGCGAAAGGGGATGGTGGTAGAAGAGCTTAGAAAGTGGTTGTGAGTTTTCTAAATTATCTCCATGAAAAAATCTCTACTCCTCCTCGCAATCCTTGCAATTCTTACAAGCGCGGTTTTTCTGTCTTGCGATTTAAACGCGGACAACCAAACCGTTGCAACCAAAGCCGCCCTTGAAACACCAAAAGGCAAGTTCAGCTACGCCTTCGGGACGGATTTTGGCAAGTATATTTCCAACACCATGAAGCAAGTGGGTGTTGATATGGATTATGCCATAATATTGCAAGCCATAAAAGACCAGATAGACACCACCAGGCAACCCCTTATGAACGATAGCGAATTTATGGTTGCCATGCAAGAGCTTATGGTAGAGATGCAAAGGGCGCGGAGCTTAAAAAACCTTGAAGCTCAAAAGGCATTCCTAGAAAAGAACAAAAGCGAAGACGACGTTGTAAGCACGGCAAGCGGTTTGCAATATAAGGTTTTAGCCGAAGGCACTGGCCAAGTGGCAAAAGACGGGGATACGGTCTCCGTTCATTACACAGGCACTCTTATAGATGGTTCAAAATTCGATAGTTCCGTTGACAAAAATCAACCGCTGACCGTAGTTTTGTCCGATGGGCAGCTCATCCAAGGTTGGATAGAGATGCTCCACTTGATGAAAAAGGGCAGCAAAGTCAAAGTATGGATTCCCAGCAATCTCGGTTATGGAGAAATGGGCAAGCCGCCATTTATAGCTGGCAATTCATTGCTTATTTTTGAAATGGAATTGTTAGACATCAAACCGCCAAAGTGAGTTCCGAATTTGCCTCACGCCCGGATTCCGAAGCTTTGTCCATTTCGCAGGGCGTGGCAGGGAAAGCCATTGTAAACCCGAACATAAAGGCGGTGCTTGCAAAGCGCCGCCGCCGCGAAATAAGCGTGGATGAGCTTTTCAAAGGCATATTGGATGGTAACAGAACAATCCTTGCCCAAGGCATAACCCTTGTGGAGAGCAATTTGCCAGAACACCAAAACAAAGCGCAGGAATTGATACAAAAATGCCTGCCGTATTCCGGCAATTCTTTGAGGATAGGCATAACGGGCAGCCCAGGAGCGGGCAAAAGCTCTTTTATAGAGGCATTTGGCGTTTACCTGATAAAGGAACATAGCAAAAAACTTGCCGTTCTTGCCATAGACCCCACAAGCCAGCGCACAAAAGGCAGCATTTTGGGCGACAAAACCCGAATGAACGAGCTTTCCTCGGACCAAAACGCTTTTATTCGCCCTTCGCCTTCAGGAGCGTCTTTGGGCGGCGTTGCGCAAAAAACGAGGGAATCCGCTTTGCTGTGCGAAGCTGCCGGTTATTCCATAATTTTGATAGAGACGGTTGGCGTTGGGCAAAGCGAGACGGCTGTGCACGGGATGTCGGACTTTTTTTTGCTTTTGATGCTTGCAGGGGCCGGCGATGAGCTGCAAGGCATAAAACGTGGCATAATGGAGATGTGCGATGGCATGGCGATAACAAAATGCGATGGGCAGAATGTCACAAAGGCATTAGCCGCCCGCTCGGAATATCAGAATGCGCTTCACCTATTCCCTGCAACCTCTTATAATTGGCGCCCGCGTGTTATAACCACCTCCGCCGTCACCAAAGAGGGGCTTTCGGAAACTTGGGATATGATAAGTGAATATGAAAACACCGTTAAGCAAAACGGGTGGTTTTTGCAGAATAGAAAGGAGCAGCAAAAAAACTGGATGGAAAACACAATCCACGATGGTTTGATATCCAAATTCTACAGCAACCCCGCGGTGCAGAGGGAATTGCCTTTGGTTGAGCAAGCCGTTCTTGAAGGCAAGGAAAGCCCATTCAAAGCGGCAAATAGGCTGCTGGATTTGATTGCCCGTTGAATATGCAATTCCACGTCATTGGCGTGGCAATTTTCTAAATTATATGCTATGAATAACACATCTTTTACCCCACAAGGTTGGACATCGCCTTTCTTTACCAGAGAGACGTATGGAAAATATTTGGAGGAAAATGATTATGTTCATAACGATAGGCTTCGCCCAGAGGGTCAGGATATTTTTGATTGGTTAACGGAAGACCAAAAAATTCTTGATATTGGAGCTGATGGAATGACAATGAAAGAAACTTTGGCTATGTTAAAATAATGGCAAATAAACCAGCAGATTTTCCGATATTCACAGAATTGAGCGAACAGGAAATTCAAGCGAGGATAGAAAAACTTGCTAATTGTCTTGGAAATATTCCTGCTATGCTTGATTTGCCCGATTTACAGGTTGATGCTAAGTGCATAGCCCAAATTATAGACAAGGTGGAAAAACGCAGAGTGTATTTCCATATTTTTCACAACGGAATGGAAATGGGTGAATTAAATGAATTTTCTCTTTATTGTTTTTGGATAATAAAATTGAGCCCTTTCAAACATCAATCCGTGCAAAATAACGAGTTAAATGCCAAAATTGCTATAAAACTTCTGTTGAATGTTGTTCGCAAGGTTGCGGATAAAGAGAATAAATCTATCAGCATAAGCCCAGAAACTATACAGACAATTTATTATGCTTTTCGTTATAGAGATTTAAGTAAAGAGTCTGTTATGGTAATATCAAAAAGTTTGGTTGGATGAAATTTGAAGGCAAAGAAAGCCCATTCAAAGCGGCAAATAGGCTGCTGGATTTGATTTCAGGCTAATTCACCCCAGCAGCCATTCCAAGGCGTTTATGCTTTTGATGCCGTTATAGTCAACAGGTGGGTTGTTGTCCAAAGTTATTAAATATTTTTGGTAGTGGTCGTGAATTGATTTTAATGGATTTAATTCTCTCTCCAATGTGGCTTTATCCTTAACAGAATAAGCAACTTGATAATACTCCGTTATGCCACCTGCTTGTGCAACAAAGTCTATTTCATTTTCTCCAGCCTTGCCGATATAAATATTAAACTTTCGCCTTCTGAGTTCCAAATAAACAACATTTTCCAAAATATGTCCAAAATCCGCGTTTTTATTGCCCAGCAAATAATAACGCAAACCTAAATCGCACAAGTAATATTTATCACCAGTTTTTAAATATTCCTTGCCTTTTATGTCAAATCTTTTGGCTTTGTATATAATAAAAGCATCTGCCATAGCTTCCAAGTAAGATTCAACTGTTCTGGTATTTATCTCTTTTCCGTTGCTGGACATTGTATTTGCTATTTTGTTTGTAGAGAGTAAATTCCCTATATTGTCAAAAATAAATCCAGCAACATTGTTGAACGCAAAAGTATCTGTTATTTTTTTTCTGCCCAAAATATCTTTTAGCACAACCGTGCTGTAAATGCCATCTAAATAAGCTCTAACTTTATTTGCATCCCTATCAAAATAAATTATTTGCGGAAAACTGCCGAACATAATGTAATCTGCATATTTTTTTTCCAAATCCGTTTTTCCAGCAAAAGACACATATTCTTTGAAAGACAGCGGAAGCATAGAAATTTCCACGTAACGCCCTGATAGCAAGGTAGCAAGCTCTCCAGAAAGAAACTTCGCATTTGAGCCAGTTATATAAATATCCGCATTTTCTTTGATAAAAAAGCTATCAACTGCTTTCTCAAAATTTTTGACATTTTGGATTTCATCTAAAATTATATAATTCTTTTTATTTTCCTGCATTTTGGAAACAACATATTTGTGCAACTTTTTTGCATTGTCCAAATTGGCAAAATTCATATCTTCAAAGTTTATATATATAATTTGATGGGGGCTTATGCCACTTTCTTTTAAATAATCCATAAACTGCAAAAGCAGGGTGGATTTTCCGCATCTCCTAACCCCGCTGATAACTTTTATCAACCGCTCATCCTTAAAACTCAAGAGTTGCGATAGATATTCTTGCCTTTTTATCAAAAACATAGCTATAATATACAAAAACTCTGCAAAATCACAGAGTTTTTGTAGTACAAGTGCAAAAAGTTAGAATTTTCATTATGTCTTGGTATACCTTGACGAAGCGGCATTTTTTTTCTATATTTTATATCCACATAAAACACCGGTAGTTTTGGACGGCTTGGTGGTTGCGGTTTGTCCGTGATTTGGCCGTTTGTATCTGCCGGGAAGAACAACCAAATGGAGAACAATATGGCAAATTTGCCTTCTATAGAAGAGCTGCTCACCGTAGGTGTGCACTTTGGGCATCAGACCCGTCGCTGGAACCCAAAAATGAAACCTTACATCTTAACCGAAAAGAACAGCATCCACGTGCTGAATCTTGAGAAAACCAGGCAGCTTTTGGAAGTTGCTGGCCAGGCTATTGCCCGGATTTCCGGCAGCAACCGCACGGTTCTTTTCGTAGGTTCCAAACCAACGGTTCGCAAAGCGGTGGAAGATGCCGCTACAAAATGCAACCATTTTTATGTAACCAATCGCTGGCTAGGCGGTATGCTTACCAATTTCCAAACCGTGCGCAAGTCTATTAAGCAAATCGACAAAATAGACGATATGGAAAATCAGGGCGTTTTCAAGCAGATGAGCAAAAAAGAAGTTTTGGATAAAAACCGCGAGCGCTCAAAACTCTTGACCGTTTTTGGCGGTATCAGAGAGATGAGCCAGCTCCCCGGCGTTATAGTTATCACAGATTTAAACCACGAGCATATTGCGGTTTCTGAGGCACGTCGCTTGCGCATTCCCATAATTGGAATTTGCGACACCAATGTAAATCCCGAACTGGTTCAATATCCCATTCCAGCAAATGACGATGCTCTGAGTTCCGTTTCGCTCCTTGTGGATTATTTGGCGGCAAACACAGTTCCAAGGCAGAGCCAACCAACCGCTAACACCAAAGAAAAAGCCGCTGACAAAGAGGAGAAAGCATAATGGCAATAACAGCACAGATGATAAACGCCCTGCGCGAAAAAACCGGCGTAGGTATGATGAAATGCAAAGACGCATTAACGACTTGTGAAGGCGACATTGAAAAAGCGGTGGAGTACCTGCGCAAGCAAGGCGCGGCCGTTGCCGCAAAACGTGCGGACAAAGACGCGAAAGAAGGCACGGTATTCGTGGGTTCAACCGATAGCAAGGCTTTTGCTTTTGAACTTACCTGCGAAACGGATTTTGTTTCCAATGGCGATGATTTTAAAAAGCTAGGCTCAGACATTTTGGAAGCTGTGAAAGCTGGCAATGCCACTTCTGTAGAAGAAGTCCTTAAACTTCCGGTAGGCTCTTTGACGGTTGGTTCTCGCATAGACGAAGTTTTGGCGAAAATCGGCGAGAAAATTGAAATTCGCAAATTCGCTGTTTTGCCGATTGGCGCAAACGAAGCGATTTTTCAATATTCGCATTTAGGCGGCAAAATAGGCACTATTGTTAAGCTAGCTTACGAAGGCACTCCAAATGGCGGCAAAGAGGCTGTTCAGGCAACGGCAAAGATGATTACTCTGCATGTAACCGCTTCTAATCCAGCAGCCCTTGACGAGAGTGGTTTGCCACCTGAACTCGCCGCAAAAGAGAGAGAGATTGCAAAAGAGCAGATTATAAACGAAGGCAAAACCAAGCCCGACTTTGTTGACCGCGCCGTTGAAGGCCGCGTTAAAAAAGCCTTGAAGCAGCTCTGCCTCCTTGACCAGGAATTTTATTCCGATGCCAAGAAAACCGTCAGCAGCGTACTTGCAGAAGAGCAAAAGAAACTCGGCGTTTCCAAGCTCTCCGTTGCGCAGTTCGTGCGGTTTGAGAAAGGGAAGTAGGCCCGTACGCTACTTACTTGCTTTTGTCTGAACCCCGATGCCCTCGATTAAAGGATTAACCCGATTGCTGATTTATTTGCTTTTTGTCTGAACCAAGATTCTCAGAATTACCGCAAGAACATAAAAACGCCCATCTACAAATGTTTTACCAAATGTGCGGTTATACTTATTTAAAGAATTTACAGAATGGTCTTTAGCTTTTGGGGGGTTAGGACGGGGCAGGGTTCAGCGAGATTTTATCTCAAAAGTTTTTTATTCTCTGCCTCGCTTAGAATAATCATTTGCTGAATTGCTATTCCATTCAATTTTATCAGCCGTTCTTTTTGTGAAATACCGTCATTTATCAATACTGCATTTATGTTTTCCATATTTGAAAGACATATCAACTCGTTTATAGAAGCATAATCTCTTATGTTACCTTTTAAATCACTATTTTTATCCCGCCATTGCTTTGCGGTCATTCCAAAGAGAGCTACATTTAAGACATCGGCTTCGTTGGCGTAAATAATAGAGGTTTGCTGCGGCGTAAGTTTTACAGGTATAAGATTATGTTTAATGGCATCGGTGTGAATGTGGTAGTTTATTTTCGCAAGTTCACGTTTTGCCGACCAGCCTAGCTGCTTTTGTTCTTCAATTTTTAAACGTTTGAATTCCATTACAAGGTATAATTCAAATTCAGCAGAAATCCAAGCGGCAAATTTAAAGGCTATATCCGAATGAGCAAAAGTGCCGCCGCCATAACGACCAGATTTTGAAGTAATGCCTATGGCGTTTGTTTCGTTAATCCATTTTTGCGGAGACATCCAAAAATGTGGTTTAGCTGAATCTTTTTTAAACCCCTCATAAATGTGGGGTTTAAAATTTGGGTTATTCAACATTTCCCATAAGCCCAAATACTCAATTGTGCTGTAAGTTCTTAGCCACAAGCTAATAGTTTGAGATGGATTTTCTGAATCGCGAACTTTTGCTATATCTGTAAGTGAAATATAGTCTTCTAGTTCTTTTTTGATAAGGACTATTTCTCTGCCCTGCACATTTACTGTTTCTTTTTTGCCCATAATGCAATCTCCAAACTTTGAGGTTTTACCAGAATAATGGAAAACGCCCATCTAAAAACGCTCTACCAAGTGTCTGTTATCCTTATTTGTATTAGGGCAACGGAATAGTAGGTAAAAAATATTCCCTAATTGTAGGGAATATAGAAATTGTCTGAACCCCGATACCCCCGATTAGAGGATTTTCAGGATTGCTGATTTATTTGCTTTTTGTCTGAATCAAGATTCTCAGAATTACCGCAAGAACATAAAAACGCCCATCTACAAATGTTTTACCAAATGTGCGGTTATACTTATTTAAAGAATTTACAGAATAATGATCAGCTTTTACAATATCTTTTATAAGCATCCCATACAATGCTTTCAACTTTTTCCCAAAAATATACATTTTCATCTTTTTGTTCAAATATTTTCCCATGATTTTTTGAGCCAAATATTCTCATTTGGTCATAGTTAGATTTAAATGTTTCTAATCCCGATTCTTTCTTTAAATCATTGTATGTCACTACACCATTATTTTTTTTATGCAATTTAATAAAAGCATATAATATTCGGCTATTATATTGTTGCGTATTTCGAAACCAATTATAAATTTTTCTTTTTACTTTTTTTATTTCTTGCTCTTCTTCACGAGGATTTATTTGTAATGGCGGTGGCAGTTGGTTTGTATTTTGGGATAATGGTTTTTTAATTATTTCTGGAGTTTCTTTGTTAAATAGCATTTTAATATTAAATTCTTTGCTCAATAATTCAATTAGTTTTTCTGCTGTTTTTTTATCAAATTGTATTTTTTGGCTAGGTTGCGTTTTAACTTCTCGCGTTGGTTTTCCATAAGTATCAAGCTGGAAAAATTTTTCACCAGCGTATTCAAAAGAATGATAAGTTGCATACACAACATCATGAATATTTTTTAGACTCTTTTGTTTTCTATTGATATTGTTGTAAGTTATTCTTGCCATATTCTCTTCTCCTGTGTTTTCCCTTTCTTTTTTCCATCACCAAACCCTTGGGAACATAGGGATTGGCGGGTTCGCTCCACTGTGGAGCACACTAGTCGTTTCAGCTACGTTAACACAAGGCAGACGCATAGCTAAAGGAAATAATCAAATCCTATAATTAATCTAAGTTCATTGCCTGAATCTCCAGTGAAATAGTAAATGGAAGGCACTATTTCGGATTGCTCGGTTATAGGGATAAATGCAGAGGCACTCAGTTCTGTAGCTCTATCGCTTCCTGTTAATATCTTGCCTATGCCAAGACCTATCATATTATATCTTCCAGCTAAAGATAATTGAAAATCTGTTTCGGTGTTTGTGTTTTTCCGCGTTTCGGTTCTATAGCCTGGAACTTTCAATATAACTTCGTTAGAAAGAGGTATTGACATTCCCAAACTTATATCTGCATATTCTTTTTCTTGACCAAATCTGATTTTTGGAGACAAATTTAAGGAAAATTCAGAAATAGTTAGTTCAACACCGTCTTCGTCCTTTACAGAAGCAGTAATATAACCAATAGATATATCGCTACCAAATTTAGCCACATCCGTTAAAGGAATAAATCCTGATACTCCGAAGCCAAAGCCAAAACCTTCAAACGGATAATCCTTAATGTCATCCAAAACAGCTCTTACATAACCGATAGAACCTCCTATTGATATGTTTTTATCTCGGTTATTTTGGGCAAGCGCATTATCTTGGCCAAACGCAGAAGCAACTAATGCTAATAGCAAAAATAAATGTATTGTTTTCATAGTGAACTCCTTTTGATGAACTGACCTTTTCCAATAGATTTTACTCTTTTTCAAAATAGTCTATCATGGCACAATATTCCTGCTGATATGATGGATTATTCCTTGTATCTATAACAGATATATTATTTCCTCGTCTATTTAAGTCATTCATAAACTCTTTACGATATGCAGGAGGATATCCATTCTTAGCTAAGTAGGTATTTAGTTCATTTTCTGTTATATTGGTCCACGATACTAAACGAAGTGCAGAACATTCACGTACTGCCCCTGTCACTATTTCAGTTATTTCGTTAAAAGTATAATCGGATAATGGGCGGTCATCACCATCATCGTCATCAAGCGTAGCACAGCATACGCTATTAGAAGGTATGCCGTATATAGATTCAAAGTAAGTGTTTGCGTTGGATGTTCCTCCTCCGCCCGTATCCGAAGAGCAAGAAAAAGTGAAAGCCATAGCAAGCCCAAAGGCTGCCAGTTTAAACAAGGGGCAGGTTGACCCTGCCCGTACAATGAGTTGTCTCATAGCGAGTTCTCCATTTTGAGGGGTGGCAAGCCCCTTGTGGGCTTGACGGGGCGTGGCCGCCAAAGGCGGCAAGGGTGTAAGTTTGTAAATGCGATGATGGGGAGGGGGGTTCAAACCTCCGAAAACCCCCAAAAAACGGCGAAATTTTAAAAAAATCGCCGTTTTTGGCATTTTTATTGAGATATACAATTTTATGACAAAGGGTATTTCTGTGATTTAGGGTGAAAGACGCTAGCCGCGCCACCTAGACCCTCTGGTGCAAGGTTTAAGCATAAAAGGCATAGTAATTATAATGTAGAAAATTAAAGCTTTTTCTACATTTCATTGCTAGAGAAAATTATGATACTAGACGGCAAATTTCTTGCTGCTCAGATTGAGCAGGAACTCAAAGGAAGGGTTCAGGCGGTTGTTCAAAAAACTGGCGGCAAAGTTCCTGCGCTTGCCACGATTTTGGTTGGCGATGACCTTTCCAGCGCGACTTATGTGAAGATGAAAGGCAATGCTTGCAAAAGGGTGGGTTTGGAGAGCTTGCCTGTTTTGCTGCCCGCCTCTACCACCACAGAACAACTGCTGGGCAAAATAAAAGAACTCAACGAGAACCCGCTTGTACGCGGGATTTTATTGCAGCATCCCGTTCCAAAGCAAATAGACGAGCGAAAATGTTTTGACGCAATTTCATTAGAAAAAGATGTAGATGGCGTAACCGCCCTGGGTTTTGGGCTTATGAGCATGGGCGAAAAGGCTTATGGCTCCGCCACGCCCAAAGGCATAATCACGCTTTTGGAGCATTATAAAATTCCCTTGCAAGGCAAACACGCCGTTGTGGTTGGGCGCAGTGCGATTTTGGGCAAGCCTATGGCGGCAATGCTGCTGAACAAAAACTGCACAGTCACAATCTGCCACAGCAAAACACAAAATTTGCCGCATATAATAGGGCAAGCGGATATTGTGGTTGGCGCGGTGGGAATTCCTGAGTTCATAAAAACCGAGTGGCTAAAAAACGGAGCGGTCGCTATAGATGCTGGCTATCACAACAAAGAAGGCGGTGCAGTTGGCGATATTCAAAAGGAGAGTTTGAGCGACAAGTGCTCTGCCTACACGCCAGTCCCAGGCGGCGTTGGGCCTATGACCATCGCTACTTTAATTCAGCAAACCGTTGAAGCGAGCGAGATGTTTTTCTAAATTCTGCCAATGATAAAACTCGGCACTCCTTTCAAAGCAAACTCAAAGAAAGCCCTTATGCTCGGTTCCGGCGAACTGGGCAAGGAAGTGATAATTGAACTTCAAAGGCTTGGCATAGAAACCATAGCTTGCGACTCTTATGAAAATGCCCCGGCAATGCAGGTTGCCCACCGCAGCCACACGCTCTCTATGTTGGACGGCAATGCCTTGCGCAAAGTTATAGAGCAAGAAAAACCCGATTACATAATCCCAGAAGTTGAAGCCATCGCAACCGATACCCTTTTGGAATTGGAAAAAGAGGGCTACAACGTAATCCCAACCGCAAAGGCCGCCAAACTGACTATGAACAGAGAGGGCATTCGCCGCCTTGCTGCGGAGGAATTGAAATTAAAAACAAGCCCGTATAAATTCGCGGAGACAAAGGAAGAATTTTTAGCGGCTATAAAGGAAATAGGAATTCCGTGCGTTGTGAAGCCCATAATGAGTTCAAGCGGGCGCGGGCAAAGCACGGTAAAAACAGAAGCGGACATTGAACACGCTTGGGATTATTCGCAGAGCGGTGGCAGAACCGGCAGCGGTAAGGTTATAGTTGAGGGCTTTGTTCCCTTTGATTATGAGATAACACTTTTAACGGTTCGCCACTCAAAAGGCACTTCTTTTTGCGCACCCATAGGGCACGTGCAAATTGAAGGCGATTATCGCTGGAGCTGGCAGCCGCAAGATATGAGCAAAAAGGCTTTGGAGGAATCGGAACGCATTGCAAAAGCGGTTACGGATGCTTTGGGCGGCTATGGGATTTTTGGGGTTGAGCTTTTTATCAAAGGCGATGAAGTTTTTTTCTCCGAGGTTTCCCCCCGCCCTCACGATACGGGAATGGTCACCTTGATTTCACAGGATTTGAGCGAGTTTGCCCTACACGCAAGGGCAATTTTGGGGTTGCCTGTCCCAAACATAGCACAGCACGGGCCTAGTGCCTCCGTTGCTTTGCGGGTGGATGGCAAAAGCGATTTGATTTCCTACTCCGGTTTAGAGGAGGCTCTGAGCGAGCCGGATACATCGCTCCGCTTTTTTGGCAAACCCAGCATCAACGGGCATCGCAGGTTGGGCGTGGTTTTGGCGAGAGGGGCAAATGTGAATGAAGCCATTGAAAAAGCCAAAAACGCTGCGAGCAAAATAAAAGTGGAGCTGGGGTAACTCAAACAAAAATCAGCCTGTTCAGCTTTGCCCTGTATTCCCAAGTGAGTTCGTGCTTTGAACCGAGAACGGAAAACAGGGTTAGCATCGCTTTTTTCGCTTTGCCTTCGCTGTCCTGTTTGTTTTCGATAATTTCCAAGAAGCTGCTGAGTGCTTCTGCGTACTTGCTTTGGCTCGCTAATTTGTAGGCTTTGTCGTAAGGGGGGGCGGTTTCTTCGTAGAAATCCATAAGTTCCAAGAGGGCTTTTGATTCGCTGTGAAAATCATCCGTTTCTTTTATGCTCTGCAAAATGGTTTTTGCCTCTTCCCTTTTGCCGCTTATGGTTTTGGCTTTTGCGAGCAGGTAGCAAGCCTTTTTATTGCTGGGGTTGCTCTCAAATAATTTTTGCAGAATTTTTATGGCAGCGCTGGTTTGCCCCAAATTCAAGGCTTCTTCGGCATTGGTCAGCAGAATTTCGTCTTCTGATAAAAAGAATGGCTGCAATATTTTTTTAAGTTCGCCCTCTGGCAAATTGCCATCTGCGCCGCCCACCATCTGCTTGTTTTTAAAAACGCGAACATCGCTTAAAGACATCATTTGCAGGTAGCCTGCGAGCGGTTGATTGTTGGGGTCTTCGGGGTCTAGCTTTGCGATGGTGAATCGGAGTTCGTTGGAGAGTTTTTCCAAGGCTCTTGATATTTCAAAAGCAACGGCAATGGGTTTTTCCGCAGAGCCGTTTATCACAACCTGCTCAAAAGTCTCAATGTTTATCTGAATCATGGGCATGGGGAGAATTTAGAAAAGCAGCTCCAGAAGTTCCCTGTCCAGCCGCTCTTTATTGTTGTATTGCGGTAAATTGTTGTGCAAATTCTCGCCGATGCTCACCAAACCGAAGTCCAGATTTTTATAATTCCAATAGGAAAAGCCAACATCTGCCTCTCTTAGAAGCGCGGTAAAATCGCGAATCCAGTTCAGCTGGCTGGCGCGCTCAACCTGCACATAAACGCCAAACTCATTGCAGGCAACCGGGACCTTGTGCTTGGCTCTGAATTCCAAAGCGTTTTCCATTGTGGAACGCAACCTGTTTTTATCCCAAGTGCCATCTTCAAGAGGGAGCGTTACGGAAACATCTCTATTCTGCGGAGGTTCGTAAGTTCCCGGCCATGAGCGGTTTTGGTGAAAATACGGTTCTGGGAGCCAGCCCGCTTTTTGGTGGGTGAAAATCACAGGCTGATACGAATGAAAACTGTATAAAACATTGTCATCGTCTAGCGGAGTTAAATCCGAAAATTTCTCAGGGCTGTTCCATTTGTTTGAACCCACCACTATCGGGGCTTTAGGCGCGGCTTTTCTTATGTGCCAAAACAATTCGTCTTTAACCTCATTCCAAATTTCAGAACTCGGCGCGACTGGCTCGTTTAAAATTTCCAGCAAAATCCCATTCTTATCTCCATAGCGTTCCGCAAACACAGACCAGACCTTCTTTGCATTTTCCCTGCACTTTGAATCGGTGAAAAATGGCTGCGCACTGCCCAGCGTTCCTTGGTGAAAATCATGGCCTGGACATTTGTGCAGGTCAAAAATCAGCGCAAGCCCAGTGCCCAAAATTTTTTCGATGGCTTTGTCCAAAAGCTCAAATGCGGCATTGTCCAGCTCTAGGTTTTCTCCCTTGAAAAAATTGAAGTAATCGACTGGCAGGCGTACGTGGTTAAAGCCGGAATCTTTGATGAATTGCAAATCTTTCTGTGTTATAAAACTCTCTGCGTGTCCGTAAAACCCTGGGAATCCCTGGGGGTCTTTCTCCTCTATGCAGTCAACTTGGCTAAACCAGCCGCCTATGTTCAAACCCCGCAATCTTTCCGATAATATGCTCACATTGAAAATTTAGAAAATTTCGCCAAAAGACCTTAACATGGGGGCTAATGCTTGGCTAGCTAGTCGGCGTTTACTATATTAAGGCATGGCAAATTCTGTGAACACGGAACGAAAAACTATCTTTTTGGTTGACGATAATCTGACAAACCTCACGGTTGGGAAATCTGCGCTTTTAGAGCATTATAATGTTTTCACTTTGAATTCCGGTGAAAAACTTTTGAAAATGCTGGAAAAAAATATCCCGGATTTGATTCTTTTGGATATTGAAATGCCGGAGATGAATGGTTATGAAGTGATAAAAATCATAAAAACCAAAGAAGAAACCAAACATATTCCCGTTATTTTCTTAACGGCAAGGGATGATGTTGAAGGCGAATTGGAAGGATTATCCCTTGGAGCTATAGACTACATAACAAAACCTTTTTCTCCGGTGCTACTCCTTAAACGTATTGAAACGCACTTGCTTGTTGAATCCCAACGAAAAGAACTCGTCAATTACAACAACAATCTGCAAAAAATGGTGGAGATAAAAACTAAATCCGTTTTAGAATTGCAAAACGCAATTTTAAAAACCGTAGCCGAACTGGTGGAATTCCGTGATAACACAACCGGTGGGCATATCGAAAGAACAACGAGCTATTTGGGTATATTGCTGGATGCATTGTCAGTAGTTGGTTTGTACGAAGAGGAAATATCTTCGTGGGATTTAAAACTGGTGTTGCAATCAGCGCAGTTGCACGATGTGGGCAAAATCGCTATTCGAGACAATATCTTGCAAAAACCTGGCAAACTTACAGACGAGGAATTCACCGAGATTAAGAAACACACGACTGTTGGGAAAGAAATCATAGAGAAAATAAAGAAAAAAACATCGGAGAGAACATTCTTGGAACATGCGGAAATTTTTGCCGTAACTCATCATGAAAAATGGGATGGATCCGGTTACCCTAAAGGTTTAAAAAACAAAGATATTCCGCTCCAGGGAAGGCTGATGGCAATAGCTGATGTATATGACGCTCTTGTTTCTGACAGACCTTATAAAAAGGCCTTTTCCCACGAGGATGCCGTTCATATAATTTCGGCTGGCAAAGGGACTCATTTTGAACCTACTTTAGTGGATTTGTTCCTTAAAGTTGATGATCAATTCAATCACATTGCAAAGTCATTTAAGCACGAAGACGAATAATTGCAGAGGAGTTTTATTTGATGTTCAAGAATGTGAATAATTTATTAAAAAAGTGCAAAGCAACATACAAAACAATTTTTGAATCTTACGGAGACGAATCTACTCGCAACACTTTTGAGGGCGAGCTTAATTGCGAAGCGGGCAAACTTTTCTTTACAGTGCTGATATCTATGGTAGCATGGATATCTTATATTGAAAATGACATAGTTCTGCACCAGTTCCCGATATTAGCCGTTTCTATAAGAGTGGGTTTAACTTCGTTAAGCGCAATTTTAATTATAATGAAGTTTACGAAGCGTTTTAGAAATCACCCTATAATAATGATGACAATGATGATTGGTTATCTAAACGTTGCAACAGCGCTTGTTACGGGAACATCTGGCGAAAAGGCAACTTCTTATATAGGTGGCTTTAGTTTTGTTTTAATGATATCCACATTTGCCCCCCTTATCTTAAAACACAAGTTTTTTATTTCTACATTTTCACTAGCGACGTTTTTTGTAGGGGGAGCGTTGACCAATTTGAATTTTTCGAGTATTGCCATCCGATACTCCATAAATGATTTAGTTTTGGCGTATTTGCTGAACATATTGGTCAGTTACATTCTGGACCAAATAAAATATGTATCGTGGCAACGGCAGCAGAAGTTCATGGAGCTTGTTGACGAGACTATGAATTTTGCCGAAAAAGCAGAGGCAGCATCAAAAGCCAAAAGCGACTTTTTAGCAAAGATGAGCCACGAGATAAGAACGCCGATGAATGCGATAAACGGCATGGCAGAACTGGCATTGCGTGAGAATTTGCCAGATGCCGCACGTGAGCATATTATCACGATTAAGCAGGCGGGAACAAACCTTTTATCCATAATCAACGACATCTTAGACTTTTCAAAAATCGAAAGCGGCAAGCTGGAGATAGTTCCGAGCAAATACATGTTTTCGTCTCTGGTAAACGATGTGATTAGCATTATCAGGATGCGCGTTGTGGATTCCAATCTGAGCTTTGTGGTGAACATAGACTGCAATGTCCCTAATTCCCTTTTTGGGGACGAGACCCGAATCAGGCAGGTGCTGCTCAACATATTGAGCAATGCCGTGAAATACACTAAAAAGGGCTTTGTATCCTTTTCCGTAAGCGGAGAAATAACCGAAGACACGGTTCTTTTAACCATAGATGTAACAGACACCGGCAATGGCATTAGGTCAGAGGATTTAGAGAAATTATTCGGAGAGTTTACGCAGGTTGATTTGGCTGCCCACAAAGGAGTTGAGGGTACAGGCCTTGGCCTTGTGATAACAAAAAAACTCGTGAATGCCATGAGCGGGAATATAGATGTACAATCTGAGTACGGCGAAGGCAGCACATTTACCATCACGCTTTCTCAAAAGATATGCTCGCCTGAGCCTTTGGCGTCAGTTGAAGAACCTGAGGGAAAAAACGTTCTTGTTTATGAACATAATGAAATATATGCGGATTCCATAGTTTGCACTGTGGACAATTTGGGCGTGAATTGCGAACGTGCTGAAAACGATGACATATTGCGGGAAAAACTGAAATCTAAAAAATATACATTTTTATTCGTCTCCTATTCTCTGTTGGAACATGCCCAAAAGATAATGAAGGAACTCAAGTCCAATGCCAAAATAGTTGTGCTAACGGAGTTTGGCGATACTACGTCAGACATGAATTTGAATGTATTGGCTATGCCTGTACACTCCATATCCGTTGCGAATATACTGAACGGCGTATCCGACAACTTCTCCTATAGCACGAATGAAAATATCACGGTACGGTTTATTGCGCCTAAGGCCAGGGTTCTGATTGTGGATGATATCAACACGAATTTGAAGGTAGCCGAAGGCTTGATGTTGCCATACCAAATGCAGGTTGATTCGCGCTCAAACGGCATTGAGGCAGTTGAAGCGGTAAAGGCTAATAATTATGATTTGGTGTTTATGGACCACATGATGCCGGATATGGACGGCATTGAGGCCACAAAGCTGATAAGAAAAATGGGCAAAGAGAATCCGCATTATGCAGAACTGCCGATTATCGCGCTCACCGCCAACGCCATTCACGGCACAAAGGAAATGTTCCTCTCAAATGGGTTCAACGATTTTCTTTCAAAGCCCATAGACATAATAAAACTGAATGCCATTTTGACGCAATGGATTCCAAAAGAAAAGCATGAAAAATATGAGCCAAAGGCTGCTGATGTTGAAATAAACAATTCCGAAGTTCCAGATATAAAAATTACTGGCATTGACATCAAAAAAGGCATTTCGATGACAGGCGGGACGCTTAAAAGCTATATGCAGACCCTTGCTGTGTTCCACAAAGACGGGCTTCAAAAGATTGATGAAATCAGAAATAGCCTTGAAACGAGCAATTATCTTTTATATGCCACTTATATCCATGCCTTGAAGAGCGCACTCGCGAATATAGGCGCAAGCAAACTCTCCGAAAGCGCAAAAGCATTGGAGTCTGCCGGGAAAAAAAGAGACGCCGCTTTTATCCATTCCAATAACGCTAAATTTCTGATAAATTTGGAAACACTTTTAAACAACCTTGAAGAGGTACTTTCTTCGGGCAACAACGGCGAGCATAAAACTGCTGTTGATCTTGAGCTGCTTAGGAGCGAGCTGAATATGCTTAAAGAGGCACTTGAGTCTTTGGACTCTGCCGCCATAGACAATACCGTGGATCGCTTGCGGGAATTTTCGCAAGCGGATGGCATTGGCCAGAACGTTGAAAACATTTTGCAAAGCATTTTGATTGGCGAATATGACGAAGCTGTAGCCATGACAGATGCTTTGATGAAAAAGGATTTGAAAGTATGGTTAAGTTAAATCCCATAAAAGCGTACGACCTTAAAAAGATTCCTCTGATGAGCAGGTTTGTAATTTTTTCCATTGTTTTGTTTTTGCTAGTTCTTGTAGGGGGAACCGGGACTTTTGTGCTGATAATGCAGCAGATTATAAGAACGAACAAGGGCAATGAATTGACTCAAATGCTGGAAATTGAACGGATGAAACTGGAAACGTCGGTAGATGGCGAAATAGCCATTGCTCTTAAAATGGCTGGTTCCCCTTTAATACAAAAATATTTTGCTAATCCGGAAAATTCCGAATTGAAAAAAATAGCTTTTGAGGAAATAGCGGCTTATCGCAAAGCGTTTGCGGCAAACTCGGTTTTTTGGGTGAACGATAAAGACAGGATCTTCTATTCAGACGACAATAAACCTTATTATGTGGATGCAAAAGACCCCAACAACTACTGGTATTTAATGACTCTTCTTGGAACTGAAAAATATAATTTTAATATCAACTACAATCCAGACATTAAGGTGACCAACCTATGGATCAATGCGCCAGTTTTCGATAATAGAGGCAAACCCATCGGTATTTTGGGAACAGGCGTTAATCTCTCGGAATTTGTCAATGCGGTATATGAGAACTACACCCATAGAGCAGAACTTTATTTTTTCAATGCCGCTGGAGAAATTACCGGTGCTAGAAATCTTGAGCTTGTATCTATTAAAAAAGACATTAACGAAGAATTGAGCGAAGTTGGTTTTGATATTGTTGCTCGCGCAAAAACCCTTGGGCCAAAAAAAATACAAACTTTAGATACTAAGTTAGGGAAAATCGCCTTGAATGAGGTTCCTTTGCTCGGATGGTATTCCGTAGCGTTGCTGCCGAACAGCATAAGCGACTATAAAACCAATATGACAGGGTTATTCATCGCTGTGATGGTGGTGATAGCCATAATTTTTGTGATATTCAATATATTTATCTTAGGGCTTCTCAATCCTTTGCACAAAACAATGGAGGAGCTAAAAGCCGCTTCAAATGCCAAGAGCGAATTCCTCGCTAAGATGAGCCATGAAATTCGCACGCCTATGAACGCGATAATAGGAATGGCGGAACTTGCCTTGCGGGAAAATATGGACAATTCCGTTCACGAGCATGTAGTGACCATTAAACAGGCTAGCACCAATCTTTTATCCATAATCAACGACATTCTGGATTTTTCAAAAATTGAAAGCGGCAAATTGGAAATAATCCCTGGCAATTACCAGTTTTCATCACTGGTGCACGATGTTATCAGCATTATAAAGATGAAGGTTGTGGATTCAAATTTGCAGTTTGTTACAAACATAGACTGCAACATACCCAATTCCCTTTTCGGGGACGAAACGAGGGTAAGGCAGGTGCTGCTCAACATATTGAGCAACGCCGTGAAATACACTAAAAGAGGCTTTGTGTCCCTTTCCGTGAGTGGGCAAACAGCCAAAGATACAGTCCTCCTAACCATAGACGTCACAGACAGCGGCAAAGGCATAAAGCCAGAAGATTTGAAAAAGTTGTTTGGCGAATTTGTCCAAGTGGACGTGAAATCCAACAGAGGAATTGAAGGCACGGGTCTTGGGCTTGCCATAACTAAGAATCTCATCAATATGATGAACGGGGATATAAGTGTTCAGTCGGAATATCGCAAAGGCAGCGTATTTACCGTTACGCTTCCGCAGAAGATACAATCCCTGGAACCATTGGCTGTGGTTGAAAAACCTGAGGAAAAAAGCGTTCTTGTTTATGAAAGGAATGAGATATATGCCGATTCCATAGTCTGCACCGTGGACAATCTTGGAGTGCATTGCGAACGTGCCGAAAGTGATGACATACTGCGAGAAAAGCTGAAATCTAAAGGATATGCATATTTGTTCGTTTCTTATACTATGCTGGAAAACGCAAAAAGCATAATACAGGAACTCAACCTTAAAACGCAAATAATTGTGCTGACGGAATTTGGCAACGCAGTTACCGATAGGAGTTTAAGCGTTCTCCCAATGCCCGTACATTCCATATCCGTTGCGAATGTATTGAACGGAGTGGTAGACAATTTCTCCTATAGCATAAATGAAAATGTTACAGCGCGGTTCACCGCGCCTAAGGCCAAGGTTCTCATTGTGGATGACATCAACACTAATCTAAAGGTAGCCGAGGGTTTGATGTTGCCATATAAAATGCACATTGATTTACGCTTGAGCGGTTCTGAAGCAATTGAAGCGTTAAAGGCAAATGACTATGATTTGGTGTTCATGGATCACATGATGCCAGAGATGGATGGCATTGAAGCCACTAAGCTCATAAGGGGAATGGGCAAAGAAAATCCGCATTATGCGGAATTGCCGATTATCGCATTGACCGCTAACGCCATTTCTGGTACAAGGGAAATGTTTTTAGCAAATGGCTTCAACGATTTTCTCTCAAAGCCTATAGACATGGTGAAGCTGAATGCAATTTTGGCAAAATGGCTCCCAAAGGAAAAACAGGAAAAATTGGAGATAAAGGCAACTGATGTAGAAACCGACAACTCAGAAACTACGGAGATGAAAATTGCCGACATCGATATCAAAAAAGGCATTTTAATGTCTGGCGGAACTCTTAAAAACTATATGCAAACTCTTACAGTATTTTACAAAGATGGGTTTCAGAAGATGAACGAAATCAAAAAGAGCCTAGAAGCTGGTAATTATCCGTTATATACCACTTATGTCCACGCTTTGAAGAGCGCGCTCGCGAACATAGGCGCCAACGAGCTGTCCGCAGACGCAAAAGCATTGGAGTTTGCTGGCAAGGGGAAGGACGTTGCTTTTATCAATTCAAATAACGCTCAATTCCTGGTGGGTTTAAAAGTACTTTTAGACAATCTTGGGAATACGCTTTCATTGAATGATGGGTATGAATCCTCTGTTGATTTTGAATCGCTGAAGAACGAACTCAGCCGGCTTAAGGAAGCGCTTGAGCTTTTGGACTCCGCTGAAATAGACAAAATGGTTAATAGTTTACAGGAATTTTCGCAAGCCGAAGGTGTTGGCCCCGGCGTAGAAAGTATTTTGCAGAGCGTTTTGATTGGCGGATATGACGAAGCCGTATCAAAGATAGACACTTTATTAAAGGGGGTTAGGTAATGAAACATCGCATTGAGGAATTCACGCATGAGGGGAAAAATTTTATTTACCTTGACCTGTCTGAATTTAAGGAGAACAGCGAATATAGTGAGTTTGTTGCAGTCGCTAAGGAAAGCATAGCAAAATATGCCGAAAATTCTCTGTTCACCATAACAAACGTAAGAGATGTGAAATTCGACACAGAGACAAAAAGGATAATAGCGGAATGGATGAAATCCAACAAGCCTTATGTAAAATGCGGGGCCGTGATAGGGTTCGATGGCATAAAAAGGATAGTTATCAATGCCATATTTAAAATGGGTGGCAGAAAGAACATGATGTTTTTCTCAAATAGGGAACATGCGGTTGAATGGTTGCTAAAGCAGTGATGATTTTATCTCTTCCCTAACTGTATCTCTCAATTCTTCGTAGGTCAGTTTTTCTATCTCTTCTGCTGTTATAATTCTATGAGGGATAATTTTGACTTCTCCGGGGTAAATGGCAATGCCCGTTTTTGGCAAAATTTTGTGTGCGCCTATAATAGTTACAGGGAACACAGGAACGCCGGATTTTTTTATTATGCGAAAAATCCCGTTTTTGAACGGCAAAAGCTCGCCGTTTTTTGAGCGAGTACCTTCTGGAAAAGCCAAGAGCGGAAAATTCTGCGAAATCCTTTGCTTAATTTTGTCCTGCAAATCCGAATTTGCATTTTGGTCTCCGCGCACAATGGGAATGCTGTTGGTATAAGCCAGCATCTGCCCAAAGTAGGGAATTCTAAACAAACTCTTTTTTGCTAAAAATGCTACAGGAAAAATTTTATACAATATAACCGGAACATCTATAAAACTTTGGTGGTTGCAGAGCATAAAACATGCTTGGCTTTTTTCCGGCAAGGAACCTTCCACTTTCACTTTAACGCCAAATATGGGGAACACAATTTTGAAAAAGGGTTTGCCAACGTTGGCAAAGAGTTTTTGCTTTCTGAATATAACGCAATAAAAGAACCAAGGCGGAACAAAGGTGAACAAACCTACAACTAAGGATAGGTAAAAGAAAAAACCGCGTATATTTGCCCTAAACAAGCCCATCTAAAAATCCATCTAATTCGGTGTTTATTTTTCTTCTCTCCGGGTTTTCCATAAACCAGCCTATTGTTCGCTTTATCCCCTCTCTGAACGGGATTTCGGCTTGCCAGCCCGGAGCGAATTTTTTGATTTTTGAATTGTCAAAAATTGCGCACCAAGTTTTATCGCCCAAAAGCCCCGCACCCAAATCGGGATTTTTTTTCGCAATTATTTCGCTAGGAACACAGACGAATTTGGGTTTGGGCGCGTTGAGTGCCTCTGCAACGCCTTCAGAAATTTGCCGCCAAGTTAGCCATTCATCGCTTGTTATGTGAAACGCGTGGCCTATAGCCGCGCTGTTGCCGAGCAACGCGGTGAATGCTTTTGCAAAGTCCTCCGCGTGGGTCAAGGTCCAGAGCGTTGTGCCATCTCCGTGCAGTATAACGGGTTTATTATTTAACATTCTAGCGGAATTTGTCCAGCCGGAACTGCCCATAGCGGCGGGTATAATGGTATCGTAAGTGTGCGAGGGGCGAACAACGGTTATTGGGAAATCCCTTTCCCTGTACTCATCAAAAAAAATTGCTTCGCAAGCTATTTTGTTGCGTGAGTAGAGCCAATATGGATTTTTTAACGGGGTGCTTTCTGTTATGGGTACAGCTGTCAGCGGTTTTTGATATGCAGAAGCGGTGCTTATAAATATGAATTGTTCGCAAAGTCCGCTATAAAGCTCCAAATCCCGTTCTGCTTGCTCCGGCGTAAAACATATAAAGTCAGCGATAACATCAAATTTCAAACCTTTTATGGCATCTCGTACGGAACTCGGATTCCCTATGTCTGCCTTTAGCTTGTGAACTTCCTTGGGCAACTCGCGCCGCATAACAGAGCCGCTATCTCTGTTCAAAGCCCAAACCTCATAGCCTTTTTTCAGAGCTTGCACTGTGCAATTCCAGCTTATGTTACCATTCCCGCCTATGAAAAGAATTTTCATTTGATTAACGTAGAAATAAAAATTTCTAAATTCCATTTAATGATTTCTCGCCAGCGTTCAACCTTATCCGTTCCGGGGCATTTGGAAAAAATGCACAAGAAGGCGTTTCAGTCCTCTGTAGATGTGATTATGCTGGATTTGGAAGATTCTGTTTCTTCGGAATCCAAACTCGCCGCTAGGGAGCAGGTTATCTCTACGCTGAAAAATATTGAAGGCTGGAAGGGCGGGATTTCTGTGCGGGTGAACGGCGTGGATACCCGTTATTGCTTTCGCGATGCTATAGAGGTTGTGCAGGCGGCAGGTGCAAAGATAGATTCCATTGTGTTGCCAAAGGTGGATAACGCGGGAGACGTGCATTTTTTGTCGCGTTTGCTGGACGGCGTTGAGCTGGAAGCGGGTTTGCAAAATCCCATAGCCATAGATGCAAGCATTGAATCTGGCATTGGAGTTGAGAACATTGCGGAAATAGCCGCTGCCCCAAGAGTTAGGTCTCTTATTTTTGGAATTGCGGATTACAGCGCGTCCATAGGCGCAAAACTCAGCAGCATCAGCGGGCATGGAGAAAACGAGCAGGATATATATCCGGGGCATAGATGGAATTTTGTGATGTCTAAAATTGCGCAGACCGCAAAGGCTCATAATTTGCTAGCCATAGATTCCCCTTACGGGAATTTTCAAGACCCGCAAGGGCTTGAGAAAAGCGCAAAAATGTCCTGCGCCCTTGGCTTTGACGGCAAATGGGCAATTCACCCAAGCCAAATAGATACTATAAACCAAGTGTTTTCGCCAACCCAAGAGGAGATAGACAGGGCAAATCGCATTTTAGCCGCTGCCAAAGCCAATCCGGGGCGTGGCGCTGTTGCCGTTGACGGCAGAATGATAGACAGGGCAACCGTACGGCTCGCTCAAAAACTGGTGGATTCTATCTCAACTAGCCAATAAGTTTGCCATAACCTTGTAGCTAAGGGTCCTAGATCAAATATAGGAAAAAGTTTGGGGTAGTTCTAATACACCGGCATAGACGTATCAACGTTTCTTGCCCAGGCGTTTAGCCCGTCTTGCAGATTTAGAAGTCTGCCTTTGTATCCGGCTTCGCGCAAGGCTCTTATCCCAAGAATGCTGCGTTGCCCTATCTTGCACAGAAATACGGAATCTAAGCCTGTGTCTAATTCGTCCATTCGCCGCACAAGTTGGCCAAGCGGCATAATTTTGGCATCGGGGAATTTTACAATAGCGCGCTCGTGCGGCTCACGAATATCTATGAATTGAATACGGTCGCCTTTATCCAAACGTTGTTTTAAATCAATGGCGGTAATGGTTTCTATTGGTTCGCTGTCTTGGTTCTTTTTTAATCCGCAGAATTGTTCGTAATCTATAAGCTCGCGGATAGATGGATTTTTCCCGCACACCGGGCAGTTCTCGTCTTTATCCAGTTTGAGTTCGCGGAACGCCATGCGCCAAGCGTCAAAATGCAGCAAACGCCCCACAAGCGGCTTTGCCCCGCCAACTATCAGCTTTATGGTTTCTGCCGCCTGTATAGTTCCTATAATGCCGGGCAAAACTCCCATCACTCCGCCTTCGGCGCACGAAGGCACAAGCCCTGGCGGCGGTGGAGAAGGGTACAGGCAACGATAGCAAGGCCCATCCTTTGCGCCAAAAACACTCGATTGCCCCTCAAACTGAAACACCGAGCCATACACATTGGGCTTGCCCAAAAAAACGCACGCATCATTTACAAGGTAGCGCGTTTGAAAGTTATCCGTTCCGTCTGCCACTATGTCGTAGCCACCTATTATGTCAAGGGCGTTTTGGCTTGTGAGCATTGTGTTGTGAACAATTACGTTCACCAACGGGTTAACCCCTTTTATCCTGTCTTTTGCCGAAGCTACTTTTGGCCTGCCTACATCACGGGTGCTGTGGATAATCTGCCGCTGCAAATTGGATTCGTCCACCACGTCAAAGTCCACCAAGCCGATTGTTCCAACCCCTGCCGCCGAGAGGTAAAGAGCCAAGGGAGCGCCCAACCCACCAGTGCCAATAATTAGAACTTTCGCCGCTTTCAGCTTTTGCTGCCCTTCAACGCCAATTTCCGGCAATAGCAGATGGCGGCTGTAGCGGGAGATTTCGTCATTTGTGAGCTTGGATTCACCGCTGCCTCCTGCTATAGCGGGAACTATCATCACTTCGCCGTTATCCGCAACGGGTGTGTCCAACCCTTGCAAGCTATTCACATTTTTGCCGTCCACAAACAGATTTATAAAATCACGCAAAGTATCGTTATCCGCAAAGAGATGTGCTTTAATGTCTGGATGTGCGTTTACGAGAGAGTTGATTATCTCGCGTACGGTGCTGCCACTCACTTCTACCTCTGCATTGCGCTCGGTTGCAAACCTGAGTGCGTAAGGTATGAGTACTTTTATCATTTCTGATCCTCCTTTGTTGAGATGTTTTCCTGTACAAAATCAGCTCTATCCGCTGTTAATTCCCAGCTCGTCAATTCTTCTGACTTACCTTTTTCCACAGCTACTATAATATAAGAATAAAAAGGCAAGGCGTGGTCCTTGTCGTAACCGGATGGAGCAGAGGGATGGTCTGGATGAGAATGGTAAAAACCTATGACATCCAGTTTCATAGACCTTGCGATTTGCTCCGCTCTAAGCATATCCTCTGGCGTTATTAAAAAGCGGTTGTATTGCTCGCTGCCATCTCTAGCGTTGATGATAGGCCGTGCATGTTTTGTTATTTTGACTCCTGCTTTGTCAATTTCGCCGATTAGAACACCGCAACATTCGTTAGGGTAGGCTCTTTCGCCATCGGTTCGCACAATTTTTTCCTGTTCGGGAGTAAGAATAAGCATTAGATGTCTCTCCATAGCGGTTCTGTCATATAACGGTAGCCATTGTCGCACAGTATGGTGGCAATGCGTGAGCCTTTGGGCAAAGTTTTTGCAAGTTCCAACGCGGCATAAACATTTGCGCCAGAGCTTACTCCCACAAATATGCCTTCTTCGGCGGCAAGCCTTCGCGCTGTTTTATAAGCATCTTCGGTTTTAACCTCAATGCGAATGTCTGCGATGCTCTCGTCAAATATTTTTGGCTTTATGGTTGCGCCCATGTGCTTCATACCCTCTAGCCCGTGAAAGGGCGAGTTGGGCTGCATAAGGGCAATTTGTATGGACGAATCGTAATCTTTGAGCCTTTTAGATGTACCTGTAAAAGTCCCCGACGTGCCTGTGCCAGCTACAAAATGAGTTGGCTTGCATTGCTCATACAACTCAACGCCTGTGCTTTCGTAATGCGAGCGTACATTTTCAAAGTTATCGTATTGGTTTGGAAAAAAGTATTTATCCGGCTCGCTATTCGCCCTTTCAATCACAGCCTTATATGCCCCGTCAGAACCTTCCATCGGGTTGGTTTCAACTATTTCCGCACCGTAAGCCTTGATTAATTTTTTGCGCTCCGCGCTCGCATTCGAAGGCATAAAAAGCTGCACCTTATAGCCAAGCACCGCACCGAACATCGCATAAGCTACGCCTGTGTTGCCGCTTGTGGAATCCAGAATTATCTTATCCTTGTTCAACTGCCCTGTGCTAATGCCATGAAGGATCATAGCCTTTGCCGCCCTGTCTTTGACAGAGCCGCTTGGATTAAAATACTCGGCCTTGGCGAATACAGAAACATCGCTTATACCTGCGGATATTTTTTTCAATTCTATTACAGGTGTGTTGCCAACTGTATCTAAAATACTATATGTCATAAACCCAGAACTCCATTTGGTCTAGTTCTACATAAGCGGAAATGTTGTGGTTGTTTTTATATTGCAATTCGGGATTTTTCACGCTCACACGAGTATTTTCGGGAACGGATTTTACCACAAAGGCGTTGCCGCCTACCACAACGCCTTCGCCGATAACGGTATTGCCACCTAAAATAGAGGCACCCGAATATACTGTAACATTGTCGTTTATTGTTGGATGGCGTTTGATGCCCTTGATGTTTTGCCCACCAGACGTGGACAAGGCACCGAGCGTTACGCCTTGGTATAGCTTTACATGGTTGCCGATAACGGTGGTCTCGCCAATGACTATGCCCGTGCCGTGGTCCATAAAAAAATACTTCCCAATCGCAGCACCGGGGTGAATGTCAATACCGGTGACGCTATGCGCGTGTTCGCTCATTATTCTAGGTATGAGCGGTACCGAGAGCAAATACAGTTCATGCGCCAGCCTATACACCATCCCCGCGTAAATACCAGGATACGATATTATTATCTCCGCCTTGCTGTATGCGGCGGGGTCTCCGTTATACACAGCCTCAATATCCGTTTCCAAATATTCTTTTACTTCTGGTATCTTTGAGATAAAGTTGCGCGTTATGTCCAAAGCAGCATTATCAACCACATCTTGCCCGCTGTTTTTGTACTTCAAATCGTATCGCAATGCCAGAGCTATTTGAGTTACAAGGTCGTTGGAAACTTCCTCTAGCATAACGCTCAACCTGTTTTTAGACGAGGCACCGCGTATATTCCCGCTCTCAAAAACCCCTGGGAACAATATATGCTGCAACCGCTCAATTGTACTAACAATAACCGACTTAACCGGTTGCTTGGGCATATCATCTTTATTATCCGTGTTGCCGAGAATCTTCTCAGCAACACGTTCTATTTCAGTGATAATACGCTGCATAAACAGTCACTCCATTTAGCTAGCTAGTTCCCTAACAGCCCGTACCAAAGCGTCTATCTCGCCTGCTGTGTTGTAAAACGCCAGCGTTGGACGTACAGTAGCTTCCAAACCGTAATGGCGTAGTATTGGTTGAGCGCAATGGTGGCCAGCGCGAACAGCTATGCCGTGATTCGCAAGATGCTTGCCCACCTGCTCCGTGGTTATGCCATCCAACACAAAAGAGAGCACACTTGCCTTTTCTTTTGCCGTGCCTATCATACGTAATCCGTTTATGCGGGTCAATTCACACGTGGCGTAATCGAGCAATTCGTGTTCGTAAGCGCTGATGTTCCCTAACCCCACTTGCGAAACATAATCCAGAGCGGCACCCAAACCTATTGCATCGGCGATGTTTCCCGTTCCAGCTTCAAACTTGCTCGGAGCAGGGTTATAAATTGTGCGTTCAAACGTCACATCCCTAATCATATTGCCGCCGCCTTGGTAAGGCTTTGCCTCTTCCAAAACATCCGATTTGCCATATACCGCGCCTATACCTGTTGGGGCAAATATCTTGTGCCCGGAAAAGACAAAGAAATCCGCATCCAGCGAACTTACGTTTACCGGAGTATGCGCAACGGACTGCGCACCGTCTATCAGTATTCTAACCCCGTGGCTATGCGCAATCTGCACCATCTCGTAAACAGGCGTAATTGTTCCCAGAGCATTGGAAACGTGCGTGACCGATGTAAACTTTGTACGCGGACTGAACAGACGTGCGTATTCGGATAGAATAATCTGCCCTGTAGCATCAACTGGCGCAACTTTGATAACCGCGCCCGTTTCTTGCGCGATTAGCTGCCACGGCACAATATTGGCGTGATGCTCCAAGATGGTCAATAGAATTTCATCCCCTGGGTTGAGCATGGGCTTCACAAAGCTGTTTGCCACAAGATTCACGCCTTCCGTGGTTCCACGGACAAAGACTATATTATCCTTTGACGGTGCCCCTAAAAATTTTGCAACGGTTTCTCTGGCTGCCTCATAAGCATCTGTTGAACGAGCCGCCAATTCGTGCGCCCCTCTATGGACGTTTGAATTTTCGTGTTCATAATAGTGCGATATGCGGTTTATCACCTGCCGTGGTTTTTGCGTGGTTGCGCCGTTATCAAGCCATATCAGTTGCTTGCCGTTGCTCAGTCTTTCGTTAAGTATTGGAAAGTCTGCGCGAACCTGGTTTACATCAAAGTTTGAAGCACCAAAATTTGAAGTTGCTTTGGTAGCCTTGGTATGCGGCAAAACAACAGGAGCATAGGCGGTGGCGGCATCATCATCGGTTTTCTGAAATTCAGGGAAGTATGCCTGTGCCCACGACTCTATCTCTTCTGTATCGGGCAAACCGTAATTATTAGCGATAATCATAGTAGTCACCCACTTCCACATCTTCAAGCACAGCAATGGCGTCATCTGCAAGTATTGCCGCCGAGCAGTATAGCGAGAGCAAGTAAGAGGCAAGCCCTTTGTTGTCCACGCCTCTAAAGCGAACGGAAAGCCCTCTTGACTGTTCATTTTGCAAACCCGTCTGATGCAAGCCAATTACCCCGCGTTTTGCCTCGCCTGTGCGAACAAGCAGGATATTTGTTTTGCCGCCTTTGCCTTTTGGATTTTTCACGCCGTCAACAAATAGTTTGTCGGTAGGTATAATGGGTATCCCGCGCCACAGGATGAAGGTGCCGCCGTAAAGGTTTATGGTAGAAGGAGGAACTCCGCGCCTGGTGCATTCGCGGGTAAAGGCAGCTATGGCTCGCGGGTGTGCCAAAAAGAAAGATGGTTCTTTCCATACCTTTGAAATAAGCTCGTCCAGATCATCAGGCATAGGTGCTCCCTTTATAGGTGTTATGCGCTGGCTATCCGCAATGTTTTTGAGCAGGCCGTAATCGTCGTTATTTATTATCTGGCTCTCTTGGCGTTCTTTAAGGCTTTCTATAGCCAGATGGAGCTGCTCTTTGGTTTGGTCATAAGGAGAAGAGAACACATCGGCCACCACGGTATTCACATTTATTATCGCAGATATGGAATTAAGGATATACTCTCTGGGTTTCTGCTGATATTCCACAAAACCTTCCGGGATTTCCACGCTCTTTTTCTCTGAAGAACATAAAACATCAAGCGGCGTATCTCCTTCCTCTACTTTGCTCACCCTATATATGCCAGCTTCCAATCCTTTGAATTCCAGAAAGCGTGTTAGCCACCTAGGGGTAATTGAGCCGAACTGCGGCAGGGTTTTGGTAATGTCTGCAAGCTGATACGCTCGTTCCTTGCTAAGTGCATTTAACTCTGTTGTTGACATGAACTGTTCTCCTATTTTGAGTTTAAGGTAGTTAAAATATAAAAGTGCGGCAAAGCTTTGGGACTAAGGTCTATATAATACATATATGTTTAGTATGTTTTATGGGCTTAAAACGGCTATTCCCATCATTCGGTGCTTTTTGTATATTCCTCCTCTGAGGAAAAATGAACGTTTCACCTGAAAAAATTATTGCTCATTTCCAGCCTATTCTCTCGGCGGATTCAAAAACGGTATATTCCTATGAAGTCTTAGGGCGATATATAGATGATAATGGGGAGGTGCAATCCTTAGGTCCATTTTTCAATGATGCAAATACCTCAAACGAAGAAGCGTTAATTGTTGATCGGCTTGTTAGAAGATATGCCATGAAAAAGTATGCCGAGGAAAAACGGAGCGAGTATCTATTCATCAACATAAGATTGGCTTGGCTAACGCAGTACACCGATAGGCCGGAATTGATGATGACTTTGCGATTGGCGGAGGAATATGGCATAGCTCTTGAAAAATTGGTTATAGAAATTACGGAAGAGGAGTTTAATGCAAACGATGCGTATATCCGCGCTATAATTCATTATAAAAGCGTTGGCTGCCGCATTGCGCTTGATGATTACGGGAAAAGCGCCAGCGATATTGATCGGCTGGCAAAACTCAAACCGGATATTATAAAAATCAATAGGGATTACATCCAGAACAGCGAAAAGTCTTACCATTATCGCGAATACATGCGTTCCATTGCCGACTTTGCCGAGTCGGTTGGAATAGAGGTGCTATACGAAGGTATAGAAACGCAGCGGCAACTCGATATCTGCATGTCTTTAAAGGGAAGGTATTATCAAGGGTTCTTAGTAGCTCGCCCTCAACCTTCAATGCGAGAGGCGCAGGTAAACAGCACTGTTTTTTCCGCATCTATTGAAAACGTATATACATTTTTGCAAAACGAAATAATAAAGACAGAAGTTCTGCGAAAATCCTTGGATGCTGAAGTTGAACGTTTTATGGCAGAAAACCCGCTTGATAATGGAAAAAATGACTACGATGCGTATCTCGCAAAACTCTGCAAGGGATTATCAAATGTACGGTTGGTTTTTCTATGCGATAAGCACGGTAACCAGCTCACCTCTAACATTCAAACCGAAGAGCCTGCATCTGGCGGCAGCAAGTGTTTGACAAAATATAAGAATAAAAATTGGGTGTGGCGCGGATATTTCTATGAAGCGTTAAAATCCATTGCCGTTGGTCAAAAGAGCCATATCTCCAATACCTATAACGATTTTGCAACCAAAGACAAAGTTCGTACATATTCGTATGCTATAAGCGATGATATCTTTTTATTCGTTGATGTTGAAGAGATATTGCCAATGCTATAACACGGTCCAAAATTGGTCGTTTCGGCTACGCCCAACGACCAATAGTTCACTGAGCGAAGCCTAAGTGAACTTAATCCTTTATGCAGCGAACTGAATGACCTTCCTGCGCGGGTTTAAGAAAATCGTCGAAAAAGTCATTTTTACCATTAAATTCAGCCACAGTAGGATAAATATCACACATTTTTGCTTTTTTCTTGGTTCCTACCTTTTGAGCTAGCACCACCCACTCTTTTTTGCCTGCGGATATGTCAGTCAATAAATAATCGCATTGAGAAGTCCTGGTGCCGTCTAAAGAGCGCCCTTTTTCGCCAATTAGGTTGCCGCCCTTATATTCGCTCTCCGAGGACCAGTAAGATCGGTGAGTGTGAATGTTATGGCAAGCCCAAGGGTTGCCGCGAGCGCGAGTTTAGAAAGTTGCTTTTTCATTTTTTTGCCTCATTATTTTGAATGCAACGCACCAACCGCCTTTATTAATCCGCTGCGCGGCATCCGAATACAAGTATTCCAAATAGGCAGAGGCTGCGTCTTTTATGCCTTTGGGGTTGCCTTTGCGAACAAGAAAAACAATGGTAGAAGTATAAGGCGAGCTGTTTTGCGGGAAGCGTGTTATCCTATTCTCGGCTATAAGACCCTTCCGTGCTTCGCCAATAGCATCTATGTCTTAAGCCATAGCGAGGGTAACAACATCGGCTTGATTCCCTTCAATAACGCTTCTCGCCTGCCCACCGAAGAGTGCCAACAGCAAGGCAGCTAACTTTATTTTATCCATTTTTACCTCCATGGATTGATATGTTTCAATGCCTGAAATGCCTTGTGCCAACAAACGCCATAGCTATGCCAAACTTGTCGCAGGCTTCTATAACTTCGCCGTCTCGCTTTGAGCCACCGGGCTGCACAATGTATTTAATGCCAGCGGAATTTGAAACATCCACATTATCCGCAAAGGGGAAATACGCATCGGAAGATAGCACGAGCTTGCCCCAAACGCTTTCGCTTAAATTCATACGCTTGATGTTATCCGCTACCCTTGGCTGGCATAGGCGCAAATTTGAGTCTATGCGGTTTGGCTGCCCTGGGCCAAGCCCTAAAATCATAAAATAACCAGCCTTGTATTCATAGCACATCACTATGGCATTGGATTTAGTGTGTTTGCAAACAAGCCACGAAAATTTTGCCAAGGCTTCTTTTTCTTTTGGAAATTTCGCTTTGGTCACACATTCAAATTTTTCCCAAACCTCAACATCCCTGTCTTGAACTAACATTCCGCCAATCACGTGCTTATACACTTTGCAAATTTTGGCAGGCTTAATTTCCCCAACTTTAAGCAAACGAATATCCTTGGATTTATTCCTCAAAAATTCCAAGGCATCTGCATCAAAATCTGGAGCGAGCAAAATCTCAACAAAACGCCCCTTTAAAAATTCCGCTGTTTTTAAATCTATTTTTCTGCTGGCCGCAATAACCGAGCCGTACGCGCTAACCGGGTCGCCTTCCCAAGCTGCTTTGAGCGCTTCTGCCAAGGTTTCGCCCGTTGCAAGCCCGCACGGGTTTAAATGCTTTATTATGGCAACCGAATTTGAATCCGAGAATTCCCTTATCATCTCCAACGCGGCATCCGCATCCACTATGTTGTTGTAAGAGAGTTCTTTGCCGTGCAGTTGCTCTGCGGTGGCAAGAGACGCCTCATCGCAGTTGGGGTCTTTGTAAAAAGTCGCCTGCTGGTGTGAATTTTCCCCGTAGCGGAGAGGGGTGCCATCTTTGAAATTGAGAGTTAAGTCTGCCATATTTTTTACCTAGAAAATGCTATTATAGCTTTTACAAGCCGGTCTGCTATTTCATCACGCCCTTTTTCCGTAGCCAAAAACGTTCCATCGCCAGGGTGCGTTATAAAACCCAATTCAGCCAAAACAGCGGGCATATAGGCACCCACCAAAACCATAAATCCCGCGTGCCCAGCCCCTGTTTGCAGTTTTTTTAATGAACCGCCATCAAACGCTTCCACTAAATGCCCTGCGAGCAACGCGCTTTTTTCTGCATACAAAGCGAGTTGGTTGTCCAAAATAATCCATTCCGCAGGGGAAATTTCATCTTTGCCCTTTTTGCCGGACTCCAGCGCTATCGCTTGGTTTTCCCTGCGAGCTATGGCTTTATCTTCTTCTGTACCGCCCGCCCGCAATATGTAAAATTTAAACCCTTCCGCTTTTTTTTGCATTTCCTTGCCTGCTATGGCATCGCAATGCAGGCTTATGAATAAATCCCCTCCCCAATCGCTTGCCATTTTTGGGCGCTTCGCAAGCTCTACATATTCATCTGTGTCCCTTGTTAGCTTAACCGTAAAACCCTTTTCTTCCAACTTTTTTTTCAATTTTAAACCAACAGCCAAAACAACATCCTTTTCTTTGAGACCTTTATAACCAGTGGCGCCAGGGTCTTTGCCGCCGTGCCCAGGATCTATGATTATTGTTTTTACTTTTCCGCTGGGCTGAATGGATTGTGCAGGCTGGCGCGGAGCGACGGGTGCGGGGGTTGCGGCGGCTGCTTGTTTTTTTCTGAGCAGTATTTGCAAAGTTTTTCCTTCGTCTTTTTTTATCAGTTCAACTTTTTCGCAGTTGTCTCTGAGCATTAAAGTCAATTGTGCGCTTTGTTTGTCTTGAATAAAAATTATCCTGTTGAACAGAGCAGATTTTTTCGCTATATCTTGAAATATCGTGGTATCTATAATGGCTCCGTTTAAGCGCAATATATAATTTGGGTGCATATAGAACGATTCAGCTACGAATGGCTTTGAGAGTTTTAATTCCAAAACCTCGCCATTGTTCTTTGTTTCTAAATTTACGCTCCATATATCTTTCAATTCTTTTAACGCTCCCAAAGTTATTTTTGCAGAGGAGGAATCGTATTCGATGGGTCTGTTGAGCAGGCGTTCAAAAACTTGCAATGAAGATGGAAGCGGCAGCCAAAAAGAGCGTTTGTCGCTGATTTTGCTCTGCACGGGAGTTGGCAGCAAAAAGATAGTATCTTTGGTGCTAACCCAAGCGTTGCCCAAAACCCAAGAGGAGTTTTCTATTTGCAAAATACCGGCTTCGCTTTGCCAAGTCATTGGCATTTTCAGCTTTTTTGCCAAATCCAATCCATCCACAAAATGCACATCGTTTTTCTTTTCGATTTGCAAATTGGCAATGGTATCTTGCGCAGCAGCGGATGCCAGCAACACAAGCAGAAATTTCAAAACAACGCCGAAACGCATTGAGGGGAATATAGTAAATTCTAATTTTCTATAAAGCACAGCAAACCAGCGTATATTCCATGTTTTCTTTGGGCAAGCGGTAATCCCAAATTTTTGCCTGTTTTAGCGAATTGTCTTTTTTTGCCTTTAATTCATCTATAATGCGCTTGGATTTTAAGGTTAAAAAATATCCGCCTTTTTTCAGCAGTCTTTTTGCGCACTCAAAATCTTCCTGCAACCCGCCCACCGCCCTGCAAGAGACAATGTCAACTTGCGGCAAAGGTGCGGTCAAAGTTCTAACGTTGCCTTGAATTATCTCCAAATTCTGCAAATTCAATTTCTGCTGAACCGCGTTTAAAAATTCGCAGCGTTTTTTTCTACATTCAATCGCAAAAAATTTCGCCCGCGGAAAATAAAGGCAAAGAGGAATGACTGGAAATCCTGCGCCGGAACCTATGTCTGCCCAATAAGAATTGAGAATGGATAATTGAGAATGGAGAATATGATGTGTTGCAAATACCAGTGAGTCAGCGATGTGTCTTGTTAGTAGTTTTTTTTCGTCGTTTTTTGAGATTAGGTTTGTGCTTTTGTTCGCTTCTAAAAGGAGTTCGCAAAATTCCAGAATTTTATCCAAAAAATTTTCTGGCAATTCTAATTTGTGTTCCTTTGCAAAAGAGAGCAATAGGTTAATTTGTTCTTGCATAGGTAGAGGATATAGAGGACAGGAATAAAATCTCGCTCAAAATTGCTTTTTTTAAAACTGCAAGGGATACGCTTTCATTTTCGCCGTGGGCGTTTGCTTTTGGGTCTCCAATGCCTGTTAGCAGAATGGGCATGCCTTTAAAAGCCTTGCTTATGGCGGCAACCATAGGTATTGATGCCCCGCAACCTGTGATCAACGGTTTTTTGCCATAGCCTTCTTTCAAAGCATTGAGCATTTTTTTGAAAAAGATATGTTCGGTTTTTGTCTCCCAGGGAATAGCTATCCCGTTCTCTGTTTTAATGGAGAGATTTAATCCCCAAGGGCAGGCATCCTTTATCTGTGTTTTTATCTGTTCCAAAACTTTTTTCATATCCATGCCGGGCGGTATTCTTATGCTAACCCTTGCCCAAGCGGAATTTTGCAAAACGTTGCCGGCATTTTTTCTGCTTCCCGCTTCCATAGCGGTTACGGTTATGCTGGCATCCCGCCAAAGCGATTTTAAAATATCTTTTTCTTTTACCAGAATTTGCGTTTTGCCCAGCAGGGAACCCTCTTTTTTCAATTCTCTATAGCCATAGCTTTTGGACATCTCTGCGAATGATTCCAAAATGTTTTTTGCAAGCGATGGGGCTTTTGGCGACTTCAACGAAACCAGTATGCGCGAAAGCCCTTGGGCTGCATCAGGAATGGGGCCGCTCCAGGTTCCGCTGTGCAAAGGCTTTTCCATGGATTTAACTTCTATTTCCAAAGCTGCCATTCCCCTTAATGAACTGACTATCGCAGGGGTTGTCTCATCCCAGTTGGAGGAGTCGCAAATGATGGCAACAGAGCTTTTAAGGTTTTTGCATTCTTTAAGCAGAGCGGTTATATTTGGGCTGCCGCATTCCTCTTCGCCTTCAATTAAAAATTTCAAGGTAGGGCAATTTTCGCCGAGTATTTTTTTCGCTATCAACGCCGCAGACAGATGGACTATTATCGCGGCTTTATCGTCTGCCGTTCCCCTGCCGTATAATCTGCCGCCCCTAACCTGCGGTTCAAAAGCTGGGGAAATCCAAAGGTTTTCCCGCATAGGCGGCTGAACATCGTAATGGGCGTAGAGCAGCACGGAGGGCAAATTCGGGTTTCCTTTTAGCTCCGCGAAAACAGCGGGGTTTGTCTGCTTGCCTAAAAGACGAACCTCGTCAAAATTATTTTTTTTGAACAACTCAAAAACCGCCTCCGCGCATTTTTTGATATTGCTTGGCTCAAAGCCTTCAAAACTTATAGAAGGGATTTTTACCAAGTCTTCTAAAATTTTGACTTGGCTTTCAAAAATGGCATTAAGTTCGGTTTCAATTTGTTTTTGCATAATGGGAAGGTAGAAAAAATGTTTGAACCAATGGTAAATGCAAAAAAACGTCAACACTTGTTTGCAAAATGCGCATAGTTGAACTTTTTTCCCCGCGACAAGCGTCTAAGTATAGAGAAACAAAAAAATGGAGGTTTCTATGCACAGCAAGCCATTTGCACCGCTCACACTGGATTTCACATTCAAGCGGGCTTTCGCAACGGAAAAGAACAAGCACATTCTAATATCGCTCATAAATGCGTTTTTGAGCGAGAAACTGGAAAGCCCTCTGAAAGAGGTGCTTTTGATAAATACCGTACAGCCACCACAAACGGAGGAACACAGAGGGGCTATATTTGACCTGCACTGCGAAGACACCCTGGGAAACAAGTTCATAGTCGAGATGCAGCTTGCAGGGCAGATGCACTTCATAGAGAGGCTGCTTTTCTACATAAGCCAAGCCATTGTGAATGCAGCAGGCAAGGGCAGCGAATATGACTACAGTCTGCCGAGGATATACTGCCTCAGCTTCCTTGATTTTATCCCCAAAGACATAGGCACAATAGGCGATGGCAGCGAGGAAAGCGTTCAATATATATCCCTCGCCAACGACAAGCACCCCGACATACGCTACAAATACATAAACATATCTTTGGCAATGCTTCCCAAGTTCACGAAAACCATAGACCAATGTAAAAGTCTCCAAGACTGGTGGCTTTACTTGTTCAACCATATTCATGAGTTGGACGATATACCTCCCGAATTGCTTAGGCTGAGCGAAAAGGCGTTCCAAGATTTGTTTGAGACGGCAAAAATTGCTAAATTTACCAAGAGCGAGCTATTGGATTATGAGGAAAAGATGAAGCAGTGGAATGACAGCAAAGCTATTATGGATTATGCCGTAGCTACGGGCATTGATATTGGTGTTGGCAAGGGGCGTGAGGAAAGAGACAACGAAATTCTAGCCCTCATAGAGAAAGGCTATACTTTAGCTGATATTGAGAAATTTCTTAGTAAACAAACCCGCCAAGCAACTGCGTAGCATATTTCTTTTGTCTGAACCACGCCACTCCCTTGGGGACACGGGCGGGGTGGGGTTATTCAGCTTTCTAGACGGCTGCTGGCTACGCCATTTGGGAAAATTTTTTTAGGATAAAGCAAATCGTTAACCTTGTCTTTGTCAACGGAGTTTCCTGAAAGCCAAACTTGCGGTATTCCACCAGTATATGCACGGACATTTTTTTCGCCAAAAACGGCTATTGCTGCATCTATGGCGTTAATGCCGTAATCTGCCCATTCTTCTTTTTCATTTTTTTTCTTATCTTTTACATAATTTTTTAATTCTTCGCCCTCAATCCATTTGTTTTCGCCTAAATTTCCCACAACTACACTGCAATAAACATCACCCTTGTTATTGCGTTTTGCAGCGAGGGTGCTACGCCAAACAACATCGTCTGGTGGGAGTTGGTAGCCCATAAGAATTATATGCTTTGCACCGGAAATGCTCACTTTGGCGTTTCGCTGAATATCCTCTAAAAAACTCGTGTGTTTGCCTTTGTAACTGGTTTGCATTATCATTGGGGTATTATAAGTATAGGTTAAGTTGCCGCAAAAATAACATTGAACGGCATCGTAGTCGCCATCGTTATGAGCCTTTTCTTCCTCTTCTGTGTATGGTTCGTGTTGAAATAAATTTATTTTGAAAGGTGGCGGAAAAAATAAATCTTTTGGCGTTTTTTCTCTCCAATTTCCCCATACTATAGACATTTTTCCGCAATTTTCACATTCCCTTAAATTTGTGCCGCCGTGCACAAGAAAGTGTTTGCAAATTCTATATAAATTCCCTTCGTCTTCATTTTCATTGATTCGGAAAGCTGCAACTTCGTCTAAGGGATATCCTATGTCTTTTCTTGAGTCTCTATATGCAACAGGAGCCGAAATATCAACATACAACATTAAGGGTAAATTTCCTTTTCCCAAATGAGGGGGATTTTTATTTAATTCAGCATTTGCCATAAACATAAACCATCGAAGCAATGGGTCAAAATTCATAGATATTACGGCAAAGCTCATAAGGTAAAATCTTTTATCATTGTATTTGAAGCCTTCTAAATCCATTGCCTCTTGTTGCATAAGTTTGCTTAATGTTTTGGTGAATTCGAGATAATTTTCAAATTTTTCAGGATTTTTCAATCTTGTTTTATGGTATGCACAAACTACAGTCAAACTGCTTAAAAGAACGAGTAAATTCCTTGCATTGCGTAATCTATGTGTGTCTAAAAATACATCTTTCTCCATTTGCAAACCTAGGTTGCTTAACAAGTTTCCATCTATTACATTGTATAAATCCGTCAGATATTTGTAATAATTATCATTCTCTAAGGGGGCTTTTATTGCCAAACGGCGCAGAGCATTCCAGTCGTAATGGGATTTCCATTTCAAAATTTTTCTTATTATTTCTTCGTCTGTAAAATTATCAGGCAATATTTTTTTCGCAGCTTCTATTGCTTCTTTGCTTGGATATAAATCATTTTCTTCTAGATTGTCTCCAAGTGCCGTTAAAAAACATTCAAGTTCTTTTTCTATTTCGTGAAAGAATTTTGCTTTTTCTATGCGTTTTTGCAATGGCTCGTCATTTTCTTTGCACGAAAGTTTATATACAGCCTCTGCCATTCCATTTGTTGCAGGTATGCCAAGTTCGGCTGTTGCTCCTGCACCCCAGAAGATGCAGGTTTCGGGCCAGAATGGGGTGAACTTAGTGAGTTTAGGTGCTGACATGAGATATTGCGGTTATGGTGTATTTTTTTTGTTCTTTTTCACCTTCTTCTTTCAAAGTAAATTTTAAACTTTTTTTCTCTATGAAAGCGGGAATTAGCAAATCTTTGAATATACCATCAAAATAAATCGGTTGATTATGTTTTACAGATATAGGTGGTTTTTCGGGTTGTTTTTCGGGTTGTTTCACATCTTGTTCTGTGGCAGTTTCCTCATCTGATTTCTTCCATTCCAAAATATTCCAGTATTCTTTATCTTCATCTTTTTTCTTTTTAAAAAGATATTTATCTGTTCCTTTTAGTTGGATGCTGTCTTGCACAAGTTTTTTCTCTTGATCATTTTTTTCACCCTGCACAATTCTTTCAATTGTCGCTTCTATTTGGTACTTTACCGTTTTTGAACCTGCGGTTTCTTCTGGTTTGTTTGTCATATTCTCTTCTCCTATATCTTCCCCTTTGTTTTTCCCCTTGCCAAATCTTTGGGAATGTAAGATTTGACAAAGTCTGCACCAACAGCGGCACAATTTCTTTTTCAGTTTCGCTAACACAACTCGCTCAATCCTTCACGCAACGAACGCTGAACAAGATGTTCTTGCTAATGAAGCCTCGGAAGCTGGATGGGTCGCAGCTGATCCGATCGCTACAGTAGGCGTTGGCGCCGTTGTACTCCGAGGCACTCCACCAAGCGCTGAAAGCATCGTAGTAGAAACTGCCATTATTGGAATAGCCGCTGCCGCCTGGCAGAGCCGCAAAACCATAATCGTTCGTGCCGTTGGAACTTCCATGGTCGTTCCATCCGCTCGTAGCCTTTAGTTTGGTTTCCGCATTGCTGCCGACAAAATTTATCAATGTTGTCCATTCAGCATCGTTTGGTATATGCCAATCATTAGGGCAAATACCCTGATGCTTTGTAGTTATCTGCGAAGAGCAAGTACTGGTGTTGCAATTAGCAGATAATTTCATCGCCGTTGCCCAGTTGTAAAGCCTACCATAAATCGCGCAGTTGGCTTCGTTATTGTCATAACATTTGCTACCCGTTGCATTATAGTTAAGATTCTCCGCCATCCAAGTTTGGGTACCGATTACAGTAGTCTTGTATGTTTGACTCTGGTATGTCACGGAACCGTATGTTTTCACTGTGCCATTGCTGCAAAATTGAGTTAGCGGATTGTAGCTCTCGCCATTGCATTTAGCAGGAGTAGCCACACCATTTTGGCAGATGTGGGTTGCGGGAGGGTACACCATGCCATCGCATTTAGCGTAAATGCTGTTATCTACGCAGAAGTGCGTTGCTTGGTCATACCAACCGCTTCCGCATTTGGTCTCCACAATTTTACCATTAACACATCCTTGCGTTGACGGATTGTAATTATTTATTCCATTGCATTTATCATAAACAATATCATTATAGCAGAATTGCGTTGTTTGTTTATACCAAATGCTTCCGCACTTAGCCTCCGCTACGCCATTTGTACATCTTTCCGTTGTTGAATTGGAAAGTATTGCGATACTGCCACAACAACTCTGCGTTAGTGGATTGTAGCTATCGCCATTGTTGCATTTTGCGGTAGTAACCTGACCATATTGGCAAATTTCGCTTGCGGGGGAGTACACTTTGCCACCGCATTTATCGTAAACATTGCCATCGTAACAGAATTTATTGTCAGGGTTAAATATGGCATCACATTCCTTTAACACAGCACTACTGCTTTGCCCAAGAGAAGACGAGCTAAAGCCAGTGTTGCCGTTGGAAGATGAGCTAGAGCCAATGCTGCCGCTAGAGGATGAACTAGAGCCATTGCTACCGCCTGATGATGAGCTGGAACCGCCGCTGCCGTTACCATTGCTAGAAGGCGAGCTAGAACCATCTCCATTGCCACTACCGCTACCCCCACCGCTAGGCGATGATATTTCCGAGCCGGAATTGATGTTCGGCTGGTTGTTGGAAGGATTATCATCCGAGGAGCAGCCAAAGGTGAAAGCCAAGGCAAGCACGAGGGCTGCCAGTTTAGCAAATAAAGGGCAGGCTGACCCTGCCCGTACAATGAGTTGTCTCATAGCGTGTTCTCCATTTTGGGTGGTGAATGTGAATTTTAAGAATGAAATTTTGAGATTCCCCTCTTTTAGAGGGGTGGCAAGCCCCTTGTGGGCTTGACGGGGCGTGGCCGCCGAAGGCGGCGAGGGTGTAAGTTTGCAGATGCGATGATGGGGTGGGGGGTCAAAATCCCCAAAAAACCCCAAAAAACGGCGAAATTTTACGAATTTCGGTGCCTTTTTTATTGAATTATACGATTTATTGACAATTCTACGGCTGGTAAATCTTATCGGGAGCGGCGCTAGCCGCGCCACCTAGACCCTCGGGTGCAAGGTTTAAGCATAAAAGGCATAGTATACATAATATAGAAAATAAATCGAGAGCTACAAAAGCCTCTCCGCTAAATATCCGTCGCTTTCTAAATAATAGCCTGTTTCCAAATCTTCCAATTTTTGAATAATGCCTTTTTCCAGCATTATTTTAATCGCTTCGCTTATGCTAACTTTGTTGCTTTCTCTTATGCAGGCAATCAAGCCGGCAAAATGCACGTATATTAAAAATCTCTGCTTTTCCGTCATAAAATCTCGCTCCTCGAAAATTTCAAATGCGAAATAGCCTTAACGGAATGAAAAGAATATTGGTCATTGAGATTTTTGTAAAGCAATGCTTTGGCTAATTCAGACATAGGCAAAATACCTAGCAAAAATGTTTCCAAAACGGTTGAGATGTCGTCATTTGCCACAAGCCCGTGAACAATATCATATTTGTTATCGTGATTGGAAAGATTGTCTTGGTGATTTGCAAAATCCCTATTTCTATTGTTTATTATAAAAGTTGCCCAGTCTTCGTTTGGTTCTGTGAAAGTTATAGAATTTAAATCGCTTAAATTATCGTCAAATTCATATATGTTTAAAGTAGGTTTGCCTATCCCTAATCGTCTGGTTACTTTTTTTGCCCAGTCGCAAGCCTGATTTTTTATAGATGTCAAATAAAAACCTTGCCCAAAATCTTTGTATTTCCCGCATTTTGACAAATCTATATTCACAACCTCTATATTGCTTCCGTGAAATAAAATCATTTTCCCTGCTCCGCTTTTGCCATATCCATTAGTTCGCAAATAACATCTTCATTTGATAAAAGATGCAGGGTGCTGTAAAATTCTTCCAAATAATTAAGACCGTCAGTAGAAAGAAGTTGCCGGGCTGCTTCTGAGATAGTTATTCCGAGCTTTTTGGAATAACCGCTGATAATCATAGCCGTCCACACTTCCTGCTTGTTTTTCATAAGTTTAAGGTAGAAAAATAGCAGTTCGTCCGTAAAAACGTTGACAAACTGCCTTAATATTGCTATATTTCTTTTCCCAACTATGGCGAGCGATAAAAAAACAGATGTTATAGCAATAGACGGTCCTAGCGGAACTGGAAAAAGCACCACGGCAAAAATGGTGGCTAAAGAACTCGGTTGGACTTATCTAGACACAGGAGCTATGTATAGGGCGGTGGCTTTCTTGATGGAAAATGGAGAATTGAGAATGGAGAATGGAGAATATTCTCAATTAAACGTGGCTTTTGACAACAATAACCAAATTTTGATAAATGGCGTTAATAGGGAAAGCGAAATCAGGGAACCTAAAATAAGCGCAGTAGTCAGCAAGTATAGCGCAATGCCCAACATTAGAGAGGCTTTGACCGCGCAGCAAAGGGAAATAGGCTCAAAGCAGCCTTGCGTGCTGGATGGCCGCGATATTGGAACGGTTGTGTTCCCAAACGCAAAACACAAATTCTTTTTGACGGCAGATTATAAAACTAGGGCAGCCAGACGGCTTTTGGAACTGCAAAACGCAGGCAAGGCAGGTGGCGAGACCCTGGAATCGGTGGAGAAAAATTTAAGGGAAAGGGACGAGGCAGATTCAAAAAGGAATATAGCCCCCCTTATCCGCGCAATAGATGCAATTGAAATAGACACCTCGCATTTAACAATACAGCAACAGGTTCAGAAGATTTTACAGAGCGTTGGCGAGGTGGCGCACTGCAATTCACTGAACGCAACCCCAAGGTTACAATGTCAGATCTAAAACTAAAAACAGGTTCCCAAGAGGACTTAAACGAAATTCTGAGTGCCGAGCAGACAAGCAAAGGCACAATAACTTCGCAAGAGTCAATGGAAGCCTACAATCAAACCCTTAAAGACTTCAAAGAAGAAGTTGTTGTAGAGGGTGTAATTCGCCAAGTCAATGACCAGGAAGTTTTTGTTGACATCAAAGGCAAATCCGAAGGCATAATCCCCCGCGAAGAGTTCAAAGAAGGGGAAGCTATATACGTAGGTTCAAAAATCGAAGTATATATAGACAAGTTTGAAAATAACGATGGCCGCTTGGTTCTCTCCAAGCAAAAAGCGGATTTTTTGAGAATTTGGAAACAAGTTTACGAATCTTATGAAAGAGGCGATATAGTGCGCGGAAGCCTCTCCCGCCGCATAAAGGGTGGCGTGGAAGTTGACCTATTTGGCATACCGGCATTTTTGCCCGGTTCGCAAATTGACCTTCGCCAAATACCCGATATCAATGTTATGATAGGCCAGGAATTTGATTTGAAGATTATAAAAATCAACAAAGACCGCAGAAACATTGTCGTAAGCCGCCGCGTTGTGCTTGAAGATGAGCGCAACAAGCAAAGGGGCAATGTTCTGGATACATTGGAAAAGAACCAGGTTCGCAAAGGCATTGTAAAAAACATCACCGAGTTCGGCGCGTTTATAGACCTCGGCGGAGTGGACGGCTTGCTGCACATAACCGATATGAGCTACAAGCGCATCAACGACCCAAAAGAAATTGTGCAGCTAGGCCAGGAAATTGAAGTTGTGATTTTGGATTTCAACGATAAAAAAGAACGCATTTCGCTTGGCATCAAACAATTGCATCCGCACCCATGGAAAGACGTTGCGGAGCGTTACCCAGAAGGCACAAAGGTCAAGGGCAAAATTGTTTCCGTCACCGATTACGGCGCATTTGTTGAGCTGGAAAGCGGTTTGGAAGGCTTAATTCACGTTTCCGAAATATCTTGGAGCGCGCATTTGCAGCACCCCAACAAATTTTTCACAGTGGGCCAAGAAGTTGAAGCCGTTGTGTTGAAAGTTGAAGCCGAAAACGAGCGCATTTCACTTGGCACAAAGCAATTGGAAGCAGACCCTTGGGAATCCATCGAAAGCGAGCTTTTGCCGGGCGCAAAGGTCACAGGCGAGGTTCGCTCCATCGCTACATTCGGTGCATTTGTTGAGATTAAAGAAGGCGTTGACGGCTTAATCCACGTGTCCGATATGAGCTGGACAAAGAAAATTGAGCATCCAAGCGAGCTGATAAAGAAAGGCGACAAGGTTGAATGCGTTGTGCTAGCGGTAGATAGCGAGCGCCGCCGCATTTCTCTTTCCATGAAGCATTTGGAAGATGACCCGTGGGATTCCGTTGAAAACGATTTCCAGGCTGGCGTGGAAACCAAAGGCAAAGTAATTCGCCTCATAGACCGCGGCGCAGTTATTGAGCTGAATCGCGGCTTTGAAGGTCTTGTTCCTGTTTCAAAATTGGGAACGGATTATATCAAAGTCCCTGCCGAAGCCTTTAAACTTGGCGATGAAATTCCAGCCGTGGTCACAGAGCTGAATCACAACCAACGCACCATTTATCTTTCCGCCGCAGATTACTTCAAAAACCACGGAGATGATCTTGCTGCTTGGAAAGAAGCTCACAAACCTGGCATGAATTCAACTGAAAAGAAGAAAAAAGAAAAAAAGAAGAAAGATGAAGAAGAGAAAAGTACTTAATAGCTCAGGGGGGCTAACAGCCCCCCATTTCCCTCATGAGGTAAATCCATGAAAAACATAAAAATCGGCCCCAAGCTAATCGTCTCTTCCCTATTCACGGCCGCATTGATGGCTTTTATGGGGATATATACCATGAAGAGTTTGACAACCATAAACGGCGAAACCGATATGCTGTATGAGAACGGCGCGGTTCCCCTTGGGATACTTGTGAAAACAGCCTATCTTTTGCAGGAAACACGCATAAGCGTTAGGCATTGGCAAATCGCAAAAACCGACCAAGAGCGTGCCGCCGCCTTGAAATCCATAGACGATGTACATGCCGACATAAAAGGGCTTCTAAGCAAACAAAAGGAGCTGGTTTTAGAGGAAGCGAGCAAAAAATCCTTGGGCGATTTAGAGGCATCCATCGATAAATATATAGCGGAAGCGCGTAATTTTGTGAGAACCGCCAAAAATTTCAGCCCGGAAGGAGTTAATACGGATAATTTCTCGCCTACATACCTAAACGCATCAAAAGAAATGCTAAAAGCTATAGATGCCACTGTGGAAAAGGAAATCAAATCAACCTCAGTTCTATCGGATAGCGCTACGGAACTTACAATCCGCTCCAAAAACATCGCTTTTGCCATTATGATAATAGCCTTGCTTTTTTCCACGGGTTTCAGCATTTTCCTAACAATTTCCATCACCAGCCCTTTGAACGTTATGGTCAGCACGCTTAACAATGTGGAGAAGGGAGATATGACCGTCCGTGCCAGTTTGAAACGCGGGGATGAGCTTGGGTCGCTTTCCAACGCATTGGACAGCTCGTCTTCCAAGCTGCGGTTTATATTTGAACATCTCCAGAGGCATTCGGGAATCTTGGTAAGCACGGCAGAAGAGCTTTCCAGCGTTGGCAGGCAGATATCTGATGCGGCGGAGGCAAGCGTTTCCCACGGCATGACCGTTGCAAGCGCCTCCGAGGAGGCAGCGGCTAACATACGCTTTATCGCGAGCAACGCGGAAAAAACTTCCATGAACGCCAACGATGTTGCCAGCTCTGCGGAACAGATGTCCGTGAATATGCACACCATAGCCTCAGCTATAGAGGAAATGAGCGCGAGCATAAGCGAAATATCCAGCAATGCCCATGAAGTGGGCATAATTGCCAACGAAGCCACGGTCAAGTCCCATGATGCCACCGACGTGATGAGCAAGCTAGGCGTTGCCGCAAAGGAAATTGGGCATGTGACCGACATAATCAAGAGGATAGCGGACAAAACGAACCTTCTCGCGTTGAACGCAACCATAGAGGCGGCGAGCGCGGGCGCGGCAGGGAAAGGCTTTGCGGTTGTGGCAGGCGAAATCAAGGAACTTGCCAATCAAAGTGCCTCCAGCGCAGACGACATAGCGCGCCGCATAGAGGGCATACAGAAAGGCACCAACAATGCGGTTAAGGTTATAGATGAAGTTGCAGAGATTATAACAAAAATCAACCATAGCGTGGAATCCATATCCATACATGTTGGCGAGCAGACAAAAGCGAGCAACGAGATAGCGAGCAATGTTTCCCAAGCAAACATCGGAGCAAAGCGAGTGGCTTCCGCCATAGGCGAGGTAGCCAAGAGCAGCAGCGACATAGCGCGCAACGCTGGCGAAGCTGCCAGGGGGGCGGGAGTAGTTAACCAAGGCGTGAACAGCATAACGCAAGAGGCTAAAAACAGTACCCAGGGCGCAAAGCAAACCAGTCAGCGGGCAGACGAACTTGCCAATGCAGCGAATAATTTGAAAAGGCTTTTGAGCCAGTTCAAGACGTAATAAATGGTTAAAAAATTTTCTATTATTTACCTCTATGAAACTTAAATACAAATTACCGTTAATATTTTTTATTGCTTTTGTAGCAGTAATCTCCTTAACATTTACAGTCTCTTTGTTCAATTCTGCCAAAGCGAGCAGAGAATCGCAATATGAGGCTGGGAAGTCTATGGCAATGGCTCGCTCCGAAGAAGTCAGAGGCTTTTTGGAAAAGAAAATAACAGAACTCGGAGTGCTGGAGCAAAACATTCGGGCAATAATAAAATTGAGCGATGAAAACAAAGCGGAAATTCTCGGTAAACTGCTCTATGCTATATCCAACCAACCAGTTATTTCCGATGTCTATGTTGTTTTTGAAAGGGGTGCGTACTTCGGCTATGATAAAACAGGACCAGGCGAGCTTTACAATATAGATGCGTTCCTTACGGAATCTGGCAAAAGAGAAGTTGTCTTTGAATCGTCTGGCGTTGAGGACGATGACGAATGGTACCATATACCTAAGAAAACAAAAAAACTCCATTTAACTGAGCCTTACGATTGGACATATCCCAACGAAAAGCGCAAGCGCAAGATAGTCACATTAAGCGCTCCTATTATGGTGGATGGAAAATTCATAGGCGCAGCGGGAATTGATATGCAGTTGGATTTGCTGCAAAAGTATTTGTTTGACAAGATGATAGACAACAGCAATGGCGCTTATGCCACATTAATTTCCAACAATGGTTTAATTGCCGCACATCCAAAAGAAGAGCAACTGCTCGCCGAGATAGGCGCAGATATGGATGCCGATGAACAGCGGGCTATCAAAGAAGCCATAAAAAACGGCAAATACCACCGTGTGTTCAAAAACAGCCTTAGCACAGGCGATTTATCCCTTGTGTCTTGCGTTCCAATGCTGCCAGAGGGTCTTGAATTGCCGTGGTCGCTCGCTTATGCCGTGTCTCTTAAAGCGATGCAAGCCGAAGCAAGGAGCGATAGAAATAATATGATAATGCTCGGAGTTTTTTGCGCCATTGCCTGGGGAATATTTTTGCTGCTCTTTATGTCTTCAATTTTTGGTAGCATAACTCGTACAATCGTGGTACTGAGCAAAATGACCGAGGGCGGCGGAGACCTAACCATTCGATTTGAAGAACTCGGCAAGGATGAGTTTGGGCAGATTGCGCATGGTTTGAATACTTTGATGAATAAGTTGCAATCAGTATTCAAAAACATCCAGCAGAATTCAGACACGCTCGCTGACTCGGCAGAAGAGCTTTCCGCCGTAAGCAGGCAGATAGCAGACGCAGCGGAGGCAAGCGTTTCCACTGGCTCTAATGTTGCAAGTGCCTCCGAGCAGGCGGCAACCAGCATAAACTCTATTGCGAACAATGCAGAAAAAACTTCTATGAACGCCAACGAGGTTGCTAGCTCCGCAGAGCAAATGTCCGTGAATATGAATACCATAGCTTCTACTATTGAAGAGATGAGTGTAAGCATAAGCGAAATATCCAACAATGCCAGCGAAGTGAGCAAAATTGCCAACGAAGCCACTGTCAAGTCTAATAATGCCACCGACGTGATGAGCAAGCTCGGTGCTGCCGCCAAGGAAATTGGGCACGTGACCGATGTGATAAAAAGGATAGCGGATAAAACAAATTTATTGGCTCTCAATGCGACTATAGAAGCTGCTTCTGCCGGAGCGGCAGGGAAAGGCTTTGCGGTTGTTGCAGGCGAAATCAAGGAGCTTGCCAACCAGAGCGCCTCCAGCGCAGACGACATAGCGCATCGCATAGAGGGCATACAGAAAGGCACCAACAATGCGGTTATGGTTATAGACGAGGTTGCAGATATTATAACAAAAATCAACCATAGCGTGGAATCCATATCCACCCACGTTGGCGAGCAGACCAAGGCGAGCAACGAGATAGCGAGCAATGTTATCCAAGCGAATGCCGGAGCAAAACGTGTAGCTTTTTCCATAGCCGAGGTAGCCAAAAACAGCCATAACATAGCTCACAATGCCAATGAAGCCGCAAGGGGTGCGGGAGATATTAGCCAAAGCGTGAATAGCATAGCCCAAGATGCCAAAAACGGTGCCCAGAGAGCAAAGCAAACCAACCAAAACGCAGACGAGCTTGCCAGAATAGCAAATGATTTGAGAGACGTTTTGAGCCAGTTCAAAGTGTAAGGTAATATTATGCGCTATATCGCAAAAAATCCAGCAAATTAAGGTTCTCCCTGCTTTGCCAAGCCTTTAAAAAAAAGCGTAAATCTAAACTCCGACTTTAGATTTACGCCTTTTTATATTTCTATCTTATCCAAATGGCTAACGGAAAATACCTAAAACGAACCTTAACCTCAGAAATTTTGCGAGTATCTGGGAGCGATAAGATATTGCTCATAAATGGGCCTAGGCAAGTAGGCAAAACAACTCTGTTGAAACACGCCAAAACCGCGGAACGCAAATATGTGACTATGGACAATAAAGCCGACCTCGCTTTTGCAAAAACCGACCCAAGAGGCTTTTTAGAAACATATTCGCCACCAGTTATTATAGATGAAATTCAATACGCCAAAGAACTATTCCCTTATGTAAAAATGCTTGCAGACGCTTCGGATAAACGCGGGCAGGTTTGGATGACTGGTTCGCAGCAATACAATATGATGGAGAACATCTCCGAATCTCTAGCCGGCAGGGTAGTAATTATAGATATGCTCGGTTTGTCAATTTATGAACGTGAAGGAATTGGGTTAAAACAAAAGCCTTTTTTGCCTTCGGAACACCCACCCGCAAAACTTAAAAGCCGCAATATGCCAAATACTTTCAAGATTATATGGCAAGGCTCATACCCAGATGTCATTTATAGAAATGAAAAAAGCCGTAGGGATTTTTATGATTCATACATTCGCACATATTTGGAACGCGATGTTAAACAGCTCATAAATGTTGGAGACGATGTTGCCTTTTTAACTTTCTTAAAAGTTGCCGCCGCACGGACGGGGCAGGAATTGAATGTTGCAGATATAGCAAAAGATGTTGGAATTTCACAGCCATCGGCAAAAAAGTGGCTATCCGTTTTGCAAACTTCGGGAATAATTTATTTTTTGCAACCCTATTTTAAAAACATAACCAAAAGGCTAATCAAAAGCCCAAAGATGTATTTTTTGGATACAGGCATTGCCGCATATCTCGCTGGCTGGACTACGCCAGAAGCCTTGGAATCTGGAATATCGGCAGGGGCTTTTTTTGAGACATTCGTGGTCAGCGAAATTATAAAATCATATTGGCACAATGGGGAAAAGCCGAATTTATATTTCTTTCGAGACGAAAAGGGGCACGAAATAGATTTGCTCATTTATCAAGACGGAAAATATTATCCTATTGAAGTAAAAAAACACGCGACTCCTAGCAGAGGCGATATTTCCTCATTCAAAATTTTCGCCAAATTGGAAAAACTCGGATACGGCTGCGAAATATGCCTCACTCCCGAACCGCAACCGTTATCTCCAGAAGCTATGGCTATTTCTGTTTGGGATATTTAGAGTTTTTTCAAGCCAATAGCAATACCCTTCTCCTCAGCATAAGCCAAAGCATTCGCATGGTCGCTGAAACTCTTCATATCACTTTCGTAATCCATAAGCTCCTCATCCGTAAAGTTAGAAATTCGTGCAATCTCAAAAAGACGTTTGAACACCGTTTTCTTAAAGTTCTTAGGTACTTTGCCAAGAGTGTGAGCATTTTTGAATATGAAAAGCATCCTGTCAAGGTCGCTCCTGCGGGAAAATCCTCTAATCGGTGAATCGTGGTTCAGACAATTGCTCGTTTTTTAATTTACTATATTTTGCGGTTTCATTAGTACATTAAAGGAGGGGTGCAATGAATATATTTGCTAATATCAGCATTGGCAAAAAGCTAATCCTATTATTGACCGTTTTCATAATAGGCTATACCGCTTTCGGTTGGGTTTCGTTCAAAACTTTGGGCGACCTTCGCATTGAGGGAAATCTCTACAACCAAATCATCGTGAGCAAAGACCTGATTGCAGATGTTTTGCCGCCGCCGGGAAACATCATAGAAGCGTATCTTGATGTTTTGCAAGCGGCGGATGAAACCAATCCTGCCCGAATGGATTATTTTTTCAAGGAGTTAAAGCGACTCCAAACCAACTACGAGGAGCGGCACCGATTTTGGAGAAACGAACCGCTGCTGGAGAGAGGGGCATTGAGTGACGCTATGCTTATAGGGGCTTACGAGCCGGCGAGCCAGTTCTATAACATTGTTTTTAACCAGTTTATCCCCGCCTTGCAGAGCGGCAAACGTGAACTTGCCATGCAGATTGTGCAAAGCGAGCTGAAAGCATTGTATGCCGAGCATCGCAAAAGCGTGGACCAAGTTGTTTTGGGGGCTACGGAAAAATATGAGAAGATAGAAAGCCTTGTCAACGCAAAAGCCAAGAAAGATACAAAACTGCTCTTTACCATTGCCATTGTTGTAATTGCCGCCGCGTTAATCCTGAGCTTGGTAATCAGACATTCCATTGTAAAACCTATCATCGAGGTGACAAACGCGCTCAAAGACATCTCGGAAGCCGAGGGCGACTTGACTTGCACCATTGACGTCAATTCCAAAGACGAGGTAGGCCTCCTTGCCCTGTACTTCAATAAAACGCTCGAAAAAATCAAAAACCTTATAGTTGTGGTCAAAAAACGAACGGAATCCCTTGCCTCCGTTTCCGAGCAGCTGTCTTCGGTGAGCAGGCAGATAGCAAACTCTGCGGAGGCAAACGTTTCCCACGCCACAACCGTTGCGAGCGCATCCGAGCAAGCGGCAACCAACATAAACTACATAGCGAACAACGCGGAAAAAACTTCCACAAACGCCAACGACGTTGCCAGCTCTGCGGAACAGATGTCCATGAACATGAATACCATAGCCGCATCCGTAGAGGAGATGAGCGCGAGCATAAGCGAGATATCCAGCAACGCAAACGAAGTGGGCAAAATTGCCAACGAAGCCACAGTCAAATCCCATAACGCCACCGATGTTATGAGCAAGCTCGGCATTGCAGCCAAGGAGATTGGGCACGTGACCGATATAATTAAGAGGATAGCGGACAAGACGAACCTCCTAGCGTTGAACGCGACCATAGAGGCAGCGAGCGCGGGCACTGCGGGGAAAGGCTTTGCGGTTGTTGCGGGCGAAATCAAAGAGCTTGCCAACCAGAGCGCCAGTAGCGCAGACGACATAGCGCACCGCATAGAGAGCATTCAGGTAGGCACAGACAAGGCCGTAAGGGTTATAGACGCGGTTTCTGATATAATAGCAAAAATCAACCGCAGCGTGGAATCCATATCCACCCATGTTGGCGAGCAGACCAAGGCGAGCAACGAGATAGCGAGCAATGTTTCCCAAGCGAACACCGGCGCAAAGCGAGTGGCTTCCGCCATAAGCGAGGTAGCCAAGAGCAGCCACGACATAGCCCGCAACGCAGACGAGGCCGCAAAAGGCGCGAGCGAAGTGAGCCAAAGCGTGAGCAACATAACGCAAGACACCAAAAACAGCGCCCATGGCGCAAAGCAAACCAACCAAAGCGCAGACGAGCTTGCCAAAATAGCGAACGATTTGATAAAAGTTTTAAGTCAATTCAAAGTATAAAGTAATACAACCATCTGTTCTATCCCCCCTTTGTAAATTATGCGCTATACCGCAAAAAATCCAGCAAATTAAAATGCTTTATTCCATTTCTTGAATTACCCGAAAATTCATCCATAGACACAACAAATTTTGGGTAGATCAGCGATAGAAAAGTTTAGCAATGATTTTTGAGGAAAAATTTCGCATAACACCTTCACAACGCACCAAAAGCCGTGCTTTCTTTGGCTGTCTTGTCGTCAGGGCGTATAAGCTTGTGGGCAACAACCACATCATGCACATTGGCCGGTGTCACCTCAACGCTGTGAACAAGACCCGTTCCTGTCCATCTTGGCTTTCACAAGGGCAAAAATCTTGCCGCCAAGGCCGTTGTCGTTCACTATCTTGCGGAAGTTGCAAAGAACGGTCGCATCGGGAACGCCGGATAAATCAACTCCCATGAATGTGCTGAATGGCTTGATGTCGTATATGGCATCTTCCAAGCCTTCTAAAACGGTTGGACTTAATCAGCGTTTACTATATTCCCCCTATGGATGATCTCGTTTTTCTGTCCAGGCTTCAGTTTGCTATAACATCGGTTTATCACTTCTTCTTTGTTCCGTTGACTATAGGCTTGGGGCTTTTTATCGCTATATGGGAAACTTTGGCTTATAAAAGCGGAAATTCGGAAGATGATAGAATTGTAAGGTTTTGGGGCAGGCTGTTTTTGCTGAATTTCGCTGTTGGCGTGGTGACAGGCATTGTGCAAGAATTTCAGTTTGGGATGAATTGGTCGGAATACAGCCGCTTTGTGGGCGATGTTTTTGGCGCACCCCTTGCGATAGAAGCCCTGCTCGCTTTCTTTATGGAAAGCACATTTTTGGGGCTTTGGATTTTTGGACGAAGCGTCCTGCCAAGAGGCGTTCACCTCACCTGTATATGGCTTGTCTTCGTGGCCTCCTGCATATCCGCAGTTTGGATTCTAATCGCAAATAGCTTTATGCAACATCCAGTTGGCTACGAGCTGAACAATGGACGCGCAGAGATGACCGACTTTTTTGCCCTTATAGCAAATCCCTATTTTTTGCACCAGATTCCGCACGTGATAGCCGCTAGTATATGCACAGCGGCATTCTTTGTTCTGGGAATCTCCGCTTGGAAAATGCTTCAAAACACAGAGGACGCATTTTTGTTTGAGAGAACTTTTAAATACGCTCTATTCATGGGATTTATAGGACTTATAGCCGTTCTTTTGAGTGGGCATTTGCAAGGGCAATCCATTGCAAAACTGCAACCTATGAAATTGGCCGCTATGGAAAACTTGAAAAAAACATCCGACCCTGCGCCCCTTTCCATTATGCCTGGGCTTGAAATCCCAGCCATGCTCAGTTTTATGGTTTATAATAGACCGCGTGGCGAAGTTCAAGGGCTGGAAGATTTGCAAAACGCTTTTGAATACCGTTATGGAGAGGGCAATTACGCTCCGCCGGTGTGGGTTTCTTACATTTCGTTCCGCGTGATGGTAGGCGTTTCGTTTATTATGTTTTTCTTTGTTCTTTACGGCATATCCTGGCATTTGTTTATGAAAAAGAACATACATAGAAAAATAATGTTTTTGATGCTCTTGGGAATTTCACTTCCATACATAGCCAATTCAGCAGGGTGGATATTGGCGGAAATGGGGCGCCAGCCTTGGATAGTTTACGGCTTGATGCCAACGGACAAAGCCATATCCGTAGGTACTTCCAGCAGCAGTATAATTTTTTCCATAACTGCTTTCACCGCCATTTATGGAACTTTGGCAGCCATAACATTTATATTGATGCGGCGCGAGGTTCTTCGCGGTTGCAAAAGCAAAAAACCTACCAGAAAAACTGCTGCCGTAAAGGTATAGGGGGACTGTTTTATGAGTTTGGAAATTGTGTGGTTTGCGCTAATTGCGGTTCTATGGGCTGGTTTCCTCTTTTTGGAAGGCTTTGATTTTGGCGTTGGCATTTTGCAATTCTTTCTTGGGAAAAACGAACGTGAACGGGGAACCTATATAACTTCCATCAGCCCGCATTGGGATGGGAATGAGGTTTGGCTTTTAACAGCAGGCGGAGCGATGTTTGCCGCGTTTCCATTCTGGTATGCGACATTTTTCAGCGCACTTTATTTGCCTCTTGTGATTTTGCTTTTGGCTTTGATAACCCGTGGGGTATGCTTTGAAATTAGGCACAGATCTAACATTGAAAAACCTCGTTTTATATGCGATACAGCTCTTATGGTCAGCAGCTCACTAGCATCCTTGCTCATAAACGTTGCTTTGATGAATTTGGCAATAGGCATTCCTATAGATATTGGCGGGAATTTCACCGGGACTTTTTTTGATTTGGTTAAACCCCTTGCCTTGTTTGGCGGTATTCTTGGTCTCTCTTTATTTTTAACAAACGGGGCTTTGTTTTTAACCTTGAAAATCGAGGGCGAATTGCAGACAAGAGCATATAATTTCTCTAGATATTCAGTTATTGTCAGCGCGTTTTTATTTGCGGTGGCAGCTGTATTATTGTATAAATATAGCGTTATTTGCATAGCTTCCTTTGTTTTGATTTCGTCATCGGCGGTGTTGGTGTTTAAGCAACATCTAAAAACCGCTTTTATCTGCGTTGCGCTCTGCTCCGCCTGCTCCGTTGCCGCTCTGTTCCATGCCATATTCCCATACGTGCTCGTCTCTTCCATAGCCGAAAATAGCTTAACCGTATGGGGTGCCGCTTCTTCTGCATATACATTGAAAATTATGAGCATTGTCGCAGCTATTTTTGTCCCTATAATTCTAGTATATCAAATTTGGAGTTACTATATTTTTCGCAAACGAATCAGCCCAAGAAATGTAAATCTAGAGGTGTAGCGTAAAATTGTGCAGCCAGATATCAGAAAAATAACTCAAAGCCTTATAAGCCTGCCAACACTCCCAACCGTTGCGGCGCAACTCTTTGAATTGGTAGATGACGAAAAATATCAAAGAGAGGCTTTGGAGCAGATAATTTCCGGAGACCCGGTTTTAACAGCACGTCTATTGAAAATGATAAATACCAAAGGCGAATCTGTCACTGGCATTCACAGCGCAATAAGCAAACTGGGCTTTGAGCAAGCAAAGGATATAAGCATGGAAGCATCCATGTCCAGGGTTTTTGAGCTTAAAAATTCCAAAGTGGATTTGCAAAAATTCTGGGACCATTGCAGCGCGGTTGGCATTGTGGCACGCATCATAGCCCAGGAATACGAACCTAATTTGGCAGCCGATGCTTTTACGGCGGGACTTGTGCACGATATTGGGAAAAATGTTCTGTTGCAATATATGGCCAGCGAATTTGAACGGGCAATAGCCCTGAGCAAAAACCGCCCTTGCGAATTGCACTTGGCAGAAAAGGAACTTATGGGATTAGACCACGGGCAAATAGGGGCGTTGCTCGCGGAAAATTGGCAGCTTCCACGTTCCATAAGCGAAGTTATACAATATCACCACGATTTGTCCAGAGCGGAGATTAACAAGCCCTTGGTTGCCCTTGTGAGCTTTGCGGATATTTTATGCAGAATTTTGAATGCCGGCGATGGCGGCAATTACGCACCCCCTGTATTTAACCCAGAGCTTGCACAGGTACTCGGCAAATGGCGCATAAATTTGGAATTGAACGCTTTGCAACCCCTTATGCTTTTATGCATAGACGAGTTGAATAAGAGAAACTTAACCCAATATGGATAGGAGAAAGTTATATGAGCAATATGGTAGATTGTCCAAACCAAGAGATTAACAAAAAGCGGTGCCCTTGCCAGAGCAAGGACTGCGAGCGCAACGGCTTTTGTTGCGAATGTGTTGCATACCACAGAAAATCCGGCAATTTGCCGATTTGTCTGCGTGGAATGGGCAAATAGCCGTTTACACCTTGAACTTGCTCATCACATCTCGCAGCTGCTCCGCCATTTTTAGCAAATTTTGCGCAGCGCTGCTCACATGGCTAGCCCCTTCGCTGGATACGCGAGCCGCTTCCCTCATGCTGTAAACATTTTGGCTCACATTGGTTGCGCCAACTGCCGCCTCGCTCGCATTGCGGGCAATATCGCGGCTGCCTTTGGCTACCTCGCCTATAGCGCCAGCCACGCGCTTTGCGCCTGAGCTTGATTGAGCTACATTGCTAGCTATCTCGTTGCTCGCCTTTGTCTGCTGCCCAACGTGCCCGGCTATGGCTTCAATAGACTGGTTAATCTTGGCTATTATATCAGAGACATCCTTTATAACATCTACCGCATTATTCGTTTCGTCTTGAATGCTGTCTATTCTCTGGGCTATGTCATCTGCGCTGGTGGCACTCTGGTTCGCAAGATCTTTGATTTCACCTGCAACAACAGCAAAGCCTTTGCCGGCTTCGCCTGCGCTTGCCGCTTCTATGGTTGCGTTAAGAGCAAGCAAATTGGTTTTATCTGCAATTTTCTTAATCACATCGGTGACCTGCCCTATCTCTTTGGCGGCTACGCCAAGCCTGTTCATAGTGGAAGTTGCCTCGCCGGATTTAGCAGTTGCATCTCCAGCCACCTTACGCGCATCATTGGCGTTGTTGGATATCTCGCTTATGCTCGCGCTCATCTCCTCTATAGCCGCAGCCATTGTGTTCATATTCATGGACATCTGTTCCGCCGAACTTGCCACATCGTTGGCGTTGACGCTCGCCTGCTCGGCACCGCCTGCCATAGCATTGATGTTCACGGACATCTCTTCGGCGGTGCTAGCCACAGTGGAGGCCGTGTTCACGGTCTCTTCCGATGAAGCGGAAAGGTCATTGGAAATCATGGAAAGGTCATTGGACGAAGTAGCCAGATGCTCCACAATTATTTTGGTATCGCTGATAGGTTTTCGCAGCACTTCCATGAGTTTGTTGAAATAGTGAGCTAAATCACCCACCTCATCCTTGGATTGCACTTTGATGATCTGAGTCAAATCGCCTTCGCCCTCGGAAATATCTTTTATGGTATTGGTCACTTTTACAATAGGCCTGCTGATGGAGTTGGACATGAGCACCGCTACTATGATTGCCAATACAAGTATAGCTATGCTTATATAAATTGCAACTTCTATCATCTTATACACCGGGGCCATGACGGTTTTGGTTGAAATCGCCACCGGGAAGCTCCAAGGAGTGGTGGATTCGCCAATTCTAATCGGGGAAAAGAAAAATGTCATATTTGAGCCTACTGCCGGAACAAACATAACAAAGGAATATGGCCTCCCTTCTTTGAGAGCTTTCATATAATCATCAAGGTATGGCCCAAGCATATCCTTTTCCGTTTCCTGTACTTTGTTACCTATGCGGCTGGGGTCAAAATGAGCCGTCACAGTGCCATTGTTGCTGAACACTGCGGTGAGGGCGTCTGGGTATGGTTTGTTGGATTGGGAAATTTCCTGAATGCTCGTAAGGGTAAAATCAACGCCAACAACGCCTATAACAGTTCCTTTAGCCGAGCGTATGGGCGTGGCAATTGTGGTAACCATAACATCTTTTCCATCTATCTTGTAAGGATATGGGTCCAAAAGGGTAGTTTTCCCGGAATTTTTTGCCAATAAGTAATAATCACCATCTCCGGGTTTGTCATAATCCACCAGAGTTTCCACTTTTATGCCCGATGAAGTTCTAACCCAATAAGGAGCAAAACGCCCGTTATGCTCGGTTCCGGGAACACCTATATATTGCGAATCATCGCCTTCCAAAGTATTGGGTTCAAAGTTGCACCAAGCACCCAAAAGTTCTTTGTTTTCTTTCACCAAAGATTTAAGCGCGGAATTGAAAAAACGCCTGCGCCCGGCAGGGGGCAAATCTTCATAATCTTCCATTATCTGCGCTACGGCTTGCACGGTATACCAATGAGGTTCTAGATGATTCACTATATTCGCAGCCGATGCTTCGGAAGCATTTTTAGCGAAACGCATCGATAGCTCTTCTAAGTTATCCCATGCCTCCCGCAGTATAACCGAGCCTACTATGCCAGCGCAAAGCAAACTCGAAATTACCATTATCAGAGTAAATTTAACTCTTAAACTCAACCTCATTTTTCAATCCTCTAGTATGTTGTGTCGCTATAATATACACAAATTGTAATGAAATTTCAAGGAAATTATATAAAATTAGCAAGATTTATCTGCTAACCGTGCTAAATTCAAGCTCTGGATAATTTTTTACAGCCAAATTCAGGCGGTATTCGTTGGGGAACAAACAAACCAAATTCCCATTCTTGTCGTGCATGCAGTCGCCTCTATATTCCTTGGAAAAATCCTCTTGCTGCTTGCTGTCCCCGGCAATCCATCTTGCGCAAAATACTGGAATTTTATCCAATTGCACCTCTGCCCCATACTCGTTTTCCAAGCGATGCTTTAGAACATCAAATTGCAATTCGCCCACAACGCCTATAATAGGGAGCGCTGACGTGAGCGAAGTGTATAATTGCGTTGCGCCTTCTTCGGAAAGCTGAGAAAGCCCTTTGCCCATCTGCTTGCTCTTCAGCGGATTCAAGAGGGTTACCCTTGCGAAAAATTCCGGCGCAAAATCCGGTATTCCAGAGAATTTAAATTTATCGCCATCGGTCAAAGTGTCGCCTATGTTGAAAATTCCAGGGTCGTTTATGCCAACAATATCGCCTGCGTAGGCTTTATCTATAACTTCTTTGTCCTGAGCCAAAAAGCTGGTAGGGGCGGCTAGGCGAATTTCGCGTCCCGTGCGGCAATGCAGAACCTTGTTTCCCCTTTCAAAAGAACCGGAACATATACGCAAAAAAGCAGTACGGTCTCTGTGTTTGGGGTCCATGTTCGCCTGAATTTTGAAAATAAACGCGCTGAACTTATCCTCCTCCGGCTGCACCAAGCGAATATCGGATTCCCTGGGCATGGGCGGCGGGGCAATGCTCGCAAACGTATTCAAAAGCTGCCTAACGCCAAAATTATTGACCGCACTCCCAAAAAACACAGGGCATTGCTTGCCCGCCAAATATTTTTCCTTATCAAAGGGTTCCATAGCCTGTGTTGCAACATCGTAGCGGTTTTTAAATTCCTTCACATACTCTTCGCCGCAAAGCTCTGTCAATTTAGGGTCATCTGCGCCGCTCATCTGCAAAATTTCCTGCTTCCCGTCTTCTTTGCTGAATGTGTGAAAAGTGTTGTCCGCTATGCTGTAAACGCCTTTGAACAGTTTCCCATAGCCTATGGGCAGGGTAAAAGGGCAGGTTTGAATCTGCAAGATGTTTTCAATTTCGTCAAGGAGTTCCAGCACATCGCGTCCGTCCAAATCCATCTTGTTTATGAAGGTGATTATAGGCGTGTGGCGCATTCTGCACACTTCCATCAACTTTATGGTCTGTTTCTCAACGCCGTTCACCGAATCTATCAGAACCAAAGCGGCATCTACGGCGGTCAACGCTCGGTAGGTGTCTTCGCAAAAATCTTGATGGCCTGGCGTATCCACCAAATTGAAATAGCAGCCTTCAAACGGGAAATTCAAAACCGATGAGCTTACGGAAATTCCCCTTTGCTGTTCAATCTTCATCCAGTCGCTAACCGTATAGCTTCTGTTGGCCTTTGCCCTAACGTGCCCCGCCTCCCTTATAACCTTGCCGTACCACAAAAATTTCTCCGTAAGCGTGGTCTTGCCGGCATCAGGGTGCGAAACAATGGCGAAAGTACGCCGCCGCTGTATTTCGGAAGGTAGGGACATGGAGCAGTAATGTAGTAATATTGTATCTGATAAGTATATTCTGTGTAAAAAATTGTATTTTTTCAAAAAGTAGCGTTTTTTTCCAAAATTCTTTTTTATATTCTGCACAAATCATGCGGGCGTCCACCCTAGAGAAGATTATTTTCTTAGTTTTTGATTGCGCAGCGAGCTATCTGTGCTTTGCATTGTTTTTTCCAAAATACATGAAATTTGCAGCCCCTGTGACTCTTGCCTGGTTTTTAGTGTTCTTTGTTGTGGGGTTTTTCCACCGCTGGCTTTTGGATTCCAGAACCGCGCTTGTTCTGCACATCTTTAAATTGGTAAGCATAATATACTGCTTTGCCATAGCCACTCTATTCGGTTATTTTCTCTTGCCCTTCATAACCAGATACGATACTGTGCTAAACACAAAAAAATTCTTAGCCGAAGCCATACGTACAACAAGCTACTTTTTCTCAATTTGGTTCTCGGTGAGCGTTTTCAGGCTTTTAATCTGCCAAATTCTGAGGATTTTTTTAAAAAAAGGATGGGGCGCAGACAACATTCTTCTGCTGGGTTGCACAGACGAGGCGCGGGAATACCTGCATTTGTTCAAAAGCAATCCGCAATTCGGCAAAAAAGTCATTGGCATTGTTGAAGAGGATTGCGGGTCTATGAAGGATTTTGAGGGCTTGCCAATTTTGGGAACATACTCCGATTTGCCAAACCTAATCAAAAAAAACAATGTTCAAGCAATAATCATCGCCAATCACAGCAATTCAGAAAAAAAAATAAACGATATTTTATACTGGGTAGCTCATCTATCCGTACGGGTTTATTTGGCGCAGAGCTTGTGGGAATGCGCAAAGAGTTTTAAAACATCAAACAAGTATATGTCCATTTACACCGACAAGTTGCAGGAGCTTTTTGTGCAAAATATGCTCCCTTGGCAAGCTAGCATAAAAAGAATTATGGACGTAGTTATAGCGGGATTTTTGCTCGTGGCTGCATCGCCCTTGATTTTGATAACCGCAATTGCAATTAAGCTAGACTCCAAAGGCCCTATTCTTTACAAACAGCAGAGAATAGGCTTACATTCAAGGCCATTTACCATCTATAAATTCCGCTCCATGAGAATGGACTCCGAGAAAAACGGCCCCCAGTGGACAAAAAAAAATGACGACCGCGTTACGAAAATCGGCAGGATAATCCGCAAATTCCGCATAGATGAAATTCCGCAATTTTTTTGTATTTTGAAGGGCGATATGAGTATGGTAGGCCCGCGCCCTGAGCGTCTTGTGTTCATAGAAGAACTGCGCAAATCAATTCCTTTTTACGCCAGCCGCTTAAAGATGAAGCCGGGTTTAACGGGCTGGGCACAGGTTTGCCACCACTACGACAACAACATAGAAGATGTAAAAATAAAACTCGGCTATGACATATATTATATGTCCAACGCTTCTATCCTTTTGGATATTCAAATTTTAATCAGAACCGTCTATGTTGTTTTAACTGGCAAGGGAGCGCAGTAAAGATAAAAACTCCAGTTTCCAAATTTTGTATATTAACAAACATGGCGACAAAAGCAAAAAAAACGCAGGCCGAGATAAAGCCTATGCTAGAGACTGCCTTTGAAAGAATGGGTATGAAAAAAAGAACAGAAGAACTTTGGGACATACTAGACGAAATAAAGTTTGAAAAAGAATTGGAATTAAGCGAAACCGAAGCTGGACAAGGCAGGGTAAGACCTTTAGGAGATGCTCTAAAAGACATAAGAAGGAGAGTCCTGAATGAAGCTGCTTCTAGTTAGTGCGAGATGTGAAAAGCAAATTGAAAGTGCAGCCAGATACATAGCGAAAAATTCAGTAACACAAGCTGAAATATTTTTTAACACATTTGATAAAATTAAAGGCATTATAGAATCAATGCCTGGAATAGGAACTAAGCATATAAACGGAATGAGAAAAATACAACTTGGAAAGTTTAAATATATGATATACTATCGAGAAAAAAAGAAAAACATAATCGTCCTAGGTATAAGACATACAAGCAGAGGGGGAACATTTGGATACTAACGGCGTAGCTTTTGGAACAAGCGGGGCTAGGGGGCTTGTGAGCGATATGACAAACGAAGTTTGCTACGCATACACCTTTGGCTTTTTAAAACATACATTAAAAAACAGCAGCGCAAAAAAAATGGTTGCACTTGGCGGGGATTTGCGCCCAAGTACTCCACGCATAATAGCGGCTTGCATGGCAGCGGCAAAAGATTTGGGCTTTGAGTGCGACTATCAGGGATTTTTGCCAAGCCCAGCACTCGCGCTCTACAGCATAGAAAAAGGAATCCCCAGCATAATGGTAACCGGAAGCCACATACCAGAAGACAGAAACGGCATAAAATTCTGCGATTATTACGGCGAAATAACAAAAAACGATGAACAGGGTATCCGCGAACAAATGGCGGAAATTCCCGATGTCGTAGGAGCAGCCCTACGTGGCTGCCCCTATGATATCGGGAATTTACCAAACCCAAACAACGCCGCGTTGAAAATTTACAAGGAATATATTTTAACCCTATTCCCAAAAAATTCCCTATCGGGCGTAAACATAGCCTTTTACCAGCACTCTGCCGTTGGCAGAGACATCGCGATGGAAATTTTAACCGCGCTCGGAGCGCAAGTTAAAGCCATTGGCCGTAGCGAAAAATTTATCCCAGTGGACACCGAAGCCATACGCAAAGAAGACGTAGCCCTTGCAAAACAAATTTGTGCGAGCGGCGAATTTTTTTGCATGGCAAGCACAGACGGCGATTCCGACAGGCCGCTCCTGTCCGATGAAAACGGGGTTTGGCTCAAAGGAGACTCGCTTGGGATTTTGGCGGCAAAAGCACTTGGGATTGAGGCAGTGGCTATTCCAGTTAGCTGCAATACCGCCGCTGAAAAGGGCGGTTTTTTCAAGGAAGTTTTGAGAACGAGAATTGGAAGCCCTTTTGTTATTGAGGGGATAAAAAAATTGCAGGGCAAATATAAAAGCGTTGCTGGCTTTGAAGCGAACGGCGGTTTTTTAACCGAAGGCTTAACCACAAGAGATGCGCTTACACCCATTATCGCAACCATTATAGAGAGCAAAAAACAGGGGTTGAAAATATCGGAACTCTTGGCAAAATTGCCCGCGAGGTATGCCTCTAGCGGTTTGACCAGAGGGTTTTCTGTGGACGCCACTGACGGTTACAGAATAGAATTTGAGAACGGAGACATCATTCATCTGCGCAAAAGCGGGAACGCTCCTGAATTTCGCTGCTATACGGAGAGCAAAACCCCTGAACACGCGGAACTTTTGAGCGATAAGTGCATAAAGGCTTTTGAGCTTTGGAAAATTATGGGTTCAAAGCTATACGACGAATTAAAGGAACTCACAAAAAAAGAGATAAAACATCTGGAAGAAAACATCAAGCCGATGAATTTTGAAATGCTGCGAGATAATCCCAGATACAAGGAATTTGAAAAAACAGGCAAGGAACTTTTGGAGCGTGGAAAGGTCGCGGCGTTTTTGATAGCTGGCGGGCAGGGTTCTAGGCTTGGTTTTGACGGGCCAAAGGGAGTGTTTAGGTTGGAAGAGCTTGGCAAATCCATTTTTCAAATACACGCGGATAATATGTTAAAGCTGGGAAAAAATATCCCCTGGGTTATAATGACAAGCCCGCTGAACAAAAAAGAAACCATAGACCATTTTGAGCAGAATAATTATTTTGGCTTGGACAAATCTCTGATTAAATTCATAGAACAGGGCACTATTTATGCTATGAACCAAAACAGAGAACTCATCTTTGAAAACAATGGCGATTTATTTTTGGCTCCAGACGGCAATGGCGGCTGCTTTCACGCGCTTTCTAAGAGCGGAGCGTTGAAATGGCTTGAAGAACGGGGCGCAGAAGTTGTTTTTCTATACGGGGTTGATAACATTTTGGCAAAGCCCTGCGACCCGCCTTTTATAGGGGCGTTTTTAGACTCAAAAATGGCGGCGGCCTCCAAGGTTGTGAAAAAGAAATACCCCGAAGAAAAGATGGGTGTGTTTGCGTTCAAAAACGGGTTGCCCGGCGTTATTGAGTATAGCGAAATATCGCCCGAACTGGCAAAAAAATTAGATGGCGGCAACATTCTCGCGCATCTATTCACAATTGAGTCTCTGGAAAGGCTAGAAAAAGAACCCTTGCCGTGGCATTTGACGGTTAAGCGTGTTTGCGGCGTAGAAAAAGCGTTTAAGTTTGAGCAACTCTTATTTGACGCTTTCCCAGAGCTGGGAACAATGTACTTAACAGGCGTTTTGCGCGAAGAGGAATTCGCTCCCATAAAAAACGCCACCGGCGAAGATTCACCGGAGAGCGCAGTTAAGATGTTTAAGGCTTAAAAGCATCTCCAACGCTTCTCTTGTTTCTAAAACGTCGTGCACGCGCAGAATTTTTACGCCTTTTTGAATGGCTACCATGCCGGAAATTATGCTTGGGATTAGGCGGTTGCTGTTTTCCAAGCCTTTGATTTTTGCTATATAGCTTTTTCTGCTCACGCCGAGCAGCACAGGGAATTTTGTTTGGCAAAGTTCGTCTATATTTGCTATCAATGCGAGATTTTCTTCCTGAGTTTTGCCAAAGCCTATGCCAGGGTCTATGAATATATTTTTTATTTTTCCCTCAAGCAATGCCGCTCGTTTCAGCAGATAATTTTTTACATCTTTAACCGAAGATGTGCCGCCCGCGTATTTCAAAATGTGCTGCAAAACGGCATCTGCTTTTGTGTCTGTTATGGTTTTGAGCATTTCGGGGTCGTGTTCCATCGCGGAGATATCGTTTATTATATTTGCCCCAGCTTTCACCGCTCTCAAAGCGACATTCGCTTTTGTTGTGTCTATGGATATCTGGAAATTTTTTCTGTTCTGCTCTTTTGCGAGCATTTCTATAACGGGAATGGTTCTGGAAATCTCTTCCTCTTCCGAAACAGGTTCGTAGCCCGGTCTTGTGCTTTCACCGCCGATGTCTAAAATATTCGCGCCGTCATTCAACAATTTCAATCCATATTCAAAAGCATTTTTTGGCTCGCAATGCTTGCCCCCGTCAAAAAAACTATCCGGCGTGCAATTTATTATGCCCATTATCTGCGGAAAGCTCATTGCTCCTCAAACTCCGTTCCCCTGCTCGTGTGCCAAATGCCAACTACTTCTATGTTTGCTTCCTTTTCTCTATAATAAATGTTATATCTACGGAACTTGCCCAAGTTCATTTTTCTCATTCCTTTCTTGTATGGTGTGCCTAAACTTGGCATTACTTCCAACAGCCTAACAATTTTCAAAAATTCACTTCTTAACAATGCTGCCTGTGTTGGTGCGTAGTTGTCTTCAAGGTATTTTACAGCCTGATCCATCTGTTCCTTGCAAATTGTGGCTATTATAGCAGGTTTTTTCTCCCTAACTTCTATAAAATCCATTTGCTACCTTTTCATTCATTTGCTTTTCAAATTCCTGCAACGTAAGAGTTTCCCCTTTTTCTACTTGCTCTATCCCTTTCTGCAACTGCCTGTCTAGCTCTATCTCGTCTAGCACACTAGGGGCAAAATTGCCAAGCCCCAAAACATTCAAGGCATTCGCTATTTCTGTCTCATTCGCCAAAACTGCCGTTTCCGTTGCCATATATTTACCTCTCATTGGATAATGTAGAAAATTGTCTGAACCCCGATTGGCCAGGATTTTAGGATTAAAGGCGGTTGGGTACTTGTGCGAGGGTGAATTTTTATTTTCTATATTCCCCCTATGTCTGATATTGTTGTAACAGGAACTTTTACAGATGATTCCTTTGCTATGGACGTAGCTCAGTTTTTGGGCGTGCGTGGTGATATTTCTGATGAAGTGTCGCTTAAAGTTTATGCAAACGGTGAATTTTGCCCTCGCTATATCTCCGATATTGAAGATATGGAAAGAGTGGGTTGCCATTTGGAAGGCAAGGTTGTAATTATATGCTCGGTTTCTCTTTCCACAAGGAGCAGAAACGACTGTGCTATGCGAAATATGATTTTGGCAAGAGCCGCAAAAGACAACGGCGCAAAGAGGGTGGTTTTAATAGAGCCGGATTTGTTTTACTCCGCCCAAGACAGGGGTGCTTACCGATTTAGCGTTATTGAAAAAGACAGAGAAATCACCGATTTAAAAAAATTTGACGGGCAGGCATTCACCTCCCTGCTATATGCAAAACTCTTAAAAGAAGCCGGCGTGGACACAGTAATCACCGTTCACAACCATTCTTTAAAAGTGGAATGTCTGTTCAGGGATATTTTTGAAGGCAACTTCCACAACCTTGTTCCCGCGGAAATTTATGCGCATTACATAAAAACCTCGGACTTTGTGCAAACAGGGAAAGATGGCGACAATTTGATAATAGTTTCTCCAGACAAAGGTTCCGCTTCTTTTGGGAAAAGGGTATGCGACACCTTGGATCTGCCTGAGTGCAAACGTATAATCTTGGATAAAAAGCGTACAGGCGAGCGTGAAGTGAGCATGGCGTTGAACCCGGCAAGCGAAGTTGATATAAGCTACTTAACGGGCAAAGACGTTATAATTTTAGACGATATGGTTCGCACAGGTTCTACCATTGTTCAATGCTGCGAATATTTGAAAAAAAGCGCAAACCCACGCAGGGTTTGCTTTGGGGTTACGCATTTTTACTCAAGCCACGAAGCGAGGGAAAAACTCAACAGCCCATTCATAGACGAGATAATGACAACCAACACCCTGCCCGATATTTTAAACCGCGATTGCCAGGGACGCTTGCGCCGCAAAATTGTTGTGTTGAAGCTAGGCCAGTGGATTGCCCGTTATGTTCTGCGTATGTTCGATATGGATTACAGCTATTTGAGCAAGCAGTTTTATATGGTGGATATGTCGTCCAAAAATCCGCGTTGGCCGCCGCCGAGTTTTTTGAAATAAAATATTTTTTATTCAGCAACTTTTTTTGCGTCATCTTTTTTTATCAAGTCTTGACGTTTGTCTCGCTGATTTTTTCCGCGGCAAATTGCGATTTCCAATTTTGCTTTGCGTTTTTTGAAATAGAGTTTTAAAGGAATTATTGTAAGCCCTTTTACCTCAACAGCTTTTTGCATTTTTTCAATTTCGTGTTTGTGCACAAGAAGTTTTCTTCGCCGCGCTGGAATGTGATTGAATTGATTTGCTTGCAAGTATTCGTTTATGTGCGCCCCTACCAACCAAAGCTCGTTTTTTTCAGAAATATCCACCCAAGATTCGCTTAGGCTTATAAGCCCAGCTCTTATGGATTTCACTTCCGAGCCTACAAGCATAATTCCCGCTTCAAAACAATCCAGAACCTCGTATTGGTGAGAGGCCTTGCGGTTGTGTATAGCGGAGAATTTTTGTTCTTTTTGCATTGCCGCCATAAGATAGAAAAAGCAATTCAGTTTGCTAATTTTGTATATTTTAAACCCTACACAATATGACAAAGGAGTTTGTTATGCCAGCCATCCACCTGACAGAAGACGCTTTCAAAAAAGTAATTAAATCAAATCAACCAGTGATGGTGGATTTTTGGGCACCGTGGTGCGGACCTTGCAAAGCCTTGGGACCTACTGTGGATAAATTGAGCGACCTGTACAAAGATAAAGCAGTTGTAGCTAAAATAAACATAGACGAAGTTCCGAGCCTTGCTGCGGAGCTAGATGTAAGTTCAATCCCCACTGTTAAGTTTTTTAAAAACGGCAGCGAAATAGAGAGCTTTACCGGGGCTTACCCTCAAAGCAAGTACCAGCAGGTTTTAGATGCAAACGTCTGATAAGCTGGAAGAGCTATTTCGCTTGCAAGAAACTTTGAACGACTTTGTTTTTTCAAAGCAGGACTTGCGTGACAAAAATGGCAAGGTTCTTACGATGGCGGCTCTACGTTCCCAGGCTCAAAGAGAAGAACCTCTTGGCCCAAACACCGAGGTGAACCAATGGCTTCGCAAATACTTAGAGGCTTTGACCGATGAATCCAGAGAACTTGGGGAAGAGTTGCTTTGGAAATGGTGGAGCAAAGACAAACTGGATATGCAGAACATAAGGATAGAGATAGTTGACCAACTGCACTTTTGGCTATCCCTTGCGATAACCGCGGGCATGGACGCAGAGAAGGTATTTGATATATATATGCAAAAGAATAAAGTTAATATAGAACGCCAAAATTCAAGCTACAGCAAAGAGAATAAAAATGAAGCGGACAATAGAGGAATTAATTAATGCCATTATTATGCTTATTGGTATTTTTTTTAATCAGTTGCTCCAAATCCGATGCCCCTAAGGGGGGGGCGGGGCGGGGTGGCGCGCAAACGGTTAGCGTAGAAGCAATTATCGCGCAGCCAGAGCAGTTGAAAAATTCTGTGCGCGGTGTTGGGATTTTAGTGCCCTCAAACGAAGTGGAAATTCAGGCGGAAATAGCTGGCAAGGTTGAAAGGGTTTATTTTAGAGACGGGCAGAGCGTTAGGGCTGGCACATCATTGGTGAAAATTGAAGATGATAATTTAAGAGCGGTGATGTACAGAGCCGATGCAAAACTGGTGCTTGCCAGGAGCAGTGCGGAACGAAAAAAAAAACAATATAACGCAGGTGCAATATCCGCTCAGGAGTGGGAAAATACCCAAGCGGATTTGCAAATAGCCGAAGCCGATTCCATAGATGCCGCTGCCAACCTGCGAAAGACTATGATTTCTGCTCCATTTGAGGGAAGGCTTGGCATAGGCAAAATAAGTCGCGGAAAAAGGCTCGCCGTAGGCGACCAAATAGTGAAAATAGTTCAAAAATTTCCACTAAAGGTGGATTTTTCCGTTGCGGACAAATATGCATCTACTATGAAAGTGGGTATGGACGTGGAATTTATCCGCAATACCGAAAATTACAAAGCGGTAATTGACGCTTTGGAAAGTTCCTTAGACGGCTCAACCAGAACATTGCTGGCAAGGGCAATAATAAACGGGCAACCGGAAGAGCTTGTCCCCGGCGCGCCTCTTGAATTTATGCTGAGTTTGCCGCCCAGAATGTCCATCACCGTCCCGCCGGAAGCAATTGGAAGCGATGCTTTTGGCAGCAATTTATATCTGTACAAAGGCGGAAAGGCTCAGTTAGCCCGCATAGAAATTGGAACTCGTTTTATAGACAAAGTAGAAGTTTTAGACGGCGTGTTTATAGGCGATACCGTTTTATGCGTAGGAGCATCTCCTGTGAGAAACGGCGGCAACGTGGAAATTAGCAGAATTAGAAGATAGTTTATATGAGTATTTATGATTTAAGAAAAGCACAAGTACGATTTGAAAATAAAATAGAAGATTTTTCAAAGTCTAGGAAAACGTTATATAAGATTCGCTCGGATTTTGTAAAATATTTTAATCCAGAAAAGAAGAATTTTAGAAAAACTCCGACAAATTATGAAGTAATAGTAAATACAGAATTAGTGAAGAATAAGTCTTAAATAGAAATATCGAAAATCTGTTTTAAGCTGTAATCTATTTGTGAAATAAGATGTTTTGGAAGCATAGAAACAAAATCCATTAGATATGTCTTGTCCAAAGTTATAATTTGAGAAATATTTATTACAGAAGATTTCTCTAGTTTGGAAATATTTTTTTCTAATAAGATATTGAATGGGGCATTTGCCAAATGCAAATTAGATGTTATTACTGCACAGATAACGGTATTTATTTCACTCCTATTGAAAACATCATTCTGAACTATTAAAACTGGTCGCTTTTTAGCTGGTTCAGAGCCTCTAGGATTAGGTAAGTTAGCCCACCAAATTTCGCCTTTTATCAATTTTACCAGTCCTCGCTTACAGTTGAACTTTGGGCAAATTCAAAATCTTTTTCCAATTTGGAATTTATTTCGGGATAAATTTTATTTAAGGAGGTTAGAATATTGTCATCTTTGTGATTTTGAATGAATTCTTTTATTGCAATAATGTAAATAGTTTCAACGGGAACTTCACGACGTTTTGCAATTTGCTCAACATCTTTTGAAATATCTGTTTCAATAAATAGGGATGTTTCCATATTGAAAATATAGGAAATTTATTTTATAAGTTTCCCCTATGCGACTAGACAAATACCTCCAATCAAAATACCCCGAATACTCCCGCACGGATTTGCAGAAAATCATTGCGGAGGGCAAGGTTTTGCTGAATGGGAAAGAGCTGTCTAAAAATTTTCAGGTTGATGAGAATGCAGAATTGGAAATTTTGCAAATGCCTGTGAAAGAGGAAAGTTTTTTGGAACCGGAGAACATTCCCTTAAACATAGTTTTTGAAGATGAGCATTTGGCGGTGCTAAATAAACCGCGAAATATGGTTATGCACCCAGGGAACGGCATAAGCAAAGGAACCCTTGCCGCCGCATTGCTTTGGCATTTCAAAAATCTTTCGCAGCTCAACGGGCCGCTGCGCCCCGGTATTCTGCACAGGCTGGACAAAGACACCCCTGGGCTTTTGGTAGTTGCAAAAACGGACTTGGCTCATAAGGAGCTAACGTGCCAACTTGCGGAGCGAGTTTTGGAGCGGACATACCGAGCCGTCATCTGGGGAGTTTTGCGAGATAGGGAAGGCAAAATTGATGTGCCCATAGAGCGCGACCCAAAAAACCGCCTGAAAATGTCTGTGCAGGCAAACGGCAAAGCCGCCATCACCTTTTACAAAACCGAGGAAACTTTTGGCATAGCCTCCCTTGCGGAATTTCAACTGGACACAGGCAGAACGCATCAGATAAGAGTTCATCTCCGCTACCTTGGGAACCCCGTTGTGGGCGACCAGCTTTATGACGGCAGGGAGGAGAGTGCAAAAAGAATAGACCCTATTTACAGAGACTTGGCAGAAAAACTTTTGGAAATTGCCCCTGCGCAACTTTTGCAATCTTATAAAATAAAATTCAAGCACCCAAAAACAAAAAAGATTATGAAATTTGAAATTCCACCGGACGAATCGCTAAGCAAAGCCTTGCAACTTTTGCAAAAAGAACGCGAAAAAAATAGCTCGGCAATGCAGTTGTTTGAATCCCCGCAAATATACGCTAATCCAGAGGATATTGAACAGCCACGCGAAGAAATAGAAGAAGAACCGATTAAAGACCGCCCCACACGTGCGGAGCGTTATGCTGCAACAAAGATAAAACGCGCTTTAAAAAAAGAGCGCGAACTTCTACGGAGGGCTTCAAATGTCTAATATGCTGGACCGCCGTCCTATGCTTTACCCTATTATAGGTTTTTTGATTTTAATAACGCTGGGAACAATTCTGCTGCTGCTGCCATTCAGTTCAAAGAGCGGGCTTTCCTTTGTGAACGCGCTTTTTATGGCAACTTCCGCCTCTTGCGTAAATGGGCTTGCTGTTATTTCCGCAGGGCAAGAGCTAACTCGCACTGGGCAAGGCGTGCTGATGATTTTGATGGAAATCGGCGGCATAGGGATAATGGCTCTTTCCACAACTATAATGTTGCTCGCACGTTCCAAAATGAATTTTGGGCAACAATCCGCCTTGATGAAAAGTTATTCAACAGAGGGCAATTCGAGCACGGGTTATGTTGTGAAGCGTGTAATTATTGTCACCATAGCCGTTGAAATATGCGGTGCAATTATGCTGTTCACGCAGTTCAGCGATATGCCGCTTGGGCAAAGGATTTTTTCATCGCTTTTTCACGCAGTAAGCGCGTTTTGCAACGCGGGATTTTCCATTTGGGATAATTCCATGCAAAACTTTTCCACAAATTTAGTCGTGAATGCTGCTTTGATTTTATTGATAATATGCGGCGGGCTTGGTTTTTTATCCATATCTGAGTTGGCATCTTTTAAATGGCGCAAAGTTCCGGGCAGGCATTTCACATTGCACACCCGCTTGGTTTTGTCCATGACTCTGATACTTATTTTATCTGGGACTTTTCTTATGCTCGCAATGGAATGGGACAATGTTTTGAGCGGCTATTCATTTTTTGATAAAATTTTGATAAGCCTTTTTCAGTCCGTCACCACCCGTTCAGCGGGCCTCAGTACGGTGAATTTTGCCTCGCTTGGAGTTCCCTTGCTTTTTATAATGATTTTGTTTATGTTTATCGGCGCAAATTCCGGCAGTTGCGGCGGAGGCATAAAAACCACAACCGCTGCAATAATAATCCTCTTGGGGGTAAATAGACTTTTGGGGCGTGAAAAAACTCAATTCTTTAACCGCACCATCCCAGAAGAAACCGTTGAAAAAGCCATGCGGATTTTTGTTCTCTCCGTAGTGTTTCTCGTTATTGCCTGTACCTTGCTCTTGAGTTTTGAAACTTCAAACTTAACCGCAGAAACAGGGCAGAGCCGTTTTTTGGAACTGCTGTTTGAAACCGTTAGCGCGTTTTCAACCTGTGGGTTAAGTATGGGAGCAACCAAGGATTTAACAATAGCGAGCAAAATTTTAATTTCGGTGGTTATGTTTGTTGGGCGTTTAGGCCCTTTGGTTTTGGTTCAAGCTATGGTTCGCCTGCCGCAGTCCGGCGCATATTATTCGGAAGAAAATGTTATGGTGGGTTAAGCGATTTAAACCTATCGTGAAACCAGCCGTACCATTTTGCCGGATCTTTCAAAATCAATTTTTCAAGCCAGGAATGATAATGAAAGTAAAAATCCTGTGATGGGATTTTTTTTAGAAAAATAGTGTGAATATTTTGAATTTGCCGCAAATATCCGCAGAACACAGGGGTGTTGGGGCGGTGTTCAAGTATAAAAGCTGGCAGCGGGTTGCAACGCACTTTAACCCCCAGAAATTTGCCTTTGCATTTTTTCTCAATGGAGTTGGGAACGGGTTTTCTAAAATCCTGGTCTGCAAGGAGAGCGAATAAACCTTTATCCTCTATAAACTCTATCAGATTTTGAGTCTCCATTTTCCGCGCATAGCATTTTCCTTTGAAACTTCTCTTTTTTTGCAGCCACCTATTTAAAAGCAAAGGTTTTTGTTCCTGCGCCGCCGCATTTATAGGAAGCCCTTGCTCCGCAAGCCTGTAACCCAGGATCTCGTGATTCCCGTAGTGGGCTGTTAAAAAAATCCCGCCAAAGCGCATCTCTTCCAAAATGGGAATTGAATTTTTATCTATTTCAAAAGTGACATTTCTTTTGCTAAACTTGCTTGTCGGGTGGCGAAAGATAAAATCAAAGGCATCTCTGAGCATGTTTTTAAAAACATCGCCATATTTAGGCTGCCCCACCTTCGCATTTTCAAAAAACGGCTCCGTCAAACGCAAATTTTTGGAAAAAGTAAATCGTTTCCACACTAGAGTAATATAGAAAAAGGTTAAGCATTTCTCATATATAAAACATATTCTTATCTTCTTCTTTGTGTTTTTCCGTAGTTGAAACCAAGTCTTCGAGCGTGATGCCAACCAATGTTTCTTTGATTTTGTTATCCAACGCATCAAAAACCAACATGCGTATGGATTTCTCAATTTCAATCGCTTTATCGGAAGTAGTGCCTTTGGTTTCTTCAAAGAGCGAAATTTCCACAGCGGACAAAATATCCGATGCCGTGATAAGCCGCGGCCTCCGCGCTAGGTGGTAGCCGCCCTGGGTGCCTTTTACCGAATTGAGAAGCCCGCTTTTTTTCAAAAGCGAAAAAATCTGTTCAAGGTATATCTTGGAGATGCCAAGATTTCTAGAAATATTTACAACGGCAATGTACTCCCCATTGCCATAATTCTCTGCCATCTGAACCATAACAGCAAGAGCATAGCGACCTTTTGCGGATATTCTCATATATAAAAACATAGCAAATTTATATGTATTCCATAGAGCTTTGGGTAGAAGCTCTATTTATAACATAGTAAACACATGTGTTTACTATGTTATACTTAGGTTAACACTTTTCAACGGAGAACCCAACATGACTAAAGTCACACTGTCCAAACTCGGCCTCATTATGCTCTTGGCTTTTGCAATTGGCTGCAAAGAAGAAGCTAAAAAAGCGGAGGAGTCAAAAGACGGACTTGCAAAAACCGCCTTGCCAAAAACCAAAATCGTGGTGGCAGACGCTAAAACCACGCATCACCTTAACCTTTATGTTGCCAAAGAGCTTGGGCTGTTTGACAAGCATAATCTCGATGTGGAAATAGTCGCGGTGGACGACAATGCGGCATCGCGCGACTTGGTGGTTTCTGGCGGAGCTGATGTGTTTTGGAGCTGCCCTACGGTTGCCATCGCTGCAATAGCAAACGGAGCACCTATAAAAATGATTTCCCAGGTGAAAAAGCCATGCACCAGCGTGCTGGTGGTGCAGCAAACTTCCCCGATTAGCAAACTCTCCGATTTGAACGGTAAAAACATCGCCGGCATTTCACCTACCTGCGAAGCGGTTATCTCGCTGAATGTAGCGGCAAAGTTGGCAAAAGCTAAATTCAACCTTCAAAAATTGGCAGGCGGCCCTGCAATTGCCGCACTAGAAGGCGGCTCGGTGGATGGTGCCATATTGGAAGAACCGCACGTGAGCATTGCCCAGCTCAAAGGGCATAAAGTTCTGTTCCCAGACGTATCCGCATCCATTCCCTGCCGTACCATCAACGCAAGCGACAAATTCTTGGCATCCAATGCCGATGCTCTCAAGGAATTTATCAAAGCCGTTGACGAAGCCAATAAAATTATCCTTGCTGACCCAAAGGCCGATAGCATTGTTAAAATTGCCGCAAAATACACAGGCGCGCCGGAAGATGCGATTGCTCATGGCAATGACCGTTTGAAATTCCAGACGCAGCTCGCAGTTGATGGGCTGATAGCGCTTGGAGACGAGTTGCTAAAGGAAAACAACATCAAAGAAAATCCGGGCAATAAATTATTCGCGGCTGAGTTTAAAGGCATAACATGGTAAAAAAAGCGTTTCTTGTTCTCGCATTGGTTTTGCCGTTTTTCTTTGCTTCGTGCGAAGAAAAGAATGCGCAGAACAATACGCTTAAAGTAGGTCACGGTGGCGGATACCTTTCCGCCTCCCTATATGCCGCGCAAAAAGAGCTAGGCAAACAAATAGACATTCGGCAGTTCAATTCTCTGTCCGACGTTGCATATTCATTGCTATTGGGCGCGCTTGATGCGGGGTTTGTGGGAGTGGATAAGCTCGCGGCTTTCGCGGAATTGGAAGGCTTTGAGCAGCTCACCGTTGTGGGCAAGGTAACTTATCCTTACGGTGCAACCCTTGTATTGCGAAAGGGTTTGAATTTACGTTTGCAAGAACTCAACGGGCTTACCGTTGCTGTTTCTTCTCCGCATTGCGTGCTGTTGGAGGAATTTATAAAAGATGCCACTCGGTTGAAAGCGAATGTATCGAATATCAAATATGAGTATATGCCATTTGATGCTATGGTTCCCGCATTGACAGCAAAAACCGTGGACGCGGCTATTATCAGAGGCACTTATGCCGTAATCGCTTTGCAAGAAGGGCACTCTATACTGTATCAGAATTGGGAGATGAAACCGGGCGATGAATGCTGCCCAGCAATTGTTGAGCAAGCCGCATTGGTGTTGCTCGCCCGCCGCGACAAACTGGATGCGGTAAAGCCGCTCATTGACGCATTGCTAGCTTCGCAAAAACTCTCGCCCGACCAGCTTCGCACCTCTGTTGCAGAAAATACGGTAATCCCGTTCAAAGTGTTGCAGGGGCAACCTGTGCCGGAATTTTCTGTGGCCAACGATGAACTTGTGGAAATTTTTGTAAAAGCTGCAAAAGAACACGATGGAGACGAACACCATCACGAAGACGAGGATTCTAAAAAATGAATAAATATGAAACGCGCGGCGTGCGCAATACCTTTCGGCTAGCACTACGGGAGTTGGGTTATTTTCTCAAGGGAGCTGCGTTGAACATTTTTTCGCCGGAGTTTATAACCGTGCTTATTCCTTTACTAGCATTGTGGGAATTATTGCCGAGGTTTGGCGTACTGCCGCGCACATTGGTGCCGCCCCTAAGCGACGTGGCTGTAACATTTTGGGAAATGCTCACCAAGCAGAAATTTTTGCTTGATGTGGGCAACAGCCTTATGAAATTTTTTATGGGGCTTGGGATAGCCATTTTCACCGCCATTCCAATCGGGATTTTGATGGGCTGGAATATTCCAATCAGAAAGCGGACTTTGCCTCTGTTCCAACTGCTGTCCCCTGTGCCGCCGCCCGCGTGGGTTCCCCTAACCATAATACTATTTGGCATTGGGTTGCCCATGCAAACTTTTTTGGTATTCATCGGGGCTTTTTACCCAATACTGTTCAATACATACCAAGCCGTTAAAGATACCGAGCCGCGTTACCTGTCAAGTGCACGAATATTTGGGGCAAGCGAGCTTACGCTTATCCTTCGCGTATATATTTGGCACGCGATTGGCGCAATTATAATGAGCGTTAAAACCGGAGTGGCTATGGGGCTTGTGATGCTTGTGATAGCCGAGATGTACGGCGGCAGAACCGGAGTAGGCTATGTGCTGAACCAAGCCAAGGATTATTTTCAGATTTCAAAGATGGTGGTGTGCATGGTAACACTGGGCGCAATAGGCTGGTTTTTAATAGAGGTGCTTAAATTTGTTGAGTTAAAACTCGCTGTTTGGAAGGTTGGAAGATGATAGAAGCTCGCAACGTGACAAAATTTTTTTCCATAATAAATGAAGACCGCACCGCAGACGGTTTGACTGCGGTTAATTCAGTATCGCTCACAGTTGAAGACGGGAAAATTGTGAGTTTGCTCGGCCCTTCAGGGTGCGGCAAGTCCACTTTTTTGGAGATTTTAGGCGGCTTGCAAGCACCTACCGAAGGCGGCGTGTTCATAGATGGCGTGCAGGTGCTGGAACCTTTGCCTTCTACCAGAAAAGAGATGGAAGCCTATCTTCGCAAATACAAATTTCTATCACCGCTGGCAAACGGCTTTTTCAAAAACCGCCCCAAGCACGATATAGCTATGATTTTCCAAGACTATGCGGTGTTCCCGTGGATGACCGTTCTCCAAAACGTTGTGTTTGCACTGAAGCTCCGCGATATTCCGCGTAGCGAGCGAGAAGACAAGGCTCTTGTGTATCTAAAAAAAACAGGGCTTGCCGATTCCTTGCGCAAATATCCGTCTCAGCTTTCGGGTGGTATGCGGCAACGGTTGGCACTGGCAAGGGCACTCGCGGTAGAGCCGCGTATAATCCTTATGGACGAGCCTTTTGCCGCAGTGGACACGCTCACGCGAGAACGCCTGCAAGACGACCTTTTGCGTTTGTGGAACGAAACTAGCATCACCGTTATACTTGTAACCCACGATATCAACGAGGCATTGTACCTATCGGATGAGATAGTGGTATTTTCTGCCAACCCAGGTTCTATACGCAATAAATTCAAAATTGACACGCCGCGCCCACGCAGGCGCAGCGACCCCGAATTGCTATTGTTAGAGCAACGCATAGAATCCCTTTTCAAATATGACATTAACCACGAAAGCGAGTACTCAATATGAAAACTTTTCGTTCAAGGATATATAACACCGTAACAGAAGCTATAGGCGCAACGCCTTTGGTGCGTCTGTCCAAGATAAGCGATGGGCTTCCGGGAATTTTGCTCGGCAAAATGGAAGCGTTCAATCCAGCAGGCAGCGTAAAGTGCCGCATAGGTGCGGCAATGCTAGAAGCAGCAAAGCGAGACGGGAAACTAAAACCGGGCGGCGTGGTTATAGAGCCAACCAGCGGCAATACGGGCATAGGGCTTGCGTTTGCTTGCGCAGCGCAGGGCTACAAACTTATACTAACAATGCCAGAGACTATGTCCATAGAGAGGCGTAAGCTGGTGCGAATGCTCGGAGCGGATTTGGTTCTAACCCCTGGCAACGAGGGTATGGCTGGTTCAATAAAAAAAGCAAAGGAACTCAATGCCCAAATTAACGGCAGCTTTATGCCGCTGCAATTTGAAAACCCAGCCAATCCGCAGGTTCACCGCGAAACAACGGCTGAGGAAATTTGGCAAGACACAAACGGAGAGGTGGATATATTCGTAGCAGGTGTAGGCACAGGCGGCACAATTACCGGTGTTGGCGAGGTGCTAAAGCAACACAAGAGCACCGTACGGATAGTAGCGGTAGAGCCAGATGCCTCCCCTGTGCTTTCGGGTGGCAGGCCAGGTCCGCACCGCATACAGGGAATAGGTGCAGGTTTTGTGCCAAAAATCCTAAATCGCTCCATTATAGATGAGATAATCCGCGTTACCAATGAGGACGCCTTTGATACCGCCAAGAAATTAGGGCGTTTAGATGGGGTTTTGGTGGGCATATCCTCCGGAGCGGCGGTGTGGGCAGCATTGCAGCTCGCGGCAAAGCCCGAAAACGCGAACAAAACCATTGTTACAATGCTACCGGACTCTGGAGAGCGTTACATCTCCACGCAACTTTCTAATATACAGGAGAATTAGGAAAAAAAATTTACTTGACACCGCCGCAAAATATTTTCTACATTTATATTACACTAGACCGTGAATTTGAATTTTATGTTGATAATCAAACCGAGCTTGTGAAAAAGTATAACGGTAGGTTTTTGGTTATTCATAATAAAGAAGTATTTGGCGACTATGCTACATTGCGAGAGGCTTATTTTCTCATTTTTAATCTGTTCCTGTATATGCAACTTTGCCTGTGTCTCCAAAAACGCCCTAATTTGCCGTTGGTCATCAAACAGACGATTAAAACAATAGTTGTCTAAATATACTCTCATTTGTAGAAAAGATAGAAATTAAATGCGAACCTCGTGCGTTTGTGTGTGGTTGTAGGTGTTTTTTCTATATTAACCCTAGAGGTATTTATGCAATTTTTGTCAGTCCAAGAATTTTCCAAATCTCCGCAAGTGACCTTATCCTCGCTTGCCACGAGCGATAAAGTCGTTCTCACAAACAATGGCAAACCCTCTGCCCTAATGATTTACGCAGACGAAACCAATTTAGAAGACATATTAACCGATTTGAAAAGATTACGAGCAAAAAGGGATTTACAGGATTTACAAATGCAGTCCATAGAAAACGGCACAAACAATATGACTATGGATGAAATCAACGCAGAAATCAAGCTAGCACGTCAAGAATGCGTAAAGTAGTCTTTGACACAAACATACTGGTATCTGCAATGCTAACAATAAACGGCATTCCAGCAAGAATAATAGAAATGGCATTAGGCGGCGAATTATCCGTTTGCTATAATTCAAATATTTTACTTGAATACAACAATGTATTATACAGACCGCAATTTAACTTCAATGCCAAAAAAGTCCAAAACATAGTAAGCACCATAACAGAACTAGGCATAGAACTTATGCCTACCGCAAGCAATATCCCAATGATAGACGAAAGCGACAGGAAATTTTACGATTTGCACAAAGCCGCAAATGCAATTTTAATAACTGGAAACATAAAACATTTCCCAAAAGAAAGCACAATAATAAAACCTGCGGATTTCATAATGCAATAATCATAAATTGCGGTTGTAGTGCCACATTGCATTAGGTAGCAAAACATATATGTTTACTATATTATAGTTATATTAACGTTTTTCAAGGAGTTTTTATGGCGAGCAAAAATTACAGGTTTGAGACAATTCAGGTTCACGCTGGGCAAGAAAGCCCAGACCCCGCTACCGATGCGCGGGCGGTGCCAATTTACCAAACCACCTCTTATGTATTCCCAAGCGCAAAGTCTGCGGCAGACCGCTTTGCCCTCACCGAGGTTGGAAACATATACACGCGAATTACCAACCCAACTTGGGACGTATTTGAAAAGCGCATCGCCGCCCTTGAAAAGGGCGTTGCCGCTCTGGCACTTTCGTCCGGGGCTGCTGCCACCACCTACGCCATTCAAAACATAACCTGCGCCGGCGACCATATAGTTTCCGATAACCAAATCTACGGCGGAACATATAATCTTTTTGCAAACACATTCAAAGATATGGGTGTGGAGACTACTTTTGTGGACGGCAGCGATACAGCTAGTTTTGAAAAAGCTATAAAGCCAAATACCAAAGCCATCTTTATTGAAACTTTGGGTAATCCCAGCCCCAGCGTTGTGGATATAGAAGCTGTTGCAGCCATTGCCCATAAGCACGGCATTCCGTTGATTGCGGATAACACTTTTGCCTCGCCTTATCTCTTTAGGCCCATTGAACACGGAGCGGACATTGTTGTGGAATCGGCAACCAAATTCATAGGCGGACACGGCACAAGCATAGGCGGCGTGATAGTTGATAGCGGCAAATTCGACTGGGCGCAGAACGATAAATTCCCAGGTCTTTCAAAACCAAATCCCAGCTATCACGGCATAGTTTTCACCGAGGCTGTAAAAAATTTGGCTTACATAATAAAAGTTCGCACAACCATATTGCGCGACACTGGCTCTGCTCTTTCGCCTTTCAACGCCTTTTTGTTTTTGCAGGGGCTAGAAACGCTCTCTCTCCGCGTGGAGCGGCACGTTTTCAATGCGCTCAAAGTGATAGATTTTCTCAAAGATCATCCGCAGGTTGAGAATGTAAATCACCCTGCTTTGGCTAACCATCGCGACCACAAACTTTACAACCGCTATTTTAAAATGGGTGCAGGCTCAATCTTCACCTTTGAAATCAAGGGCAATGCGGAAAAAGCCAAACTCTTTACCGAAAAGCTGGAGCTGTTTTCTCTCTTGGTAAACGTGGCGGACGTGAAATCGCTGGTAGTTCACCCTGCTTCCACCACTCATTCCCAGATGAGCGAAAAGGAGTTGCTGGAAAGTGGGATAAAGCCCAACACAATAAGGCTTTCCATAGGCACTGAGCATATCGATGACATCATAGACGATTTGAAACAGGGATTTGAAGCGGTGAAGTGAGTTTTTAATCCTGCAAGCAAGGGCGATGGTTGCGGTGACTTTTGGCATTTAAGTTTCTGATACGAATTTAATGCCCATTGCCTCCAATTGCGGTCTCTTTTCTCGCAAATGAGCGTGATATGCCTTTAAGTCGTAGTTAAACTCTTTGAGAATATCCTCTCTAATGCGATAAACCTCTTGCACCGGATCTTCCAATTCCTTATACTCCATTTTGTGCCTCCTCTTTTTCAATTTCCATTACAGCATCAGGAGTATGCATCCTGGGCAGCCATAAATTATTTTTATAGTTGAATACTGTAACCTCATTAAAATAACGTTCCCCTAAATGAGTCATATTCCAACTTATAAGATAGTCCATTTTTTTAATTACGCTAATTGCCAAATGAAAACAATCTGTTTTAGCCTTTTGCGGAATGTTCAAATATCTAAAATATTCTTCTGCAAGTTCTTCAACTTCCTTGCTTGTAGGCAGAAATGGAATGCCTTTAATCAATTCTAATCTTCTTTTCGCAGCGTCTTTATCGCCTTTTTCGCATTCTTCCCAAACATATTCACTTATATGCAAATCGTATTTTTGGCGTTCATTTTCCCAAAAGAATTTAGTAATATCTTGTCGGTAGGCGTTTATAATATCTCTGCTTGATCTAGCGGTGATAACGCTAGGTATAGTAGTTTCTATATAAACTTTTTTTTTAGGAAACTCCATAATCAGTAATATACAAAAACTCTACTTAACTCCCGATTTTTCCCTGTGCGAGGGCTGCGGTGCAGAGCAATATGCAAACAAGGGCGAGGGTGATTTTATGCATAATCCTTCCTATCGCTGAGAATACTCATCGTTTCTTTTACCAATAAGTCGCTGTAGTTATTTTCTTTGGGCAGTGCATAACCTTGCTCTTTATGCGCGCGGACAATCATAGGGTCGGGAAGGCCTGCGAGTCTAAAGCCTTCTTCCCGTAGCAACGTGGAATGGTCTTTTGTTGTAGGCGGGAATTTGCCGCTATATGCGGTGTGGCTGTAGCTCAGGGCATCCCAGCATTGGCGGCCAAGAGCCCACGCTTTACGCACAATCTCCTTCTTGGAAAGTTTTGCGAGCGGCGCATCTATAAAAAACTTGTTTCCGCAAGCGGCACTCAAAGCCTTCTCAGCTTTTTTTATGAACTTCAAAGAGCAATCCGGGTAGTTCGCGGTATCACTGCCACATACACCAGTAACTATAAAGTCTATGCCTTTGGACAAAGCATAGTTCGCCGCCAAGCTGAGGAAAACCATATTGCGCACAGGGACATAGGTGTTCTCCACGCTATCCCCAACCTCTTCAACCATTGTTTGGTAATCCTTGTAAGTGTGCAAATCCCCACCGTCCAGCAAGGTTCCCCCTCTTAGCACCTCAGGGAAGTATATAACCTCGTGAGGAACGCCCGCAATTTTTGCGATTATCCTTGCCGCCTCGCACTCAACCTTATGGCGCTGCCCGTAATTATATGTGACCGCGATTAAATCGTGCCCAGCCGCCTTTTCCATAAATAGGCAAGTTGTTGAATCTTGCCCACCGCTGAACACCACTACCTTTTTAGCTCTTTTCATACACTATAATTTACTATATTACAGCTATGGTTAAAGAAAAAGTTAGCAACAATAATTTCGTTTATATCAGCAAGGATATAAAAGTGCATGGGGTAACGCTCAAAAAGTATAGCGTTGGGATTATTGAAAGCAAAGATAAAAAAGAGAGCAAAGTCAATTTTATTTGGTTCAAAGAGCCAATTACAGTTTCCAATGGCAATTATAAAAGTTTTGACCCTTTAAAAACAGGCGATTTGTATTTGAAAAAAGTCTGCAATGTATGTCAAAGATTGCTGAACAATAAAACTTTTTTCAAAGGGCAATCTTGCAAAGATTGCAAAAAAGTAATAGACAAAATTAATGCGAGTTCAAAAAAGAAAAAGGAAAAGAAGAAAAGCAAATCGGAATTGGATTTTCTCAACTGCCCTGTTTGCTCTAAACCAACAATATCAAAATCTACAAGCAAAATAGTCTTAGACCATAGCCATAAGGATTTGCATATTCGTGGCTGGGCTTGCAAAGCCTGCAACACCGGCATTGGCAAGTTCAAAGATGATATACTATTATTTGAAAACGCCATAAGATTTTTGAAAACGGATTGTTAAGCATACCAAGCGTAAAATAACACTTTTGTTTTTACTATATTTCCTCAAATAGGACAAATTTTTAGTTGTACTTAAAATCTGTCCGTTTTTAGGGAGAAGTATGATAAATAGGGCTTTATCTGGCGAAATGCAAAGGCTTTCAAAGAAATTCAGGGTGCTTGCGGTTGTGGGGCCTAGGCAAAGCGGTAAGACTACACTTTGCAAAAGCCTTTTTCCAAGTTATTCATATTTCAGTTTAGACTTGATAAGTACTGTGGAAGAAATTGCCAATTCCCCTGAGCTTTTTTTGGAGAAATTTGCCAAAAAAGGAATAATCATCGATGAGGTTCAAAAATATCCGGAATTGTTCCAGTATATAAAAGCTGTGGCAGACGAACACCCAACCTACCGTTTTGTGATTACAGGTAGCAGCAATTTTTTGCTTTTATCAAAAATATCGGAATCTCTTGCGGGCAGGGTGGCTATAAACACTTTATTGCCACTTTCGTTTGCGGAGCTAAAGAATTTCGCTGGCACTGACACAAATACGCTTTTATTCAAGGGCGGTTATCCCGCTGTTTGGTCGGAGAACGTACTTCCACAAGACCTTGCTAAAAACTACTACAATACCTATATAGAACGTGATGTTCGGCAAATTGTCAATGTGCGGAATTTGTCCAGTTTTCAAAAATTCATAAGGCTTTGCGCGGGGCGGGTTGGGCAGGAATTCAACGCTTCCAGCTTATCCAATGATATAGGCGTTAGTGTTTTGACAATTCAGGAATGGTTTAGCATTTTGGAAGCTTCTTATGTGCTTTTCCGTTTGCCACCGTTTTTTAGGAACATAGGGAAAAGGCTGGTGAAAAGCCCTAAGATATATTTTTGCGATACGGCAGTCCTCTGTTTTTTGCTTGGTTTGGAGAATGCAGAGCAATTATCCACCCACCCTTTGCGTGGGGAAATCTTTGAGAATTTTGTTGTGCTTGAATTTCTCAAAAAACGCTATAACGAGGGCAAGGCAAATAATTTGTTTTTTTACAGGGATAAATCTCAAAGAGAAGTTGATATAGTCCAGGAATTTGCCCACCAGTACAAAGCTTATGAAATTAAGTCTGCCCAGTCATTCAATGCAGATTTTTTCAACAACCTGAAATATCTAAAGAAAATACTCGGAGAATCCCTGATTTCAACGCAGGTTATTTATGATGGGAAAAATGAGCTGGATATACCCGAAAACGGAATGATTAATTTTAGAAACATCACCTAAGCAACCGCACTGTTTCTCAATCTATCGTAGGTGCTGTTATATGCTCCATTGAATGTTTTTGAATAAAGCCCTAGTTGCCTTGTTTCTCCCGTAGCAATATCATAAGCAGCTTCATAATGGCCTAAGGCTTCGTGTCTGCGTGATACCTCTTCTGGTTGAAGGCCTTGGATGAATTTTCCATCTTTATATTTCATTACTGAATTGCCGGTTATTCCCCATTCGTTGTCTTTTTGTTCTATGCTGGGGTCAGAAAATTCCACCTGCTGCACTACGCCATTTTGAACAACTGCCGCATACGTATCGCTTTCAATTATTGTAGTCAGAATGTCTAGTATTTCGTCATTGCTCATATCTACGGCAACGTGGTTATCTTCTCCTTTATTTTTGAGAGCTTCAAGAAAATAATCTACCAATTCTGTTTTCTTCTTTTTATCATCTTCATCTTCTTTATCTGTTCTCTGCGAATTCACTTGCTGATATGAGGCACTGGAGCTATAATCTGCTCCATATATCGCATTTACTATTCCGTTTATCTCTGGAACAGCTTTGCTTAATATGCCCGCTCTATCTGGCGAAACAGATGATACATATTCATACATCAACTCTGTATATTTTTTGTCTTCAAATATATTTACGGATTCCCCTCTTTTTGCGTGTTCTTTTGCTAATTCCTCTAACTCTCTTAAAATTTCCTCATCGCTCCTTGTAGGTTCGGTTTTTGTGTTCATCCACTCAGGCAATTTAATGCTACCATCTCTGAATGGGTCATTATCGGCAATTGGCGTATTTTCTTTTTTTGCTACATCTTCGCCCCAAATAGGAATTGTAAAAGGTATGCTTGAAGTTTGCGATACGTATTGAGTTCCATAGCCGCTGATTACTACGCCATATCCGCCTATTTCCATAAAAACCTCGGTTTAAGTCTCTGAAATTGTACTTGCAAAAATAGTGCCAGAAAAAGTCTAGAACACTAGATATGGGTATAAGGTGTTTGCTTGGATAATTTTCTACATTTTCAATTGGATAAGCGGAGAAGTAAATGCAAGAGTATATTTACATCGTTCAAGCATCGTTAGAGCCTTCAAAATGCAAAATTGGCAAGACCAATGACCTAGAAAGGCGTTTAAAAGAATACAACAATATGACTGGCAAATCCAAAGAAAACATTTACAAATATTTGTTTGCCTGCGAGGTTAAGGATATGGCTCAGGTGGAAAATGACATCAAAGGGAAATTCCACTCACTCCGGGAAGACCCAACCAAAGAAATATATTTTTGCAACGATGCACTATTTAAGGATTATGTCCAATTTATCAAGTCTCATAAATTGTTTATGAAAGAAATTTACATCAAGGAAGAAGATAAAAAGCAAATTGTGAAAATCGTAAAGAGAACAAAACCATCTCTAGAGGAAAGAGGGCTTACAAAAAAAGCTGTGCTGCAAAAAGCACAGAAGGCAAAAAATGACGAATTCTATACCAGATACGAGGATGTTGAAAAGGAGCTTTCCATGTATGACAAAAGTATATGGAAAAATAAAGTTGTCTATTGCAACTGCGATGACGCGGTTGATGCAGACAATAGAAACACATCTGCATTTGCTTTGTATTTTTTGCGGAATTTCAACGAGCTTGGACTGGAAAAACTGATTTGCACTCATTATGGCGGTGGATTGGATATATTCAATCAAGGTGCGAAAGGTTATGTATTCACTTATATATTCACAAAAAATGGTTTCAAGGAGATAAAAGAATACCCAAGAGGTTATACGGGCAGTTTTGACGATCCATTGTCAATAAAAATTCTCAAAGAAGATGCTGACATAGTATGCACGAATCCACCCTTTTCAAGAATGGCTGATTATTGGAAACTTGTCATTGAAAGCGGAAAGAAGTTTTTGATTGTATCTAATGAAACAAATGTTAAAAATGATGCTTATATTCCATATTTTGTAAAAAGACAGGTATGGACAGGATACAATGATTTACGTTGGTTTTTAACGCCAAAGAAAGAACTTACACGGGCGGCAGCTTTTTGGTTTACAAATTTCAATGTTAAAAATAGACCAAAGTATAAAAATCTAAAAATAATTCCATTGAAAGATATACCCGAAAAGTATAAAAAATACGATGATTCAAAAATATTGTTAGTTGATTATTGTTATATTCCTAGTGATTATAAAAAACCTTTTGCCGTATCTACAACGCCAATTTTAAGCGGTATATTGGAAAAGGGATATAAAATAGTGAAGGAAAAACAATATAGACCATATATAAACGGAAAAGAAGTTTTTGCAAGAGTGTTGGTTCAAAAAATATAAGAGAGAAATAGGTAATGCCATATATACTTGACTTAGACGGAACTATGATGGATTCCATTGAAGATTTGGGAGACGCGATAAACTACGCGCTCTCGGAGCTTGGATTTGCGACTTATAGCAACGAAGAGATAAAAACCTTTGTGGGCAACGGCTCGCTGAATTTTGTCCTTAGAAGTTTGGGCGAGAACGGCAAAGATAAACTGGAAAAAGTTTTAGCTCTGTTTACGGAATTTTACACCGCACACTGCATGGATAAAGTGAAACCGTACCCCGGAGTTTTGGAATTTTTGGAAAAAAATTCCGGCAAGTGCGCTATTTTGACAAATAAAGCCGCAGGGCAAACGATGAAAATTTTGGATAAGTTCAATTTGCAAAGGCACTTCACCTGCATATTAGGCGGAGACACAGCACCCAAAGCAAAGCCAAGCCCAAGCGGTATTTTAAAAATAATTGAAGTTTCAAAATGGGACCCAAGCGAAACGCTTATGGTTGGCGATGATGTCCCGGACATAAACGCAGCGCGGGCGGCGGGCATAAAAGTAGCGGTAATTCTCAGCGGCTTTGGCAGGCCCAACGAACTTTTGGAATTAAAACCCGATTACGCTTTTAAAACTTTTCAGGAATTTGCAAATTTCCTAAATTAATTCCATACAAAGGGGAAATATGATTAAAGAAGCAATTAAAGAAGCGGCAAGCCGCAACAATTTAAGCTACGAAACCGCAGAAGCGGTGATGGACGAGATAATGCAGGGCGCGGCTTCTGATATACAGATGGCAGCTTACCTAACAGCCATGTCCGTTAAAGGCGAAACCATAGACGAAATAACCGGCTCGGCGGCGGGTATGCGCAAACATTGCATAAGGCTTTTGCACGATATGGAAGTTTTGGAAATAGTTGGAACAGGCGGAGATAAATCCAACAGCTTCAACATTTCAACCACGTCGGCTATAGTTACATCCGCAGCGGGCATTCCAGTTGCAAAGCACGGCAACCGTGCGGCTACCAGCAAATGCGGCTCGGCAGATGTTTTGGAAGCGCTTGGCGTGGACATAACCGTAAAGCCCGAACACAGCTTGCACATGCTTAAAACCATAAACATCTGTTTTCTATTCGCACAGAATTACCACATAGCCATGAGATATGTGGGGCCTGTGCGCAGGGAGCTTGGAATTCGCACTATTTTCAATATTCTAGGGCCACTTGTAAACCCTGCCGGAGCGAACATGGAATTGCTCGGCGTTTACGAAGAATTGATGGTAAAGCCAATGGCGCAGGTTCTCTGCAACTTGGGGGTTAAGAATGCCTTTGTTGTATTTGGGCAAGACGGCTTAGACGAAATTTCCATGAGCGCGCCAACGAGCATCTGCGAGGTGCGGGATAGAAGGCTCAATTATTATACAATAACTCCAGAGCAATTTGGGTTTAAGCGTTGCAGCAAAGCCGAGCTTGTGGGCGGTTCCCCGCAAGAAAACGCATTCATAACAAGGGAAATACTAAACGGCAGGGGCGGCGCAAAAAAAGATGCGGTTGTATTGAATTCCGCAGCCGCCATACACATAGCAAAACCGGAAATCAGTTTCAGCGATGCAGTGAAAATGGCAACAGAAACAATAGCCAGCGGCAAAGCCCTTGAACAGTTGGAAAAGTTTATTGCGTATTCAAAGGCAAGTACATGATACTGGACAAGATAGCGGAAAAAACCCGCGAACGTGTTGAGAACCTGAAAAAAGCAAAACCCTTTGCCGAGATAAAAACACTGGCGGAGTCGTTGCCAAAAGACAACACCTTTGCATTTGAGAAAGCCCTTTCCACGCCGGAGCTGTCTTTTATATGCGAGGTTAAAAAGGCTTCCCCGTCAAAAGGAGTTATCGCGGAGGATTTCCCTTATACAGACATAGCACGGGAATATGAGGAGGCAGGTGCTGCCGCTATTTCCGTTTTAACCGAGCCGGACTTTTTTTTAGGAAGCGATTTATATTTAAAAGAAATTTTAAAAGTGGTAAACATACCGCTCTTGCGCAAGGACTTCACAATAGACCCCTATCAAATATACGAGGCAAAAATAATAGGCGCATCCGCAGTATTGCTGATTTGCGCGTTGCTAGACACAAAAACGCTCGCCGAATACATAGAAATAGCGGACAGCCTGGGCTTGTCTGCGATAACGGAAACTCACGATGAAAACGAGGTAAAATCCGCACTTGAAGCAAAAGCTAGGATAATAGGCGTAAACAACCGCGACTTGAAAACCTTTGAGGTGGACATAGAAACAAGCGTAAAACTGCGCAAATTGGTCCCGGACAATATCCTGTTTGTGTCGGAAAGCGGCATAAGAACTAGGGAGGATATTCTGCGCTTGGGCAGGGTGAACGCGGTGCTAATAGGCGAAACTCTTATGCGGAGCGGGGACAAAAAAGCTAAGATAAAATCCCTGCTCGCTCACGGTTGATCTTGTACATTTGCATTGTCATGCGCCTTAAAATAAAACAGCGGAGTGTTATCGTTATTCAAAACCAAAGTAACTTTTCCGTATTGTTGCAGAACGTTAAGTCCAGGATTTATCCCAATATGACTGTAGTGTTGAAACAACAGATATGCTTTTCGAGAGTTAAGTATGGAAATCAACTCTGGTCCAAGCCCGTTTTGGTTCCACTCCTCCCGATTGACTCCATAAATTATGTTATTTCTTGTAGCTTTTTTTCCTATCCTTAGGGTATTATAACCGTTTTTGAATTTGACAGCAGGCACCGCTACGCTATAAACGTATAATTTTTCGTCATCCTTGATATTGTCCTTGACATATTGAATCAACGGATTTACTTCTTGCTCATAGATATATGTACCATACTTGAATAGGAATAAATCGTATCCGGCGTAGTTCAGGGTTATCCCCAAAAACAAGAAAAAGACTGCTCTTTTGATTATGATATTGTTGATTTTCGAAATAAAATCAAACCCAGCGGAAGAATAGATCAATATTACGGCGGGCAAAAACATCCACAGCCTTGGGTTAAGAGGCCATTTCCCTATAGACGATGCCAAAACAGCAAAAAACATGGACAGCGTGACCGAATACGCGATCTTGTTCCTTTGCTTAACCAATGAATAGATGCCAAGCAATGCAAACGGGACAAAAGCGTAAACCCATGTGGAATTAAAACCTTTGTTTACGGTTGAGTCGAATATGCCCTTAACTTCGGTTATCAGCTTGACTTTGCCCTGCGTGTTATTCAAAAAACCAGCTATGGATTCAGACACAAACTGCGTCCGCAATAGGCAATACAGGCCAAATATCACGGCAATCGACAACATATATGCCAAAATTGGAACGAGCCGTTTCCTGTCCCTCGCAAAAATCTCGATTAAAATCTCCACAACCAGTATCCCGCCTGCAAAAAAGACAGCTGGGGGGCAAAAACCGAGTATCAGCAAGTAAAAAATGGTTAGACAGACAAGAGGCAGCTTTTTTTTCACGTATAAAAGATACAGCGAAATCACAAGGGCAATGGAAAAAACCTCGAACAGCGATTTATCTGGGAATTTGTTCCAGTCGGCATCCATAATTTTCTGCACTGGCAGCATCCACCAATAATAGTACAGGATAAACACCGCTATTATAAACACGCCTGCCATTGCAATATTCAGAGTGCCCATTTTGTCCCTTGCCAATGCCAACGTCAAAAACTCCGCCGCCAATATCCCGCCAATAAAAAAGACGGCTGGGGTGCAAAAGCCCAGTATCAATATATAGAAAAAAGTTAGCTTTGCAAGGGAGAGCTTGTTTTGCGTGTGAAAAGCGTGGAGCAAAAGCGCGAGGACAACAAAAAAAGCATCGCTCATATACGGCTTTAGCTCGTTGGAATAATAGATATAACTTGGTATAACCGCCGTCAAAGCCAGGACAAACCCTGTTTTTATGTTGTCCATTTTTAGAATTTTTTTAAGGAAAAGCCATTCGCAAACCAAAAGCCCAAAAAACGAAAATAGCGAAAACAAGCGCAGCGAATTTTCCGAATTGCCCAAAACGGAGCAAATAGCCTTTACCGCTGCCACATACAGAATCGGAGCCGATTGCCCGTTGCTGAGCGGCGGCATGAACAGCTCCGCCCAGTTCCTGAAAACAATGCTCTCGGCAAGCAGGGCCTCGTCAAGCCACAATGAACGGTAGTCTATGAAAGTGTGTATTCTCGTGGCAATGCCAAAGGCAATTATCATCGCGGAAATGATTATGAAAATTTTTTCCCCGAATTTTTCAAGAAGCTGAGGCGGGGGTGGAGTTTTAGGCTTGCGACGCTGGGCAATTATATCACGTTGTTTCTTTGCTTGCATAAAAATTTTCCTCACAGGGAAATATAATAAAAGCAGATTAACTCATAACCTCAATTTTGCCTTATCAGAGTCGGTTTTTCCGTAAAAATGATAAAAATGGCTAAAAATAATCGCTGGGATAAGAAATATATATATTAATGACATTGTATTTAAAAGGAGTTTTAATTGCTACAGTTTCCCGATACATTTCTTTCTCTGGTAATTCCTTGCTATAACGAGGAATATTCCTTGAAAACGTGCATTGAAAAATGCCTTGAGCTTAAAGGGCATTTTCGCAAATTAGAGCTTGTGATAGTGGATGATTGCTCCAGCGACAATAGCCTTTCAATAGCTAGGGATTTAATCAACAAGGGCAAGGGAACTGCCCTGCGAAGCGGATTTGGAATACAACCCCATGCAATCACTTCGCTTTTATAGTGCCATTCGGATAAACATAAACTATTTTTCCTTCTAGAGAATAAACATTGGGCAAACCCAATTTATGATTTTCCTCTTGAGCTTTTTTTGCCCCCCTATTGGCTAGACGGGTAATCTTTGCTGCAAATTCAAAATCTTCCTTATCCATTTGCATCTCCCAAAAACAAATTGTAAAGTTCTTCGTTAAAAATAATCATATTATTTTGTGCTCCCTGAGCAACTTCTATGTATTTTTCTCCTCCGTTAAAATACAAAAACCATTGATCAACTGAATTTTTTATATCGGAAAAATTATTTTTACTCCTAAAAAACCGACGAATAACGTCTTCATCAGGAATGCTATGACCACCCTTTGATACTCTGATATTTATTCTATCTATGCACAAATTTGGGCTATCCAAAAAAATATATAACATTTTTGTTTCATACCCGCTTTGCTTAAATCGCTCAATCATTCTTTTATGATATTTGCCAGAAAGAGTTGTTTCTATTGCAAACGATTTCCCTTGTTCTAAATACTCATCCATTCTTCTAAAAAATTCCCTGCCTGCCTGCATATACGCTTTAGAAACGTCATTTGGATTTATGCTTTTCGCAATTTCATCGGCATTCAAAAATTCCAAATTTTCATTTTCCAGCAATTCCTTCGCAAGAGTAGTTTTACCGCTACCGTTAGGTCCAGATATTATATAAAGAAGTGGTTTTGCTATAGAAGTCATTATTTCTATTGTGTAATATATAAAACTGCATATATTACCTTTTTGGAGAGGTTCAAAGCCACCCCACTATGAAAATTTTGTATATTTCGTATTGGAGTAGAAAATGAGTAGAAAATTAAGCACATTGACAAAATTAGGCGCATTGGCGGCAGGTATGTTCTTAATCGGGGCCTGCTCCCCAGCTGGCAAATTGAAAAAGGTGGATAACTTATATTGCATGGACGCTAGGTGCTCCAATGACTACGAATCTAGGTGCGACTGCATCGAAAACCAAGATTACACCGTTGGGGGAATATACTCCGAAAAAGGCTCTTACCCCATTAAAGGCGAAAACGTTGAAATGCGCTGCCCCGGAGCAAAAACACTTACGTTTTATAATATGTCATTTACCGGAGACCCCATAGAAAAAAGGACAGAGAAAGAAAATGGCGATGGCGTTGATTTTGAAAATACGGCGGCTTTTGAACAGAGCAAAGGTTTTTGCGCTGTAGAAGACGATGATGATGATTAAATATTATGAAAATAAAAATCTGTGGCTTGAAAAATTCTGTTGATGTGGATTATGTGAACGAAGCCATGCCAGATTATATAGGTTTTGTGTTTGCCGAAAGCAAACGCCGCATAAGTCCGCAGGTCGCTGCGGAATTTAAGAATAGGCTAAACCCAAAAATTACCGCTGTCGGTGTTTTTGTAAATACGGAAATTTCTTCAATATCGCAATTATATAACGATGGTGTTATAAATATAGCACAACTGCACGGAAGCGAAACCGAAGCCTACATAAGCGAGCTTAAAAAAACTTGCGATATTCCCGTGATAAAAGCTACCAACGTTGAGGTTAACCCGCCTGCCAATGCAGATTACCTGCTCTTTGACAACGGCAAAGGCGGGAGCGGCGAGAGCTTTGACTGGAGCTTAATCCCCAAATGCAGCAAAGATTATTTTTTGTCTGGCGGAATAAACTTGGGCAACATCAAAAAAGCTATGAAATTAAAACCCTACGGCATAGACTTGAGCAGCGGTGCAGAAACAAACGGCAAAAAAGATAGGGAAAAAATAATCCAGCTTGTGCAAATTGCAAGGGAGGAAAAATGAGCAAAGGCAGATTTGGCAAATATGGCGGGCAGTATATTCCAGAAACTCTTATGAACGAAGTCCAGGCTTTGGAAAAGGCCTACACGCATTATAAAAATGACCCGGAATTCACAGCGGAATTAAACGCTCTGTTCAAAGACTACGCCGGCAGACCCTCAATGCTTTACTTTGCTGAAAAAATCACTCACGATTTGGGCGGCGCAAAAATTTATCTAAAGCGGGAAGATTTGAACCACACAGGCTCGCATAAAATAAACAATGTGCTTGGGCAAGTACTGCTCGCAAAAAAAATGGGAAAAACCAGGGTTATAGCAGAGACCGGAGCTGGGCAGCATGGCGTTGCAACGGCAACAGCCGCAGCTTTGCTAGGGCTTGAATGTGAAATCTTCATGGGCAAGGAAGATACAGAAAGGCAGTCCCTGAATGTTTACCGCATGGCTCTCTTGGGTGCTAAGGTCAATGCGGTCACAAGCGGAACAATGACCCTCAAAGACGCGGTAAACGAAACCATGCGCGAATGGACGAGTCGCGTAAGCGACACGCACTACGTTTTAGGCTCGGTTATGGGGCCTCATCCGTTCCCCATGATAGTGCGGGATTTTCAAAGCATTATTGGCAGGGAAGCCCGCCAGCAAATTCTTGAGCGCGAAAAAAAGTTGCCGGCGGCGGTTATAGCTTGCGTAGGCGGCGGGAGCAATGCGATGGGAATGTTTTACCCGTTTATAGAAGACAAGGGTGTAAAGCTCATAGGCTGCGAAGCAGCCGGGAAGGGAATAGACACGCCGCATCACGCCGCAACGCTCACAAAAGGCGCACGCGGGATATTCCACGGAATGAAATCTTATTTTTGCCAAGATGAGAACGGGCAGATTGCACCGGTTTATTCAATATCGGCGGGCTTGGATTACCCAGGGATAGGCCCTGAACACGCCCATCTGCACGAGATAAAGCGAGCGGAATATGTTCCCATAAACGACGAAGAAGCGGTTTGCGCATTTGAATACCTAGCAAAAGCAGAGGGAATAATCTGCGCCATTGAATCTGCCCATGCCATTGCGCATTTGCAAAAAATCGCGAAGAATTTTGCAAAAGATGAAAATATAATTGTATCTTTATCCGGTCGCGGTGACAAGGATGTTGCCGCGATAGCGAGATACAGGGGGGTTAAAGTCCATGAGTAGAATAGAAAACGCTTTTAAAAACGGCAAAGCTTTTATAGCCTTTCTAACCGGCGGGGATCCAAGCCTTGAGAAAAGCGAGGAGTTTATTCTAGAAGCGGAAAAAGCCGGAGCAGATTTAATAGAAATAGGGGTTCCCTTTTCCGACCCAATAGCGGAAGGCAAAGTGATTCAAGCGGCTAATATAAGAGCGTTGACAAACGGAACTACCATGAATGATTTATTTGAGCTTGCATGGAGAGTTAGGCAAAAGAGCGAAATCCCTTTAGTTTTTTTAACCTACCTCAATCCTGTTCATCACTATGGCTACGAAAAATTTTTTGCAAAGTGCAATGAGATTGGAATTGACGGGATAATCATCCCGGATTTGCCTTTTGAAGAACAGATGGAACTCAAAGCTGAGGCGGAGCACTACGGCGTAAATTTAATTTCGCTTATAGCTCCAACTTCCAAAGAGCGAATTGAGAAAATAGCAAAAGAGAGCAAAGGCTTCCTTTACATAGTATCCTCTATGGGCGTTACCGGAGTGCGAAGCGAAATAGATACGGATATACCCGCTATTGTGAATGCGGCAAAGACTGTTAGCAAAACGCCATGCGCTGTGGGCTTTGGCATAAACACGCCAGAGCAAGCCGCCAAGTTTGCGAAAGTTGCAGACGGAGTTATTGTGGGCAGTGCCATTGTGAAGATTATAGAAGAACACGGCGAAAATGCCAGCAAGCATATCTATGAATATGTTAAGCAGATGAAAGAAGCGATTACTAGCTAAACCACAATGCGCCTTGCGCACCTCGCGCAGTTGCCAGCCCACTCGCCGCGAACATTCAAATAAACCCTTGAATACACACCGCAGCAGTGGCTAATAACACCTAACCACCTCCCACGTTTTGGGTTTGCCGGATTTTTAGCTATCATCGTCTTTTCGTTTGAGTTTCTGCCTACGCTCTCTTTCCAGCGTTCTTTCCAAAGACCTTTCCGCATCGGCAATCCGTTCTTCCAATCTTCTGCCAGAAGCGAGCATTTTCTCGTCCGCGCTGTATGTGCCGCGCAAACGTTCCAGATAAAATTTTGCGGAGGAAAATTCTTTCATATCTATGTAGCTGTTGATTAGCATTACTATTGCTTCTTTTTGGCGCGGGCTTTTTGGAAATTCATCTAAAAATTCTTTTAGATAAATCGCGGTGGCACTCGGTTCTTTCATGCGGGAATATAGCCTTGCAATTTGATAATCGTTTTCTGCCACTCTGTTGCTCAAGCTATCCAAATACATATATGCGGAATCTATCAGTGCGGAACTCGGATATTCCGCTTCAAAGCGACCGAAATCCCTTATCGCAAGGGTTGTATTCGTTTGGTCTCTGGAATCTTTGTAAGACAAATTGTAAGCCGAAACCGCCCTGCGGTAAGAGGCTGTTTCTGCATAAGGCGAGCCTGGGAAAAAATTCACAAAGCTCCCGTATTGGGCGCGGGCTTCAATCCATTCCTCCAAGCGAAAATGCGATTCCGCAAGCATAAAATTAGCCTCTTCCATAACACCTGTTCCAGTGCAAGTTTTAATAATTTCTTCCAAATCTTCTTTCACTTTCCAGTACCTTCCATCTTTGAACTTGGCCTCTGCATCATTGTATTGCGCCAAGCATCTTTCGGTTAGAGTACCCGTGTAGGTTTTGGAACAGGAGACCAGAATTTGCAGAATTAACAGAATTACCAGAATTTTTAGAATTCTCATATATTCATCCCCTTGAAAAGGTTGTTGAAGTAGTTTTGGACTTTTGTCTTGGCAAAGTTGAGCCGCTCCTGGTTTGGAACGGAGAATTTGCCTGCGAAAATATCGGGGTGCTTTGCAACGCTCAAAGCAAAAAAATCATCTTTCAGTTTTTCAAAATTGTTTTTGTCAAAAGGAACGTCCAAATTGCCAAAATAGTATGGAAGTTTATTGGCAATGTCTTTGAAAATATCCACATAGCAATAGTAAGGCAATTTTTCTTGCGGTATGTGAATTGTATTTGCGGTGTCTTCTTCTATAAAAGTACGGGAGCGTTTTAAGGCGTTTATATCTCGCATTGTGAAAAACTTAAAACCGCCAGCTTTTGAATAGCGAGATGGATATTTGGGGATATATCTGCAAACATAATCAAAATCCGAAATTGAAAATTCCTGCTTTTCCAAAGTTCTGAATTTTCTTTTGATAATCTGCTCATAGCTTGTGCCTCGTTCGCTCTTTGCGTACACAGCGGCAACAATGGGAAAGCCGTTTGTTTTGGAAGTTTCCGTAAATTCTTGGCTACTGAAAACCACTGCGTCTAAAAGCTCATAGTTTTGCATCAGAGGATTTAGCGTTTCAAAATTAGTTCTTTTTATCAAATAAGAAAGCGGATGCAGAATCGCTATATAATCGGGTTTTAATTTTGCAAAAGCGAGCATAAAGGAAAGCCCCAAATCACGTGTTTTTATCTCTTCATTTTTTTGCGGAAATTTTTCCGCAAAAAAAGCCCCATACCCACACGCCGGTTCTAAAACGGCATGTAAGGGCAACCCATTGGCACGTAGGGGCAACCACGTAGGGTTGCCCCTACGTGCCAAAATTTCATAAACCAAACGAACCAAATGGGGCGGCGTGTAAAAACTGCCCAAATTGGTTTTCTGTTTATATGAAAGGTGCTTGATGTCCATATATTGGCTATATCAATTCCTTAAAAAAGTCATTTCCTTTGTCGTCAACAATTATAAACGCCGGGAAATCCTTAACGGTGATTTTGCGGATGGCTTCCATTCCAAGTTCTGGGAATGCAAGAATATCGTTGCTCAAAATATTTTGCTCCGCAAGCAATGCCGCCGGGCCGCCTATTGAACCCAAATAGAAACCGCCGTGTTTATGGCAGGAATCCGTGACATCTTTGGTGCGGTTGCCTTTTGCCACCATTATAAGGCTTGCGCCTTTTTCTTGGAACTTTGCAACATAAGAGTCCATTCTGCCAGCAGTGGTTGGGCCAAAGCTGCCAGTGGGTTTGCCCTTGGGTGTTTTTGCGGGGCCTGCGTAATAAACGGGATGTTGTTTGAAATAATCCGGCAAGTCGCCTTCTTTCTCCAAAATTTCCGCAAGTTTTGCGTGGGCAATGTCGCGCGCCACTATCATTGTTCCGGTCAAGTAGAGCGGGGTTTTCACCGGATATTTGCTCAAATCCTCCAAAACCTCTTTTATTGGGCGGTCTATGTTTATGCTAACCGGTTGCGAAAGCCCAAGGGACTCGTAGCCGCCTTGTGGCAAATATTGCTCTGGGTTATGCTCCATTTTTTCCAAGAACAAACCTTTCTCGGTTATTTTCCCTTTTATGTTACGGTCTGCGGAGCAGCTAACCCCAATTCCAACTGGGCAGCTCGCCGCGTGGCGGCTCGCTCTAATCACGCGAACATCGTGCACCAAATACTTGCCGCCGAACTGCGCACCTATGCCGCTTTTCTGCGCCAACTCCTTTACCTTTGCTTCCATTTCCAAATCGCGGAAAATCCTGCCTCTCTTTGAGCCTGTGGTTGGAATGTTGTCCAAATATCCGGTGCTTGCAAGTTTAACGAGTTTTAAATTTGCATCCGCACTTGTGCCACCTATCACAACTACCAAGTGGTATGGCGGGCAGGCCGCTGTGCCAAGGCTCTTTATCTTTTCATTCAAAAATTTCTCTAAGTTCGTAGGCGTAAGCAATGCCTTTGTCATAGGCCAATAATAGGTTTTGTTAGCCGAGCCGCCGCCCTTGGCAACAAAGAGAAAATCAAAATGGTCGCCTTCCGCAGCGTAAATATCTATCTGAGCGGGCAGGTTGCAAGCGGTGTTTGTTTCTTCGTACATCGTGAGCGGCGCAATTTGGCTGTAGCGCAAATTCAGTTTTGTGTAAGCGTTGTAGATGCCTTTGGAAATGGCTTTTGCATCGTTAGTGCCTGTCCATATATTCTGCCCTTTTTTCACAAAAACCGCTGCCGTTCCTGTGTCTTGGCAAAAGGGCAAAATGCCTTTGTTTGCAACGCAGGAATTTTGCAGCAATGTAAGCGCAACCAGTTTATCGTTTTGGCTTGCCTCCGGGTCTTCCAGAATTGCGGCAACCTGCTTTGTGTGCGCGGGGCGTAGGCGAAAGCTCACCTCTGAATACGCCGCTTCTGTTAGCTTGGTCAACGCTTCGCTGCTGACCTTCAAAATCTTTTTGCCGTTAAACTTGCCAACGGAAATCCCAGCTTCCTTGGCTGTGGCTATGAGGTTGTACTTTGTGGCATCTTTGCCATATTGCAGATTTTCTTCATATTCAAAAGGCATAAAAACTCCTGTTTATGTAGGAAATATAGATAAAAAAACGTCCCTCTATCACCCGCAAAACCATTATTTGCCCTGAAATTTGTGCAAAATAAGCTAAAGTTTGCCCCGAAATTTATGCAAAATAAGTCCAAATTCGCCCCGAAATTTGTGCAGAATAAGCTAAAACTTGCCCCGAAATTTGTGCAGAAATTTTCTATATTATAACTAGACAGATTAGTTAGGAGTTTTTATGCAAAGATGGCAATTGCAAGAAGCCAAAGCAAAATTAAGCGAACTTGTAAAGCAGACGACTTTAGCCCCGCAATCAATTACCTTGCGTGGTGAACCTGTGGCAGTAGTGGTTTCCATCGCTAAATATAAGCAACTTACCAAGCCTAAGAAAAGCCTATTTGATATGCTTCACTCCGCACCGGAAAGCTTGGCTGATTTGGAACTACCCTCTCGTGAAGACACTCGTTTTCGGAAAATTGAATTATGAAGTATCTTATAGACACAAATGTCCTTTCCGAAATAACCAAGCAAAGCCCCAACAAAGACGTGGTCAAATGGTTTATTGACATACCTGATATGGATAAATTCATAAGTGTAATTTCAATAGGCGAAATCATCTATGGAATAGAAAAACTCCCGAATAGCTCTAGAAAGAATAAGTTGACCGCTTGGTTCAATGAGGTAATTTCCGAAGGATTCAATGAACGTATACTTGATATAAAAATAAGCACTATGCACACTTGGGGCAAAATGATGGCTGGGCTTTCTCGTTCATTTCAAGTGCAGGATACTTTTATAGCAGCTACCGCTCTTGAAAACGATCTAATTATAGCTACTCGTAATGTAAAAGATTTTTTTGACATTCCTAGATTAAAAATATTAAATCCTTGGGAAAAACACCCCTAACAGCAAAAATTATATATATTGATAAGATATACATTTCTGCTTGGGGAATGAAAAATGAACAAAATATCTTGGGTATTCGTGTGCTTGGCTCTTTTTATGCCTGTGTTTGCAGGCACAATGCAAGTAGAAAAGCTGAATAGGGGTCTTGTTGCGGTGCGCTCAGGGCAGGGTTATTACCTATCTTGGCGGCTTTTGTCAAATGAGCCTTATGCCACGGGATTCAACGTCTATAGAGATGCAACAAAGCTCAACAATACGCCCATCACAACTTCCACAACCTATACAGATGCAAACGCCGCACAAAACAGCAACTACACGGTGCGAGCGGTGATTGACGGAGTTGAGAGAGAGGCGAGCGAAAAAGCCATGATAATAAACAACACTCAGGGTTCAAACTCAGGGTACATACAAATCAATTTGCAAAGACCAGCAACTGGCGCACAGGAAGGCACCTATTCCCCCGGAGACGGCAGCACAGGCGACCTTGACGGAGACGGTATTTATGAAATAGTGCTAAAATGGGACCCAAGCAATGCCAAGGATAATTCTCAATCGGGTGTAACCGACAATGTTTTTATAGATGCTTATACTCTTGCAGGCACTAGGCTATGGCGCATAGATTTGGGGCAAAACATAAGGGCTGGCGCACATTACACGCAATTTTTGGTGTACGATTTTGACGGCGATGGCAAAGCCGAAGTGATGATGAAAACCGCACCCGGCACAAAAGACGGCACAGGCGCGTATATAAAAATGGGGCCAGCGGCAAACGCAAACCACACCGCCGCTTACCGCAACACAAACGGCTATGTCCTTGACGGTCCTGAATACCTAACGGTTTTTGAAGGAGCCACGGGAAAGGAATTAGCCACTATAGATTACTGGCCAGCGAGAGGCACGGTGAACAACTGGGGCGATAACTACGGCAACAGAGTTGACCGCTTCAACGCGGCGGTAGCGTACTTGGATGGCGAGCGGCCATCTGCGGTATTTCAGCGGGGTTATTATACGCGGATGACTTTCCTGGCTTTGGATTGGCGGGATGGCAAACTTACGGAGCGTTGGAGATTTGACTCAGGCACCTCCGGCAACAGTGCGTATGCCGGCCAGGGCAACCACCAATTAAGCGTGGCGGATGTTGACAACAGCGGCAAACATTCAATAATCACCGGAGCGGCGGTTATTGGCCCCGATGGAAAAGGGAAACACACAACAGGGTGGGGGCACGGAGACGCGCTCCACGTTGCGCACATGATAAAGGGAACCCCAACGCCGCAGATTTTTATGCCGCACGAAGATAAAAGCGCAGGTCACGGAATTCTTTTGAGGCAAGCAAGCGATGGCACTAAAATTTGCAACATTCCAAAACCGGATACAGACGTAGGCCGTGCGGTTGCCGCGGAGATTGACCCTGCAAAAGGTTGGACTTTTTGGGCTTCGGGCATGAATCTTTACGATACAAAATGCAACAACTTAGGAGGCTTGCCTTATTCAACAAACCACGTGGTATGGTGGAGTGGCGACTTTAGCCGCGAACTTTTAGATGGCAATCATGTTGATAGATGGACAGTGAGCGGCGGTAGGCAAAATTTGCTTTCTGCTGGCGACTACGGACAAATAAACGGCACTAAATCCAACCCCGTGTTGCAAGCGGACTTGTTCGGCGATTTTCGCGAGGAAGTGATATTCTCCAACGGTTCAAACGCTTTGCGAATCTACACCTCAACAATGGCAACTACAAAACGCCTTGTCACCCTGATGCACGACCCTGTATATAGGGTTGCCGTTGCTTGGCAAAACTCTTCCTACAACCAACCGCCTCACCCAGGCTACTACATAGCAAGCGATATGGACATCCCGCCACCTGCTCTCAAAGTAGCGATTATCGGCAACTCCTCCTCGGCACGAAGCAGTTCAAGCGTGGCGAGCAGCTCCAGTTCACATGCAAGCAGTTCAAGCGTGGCAAGCAGCTCTTCTTCACATGAGCCAAGCAGTTCAAGCATAGCGAACGACTCCAGCAGCAGTTCAGAAGAAGCAACGCCCATTTTAAATGTTAATGCTGTAGAAAAAAATATGGAAAACATTCGCATGTATTTTGATGGCTCGCGTGTTTTAATTAAAAAAACATCGCCAAATGGAAAGGTGAAAATTTTTGATTTAAAAGGGAAAGAGAGATAAAATTCTAAATTTCCTTTGCATGTCTATATTTGAAAATAAAATTGCGGAACTCGCCGAGCAAACCACTTACTGGACCGCTGGCGAGGCACTTTCCCTACTCAGCATCCCGCCCGGCTCCTCTCACGGCGATTGGAGCTTGCCCTGTTTTAACATAGCAAAAAAATTGCGCAAAGCGCCCAAAGCCATAGCAGAGGAATTAGCCGCAAAGTTCCCTGCGCCACAAGGCTTTGCAAAAACAGAAGCCATCAACGGCTATTGGAATTTTTATGTGGATAAAGCAGCTTTTATAAAAATAATCTTAGACGAAATAAAAGAAAAAGGTTTGGAGTTTGGATTTGCACCCGCAAAAAACAAAACCGTAGCCATAGACTACAGCTCCCCCAACATAGGAAAGGAATTAGCATTTCACCATTTGCGTAGCACAATGCTCGGCAATAGCCTGGCTCGCATCCACAAGGCAAACGGTTTTAAAGTGGAGCGGATAAACCACCTCGGTGACTGGGGAACGCAATTTGGCAAACTGATTGTTATATATTTAAAAGAAAATTTGCCCACCGATGAACAGACGCTTTGCAACTTAACCGTAAAGGAATTGAACAAACTCTACGCATCGTTTTCCACTTTGTGCAAAGGGGAGCCGGAGCTGGAGGCTAAAGCACGGGACGCTTTTGCAAAGTTGGAGCAGGGCGATGAATTTTACCGCAAGCTGTGGGCTGCATTCAAAGAAGCAACCCTAAAAGAGTTGGTGCGCATTTATAAAATAATGGGCGTGGACTTTGACCACTACACAGGGGAATCTTTTTTTGAAGACAAAATCCCAGCCGTTGTTGAGGAGCTGCAAAACAAGGGCTTGCTGGTGAATAGCCAAGAGCGCGATGTGGTTGCTTTGGGTGAAGACATGCCGCCGTGCCTTATAAGAAAAAGCGATGGTAGCACCCTTTACGCAACCCGCGATTTAGCCGCCGCCATTTACCGCAAAAAGGAATTCAATTTTGACAAGTGCCTATATGTTGTTGATAACGGGCAGGCTTTGCATTTTAAACAGGTGTTCGCGGTGCTTGGCAAAATGGGCTACGGTTGGAGCAGCGACTGCGAGCATATTCCCTTTGGTTTAATACTCCACAAAAACGAAGAAGGCAAGTGGGAAAAGGGCAAAACCCGAACCGGCACAGCAAGCCTTTTAAGAGATGTTATAGAAGCGGCTTCCGCAAAAATCCTGTCTGTTATAAACGAAAAAAATCCAGAGCTTGCAAACAAAGAGGAAATAGCCACTAAAATAGGCGTTGGCGCAATAGTGTTCAACGACCTGAAAAACCGCCGCCTTATGGATGTTAAATTCGACTGGGATGCCGCCCTCAGCTTTGAGGGAGCAACAGGCCCCTACATTCAAAACGCCCACGTGCGCCTTTGCAGCATATTGAGAAAGAGCGGCAAGAATATAGCAGAACTGCAATTCAAGAGCGAGGAGCTTCTAGACCAGAGTTCCTGCGATTTAATAAAAATGCTCTCTCGCAAAGCGGAGAAAATAAACATAGCCTGCGAGAGCAGGGAACCTTACATACTGGCTCAATACTCGCTAGAGCTTGCAGAAGCAGCTCACAAATTTATACACGACAACCGTGTGATAGGAAGCGCTGAAGAAAATTCCAGGTTATTTTTAGTTTACTGCACCCAGCAAGTTTTGGGAAGCACCCTTGAAATGCTGGGGATAGCCCCGATTAAGGAGATGTAAAATTATCTGCGGCGGCTGTCACGACTGTCTTGGCGTGGGGGGCGTTGCTCGCGTGGCTGAGACTCATTAACGCGAAGCGGCCTATTGCCTACATTCTTCCCGTTCAAAGCCTGAATAGCCTTGTCTGCTACTTCCTCGTCCATTTCCACAAACCCAAAACCTTTGCTACGGTTGGAGTTGCGGTCAATGACGACCTTGGCACTTTTAACCTCTCCGAATTCAGCGAATAATTCGCCTAGTTGTTCGTTGCCGAATGCGAATGGGAGGTTACCCACATAGATGCTTTTGCTCATACTAATCCTATAAAATTGAACCAAGGGTAATATAGAAAATCAATTTTGCCGCGTTACGCCAATTAAGGTGGCTTTTATGGAGCCTATGGCTATTTCGCTCTTCATAACCACGGGAAGCCGCTCTTCATCGTCTGTTAGCCAAATTGTGAGCTTGCCTTTGGCCTTAAACAAGCCGTCCCCTAGTATCACAGGTTCCACAACCAGGCATTTTTTTTTGCCAAAAGCGGTTTTTATCTCTTCCCTTCTATGGCATATAACCTTGAGCGGGTACTTTTTCTTGCCCCCTATGGCGTTGAAATAAACCGTATCCCCCGGCTCCATTTTAAAGGTCCGTGCCAAATAAAAGGCAGAGAGTATGCAACGTTCATTGCCGTCAAGCGTTATAACCGTGTCTAAGCCGTGTTTAAGCTCCGTGCCTTTGTATGCCGTGTCTTTTATGTAGGCTTTCTTTGCTTTAAAGTTGTAAATGGTTAAGGCGTTCCTTATATACGAGCCTTCTTTGATTCTTTGGTTAAAAACCTTTGGCATCAGGCTGTCTGCGGTAACCGTGGACTTTACCGTATCGTCAACGGTTAGCATTTTAAAAAAAGAATGATTCCACGCCCTTGAAATTATTTCCAGTTCATTTTCATTTCCTGTTTCTCTAGCTAACATTCTAGCTTTGCCAGCAGAGATAAATCCCCAGCTTATTTCGTAATCCAGTGTTTCGCCAACAAAGGGATGAGCAGCATGCAAAGCGGAAAAAAAGAAAAGAAAAAACGCAAGAAAAAATTTCATCTTCACTCCTATACAAACCACCTGGCAACGGAACTGTCTTTTAAAAGAAATTGCTTTCTTCTAGCGATAAGATCTGCCAGTTCTCTTTCTGTAGGTAAAATAGTTTTATATTTTGCCGCAAAAATTTTTTTATTTTCTTTCATAATAGAATATTTTGCTATAGCTTCATCTTTATCCGCACACAAAATTATACCTATTGTTGGGTTGTCTCCTTTGTTTCGTTTCAATTCATCGAACATTCTAACATACATATCAATTTGCCCAATGTCTTTATGCTCTAATTTGGATGTTTTTAAATCTATCACAACAAAACATTTTAAGATATAGTTATAAAAAACCAAATCCAAATAGAAATGGGTGGTTTGCGTGCTTATGCGAAATTGCCTGCCTACAAAAGAAAATCCCTTTCCCAGTTCCAACAAAAATTTTTGCAAGTTGCTGATAATCGCTGTTTCTAGCAATGTTTCTTTTACTGTTATATCCTCAGGCATATTCAAAAATTCCAGCACGTAAGGGTCTTTTATAAAATCGGATATATTTAAATTTGATATTGCCTTCAACGATTCTTTTTTCTTTTTGTTTTGCGAAGATACCAATCGCTTAAAATATCCTGTTTTTATATTCCTCTCTAAAACGCGAACACTCCAGTTTTCCATGTTCGTTTCTTTGATATAGTACAAACGTTCCTGTTCGCTGTCTAGCCGCATAATTAGCCGTATATGAGACCAACTCAAATTCTCTACACAGTGTGTAGAGAATTCACCAAAATCGGGAAAAACTGTATAAAATTTTCTAAAATTCCATAAGTTTGCTTCTGAAAATCCCTTGCCCAATTTCTCTCCTAAATACTTGGATAATTTTACAATTAAATAATCTCCGTAGTCGGCACGGTCGTTGCCTTTTTGCTCTTGTTCAATAATTTGCTTTCCTATTTCCCAATATGTTTTTACCATAACGGAATTTATGGCACTGCAAACAAGGTTCCTGCCCTGGGTAAGAGTTTTGGCAACATTTGCAAAAAATAATTTTTCGCTCTTTACTATATCCCCTTTCATACCGCCTCCGCTAATTTTTCCAGAGCGTCTGCGCATGCGCTCGCGTAATTGCCTGGCTTTCCGCTCGCTTGCCACGCATAGCCAAGCCCGCTTGAACTGTTTAGAACATGGATGTTTTTTTTAAAGCCCCCTTCCCTAAGCGCACCTATAACTTCCTTTGCGTCTCCCCCTTGCCCCCCTGGGACGCCTGGGATGGAAACTCCTGGAATCAAAAAAGGAATTTCCTTTTTTTTGCTGCAAAAAAAATTAGCAATCTCTGCAAGCTCGCGGATATTCGTTGCGCCCACAACCGCGCCAACGCTGGAGTTATCCCATTCTATAATTTTTTCCGCAACCGCTTTATATGCTTTTCCCTCGCCGCTTGCAAGTTTTAAATCCTGAAAATCCGCGGCTCCGGCATTTGAGGTTCTGAGCAAAATATAAACCCCGTTCTCTGCTCTCAAAAAAGGCTTAACAGAATCGCTGCCCATCCAAGGGCTAACGGTTGTGGCATCCGCTCCATAAACATCAAAAGCAGCTTTTGCATAAGCCTCGCTGGACTTCCCTATATCACCTCTTTTTGCATCCAAAATCACCAATATACCTTCCCTGCGGTAAGTAGCTATTATCTCCGCCAGCACCTGCATAGCCCCTATGCTAACACACTCATAATATGCGCTATTTGGCTTTGCAACGGCGGGCATTGTATTTCTTTTTAAAAATTCCTCCAGAATATCAAAATAGAATTTGCGAATTTTATCCTCTGGCGAGCCAGCCTCCACAGGAATCAGCGAAAGAACAGGGTCTAACCCAAAGCATACAGGATTTTTGCAAATCCCAATCCTAGACTCCAAAAGCTCAGAAAAAACCATCAATTTTAAGTTAGAAAATACTGCAAGGGCAACCGTAAAGGTTGCCCTGTAAGCAATGGCATTGCATTATATCCTCTTTTATATGCATTATATCCTCTTTTTCTCTAAATGGCGTGTTTTTTTCGCATAAAAATTTTAAATTTTCATAAAAAGAGGAGTGCTTACCGTGTATGATCCTACTTATATGATGATTATTCTGCTGGGACTTGTTCTTTCTGGCGTGGCAGCTTTTATGGTGAAAAGCCGCTTTAGAAAGGGCGAGAAAATCCCTATTTCCAGCGGTTATACGGGTGCGCAGGTGGCGGAGCAGATTTTGCGCAGCATGGGCATAACCGATGTGAGCATACATCAACACAGCGGATTTCTCTCTGACCATTATAACCCCCTGAACAAAACGCTGAATTTAAGCCCGGAGGTTTACAACGGGCGTTCAGCCGCTTCCGCAGGCGTTGCCGCGCACGAGGTGGGGCACGCTATTCAACACGCCCAGCATTACTTCCCAATGTGGGTTCGCTCGGCTATAGTGCCTGTTGCAAACATAGGGAGCAATCTTGGGCCGTGGCTTGTTATAATAGGCATTATGCTCGGAGCAGGCGCGGAAATAGATACCGGAATGGGTTATTGGCTGGCGGTTTTGGGCGTTGCGCTATTCGCTGCGGCAACCGCATTCACGCTGGTAACCGTCCCTGTTGAGTTTGATGCCTCCGCAAGGGCAAAGCATCAGTTGCAAAACCTTGGCATAGTTAAGCAGGGCACCGAAGCAAACGCGGTTTCTTCGGTTTTAACCGCTGCTGGTTTAACCTACGTGGCCGCAGCCATAATCTCGGTTTTTAACCTGATATACTGGGCGCACAGGGCTGGTTTGATAGGCGGAAAAAGAAACTGAAATATAAGTGGCTATTAAACTTTATAAAGATTTTTTAAAAGAGGTGTTCCCGCAATTTGAGCGTGTTCGCAAAGTTGCGCTCAATGCTGGTTTTAGCTGCCCAAATTTGGATGGAACCGTAGGGAAGGGCGGTTGCGCATATTGCAACAACAACTCATTCAGCCAAGTGGCTGCAACGGAATTGCCGCTTTTGCAACAACTCGAAAGCGGGATAAAAGCCATAAAAACCAAAAAAAGCGAAACTGGGATTTTAGCCTATTTTCAGAGCTACACAAACACCCACGCCCCTGCCCAAAAACTCCGCGAAATTTTCACGCCAGTGATTTTGCACAGCGACGTCGCTGGAATTGCCGTTGGGACGCGGCCTGATTGCCTGCCCCCGCAAGTTGTGGAATTGCTGGCGGAGCTGAACCGCATAAAACCGGTAATCGTGGAAATAGGCGTGCAAACCGCAAACGACCAAACCTTGAAAAACATAAACAGAAACCACACCGTGGAATGTACCCGCAAAGCGGCCCTGCTCTGCAAAAATTCAAACCTCCTCATAACGGCTCACATAATAATCGGGTTGCCACGCGAAAACGCGGACGACTTTGCGAACACGGCAAAATTTGTAAAAGAGTGTGGATTTTCCGCAGTGAAAATCCATCCTTTGCACATAGTCAAGGGAACCCGTTTTGAGCAAGAATATAAGGAAGGCAAAATAGAACTGCTATCCCTAGCGGATTACTGCAAAGCCGCCGCAGAATTCATCCGCATTATGCAACCAGCCACAGCCATAGAAAGAGTAAGTGGCGAATCCCCATCCAACATATTAATTGCCCCAATCTGGAGCGGGGACAGAAACCGTATTTGGGATGGTATTGAACAGGCGCACAGCGCCTGTAGGGGCAACCCTCGCGGTTGCCCCCCTCGCGGTTGCCCTAGGCCCCATTAGGTTACGGCGCAGCAGGAGCCGGAGCAACAGGCGCAGGCGCAGGATGCGGAGCAACAGGCGCAGCGGCAGGTGCCGGCGCAGGCGCAGGATGCGGAGCAGCCGGCGCAGCAGCAGGTGCAGGTGCTGGCGCAGGCGCAGGATGCGGAGCAACAGGCGCAGCGGCAGGTGCTGGCGCTGGCGCAGGATGCGGAGCAACAGGCGCAGCGGCAGGTGCCGGCGCTGGCGCAGGATGCGGAGCAGCCGGCGCAGCAGCAGGTGCAGGTGCTGGCGCAGGCGCAGGATGCGGAGCAACAGGCGCAGCAGCAGGTGCTGGCGCTGGCGCAGGATGCGGAGCAACAGGCGCAGCGGCAGGTGCCGGCGCTGGCGCAGGATGCGGAGCAACAGGCGCAGCGGCAGGTGCCGGCGCAGGCGCAGGATGCGGAGCAACAGGCGCAGCAGCAGGTGCTGGCATTGGGTGAGCGGCAGGTTGCCCTTCAATGGCGGCAGGGGTTAGCACGGCAGCCATTGAATCAACAGGTTGAGCGGCTGGTTGAGCGGCTGGTTTAACCCCTTTGAGGTTGCTGAATATTTTGCTGAATTCCTTGAAAGAGCTGTTTACCTTTTGCTCATCGGAGATATTCGCGTTATAGCCTGAATTGGGATCCAAAACTATATTGCCGTTTAAATCACGGATAAAAACCTTTTTATCGGGGCCTTCCGTCACAATGGCGGAAAGAACAGCTCCTTTTAATACCTTTATCTGCATCACGTCTTTGCGGCTGCCCCAAACCTCGGCTTTGTTTGCCAAGCTGGGTTTCTGCTCGCTTGCCGTGCCCCAAGATTTGAGAAAAGTTGTGCTGTCATAGACTGTCACGGCGTAGAGCGTTGGCCTGTAGTTGTAGTAGTACACATTGGTGTCCCCTATAATCTCAACAACGGTCGGGAGGCCGGACCTTTCAATCCATTGCTCTATGGGCATGTCCCTGAGGGCCATAACATCCCGCTCGTCTATCCAGTTTTCTTTTAAACCAATCTGCCGAGAAGCGCAGGAAAAAAGCAAAATCGCCGTCAAAACAACGATGGGGTATTTAAATTTATTCATGGCGGGTAATATAGAAAAAGTTGGGGCTGGTAGGTGAGCGATTAATCGCTCACCTACCAGCCCCAACACCCTCAACCGGATTTTGAATTATTTCTTCACTCTCTTTACGCCGTGCATTTCAACCTTTCTTTCTATGCTCTCTTTCTTCTGAGTCTGGTTGATAGCTGGAATATAAACATCCCAGCTGAAATCGTATATGCCCACATAAGCGCCAGCGCCTACAAAACGGCCCTTCATGTCCTTCATGTCCCAGGCTATGTAGAACTTGCTTCTGCTATCCCTGCAAGAAGGCTGCCCTCTGTCGTTTTTGGGGAAAATCTGGTCATCGCATTTTACCGAGAAGCCACGGCTTGCCACGTAGCTGCCAAGGTTGGTGTGGATAAATGCCCTTGGATAAATAGTGATGTTGCCATCGGGGATAGTCCCATAATCATCCTCCAAATCAGCAAGCTCGTTGAACACATCGGGGTTGAATATCATGCCTACAGTCCCTGGATAGTATCTCCTGATGCAATTGACATCGCAATCGGAAGGAACAGGGAGCAGTTCTATGGGCCTCTCTTGGTTAAAGAGGGCCTTCTCGTCGTAGTCACCGACTTTAAGGCTATCCCTCAAAGTAATTTTGATTTGGTCCAGATTCTCATTTGGGTTATTCGGGTTAATCTCGCCGATGGGCAGCTTATCCGGGGTAAAGGGCTTGCGGCCCTCTATCTGCCTGCCTTTCTCCTCTGGATTAGGTTTGTTGCCTTTGAGGTCCACAAGGATGTTCTTTGCAAACTCGGCATATTTCCCAAGAGAGGCGAACCTAACCGAGTCGCCTGGCATTGGAGTGCCGGATTTGTTTTCGCCTTCTCCGCGCCAGCGTTGGAACCAAATAGAAACTATGGAGTCGTTGCCGTCTTCGCTGGGGCGCATTCCTTTGGAAACATTGTACCTCATGCTCGCGTCTGTGGGTATGTCTGCGGTTTTTAGCACTTCCCAATAATTCCTGCCCAAGTCGCGGAATCTATAGGCAAATGAGTTCTTTATCTCCTCGGCACTTGCGCTGTTCGCATTTGAGTCTATCTTCACCGGTTCGGAGAACTCAAGTGTTAGCTTGTCTCGGCAAGGGTTTGATGAAACAGTGCCGCAACCTTTGGTGTTTTCATCGGCTAAATACCTGGCGCTGACAACTATGGCTGGTATGCTATCCGATATGTTCTGGGTAAGGGGTATGTCGAATGGAGTTCCGCCCATTGCAAAAGATACCCAGTTTGCTATTGTGCCAGATTCGCTCCTTGTTAGCACGTCCTTGCTGAACTTCACACTAGGTTCAGGATTGTTTTTGTCTGGGCCGCGCTGGAGTATTATAGTATCCCTTATATCCTTTAAGTTAGGACGGACCGCCAAGCTAGTGGGGCTGCCTTTGAAATACTTTAGCCAATATTCACGATTGGCTGCTCTTTTCTCGTCGTCGTTTCCAGGAATCATGTCAAATGTATACGCACTATCCCCGTTTGAAAGTTGTCTGCGCCCACCTATGGTGTAAGTGACCGTGGCCGAGGTATCTTTGCTCCAAGCAACTTCTATAGCATTGGGAAGGCTGTCCGGATGGAAGCCACGGTTATAAGCTATAACAACTTTGTCGCCTATGCCGTCTCCATCAAGGTCATATATCATAGTATTTTCTGGAACTGGAATGGGAGGTTCCTGGAACTGAAGGCTATCCCACCTAGCTTCCGATTTGCTGCTTACGCCCCTAATAGCAATTTTGGCGTAATCTGGGTGCATGACGTTCTTTCTGCCAGCTATGCTCAACGCTGCTTCCCCATTCCTTATAGTCAAGCCGGAAGCGGATACGAGCCTGTCGTTTTCCTCAGTAACTCCGGTTGCATTTGCCGTAAGTGTTAAGTCATAGGTGCAAGTTTTGCAGGTTTTGCCATCTCGGTGCGCCCTAAGGTTGAACTTTATAGGTTGGCTAACCCATACAGACTTCATTATGCCACCTTCTCTAACCGGGTCCCCGGTAGCATCCCATACGCTGCCCTTTTGCTGGTTAGGGGGTATTGCAACATCGGAGCCAGGCGCTTTTACCCATTGGAGCTGTGGAATTACGGATTTCAATTCCACCCGTTCATCATTGGCTCTGCCGCTTACATTTATAAAATAGCTATCCACATCTTGTTCCTGAAGGTAATCGCCAGTCACCCAAAGCACTAGCACTCCTGGCACCGAGCCGGAATTAGGTCTAGGCTGCCCGCCGGCACCGCCGGGTATTGTGAACGTGGCGCCCACATCAACTAGGTCTGTGCCTAGGGAATCATAAGATACCCTCAATTTTTGCCCAAGATGATTCAAGGTTGTGGACAGCTTGAAGGTATAACCGCCTATATCCGCGGCAAGGCCGGCCTCAAAATTGTTCCCGGTTTGGCCACCGGCGGAGATACATACTGGAGCCCATTCGCCAGTTGCGGCGGTTATTGGATTTTTGCATATATTCGTTAGAGGTTTGCTGGTCTCCGATTCTATTATATTGCCCCAAGCCATTCTGGTGGTTGACTTGGCTGAGATAGTCCCTACCCTCTCGTCGTCTAGGGCTGGGTCGCCTGGCACCGTTACATACAGATACCAAGTACCGGCCAAATTATTCACATTGTCTTGCCGAATCTCAACCTTGCCAGTATTGGTATTTACCTTTACACCGCCATAGCACGAGATTTCATGACCATTTACGGTGCAATTGCTATTCTCAGCATTCAAATCATATTTTGTTCCGTTGCGGCTAATTAGATAAAATGCAATTTTTCCGTTGAAGTTATCGCACTGTTCCGATGGACCTGCGTTGCCCGTATTTGCGGAGCAGCTTCCACCGCCGCCATCCGTCTTTATGCAGATGCCAGCTTGATCCTTTTTTGCATCGCCATTCACCAAAATACCGCTCTGCTGTGAGAAATACAGGTTGGTGGTTATACGCACATTGCTACCAGGCGCACGGCGGTCGCAGAAGAATATGTTTATCGGGTATTCCCCGCCTTCCGTAAGCCCAAGGGTATCCAAGTTTACATAGCCAGGGGCGGGCATGTGGTTGCCGCCCAAGTCCACAACAAGTTTGTTGTTGATAAACACCCAGATATCGTCATCGCCACGGAAAAAGAATTCCTGACCTGGCTCATAGATGAATTTCGCAGGCGTGCTCTCAAAGCACAAAAGCCCTTTCACGCCTTCTCGCCCTGTGCCCCAAGTGAATTTTATCTCGCCGTCGCTAATTAGGTCGCCATCCCTAAATTCTCTAGTGCAAACTCTCCGCATTTCTGCGTTTATGGCGTCTTTGGTAGTTTTGCCAGTCAAATCGCCTTTGCCAGTGCCAAGCCAGCCTCTGTCGTAGCACCATTTTGTAGAGTCTGCAACGCTAACCCTGTCGCCTTTATAGGTACCAGAGTTGTTGTTCCAAAAGGTTGACGGCAGGTAGAAACCGCCCATGCTGCCAGAGTTGCCGCAGCCAGCCGTGGCGGTAGAATTGTAATCCATGGATTTTCCATCCGGGCACATATAAAAGGCATCGAATTCCCATAAGCCACTAGGCCTTCTTTCAAAGGGCATATCGTAGCATTTAGAGTTGCCGCTAAAAGCAGCTTTAAAATCAGCTTCGCTTTGCCATGCGGCAGATTTACTACCACAGCCACTAGGCTTTCCTTTCCACACCATTTTCGATTGCTTAGGATCTGACGTATCAAGGGTGTTCTGCACATAGCCCCTGCAAATGCCTTCGGCATCGCCATTGGGATATTGAGAGAAAGAGCTGCCAGTTTGACCTCTGAAGTAGATATTGGCGGCGAATTCGTATTGGCAACGTTTTTTCTCAACTATATTTGGGTCAATTCTTGTCCAGCCGGCCGCGCCATTCTGAGATGCAAAGTATAGCGAACCGGGATTGCCTTCCCCAAATTCGTTGTCGAACATGGTTTTTAGGTTAAAAGGCACGGGCATGTCGTTCACCCAGTCCATAGGGTCTTCGTCAACACCCATAATGCCTATCTTGTCCCTGCCAGATTTCCCAAGATATACACGAGCATCCTGATCTGGAATAGGTGTATTGAAATAAACCTTTTTATACCAGCCGCATTTGTCTCCGTCAACTTCCAAAGCCACCGGTGTTGAGTTGCCCATAGCAAGGTATGGGGTACCGAGTATCCAGTCATCTTCTTTGGGAGGCAAAAAGTAGAAGTAACGGGCATTAGGTGGATTTTTGCTAGTGACGGTTTTACCCTCATTAGCTGGGTCTTCCATTATCCAAGTTCCTTCTGGTCCAAAATCACCGCAAGTGTACTTATCCGTGTTTTCGGTAGGTAAATTAGTATGCTGTCCGGTTTTGGTTTTGGTTACGAAATGAATTCCGCCTGCGTCATAGCTAGTAGCCTTATCCGAGAAGACAATCTCCCTTTTGTTATCATCATTATCATTTGACAATCCTGTAGGAATGGTTATTTTAGTCCATTCGCCTTCTTTCTGACCAGTAACAGGTTTGTATGAGCCTTCCCATTGAATATAAACGATGTTACCGTTCCATCCGCTAGGCAGTTTAATATAGACTTCTTTGTTACCGCATATAGCAAAGGCGTCCCCTGCCAGCAGTGCCAATAGCACGGAAAAAGTTAAAGCGATTTTTTTGATCGAGTTCATAGAACCTCCAATACAGTAATTTTGCGGGGTGCGAGCCTTTTCACAACCATAAATATAGAATTTTTTCAGCAAAATCAAAGGTAAATCCCTGATTTTCAACAAAATAGGCGGTTTTTTGTGATTTTTAGCACGTTGCACGGCAGGGGCAACCACGGCGCACGGCAGGGGCAACCACGGCGCACGGCAGGGGCAACCACGTTGGGTTGCCCCTACCGTGCCAATCGCCTTTTTTCTTTTGCCAACCGTTTTTTCTCTGCGGCACGATTTGCTTTACATACAAAGTCGTCTCTAACGTATTTGTAGATATATTCCATAAATCCGTGCAAAAAACGCTGGCGGGGGGTTAGTCTCATCGCTCTCATTGCGCTGCTCCTGTTGGCTCTATTCTTTTTAATATATTATCAACAACTTCAAAGCCTTCATCTATGGTACCAGTAAATTCGCAACAGTCATAGTAGCCGAGCAAATGAAGAGACCAGTAAACTAAGTTAAGGTCTTCCAGCAATTTCCTATCCATTTTTGCCAAATGGGTTCTATAAAAATCAATGGTTCTGTTTTTGCCTTTGTTTTTGTCTTTGCTCCTGTCAAAATCTTCCGGCATTTCCACGCCTTTTAATTGCAGCCAGGTATCCAAAGCCTTGAGAACGCCTCTGTACGCTATGCCGCTCGCAGAGCTTACATACTTTGTATCTTTAAAACGTTTGCCATTGCGGCGAGCCAATTTCAGGTCGTCTTTGGCATTGGCAATGTAACGCAGCGCTTCTTTGTAGCCTTTCTGCTTTATATGTTCTTGCTCTTTTGGGGTCATGTTTGTAAATATAATAAAAAAATGAGGTAAGGGTACGCCCTTACCTCATTTTGCAAACAACTGTTGACGTTATTTCTTCTTTACCCGCTTTACGCCGTGCATTTCTACTTTGCGTTCTATTTTTTCTTTTTCTATTGTTTTGTTGTCTTGCTTTATGTGAACTTCCCAGCGGAAATCGTATAAGCCTACATAAGCGCCGGCGCCTACAAAACGGCCCTTCATGTCTTTCATGTCCCAGGCTATGTAGAATTTGCTCCTGCTGTCACGGCAAGAAGGCTGCCCAGAGGCGTTGCGCGGGAAAATCTGGTCATCGCACTTTATGGAAAAACCTCGGTTTGCCACGTAGTTGCCAAGATTGGTGTGCTGGAACGCTTTTACGTAAAACGTAATATCGCCATCGCTTATGCAATTGCTGCCCTTTGGGTCGCAATACTCATCTTCCAAATCAGCTAGCTCGTTGAACACATCAGGGTTTAACAATATGCCTATGGTTCCTGGGTATTCCCTCAGAACATCCCTTATGGTCCAATCGGGAGGAACAGGGAGCAGTTCTATGGGCCTGTCTTGGTTAAAGAGGGCCTTCTCGTCGTAGTCACCAACTTTAAGGCTATCCTTCAAAGTAATTTTGATTTTGTCCAGATTCTCATTTGGGTTGGTCGGGTCAATCTCGCCAATGGGTATCTTCTCCGGGGTAAAGGGCTTGCGGCCCTCTATCTGCTTGCCAATCTCATTTGGGTTTGGCGGGTTGCCTTTGGCATCCAAAAGAATGTTCCGCGCAAAGGTAGGATATTTCCTTTCAGCGGCAAACTTAACGGAATCGCCCGGCATTGGGGTGCCGGATTTTTCGCCGCCTTCCACGCGGTAGCGGTTATAGTAAATGGTAACCATGGAGTCGCTGCCATCTTCGCTGGGGCGCATTTCCTTGGAAACATTGTACCTCATGCTGCTATTAGACGGCAGGAATCCAGGGCTAAGAACATTCCAGCTGCTTTCGCCTATGTCGCGGAGCATATAGGCAAATGTGTTTTTTATCTCGTTATCGGTTGAGTTGCTCGCGCTTGGGTCTATCTTCACCGGCTCGGAGAACTCAAGGGATATTTTGTCTCGGCAAGGCGAGCCAGAACTTGTGCCGCAACCTTTGTTGTTCTCATCGGCTAAATACCTTGCGCTCACAATTATGGCTGGTATTTTATCGTCTATGTTGCCAGTAAGGGGAATATCGTATTGAGTGCCGGTTTTAAAAGATACCCAGTTGGCTATCTTGCCGGTTTCGCTTTTTGTCAACACGCTTCTGCTGAAGCGCACATCGGGTTCGGCTTCGTTTTTGTTGGGGCCGCGCCTGAGTATTATGGTATCTCTCAGTTCTTTTCTCTCCGCCGGGGTAAGGCTTCTGCGGGCATCCAAGCTAGCAGCGTTTAAGCCTTTGAGGTACCGTAGCCAGTATTGAATATTGGAAGCGCTATCCACGTTTCTGCTTGAATACACGGTATCGCCATTTGAAGCCAATGAGCTTCTGCATATTCCGTAAAAGACTGTAGTGTCTTTAGCCCATTGAACTTGTATCGCGTTGGGAAGGCTGTCCGGATGGAAACCTCGCTTATAAGCTATAACAAGGCTGTCGCCTATGCCATCGCCATTTAAATCAAATATCTTTACGTTTTCCGGGTATGGAACAGGGGGTTCTTTGAATTGAAGGCTATCCCACCTGGCTTCCGATCTTGGGCTTACGCCCCGCACAAAAATTTGCGCGTAATAAGGGTGCAGTACGTCCCTTTTGCCAGCTATATCCAAAGCCGCTTCCCCGTTCTTTATGGCTAAACCGGAGGCTACTATAAGCCTGTCGTTTATCTCCGGGTAGGTGCTGCTGTTAGCGCCGCTGCCAGCCTTTGCCGCTGCTGTCAATATTAGGTCGTAGTTGCAGGTTTTGCAGGTTTTGCCATCTCGCTGGGCACGGAGGCGTAGCTTTACAACTTCGCCAACCCATACGGGCGCAGGGTGGCCCTCTTCTCTTTCCACGCCTTTGGTAGGGTCTCCATCAATCCATTTGCTGCCCTTTTGCTGGTTAGGGGGTATTGCAACATCGGAGCCTGCTACCCTTATCCATTCGAGCTTTGGAATCACGGACTTAATGGCAACTTCTTCGCTGGCGGGCCTGCCGTTCACATTGATTTTGTAATAAGCCGTATCGGGTTCCTGCGCGTATTCGCCGGTAACCCAAAGCACCAACACGCCGGGCTTTGAGCCGGAATTTGGCTTTGCCGCTCCGCCAGTGCCGCCAGGTATTGCCAGCGTGGTATCTGTTTTAACCGGAGATAGCCCTAGGGAATCGTAGAACACCTTTAGCCTGCTCCCTTCGTATAGAAAGCCCCTTGTGTCCAGCTTGAATATAGAGCCGCCTATGGCTTCAATATCATCCATCAAAAATTTATCGCCGGAAAAATCACCGCCGGAGAAGCAGACGGGAACCAATTCGCCAGTCGCCGCTATGGAAGGATTTTTGCATAGGTCCGTGATTGTGGGGCCGTTCACCGAGCCGTCTTTTATGTCCCCCCAAGCCATCCTGACGGTTGTAGAGCTTGTTATTGTCGCTATTTTCACGTCTTCGGGGTAGGGGGGCTTCATGGAGTCTTCTTTGACCTTTGCGTAAAGGTACCAAGTGCCTGGCAAACCCGCAACATCAGTTTTGGCAACCCTAGCCGTGCCATCAGACATATCAACAGTTATGCCGCCGTAGCACAGGAGCTTTTGGTCGCCAATTTGCCTGCAAGCGTCTGGATATAAATCATCGGGCACTTTTAAGATGCGCTTATCGTCTCCTTTGCGATTGATTAAATAGAATTCAATTTTCCCATAGACATCGTTGCCGCACAGTTCCGTAGCCTGCGAGCCTTCCGCCATCGCGGAACAGCTCCCGGCGCCGCCATCCTGCAACACGCAAACTTCGGCTGGCCTGTTTAAGCCATCGCCCTGTTTCACAAAAAGGCCGTTGGTCTGGGCAAAATACATATTGGTGGATATGCGCACGTTGCTACCCGCGCTGCGGCGGTCGCAGAAGAATATGTTTATGGAGTATTCCTTGCCAGGCACCAGCTTTTCGGGCACTTTTATGGTATCCAGGTTTACATATCCCGGAGCCGGCCCGTGGCTACCGCCAAGGTCAACCACAAGCTGGTTGTTGATGAACACCCAGATATCGTCATCGCCTCTGAAAAAGAACTCCTGCCCTTCTGTGTAAATAAAGGTGGCCGGCGCGCTTTCAAAGCACATGAGGCTGCTTATTTTAAGCTGCGTACCTTGCGGCGTATGGCTTGCCATAGGCGCAGGGTGGCTATAATCGTAAAGGTCTCCTTTGGAACCCGCAGCAGAGGATGCGGCTGCCTTAAAAGGCTTCCAGCAGATAGTCTCCATGTAACTGTCAATTTCTTCCTTGGTGGTGCCGGAAGTTACCCAACTTAAATCGCCAACCCTAGCCGGGTCGGTTCTTTTGTCTCGGTCAATTGCCGTAGAACCGTTGCCACCGCAGTTGCCGCCATACCAGCCCCTGTCAAAGCACCACATATTAACGCAAGCATCGGGCCTAACATCCATTTCCGCATTATATATTCTGCGCCCGCGCAACGAATCTTCTGCATCCCCCGCATTATGGCCTAAACACCGATTGTTGTTCCCAGTGCCGCACAAAAACGGCCTTTCCGCAGATTTCATCATACTATATCGTTCTCTATAATCACCGTGTTCATCAATATCCTTCATAAGGCTAGGCGGGTAAAATGCGCCTATGCGGCCACCCGAACCAGCTCCGCAAGTGTTTGTAGCGCTATAGTCCGTGGTTCCGTCTGGGCAAAGCCTTAAAGCGTCAAATTCCCACAAATCGCTTCTCCGCGTAAAGGGCATATCAAAGCAACGCTGGACGTTTGTGCCCGGAGTATCTTCAAAGGCTTTTTTAAAGTTCGCCTCAGTCCAGTCAGTGCCTTGAGGAGCATTGAACTGTATTTTCCCATTTTCAAGCGTAGGCTTGGCAATGCCTTTGACAATGCCCTCAACCTCCCGCTGGTTTCTATTACCGTAAAGAGTGAATGATGTGTTGGCACTGTCGTTTGTGTGGTATATCATGGCGGCGAATTTGTATTCGCAACGGGATTTCTCAATTATATTGGGGTCGTTGGCGGTCCAGCCTTCCAAGCCTTTTTGAGATGCAAAGAACAAGGTGTTCTCGCCTTCGCCAAACCGCTCCGCCAAGTTAAACGGGGTTGGCCTGCCGTCTCCCCAATCCACGGGGTCTTCGTCCAAGCCCTTGTCCCCTATCTGGTCATCGGGTCCGCTTTTTTTGTTGCCGTTGAGCCAAATCCAAGAGTTTCTGTCGGGGATGGTTCCTTCAAAGGTGTATCTGTACCAACCGCAGCGGCTATCCACAGAAAGTTTTACCATTGTGTCCCTGCCTGCTTCTTTCCAAACAAGGTAGGGGGTGCCGAGCATCCATTCGTCTTCGGCGGGGGGCAAAAAGTAGAAATTGTAAGCCTGGAGTTGCGCTAGCGCATTGCTAGCGAGCAACAACAGCAGCAACTTTCTACACACGGCCATTACCTTGGTTTCTTTACACGCTTTACGCCGTGCATTTCAACCTTTCTTTCGATGGTTTCTTTCTTCTGAGTCTGGTTGATAGCTGGAATATAAACTTCCCAGCGGAAATCGTATATGCCCACATAAGCGCCAGCGCCTACAAAACGGCCCTTCATGTCTTTCATGTCCCAGGCTACGTAGAACTTGCTTCTGCTTTCCCTGCAAGAAGGCGAGCCTCTATCGTTCCGGGGGAAAATCGGGTCATTGCATTTTAACGAGAAGCCACGGCTTGCCACGTAGTTGCCAAGGTTGGTGTGGATAAATGCCCTTGGATAAATAGTGATGTTGCTATCGAGGATAGTGCCATGTATATCTTCCAAATCAGCAAGCTCGTTGAACACATCGGGGTTGAATACCATGCCTACAGTCCCCGGATAGTATCTCCTGATGCAATTGACATCGCAATCGGGAGGAACAGGGAGCAGTTCTATGGGCCTGTCTTGGTTAAAGAGTTCCCTCTCCTCTTCCGGAGTCAGTACAACTTTAAGGCTATCCCTCAAATTATCTTTGATTTTGTCTAGGTTCTCATTTGGGTTCAGGCTCGGATCAATCTCGCCGATGGGCAGCTTATCCGGGGTAAAGGGCTTGCGGCCCTCTATCTGCCTGCCAATCTCCTTTGGGTTTGGCGGGTTGTTGCTCTCATCCAAAAGGATATTCCTAAAGAAGTTAACGTATCCCTTGCCCATAGCGGCAAACTTAACCGAATCGCCTGGCATTGGGGTGCCGGATTTGTTTTCGCCTTCGCCGCGCCAGCGGCCAAACCAGAGCGAAACTATGGAGTCGTTGTCGCCTGGGCGTATCCCTTTGGAATTGTTGTACCTCATGCTCGCATCCGTGGGCAAGAAATTTTCTTTAACTATATCCCAATCGCTTCTGCCCAAGTCGCGGAACATATAGGCAAATGTGTTCTTTAACTCTTTAATTTCTGCGTTTTCCGCACTTGGGTCTATCTTCACAGGCTCGGAGAATTCAAGCGTTAGCTTGTCTCGGCAAGGATTTCCATCGCTAGTGCCGCAACCTTTTGTGTTTTCGTCGGCTAAATACCTGGCACTGACAACTATGGCCGGTATCTTATCCCCTATGCTGTTGGGCAGCCCTATGTTGAAATCCCTTCCGGCGGTCGCAAAAGATACCCAGTTGGCTATCCTGCCATTTTCGCTTTTTGTAAGCACTTTCTTGCTGAACGTCACACCGGCTTGATCCTGAGGGCCGCGCTGGAGGACTATAGTATCGTTTATACCCTTTAAGTTAGGACGGACTGGCAAACTATTGGGGCTGCCTTTGAAATACTTTAGCCAATATGCAAGATTGGCTGCTCTTTTTTCAGAGATGCCGCTTCCAGGAAGCCCGGCAAATGAATACGCAGTATCCCCGTTTGTGCCTACCGTGCGCCCACCTATGCCGTAAAGGATTGTGGTATCTTTATCCCACTGGACTTCTATGGCATTGGGAAGGCTGTCTGGATGGAAGCCGCGGCTGTAGATAATCTCAAGCCTATCGCCAATGCCATCGCCGTCGTCATCATATATCCTTGTGGTCTCCGGATATGGAACAGGTGGTTCCTGGAACTGAAGGCTATCCCACAGGGCTTCTTCCAGCTTGCTTATGCCGTGCACATAAAGTTTGGCATAATTGGGGTGCGTCACGTTCTTTTTGCCATAGATATAAAACGCAGCTTCTCCGTTCTTTATAGCCATGCTCTGAGTGCCTATGAGGTTCGCATCTTTTTCACCGGGGGGGTCATCTGTACCCTCTGCCAATGCGGTTAGCTGGAGGTCAAAGTTGCAAGTGGTGCAGACTTTTTTAGTTCTGCCATTGATAGCTCTGAGGAACAGCTTTATCTCTTCGCCAACCCATACAGATTTCATTATGCTACCTTCCCTATCTATGGTGCCAAATGGTTCTGTGCCAGTCCATTTGCTGCCTTTGTTCTGGCGGCCATTGCCCATGGTTATAAGAGTATCGCCACCAGATGCTTTTATCCATTGGAGCCTTGGTATCACGGATGTCAAGGTGACCTCTTGGTCTGAGGGTTTGCCATACACATTGATTTTGTAAGTATCTTCCCTTTTCTCCTGCATATAATTGCCGGTCACCCAAAGGACCAATACGCCAGGAGCGGAACCATCATTTTCAGGTTTGACGTCGCCAATGTTCTTTGGCAATGAAAGGGTGGAATCCCATTTATCAAGCCTATATTTGCCTAGGGAATCCCAGAATACCTGCAATCTCTGGCCATCCGAATTTAAAAGCCCTGCCGTGTTCAGCTTCAAAGTGGAGCCGCCTATCTCGCTGATAGGCCCGGTGAAGAAGTTGCTTCCGGAAGGCTCGCCAGAGGAGAAGCAGATGGGAACCAACTCGCCTGTTGCCGCAACGGGGTTCTGCTGGCAAACAACTTCCGTGAGCTTTTTGCCACGGCTATCCTCTTCCCTGATTTCTCCCCAAGCCGTTCTAACAAAGGTTTGGGTTGTTATTGTAGCTACCCTTTCGTCTTCTATAGTTTTGCCAGGGTTTTTATCGTCCTTAACTTTTACATACAAGTACTGTGTGCCTACAGGGAAATTCTCCAGTTTGCCTTGCTGAACGTAGGCTTGGCCGGCTTTTGGGCCTTCCGTATAAACCGTTATGCCGCCGTAGCACTCAAACCCTCCCTCAACCGCGTGGCAAATAGCCGGGTTGCGGGTATCCAAGTAAACCCTAGCGTCCTCATCTGATAAACTGTTGCGGCTTACTATATAAAATTCAAACCATCCGCTGGCCTCGTCATCGCACATCAGCTTTGAGGAGCCGCTGCCGCCGCCCAAAAGCGAAGCGCAGGTTCCGGAACCGCTCTGCTGCACGCACACTTTGGCACCGCCACCGCCTTTGGCATCGCCATCTACAAATATGCCGCTCTCCTGCTTTATGTACATATTGGTGGATATACGGATATTGCTCGCGTTGGAGCGGCGATCGCAGAAGAATATGTCAATATTGTATTCCTTGCCTTCCACAAGAGGGGTATAGTTAGGGCCAGATACGCCACTGACCGACTGAGGTCCCTGCCATCTGCCTGGCTTGCCTATTTCGTCCAAAGCAACATAGCCTGGGGTAGCCAAATGGCAGCCGCCTATGTCTATAACCAAGTTATTGTCTATAAACACCCAGATATCATCATCACCGCTGAAGTAGAACTCCTGGCCTTGTTCATATACAAAGGTCGCGTGGGTCTCAAAGCAGAAGAATGAGTTCGGGTTGGCTTTAAAAGTTGGTTCCATCTTGGGTCTCATATAATTATTGCGAGAATCCCAATGCCATACTTCAGGAGTATTGCCATTGTTAAAGTCCCCGTCTTTGTAAGGATCTCCGCAAGAAGAGTTGGTGCCCGTGCTTGTTAGGCCTTTTTCATAGCAGGCCGTATTTATTTTATCGACGATGAACGGAGTCACAGGCTCTGCCGCTGGAGCATCACCCCATTCATCCTTGGTAGCGGGATTGGGTTTGGCGCAGTCTGGACACTTAGCATAAGTGCATTGACCCAAATTGCTCGTAGGGCCTAAAGGAGAAGCATCGTCCACGCCTCGCATGGAGCCGTTAAGGCGAGCCGGGGCAAAAGATAGCATAGGAGACCTGCCTGGGCATAATGAACCGACCAACGACTGAGCATTAGCTGAAGTGAAGAATTGCGGTTTTAGGTCCAATGTTTCGTCAGAGCAGAGGTAATCGCTGGCGAATGTCCACAAGCCCTTGCTGTCTCTAGCAAAAGGTATGTCGTAGCAAACCAAGGCGTTTTTGCCTTCGGTACAGGTGAAAGCTGTATTAAAGTCTCTTTCCGTCCAATGAGCAGCACCATCTCCGCTTTTGCCGTTCCATTGCATTTTCCGGACGCCATTCACTTCTGTAAGCTGAGGCTTAACTATGCCCCTTCTAAGGCCCATCCAACTAGCATTTTGATTAGCGTTTATGTAGGGGAATTTGCTATATCTAGTAAAAGAAGTAGCTGTATCCCAAATGTCTCCGTCATTTTGACTAGCACGATAACCAGAACCAAAAATAACACTAGGGTCAGTGTCATAGATTAAGCCCGCCATGTGGTAGGTGCAACGTTTAAGGTCTGGAGTCCCAGCGTCTGTGCCCCAGCCAGCAGAGCCTTTTGACGGGTCAAAGTACACTCTGGTGACGCCAAAGTTGCCAAATATGTTGTTGAAATTGATAGGTGTGGGCCTCTTAGGGTTGCTCCCTGTCCAAGCGTCCGGTCCTTCTTCCAAACCGCTAAGGCCTACTCTATCAGGGGTTTCGTCTGTAACAGGAATGCTTCCATATTTGCCGGGCCAAACCACAATATCGTGGTCCATCTGGGCGCCGCTTATATCTATCTTAAACCAACCGCAGCCATCGGGGTCCACCTTCATGGGCGTGGAGCGGTTGCCATCGCTTAAATCGACAATATTTGGGGTTCTTCTCATCCACTCAGGGTCATAAGGCGGCATAAAGTAAAAAGTCTCCGCCACCGCAGATACTGCAAAAACGAGCACAAGCAAAACCATAGCTTTAAAATAAGCCTTTTTCATAGAAACCCCTGTCATTTTAAACAATGCACACCATTAAATATAGAATTTTTCTGGAAAAAACAAAGCTAACTCTCTACTTTTCAACAAAATAGGCGATTTTACGTGATTTTTAGCACGTTGGCGCGGTAGGGGCAACCACGTGGCGCGGTAGGGGCAACCACGTAGGGTTGCCCCTACACGCGCCCTTTCTTCGCTGCTAAACGCCTTTTTTTCGCTGCCAATTTCTTTTTTTCTTCTTCTAGCCTTTCTTCGTATTGAATTTCGTCTATAGCAAAATTATGGATATATTGCATAAATCCATGCATCAGGCGTTGTTTCGGGGTCATTTTCAGCGCTTTCACTTTCGCTTTCATTGTGCTACTCCTGCTGGCTTGATTAAGTTTATAATTTCTTTTGCATCACGAAAAGCATCTTTAATATTTGGAGCCCCAACGCCTTCATAATAACCGAGTAGGTGCAAAATGGCATATACGTGATTCAATTCTTTCAGCACTTTTTTATTCTCCTTAGCCAAATGTTTTCTGAAAAAATCAATGGTTTTTGGCTCCTTGCTCTTGAGTATTTCGGGATTTTTCAACTCAAGATAAGTTTTGAGTGCTTCCAAAACCCCGCAATAAGCTGTGCCGCAAGCCGTGCGGACATATTTTTTGTCTGTGTACCAACCCTTTTCATCTATGGCTGATTTTTGCAAATAATCCTTTGCGTTGGCAATGTAGCGCATAGCTTCTTTGTAGCCTTTTTGCTTTATATGTTCCTGCTCTTTTTGGGTCATATCAGTACATCCTTAAATTATCCGCTTTTATTTCAACAGAATCGCCTTTTTGCCTAATTAAGCCTATGCCGTATTTTCTCGCTTCTTCTAAAACTTTTTTGCTATAGGAAAAAGCAGCTAGACCAAGATAAGTTTTGAAATTTTTGTATTTAGGAAAAAATTTCTTGAATTTTTCAATTCTATCTTCCGCTAATTCTTTCACAAATTTCGGATGTATCCTGTTTTTTACCTCTATTAGAGCTATGGAATTCCCATTTATCAAAGCTATGTCGAACTCTATTTCGCCATCCTTATCTTTATGAGCTAAGTTGGGAACTATTTCATCGTATTTAATGCCACCAAATACCGGTTTTTCCGCTAATGCGTTTTGAAAATACTGCTCGGCATGATACCCTTGATTATCATCTATGCCACCAATCCGCCTAGATAACTCTTTTAGCATTAGATCGGTCTCGGCAAACATTGCCCAAATATCGTCTGCCGTTAATTTCTTTTTTCTCATATTTTCTTTCATAGGAACAAATATAATAAAAAACAACACAATTTTGTCAAAAAAAAACGAATTCTTTGCATTTTGCAAACAGCTGTTGACGTTTTATTCTGAAAATTTTTAAAATAAGTATAACAGACGCTTGGTAAAGATTTTGTAGATGGGCGTTCTTGCTGTTCTGGTAATTTTGTAAATTCTGGTTCAGACAATGGGCAACTATGCAAATTTACTTAGACTTGCTAAAAGATGTTAAAGAGAACGGTGCGGAAAAAAGCGACCGCACGGGCACCGGAACGTGGAGCGTTTTTGGGCGGCAGGTTCGCTTTGATTTGAGCAAAGGGTTCCCGCTTTTGACCACAAAAAAAGTACATCTAAAATCTATAATCGTGGAACTGCTCTGGTTTTTGCGCGGGGACACAAACACAAAATTTTTGCACGAGCATAAAGTAAGTATTTGGGACGAATGGCAAAATGAAAACGGAGATTTGGGGCCTGTGTATGGAGCGCAGTGGAGAAGCTGGCAAAGCACAAGCGGGGAAAAGATAGACCAGATTTCCGAGATTTTAAAATCGCTAAAGAACAATCCCGATAGCCGCCGCCATATAGTCTGCGCATGGAACGTTGGGGAAATAGATAAAATGGCCCTGCCACCGTGCCATTGCCTTTTTCAATTCTACGTGGCTAACAACAAATTGAGCTGCCAGCTCTATCAACGCTCCGCAGACATATTTTTGGGAGTGCCATTCAACATAGCGAGCTACGCCCTGCTAACCCTTATGCTGTGCCAAGTGCTGGGCTACCAGCCTGGCGAATATGTGCATACATTCGGGGATTTGCACCTATATAAAAACCATTTGGAGCAAGCGGAGCTGCAACTCTCTAGGCAGCCCAAACCTCTGCCGCAGATGAAAATAAACCCCGATGTGAAAAATCTTTTTGAATTTAAATATGAAGATTTCACTTTGGAAAATTACGATTCATGGCCAGCTATTAAAGCACCTATAGCGGTATAATTTTTCGTGCAATTTACTATATTATACCTTGAATATAAGGAGATTGCACTATGTCTGAAAGCATAAATGTCACTATTCGCCTAGATAGAAATGTAAAAGAACAAGCAGAAAGCATGTTCAATTCTTTTGGTATGAACCTATCAACTGCTGTTAATGTGTTTATTCGCCAAGCCTTGCGTTTGGGCAAAATGCCGTTCAGTATTTCCGATCCTTTTTACAGTGAAAAAAACCAAGCTAGGTTAAGAGAGTCCATAGAGCAATATAAAGCAGGGAAACTTATTGAAAAAACTATGGAAGAATTAGAGGCTATGGAAAAATGAAAAAATCTTTTTCGGACAACGCTTGGGAAGAATATACTTACTGGCAAACACAAGACAAAAAAACTTTAAAACGAATAAACGCTCTGTTAAAAGATATTGACAGAAGTCCTTATGAAGGGATAGGTAAACCAGAACCTTTAAAAGAAAATTGGAGCGGTTTTTGGTCTAGAAGAATAGACGAAGTGAATAGAATTATATATAAGGTTGAAAACGAGCAACTCATAGTAGTTCAGTGCGGTTCGCATTATGATGTGTAACCTATAGCTATTTGATGCAATTCGTGGCCGCCGTTGAGGATGGTGAATTTGCCGACTGGCAAAGAGTTTGAGTAGATGCTGATGTCTCCCAAAAAATCCAGGATTTTGTGGTAGGCTGGTTCGTTTTCAAAACGCAAATCGTTTTTTTTGCCGCTTTGCAAAAGCAAGCCGCAGCCTTTGAGGTTTTCGGAGAGGTTGGCGGTTTGCAGTTCCTGCTCAAAGATGAATGTTCGCGCCAGGAAAATTTTTTCCAGATCGTCTGGGGTTTTTATTTGGACGGTTGCACTGAATTTTTGGTTGAAACGGTTTATTGTGTATTGGATTTCCAGGGCGTTGTAGGGGCGGGCTGACCCCGCCCCTACAACGCCTTCGTATTTTAAATATCGGTCGTTTGTTCCTATTTCAAATTGTTTTTGCTCTGGGGTGTAAAAATTTAAATTGGTGGTGCCGCCGTTATCGGGGCAAACGCCGCCGCCGTAGGGGCGGGCTGACCCCGCCCCTACAGCGGCGGCGGCGTTTAACGCCGCCTGCCATAATTTTGCGCTTCCGTCTAATAGGGGCAATTCGCCTTGCGGGGCGGTTAATGCAAATTCGCAGTTTGGGAATGTTAGGGCTGCCGCATTTAAATGTTCTGGGCTTATTATTCTTTTCCCTGAGCTGTGAACTAATACCGTTGTTCTGTTTTCGTAAATCGCTTTGAAATTTTTGGGCTGCGCTTCGCCAGGGAACCAGCAAATCCCGCCTTCGCTGGAATTTGCTTTTAGCAATTCCAGCGAAGCCGAACATTCCCTGCCGGATATTCCGTAAGATGTTAAAACAGCCATTTATCAATTCCTTTTATCTTTCAACTAAAATTTTTCCCTTGGCTACATTTTTTTTGTCTGAGGCTACATAATAATACAGCCCTGGCGCAACCAGTTTTCCGCTTTCGCTCCTTCCGTCCCAAATTGCCATACCGCCCTGCAAATCGCTTCCCTTAAAAACCCGGACACGCTTGCCGGAGGAATCCAAAATGTAAAGCGAGGAATTTTCGCTTATGTAATCTATTTTCAAAACCTTGTGCTGTTCGGGACGGAACGGGTTTGGGTAAGCTATGGGCTTTGGCGCATCGCTTTGCATGTAATCCGATGTGTTGCGGACAAGAGCGGTGGAATAAACGCTGAGGCCCAAATCGTGGGCAAAATAGACCAAGCCTTTTATTGTATCTATGGCTATATCGTGGATGGTTTCGTTCAAAAGCCCGTCTTTAATCCTAAAGCGTTTTGCCGTTAGGCTATCAGGTGAATTATTTACCTGCGAAAATGAATAAGCGCCATCGCCAAAAGTCCCTATCCACAACCCGTTCCTGGCATCTGCTCCCAGCGAGGAAATCGTGCCTCCGTCAAAGCCGCGAATATAGCTCGGTTCCTTCCATTCATCCGCTTCATTATCCAGATAAAAAATCTTAGCCGAAGAAACCGCCCACAAAACCCCTCTGCTATCAAAGGCAAAGTCTATGGGCGAACCAAAAGAAAAACTCCATTTTTTCACAAACTCCGGGGAATAGAAATCAACCCCGCCATCTTTTGAGTCCATTGTGCTTTTCCAAGCAACATAAATTTCCTGCTTCCCGGTTACGCCATTGCGCGCAATTATGGAATGGCCAGTGCCAGAAGAATTTTTATCCGATTTTTTGCAGCTCACTCTTCCATTTTTATCCGCAAAGCCAAGGCCGTAATGCGATTCGCTGAAATAAGAAAAGATATAGCCAGAATAATCAGGAGCGGGAGTTATGCCTTGAACTATCGTATAGCCTTCATGGTTTTCACTCCTGAATGCAGTTGGGCATTTGTTATCTGAATTGGTGGAATGGAACCAACCAGTCTTGTTAAAATTTTTATCATAAGTTATAACGCCCGCTCCCCAGAAGCCAAAGGCAAAATCCCCGCTTGGAAGCGTGGCTATGGATTTTGTTGAATAGCTTTTTTGGTCGTCTCCATAACCGCTTTGATTTGCTTTAACAGCCTCTGACCATTGACCATTTTGCATTCTGGAAAAATAGCCGTATTTATTCCCCCATGCCAACGCGCTGCCGCTGGCTAAAACGGAAACCGCATTTGCGTTTTCCAAAGGGAAGTTTGAAACCCCAAGAATGGAAGAAACGGAACCCAGTTCCGCGCATTTTTTTTCATCTGGGGGCATTGCGTTTGCTTTTCCCCAAGAAGTTGGGTCTGTCAAAAGAAGGTCTTTGTAAATCTTGTTCCAAACAATTTCCCTTTTCCAAACAACAGTGCCTAAGTCCAGCCATATAGTATCGTTTTTTACCGCAATTCTTTTAATGCCCGAACTGCCAAGCGAACTCTCCCCTATTTGCCTAATTGTTGTAACCGACCTGTTTTGCTTATAATCAAAAAATGCCAGAGCATCCTCAAATGGCAAAACGAGTATATTCCCAGCTCTTTTCCCCAAGCACTGCAAAACGCTTCCCTTTTTTTCCACATAAGAATTGCTTATGGTTTCAAAATTTTTTGAATTGCCGTTTTTGCGGACTAGAATCCCGTTTTTAGAAACAGCTATTATGTCCCCGCCAGTCAAGGCAAAAAGCTGAACAAAATTGGCGGCTTCAATGCCGTTGCTCCCCGGCATATAAGATGTTATTTGCCCATTTGCGGATTGTTCCTGCAATCCCCATTTAAAAGCCGCCCACAAGGTTCCGTTATCCGCGTGGGCGGTATCGTAAACAGCGTTTTGATTTGTGTAATGCCTCCAGTCTTTGGCAAAGACCAAAGCCACCGTTATTGCAAAGAAAAATATGCGGAACACTCACGGTAAAATAGCAATGTTTGCCACCACTGTTACCACAAATCCCTAACCAGCCTAATCCCTATAAATTCGCTGCCGTTTGGCGAAGAAATATCCGTCAAAGCGGCTTTTCTTTTGCAGGCCTCAGGTGAATCGCCGTAAGAGCTGCCAGCAAATTTTGCAATGCTCGGATTTTCTTTTTCCGGCAAAAGCCAAACAGCGGTATTGCCCGCAAAATTCCTAATCCCATTTACAATATGCCCTTCGTTCACCTTTTTCAATTTAGGGTTCTGGCAAGCATCGTCAAAATTTGCATAAGCAGCGGCGGCCTTTTTCCATTCCTGTGCCGTAGGCAATCTCTTTTTTGCCCACTTTGAATAAGCTATGGCATCGCTCAGGCTAACAGATAGCACGGGGTAATCATCGTCATTTATGTTGCAGCCCATCTCTTCGCAGAATTTTCTGTACTCCCCATTGCTAACCTCGTTCACATCCCAGATAATTCCCGCTCTACGAGCGTCTTTTTTTATTTTTTCTCCAAAAGAAAAATCCGCGTGAATGCCAAAATAAAACCCAAAACCCTTGTTCGCGTTTTCCCCAACAAAAGCTAGCGGTATGGCTATTTCCAAAGAAAATCTATTGCCCGTTTGCAGCAATGCGCCCGGCTCCAGCGAGAGCAGATGGCTTTTTAGCGGCAGGTGAATTTTTTCCCTGAATGCCAAGTATGGCAAAAACACGTGCTGGATAGGCACTCCCAAGCGCAGATAAAATTCCGCCTTGCCCTGTTTTGAATATTCATAAACCAAATTTTCCAGAGCGTTTAAAATCCATATATTCTGCTCTGCCAAAAGCGCAAGGCGAATAGCAGAATATCCCGAACCTCTTGGGCTTACCCAGTCTGCGGCAATTCCCATCTGCAAGGGGAAGTAATTGTATTGCAAGCCCAGCAGAAAATTTTTCACCGCCCTCTCCTGCACCGGGAACGCAAGCCTTGCCCCAAAGCCAAGCGGCAAACCCAAGCGAAAATCAAAAGGGATTTTGGAAACGGAATTTGAATCCAAGCTGTAGAAATACGAAAACCCGGAGTTAAGCTCTATATGGTATTCCGCTGGCGATAAAGCATAAGCCGCAAACACCTGGTTCCGCCGCAAAAATTCATGGCTTATCTCTAAACTTGTGCCGGCTTGCAAAACAAAATCATAATAGGCAAGCATAAAGCTCGCGCTTGGCGGAGCTATTAGAACGGAATGCTCGCCTTCAAGCATGGCGGGATTTTCAAAAGGAGTTTTTTGAATCTCCTTTTCGGGATTGCCATCCAAAAACACGCTCGCGCTATCAGGAGCGGTGAAGATGCTCAAAGCGGCACGTTCACCGGCAAAAAGCGTGGAATATAATAAAAATGCGGCGCAAATCGCAAAAACGCGCATAAAAACCTCCGTAGAATGTTGATATAATAAAACACTCCCTAGAGACCTAGGGAGATATACAGATAATATAAAAAATTTACACTTTAAACTGGCTCAAAACATTTTTCAAATCTATTGCCAGCTTGGAAAGTTCAGTTGAGCTTTGGTTTATTTGCCTTGCGCCATTAGCAGTGTCTTTTGCGCCTTGGGATATGCCCACAACGCTTTGGCTAACCACGCTTGCGCCCTTGGCCGCCTCGCCTGCGTTGCGCGCTATGTCCCTGCTGCCCTTGGCTACCTCGCCTATGGCAGAGGCAATGCGCTTAGACCCAGTGTTAGCCTGCGCAACATTGCTCGCTATCTCGTTGCTCGCCTTTGTCTGCTGCCCAACGTGGCTGGATATAGCCTCCACGCTGTTGTTTACCTTCGCGATTATCTCAGACACCTCTTTTATAACAACAATGGCATCGGTGGCGCCCACTTGTATGCCATTTATGCGCCGCGCAATATCGTCCGCGCTGGTTGCGCTCTGGTTGGCAAGGTCTTTGATTTCGCCTGCCACAACCGCAAATCCTTTTCCGGCTTCGCCTGCCGAAGCCGCTTCTATGGTTGCGTTAAGAGCTAGCAAATTTGTTTTGTCCGCTATCTTTTTTATAACATCGGTCACCTGCCCTATCTCTTTGGCAGCGGTACCTAGCTTGTCCATCGCGTCTGTTGCCTCCTTAGACTTGCACGTGGCTTCATGGACTATATGGCTGGCATCGCCAGCATTGCTGGATATTTCGCTTATGCTCGCGCTCATCTCTTCTATAGCCGCCGCGATGGTGTTCATGTTCATGGATGTCTGTTCTGCGGAGCTGGCAACATCGTTGGCATTCACGGATGCTTCTTCCGCACCGCTCGCCATAGCGTTTATGTTGGTTGCCGCTTCCTCGGCGGAGCTGGCAACGGTAGTGCTTATGGAAACGTTCTCTTCCGACACGCTGGCTACCTGCCTGCCAACGCTGGAGAGTTCTTCCGCAGAGCTTGCCAAAGTTTCTGAATTCTGCCGCAAACCCCTGAATATGTTCTGTAGCTTTGCAGCCAGGCTGTCCAAAGCCTTGGCTAGCTTTCCCAGCTCGTCCCCGCGCTCCAAATGGGCACGGACGGTCATATCCCCTTTCTCCATATCGGAAAGGGTTCTTACCACTGTGTTCAAAGGGCGTGTAATGGAAAACGTTAAAAAAACACCTAGGAATATGGCTAATACCGTAGCTATCGGTATCGCGGTTAACGCCATCTTTACTGCTTCAGAGGCTATCTCGTCACTTTCTTCCGACATCTCTTTGGTCGCCTTGATTTTTAAATCTACGTTTTCTTTGGTTAGCCTAGACATCTCGGAGGCAGCGGTTAGCAAGGATTGTGGGTAAGGATCCAAGTTCAGACCTTCATCGGTAAATTTTTTGGCCGAGGCGGTAAATGTATTTACCTCCCTAACATAATCATCCACCGCTGATTGATATTTCCTCAACAACTGTTTCGTGTCTTCTTTTAGAACAAGGGACATTTGCTTGCTAATATTCTCGGTTAGAAGTTTGTAAGCCTCAATCATCTCTTTCAAATTCTTGGAACGATCCGCCGCGGTTCTTGAAAGCCCCCAGTCCCGTAAGTTCAAACGCAACTCCTGCGCCTGCTCCACGCTTGCAACTAATAAGGTGAGCGGCACTATGCCGTTATCATACATAAGGCTGTCCCGTTTGTCAAGCTCTTCTATCTTGCCTTCCAAAAAAAGACCTAAAACAGCTACAATCGCGGCAACCATTAAAAAGGCTACGATGAGCTTTTGCCCTATCTTGATATTACTCATGAGTTCATCTCCTTATAGCAGATATATAATGTCATATATATATACTATGTTTCATTGTTAAAACTATGTAAAAACTAAATATATATTTATTTTTTGAAAAAGGGTCATTTTTTTTAACAATTTACTATATTTTTTTAAATATGGGCATAGAAAAAGCGATTTTGGTGGGGATAGCCACGCCCAAGGTCAAAATTCAGAAAGCGCAGGAGCATTTGCAGGAGCTACAGCGATTGGCAGAAACCGCCGGGGCTATGGTTGCAGAAGTTTTTCTCCAAAAAGTTCAGACCTACAACCCCGCAACGCTTATTGGCGAGGGCAAAATAGAAGAAGTTCGCATAGCTTTGGAAAACCACGAAGCCGGCATGGTGATTTTTGACGAGGATTTGAGCGGCTCCCAAG
>Ga0268262_10000045_pt1 | contig 138169 bp, 140 predicted proteins | sample TergutNc150P3_FD_190354 | JGI IMG/M metagenome (GOLD analysis project Ga0268262, IMG submission 190354) | Nasutitermes corniger P3 segment gut microbial community from laboratory colony in Florida, USA - Nc150 P3 (SPAdes) (version 2) | ecosystem: Host-associated > Arthropoda: Insects >...
CCCGCCGTAATTTATGCAAAGGTTCAAAACCGTGCCCGTGTTTTTTTCGGTGGCGCGTTTGGTTTCGTTTAATGCGTCTTGCAAATCTTTTGGAAAGCGCGTAATGTCGCCCATTGTTGTGACGCGGACATTCCAACTGTTGAAAAGTGGAGTATCATTTGTTAGGTTTTCGCGGACAATGCGAAAGATTTCGTCAACTTCGTCTTTTGGGCGGTTCCAATTTTCGGTTGAAAATGCGTACAATGAAACAACCGCAACGCCACGTTCCGAGCAACGCTTCAAAACAACTTTCATTTTTGCGTATCCGATTTTGTGGCCATAAGTGCGGGGCATTCCGCGTCGTTTTGCCCAACGGCCGTTGCCGTCCATTATAAAGCCGATGTGTGCGGGGATTTTATTTTGTTTCGGGTTTTCGTTTTTCACTTTTTATCACCTTGTAAATAAAATACGCCAAATAAATTAAGATTGCAATGAAAATTGCCATAATCATTATTGAAACATTTTTTTCACCAATCAAAGTTGTAAGCCCCCAAATGAATAATCCTTCCAAAAGATTTGCCCCGACAATTGCCAAAACCGCGGGCCAAAAACGCAATCCCAAAAGCACCGCAATGAAACTTGAAGACCAAACGCCCGCACCCGGCAAGGGAAGAGCCGCAAACAAAAACGTGACCCAAACCTTTTTGTGCTCGGCGACTTTTTCGGCGTCTTGTTCTTTTTTTGCTTTTGCCAAAAACATATTTTCAACTTTTTGGAAAAATCCGCCGATGGCTTTTCGTTTTTTTGCCCATGTGAAAAATGGTTTTAACACAAGCAGTAGTGGTATGCAAACGATACTACTACCAAAAAATGCCCAAAAGAACGCCGACCACGGGTGCATTCCCAACTTTACGCCGACGGGGATTCCGCCTTTTAATTCGATGAGAGGCATTGCCGAAACCAAAATTACGACAAGTTCGCGGACGCCGAAACAAATCCGAAGCGCCAATTCCGTAAACCAATCCACAAAAGTGTTCATAGCCAAAGTATATTCCAAAATGGTTTGACAATCAAACTTTTTTTTGGAATAATCAAAACGTGTCAAGTTTTGTTATTTCTGTGGATTCAACAGGCGACAGATTCGCGCCCGATTTGGACAACCAATCCGTTCATCATGTAACAATGAAACGCATTCAAAACGGGGTCGAGGTTGCCGAGCATTTCGAAAACGCCAATCAAGCCAACGCTTTTTATGAATCAATTAAAAAAGGTTTGCTCCCAACCACTGTTGCAATAAACGAGTTTGAACACGGCGAGCATTTCAAGCGTATTTTAAAATCCACAAAAGGCGACATAATTCATCTAACGCTTTCAAGCGGGCTTTCATTAACTTATGACAATGCCGCCAAAGCCGCGGAAGAAATCAATGTCGGGTTAAAGAGCCGACGCATTTATGTGGTTGATACTTTGGTTGCAACAATCGGAATTGATTGCATGATTGACGAACTTGTGCGCTTGCGTGATAAAAATGTTCCCGTAATTGAAGCCATTGACAGAATTAAAAACTTGCGCGACCATTTGCAAGGCTGGGTAATTTCGGGTGATTTGTTTCATTTGCGACGTGGTGGACGGATAAGCGGGGTCAAAGCCACAATCGGAACAATTTTAAATGTCAAACCAATAATCACAATCAACCGAAACGGCAAATTGGCAATAGAGAGCAAACAACGCGGCGCTTCAAACGCAATCTCTTATATCATTGATAAAATGAATGAATTGGGCGAACGTGCAAATCCGAACTTTTTAAATCAAGCAATTTATCTCACTCGAACGGGCGAGAGCCAACTTTATTCCGATTTTAAATCCGCAATCCAAAAAAAATATCCCAATATTGAAATAAAAGAGAGCCACGTTTGCCCGATTATCGGAACACATTTGGGCGCGGGTTCGGTAATTGCGCTTTGGGAAGGCGCAGAAAGGTTGGAAATCTAAATGAGCATTTTGAATATATTACATCATAATCATAACATGGAAAAGTTTTGCGATGCGGTATTTGAAGGCGGTGGCGTTCGCGGAATTGGTTACGTCGGCGCAATTTCCATGTTTGAAAATGCCGGATACACATTTCGAAACCTTGCCGGAAGCAGCGCCGGCGCAATAATTGCGGCACTTATTGCGGCGGGATTCACAAGCCAAGAAATGCATGACGAATTGGTCAAAATGGATTTTGAATCTTTCAAAGAAACCGGCATTTTGGGAAGTTTGGGAACTTTTGGCAATTTAATCAATGCAACAAAACATTTTGGAATGTACAAAGCAAGTATGTTTGAAAAATGGCTTGATGAATTGCTTGAAAGAAAAAATGTTCGCACCTTTGCCGATTTGCATGGAAGATTGCGCGTAACGGCAACCGATGTAACGGAAGAGAAAACGATAATCTTGCCCGATGATTTGAAAAAATTCGGCATTGACGAAAACACTTTCCGCGTTTCAACCGCCGTCCGTATGTCAATGGGAATCCCCGTATTTTATGAACCTTATGAATTGCGCGACAAAAACGACAATGTGCATTACATTGTTGACGGCGGACTTTTAAGCAATTATCCAATTTGGATTTTGGATAACGGACGCGACCCAATGGAAATTCCCGTGATTGGCTTCCGATTTATTCATCATCCCGGGCAAATCAAATCAAAAAAACCAAATATCGTTTCGTATATCAAACAAATTATAACAACTTTTATTGAAAGCGGGGACGCCGATATGCAATCTGTTGTAAAAGGCGACGCCGAGCGCACAGTTTTCGTTGACACAATGGTGGAAGGCAAAAACATCGGCATAACCGATTTCAATATCACAAAAGAGCAAGTTGAAAGTTTATTCAAAAACGGAATAATGGCGGGCGAGAAGTTTTTAAAAGATTGGGATTTCAAAAATTGGTCGCGGAGGCACCGATGATTTCAAAAAAGAAGTTTTGGATTGTTGTCGGTTCGCTCTCGGGCGCAATTGTTATCTTGTTTTCGGCTCTGTGTTTTTATATTGTGGCTTGCTTTTCCCAAGTCGGCTTCATTTGGCGTTGGCGCGAAAACATTACACACAAACATCAAAACTATGTGACAACCGAATTGTTGCAAAACTTTGATTTCACAAACAAAGACCGCTTGATGATTGTTGCGCACCCCGATGACGAAACATTGTTCGGTGGCGCGGAACTTTTGGCAAATGGTGACAAGTATTTTGTTGTGTGCTTGACGAATCTTAACAACAATATTCGCCGAACCGAATTTTCTTTGGCAATGCAAAAATATGGTTGCGTATATTTGATGCTTGGGCACAGTGACGGAGGTTTGGAAAAGTGTGAAAGTTGGGCTCAAACCGACATTAACACAATAATCAATTTCAAACCCGCCGGGCACAATTGGGCAAAAATTGTAACCCATAATTTCGGTGGCGAATACGGTCACAAAGACCACAAAATGACACACAAAATGGTCGAAAATGGGGTAAAAAATGCACTTTTTACCCCCGAATTTGCGTGTTTTTATTACGAAAATGACCCCAAAACACCCCAAATTAACCCCGAAATTGTGTCAAAACTTAATGAAATTTTAAACATTTACACAAGCCAAAAATACGCAATCAACAAATACAAGTTTATTGTTCCATACCAAAAAATTGAACAAATCACGGCATAAGTCTGTCGGGTCCACGGAACAAAAATGTCGCATCGCGTAGCGCAGGCAAATCAAGCAACCGCGCAAAAAATCTTCCCAAACCAAATCCAATTCCGCCATGTGGAGGTACCCCGTATTCAAAAAATTGAATGTAAAATTCCATGCCTTTTGGGTCAATTCCTTTGGCTCTCATATTCTCTCTTAACTTGTCTGGATTGTGTTCGCGTTTCGCCCCGCTTGTAATTTCCAAACCTTTATAAAGCAAATCAAAACTCTTGCACAAGAGCGGATTGTCATCATGTTTTTGACTGTAAAAAGCCCTTGTAGCGGCGGGGAAGTCGGTGACAAAAATAAAGTCGCAACCGTATTTCTCTTTTGCAATTTCGCAAAGCAGTTTTTCGCCCTCTGGGTCTAAATCACCTTTGCTTGCGCGCGGAACATCATATTTTTTAATGTCTTTTAACAACTTGTAAGACTCTTCCAATGTAACACGCGGAAATTTGGCTTCTGCGGGGGTAAAATCGCGTCCTGTGATGTCTTTAATCAAATTGTCCGCTTTTGCTTTAAGTTGCTTGTGAACGTATTTGACGGCGGATTCCAAGGTGTCCATAATGTCGTGGTGGTCGTTGATATATGACATCTCGAAATCAAGCGCAAAACTCTCGCTTGCGTGGCGACTTGTATAGGATTTTTCCGCCCTATATTGTGCGCCGATTTCAAAAACCTTTTCAAATCCCGCACTCATTGCCATTTGTTTGAAAAATTGCGGGCTTTGGGTTAAATAGGCCTTCTTTCCATAATAATCAATGCTGAAAACTTCCGCGCCGCCTTCGCTTGCAATGGCCGTAATTTTGGGACTGTGGATTTCTGTGAAGCCTTCTTTGATAAACCATTCTCTAAAAGCCATTTCGCCCAATGTCATAACTTTGAAAATCTCGCGCTTTTTATCGTCGCGCAAATCAATCCAACGGTAATCCATTGCCAAATCCGGCCCAGTCTTATCATCAATAGGTGAAAGTTTCGCGGAAGACAAAACTTCAACTTTGGTTGGAATGATTTCAATGCCACCCAACTTTACATTTGGTGCATCGACAACTTTGCCCTCAATCGAAACCACAGAATCAACTTGCAATCCCGAAAATATTTCGGCAATTTTTGGAAGTTCGGGTTTGAAAACCGTGACTTGAACCCGCCCCGAAATGTCGCGAATTACAACAAATTGAATTGATTTTTGGTCTCGAATCTTGTCAACAAATCCCGAAATTGTCGCAGGTTTTCCCGCTTTTAAATCTTTAATCAATGTTCTTAACATACTTGACATTTTAAACAAAATTGCATATACTGTCAACGTATTTAAAGGGGGTTAGTTTAGTGGTAGAACAGTGGTCTCCAAAACTTTGTTACACCTGAACGCCCTCCGCCAATGCACCTTGACAACTGAAAATCGCCAATTTTGATGCAAAAACAGCCATAGGGGGATAATTTAGTGGTAGAATTGTAGTCTCCAAAACTACTCGTCAGCGTTCGATTCGCTGTCCCCCTGCCAAAAACATCAAAATTCGGTGCATTATTTGGGTCAAAATTTGGGTCAAATCATGTCGTTCGTTGGGTAAATATCCCCATGAATTGCAAGGATGTCATCCTTCTTGATTCCAAGTTCCAAGTCGGTATAGGTATCATACGTTTGTTGAATTGTCGAGTGACCCATAAGGTATTGGTGCTTCTTCGCATCCAACCCTAAATAATAAAGGTTGGTTGAAAACGTGTGCCGCAAATCGTGAGCCGACTTGTCCATAATTCCAAGTGACTGTAAAAACTCCGCTACCTTCTTGTCGATGTATCCGTCACTGTACTTTTTCAACTTGCCCTTTGGGGTTGTGTAGTGGAATAAGGTCTTACCCCAATCGTCACGAATAAGGTCACAAAACTTGTCCGTCAATGGCATATTCGTCACCGCCACACCATAGCCTTCCGTCTTCGTGCGCGTAATACGCAACTGCTTCTTGTCTGGGTAAAACTCCGCATTAAGTCCTTCGTTCAACCTGCAACCCGTATACATATAAAACAAGACCATCTTTCCAAATTTGGACTTCTGCCAATTCTCCATAATCTTGCGTTGCCCGTCAAGGTTTATCCATGTGCCTTTGGTCACACATTTCTTCGTGGGGAATAGGTTCTTCATAGTAGCCATCGGGTTGCGTGTAATTCCGCCTTTCTTCTCGGCATCGTCTGCGAAAACGCGCTTCAATAACAAAAAGCAATAATATCCCGTTCTGTGACCTTCTATGCTATTGAAATAATCAAGTATCTTGTCCTTGTCGTAACTTTCGATGTTGCTCGTCAAACAGGTCATGTGCAACTTAATAACTTCTTCGTATCGCTTTGCGGAATCGGGTTTAAGTGTCCCTTTCTTGACTTCGCTTTCAATGTTGCGGCGGTAATATGCCCAAACAAGGTCTATCAACTTGCGGCTGACTTTCACTTGCTTGGTCTTCTCGCTCGGCTTGTTTTGTCTGTCAGACTCAATTTGAAGTTTTGCCTTATGTATGAGTTTCTTCAATTCGAATGGATCAGAGTGAATCTCGCAATAAGCTCGTCCACCCACCATTCGCCGCCAATCGTATCGTCCGTCCTTTCTCTTTCGCATTCCTTTGTTCATTCTCATTAACTCGTTCACCTCCTTTAAGTGATTCGAGTCAATTACTTTCGCCGTTTGTATTTTGTTGTCAAAGACCACTTGGCAACACGGGTCATACCCGCATCGCACAAGCAAGTCTACCACGTGTGGACGCGACAAAGCAAATTGTAATGCCATGCGGTCATTCTCGTCAAAAAGGAACGCCTCGTCCAGCGAGTCGGGCATTGGCATTTGAATTACGTTGCTTTCCACACGGACATCATAGACGAATTCAGAGGCGGTTCACATTATACAAATTTCCATACTGTATTTACAATCAATAATAAATGTCACCTTCCGACTGTGGTCGGTTTTCGTGACAAAAAGCGATAAGGTCTTTAAGAAACTCTTTTTGTCCTTTACTCAATTCGCTCTGAATATACGCACAAGAAACTTTTTGGAAAATTGGTTTGCCTTCAAGTTGTTCTATCGAATATGCACCAATACCATAATTCTCGCCGAATAGTGTTTCAAATATGCCACTGCACCAATACAATGCACAATCAATAGTTCTATTGTATACCAAAGCATACGCTTGGTCGGGCGAGTCAACATGAACTACGGGCAGGAAACTTTTGTCGGTTACTTCCGTAAACAACTTATACATATCTCGGCTTACTCCAAATTTGAAATCTTCATAACTCTTGGCATTCTTTAACTTGTCAAAAATTTCCTCTTTGCATATCACTGTCAATTCATCAACAAACAAATTATTCACAGTATAATCACTGCTTTTGAAATCATCTTGTAATGCTATGGCAATATCAATTCTCTTGGTTTTAAGTTCCTCAGGTGACTCCATAGCCAAAAAACATAATTGTGCGCGTTTGTATTTAGAATGAAACTTTTTAATTAGTGCAGATAAATGGAAAACTGAGAAGCTTGGCGTAATTCCTATGCGAACTGTGAAAACAGTTTCTTCGGTAAGTTCGTCAAAATACTTTTCCGCCGTTTGTATATCGCCCACAGCATGATTAACTTTGTCAAAAAGTTCGTGGGCTTCGGTAGTTGGGATTAGACCGTTTTGTCGTGTGGTAAATAAAGTCTTGCCAAGACTTTTTTCCAATGAGCGTATTGTTTTCATTATCCCCGACGGATGCGTGTTATTCAACCTTCCTACTTGATTGTAATTTTTATGTTCGTAGACTTGTACAAATGTCTTGTAATGATTCCAATTAGTATCCATAATTTTCTCCTTTGGCTTTAATTTTGTTCGCACTGTGTGTGCGTTCTTTCGTTTTGGTGCATTCTATCGATATACCGACACAATCGCGCGTGTTGGCGATTTGTAGGGCTTTGGCGCACGGTTTTATGGTGGGTCGTATAAATTCATAACGTCACCGCCTTCGGTTGCTTGTTTGTGAAATCAAAGAAGTCTCTTGGATTGTAATAGATGCCGTTGCGATATACCTGCAACTTGAAAGTCCCATAGCGAAACGTCCCGATACTTTCCCCGCGTGAAAATTGGTTGCCGTTCTCATCATTGAAAATGATGCCTCGTCCACCATTGAATTTGGAAATGATGATTCGGATTTCAAGTTGATGAACCATCTGCAATGAAAAAATCATCGGCGAGATTTCAGGCTCTTCCAAAACCACAAACCGACAATCATCGGGTGCAAGCAAGAACCCACCCGTTTTGGAAAACCTTATCGTTGTAAAATTATTGACACCATCGTGTACGAATTCGCCATTGATTGTGAAAGTCTCGGTAAATGGAAAATCAAGCAAGTATTCATGTTCGGTTGTCGGTGCTTGCCCTTGTTCAAGTTCTGCGAGCCGTGACTCAATCGCAGCCAAACGCGCTGATATCTCATTGAGTAAATTGAAAATGCTTGTGCTTGAATCGTTTGGAATCAGAGATTGTAGTTGGCTGATTTGTGCCGACAAATCGTCCAACCGCGCGTGCAATTCGCCGAAATCAACTTGTGACGTGGATTGACTTTCAAGTTGTGTAACAATCCGTTCCAAGACGGCGTACAACTCGTCTATGTCGGTTTTCGTTGGTTTTTGTGGGTCGTTCAAGAGTTCGTCCAAGCGTGAAAGAATTTCGCTTGTGTCCAATTTGTCGCCCTTTGGTGCGAGATTCATTCCCGCAAAGAATGCCGACACGCACAAAATCGCCGAAACGATTATAGACGTGCAAATCACTATGAGTTTCTTCATATCGAACCTCGCTCCGCCTTACGGGTGAGTTTCGGTGGTTGTCGCTACGGACATTATCTCACATCGGCGAACCGAAGTGCAAGCGTTTTTATTAAAATCTCATTTACAAATAAAATTTAAGGGTGTAAATTATAAGTGCGACAACCACTCTCAAAGCCCGAAAGGGGTGTTCGTTTGCCATACCTACGGCGAACGCGCTCTAAACCCCTTAACGGCGGTGGTTGTCGCAGACCCGAGTGTGTTCTGTTCGTTATATGGACTGTGCGCTCTCGTAATGGGGGCGCACTTTTATTGTATCCAACCCCCACGACATTCATACAAAAGGGGGAATCATGGCAATCGAAAAAGAGAAAGAGAAAGTGCCAAGCAAGGACGAATTGCAAAATTTCGTCTTAAAGTTTGAACGTCATATTGTCGAACCGCTTGTCAAACTTGGGTTTGAACGCAACAAATACAATCTCTTTGACATTCTCCGACTAAATCGACGCGAAAACTCACACAGCGACTTCTTGGCATTCTTGATGAATCCAAGCCAAAGTGGTAGCATTGGGCAACAGTTTCTACGCAACTTCTTTGCACTCCTTTCAAAAGAGAAAAACGAAAGCTATGTGAAAACCGAATTAGACATCGATTTCTTCTCAATGTTCTATGGCGAATTTGAAAATGTATCCGTAAAACGTGAAATAGCGGTTGATGTCATAAAAGAACGAATGGATATCCTTTTGACCTTTAAAGTCAAGGACAAAAACTATGTCGTTGTTATTGAGAACAAAGTTGATGCAGGCGAGCGAATCGCCAACAATGAAAAAAATGGGCAACTTGAAACATATCGTAAAGCGATAGAAAAAGAAAAAACATACAAAGACCATGCACAAATCTACTTGTATTTGTCGCCAAACAGACGAGAGCCGAACGATGATAAAGCATATTGGTTTGCCATTGATTATGGGTTGATTTATAAAACCTTGTGTCGCTTAAACATGGATACCGCTGATAACACGATTAAAGCATTGGTTGATGATTACAAAAAACTAATAAGGAGTGAATTCGAAATGGACATTGAAACAAAATTGAAAGAAGCTGCAGTGCGTATCTACAGCGACCCAGCAAACAAGGATGTGTTTGATTTCATTATCAAAAACATACCAAACCGCGTCAACGTGACAGCTAACATTATCCGCAATTATATCAATGATAAGAGTAAGGCTGGCTCGTGGACGGAACTTAAAAATGAGCAAAATAGGTTCATCCAATTTGTAACTACCGACATCAAAAACCTTAAACTTGAAAAAGTGGGCATCTATTTCCAATTCGACTTAAAGAATATGGAAATCATTTGCTACGTTGAAAACGCAACACCTGAAATCATAAAAGAGCTGAGATTAAAAGTAGGGTCGGCTGTTTGTCGGTTCACACCTAAAGACGAAAAGAATGCTACGAAATCATTATTCGGGAAAAGCAATACTGATGAAATCATCGAACGTCACGATGCGGCATTGGGCAATAACGACACGAAAACTGTACAAGACGATATTACAAAAATGCTTGGCGAACTATTCGCTCCCGCACCAAAAGGTTGGGTCAAAAAAGTTTCCGATGAGATTTGTGAGATTTGTAAAAAATTGGGCAACAAGTAATGCTGGACGCGAAAAGGATATTAGAGTTTATTGAAACTACACAAAAAGGGGGAAACAAAATGAAAAGACTTACATCATTCGCCATCACAATCGTCCTTGTACTCTGCGTGGGGATTGTGCTCTCGGCTTGCACAAAGACACCAGAACCTGAACCCGACCCAACACCTGCACACGTTGGTGCGTATGCAAACGAATTCGTCACCATAACCATCAAAGCAGATGGCACGGGTCTTTGGGCGGGTGCGCCAAGTACGGGAGCTCCCGGCGAAAATACAGCTCTCATGGGCAACCATGCCTTGACTTACACCCTAACAGAAAACTCCATTGCATTCGTTATGCAAACCAATGTCTCCGACCCCGCGACAGTCCCTTTCAATGGTGTATTCACAAACAACTTTGCGACATTAACTTTGACACTTGGAAGCGAACCCGTCGTGTTCACAAAGGTCTAACAATATTTCGCTTTCAATATTTTAATCAACCATCCCGGTTCCTTGCCGTAGTTACGTTGCTTTGCAACGCTCTCAATCTCGCTTTGCGGTACAATACGATACTTGTCACCGTGTGCGAGAACAAGTTTGCAACGAGGCGCAATAGCTATTAACCTGCCAAGAGCAATGAAATCAATCTCTGGTTCTTTGTCTTCTGCCCACAAACAAATTGCATTAAATATTCCAAATCCCTCACTTATTGCTTTGGTCTCGGCAACAAGAGTCGCTGAAAGTTCTGGGGTTATCGTGCAACCACTGTAAATTGTGTTGTCATCATGCATCAGTAAACTACATCCAACATCACCCGCGCACGTGTAAACGGTCGCACCAAAGTAGTAGTTTTCTTTCAACCATTGTAGAGAAACGAGTGTGGGGTTCGCCCGTCACACTTTTCCTGCTTTCAAGATGTGAATAAACACGTCAAGACCTTTCTCATCAATCGTTACGTAGTTCAACCGAAGTTCGCCGCCTTGAACCGATTTCGTGCCATCTGTCAACCGGATTGTGCCAGTGGTCGCCCAGAACTGCTGGGGCAATTTCATTGCTCCGTAGGCATGAAAATGCCCACACGCGCGGTTACACAACCGATAGCGTATTTGCTCTTGCTCGAAACGTTGTTTCGTTGATTCAATCATTTCTCTGTCCCTCCTTTTATTTTAGAATCACCTCTAAGGTGTTGTGGATAGCGTAAACCAAGCGAAAAAGAAATTCTATTTACGAAAATTCAATAATATATTTACAAATACACATACAAAAACCACCCCGAGTGGTGTATGGGGTGGCTTTGATTTGTATTTGTTTTAATTATTCTTTGTAGTATTAGGCGGGCGGCTTATCCACTTTTAAGGGCTTTATCGGGGGTTTATGCACTTTGTGGGGAATAGGTGGTAAGGTTGTCCACTTTTGCAAGGAGGCTTATGCACTATTTGTGGTGGGGTTGTAAACATTGTACTGACATTAAAAGTAGTTCTCAACGGCTTGCTTGAATTGCTCGATGAAAATTTGCTTAAAGTAGTGAAAGTCATTTTGCTCGTAGAACAAAACGATTGCTTTCTTGTATTCGATATCGGCTACGCTTCGATATGAAATCGGGCAAAACCCATTCGCCAGCAATATGGCATTGCCGATGGTTCGTGCAGTTCGTTTGTTGCCATCCTCGAATGGTTGAATGTATGAAATCATCAATACCGCGACAAGTGCCTTCACAAACGGATTATCAACCTTGTTGATATAATCGCAAAGCCGCTTCAATTCGGCTTTAATCTTGTCAGCATCGCCAAGCGGAATATACGAACTGCCCGTAATACCGACACGATGGTTTCGGATGTTGTCGTCTATCTTCAAATCGGTGGTTAGAATCTTGTGGAGTTTGATAATCTTGTCAAGCGTAACTTTGTTCAATTCGTTGGGATTCTCAAAAATATAATCGCACGCTTTCTTGTGATTCAAAATCATGACGGCTTCTTCGTGGGTTTTGCCTTGCGTTTCGATTGACTCCTTGATAAGCCGTTCCGTGTCCAAAAGCGAATAGGTGTTGCCTTCGATTTGCGATGACTTCCACGCAAACTCGATTGTGATGCGTTCGATTTCTTTCTTCAACAAGGTGGGCGAAAGTTTCTCTCGGCTCGCACAGTATTTTTGATTGAGAGTCGTGATTTGTTTTATCTCTGATTCCTCAACTAAATTCGCAAACAAGTCAAAGATGCTCTCGTTGTAATCTTTTCTGCCGTTGCGTGTTTCGATACTCGTCATGAAATAGGTATTCGGGTCAAGTGCTGTTTGATAATAGGTACTTCGTCCATTCCCGCGCCGAGTCACCTTGTGTTCGTCAAGCAATTTAACAAGGCAACGGTTGACGTTGATTTTGTTCGTGCCAACATCGGTGGCGATTTCGCTTGCGGTTAGGCTGCCTTTTCTCGTGAGTGTTGAAATGATTTGTTCGGATAGATTTTTCATATCACTTATCGTATCACTTATTGATACGAATAGCAACGATTTTTGATACGAAAAGATTTCAACTTTCAATATTCGTTCGCAAACAAAACCGTCGTCACCGAACGGTCGTGTTCAGTGATGATGAAAATATCGCCCTTGATAGTCTTGTATCGTGCGACAACCCGTGCATCGCCAAATTCAACTGCGTGGTCGTTTAGTTTGCAATCGGCGGGGGAAGTGTTGCCCCAATTACATCGCCGAAACATACGGATGCATTGCATGATTCGTATTGCAAAAGTTTGGCTTCGTTCCGCCATCGAGTTGATTGCTTCCGTTTGACAAAGGTGGGCAACCGCCTCACGCGCCCAATTTAATTTGATTTTCTTGTCCATTCACGTGTTGTGCCGTAGAATGAAAATGATTGCAAGTCGTTTTGCAAGTTCACATTTATAACTCGACACTTATCATATTGTCTGCATTATATTTGTGTAATGGCACTTGTTGCGTAGTGATACCTTTCACCATAGCCTTTACGTCAATAACAACAATATGTGGTGGGATTGGCTCAACAATGCCCGCAATCGATGTAAACACTTTATAGGGTGCGTGCCAAATTAAATAATCGATATCTGAATTAAGCACGCATTTAATGAAACCTTCATCGCCACAAAACAAATGTGGTCGCCCACACGCTGGCATATTAACGTACGGTTCAGCCGTTGCGGTTGCCGCATCAGTTTCGACATAAAAAGACGAATGGTCTTCAATGAAAAAAATTATTTTCTTGTTTGGATGATTCTTTTTATAAAGCGGAATTTTCTTTTTATGCTTTTCAATTATTCGCACAAAACCATTGCGATAAAAGGTATAATTATGGTCTTGTTTTGACGGGAGTTGTGTTCGTGAAATAATATGCAAATTGCAATGTTGTGGTACTTTCCCCACAAGTTCTTTATAAAGTTCGCTTTCGTGTGCAAGGTCAGGGTTTGTTACCTTGCCATTCTTTGCATCGATTTGTTCATGGTCATCAACGCGCATTATTTCTAACATCAGTTTCGCTTTATCGTTATAAAAATCTGGTGGTGGTGCATTTTTGCCCGAATTGTTTGTCCATTGCTTCCAATTATTTTCGTTGTGGATTAAATTAAAAATTCGTTTAACCGATTTACTTGGCGGCCACAACAATGGCTTTTCATTTTCACATCCGCATTCTTGAAAATGCTTTATTATTTTCTCTTCATCATCAAATGTCATGATGCCTCCTTATTTTGCATTTACAGTTTATACAAAATCTTCAATCTCCGCAATATAGTTTAATATTTTGCACAACAAAAAACCACGTACATTTTGTGGTACGTGGTTTGGGTCAGACATTTGGGTCAAAAGTAATTGGCTCGTGAAAAATTTGTTAAAACCCTTGATTTATGGGGGTTTTGGTTGTAAAATTAGTGTTGGGGAGTATGTGTGTTTTGGTCTCCAAAACCTCTGGCGAGTGTTCGATTCACTCACCCCCTGCCATATGATTAAAAGACTTTTGTGGAAGTTTTGCGTCATATTCGTTTCGGCGGTGCTTTTTGTTGCCAATTTTTTCATTCCGCCACACACAAATGAAGTTGTAAATGCCAAAACATTTGATAATTCGGTTGGCGAAGCCTTTATAAAAGATTCAACCGCAGTAATGGCAAGGCACAGACACAGGCGCGGAAACGGTGGCGATTACACAACAATGCAACTTATTGTGCAAACCGATAATGGGCAAAAATTGAAAAACACTTATGGGGCAATTGAAGTTGTTTTTGACCCAAGCGGGTTGCATCTTTTGCAATTTGAAACCGAAAAAGCAACAAAAGAGGCACATTTCAAAATATCAAAAGAGCCAAACATTGAATACATAGAGCCGAATCGAGTTGTAAGTTTAGGGGGTTTGGAAATCCAAGTTACTGCTCAATTTGGTTGGGGAACACAAAGGATTTATGCGGACGGAATGAAAAATTATCTTGTTGCCAATAACAAAATCTCGAACGATTTGGTTGTTGCGGTTATTGATAGCGGGGTTGATTATAACCACCCTTTTATTAAAAACAGAATTGTTTCAGGGCGTGATTTTATCCAAAATGATTTAGACCCAATGGACGAACACGGACATGGAACTCACGTTTCTGGAACTATTGTTGATTGTACAACATCAAATGTGAAAATTATGCCTGTGCGCGTAATGGATTCAACGGGGCAAGGTTCGGATTTAGGTGTAAGTAACGGCATTCGTTGGGCGGCGGACAATGGTGCAAAGGTTATAAATATGAGTCTTGCCGGCGAAGGCGTTTCGTACAGTCAATCTTCGGCGGTGAATTATGCGGTAAGTAAGGGTGCTTGTGTGGTTGTTGCCGCGGGAAATGATAATGCGGATACAAAAAATTACGTTCCTGCAAAGTACACAAATGTAATTACAGTTGCCGCGACAGACAAATATGACACTCGCGCGTGGTTTTCGAACTTTGGCGACGCGGTGGATATTGCCGCGCCCGGAATAGGTATTTACAGTACTTATTTAAACAATAGTTATGCGACGATGCAAGGGACTTCGATGGCGACGCCACACGTTACGGCGGCGGTTGCTTTGTTAAGATTGGATAATGTTTCGGCTACGCCGTCCAATTTGAAAACTTTGGTTTGTGCTTCTACAAAAGATGTTGGGGCGGTTGGCAAAGACATTTATTATGGGCATGGGGTTTTGGATTTAAGCATTTATTTAAAAAGCATAAATCAATCGGTTACACAAAATGCCCAGACGCCAAGAATTACGGCTCAACCGCAAGACATGAGTGTTGGTTTGGGCGGTGTTGCAACGCTTTCGGTGGCGGCAAATGTTACGGACGGCGGAGTTTTAAGTTATCAATGGTACGAATCTGGGTCTGTGGTTGGAAATGCGACAAGTTCAACTTTCACGCCAATTACAACGGTCGCGGGAAGTTATTATTATTCGGTTGTTGTTACAAACACAAATGACGGTGTAAGCGGGGTCAAAACCGCAAGTATGAGTAGCGAAGTGGCGACTTTTGTTGTAAATACAGAGGCGGAAACGGGTGCGGAAATGCCGACAATTCATTTGCATCCGGACAATGTTGCCGTAGTTGTGAATGCGGTGGTTGTTTTGACGGTCGAGGCATCAATTCATGACGGAGGAACGCTTTCTTATCAATGGTACATGAATATTGAAGATATGGTTTGGCAAATTGTCGAAGGCGCAACGGAATCAATGTACAGTCCGTCGACAACTTTTATTGAAACAAGACATTATTATTGCGCGGTGACGAATAGCAAAGGTGGCTCGACGGCGACATTGCGAAGCGATATTGCGACGGTAATTGTGAATGCGGTTATTGTTCGAGACGCACAAATCCCCGAGATTACAACTCAACCGATTTCCGTTACGGCTTTTGTTGGCGAGGAGGTGAAACTTTTTGTTGCGGCAACGGTGCAAGACGGCGGAACGCTTTCTTATCAATGGTATGGAAATGGAATTATTATTGACAATGCGACGAGTGCGGAATATTTACCCGATACGAAAATGGCGGGGATTATAAGTTTTTATGTTGTGGTTACAAATAAAAATGATGCGGTTTATGGTGTGAAAACGGTAAGTATTGCAAGCGAGAGGGTTTCGGTAAACATAAAAGAAGCCGAAAATGTTGTTTCGGGTGATGATGAAAAAAGTATTTGGGACAACAAGGCAGTGAGGGTGGTTTTCATTGTGCTTTTTGTTTTGTTTGATGTTGCATTGATTGTCATTGTCTTTTTGGGTATTCGAAGCATTAGAAAAATACGCATTTAAAAAGTGCTTGCGCAAGCGAAGAACAATGATGTACAATCTTTTATGTCGAAGATTTTGAAAGGAATAAATATTCCAACTTGGATTACTCTTGCGCGGTTGGCGTTATTGCCATTCATTTTGTTTTTTTATGTTATGGCGGTTTGTGGCGAAGAGGGCTCCTTTTGGATTGATTATGGTAAATTGGTTGCGGTAATTTTGTTTATTATTGCCGCTTTGACCGATTTTTTGGACGGATATTTGGCGCGAAAATGGAATCAAGTTACAAACACGGGCAAGTTGCTTGACCCGGTTGCCGATAAAATGTTGACAACGCTTGGGTTTATTTTGATTCTTGCCGACCCAATTTTTGGCGGAAATGTAAATCATTCAAACGGTATCCAAGCGGGCGTCGAGGCGGGGCAGTATTGGATTTTTGTTATTGCTATCTTTGTGATTTTGGGGCGGGATATTATTATGAATTCGCTTCGATTTATTGCCGCGGAGCAAGGAATTGCGATTGCGGCGGACAGATTGGGCAAGTTTAAAACATTGTGTCAATTTTTTGCGATTGTAATGTACATGATTTTGGCGTGGAATCTTACAACGGATTATCCGTTTATGTATATGGGTGTTTGGCTTGATATGTTTTGTTATGTTGCGATTGGATTTCTTGCTTTTGCAACATTATTTTCGGTTTGGTCATGTGCGAATTACATAAGAAATTATGTTAAAGGCGTGATAAGCAAAGGAGTAAAAAACGATGGACAAAAATGAAAGGAGCAAGGCGCTTGCGGTCGCGCTTGCAAGCATTGAAAAGGCATACGGCAAAGGCGCAATTATGAAAATGGGCGACGGCCCGATTGTTCGCAACATAAAAATTATTCCAAGCGGTTGTTTGACATTGGATTATGCTTTGGGTTGTGGTGGGATTCCGCGCGGAAGAATTACGGAAATATATGGTCCGGAAAGTAGCGGCAAGACGACGGTGGCTTTGCACGTGGTTGCCGAGGCGCAAAAATTGGGTTTGACGTGCGCTTTTATTGATGCGGAACACGCGCTTGACCCGACTTATGCGGAAAAATTGGGCGTGAATGTAAAGGAACTTATTTTATCGCAACCGGACAGTGGCGAGCAAGCGTTGGACATTGTTGAAAAGTTGGTTCAAAGCGGGTGCATTGATTTGGTTGTAATTGACTCTGTTGCCGCGTTGACGCCGAGGGCAGAAATTGACGGCGACATTGGCGACGCGTTTATCGGTTTGCAAGCGCGATTGATGTCGCAAGCCTTGCGCAAATTGACTCCGCTTGTGAACAAATCGGAAACGGCTTTGATTTTTATCAATCAATTGCGCGATAAGATTGGAATGATGATGCCGGGGCAAAATCCTGAAACTACGCCCGGCGGAAAAGCGTTGAAGTTTTATTCGACTGTGCGATTGGACGTGCGCCGAATTGCGGGCGTGAAAGACGGGGAAGAGATGGTTGGGAACAGAACCAAAGTTAAAGTTGTGAAAAATAAACTTGCTCCGCCGTTTAAAATTGCCGAGTTTGAAATTATTTTCGGGCGCGGGATTTCGAATGAAGGTTGCATTTTGGATTTGGCGCTTGCAAATGATATTATTTTTAAATCTGGCTCTTGGTTTTCGTACAATGATGACAGAATTGGGCAAGGAAAAGAAAAAGTGCGGGACTTTTTGGTTGCAAATCCGAAAGTGCGTGATGAAATCTTGGGCAAGATTCGTGTGATTTTGGAAAAAGGCGACGCGAAATTGTTGTCAAGTGCGGATTAAGTGTTGACAGACTTTTCAATTTAATATACACTTACAATGTGTAAAGGGGGAATTGAAATGACACTAATCATCATTTTGGTTGCTTTTTTATCAATTATTGCTGGGTTTTTCATTGGGTATTTTACAAAACTTTTAATGGAACGCAAGACCGTAAACAAGAGCAACGAGTCCGCAAGCAAAATTATTAAAAAAGCACTTGACGAGGCAAGCACAATGAAAAAAGAAGCCATGTTGGAAGTCAAAGAAGAGAGCCACAAAGCAAAAGTCGAATTAGAACACGAGTTGCGCGAACGTCGCGCCGAGATTGCGCGTATTGAAAATCGCGTAAATCAACGCGAAGAGCAAATTACAAAGCGTGAAGAGACGCTTACGAACCGTGAATTGTCGATTGAATCCACGCGCGCAAATATTGAAAACACAAAAAAGCAAGTCGAGCGCAATTTGAATGACGCGAAGGCAAAAGTTGCCGAAGCCGTGACGAAATTGGAAAAAGTCACCGGTTTGACGCGTGCGCAAGCCAAGAAAGAATTGGTTGAAAGTCTGACAGACGAGGCGAAATCCGAAGCCGCCGATTTGGTTCGCCAAATTGAACAAAACGCAAAAGAAGACGCCGATAAAAAGGCACGAGAGGTTATTACAAGCGCGGTTCAAAGAATCTCGGCAAGTCACGCGAGTGAGAACTTTATTTCTACCGTTCAAATCCCAAGCGACGATATCAAGGGAAAACTTATCGGGCGGGAAGGCAGAAATATTCGCGCGATAGAGGCGGCAACGGGCGTAGAATTGATGATTGACGACACGCCCGAAGCAATTACCGTTTCCAATTTTGACCCGTACAGGCGTGAAATTGCGCGTATTTCGATTGAACGATTAGTGCAAGACGGGCGCATTCACCCCGGTCGCATTGAAGAAATTGTTGAACGCACGCGCAAAGAAATGGAAAATGTTATAAAAGAAGCGGGCGACCAAGCGGCTTATGATTGCCGCGTTGTTGGCTTGCATCCGGAACTTATAAAAAACCTTGGGCGTTTGAAATATCGAACAAGTTACGGGCAAAATGTTTTGAACCATTGCAAGGAAGTGTGTTTGATTGCCGGAATGTTGGCGCTTGAATTGGGCGCGAATGAAACAATTTGCAAACGCGCGGGGCTTTTACACGATATTGGAAAAGCAACCGACCAAGAATCCGAAGGCACTCACATTCAAATTGGTGTGCAATTGGCAAAAAAATGCAAAGAGAGCGAAGAAGTTATTCATTGCATTGAAGCCCACCACGGCGACGTTCCGTATAAAACTATTGAAGCCGTCATCGTGCAATGCGCCGATGCGATTTCGTCTTCGCGTCCGGGGGCAAGGCGCGAAAACCATGATAATTATGTAAAACGGTTGAAGGATTTGGAAGCGATTGCCGATTCGAAAGCGGGCGTCGAGAAGTCTTTTGCGATTTCCGCCGGTCGCGAAATCCGCGTAATTGTGCGTCCAAGCGAAATAAGCGACGAGCAAGCAATGTTTTTGGCGAAAGAAATCGCGCGCGAAGTGGAAGAAAAATTACAATATCCGGGGCAAGTTAAAGTCAACGTCATCCGCGAAACCCGCGTTTCCGAAATTGCGAAGTAAGGATTGTTTGGCTTGACATAATGTCTTTTTTCGTGTATAATTTTGGCGGATGAATGAAACTTACAAGTTGCACAAATTGCATATTCGCGATAGATATAGCGACAGACGTATTTTTGACGACGGCGTCAACACATATTTTCGTGACACTTTTTTCGCAAATGGCAAAGAATTGATTTTTAAATCGTCCGGCGATTATCGTGCATTAAGCGAAGTTTTCCATAGCCGCGTTGCCGAAATGGTTGGCGTTCGCGCCGTGAAAAATGAACTTGCAAGCGTTGAAACCGAACAAAGTTTACGAAAAGGCATTGTGTCTGAAAACTTTTTGGTTGGGAATCAAAAAAGTGTTGATATAAGTTCGCTTTTTAACACTTTGAAATCCAATTTATATTTTCAAACCGACACGAAATTTGAACAATACATTTATAATAAATGTTTGCCGCTTTTGAATATCCAAAAGTTTATGGATGGCGAATTTAAAAATGAAAATGATAATTTCCGCAATGACTTTGTAAAGGTTTGGCTTTATGAACACGCAATACAAAACTTTGACACGTTCGGATTATATAATATTGGTTGCATTGGGCAAAGGGCCGGTCTTTTTCGCAAAAGCAATTTGGAAATTACGCCCGTGTACGATTTTGCGCTTTGCAATTTGTTTGATAATCGAAAAGCCGAAGGCTCTATGCAGGTCAATTCTGTGTTTCGGAAAGGTATCCGAAAAGAAAACATGGAATATTTGGAAACGAATTACAAAGACACAACCGAGAGTATTTTTGACAAATTGATTTCGCTAAAAACCAATTCGAAGTTTGAAAAGTTGTGCAATTTCGGTGGACTTGATTTGGATATCAGGAAAGATTTTTCCGAACAAGTTTATAATGGTTGGGTTGGCAGGCACGGAATAATTGATACGGTTACAAGTAAAGAAAAAGATTGACAAGCGTGAACGATTGGGTTAAAATTACTTAACCGAAAGGGGGTGAATAAAATGACAACACAAATTATTGTTGGCGAAAATGAAGGGTTGGAAAGCGCGTTGAAACGCTTTAAGCGCAAATGCCAAAAAGACGGCATTATTTCGGATTTAAGACGCAAAGTTGAATATGTAAAGCCAAGTGTAGCGAAGAAAGTAAAGAGCCAAAACGCCCGCAAGCGCGCCAAAAAAGACGCACGCGGCGAGCGTCCAAGTTTTCCAATGGGGAACTGATGAAGCGTTTCTTTTTTCGCACGCCGTTAGGCAGGGATTTCAAATTGACGGGTATGGAGCAAAATCATCTTGCAAATGTTGTTCGTTCGCGTGCCGGTGAAGAAATCATTGTTTGTTGCGGTGACGAGTTTGATTACAAATACCAAATTGTTGACATAAAAAAGCATGAAACGGCTTTGAAATTCATTGAAAAAGCCCCCAATTTATGCAACCCATGCACGGATTTGACCGTGTTTTTGGCGTTAATCAAGCCGGATTGCTTGTCGATTGCGGTGCAAAAATTAAACGAAATTGGCGTAACCGATTTGGTTTTATTTAACGCCGAATATTGCAATGTGCCAAAAGTTAATCTGGAAAAATTGAGTATAATGGCAGAGCAGTCTTGCAAACAATGCGGGCGAAGTATTCCCATGCGCGTTAAACAAAGTCGAGATATTTATACCGATTTGAAATCATTTGACGCAATTTATTTGGCTGACGAAAACCAAAAAACAAACCCAATTAAACCAAACAAAACCCAAGGAAAAACCGCAGTAATAATCGGACCGGAAGGCGGCTTTTCCGCGAAAGAACACGAGATATGGTGTAATATGTCGAATATACTACACATTGGGTTGGGGTCGCGCATTTTGCGCGCCGAAACCGCGTCGATTGTTGCCGCGACATTGATACTTAAAAATATGGGTGAAATATGAAAGCGTGCATTATAACTTTGGGATGCAAAATCAATTATTATGAAAGCAACCAATTTGCCCGCGAATACGCCGACCGAGGTTACGAAATTGTCACGCGATTTATTCCTGATGCCGACATTTATATTGTGAACACTTGCGCGGTTACAAGTGCCGCCGAAAAAAAATCTCGGAACACTGTTGCGCGTGTGCGACGCGCGATTTTACTCTCGAATCAAGAAAAAGGTGGCAAGGGAAGTGCGGGCAGATTGATTGTTTGCGGTTGTGCGGGCGACCGACGCGTAAACGATATGCAAAAAAATCACGCATTGCAAACACGCAAACGCGCTTTTGTAAAAGTTCAAGACGGCTGCAATAGTTTTTGCGCTTATTGCATCGTTCCTTATTTACGCGGCCCAAGTCGCAGTCGTCCAATCGACGAAGTCATCGCCGAAATCCGCGCATCGGGCGGCAAATCTGTGGTTATTTCCGGCATTGATTTGTCGTCTTACGGGCTTGACATTGGTACAAATCTTGGCGAATTGTGTAAAAAAGTTGACGAAATTGGCGTTGAATGGGAACTTTCAAGCATTGAAGTTGGCATTTTGACCCCCGATTTCATTGATATTTTGACAAAAAGCAGACATTTTTTGCCGAAATTTCATGTACCTTTGCAAAGTGGAAGTGATAAAATCCTTCGCGCAATGCGCCGAAAATACACGCAAGAGCAATATCTTGATGCGATAAATCGGTTGCGCACTGCGTTTCCGATTGCGCAAATTTCCACGGATGTTATTATTGGATTTACCGGCGAAAAACCGGAAGATTTGGCGGAAACGAACAAGGTTATTGATGAAGTTGGCTTCTTTCATGTGCATAGATTTCCGTATAGCGACCGCCGATTGGAAAGATATAAAGGGGTGAGAAATGACAAACCAGATTGATTTACATATTCACACAAATCACAGTGACGGCAACCAAACCGTCGCCCAAGTTATTGAAAAAGCGCGCCATGGGGGAGTGAAAACCATAAGCATTACCGACCATAATTCCGTCGGCGCGTATGACGAATTGGAAAATATTGACGCGAAAGATTTAAAAATTGTGCGTGGCGTGGAACTTTATTACACGGAAGATTGGAACGGGCGACGCGTTAATAATGAAGTCCTCGGTTACAATATTGATATTGAAAAAATGAAAACCGAATTGTCAAAAATGGACGGCATTGTGAAATCAACGGAGGAGCACAATTTAGAGATTTTGCGGAAAAAGTTTTCGACAAAAGGCTTCAAAATATCACAAAATGTTGTGTTATGTGACACATTATACCACAATTCGTTGAAAGCCGGCAGAATTATACTTAACGATATACTTCTTCATGCCGGAAACGCCGAACTTGTAAAAACTTACAAATTTAACAAAAACACCGCAATATATGACGACCATTTGCGCTCATCTTCAAGCCCGTTTTATTCGCCCGAATTATGTCTTGCTTTAATAACTTTGAAAGATTGTTCCGATGCAATTCATGCCTGCGGCGGTGTTTGTTTTATGGCGCATATTTTTAAACGCACGGGACTTGACGAAGTAACCGCCAGGGGATATTTGTTAAGATGTTTCAAAGAGAAACTCATCGACGGAATCGAAGTTTTTCACCCATTTCACACGCAAGAGCAAATCGAGTTCCTTAAAACCTTTTGCCAAAAACACAAAATCCCAATGTCGGGCGGCACGGATAATCACAATTTGAATGTACCTTTGGGCGGTTCATTTGATAATCTTTTCATCAAGGTATGACGTCAACAAATCCGCGCAATGAAACAAAAGCGCCAATGGAAACATTTGAAACGCGTTTGCGATTGTGTATTTGCCGTCCAAATTCCGCGCGTCAAATCCGCCCATGTGCCAATTTATGCACATGGCTTCTTCGCGCGAAAGTCGCAAAAATCCGCCAATAACATACACGGATTTTTCGCCGTGTCCATAAGGAAGAGGGTCATTGAACGCAAAAAACGGCTTTTGTTCCCACGCGCCTTTGTCGTTTTTGACGTTTCGTTGCTCGACATGGTAACAATTTACCTTGCAAATATCGTGTAAAAGCGCAATCACGGCAATGCTTTCGGCGTTCTTTTTAACATATTCGGCGCCGTATTCGGATTCGCACATTTTGTAAAATCGGTTGTAAACCCGCACGCAATGTTCGACTAATCCGCCCGCCATATTGCCGTGAAATTTGGTGCTTGCGGGTGCGCGGAAAAAGTCCGTCGTTTCAATGTATTTTAACAATTCGCTCGCGCCTTCGCGTTTGATTTGCGCATAGATTTCGCGGAATTGTTTTTCAAAGTTTGCTATCGCCATGCTTGACTTTATCACAAAAATATGTTACAATCAAGTATGAAATTGTCCAATGTTTATCTTGAAAATATCCAAAAAATCCATGAAGGGTTGTGTAAAGCGGGCGTAAAAGACACCGACGGATTTGCTCCTTATTCCAATAAGTTTAGTGATGTAGCAAAAATTATGAACGAAATTTTTAAAACCGATTTGGAAACAACACCAAAAATAATCGAAAACAATGACTTTTGGGTTCCAAGTGGCAAAGAACTTTATTCTGGGACAAGAAATTATAACGAAAATTGTCAAGCAATATTATGCCCGACAAAGTGGCGGAAATATAGCGATGGTGCCGCCGAACCATATTGGTTTTCGCCTAAAATGGAATTTGCCCTTCATTATGCGAAACACCTAAACACTGAAAATGTGATTATTGCGAAACAATCGCCAAATTGTAAGATTATGAATGCGGAAACGCTCAATGAACTTTCCGTCGGCAAATATGATAAAATTGATAAATATGTAAGCGATTCTTCGATTACGCCAAGCGACAATATGAAAAAAATTGACGAAATTGCAACGCGACTTTTTATGGATTTCCATTTTAAATCTTATTTAGTTTTGGCGCACGATTATGACGGCGTCGAATATAATAAAGAGCAAATAATTTTCGCGCGCCGTAAAAATTTGATTTTGCCAAAAACCATGAAAGCGTCACAATTTTACGGCAAGTTTGATAAATACGATAAAGCAAAAATGATTTAATTTTGTTTCGATTCAAATTTCGAAATCGCATTTCGCCGCACGTCCGCCGTAATTTCCGCGTAATGTTTCCGCGTAGTATTCACATTTGCGTGCCCCAAAACATCGGCAACGGCGTAAATGTCGCCCGTCGCGCGGTAAAGATTTGTGCCAAACGTCGAACGCAATTTATGCGGCGAAATCTTTTTAAGTGGGGTAATTACGCGCGCATATTTTTTCACAAGATTTTGCACCGACCGCACGCCAAGCCGTGTTTTTCCGTCCGGCCCGACAAAGAGCGGGCGATTGACATCGGCGCGAATATTGCAAGATATTGTAGTATGCGTGTCATAACACCCAATATATTGTCGTAATATGTCGCATAATTCGTTTGTCATGAATAAAATTGTTTCGTTTCCGCCTTTCCGTGTTGCCCGAAATGTTCCGTTTTTCAAATCAATATCACCGATATTTAACCCGACAAGTTCACTTACTCGAATGCCTGTTGACAAAAAAAATGTCAAAATTACTTTGTCTCGAAACCCATTTTTGTTTATGAATCGCTTTTGTCCAATTGTTAAATCATGTCCGTCTTGGGGCAATTCAACAATGTTTTTAACTTCATCGCCGTCAAGTCGAATTATATTTTTGTCATGGATTTTCGGCAAATCAACATTTGGCATAATGTTTTTTTCAATCTGATTTCGCTTGAAATAATATGCAAAAAATGAACGCAGAGCAGACAACTTTCGGCATTTGGCGCGCTCGCCGTTTGTTTTTGAAATTGTGTCGGCGAACAATTCGATGTGAAATGTGTCAACTTTTTCCAAATCTTTTAACGTCAATTCTGTTGGTTTTTTGCCTACAAACTCGGCAACCTTCGTTGTCAAAAAATCAAAAAATACACCCAAATCGTACGCGTAATTCAACCGCGTCAATGGGCTTGTGGTTTGCGCTATACCCAAAAAAAATGACGCGCAAAACGGTGGCAACAATCTCTTTTGCTCGTCAAGTCGCCCAAGCGTGACTTTATTTCGCTCTTCAATGTATTTCACTTTACAAAGTTTAACACACGCGTTATAATATGTCATGCCTTTCAACGAAGTTTTTTTAAATAACGCCGCAAAACCTGTGGCGGTCAAGAGCATAACCGACGACATCAAATACGTTCGTGAAGTTTTGCGCGCCGCGACAAAACAATTGCATCTTGATTTTCCCGTCGAGATTTATATGCACGGAAGTTACGCCAATGATACGAATACGTATTTTCCAAGCAATCTTGAAGTTTGCGCCGAACTTGTAATTCCGGATTTCGATTTTACAATGTTGGGGAATTATTACATCAAACACAATTTGCCTTACACGCCGAAAAACTTTCGCGATGATTTGGCAAACACATTTGAAGACATGAAAATTGATTTTAAAGAGAGCGACAAATGCCTTGTGCTTCCAAAAGGCGGCAATTTGAAACATAACGTCGAAATTACGCCTTGTTTTTCATTTAAATTGCGTTCTGACGACAACAAGGAATTCGTCGGAATTTTGCTTCACGACATATACCGAAAAGCCGACATTGCGTCATTTCCGAAACTTCACCAAAATAATGGCACGATAAAAGACCGCGCCACAAACGGCAATTTCAAAAAAATGGTTCGCGCGTACAAAAGCATCAAAACAATCGTCAATCGCGAAAACACGGAAGATTATTTTTTGCATAACCCAAACGCGCGCGGATATTTTATCGAATGTCTTCTTTTCAATGTTCCAAATGAATTATACACGGGTAAAACAATCGGGGAAGTGTTTTTAAAAGTCACAAATTATCTTTCGCAGGCCGAAATCCATGATTTCCCATGTCAAAACGGCGTCTGGCATCTTTTCGCCCGCGCTAACGAGTTTTGGAAACTTCCGGAAGCCCACAAATATATCACGTCAATGCGAATTGCTTATAACGAATTCGACGAGGGCAGAACCGAATTATCTTTGGCGCAACCGAAATAAACCAAACCCAACGCAACAAATCTCTTGCCAACACTTCGCCAAACGGCACTTTTGCGAAGAATTGACGGGATTCCCGCCACAAAAATTGCCATAAATCAAACCGCACGAAATAATTGCAAGAGCCAGCCATAATGTTTCAATTCGGCTCGAACCGCGTGCCAATTCGGCATAATCGTTTCCACAATCGCCCAAAAGTTTTTTGTGTGATTAAACTCTAAAAGGTGGCAAAATTCGTGCACCAAAATGTAATCAAGCAGATTTGGCTTCAACATTACTGCGCGCCAATTTATCGCTATCTCACCCGATTTTGAACAACTTCCCCAACGTGATTTATTATTATTTGTCACCACGTTTTCAACACGCAATTTTAAAATCTGACTAAAATATGATGCGCGGTCTATGATAATTTGTTTGGCATTGTCTTTTAAATATTTTTCAATTTTTTTAAACACCTTGTTGCTTTCAATTTTTGCAGGAATAAGCATCTGGTTATCTTGCCTTGTAATTTGTTTCACTTTTGAATTGATAACCGGTTGCAACTCTTGCCCCAAAAAATAAAAGGTATTATGTGTCGCGACATTCCTGTTTATATGGCTATTTTTAATTATTTGCTCTTGCCTTGCGCGAATCCAACTCTCTCGGCTTTTGATAAACTCAAAAATCTTCCTGTCACTCATTTTAAGTGGCGCTTGCACAACCAATTCCCCCAATGGGTCAAGGCTTATGGATAATGTCTTTCGTGAAGTCCGGAAAATGTTTTTTGGATTAACCATAGCACATTTTATCGTAAAAATCCTTGACGCGCAAAGCATTTTTTGATACAATTTTATTGTGAACGGAAATCTTTTGCGCGGTAATGTCGACACAATAATTCTTCACTCGTTAAAAGACGGCGAGTTATACGGCCTTGAAATTATCGACCGTGTCAAAGTAGACAGTAATTCCAAATACGAATTGAAAAAACCAACACTTTATTCCGCATTGAAAAGACTTCAACAAAACGGACTTGTCAACGTAAGGCAAGAACCAAGCGCTTTGGGTGGCGACCGCACATATTACCGTTTAACCACAAAAGGCACCCAACATCTTGCCGGTAAAAAGTTTGATTGGATGTATTCGCGTGATTTGATAAACGGACTTTTGGACGAAGAAATTGAATACATTGCAAAAGAAAAAGCGGTTGCACAAGCACAAGTTTTACCGATGACGGCGCAAAAACCCGCCGCCGTTGCCGCCGTGAATGATTTCTTTGCCGAACGCGCCACCACGCCTGCGGTTGCGGCATCCGCCAATTCAAATATCGTTGTTGCAACCCGAAGCGTAAGCCCAATGGAAGCCTACGTTGCAACCTCTACCCCGTTTAAAATCCCCGTTGAAATGCCTTTTACCGCACCTTTGCACAAACCAAGTGCACAAATTGCATTTGATTTTGAAAAATTAAAAAATACACCCGCGCCAATCGTCGCACCGGAAATAAAAATCCAACAAAAACCAAGCAACCTTACGCCGTTTACAAAACATTCGGCAAAACAAAAATCTTCACAATTCATTTTGCAAAATCGTATTCGTTTTGCTTCGGCTATGCTTGTTTCCGCGCTTGTCGCATTCGCACTTTTTGGCACATTTAAAACATTAAAAACCACATATTCAAGCGCCGAAACAAACACATTTATCGTCGCTTGCATCGGGGTTGCGGCATATATGCTTGGCAATTTTGTGGTTTTTTCATATGCCCCACATCAAAAAGTCATCGCCACTTCCCGAAATATAAATCTTGCAATTCGGGGCGCGGTTTCGGCTTGCATCGCCGTAGGTACACTTTCAATCAATGTTTTGTGCGGGCTTTCGGCGGTTACAATGGCGGATTTTTTGGTTTATTTGACCGTGCCCGTGATTTTAGGTGCGGTTTTTGTGCTTGACGGATTGGCGTTTTCATTATTAAGGCGGTCAAGTCTGTTCCATGGCTGAAAAAATTGTTGTTAAAAATCTTGGCAAGCGTGGCACGCACAAGTTTTTCTTGCATGATATAAATCTTACCGTGCACGAAGGTGAAATCTTCGCCCTCTGTGGCATTCAAGGCAGCGGCAAAACTTTACTCACAAAAGTTTTGCAAAAACTTGGTCACGCGGACAGTGGCACAATTCAAATTGATTGCGCCGACACGGGCGTTTTGATTCCCGACCAAACACTTTATTCGAACTTGACCGTTTATCAAACCATGCAAATGTATTCCCGCCTTTATCGCCGTCACGCGGGTCGTGCCGAAATTATGAATACCCTTAACGTCTGTGGGTTGCGCCGTCGCCGCGCCGTGAAAATAAAATCTTTAAGTCCAAGCCGCTACACCCGTCTTAAAATTGCCATTGCAATCGTTGCGCGCCCGCGTGTTTTGATTTTGGATTCGCCGTTTTCGTATCTTTCTGAACCCGAAGCCCGACAAATCCGCGTGGTTTTAAAAACACTTGCCGACAGATTCGGCACGGCAATTTTATTAACCGGCGTAAGTTTTTTCGGCATTGAAGAGATTTTTGACACTTGCGCAATTATTGACGGCGGAAGAATTGTCGCAAGCGACAGTTACAACAATATCGCAAAATCCAACTTCAAATTCGCAAAAACTTGCATCACTACCCCGCAACAACACCTTACGGCAAAACTTATAAATGAAAAATTCGGCTATAAAACTTCCGTCTATGGCGAAAATGATGTGGTTGTTACCGTGCATCCGGACAAAGCCCAAGAAATGAATGATTTTTTGAAAAGCCAAAACATAATTGTCGATAGCATCACAAGCGTCAACCGAAGCATCGAGCATATTTTTCACGATATGCGAATGGGGGTGGTTGCATGAATGTTTTGTTGCACGAATTGCACAGATTGTTTTCAACCCGCCCCGTTATTGTTGCCGTTTTATTCATCTTGCCCGTTGTTTTGTTGACTTATTTTTTCGCCCCTGTGCATACGCCAACGCCAATCGACGTTGACACAATTTCCGCAACTAAACGCTTGACGGGGCTTGACGAAATCTTTACAACTTTGGAAAAAAGCGCAACCGCCGAGCAACCTTACACCGAAAAACTTTACCAAAGTTGGGTACGCTTTGGTGGCGGAAGCGACAGAATCGAAGACGACAAAGACGGCGCGTATTACAAGTTTTACATGGCGCTTATCGACGTGACAGACCCTGAAAGCCCGTATTATATGTGGACGACATATGAAAAAGCCAAAATCGCATTTTTGAATTATTATGTCGAGTATGAAAAATATATTGTGCCCGTTCCGAAAATATTCATTGTCGATGCGCATTTTAAGGCGCTCTCGGGGGGTACAGAGCGATTGTACGAACTTTTCACCGCTGATTACGGAACGGACGTAAATGCGTTAAATCGGGCGCGTGACGCCATGACAACACAAAGATTGAAAACCGATTTTCGTTCCATTCTCGGCAACGCAAAATCAATGCATTTAACCGCCGAACAAGTGGCAATTTTGCGTCAAGATTTGGAAAAATATGGCGAAAGGCAAGCCGAATTGATTGATAATCCCGCCGATTATGTTTCATTTTGCAACATGATTTACGGCAAAATCACATGGGATATGTACGGATTTATTGAACAAAATGCAAACTTTGACGTCGGAAAATATTACGGGTTTACAACTTATTATCGCGAAAATAAAAAGATTGAAATGTCCCGCATCAATTATCTTTTGGAAAATAATTTGATTGACCGCGACTTTTCAATTATGCCAATCGGGCTTGGATTTGAAAATTATTTGCCACCGATGCACGCAAATACGGGCACGACAATTACCGATTATGTGTTTGGCGCAACCGAAATTATGCTCCCATTGTTGTTGATTTTTGCGGGCGTAATCACATTTTTCACCGTTTTTATTGACATTCATTTGAACACGGTCATCGGCGAAATTGCGAGTCCATACCACCGCCGAGTAATCATTTGGTCAAAAATCTTTGGCGCATTTATTGCAACCGTAGCGATTTTGTTTGCGTATTTGGCTTTGGTTTCAATCATGGCGGGAACAATTTTGGGCATAAAAACAATGTTTCCGCCCACCGTTTTGTACATATTTTTGGGTGATTTAGTGTTAAAATGTGCCCCGTTTTGGGCTATATTTGGCTATATTTTGGCGTGTTTTGTGCGTATTTTGTTGGTTGTTTTGTTCGTAACTTGGGTTTCATTGTGCCCCATTTTTACACCTTCATACAGACTTTATTCCGACGAGTTCCCCAAAAATCGTTTCATGAAAATCGTTTCAAGCCCTTACACTTTGGCAACTTTTTGCGCAATTTTTATTGTGACATTTTGCGTTTCAGAGTTCTTCTTAAAACCTTTTGTCCTATACAATGTTTTCATTTGCCCGATTTTGTTTGCTTTGTTGTTCCCCGTCGCAAAACTTGTTGACCGCGCATTTATTAAAAAGGAATATTTGTAATGCAAACGGTCAAAATCTACACCGACGGTGCGTGTTCCGGAAATCCCGGCGCGGGCGGTTGGGCTTCGGTTTTAATTTTTGGCGACAAAAAGAAAGAAATATCCGGCTTCGATCCGAACACCACAAACAATCGAATGGAAATCATGGCGGCGATTCAAGGAATGCTTGCACTTAAATCAAGCGCATATAATGTTGAAATTATTTCCGACAGTTCATATCTTGTGAATGCGATAAACAAAGGTTGGCTTGAAAATTGGAAAAAAAATAATTGGAAAACGTCAAACAAAGAAGAAGTAAAAAACCAAGATTTGTGGGCGCAAATTGATGAACTTAACGCCAAATACAAACCCAAATATACTTGGGTCAAAGGTCACGCAAGCAACGAATACAACAACCGTTGTGACGAATTGGCCGTCGGGCAAATAAAATCACACCGACAATAAATCATCAATTCGTGTCGAAAGTCCCGCGAGCCCTTCTTGCGTTTTGTTTTCATCAATTTTAAATTTTTGACTTTGTTTAAATTGTTCAATTTCGCGTTTTTGCAATGTGTATGTCGTTTTCTCATTCGTCATCGGCGTGTTTGACAAAAGGGTTTCATTGACTAAATCATATTTTTTCAAATTTTCAATAATTTCTTGAACTGTGTCTTTTTTTAAATTATTGTATCTTTCGTTTATGCGCAACTTTGCAAACATAAATTCATTCGCATCTAAAATTCGTTTAAGTTCACATTTCGCGGCAATTTTTTTGATACTTTCAATTTGTGATTCTTGTTTTTTCATAAAATCGGCAACCATACTTTGAACAATTCCGTCGCCTTTGATATTGGCACTTCTGCTTGAAAGTTGCACAACAAAATCTTTTGCTTTTTTCATATCCGCCATAAATCGCGCATCAAGCCCGCCATTTTGCGCACTTATTTCAAGCCGCGTCAGCATTGCGCCAAAAGTGTCGAAAATCTTTTCGTATTTTTTGATTTCTTCTTCAAGTTGTTTAATTGTCATTCCGTCAATCTTTTGGCTTTTCACTCGCTCTTGGTAATCTTTTTGAATCTCGCCGGTTTTTGCCATGTCCTCCACCGCCATGCCAATTGAATTAAACAAAACATCAAATCCCAATTTGTTTGGCACATAAGGAATCACTTGGCTTTCGTTTATTCCCAATTCATCGGCGGCGATTTTTTGGTTCACATCATATTCGGTAAACAAAATCAAACTGCGCTTGCCGTGGTCGGTGCGATTTGTTTCGTGTTTGATTTTTTCTTGGATTTCTTCTTTGGAAAACTTGTGACTTGCATTTTCGTATCCGTCGGTAATTCCAAAATAACAAACGTCGGCATTTCTGTTTGGATTGCTTGGGTTGTTTTTGCGGTGGTTCACATAATCAATCGCAACGCCAAAAGCGTCAAATTCCGCCGTGCATCCAAAAGTTTCATATTTAAACGGTCTTGGTTTTTGAATGGATTGTCCGTCATTATAAACGCGAATGTAATCGTCAAATCCAACGGTAGTCAAAAGCAAATTGGGAAATTCGCCCCGAAGTTTTTGAATAAATTTGTCATAGCCTTCTTGAATCATTTCTTCTCTTCCGCTCATTGAACCGCTTTGGTCAATAATCAAAACCAATTCCATGACTTTGTTTTTGTCAATGCGCATACCAGAAATTTGCTTTATGGCATTGTCAGCATTAAAATTTTGAATGTTTAAACTTTGTTTCATATGCTTAATTGTTTCCTCCTTAAAATATAAACCGTTGCAGTTGCCAAAGCCCCAGCCAACAATCCATAAATTATCACACAAACCCACCAAGTGTCAAATGTTCCAATCGCCAATTTTTCCGCCTCGACCCAACCATACAATGTGAAATATTTAAAGCCTTTTAAATATCCGGATAATGCTTGGAAAATTGTCATTATCACCGGCACACCGATTGCGAGAGCAAGCCCCAAACCCCGACCTGCAAAAAGTGTTGAAAAAATAAAACAAACCCCTGCAATTGCCAAATTAACAAACAGGAAACAGATGTTTATTAAAAGCCATCTTCCCCAATTTATTGCGCCCCAATAAGTCATCGCAATCCCGCAAATAATGAAAGTTACAAAAAACATACACGCCAAAGCCGCCGCGACAAACACAAAAGCCGTAATTGCGTATTGTTTTCGCGTAATTCCCGCGGCAAAATATGTGGAAATCGAAGTTGTGTCAACCGACTTTGACATCAATTTGTGAATAACAAAAACAATAAAAATCAAAGGAAACATACACATATACATCGGATAAAGCGTCGCGATATAACTTAATGCGTATTGCCCGTCGACTTTGACTTTTGTGTTCATTTCGCCCAAGCCGGGAATGAAAGACGACATTTGGCTTGTGATATCGGCAATTAAACTCATCATAAAAATACAAACAAGCAATTCCATGTGAATGAACAACAAAACCCCAAGCCACACAAGCCAATTTTTCTTTACAAAATGTTTAAAGAGCGAAAAACTTGCGTTGGGGGCGGCGGAGCCGCCCCCACGCTTAAATACTATAAAACTCATGTACAATGCCCTCCAAATCTGCTTTTTGCAATTCTTTTCCACTCATAGTTTTAACAATTTTTCCGTCGCGAATTATTAACATTGAATCGCAAGTGTTTTTAATCTCGCCCAAATTATGTGTTGACATTAAAATTGTTTTGCCGCGCGCTTTTTCCTTTTTGATTAAATCAATAAACTTGATTTGCATAATCGGGTCAAGCCCGCTTGTCGGTTCGTCCAAAATGTAAACGCTTGGGTCGTGCATAAACGCGGCAACGATTGCAATTTTTTGCTTCATGCCTTTGCTCATTCTTTTGATTCTGCCCTTTGGTTCCAAATTGAAATATTTTATAAGTTCTTCCATTTTGGTTTTGTCTTTGATTCCGCGAACTTCGCAAAGAAAATTTAAATATTCTAACCCATTTGACCCGTCTGGAAAGGCCGGCTCGCCGGCTATGAAACCCAAATCACGGCAATTTTCATTTGAAAAATCAAAGCAGTCACGGTCGTTTATGGTGCATTTGCCACTTTGCGGTTTCATAAAGCCCAACAAGCACCGAATAGTTGTCGTCTTTCCCGCCCCGTTTGGACCAAGGAATCCAACAACTTCCCCGCTTTTAACCGTGAAATCAACGTCGAAAATGCCGCGCCCGTTCGGGTATTTCATTGTTACATTTGAAACGACAATCACAAAATCATTGTGACTAAATCTATTGACAAAGTCAAGTGTTTGTGGTATAATTACGGTATGGGAAAAAAGAAAACAATTATTGATGGGGCAAAAACCGCGGCTGGGATTTTTACAATTGCAACGGCGGCAAATGCTTTTGACGGATTTGAAACCGTCAATCCTTACATTGCGGGAAATTATACGCAAGTAAATTACGACAAAGTTGGCGACTACTCAATCAACGCAACCGCGGGCGCAAACAAAACATTCGACATTAACGAAGACCATTCAATCGTTTTGGACGCAAGCACAACTTTGCAAAACGTCGGAAAAGAAAGCGGCGTAAGTCTTAACGGTGGCGCGGGTTGGGTTTTGAAAACCGACGCAGGTAACGAGCGCGCGGTCTTGTCGGTTGGCGCTTCAACGGCAATTTCAAAGAAAAAAGACAAGATTCCAACAACCATAAGCATTGACGGAAGAATAAGTTTCGGAAAATGAAAATCAAAATGGGCTTCGGCTCATTTTTTTATTGTTAAACATCTTGTCGCGTTTAAAATAGCCATAAGCGCAACACCCACGTCGGCGAAAACGGCGGCCCAAATATGCGCAAATCCAAAGAATGCAAGAACCATTACTGTGGCCTTTATACCCAACGCAAGGCAAATGTTTTGAATTATCACATGGCGGGTCTTTTTCGCAATGCGTTTCGCGGTGGCAATTTTTCCCAAATCGTCATTCATCAAAACTATGTCGGCGGCTTCCAAAGCGGCATCGGTTGAAATGCCCCCAAGTGCAATTCCAACGTCCGCGCGCGTCAAAACCGGCGCGTCATTCATGCCGTCGCCGACGAAAGCCACACGCAAATCGGGGTTTTCGGCTTTGATTTTTTCAAACTCGGCAACTTTGTCCGCGGGTAAAAGCCCCGCGCGATAATCAATTCCCAAATCACTTGCCACGGTTTTCGCCGTTTGTTCGTTGTCGCCCGTCAACATTACAATTTTTCCAATGCCGACCGAACGTAAATCTGCAATCGCGCCTGCGGTTTCTTCGCGCGTCTTGTCGGAAATTAAAATGTTGCCGACATATTCGTTTTCAACCACAATATATACGGCGGTTTGATTAAATTGCTCCGCCCCGTTTTGGATAAAATCGCGCACAAAGCCCGCATTTCCACACAGTACGTTTTTGCCATTCACCTTGGCTTGGACACCATGTCCGACCTTTTCACGCGCCACGGTGGCAACCAAGGCGAAATTGGGGCAAGTTTTTTTGGCATATTCGATTATTGATTTGGCAATCGGGTGAGGACTGTGTTGTTCGGCATTTGCGGCAAGGAAAATCAATTCATTTGATGTCAATTTTCCCGTCAAATTGACTTGCGAAACTTCAAAAACTCCTTTTGTCAATGTTCCTGTTTTGTCAAAAGCAATTGCATTTATTCGGTTAAGACTTTCCAAATAATTCCCACCTTTTATAAGTATTCCATTTCGCGCCGCACCTCCGATTCCGCCAAAAACGCCCAAAGGAATTGACATTACAAGCGCGCAAGGACAAGAAATTGCGACGAAAATTACGGCGCGATAAACCCAAGTTTGGTAACTCCCAAAGCCGCAAAGCGGTGGCAAAACGGCAACCAAAATTGCAAAAATCATAATGGTTGGCGTGAAAACTCGGGCGAATTTTGTGATAAACTCTTCGCTTTTGCTCTTTTTACTTTGGGCATTTTCCACAAGTTCCAATATTTTTGAAACGGTACTTTGCCCAAAAAGTTTTGTTGTTTTTATTTCCAAAACACTTTCCGTATTGATTGTTCCGGACAAAACTGTGTCACCTTTTTGTGCAAGTCTCGGCACACTCTCGCCCGTGATTGCGCGCGTGTCCAAATAACTTTGACCGGAAATAATCACGCCGTCAATTGGGATTCGTTCGCCCGGTTTGACGATAATTGTTGCGCCAATTTGAACTTCGGCGGGCGGAACTTGGCGGACTTCTTTTCCGGTTTTAAGGTTTGCAAAATCGGGGCGAATGTCCATAAGTTTCGTTATGTTTTTGCGCGAACGGCGGACGGCAAAGTCTTGACACATTTCGCCAACCGCAAAAAACAACGCAATTGCAATTGCTTCATGCCACATTCCGATGATGAGTGTCGCAACTAAAACCTCACCCATCATGGTTTTTTCATTGAATAAAAATCTGCGCAAAGAAAAAACTTTGCGTCCGTTTTCATCGTGCTTATGCTCACAACAACTGCAACCCATAATTTAAAATCCTCCTTCAAACATACTTATTTGTTTTGGTTTATTCATTTGTTCGATGCTCGGGAACCAGCCATTTCTATTCAGAAAACTGTTAAAATTGCGCGATTTAAAGGCATCAAACACCCGTTTTGACATGGGTAAATGCCATTTCAAGGCGTTAAAATCGACATCAAGCGGCACTTCACAGTTAATTTTTGCAAGTTGCTTTGACATTAAAACTTGCTTGTCGGTTGCATATTCGGAATTTTCAATGCACCCATGCTCTTTTATAATTTTCAATGCGGTTTTTTCGCCAACTCCGCTTGCCCCCGGAATATTGTCGGATTTGTCACCCATAAGGGCTTTGACATCTACAAGTTGTTTTGGCTCTACTCCATAATCATTCAAAATGCGTGCCGAATCAATGATTTCAATGCCCGTATTTCGCGTCAAATGAATTGAAATCTTGTCGGAAACAATTTGAAAAGCGTCTCTGTCGCCCGTTAAAATCGCCGTTTGCATTGGGCTTTTTGTGGCAAGAGTTCCAATAATGTCGTCGGCTTCAAAAGTTGGTATTTCAAAAGTTTTGATTTCCATATCTTTCAAAATTGATTTCAAATCGGCAAATTGGCGAACCAAATCCGCGGGCATCGGGTGTCGGTGGGCTTTGTATTTGTCATACAATTTGTGGCGAAATGTGGGCTCGCGCATATCAAAAGCCACGGCAATATGTGTGCAATTTGTGTTTTCAACGGCGCGCAAAAACATATTTAAAAAGCCATATGTCGCGCCGTTTGTAAGCGTAGTTGCGTAAAAAGCGCGGTTGATTAGACTGTTTCCGTCGACCAAAAGAAGTTTGTCCACGAAACTATAATATCATATCAAGCACGCTTGCGCAAGCGCAAAAGCATAGCCGAAACAATTCCCAAAACACCGGCAAAAGCGGATTCAAAAATAAAGCCTTCGGTAAGATTGAAACCTTTGTCAATAACTGAAAGAATTAAAAATATTGCCGCGGTATAAATCACGCCCAAGATTCCGCCATGAAGCCAAGCCCGCTTTGCAACATTTTTCACAATAACCATGACGCCGAAAAAGATTGAAATGGCTTTTAACGCTTGGGTAATTGCGGTAACTGCTCCGCCGCCCAAACCGACATATTTTAACAAAATCGCAAATCCGAAAATCCCCGAAACCGTTAAAGCAAGCGCGTAAATTGCGCCACGAATGTGCGCCGAAACAATGTTTTTCATGTTATATGGTTATGAGGCAAAGCCATTTCTTATGACAAACAAAACTCGCCCCCGCCGGTTAAGCGATTACTGAAACTTTTTTACGGTTGTCGCTTGTGATTGCGAATTCGACCGTGCCGTTTACAAGTGCGAACAAAGTGTGGTCTTTGCCGATGCCGACATTTGCTCCGGCCAAGTATTTTGTGCCGCGTTGTCTAATTATAATTCCGCCCGCGGAAACGCTCTCGCCGCCGAAAAGTTTAACGCCTAATCTCTGCGCCTGTGAGTCACGACCGTTTTTACTTGACCCGCCGCCTTTTTTTGTTGCCATGTTATTTCTTCGCCCCCTTTTCCGCGATTGGTTTTATATCTTCAATTGACAATTTTGTGAATTGTGTTCGGTGACCTTGTTTTTTTCTCTCATTTTTCTTTGGCTTGTATTTAAACACTGTGATTTTTTCACCTTTTGCGTGTTCCAAAACCTTGGCGGTGACCTTTGCCCCGTTTAATAAATCGGTGAACTCGATTTTTTTGCCAACCTCGATGTCTAACAAGTCAACATCGACCGTGGTGCCGATTTCGACTTTGTATTGTTTCCCGCCCGTTTCAATAATTGCGTACATTTGTTAAGTTTAACGCATTGTGGAATGGGTTGTCAATACCTTTTTTGGCGATTCGTATGGGACTCGGACCCACGACCTCTACCGTGACAGGGTAGCGCTCTAACCAACTGAGCTAACGAACCGTAACAAAGTAGTTTACACAAACTCTCGTCTTGTGTCAATATAGTAATTGTGGAAATAAGAGTTGACGAGACTGGGTTTTTGAGCCACGCCGTAATTATTGACAACGGTGCGCGCGTTTTCAAATTTCCAAAAGTTTCATGGACAAATTATCGGAACGAGGCGAAAGTTTTGAATGCTTTGAAGGGTTTAGATTTGGGTGTTTCGTTACAAAGTTTGAATTATATTTCCGCGGATGAAACTTACATTGTTTTAAATGGAATTACCGGTGAAAAGATTACAGAATCAAGCAAGGAAATTGGTGCAAAACTTGGGCGGTTTTTAAAGCGGTTACACAGTGCGAAAATTGACACGGAATATGGGCTTTGGTTGGAAATAGAGTTGGCAATGTGGCGGAAAAGATATGAAGAAGCAAGTGAGTATTTTAAAAAAAACTTTTCAAAAGCAGAAAGAAAGATTTTGGATAAATTGGTTTTTGAATACTTCCCCGCCAAGTTAATTGAATTGGGTGATGACAGAGTTTTTTCGCACCATGATTTGAATGTGAATAATATTTTAATTTGTAAAAACAAAATTGGAATTATTGATTTTGAACACGCCGGCTTGTATGACCGCGCGACAGATTTTATGTGTATGCCGGATGGCGAAATGTTAAATGAAATGATAAAAACATATGGCGCAGATGAAAAATTGAAACAAAAAATTAAATACAGACGCGAAATGCGAACAATCATAGTTGCCCGCGACCATGGTTTAGACCCAAAAAGAGTGCGAGAAATACTTAATCTTTACCAATCTTGCGAATGATTTTTGCACTATGATTGATTAAGTCAGAGGTTTCGTTGCCAAATGCCTTCATGAATTTTTGTAAATTGTTCATGTCACAAGTTTTTGCATTTTTTCATAAATGTATACATGGAAATGATTTATAGCGAAGAAACTTTGGCGCAAGAATATAAAAAAAATGCAAGGTGCGCCCCGAAAGATAATTTGTCTTTACTTTTCATTTTTGCTGCGCTATATTTAATTCATGATTGAAGAATTGATTGCGCGTGAAATCAAACGCCAAAGAAAAAAAATTAACATGATTGCAAGTGAAAACATTGCAAGCCGCGAAGTTATGAATGCTTGCGGTTCGGTTTTTACGAATAAATATGCGGAAGGTTACCCCAATGCGCGTTATTATGCGGGCAATGAAAACGCAGATTTGGTGGAAGATTATGCAAGAGATTTGTGCAAAAAGATATTCAATGCGGAACACGCAAATGTTCAACCTCACAGTGGAAGCCAAGCAAATCAAGCCGCATATATGGCACTTATAAAACCGAATGATACAATTTTAAGTATGTCACTTGATGCGGGCGGGCATTTGACGCATGGTGCGAAAGTTTCACAATCGGGTCAAATATACAAAATTGTAAATTATGGGCTTGATAAAAATGGGGTTTTGGATTATTCCCAAATTGAAAAATTGGCACATGAACACAAGCCCAAATTGATTGTTGCGGGCGGAAGTGCCTACTCATTGATTATTGATTTTGAAAGAATTGCAAAAGTTGCCAAAGCCGTCGGTGCGTTTTTTATGGTTGACATGGCGCATTTTGCCGGACTTGTGGCGGCGGGATTGTATCCAAATCCTTGCCAATTTGCCGACATTGTGACAAGCACAACACATAAAACTTTGCGTGGCCCCCGGGGCGGAATTATTTTGTGCAAAAGCCAATTTGCTTCGGCGGTTGACAAGGCAGTCTTTCCCGGCATTCAAGGCGGTCCGTTTATAAATGTGATTGCGGCAAAAGCGGTTTGTTTTGAAGAAGCAATGAGCCCAAGTTTTAAAATCTATGCCCAAAATATAATCAATAACACGGCGTATTTGTGTCGGGCTTTGAAAGATAAAGGCATAAAAATTATTTCAGGTGGCACAGAAAGTCATTTGTTTTTGATTGATTTGACAGACACGGAAAAAAGCGGCAAGGCGGTTCAAGAAGAATTGGAACGAGATTGGAACATTATTGTGAACAAAAACAAAATCTTTGGCGACAAAAGAACGGCAATTGAAACAAGCGGGATTCGGGTTGGGCTTGCATTTATTACAAATTATAAAAAGTTAGACAAACACGCGCTTGATGAATTGGCGGCGATTTTTTGCCATGTGATTTTGGGAACCGAGGCGCCAAAAATTAAATATTTGCGAAAGATTTTCAAATGATTGGCGTGGCAAGTTTGCGCTCTTCATATTCGCATTTTTTGATTTTTGGATTTATGACGGGCGATTCGGGGACGAAAACCGTGCAACAATCATCGTGCGGTTCAATGGAAATGTCATAAGTGCCGATTTTTTTTGCAAGATTCATTATTTCAATTTTGTCATAAGTGACAAGTGGGCGCAAGATTGGCAATTCCCCCGCTACGGCGTTTGTGGTTGTTATGCCGGCGATGGTTTGGCTTGCGACTTGCGCAAGATTTTCGCCCGTGATTATGCAATCTATGCCCCGTTTTAAACAATAGTTTTTGGCAATTTTTATCATTGCGCGGCGCATCAAAGTTATTGTGTAACTTGCGTCGCATTTTTGTTTTATTTCGGTCATGATATCGGTCAGTGACACAATATGCAAAGGAATCTCGCCACAAAAATTGCCAAGTCTTTGTGCCAATTTTTTGACTTTGCTTTCGGAAAAAGCGCTTGTATATGGCGGCGTTGTGAAATGAATACATTCGACCGATAGTCCCCGTTTCGCCGCAAGCCATGTTGCAACGGGGCTATCAATTCCGCCGCTTAACAAACACAATGCTTTGCCGCTTGTCCCATAAGGCATTCCGCCGACGGCTGGAATAACTTTGTCGTAAATATAGGCGCAATCGTTTTCGCGTATATCGACAAAGATTGTTGTTTCGGGATTGTGCAAATCCACGCGCGCATTCGGGTTGGATTTCAATACCGCCCCGCCCAAGATTGCGGCGAACTCCATGCCCGTGGGTTGAAACTTTTTATCGGCGCGGTTGACGGTAACGCGAAAAGTTTTTTCAATTTTCAATTTGGAAACTTCTTTTTCAATTTTGGAATGCGAGCAAGTTGTCACGGGTGAAACGGAAGTCAAGCCAAAAGTGTTCGCGGTAATTTCAATGATTTTTTGTTCGTTTGCGGCTTTGTATTCGTCGATAATGTAGCGCGCTTCAACCAATTTCACGCTTGCCAAACCTTTCAATCTGTTCCGCAGATTTGTTGTAAGTGCGCGCATGAAAACCGCCCGATTTTTGCCTTTCAAATGGACTTCGCCGTAACGCGCCAAAATCACTTCTTTGCGTTCCTTTTTTTGATTTTTGCAATTTTCTTTTCGGCTTTTTCGCGGTAAGGGTTATTGTCGTAAAAATCAAAGCCTTTCAAAGCCTCTTCCAAATCAATATTTTTGCTATGCGACAACATTTTGAACAAATCGTCGCTTATGTTTTTGATTTCGGGTTCGACGGCAAGAGGTTTCAACTTTTCAATATTTTCGGTTTCGGAAAAGATTTTCGAAATAAGTTCCGCCAAAATCGCGTCGGGGTCGGCGCCTTTTTTGTAACGAATGCGGCTTGCAACTTCCGCCCAATCCCGAATGTTTTGAATGCGTTCGCGCAAGGACGCATTTTCGTCTTTGTATTTCGGCAACGCGGTCGAAAGCGTGCTTATTTCGTCAACAATCGCTTTGAATTCCAATTCAAAGCGGCGCAAATATTTGTCTTCCAATTCACTTTTTATTTCAGACATGATTCATTCCTTTGCGAGATTTTCCCCCGCTTGACAAGCAACCATAATACCACACCCGCAACAATGATTGCAAGACTTAACACAAATGAAATACGAAGCCCCAAAAACATTAAACTGTCCGCGCGCATCGGTTCAATAATTGCCCGCGTCACGCCGTACCAAATCAAATACATTGCCGAAACGGAACCCCATTGATACTTCTTGCGCCGAACTTTTAACACATAAAAGGTCATCAACACCGCAAAACCAATCAAGTTCAACAAACTTTCGTAAAAAAATGTTGCCAAATAATAAGTTCCGTTTATGTCAACCGTGAAAGGCGGAACGTGTGTGGCGACGGCAAAACCGTGGGCTTCTTGGTTCACATAATTGCCCCACCGCCCGATTGATTGCGCCAAAATCACGCCAATTACAACAATGTCGGCAAGCGTGAAGTATCCGACTTTTTTAATTCGAGCCACGATATAAATGCCGATTGCGCCACCGATAATTCCGCCGTAAATTGCCATTCCGCCGCCCCGAATATTGAAAAAATCGGCAAACATTGCCAAATCATAAAACAAAATGTAATAAAGCCGTGCGCACACAATTCCAATCGGCACACACGCAAGAAGTATCATATAAGCAATTTCTTCTTTGTATCCGACCAATTTAAATAACAATAGCCCAACCAAAAACGCCGATAAAACGCCCACGGCAATCAACATTCCGTAATAATAAACCACGAACCCGCCGATATTCAATCCGTAACGCTCGAACGACATGACACAAGTTTAACATAGTATAAATATGGATTGCAAGCGTGGCGAGATTTTTTTTGCGGATTTGGGCACAAGCACATTCGGAAGCGAACAAGTTTGCGCTCGCCCTGTTCTTGTTGTGCAAAATAATGTCGGAAACAAGTTCGCGCCAACTGTAATTATTGTTTGCATTACAAGCAGTAAATCCAAAGCCGGCATTCCCACCCATGTAAATTGGGGCGAGAACACATTTCTTTGTGAACAAATCAAAACAATCGACAAATTGCGATTGTTGAAATATCTTGAAACCGTGCCGCACGCCGTCATGGAACGCGTTAATCAAAGTATTCGAATCTCTCTCGGGTTGGTGCCCGGCTTTTGATTAAATCGCAATCATATAAAAACTCGCTTGGGTTTTGATATTTTCTGTCGCCCATGAAAAACCTGCTCTGCACATTACTTAAATAAAGATTTTTCATCGCTCTTGTTATGCCAACATATAAAAGCCTTCTCTCTTCTTCCAATTCCGCATTTCGTTGAGTAGCGCGGTAAAGCGGGAATATTCCGCTTTCCAATGCAATCAAAAACACATTTTCGAACTCTAAACCTTTTGCACTGTGAATTGTTGAAATGATTACGGCGTCGCCGTTTTCGCCGTTGTCGGTGTCTTGGACAAGCGAAACTTGTTGCAAAAAATCATTCAAGGTTGCGCCCGGATTGTCTTTTGCAAAGTTTTTGATTGCTTCGACAAGTTCGTAAATGTTTTCAAGTCTTGAAATGTCGTCTTCCTTTTCGCCACTGAACCAAATATCAAGCCCAATTGTAGAAATCAAACTTGTCGCCAATCCAACAAGCCCAAACTTTTTGTTTATTGTTTCCAATTCATTTAAAACTTTTTTAAACTCGTCAACTCCCGCCTGCGCTTTTTTTGGAATGCTCTCGCCTTTTTTCAATTTTTCAATACTACTGTCACCAACTCCGCGCTTCGGAAAACACATTGCGTCATAATAAGCCACTTCATCACGCGGATTGCACAAAACTCTTAAATAATTTATTGTCGATTTAATTTCCGCACGCTCATAAAATTTGAACCCGCCCCAAATTATATGCGGGATTCCGAACCCCCGAAATTGCTCTTCAAAGTTTCGGCTCGTCGCATTCAAACGCATCAAAATTGCAAAATGTGAATAAGGCGTTCCATGCATTCGGTGTTCATTCATAATTTGCATTGCAATCATTTGGGCTTCATTTCTTTCATCGTAAAAAGTATTATGTTTGATTTCCCCTCTCGGTAATTCCGAAAACAAATGTTTATCAAGCCGATTTAAATTGTGTTGCACTAATTTGTTTGCAAGTTCAACAATATTTTTACTTGAACGGAAATTTTGTTCCAATTTAAAAATCTTTGGTTTAAAATCATTTAAAAAAAGATTCAGATTTTCAATATTTGCCCCGCGCCAAGAATAAATACATTGGTCTTCATCACCCACAACCATAATTTGCCGTTGCTTTTCCGCCAATATTTTAACAATTTTATATTGCGTAAAATCTGTGTCTTGAAACTCGTCAACCAAAATGTATTTAATTTTGTTTTGATAAAGTGTTCGAATGTCATTATCTTCTTCTAATATTTCAAGAGTTTTTTCAATAAGGTCTTCAAAATCAAGCGCATTGCAATTCATCAACACTTTTTTGTATTCTTCTTTGTTCTCTTCACCAACTTGTCGGTAAACTTTCGCACTGTCTTTTGTATCGTAAATTGTAAAATCTTTGTTCCACGGCGATTTAATATGCTTTCGCAAAAATCTTGCACACCAACTGTGAAATGTCCCAAGAAACGCAGGAAAAGGATTCATAGTTTGCCCAAGCAAGACTTCAACACGTTGCCTTATTTGTAATGCCGCCTTGTTTGTAAATGTTAAACCAAGGATTTCTTCTTCGTTCAAACATCCTTGTTTAATAAGCCACCAAATCCTATGCGTCAATACTCTTGTTTTTCCGCTTCCCGCACCGGCGGTAACAATAACCGCTTTTTCTTGCGTCGTAACAATCTCTTGTTGTATCGCGGTCAATTCCACCCAACCAATATATCAAACCAAACCAAATACGTCAACCAAATGCCTTAAAAACCCCCGTCAACGGCATTAAATCGCGTATTGTTGCTCGACTCGATTAAATCGACTTATGCAATTATTAACTTTTTGACTTGTATGCAAAACATACCTTTGACGCGCCGATTCGTCCAAAGTCGCAATATATTCATGGTCCAAAACATGAACCAAAGGATTCCCGCCCGCACGTAAACACGCCGCCACTTGCGTGTAAAAATTGTCATCATCATTCCCCCCAAGCATCAAATGCTCTCGCCCCAAATAACCGGTTTTAAGCCGTGTTTTAGCATTGGCTGCGGCTGCGCGCAACTCTGATTTCGTCCGTTTCATATTTCCCCCTTTGCTCGTATCTTTGGCTACATTCTTTGGTTGATAAAAACCATTTTAGCAATGAAATTTAAAATCACCAAATGAAAAAATTGGCAACATTTGTCGAATATTTTTTATGAAAGCGCTTCCGTAATCCGTTTGCATACCGCCATTATGTCATTATGTCTGCTTGCAATTGAATGTGCTCCTTCAATTACAATAACATCCGCATCAATAATTTTTTGCTTTATTACATTTAGTTCATAAGTTTGAAAAGTATTTGGCACTTGATTAAGTAAGCACATATCAACCCTTGAAAAATCTTTTGCCGAAAAATAATTTTGCGGTGCCAAATAACTGTCCCCTATCATCAAAATTGATTTTTGACTTGTCGCATTTGAAGTATGAATATATTGTTTGTTAAAGTCCTCCGGCACAGTTGAAAACGGACTGTAATTAACAATATTTTCGCCGGATTTTACTTTAACTTCCGACTTGTAATCAAATTGCCAATCAATCGGGTCAAATCTGCCCAAAGGTTCGCCAATAACCGCGGTTAAATTGTTTCCGTACGCGCGACGATTCTTTACGCTCACTTGTTTCGGTTTAAGTTCTTCCACAGGCGTTTGTTTAATATCACAGATTTTTTGAATCGCTTGCCACATTATATAACTACCCATAATATTTGCATGCGTGTCGGATTTGTAATAATTTTCATACTTCTTTTTGTTTTCCCTTAAATCATCAAGCGCATATGTAACATAAGCATTTCTTAAATGCTCTCGCAAGTAATTCACAACCCCATCTGTTCGGTTCTCACCCTTGTATTGATTAAAACTTTCTGGAATGTTTTCCGGATATACACGCATTGGGCCCGGGCAATATTGAAAAATCACTTTTTTGTTTGCACCAATTGAATGAATCTTTTCTGCTGCCTTTTGCAAAGTCAACGAATAATTTGCCAATTCTGCTAAACTATATTGTTCCAATTCGTTTCGGTCAATTGAATAAAGCCAACCGTCCTTGCCATATAGTGTGTTGTCCGAACCAATTATTACCCCCCCCCGTCGCATTGTCAAATTGCTCTTTGACATTACCGTTAATTTTTTGGTAAAGTTTTATGAAAGTATTTCTAAACGGCAAATGGTCATTGTAATAATCTTCAAAAGCCGAACCGAAATTGTTAAAAGATGGAATAAACTTTTTAAGATTTCTGTTTTCGTTCAAATCACCTTTTTCTGTTCTTAAAACATTTTTAAATATTGGAAACAAAACCGTAGGGACAAGCAAAATTACAATAAAGCAAATTGCCAAAACTTTTTCTTTATTAAAATGTTTTTTCATTTGTCCTCCTTTTATTTTGGTTCGGTGTACAAGAATTGAACTTGCGACCTCTTGCCCCCCAGACAAGCGCACTACCACTGTGCTAACACCGAGCGTATTAAAACAATTTACACCTTCTTTCGCAACATTTCAAGTGGTTTCAATTCAAACGGACATTCAATCGCGTAGAGGCTCATTGGCTGGTTGGCTTTTTTGACGGGGCGTTCCCCCCCGTCTGCCCCCCCTACGGTCAATCCTCTTATAGTAAATTTTTGATTGAAATTTTCACTTGGGCTCAAAACTTCCAATTCGTCACCCACATTAAATGAACCTTTTAAAACAATGTGCGCTGTGACGTCACCATTTCGTCTTGGCTGCACAATTCCGACAAATTCGGAATTGGACACGGGATTTGTTTGTTTGTAAAATTCGCGCCTGTTCTCGCCGAAAACAAAGCCCGTCGTAAACTCTCTGTGCGCCGTTTTTTGTAACTCTTCAAGGCCTTGTTTTCCTGTCATTTTTCCGTCCAAAACACGCCGATAAACATTCGTCACCGCGCCGACATAATATTCGCTCTTCATTCTGCCCTCAATTTTAAAACATTTCACGCCCGCTTTTACAAGTTCGTCCAAATGCTCTACAAGGCACAAATCTTTGCTATTCAAAATGTAACTTCCGCGCCCGTCTTGTTCAATTTCGAAATATTGCCCCTCGCGTTTTTCTTCCATTAACGCATATTTCCAACGGCAAGGTTGACAACATTCACCCCGATTACTTTCTCTTGGCTTTTCGCCCGCGGGCGTTAAATAATTTGATAAAAGACATCTTCCCGAATAAGAAACACACATCGCCCCATGCACAAAGACTTCAATCTCGCATTTGTTCCCAACATATTTTACAATGTCTTTGATTTCTTCAAAACCACATTCGCGTGCCAAAATAATTCTGCTTGCGCCCAATTTCACATATTCCATTGCGGTGTATTTGTTCAAAACATTGGCTTGTGTGGAAATATGAATTGGCAATTTGGTGTTTTCTTTTACTAAATTAAGAACCCCCAAATCGGAAACAATCACGGCATCAACCTTAATCTTTTCAAGTGAGATTACATACTTTTTAATCTCTTCAAAGTCAGCATTTCGTGCAAAAATATTGACCGTTACATATACCTTTTTGCCTTTTTCATGTGCCAATTCAACCGCTTTTTGCATATTTTTTTCATCAAAATTGCCACTATTTGCCCTTAAACCGAATTGTTTTCCACCCAAATATACTGCATCTGCACCATAATTTAATGCAACAATAAACTTGTCCAAATCACCCGCAGGAGATAACAATTCCACTTTGTTCATAAGTTACTATATCATAAGACTTTACAAATGCAAAGTTTTATTGTATAATGAAAAAATCTGGTGGAATTAGCTCAGTTGGTTAGAGCGTTGGATTGTGGTCCCAAAGGTCGTGAGTTCAAATCTCATATTCCACCCCATTATTCATCCATAATTTTGGCTTCGGCTTTGGTTTCGTTGCCATTGAATTTTATAATGCTTATAACTATTGCAATCAATATAAACATTTGGCTGAAACAACCTATGTATGCCCCAACAATAAAACTATAAATAAATCCAAGTGTTTCCACAAGCAATGAAAAAGTTTTCAAATAATAAAAGTTTTTAAATCCAAGCGCAATTGTAAAAATTACAGTTTGCAAAACCGGCAAAATTGCATACCAAGAAACAATAAAGAAAGCACTGAACACAACCGATAAAGTCATAAAGATTGCCAAAACCCAAAACGGTGTTTCGCGTCCTTTTGAAATTAAAACAAGCATTATACAATTTCTTACAAGCCCTAAACTTGCTTTGATTAAACCCGTCCAAGCAAACAAAATGAAAAATTGGCAAATGGCAAACAAAAACCCAATTGCCATAAATGTAAGCAATCCTTTTTTGTCCTTTTGCAAATATGAAGTCACAGAAAATATGAGCAGCCCAATCCCAAAAATCTGGGCAAGCCAATTGACCCGCATTCCTAAAAAAACAACTTCAAATTGGCTAAAAAACTCTCTCATATTGCTTCTTTTCTTTTGTAATCAATGCGTGCGGTGTTAATTTTATTGATAACATCGCGCGTAATGTAAATCTTTTCCACATTTTTATCCGGAGTTTCAAACATAATGTCAAGCATACAATCTTCCAAAATTGTTCTTAATGCCCGCGCGCCCGTTTTTAATTGAATAGCCAATTCCGCAATCGCATCAATTGCTTCGTTATCAAAATCCAATTCTATGTCATCAATTGCAAACATTTTTTTGTATTGTTTGATAAGTGCATTTTTTGGTTTTGTTAATATTTTAACAAGCGCAGATTTATCCAAAGCATTCAAGCCCACGACAATTGGAAGCCGTCCAACAAATTCGGGAATGATTCCATATTTGACCAAATCCACAGGCGAAACAGATTTGACGTCACTTAATTCGCTTTGTTCAATTGCGCTTTTTTTCACGGGCGCACCAAAGCCCATACTTGTGCCATTTACACGGCTACTTACAATTTTATCAAGCCCGACAAATGCCCCGCCGACAATAAACAAAATATTTTGAGTGTTTATTTGAATGCATTCTTGGTTTGGGTGCTTGCGGCCACCTTGCGGAGGTACATTTGCTACGGTGCTTTCAATGATTTTCAAAAGCGCTTGTTGCACACCTTCGCCGGAAACGTCGCGAGTGATGCTTCGGTTCTCGCCTTTTTTCGCAATTTTGTCAATCTCATCAATGTAGATGATTCCGCGTTCGGCTTTTGAAACGTCAAATTCGGCGGCTTGGATAAGTTTCAATAATATGTTTTCGACGTCTTCGCCGACATAGCCCGCTTCGGTTAAAGTTGTCGCGTCGGCGACGGCGAACGGCACGTCCAAAATGCGTGCAAGTGTTCGCGCCATGAGAGTTTTTCCAGAACCGGTCGGACCGATGAGAAGTATATTGCTCTTTTCCAATTCAATGTCTTCTTCTTTTTTGTTGTCGGGTCCGACTTCTTTTAATTCGGTTTTGGATTTTGTGTTGTAATTGACGCGTTTGTAATGATTGTAAACCGCGACCGCCAAAACCTTTTTGGCTTCGTCTTGACCAATTATATAATCGTCAAGTTTTCGTTTGATTTGTTCGGGGGTAAGCAATTTTAAATCATTCAATTCGCCGGTTTTTTTCTTTTCAACCGCGACAAGATTTGCACAAGTTGTAATGCAATTATCGCATATGAAAGATTTGCCGTTTGGGGAGGCAATTATTTTTTTACATTCGTGACTGCTTCTTCCGCAGAAACTGCAAAAAGTGTTAATCATAACCATATTATGTCCTTTTATTAAAAACTTTGTCAATCAATCCATAGGTTTTTGCTTCATCCGCGCCCATGTAAAAGTCACGTTCGCAATCATCGGAAACTTTTTCAAGTTTTTGACCGCAATTATCGGCAAGGATTTTTGTAAGGCGTTTTTTAAGTTTCAAAATGTGCTCCGCTTGAATTGCAATATCGGTGGCTTGACCTTGCGCGCCGCCAAGTGGTTGGTGAATCATTATTTCGGAATTGGGCAAAGCATATCGTTTGCCTTTTGCGCCCGCCGCCAATAAAAATGCGCCCATTGATGCCGCCATACCGACGCAAATTGTGGAAACGTCACATTTCAAATAATTCATTGTGTCATAAATCGCAAAGCCGTCGGTGACGCTTCCGCCCGGACTGTTGATATATAACGAAATATCTTTGGTTGGGTCTTTGGCTTCAAGGAAAATGAGTTGCGCAATGACCAAGTTTGCGCTTTGGTTGTTGACTTCGCCGTTTAAAAATACAACGCGGTCTTCAAGCAAGCGCGAAAAAATGTCGTAACTGCGCTCGCCGTTTCCTGTTTGGTCGATTACTATTGGTACTAACATATTTTATTGTTCTCCTTTAAAAATTTTACTATCGCATCAAAGTCTTTGATTCCTTCTTTTGTACCAATCGCGTCCAAGATTATGCCCGTTTTTGCGCCCAAGGCGGCATATTCGTGTTGGGTTTCAAGGAAATTGTCCAAAGTTGTGCCTTGGTAAATTGCATAGGTTTCAAGATTCATTCCGTTTTGTTTCAATCTTTCTTCCAAATTGCTCATCATGTTTTCAAATTGTCGTTCAATGATTTTTGGGTTGACTTTGACGTCTGTGCCTTCGCATATTTTACGCAAAAGTGTCTCTTCGTCGATTCTGTCGCATTCCATTTTGGCTTGTTGTTCCAATCTTTTTTTAATATCGGCGCGAAGTTTTGCCATTGTGTCGAACTCGCTTGATTCTTTTGCAAAGGCATCGTCAAGTTTTGGTAATTGTAAAATGCAAACTTTTTTAACTGTGGTTTTGAATACCGCGGGCTTTCCGGCAAGGTCCTTTGCATGGTAATCTTTTGGGAAAGTTACGCGAATATCAACAACATCGCCGGCGCGTTTGCCGATGAGTTGCTCTTCAAAGCCTTCGATAAATGAATGCGAGCCGATTTCCAAATCATGATTTTGTCCTTTGCCACCTTGGAACTCTTTTCCATTTATTGAACCGACGAAATCAATCACGGCAATGTTTCCGTTTTGGATTTTGTAATCTTTTGGCGCGTCGGTTTCACGGGCGCGGTCTTTTTGAAGCCGTTCCAAAAATTGGTCAATTTGTTTGTCTGTGATTGGGATTTTGTGGCTCTTGATTTCAAGTCCGCGGTATTTTCCCAATTTGAAATCGTCTTGAATTGGGATTTCAACGGTGATTTCAAGACCGTTTTGGGTTTGGTCAACTTTTAAATCTGGGTCTGCGCAAGGTTTAATTGTTGGATTTTTTTGCAAAAAGTTTCGATATTCATGATTAAAAAGCGCATTCATAGCGGGTTCAAAAAACACGTCCGTGCCGTATTGTTGTTCGACCAACTTGCGCGGGGCTTGCCCTTCGCGAAAGCCTTGGACTTTGTATTTGTGGGCGTTTCTTTTGTACACTTCATCACACGCCGAACCGATTTGTGCGGCGGTGAAATTGAATTTTGTTGTCTTATTCACAAGGCATTATACCCAAGCCGAAAAATTAAGTCAACGCATTTTTATTGGAAAAACTGCATCGCAAGGGCGATTAGGACAAAAAGACAGACGGCTTTTAAAACCATGGTGCTATAAAATGATTTATTTTTGCGCTTGATTTCCGCCAAATCGGCTTCGTCAAAGCAAGATTTTTTGGACAATTGCCCGAATGCTTCCATTTCACGCTTGACGTGCTCTTTTTCCATTCTTGTAATGGTGTTTTTGAAATCCATATATTGCATATATGTTTCCGACAAAGTTGCCATTATTGCGACTCCGGAAGCGACAATTCCGCCCAAAAAGAGCGTTTCAAGACCTTTGAATTGGGAAAATGCAAAAAGCGCAACGGCGAATGCAAGCGCAATTAAGAAAATGCGCCGAGTTAATCGACCACGATACCATGCAAGGAAACGCTTAACCATGATAATTCATTATGCGGAACAAAACAATCAAAGTTACCGCAACACCCCAAATTAAAAGGTGGATTGTTAAACTTAATGTGGTTTGACCTTTGCGAATTGCGTAAAAAAATGAATAGACCGCCACAACAAGAACCGACAAGAAGAATGCGATTAAATCAAGCGGTGCCGCAAGCCCCGCGATATGCAAGCGAGTGAACAAAAGCGCGACGCCGATGAGCGCGACCGCATAAAAGGAAAACATATCCATGAGTTTTTTCAAAAGTGTTGTTTTATTTGATGTTGCCATGGGACAATTATTAACAATAAATAAAACAATGTCAACTCTTTTGACCTAACTTTTTTATATTTTCTTGAAAGATTTCCGAAGTTGGTGCGGAAATATGAATGTCTTGACCGGTAATTGGGTGCGTAAATTGGATTTCAACACTTTCAAGCATTTGCCCAATGCCGTTTGAGATTTTTCCATTTGGATTGTATTCAGGGTCGCCGACAAGTGGCTTGCCGATTGATTTGCAATGAACTCGGATTTGGTGGGTTCGACCGGTTTCAAGTTCAAACTTTACCAATGTCCCCCGCGCATAATTTTGTAAAACCGTATAGTGAGTAATTGCGGTTCGTCCATTTGGTTTTGGAACAACCATGTAGGTTGTGCGGTCACTTTTTGCGCGGTCAAGGTTTTTATCAATGGTGCCATTTCCGTGCAATACGCCTTCAACCAAGCCGTTATATGTGCGTTTAATCTTGTGCTCTTTGATGAGCGCGTTAAGTTTTTCTTGACATTGTGGAGTTTTTGCAACAACCATAAGTCCGGCGGTATTTTTATCAAGCCGATGCACAAGCCCCATTCGGTCAAGTTTATCGGTTGGGATTTTCATGACGCGATAAAACGTGGCAAGGTCGTCTTGCAAAGTGCCGGATTTGACGCCGACGCCTTCGTGCACAACAACCCCGCGCGGTTTGTAAATTACCATAAGATGTGCGTCTTGAAAACGTATATCAAGCATTTTTTTTACTCCTTAAAATGTAAAAAACAAAGAGAAGAATTGTGCCGATTGTCAAACACATATCGGCGAAATTGAACACGGGAAATGTTTCCCAAAATGGCAAAGTAATAAAGTCACGCACATAGCCCAAAGTGATTCTGTCGAATATGTTTCCAAGTGCGCCGGCGATAAAAAATGCAAATGCAACCGAGCCAAAGATATCTTTTTTTGCATAAAACCACCAAGCAATACAAGCCAAAACAGAGAAAAATAGCGTCAAAATAACCAAAATAATGCCCATTTTGGAGCCAAAACCCCATGCAAAACCCGTGTTTTTGACCTTGATTTCGCATACATTTTTCGTTAAAATGTCCAAAAACAAAAGCAAAACAATCAACACACCAAACACAATTACTGCCCTATATTTTTTCATGAAATCACCCATTGCTTTGAAGCATTGTTATAACCATCGGACGGCGCTTGACAACTTTGTTAAAAAAGTTTTGGACATCTTTGCGGATTTGATTGCGGACATCTGCGGGGTCGTCTTTGTTTAAATTAAGATTTGCATTTGTAATGCTTTGCAAAACTGTATTTCGGATTTCTTCCATGTGCTCCAAAAGTTCATCGCTATACAGAAGCCCTCTTGTAGCGACGTCCGGACCGCTTGTGATTGCGCCCGTTTTTTTGTCAAAGCCAAGCCCGATTACGCAAATGCCTTCTTCGGCAAGCGATTGACGGTCACGCAAAACCGAACTGTCCATTGTGCCGGCGCCGCTTCCGTCGATTAAAACCGCGCCCGCGGGGACACAACCTACTTTTTTAAGCGAGTTAATTGTCAATTCAAACACATCGCCCAAATCGGGTGTTAAAATATTTCGTTTATTGATTCCAAGTTTTTCCGCAAGCGCGACATTTTTTTTCATCATTTTATATTCGCCGTGAACGGGAATGAAATATTGCGGATTGACAAGCGTAATCATCAATTTAAACTCCTCTTCGCAAGCGTGACCCGAAGCGTGAACTCCGGCAAGCGCTTCGTAAACCACTTCCGCGCCACATTTAACAAGATTGTTTATGACTTGATTGACGGCGTCTTCGTTTCCGGGAATTGGACTACTTGCAAAAACAACCGTGTCATTTGTACCGATTTGGATTTTTGGAAACTCACCAGAAGCCATACGAACCAAAGCACTTCCCCGTTCGCCTTGTGAACCGGTAAGAACAATTAAAACTTCACTGTCTTTGTAATTTGAAACGTGGGAAATGTCGATAATGTTTTCGGGTTTGGCTTTCATTTCGCCAATTTTCATTGCAACATCGGTTACATTCAACATACTTCTTCCGCTGAATGCCACTTTTCGATTGTATTTTGCGGCAATATCCAAAAGTTGTTGCACACGATGAACATTTGACGCAAAAGTTCCGACGAAAATGCGTCTGTCTTTGTTCGCGGCAAAGACTTTGTCAATTTGTTCGCCGGCCTCGGTTTCGGAAATTGTGTGTCCGTGGCGTTCGGCATTTGTACATTCGCACATCATTAACGTCACTCCGCGTCTGCCGATTTCCGCAATCCGCGCAAGGTCGGTGGTTTGTCCGTCTACGGGCGCGTAATCAATTTTGAAATCGCCCGTGAAAAAAATCACGCCCATAGGTGTTTCAATTGATAATGCAAAAGAGCCCGCAATATTGTGATTGACATGAACAAATTCAACTTTGTAACAACCAATTTGCACAACAGAGCGCGGTTTTACAACAATCGCTTTGGCTTTGACTGTTGGGTGTTCGCGAAGTTTATTTTCAATAAGAGCCAAAGTTAATCGGCTTGCATAAACCGGCGCGGGAACAGACTTCAACGCGTGCGGAACACCGCCGATATGGTCTTCGTGTCCGTGAGTTATGACATAGGCTTTGACTTTGTCTTTGTTTTGAACCAAATAAGTTATGTCTTGCACAACCATATCAATGCCCGGCATATCCGCCGTTGTGAAACCAAGCCCAGCGTCAAGCACAATGATTTCGTCATTGCATTCAAGCGCGTACATATTTTTGCCAATCTCGCCAATCCCGCCAAGGAAAACAATTTTCACACCTTTTGCCATTTTTGTTCAAATACCTCACTTTCAATTAAATTTTCTTGCTCTCGTATCATATTATACGCCGAACTTGCGAACAAGTCGGCGGTATTGCTATCATTTATGCGAACCATGCCGCCCGCAAAAGACAAAATGCCAAGTTGTTTAAATACAGTAGCACAAAAAGTGAATTGAAACAAGTTATATTTATCGGCATTTGCGCCCGTGTCCAATTTTGCAAACAAATCGTAAGCGTTAAATGCGCGCGCACCGTGTCCCGTTTTCAAAAACTTGTAATATTCAATAAAAGTATCGCGCTCGACTGTGAGTTCCGACAAGATTTTGTTGAATTTTATGTCGGGTTGATATGTAAAAGCGTCCATCAAGTAGCCGTCCAAGGTAAGCGCATAAGATTTTGTGTCGGTTGGAATTGGCAAAATGTCTTTGCAAACGGCTTTTACAATTCCCGTTTCGTCCATTTTTTGAAATTCAAATAAAACTTGTTTTGGGAAATTGTAAGCCAAAACATCGCCACAATCCGCACCGTTAAAGAAAATAAATTGCATATTTTGGTGCGTGAAACGCAAATGAATTGGATAATTATTCAATGTTCCAACAATGCAATTTCCAACGGTAGTCATAAAAGTTGGCATTGGATTATCACAACCTGTGGGCTCTAATTTATCCAAGTCACGAACAAATTGTGGTGTGATATCATCAAAATCAATGCTGAAATCATACATTTTTTCCGCCGTCAAATTAACTTTTGAATATTTTTCATTCATGTAATTTGTGATTTTTGAATTGAACTCTTCATATTTTTCCATTGCCACCGATAATCCCGCCGCCATAGCATGACCGCCAAAAGACAAACACAAATCGCCAAATTGTTCAACAATACGAACCAAATCCACCCCGTCAATACTTCTTCCGCTTCCTTTCGCAACCGCCGGAGTTCCGTCCTCAACGTGAATGCCCATAACGATGCTCGGCTTGCCGTATTTTTCCGTTATGCGCGCCGCAACAATTCCCAAAACACCGCTTTCCCATTTCTCGCTTGCGACAACTATGATATTGTTTTTGTAAAGTTTTTCCGCCTCAACGACACTTTCCACATCGGAATAAATTGAATTGCAAAGTTTTTGTCGGCGGGAATTATAATCGGCAAGATGTCGGATAATTTTTTCAATTTCCATTTCATTTTGTTCCAAAATAACATCAAGCCCGCGTTTAGCATTCCCCATGCGCCCGCTTGCATTGATTTTGGGCCCGATTTTGAATGAAATATCGCTTGATTTTATGTCGCCGTGAATATTGCAACTTCGGGCAAGCGCCGTTATCGAAGGCAATGAATTGGAATTAAGTTTTTTCAAACCGATTGTGACGATTGCTCGGTTTTCGTCTTTCAATGCGACAATATCGGCGACGGTCGCAATCGCGCAAATGTCAATGTATCGCGTAACGGCTTCAATTCCGCCCAAGGCGTGCACAACTTTTAACGCTACACCCGCGCCACATAAATCATGAAAAGGATACTTTTGGTCAACAAACTTTGGATTTACGCAAATGCAATTTGGGGTCTTTTCCGGAATAACATGGTGGTCGGTAACAATGCAATCAATTCCCAAACCTTGCGCGTGTGCAATTTCATTTGGGCATGAAATCCCGCAATCCACGGTTATAATAAGTTTCGGTTTAAATCTTTCATTCAATGTGTCAATAAGTTCAATGTTTAATCCGTATCCGTCATCGTTTCTGTCGGGTAAAAAATAAGAAGTTGGGGCGTGTCGGGAACATAAATATTTGTATAAAATTGCAACGGAAGAAATCCCGTCGGCATCGTAATCGCCGATAATAAGGATTCGCTCTTTCGCGGTAATTGCGCGTTCGATTCTTTCAACCGCCGGCTTCATGCCCTTTAATAAAAATGGGTCATGTAACCGATTAAGTGAAATGTCAAAAAATTGTTTTACTTTCTCGGGCGTATCAATGCCACGGACGAATAACAATCTTGCCAACGGTTCACTTACGGATTGGGAATCGAATATGCGTAATTGCTCGGGCAAAAGCGGTTTGCTTGCGCGCGCTTTGTACTTCATATTTTCCCTTTTGTATACTTATTATACACCAACAAAAGAAAGTGTGTCAACAACTATTTCAGAAATTATCAGGCAAATCATTTTCAATTAACAATGTATCCCCCGCCGACAAAATCTTTGGAAAAAGTTTCTTTGCCTCTTCCACAGTTTGCACATAATACACTTCTTTAAAGTCTTTTAACCCCGTCGAGAGTGCCACTTTATTCGTTTCCCCGACAATAATCGCAACGTCGGCGACGGTGGCAATATGTTCGGCGAAGATTTTATTCGCTTCAAATTGATAAGAGCCCAATTCAACCATTCCGGGGGTCAACACAACTTTTTTCCCTTTCCCGCCCGATACACGCGCAAGTTCCCGCAAAGCCAAAGCCGCGCCGTTTGGGTTTGAATTGTAACTGTCGTCCAAAATCTTCACGCCATTTTCACCCGTTATAAGTTCCAATCTATGCGGTGTCGGTTGCAAGTTTTTAATCGCAAGTTCAATTTGCGCATCACTTACACCCAAACCTCGGCTCATTTCCGAACACATTTCAATGTTGGTTTTTGTTTCGTCACCAATGATTTTTATTCCGCCGTCGGGAATTGCGTTAATAAGTTCCATTTTTTCCAATCGAATGTTTTCCGGAGTCTTAAAAGTTTCCAAATGTGCAAGTCCAATAGCCGTCAACAACCCATGTTGTGGTTTAAAAAGTTTGCACATTGTCTTTATATCGCCTCGACGACGCGCCCCCATTTCCATAATCAAAACCTCTGTATCCGGCTTCAATTCATGCAAAACCGTTCGGCAAAATCCCATAGGTGTATTGAAACTTGCCGGACTTGAAACAACTTTGTATTTGGAGGAAAGTATTTGAGCCAATATGTTTTTGCAAGTAGTCTTTCCGTAACTTCCCGTAATCCCAATGCGAATTAAATTGTTGTATTCCGGTGAAAAGAGTTTCTTTTTGGCTTTGCGTAAATAACTTTTTCGAACACACCATTCAATCGGTTCATTTACAAAAGCCGCCACCAAAACCAAAATCGGCAAACCAACGGCAAGGATTGGAAGATATTGGACTTGCAAAAAATACAAAATTGAAAACGCCGAAACAAAACACAAAACCGAATAAGTGAAAAACAATCTTTTTACCCGCGGAGTGTATTTAAGCGGCACTTTAACGGGTGCGCTTGCGTGTAAAAAAGTGGCAGAAATACCCAAAAAAACAAAGAATAATAGCCCAAAATACGCCCAAAATGATGCCAAATCAAGCCTATTTAACAACATTTTAATGATAAAAGTTGACCCAAAACCCAAAAAAGCAACGGTCATAAGTGTGACCGTGTATCTGCTTTTTTTACTCACAGACCATTTTACAAAGTTTAAAACTCTGTATGACCCAAGTTGGAAAATATGAACCAACTTTAAACCAAGCGCAATGAATACCGCACCAGAAATAACACTTGAAATAATTTGCAATGTCAACATTTCGCCCCCAAAAATGCATTCGTATCGCGGATAAATTGCGCACTTTTATCCAAAAAAGCACAATGCCCCGCGTCACGATATACAATCAATTTACATGACTTTTGTAACTTTGTCCACCGCTTTGCCATATAAAGTGGAGTTGATTTATCCCTTTTACCAAATATTAACAAGGTTGGATTTTGTATGTTTCGGATTTCATAATTAAGATTTGTGTGGATTATATTTTTAAATGTTGCCTTGCCCGTTTGTGAAAGTATTTTGTAATCTGCGCTTGGAATGTGGCGTTTTGCGCGGATAAATCTTTTTAAACTAAACCGTGGTTTCAATCCCGCCGCACCCGTCAAAACCAACTTTTCAATCATATGCGGATTGCGATTACAAAGCAAAACCGCCACACGGCAACCGAATGAATGCGCGACAATATTGCACTTTGTAATCTTGTTTTCCAATAAAACCTTTTCCGCCACATCACAATAGTCGTTTAACGTCATGGCTTGGCTTGGGTTACAATCAAAATCCAATTTCAATACTTGGGTCAAATTGGTGTAATAATTCAACACAGGGGCAAATGAAGCCGAACTTGTGCCCCACCCATGCAAAAATAAAATTGGCAACATACATTTATATACGTTTCAATGTGGTCACAAGTGCAAGTGAGAAAAGCAAAGTTGCAATGACAATATAATAAATATTGAACCGCACAATGAATGAAGTTAAAAATATAATTATGCCGGAAAACACATAACCCTTTATCCGCCTTGGGTTAAAGATAATTTCGTTAATTTGCTTCATGTATTCTTTAAAAGTTATTTTCTTTCGCACAAGTTTCAATATGTGTCTTGCCCTTTTTATTCGGTTTCTTTTTTTGTGTGTCAAAAGCCAAATTACAAAATTAAAAACAAACATAATTGCAAGCGACACAAAGAAAACATAAATAATATTCCGAATATAAAATGTCAACCACAAATAAGCCATAAGGAAAACTATGAAAGACCGCGCCAAAAGATTTGAAAATCTTGCAAGCATACAATAGTTATTGACAACTTGTGGGGCGTTCCCCCCCACACCCCCCCTGCTTGCAATCAATTTTGAACTCGGCGTTATAAAATGGTTGTAATTCATGAATGTCAATTTGTTTTCCGTTTTCAAACACAGGCTTGTCCAAAGCCCAAGCCCAAGCCTTTAACGCAATAATTCCAACTCGGCTCCCTGTCCAAGATTTCGCATTGCAATTTGTTAAGGCAAATCCTTCAAACGGAAGCGCCCCGATAGATTTGACAAAATAATCAACGATTTTATCGCTGCGACAATATTCTGCCGAAGTGTCAACTTCAACAAGCGGGGCGTTCCCCCCCGCACCCCCCCTAACCAATTTTGACATGATGTTTTCCTTTTTTATCTATCCATAAATCAATACTTAAACCATATTTAATGTTTTTATATTCCGAAGCATGAACACAATTATAAGGATGTTCAATAAAAACAACATTGTCGCCATGAATTATTTCATAAAAGTCTGTGTTTTGTAATTCTTTTTCATCTTTGATTCTGTATAAATCAATATGGAAAATATTATTTGAATATTGGTTTATTATTGTAAAAGTTGGGCTTGTAATTTGGGCGGAAACAATTTTTTTTAATATTTTTGATACAAAAGTTGTTTTCCCCGCCCCAATATCACCATTTAACAAAACCACAAAAGGTTTGTGTTGCCGAATTGCTTGCTTTATCATTCTAATTAACAAATGTCTTTTAAACATTACAACATATTAAGAAGTATGTGTGTTAATTGTCAATCTTTTTTAATTCTCTTTTAAGTCTTGAAATAATTTTCTTTTCAAGTCTTGAAATATAAGATTGAGAAATACACAACATTTCCGCAACTTCTTTTTGGGTTTTCTCTTCCCCACCAACAACACCAAGCCCAAATCTTAATTGCATAATCTCTTGTTCTCGAATAGATAATTTATTTATTGCAAGCCACAACAAGTTCTTTTCCACACCCAAATCCAATTCATTCATGCAACTGTTTTCCACGTCAACGCAAATCACGTCGCCTAATCTTATTTCTGTGCCGTCGCTATCCGTGTTTATTGGCTCGTCAATGCTCACATCGCCGCGATTCTTCAAAACTTTTCGCAAATGCATCAATATTTCATTTTCAATACAACGGCTTGAATAGGTTGCCAATTTAATATTTTTGTCATATTTGAAACTGTTGACCGCTTTGATTAAACCAATTGAACCAACCGAGATTAAATCTTCAATATCTAAACCCGTGTTTTCAAACTTTTTGGCAATATAAACCACAAGCCGAAGATTATGTTCAATCAATTTTTGCTTTGTTTCGTCTTTTCCAAGATGTAATTCTTGCAACAAATATTCTTCCTCATCGCGCGCAAGCGGTTTCGCTAACGCTTCCGTGCCGTGAATAAAATCCACTGTGTTTTCCGAGAGTAACTCTTTTACCCAATTAAATAAGTTCATATCTCAAATGTATACGCATGGGTTTTGAAATATATGACAATATTTGTCAGATATTGGCATTTAACAAAATATCATAATGTGAAAAAGTTTTATTTGTGACCCCAAGGCACACTTCGCGCTCGTCAACCTTTGCCCGAAACACAAGCATCTTACCTGTCTTATTTATTGTGTTTACGGGAATATAGTAGCCGTTATTTGGTAAAATCTTTACATAAAGTTCATGTGAAATCACGCACACGGGAAGTTTGCTTTTGGGGTCAACAAGTTGATTTCCCGTATCCATAAAGCCGCGAGCCTTGAATGTTTTGTCTTTGATTTTGATTTCAATATTTTTAATGTGGTTTTCAATCTTGCCGCGCACATTTAAAATACGAATTAAAACCGACAAACAACCCAAAAACATAACCGAAACAAGTATTTTCAAAGTCATAAGTGTTATCATTGCGGCCGCATTATTTTTAACTTTGAATAATGTCAAACAAATACCCGCAACCACGGGAACAAATATTGCGAATGCCACACCGATTACGCCACAGAACAAAATCTTCCAAACCGCTACACGATTTTTTACCGTACGAAAAGTAAACCACAACAAAATAGCATTGATTACAAGATTATCAAAAACCGCGTATTCAACGTAAATGGTCATATTACCATGTATATTCGTCGGGCAGAAAAAATATTACCTTACACCAATTCCGCATGGAGTAATAATATATTTGTAATTGTCAAGTGCTTGAATTGAACCGCCCAAGCCACACGCGACTCCGCTTAAAAAGTCCACAAATCTTTGTGCTTCTATCGACGGAAGCCCTTCGAAATTAACAATGACGGCTTCGTTTGTTTTAAGATGTTCAACAATAGGAAAGATTTCATGTTGTGATTTTGGGTTTGTTACCATGATGTGTCGGTTGCCAAGTGTTGTTCCAGCGAACGCCGTAGCGTAAGGATTAAACCCAAGCGGTTCGTTTGTGACCGGCGCGGGGACAATTGGCTCTGGTGCGGTGCTGAAATCAAACAAAACGGCGCTTGCAACGTCTTTCGGGTTTACCGCTTCCGGTGTTGGTAAAGAATCGGGTTCGACTTGTTGTGTTTGCATGACATTAAGTGCGTTTGAAGCATTTTGCAATGCGTCCAATTGCGCGTCGTCTTCGGATTTGCGTTCGACCTTGACACCTTTTGATGCCCAATTAAAAAGTCCCATATGATATATTGTCACATAATTCGGCAATATATGTCAAACGATTTTGTTCGTAAAATTATAATATCCCAAAGCAATTCGGTCTTTTGAATATTCATCAAGCCCAAACAATTCAAGCATTAAATATTTAACCAAATCATCATAATCGGTTGACCAAGCAGTCTTTTTCCACGTTTCGAAAATATACATTTTGTCCAAAGTTTCATTATACATTGCCCGCGCATTTTCAGGATTTGTTTCAATAAGATTGTAACTTTTCACAAACGAACCCAAGAGCCATTCCACAATTTCGGTTTGGTTTTTGTTCACAATTTTAACTTGCCTTGCGTTTGTTGTATATTCCGTTCCGTCAATTGAAAAAGTAAGTGTTGGTGCGGTTAAAATAATTTGCTTTTCACGTTTGAAATCCACAAATCCAAACATAAGATTTGAAACAAAGAATGAAATCCCAAAAAACAAAACCAAAAAAAATACCGCGAAATAACTTTTCGGCTTCTTATAACGTCTGTAAGCATACCCGCTATACGCGTCGTCCATATACAAAAATATGTCGAAAATTGTTTAATCTTGCCATTCAAAAGTTGTTCCCGCAATTTCTACCGTCGCCCCGTTTTCAAGTCCAATATTACGAAGTTCCTTTATAACGCCACTCTTTTGCAATCTTCGGTGGAAATAAGAAGCGCTCTCGGTATCGGAAAGCACAACGCCCCGAATCAAATTATCAATCATTGGTCCCGTGACGTGGAAAATGCCTTCTTCGTCACATGAAACATTGAAAGCATTTTTGTCAATATGGTCTTCCAATTCCGCAAAGGTTTCGCTTGCTTGGGTTTTCGGCAATTTGGAAACGGAAAAAATAATTTGTTTAACCAATTCGTCAACCCCTTCCCGTGTTGCGCAAGATATTTTATATACTTTTCCCGCTTCGGTTTTTAAAACTTTTTCAATTTCTTTTAATCGCTCTGGGTTTGCCGCGTCGATTTTATTAAGCACAACAATTTGTGGCTTTTTGGTTAAATCGGCGGAATATTTGGCAAGTTCATTATTGATAACGCGGTAATCTTCGTCGGCTTTCCTGCCGTCTGTTTCGGCAACATCAATCATGTGGACAAGCAATCTTGTCCGGTTTATGTGTTTTAAAAAATCAAGCCCAAGCCCTTTGCCTTCCGATGCGCCTTCAATAAGTCCCGGAATATCCGCCAAAATCAAATTGCCACCCGAATAATTCAACACACCGATATTTGGATACAAAGTTGTAAACGGATAAGAGGCAATCTTTGGATTTGCGCGCGTTACAATGGATAAAAATGTGCTCTTGCCCGCATTCGGAAACCCAACCAAGCCCACATCGGCAATGCTTTCAAGTTCCAACAACACATTGTATTCGGTTGTTTTTACCCCGTCATGCGAAAAGTTCGGCGTTTGTCGGCGCGAAGTCATAAAGTGCCAATTGCCCCGTCCGCCCGAACCGCCATGCAAAGCAAGATACTCCTGCCCTTCTTTTGTGATATCGGCAAGCAACTCGGGTTCTTTTTCGGCTTCTTCGGCATGGATTTTATATATTCGGGTTCCAAGCGGTACGGGAATTACGCAATCTGTGCCGTCTTTTCCGTGTCGATTTCGTGGCTCGCCATTGCCGCCGTCGGTTGCGACAAACTTTTTTGTGTAACGAAACTCAATCAAGTTATCTACACGCGTGCTTCCGACAAAAACAACATTGCCGCCTTTGCCTCCGTCACCGCCGTCCGCCCCGCCGTGCATGGTTTGCCTGTCGCGCAAAAAAGACGTGTGGCCGTTGCCGCCGCTGCCCGCTTTGATTGAGATTTGCACTTTATCAAGAAACATATTTTACATTGTATCATATATTTTTGTATGAATGAAACAATTATTCGCGCAATTATTGAAAATTATTCCAAAATGTCAAACGAAGATTTAATGGTGGAATTGGCAAAACATATGAGCCGGCAACGTGAAGCCGACGGTGGCGCCAATATGGCAAAAACGATTGAGCGCATCAAGCCACTTTTAAACGCGGAACAAAAAAAGAGATTGGAAGAGGTCTTGGCGAGCGTAGCGAAGGACACGACCAAAGGGAGTGTCTAAACCGTTAATGGATAATTCGTTTTTATTGGAAATGCTTTTGAAATTAAAAAGCGGTGAAAAACCCGACATGATGTCGCTTTTGTTGCCATTTCTTTTACAAACTATGAATAAAAAACCCGAAAAAACACCCGAGCCACCACCAACATCAAAAGAAAACAACCCCGCCCCAGCAAAAAACTTGGACAATTTCGAGATTTTGGATTAAATCATTTCTTTTTCTTTGCATCAACGCCGGCATTCGTTACGTCAATAACGCCCACATGACCGTCGTCGCGTTTGTACATAACTTTGACGCCTTTGGTTTTTTCATCGGCATAAACAAAGAAATCATGGTCAAGCGTAGCCAAATTAAGTTCCGCATCGGCATCGGAAAGTGTTTTAATGTCAAATGATTTTGTCTTTTTGATTTCGGCGGGCATAGTTGAGCCGACGTGTTTTGGTTTAATGTATTCATATTTCTTTTGCTCGACGGCCTCTTTGCGGATAATTGTGCGCAATTTTTCGTGGTTTTTGACAATTTGGCGTTCAATTTTCGCCAAAACCATGTCCACGTTTTTGTACATACTGTCGCTTTCTTCTTGCGCGCGGAAACTATGCCCGCCACTTATAATGGTAAGTTCCATTCTTTCGCGGTTGCCGACTTTTTGGCAAACGGCAATGGCTTCGCCTTTTTCAAAGTACTTTGACAATTTTTCCAATTTTTTGTCAATTATGTCCGCCAATTTTTCGGACACATGAAAGTTTCGTGTGTGATATTTTACAGTCATGTTTTATTGTAAAGCAAAACTTGGTTTGTTGTCAACCAATTTTACGGTGACTTTTTTCGGTTTTTCATTTTGCAAAATCAATTCCGCAATCGGGTCTTCAATTTCGGTTTGTACAATTCGTTTGATTGGTCTTGCGCCGAATTCTCGGTTGTAACCTTTGTCCACAAGCCATTTGATAATGTCTTTGTCCACAACCAAATCAAGCCCGATTCCGTCAAGTTTTCGTTTCAAGTTATCAATTTGCAAGGCGGCAATTTTCATAACATCGGCGTGTTCCAAAGAATTAAACACAACAATATTATCAATCCTATTGATAAACTCTGGTCGGAAGCGTTTTTTCAATCCTTGCATAATTAAATCTTCTTCTTTGCTTGAAATATTGTCGCTTCCAAATCCAATTTGTGCCGTTTTTGTAAGGTTTTCCACGCCGGTGTTACTTGTCATTACGATAATTGCATTCCTAAAAGAAGTTGTTTTCCCTTTGTTGTCGGTCAATCTGCCCTCGTCCAAAATCTGCAACATTACATTATAAACATCGGGGTGCGCTTTTTCAATTTCATCAAACAAAACAATGCAATAAGGATTTCGGCGCACACGTTCGCAAACAACCGCACCGTCATCATAGCCAACATATCCCGCCGGTGCGCCAATCAATTTGGAAACACTGTGGCTTTCGGTGTATTCGCTCATGTCCAATTTGATAAGCGATTTGTCCGACATGAATAATTGTTTAGCAAGAACTTTGCAAACTTCCGTTTTACCAACGCCAGTTCGCCCAAGGAACATGAACGAGCCAACAGGTCGATTTGCGTCGCCAACGCCGGCACGCGAACGGCGAATTGATTTTGCGATTGCGGTTACGGCGGCGTCTTGCCCGATTATATATTTTTTCATTTCGGTTTCCAAGTTCGCCAAATTCGCCCGTTCGTCCCCCGTCATTTTGGAAACGGGCACACCCGTCGCGCGTGAAACCACATTCGCGATATCTTCCGCGGTAATGAACACGGAAACATCGCCCGATTTTTTGTTCACGCGAACTTTTGCGCACGCTTCGTCCAATAAATCAATTGCTTTGTCCGGAAGATTTCGGTCGGTTATGTATCTGTCGGACAAAGTTACCGCCGCCACGATTGCTTCGTCGCCGATTGTCAAGCCGTGGAACTTTTCATAATTTGCTTTGATTCCGCGCAAGATTTCAATGCTTTGTTCGGTTGAAGGCGGATTGACAATGATTGGTTGAAATCGTCTTTCCAATGCGGCGTCGCGTTCGATAAACTTGCGATATTCTTCGGTGGTTGTTGCGCCGATTGTTTGCATTTCGCCACGCGCCAAAACGGGTTTCAACATTTCGCCGATTCCAACTTCGTTTTCTTTGCTTGCCGCGGTGGCAATTTGGTGGATTTCATCAATGAATAAAATTACGTCTTCACGTTTTTTCAATGTTTTAATCAAGTTGTCAAGCCGTTGTTCCAACTCGCCCCTATATTTTGTTCCGGCCATAAGCGAACCAATGTCAAGAGAAAAAATTGTTTTGTTTTTCAATAATTCAGGCACTTCGTTTTTGACAATTTTCAATGCAAGCCCTTCCACAATTGCACTTTTACCAACGCCCGCTTCACCAATCAAGACAGGATTGTTTTTTGTTTTTCGGCAAAGGATTTCAATGCAACGGCTTGTCTCTTCGTCGCGTCCGATGATATTGTCAATTTTTCCTTCGCTTGCACGCGCGGTCAAGTCGCAACCCATTTGCAATAATTCACGCGGAATTGGGCTTTTTTGACCCGAATTTGTGCCATTTTGGGGCGAATTTTGCGTGTTTTTCATGTGTTTTGATGGGGTTTCATAGCCAAAAAATGATTGAAATACGGGTTTAAATCCGTCTTCTTCGTCATCGGAATTGGCTTGCCCAAAAAGTTGATTTAACAATTCGTCTTGGTCGAAAACACTTGCTTGTTTTTTCTTGATTGGTGAAAACTTTTCCGGGTCAATTCCCGCTTCGGTCAAAATCTTGTCTGCCAATCTTCGGCAAGTCCCCTCGCCAAACGCTTCGATTACTTCAACCGTTTGCAAACTTTCCGTGCATAAAACAAACAACAACGCTTCCGAAACTACGGCGTCTTCGCCCAATTCGCCCGAGATGTATTCCGCCTCGTGTAAAATTGCCGAAACGGTCATGTCGGGTCGGTGAACCATTTTGACTTTGGAAATTGTGTCGGCGGTTATGTCAACTTCTTTTAAATATTTGGACGCAAGACAACTGCCCACCATTACGGTTCCATAGAGCAAATGAATCGGCATAGTCGGCACGGGGTGCGCGGCGCCGGCGGCAACTGTGTTTGCCATTTTTATGATTTGATGCACGTTTAAAGACACGTTCATGGTTCAATTATACATCAAAGTCTTGAAGCGTGCAACTCTTTGGCGACACGATTTGCGCGCAACTTGTCACGTTCCGTCACGTTTTGCAAACGTCCGTCTTGGGTAACAAGAGTTTGAGGTTGAATTATGAAAAACAAATCGTCCAATATGCGTTGATTTTTAAACTTCAATATTCCCAAACACGCCCCCAATTTCAACATTGCAAGATTCTCAACCGCTTCCACGCTTGCCAATAAATAAGCATTAGTCAAAAGCCCCCAAGAGCGCATTACCCCGTCAATGATTTGGTCGGGTTCGGATTTGTACAAATCGGCTTGGGCTTTGGCTTCCAAATTGGCAATTTCAACGGTGACACATTTTACCATATCAATAATTTGCCTCTCGTTCATACCAAAGCACGCCTGATTTGATATTTGATACATATACCCAACCGCGTCGCTTCCTTCGCCGTAAACCCCGCGCACGGTCAAATTTTGATTGCTTAATTGGTCGGCGATTCGTTCCATTTTTCCCGTTATGGAAAGCGCCGGCAAAAACATCATAACGCTTGCGCGCATACCGGTTCCAAGATTCGTAGGACAAGAAGTAAGAAATCCAAAATCGCGTCGCCAAGCGATACTGTGGTCGGTTACAATGTCATCGGATATTTTTTTTGCATTTAAAAAAGCGGTTTCTAAATCAAATCCGACGGTCATAGATTGGATTCGAATGTGGTCTTCTTCGCCCAACATAATGACGGTTTTGTTGTCGTTTTTTGCAACGATTATGCTATTGATTTTGTTGTCTAAAAGTTCGCTTGAAATAAGATGTTGTTCAAACAAAGCGTTCGCCATTTCACGCGGTAAAGCGTTTACGGGACTTATTACAAAATTTGGGTTTTTGTCGCGTATGGTGTCAGCCAAGGCGTTAAACGCGCCTTTTGTTTTGGTTTTAAACGGCACACCGTCAAGATTTCGCGCCAACCGTACCCGAGCCGACACAACCAAATTGTCAACAACTTTTGGGTCGAACTTTATCTTTTCAAAATTAAAATTGGCATTTGTGAATCTTGATTTCGGTATCAATTTTATTATGTCGTCATGGAAAGTGTCATAACATTTTGAACAACCAAACGTACCCGAATCTTCAAAATTTCCAAACTCGAACCCGCAATTCGGACAGATTTTATGCCCCTTTCGCGCGCCGTAAAAGTCAACCAAATCGCCGCTGAAATTAACCAAATTGAAAAGATTATTGTTCGCCATTTTCCGGTTTTCCTTTGCGTGTTATTTTGATATTTTCAACAATGTTTACACCCGCCAAAGCGTCAACTTCGTCAATTATTTGTTGCATGAGTGTTTCAATTCGGTCGCTTTTTTGTTCGCGTGTTAATTTGCCCCAATCTTTCCAAAGGTCCCTGAAATGTCTTTTGAAAAAGAAAATTGCAACGTCCCACAAAACCGAAACGGTAAACGAAATCAAAACAATCAACACGCCAATCATCATTAAAACGTCGCCACCACCAACTTGTCGCGCCGTCGCAACCGACAAAACAACAAATGTGGCATTTATCATTTTCATTGCCCATTTAGAATATTTAAGTGCGAATCGCGTAGTGCGTTCGGCTTTGTTTCGTGCAAAAATCCGGTTAAGGGCAACAATTTTTGTAATGAAAAATGTGGCATATAAAATTGTGATTACAAGCATTGCATAATTCAACCACGGCACACCCATATGGAAAAACAACAAAAGCGACACATATACGAAATATACAACAGTCATAAAAAGACTGCCTATATCGGCAAGTGTGTCAAAAACGCGCCCCGCTTTAATCTTCTTCAACAACATAATTATACACTATAACTATGCGTTTCAACAACCTTTTACGCCATGTTTTGATGCAATTTTAACCAATTTATCAAAAGTTTCACTCTCTTTTTTCCGTTTTCGCCATGTAAAAACAATCAAAACAAAGCACACAATTTGCCCCGCAAAGATATAACTCACCACAATTTATACTAATTCAATTTGATAATCTTTCGCACAATTTTTTCTTGTTTCAATAATTCACAAGCGCCCATAGCCACTGTGATTCTGTCGCCCGCCATTACAATTGTTTCGGTATGTTTGTGTGCAAGGGCAATTCTCTCTTCGTCAAACTTTGTTAAATCGTTCAAAGTTCCCCCGTCGACAATTTCGCCCCGCTCAATCACCGCCATTTCCGCCGTGTCGCCTTCGGTAATTGTGCTTAAAACTCGCGTGTCGCTCTCGATATCATAACCGTTGCAAATCGCATTGGCAATAACCGCGGGAATAAACTCGACGCTTGTAACTCCCGCGCCAAACATAACGGCTTTGTAATCATTCAATGCGCCCGGATTTAAACTTGAAGGAATGCAAACCAAACAATCCGTAATTCCGCCAATCGTTTTTAAAATCTCGGTCAAAAAATAAGTTGCGTCCGGCACAGATGTAATCATAAAGTTCCCAACGACGGGCTTGAACGCGGCACCGTCTTCGTCTAAAAACTTCAAAGCCTCTCGCCCCGCGCCGACAATTTTCCCGCCAAGATGCGCGGTAATGCTCGGCTCGTTCAAAACAATTCCGACGCCTTTTGCCGAAATGACTGTTTTTTCTTCGCCAAAATAAATTGCGTAATTCATATTATCGTTTGCTGAATTGCGGTGCCTTGCGCGCCTTTTTCAAGCCGTATTTCTTTCTTTCTTTCATTCTCGGGTCGCGTTTCAAAAATCCTTGTTTTTTCAATTCAGTTTTTACTTGCGCATTTTCTTTCACCAAAGCCCGCGCAATACCATGCCGAATAGCACCCGCTTGACCCGAAAGCCCGCCGCCTTTCACATTTACAATCGCGTCAAAGTTTTTCACATCGGACAACGTAAACGGTTGATTAACAACAAGTTGCATGAATCCCGACACAAAATATTGCTCCAAAGGTTTTCCGTTGACCACAACTTTCCCCGTTCCGGGCACCAAAATAACCCGAGCAATACTCTCTTTTCGTCGTCCCGTCGCGTTGGTTCCCTTTTTTGGAACCTTTGTCCCGCTTTTTTTCACTCGTAATTCAGCGTGCGCAGGTGCCCCCGCAACCGTCGCGCTAATAACTTCCCCAGCCATTATTTCGTACCCCCTTGTAACGTGATAAGACGCGGATTTTGTGCCTCGTGTGGGTGTGTTGCCCCCTTGTAAACTTTCAATTTTTTAAACATAGCCCTGCCCAAAGAGTTTTTTGGAAGCATTCCTTTAATCGCGCGTTCAACCGCAAAATCGCTCTTCTCTTCAATCATGTGCTTTGCTTGAACGTGCTTGTCGCCGCCAATGTAACCACTGTGGCTGAAATAATATTTGTCGGTCATTTTATTTCCCGTCAAAACAACTTTGTCAGAATTGATAATTATAACAAAATCACCCGTGTCCACGTTCGGTGTAAATGTTGGTTTATTTTTCCCGCGCAATATAAGCGCCACTTGCGCCGCAAGCCGCCCAATCGGCATTCCCGCCGCGTCGACAAGAAGCCACTCGCGCTTGACTTCGCTTTCCTTTGCAATGAAAGATTTTTGCATTCTTTAAATATAAACGCCTACGGAAAAATTGTCAACAGTAATTTTTTATTTTCCGCGCATTTTTCGAATATAAGGTGGCAAGTTGTCATCGTTTCTTAATTTAGCCGGGTCAAGTCCCCGTTCGGCGATAATCGGTGGTTGGACTTTCGCTGGGGCGGGCGCAGCGGCGGCATGAGCGTGCTCTTGTATATGCGCCAAGTGAGCCCCCGCTTCCGGCCCTCCCGTGAACCCCGTCGCAATAATGATAATTCGAACTTTGCCGTTAAACTCGGGATTTAAATCGGCACCAAAAATAATGTTACAATTTTCGTCCAAAACATTTTTAACCAACAATCCATAATTTGCAACCTCGTGAATACTTAAATCGTCGCCACCCATAACCGACATAATAATTTGGCTTGCGTTTTTGATGCTTGTTTCCAAAATCGGACTGTGGATTGCTTGTTGAATTGCTTTAAGTAACCTATTGTCGCCACTTGCTTCGCCAATTCCCATGTGGGCAACGCCGGAATCACGCATAACCGAAGCAATATCCGCAAAGTCAATATTGATTGTCATGTTTTTAACAATCAAATCGGTGATACATTGAACACCTTGTCGCAAAATATCATCGGCAATCGCAAAAGCCTCTATCATTGTTGTTCCGCCTTTTGCTTTTTCCACAAGTTTTTGATTAGGAACAATAATATTGCAATCGACAAACTTGCTTAAATTGGAAATCCCAATCTCGGCGTTTCGCATTTTGTGCTTTCCTTCAAACTCAAACGGCTTTGTCACAACGCCCACGGTCAAAATCCCCAATTCGCGCGCAGCCAAAGCCACAATCGGCGCAGCCCCCGTTCCTGTTCCTCCACCCATTCCAGCGGTGATAAAAACCAAATCTGTACCCGTCAAAATCTCTTTAATTTCTTGAAAACTCTCTTCTGCGCTCTTTTGTCCAACGCTCGGGTCGCCACCCGCGCCAAGCCCTTTCGTCGTTTTTTCGCCAAGCGCCAATTTGTTTTCGGCTTTACTTGCCGACAAGGCTTGCTTATCGGTGTTCATAGCAACAAACTCAACCCCGTTTACAAGCCCCACCATTCGATTTACAACATTGTTGCCCGCGCCACCGATTCCCAAAACCTTAATCTTCGCACTCATGCTCTTATTTTAAACCTTGCAAAGTTATTTGGCAAACGATTTACGTCACAATTTTCCCAATTTATCCAAATAACTGCGACGCTTGTTGTACTCTTTTTTATCCACACTTTCGTCCAATGCCCGTATTGCTTCAATTTGTCTTTTATCCATTTTGTCTGGCATTTCAACCAAAATCTTTATAATCAAATCACCATGCCCCATTTGGCGCAATCTTTTAACACCTTTTCCATGCAAAGTATGTCTTGACCCATTTTGAGTATAAGGCGGAACATTGAACTCGGTTGTCCCGTCAATAGTTGGAATTGTAACTTTCTTCCCCAAAATTGCTTCTGTGAATGAAATAGGTAATTCCAAATGTAAATCAAATCCGTCACGCACAAGTATCGGGTGAGCCCCAACTCTCACATTTACAAGCAAGTTTCCGCTCATTCCGTCGGCACCGGCGCCAATTGCGCAATCGCCTTCGCCCGCCATGTTTAATGTTTGTCCGTCGGCAATTCCCGCGGGAATATCAACATCATATGAAACAGTTTTTTTAACCGCGCCAACACCGCGACAATTATCACATTTATGTTTGATTGTTTTTCCTGTACCATTACAAGCGCTACAAGGACTTATTGTACTCATAAATCCCGCATTGTGTCGAACTCTGCCGCTTCCGCCGCAATATTTGCAAATCTCTACGTCGCTTGCGCTCTTTGCCCCGCTTCCATTACAAACCGAACACTTTTCCATTCGGGTAAATTGAATATTTTTCTTTACACCTAAACAAGCCTCCTTGAAAGACAAAAACACACTTGAAACAATGTCACCGCCGCGCATCTTGCTTCTTGCACCACCGCCACCGCCAAAATCAAACCCGCCCATGAAATCATTCAAAATGTCATCTAAATTGATATTCATTCCATTCATATTAAATGACGCGCCACCCGCAAACGGATTTCCATTAAACCCCGCTCCGCCAAACGGATTTCCGCCCATGCCACCGCCCATTCCGCTTGAACCAAAGCGGTCATAATTTGCCCGTTTTTGTGTATCGGACAAAGTTTCATATGCGGCATTGATTTCTTTGAACTTTGCTTCGGCTTCTTTGTTGTTTGGATTTGCATCTGGGTGATATTGTTTGGCAAGTTTCCGGTAAGCGGATTTTATTTCGTCCGCGCTTGCCGTTTTTGAAACTCCTAAACAGTCATAAAAGTCCTTCGCCACTTAACCATACCGCCTTTGGGTTTTAATTCTTTCCACAATTTTTTTGTGTCCGTCGGCATTTGGGTGCAACCCGTCACACAAATCAATCGGGTTTAAAATACTTGCAACTTCAATATATTGTGTCCCCGTTTCATCACAAATATTTTTTAAATAATCATCAAATTGTGTGATTTTGTCATTGTAATAATGTGCGTGTCTGTCCCAAAAAACCGGCGTAGTTCTTCCTTCATCAACCCTATGCAACCCAATAAAAGCAATTTTGGGTGTGTAATTTTTTGCGTGTTGAATAAGTTCTTGTATGTTTTTTGTAAACAAATTAAGTGGCACTTTGTCAACAGAGCCATAAGAGATACTGTCATTAAGTCCCAAAGAAAACACTACAATGTTGTTTTTGCTTGCGTCATATCTTGCTCGCATTTCATTGTGAAATCTTTCAAGCGTGTCTTCCGTTGTTTCATTCATAATTCCCAAATTATAGACACGCACCTTCATGCCTTCGTCTTCGAAAGCCATTCGCAACCGATTCGCCCAACCGCCCATGACGTCGTCACCCTTGCCGTAAGCGGTGCTTCCGCCGAAAATTGTTATTATTGAATCGCAATCCATAATTTCATTATACCTCTTTTATTTTATATTGTCATTCGTTTTTTGGCGGCGGATTTTGTTTGTAAAGTTTCATCACAATTTCTTGTGTTGACTTTTGAAACTCGTCCGTAGCCCTCTTTATATCTTCCAAACTGCTATGGTGTTTTTCAACGGCTTTTTTTAATTTTTCACATTCTTCGGTCAAAGTTTTTTTATCATCTTCGCCCAATTTGTCGCCATTGTCACCGATAAGTTTTTCAATTTGGAAAATCATTTGTTCCGCCCCGTTTTTTGCATCAACCAATTCCCTTCTTTCTTTGTCTTTTTGAGCATGGGCTTCGGCATCACGAACCGCTTTTGCTATGTCGTCTTTGCTCATATTTGTGCTTGCCGTAATTGTAATATTCGCAACTTTGTTTGTACCCAAATCTTTTGCGCTCACGGAAACTATACCGTCGGCATTGATATCAAATGTCACTTCAATTTGCGGAATGCCGCGTGGCGCCGGCGGAATGTCGGACAAAATAAATCTGCCCAAAGTTTTATTGTCAGAGGCAAACTCGCGCTCGCCTTGCAAAACGTGAATGTCTACACTTGGTTGTCTGTCGCTTGCGGTTGAAAATACTTGGCTTTTTTTGGTTGGGATTGTGGTATTTCTCTCAATCAATTTTGTGCAAACGCCGCCCAAAGTTTCAATTCCCAATGACAACGGGCAAACGTCAAGAAGCAAAACATCTTTCACTTCGCCGCCTAAAACGCCCGCTTGAATTGCCGCGCCGATTGCGACGGCTTCGTCCGGATTAAGTGATTTATTTGGCACATGACCGGTTTTTTTGTGCAAGGCGTCAACCACCGCGGGGATTCTTGTCGAACCGCCGACAAGGATAACTTTTTGAATGTCGCTGAATTTCAATTTGGCATCTTTCATACACAAATCCACGCATTTCATGGATTTTTCAATCAAATCCGACGTCACCGAATCAAACTTTGCGCGCGTCAATTCGTACTCCAAATGCTTCGGTCCGCTTGCGTCCGCAGTAATAAAGGCTTCACTTATTGTTGTTTTTGTCATTCCGCTTAAATCAATTTTGGCTTTTTCAGATGCAAGTTTTAATCTTTGCAGTGCCATTTTGTCTTTGCTTAAATCAATTCCGTTTTTTTGTTTGAAATCATCAATCACAAGTTTCATAATGCGTTCGTCAAAATCGTCACCACCTAATCTTGTGTCACCATTTGTGGCTAAAACTTCAAAAACGCCATCACCCAATTCCAAAATACTTACGTCAAAAGTTCCACCGCCAAGGTCATAAACCAAAATCTTTTGGTGGGTTTCGCCTTTGTCCAAACCATAAGCAAGCGCCGCCGCAGTCGGTTCGTTTATAATACGCAAAACTTCCAAGCCCGCAATCTTCCCCGCGTCTTTGGTGGCTTGACGTTGACTGTCGTTGAAATATGCGGGAACAGTAATAACGGCTTGTTTAACTTTTCCGCCCAAATAAGCCTCGGCGGATTCTTTCATGCGTGTTAAAATCATTGCCGAAATCTCTTGCGGTGTGTAATCTTTTCCCGCCAATTTTGTTTTGTGGTCTGTGCCCATGTATCGTTTAATTGACATGACCGTTTTATCCGGATTTGCTACGGCTTGGCGCTTTGCAACCAAACCAACTACACGTTCGCCGTCATTTGTAATTGCTACTACGGAAGGTGTTGTTCTTCCGCCTTCGCTATTGGCGATTACAACGGGTTCGCCGTTTTCCATTACTGCTACGCAACTGTTTGTTGTTCCTAAATCAATTCCTATAATTCTGCTCATTTTGTTTTACTCCTTTTTTAATTTAATATGACCATTGCCGGTCGAATAACTTTTCCCGAAAACTTGTATCCTTTTGCCAAGACTTCTTTTATTTTCTCACCCCCACTTGAAATTGCGTTATGTATATAGGGGTCAAACTTGTCGCCTTGTTTTACTTCCAATATTTCTACGCCGTGGGTTTCCAAAATGTTATCAAATTTGCGAATTAACATTTCAATTCCTTTTTTGTCGGCATCGGTTTTAAGGATTTTCAATGCTTCGCCCAAAGCGTCACCAATCGGAAGAAGTTCGACAATAACTTTCGCACGCCCGTCGTTAAAAGCATTTCCTACGGCGTCTCTGTGGCGTTTTATGTAATTGTCCAACTCGGCGGCTTTGTATTTGGCTATGCTTTCCCAATTTGGTTGCTCTTCTTTTTTTTCTACACTATTTTCTTCCATCTAATCGCTCCTTTATTATTAAATAAAATGCACTTGTGTCAAGGTCAGGGATTTCAAGTAACCGATAAATGTTTTGACGCCGTTCAAGAATATGTTGGTAATTGTTCGCCCTTATCGGGAATGCGCCCGTTCCGTTGATTTTTCTATCAATTCGGTCAACAAGGCATTTCAATTCGGTCAAATCATTTATCAAATCAAGCGCAAATGTCGGGTCATGTGTCGCTTTGATGTATGCTTTGTAACCGGATTCGGTGGGCACTCGACCCCCGCTTGTATGTATTTGTTTAAGATATCCAAGTTGTTCCAATATTTTTAAATCATTTCGAATTGTGGCGGAAGACAAATGGTTTTCATTTTTTTGCGATAAAATTGACGACGCAATCGGCGCTGCGGATTTAATATATTCTTCAATACTTTGCGATAAAAGTTCAAATAATCGCATATCAAGCGGTCTTTCCATATGTCTGTTAGCAATCCCCCCCTACGATTGCTAATACAATTATATGCATTAAAAATACAGTTGTCAACAGTTTTTTTATAGTTTATAATAAAAATATGAAAATTCCGAAGATTTATTTGGAAACGACGATTTTTAATTTCGTTTTTGCTGACGACGCGCCAGATAAGCGCGCCGACACATTACGTCTTTTTGAAGAAATCAAGGCTGGGAAATATTTGCCGTATTCTTCCGTTCATGCAACAGGCGAGATATTAAAAACAAAAGACGACCGACGCGACAAAATGATTGATTTAATCAAAAAATACAAAATTGAAATATTAAAAGACACGGACGAAATTGAAAAACTTGCTTCAACATATGTTGCGGAAAAAATGATTCCAGAGAAATATTCAGACGATGCGCGACATATTGCAACGGCAAGTTATTATGGACTTGATATGATTGTAAGTTGGAATTTTCAACATATTGTAAAAGTGAAAACTATAACATTAACCGAGAGTATAAATATTAAATATGGATATAAGCGTGTTTTAATAAACTCGCCAACGGAGGTGATTGAAAATGAATGAATCAAAAGCAGTAAGAGAAATACATGAGATACGCGAGATTACAAGCCGAGAAAAAAAAGGGCTTTCCATTTCAGAATGCGTAACCCATGCAAATGCAAACGCAGACGAATTAAAAAAGTACGGAATAAAAGTTATCAACTTTATTTGAAATTTCTAAATATTGTGGTAAAATAAGTCTGTGAAACGAATGATAGCGGGATTGATTGCGCTTGTGTGTGTGATTTTTGGCTTTGCGCAAATTGATTTGCGCGGTGATGCAATCGTCAACGCGGTTTATGATACGATAGAATTAAATCCGGTGAACGGAACAAAATCTTTTTACGACAGATATTACGTTTATCGGGTTGGCGGCGAAAATGAAAAAAGTTTATTCGAGCATAACAAAATCAACGGCATTGTCGCGGACGAAATTATGGACATTTTGCAAAAATCCGCCCCAAGCAAAACCATCACAGGCGGAACAGACGGAACAATTGGCGCTCATAACGGGCGGGCGGCGGACGTTTTTTCGGATTGGGTTTTGGATTATTACGAAGTTGGTGAAGAGCGCGAAGAATTAAGCGGAGGCGTTTTTGTGAAATTGTTTGAAGACATGGATTCTTGGTTTCAAATTGTTTACACAACGGACGATACACTTGTAACTTTTTATATGACAGACGGATATTCAAAATCAACCTTTTCACCCAATGACAACGGCTATGCAGACCCGGATTGCGTGATAAAAAAGAAACTTGACGATGATTGGATTGATTTAACGCAAAATGTGTCGACGCAAGTTTCAAACTTTGTGATAAACCAATTTGAATGGCAAACAGACGAGTTCCAAACGGCGCACGGATATCCTTTGGGACAAAGCAAAAGCGGAATTGGCGGCACCGCGGGCAAGGATTATTATTACAACAACGGTTTAAACGTGGACGCGCCGTGGTGGCTTCCAAGTCAATATGAAGTAGGCTTTCGCGCGCCGGATGATGAAGGTGGCGAAATTGCCCTATCAATGATTGAAAATAGCAAAATAGAGCCGGAACGCGGACTTAATCAAGTTAATTCGGGTGTGGTTGTAAAGACCGGCGCGTATGCGCGAACGGGATTGTGGCAACTAAACGGTTACGACCGCGCAATAAGCAAAGATTCGTACAGTCGCTACACGCGCAGCAGTGCCGGCCCGGGAATTAACGGCGTGACAAGCACGGTCGGAATAATTACTTATGCGGGAAACACGGGGGCTTTTGCGCCACATATGAATCTGCAAGTCTGCCCCGCGTTGCATCTTGATATGGCGGCAATTCAAGCGGCGGGAACTTATCCGATTACGTTTGACGCAAACGGTGGCAGTAATGCGCCAAATGCGCAAGACGTTGTAAGGTTTGAAAAAATTATTCGACCGGATATTTCGCAAATGGGTTCACCCAATAGCGGTTTAGTTTTTGATGATTGGTATTTGGACGACGACGACGAAACGCCATGGGATTTCGACAATTCAATTTCCGGTCCGTTGACTTTGTTTGCACATTGGGTTGACGCGCCACCAATTCCACCGAAAAAAAATTACTGGCCGATAATTATCGCAATTATCTGTGGCATAATTTTACTTATTATTCTTATTTGGCTTCTTACACGCAAACACCCAAAGCCAATTCCTCCTCCGCCTCCACCGCCGAAACCCGTGCATACTATTCCGCCAAAATTCATCGCAATTCAAATCGGCGACCCGGAACCTTATGATTTCTCACCGCCGGCTTTTTGATAAAATTGTTGCTTCTTGATTGCAATTTGTGGTAAAATAAAAACTATGAAAAGACTTTTGAAATTGTTTTTGCTTCCGGCGGTGTTTTTAATTTCCGCAATTGGGCTTTCCGCGTGCAATTTAACCGGAGGCGGAAATAATTACGACGATTCCGATTATTCAAACCGCCCACACCCCGACACAGACTACCCGCCTTTTTACATTAACGTCGACAAAGAACCCACCGAAAAGTGGCTTGTGCCCGGCGGTTATTGGCTTGATTACAACACGCCAAATCCATATGGTCAAAACACAAGTTTGGTCCGCTTCGCAGATGTTTACAAATCCACACAAAGTTTCAATATCCGCGTTTCGGTTTCACGCGGCATAACAAACTCGGCGGTCTCTTCAATAATAATTCAAGACAGCGTCCTTGGCGAATGTGTGTATAGTTCCGAGAGCCCAACTTACAAAGCCCAACAAGACCCATCTTACAATGACAACATGATTGTCTTAACCGTGCCAAAGGTGAATTTTTTCGGGACGCGAACCTTTACCGTGCGCCAAGTCAATTTCGCAAATGGTTGGTGGAAAGACAATGTTGAAATCAAACAACTTATCCCAAACACAAATAATGTGTTAAGCGTTCAAATCGGCGGCGAAGTCAATTTCCACAACGATTTCGGTTCCGCCCCAATTTCGGCTTTTGGCGTGGTCAATTCAACATTTAATTTGGCAAACTGTACACCCGAAAGACGACAAGGTTACAATTTCATCGGCTGGTTCGAAAAAGGTTCGGAAACCGAATACACTTCGGCACAAATCCCCGCAAAAATTGTTGATTTATATGCAAAATTCGCCCCAAAAACAATAAAAGTCACCTATGATTACGGCGATTTTGACGAAAAAAATGTCACTTTTGACGGCGTTTACGGCGACCTTCCGACCCCAACAAAATACGGTTACACCTTTGGCGGTTGGCAATTATCTCAATATGGATTTAGGCAAGAAATCACCCCAACCACAATTGTCTCAAATGAATCCGACGTTACATTGCGCTCTTTGTGGACACCGAAAAAAGTCAAAGTAAACATTTCCGAAGATTACAACATTTTCCCCGAACGCACCCGCACACAATATGTGGATTTTGATTCGTGCCTTTTTAATTTGCCATATGGACAAGAGCCTTTGGGTTGGTCTTTTGTAAAATGGATTTTCCCAGACCGAACAAATGTTACACCTGATTCAATGGTGACAAGCGAATCAGATATAACCGTAATTGAATGTTTTGAATGCAGATTCTTCGGCTATGGAACCGGAACACAAATAAACCCTTTCCAAATCCAAACAAGAGAAAACTTAATAACTTTACAACTTGAAGCAAATCGTTATAACTCTTCCGTATATTTCAAATTGAATCAAAATATTTCTTTGGGTGGCGCGTGGACGCCAATTGGCACAAACACCGCCCCATTCAAAGCCAATTTCGACGGCAATAACAAAACAATTTCCGGAATATACTTTCGGGATTTATCAAGCGCAAACACCGCCGGATTATTCGGCTATATCCACGCGGACGGCATTGTGAAAAATCTTAATGTAGTTGCGGGCGATTTCGACACAACGGGAACTTACGGAACAAAAAACAACCCGACAACTTTTTCAATCGGGGCTCTTTGCGCAATCAATAATGGAAGAATTGAAAATTGCACGGCATCTTTTACCAAACTTAAAATGATTTTTAATTTGTTGAACGAAAACAATACCCAACTTTCCATTTATGCCGGCATCATGGTCGCGATAAACAACGGAACAATTATTCAAACTTCGACTATTCCAACTACGGCAACCGGCGCAATCAATTTAAATCCCGCGGTAAGCGATTTAAGCGTCGGTTCATTTTGCAACATATATGCCGGCGGACTTGTCGGTAAAAATGAAGGCAATATTTCAAATTGTCAAACCTCCGCAACCGTCACCGTAAACAAAAACGGTCAAGCCGACGGTCGCGCGCCGGTAAACAATGTCTTGGGCGGATTTTGCGGAATAAACTCGGGTTCTATTGCAAATTGTTTCTCGACGGGAAATGTCACGGCGACAAGCAACACAACATACGGAAACGCAACATTGAACTATGTCGGCGGCTTTGTTGGGCAAAATGCGGGCGGAATTGCAACTTCGGCAAGTGGCGGTAACGCAACGGTCAACAATAACGGCAACACAATCGTGCCGGCAAATTGCGCATATTTCGTCGGGCGCGAAACGGGCGCAAGCGCAATTACAAACGCAAATTATTGGTCTGGCGCGGCAATTTTGATTCAATACAAAGGCTACAACGGCGCCATGACTTCCGATTACACATCAACAAATAATGTTGGCACAACAAAATATTTTGCCTCAATGCAAGATTTCGTCGCTTGGTGCTTGACCGACATTATAAATGTGTAATATAATTTAAATTATGGGAAGACATTTGGTTGTAGGACCCCAAAAAGCCGCAGGTGACGCGGCACGGGGAAAAATCTTTGCAAAACATTCAAAGGAAATCTTTGTTGCGGCAAAATTGGGCGGTGGCGACCCCGTTTCAAATGCGCGTTTGCGAACCGCAATCCAAAAAGCCAAAAGCGACGGTATGCCGAACTCGAACATCGAACGCGCCATAAAAAACGCAACCGATGCCGGCGACAAAACAAATTATGAAAGCATCACATACGAAGGCTACGGACCGGCGGGCGTTGCCGTAATGGTCAAATGCCTTACCGATAATAAAAACCGAACCGCCGGAAACATTCGCCACGCCTTTGACAAATGCGGCGGAAGTTTAGGCACAAGCGGCTCTGTTTCATACATTTTTTGCGAAATCGACGGCGAATACTTGCACGAATTCGGCGTTACCGTTCCCGAAGACAAAATCCCGCAATTCGAAAAATTGCTTGATATGTTGGAAGACGACGACGACGTCCAAGACGTCATTCACAACGCGGAATAATGGTTAATATGATTCATGCCAAAAAACATGGTTAATTCAATGCCTGCTACGTGAAAATTGTGTTCCACGTGGAACATTTTTAACCTTTTCGATTGTTATATTTCGTGTGCAAAAGTTCATGTGCGTGCGCGTGGTCAAGTTTCGGCAACGCCTTGTTTTGCGTCGATATATGCGTTTTCATTTTTTTGTCATTGTCGTAAAGACCCTTTGCGCGCGATTTAACCGCCGTTTGCAATCCGCCAATCGGTTGCCCGCCTCCATTCACACAACCGCCGGGACAAGCCATAATTTCAACCAAATCATAATTCGCGGTTTTGTTTTTAATTTGTTCCAAAACTTTGCGCGCATTCGCAAGCCCCGACACAACCGCCAACCGAAGTGTTTGTTTTCCGATTGCGATTTCGGAAACTTTTATTCCGTCCGCGTTTCTGAATTGTTTAAACTCGTGCGGTTTTCCGTGGTCCAACAAATCCGCCGCCGCTCTTAAAACCGCTTCCGAAACACCACCGCTTGCGCCGAAAATTACGCCCGCGCCCGTGAACTCGCCATACGGCATATCGAACGTGCCCGCGGGAAGATTTTTGAAATCAATTCCGCATTCTTTTATCATAAGGGCAAGTTCCTTCGTCGTAATTACGCAATCCACATCCGGATTGCCGTGAACTTTGAACTCTTGCCTGTTGGCTTCAATTTTTTTTGCGGTACATGGCATAACGGAAACCATGACAAGATTTTCACGCGCAATTTTTAACTCTTGCGGCAATTTTTCTTTCACAACCGAACCAACCATTTGCTGCGGACTTTTGCAAGTTGACAAATTATTCAACAATTCCGGAAAGAATTGTTCCGTAAAGTTAATCCAAGCATTGCAACAACTTGTAAACATTGGCAATCTCTCGCCTTTTTTCTTGCGCTCTAAAAACTCCGCCGATTCTTCCATTACCGTCAAATCCGCACCGTAGCAGGTATCATAAACTTTTGCAAAACCCATTCGTCGAAGCGCCGTTACAATTTGCCCTATGACAACTTTGCCGGGCTCAATTCCGAAATATTCGCCCAAAGCCACGCGAACCGCGGGCGCGATTTGCACAACGCAAGTTTTCGTCTTGTCGCCCAATGCATTCCAAACCTTTTCAATTTGATATTTCGGTGTCAACGCACCCACAGGGCAAACTTTTGTACATTGCCCGCAACCGACACATTCAACCGCCCCAAGCCCCTTGTTGAAACAAGTTCCGGCTTGTGCTTTTGCGCCACGATATGTGAAATTAAGTGCGCCGACGGATTGCGTTTCGTTACAAACGCGCACACAATTTCCGCACAAAACGCACCTTTGTGGGTCACGCACAATCGCATCGGAAGACAAATCCAAATCCCCCGCCTTTGGCATTTTTTTGAATCGAGAATCTTCCACGCCAAGCGACCGCGCAATGGATTGCAAACGGCAATCTGTGCTCTTTGGGCAAACCGTGCAATTTTTGTCATGGGCGGCAAGCATAAGTTCAATAATTGTTTTTCGCATTGCGCGAATTGGTCGGGTATTTGTGCGTATTATCATATTTGCATCGGGTTTCGTCGAACACGCCGGCACAATTCCGCGCCCTTCCAATTCAACCATACACATACGGCAAGAGCCAAACACACTTAATTCGGGTTGATAACAAAAAGTTGGCAACTCGATGCCTGCTTTACGACAACATTCCAAGACGTTTTTTTCGTCCGTGAATTCAACCAAAGTATTGTCAATTGTCATTGTCTTTTTCTCTTTCATTTTTCACCCCTTTACAATGGCATTGAATCTGCACGTTGCCACACACGCGCCACATTTGATACATTTATTCGGGTCGATTACAAACGGTTTTTTAATCTCGCCACTTATTGCATTCGTCGGACATTTTCGCGAACACGCCGAACAACCCACGCATTTTTCGGGCAAGATTTTATAAGTTGCAAGCGCCGAACATTGTCCCGTCGGGCAACGCTTTTTGTAAACGTGTTCGTTATATTCGTCACGGAAATATTTCAATGTTGATAAAACCGGATTCGGCGCAGTCTTCCCAAGTCCGCAAAGCGAACCGATTTTAACCGTTTGCGCCAAATCTTCCAAGATTGGAATTGTTTTTTCCGTGGCGCGACCTTCGATAATATCATCCAAAAGCGCAAGCATTTGGCGGGTACCTTCACGGCAAACCGTGCATTTTCCGCAAGATTCGTTTTGAGTAAATTGCATGAAATATCGCGCAATTTTCACCATGCAAGTATTTTGATTCATAACAACCAATCCGCCCGAACCAACCATTGCGCCAACCTTGTTCAAATTGTCATAATCAAGCGGCAAATCCAAATGCTCCTTTGTTAAACAACCGCCACTTGGGCCACCGATTTGAACCGCTTTGAAATTGACGCCGCAATTTGACCCGTCGTCATTTGTAACTCCTCCGCCGATTTCACCAATAATTTTTCGCAAAGTCACACCGAACGGAACTTCAATCAAACCCGTGTTTGCGACGTGCCCCGTAAGCGCAAAAGTTTTCGTACCTTTTGCCGTCGCCGTGCCCAATTTGGCATATTCTTCGGCACCCATTTCCATAATGAGCGGCACAGTTGCCAAAGTTTCCACATTATTCACAACGGTGGGCTTTCCGAACAAACCTTTTTCGGCGGGAAATGGTGGCTTTAAAATTGGCATTCCGCGCTTGCCTTCGATACTTGCAATAAGTGCGCTTTCTTCACCGCAAACAAATGCGCCTGCGCCTTCTTTAACAATTATGTCGAAATCTTTTTTTGAACCGAAAATATTTTTGCCCAAATACCCTGCGTCTTGCGCCAATTTGATTGCTTCGCGCAATCTTTTAACCGCCAAAGGATATTCCATTCGCACATAAATATATCCATGAGTTCCGTTGACCGCCATCGCGGCAATTATCATTCCTTCCAAAACGGAATGAGGATTCCCTTCCATAACGCACCTGTCCATAAATGCGCCGGGGTCGCCTTCGTCGCCGTTACAAATTACATATTTTGTTTCATTGATATTTTGCCTTGTGATATCCCATTTGCGTCCGGTTGGAAAGCCAGCACCGCCGCGACCTTTTAAACCACTTGCCGAAATCAAATCGCAAATCTCTTTGTCTTTCATTTCCAACACTGCCCGTTTTGCTTGCTTGTATCCGCCGTGTTCAAGATATTCATCCAAACAATGCACATCAATTTTTCCGCAAAGCCCCAAAGTCAATCTGTGTTGCTTTGTGTAAAATGGGATTTCGTCCATTTTCAAACCTTTTTTTGTGCCGTCTAAAATTGCACAAACATCTTCGGGTTTGACATGAGTATACAAAATGCCTTGCGGTTGCAAAGTTACAAGCGGACCCATTTGGCAAAAACCTTGGCAACCACTTTCCACAAGTTTCTCAACTTTGATATTTTTTCCGCGTTTTCGAATTTGATTTTCAAATTCTTCATGAACTTTTAAAGAACCACCCGCAACACAACCCGTTCCGGCACAAATTATAATTCTTTCGAACTCCATTATTTCGCTTCCCCCTTTTTAATTTCGGCAATAAGGGCTTTTGTTTTTTCAACATCCATGCTGCCATGAACTTCTTCCCCAATTACAACAACGGGCGCAATTCCGCAAGCCCCCAAGCAAGCCACAATTTCCAAAGTGAAAAGCATATCTTTCGAAGTTTTTTCATTGTCTTTGATGCCCAATTCGGTTCGCAAAACTTTGATAATTTCTTCCGATTTTTTCACATGGCAAGCGGTCCCGTCGCAAACGCGAATAACGTATTTGCCTTTTGGTTCCAAAGTAAAATGAGAATAAAATGTCGCCACGCCGAAAACGTGCGCCGGCGGAATGTCCAAATCACGCGCTACGCGGCGCATAATTTCTTCGGGCAAATATGTGTAAATGTCTTGAATCTTTTGCAAAATTGCAATCAAGTTGCTTGGGGTGTGGTTGTATTCGCGCAAGATTTCGTCCACTTTTTTCAATCGTTCTGTATCATTCATGTATATATGATAAACTTAATGTTCAAATACGTCAACAATATTATTTATAATATTCATGTAAGCGTCGGTTGCTTTTAAACTGTGCGCCGCCGCAACAATTCGCATCCATTTTTCAATGTGTTGGCGCGGAATATTTGCAAGTTCACAAAAGCGGTTCAAATAATATTCGCCTTCTTCTTTTTTGTTTTCCAAAAGATACATTAAATAAGTCCGAGCCGTTTCCGCGTGCGAATTGCCTTGTGTTGCGTGCCCCCAATCCAAAACGTAATGTTTGCCGTTTGGGTGGACAAGAATATTTCTTGGGTGGAAATCACCGTGGCAAAGTTTGTCATGTGATTGTTGTAATCCGTCAAAGCGGGATTGCAATTCGTATTTTACACTCTAGTCAAAGTTTGTTTGGGATATTTTGTTTAACATTCTGTCGCGCAAAGTCGGCAAATGCGGACAACGGTTTTCGTGTATCTGCAATTGCAAATCAATCATAATGTCGATATAGTGTTTGATTTTTTTTGGGTGCTCGCGAATTAACTGCTCTAATGTTTTGCCTTCGATAAACTCGAACACTATTGCCCAACAACCGTCCACCATGGCAACTTCCAAAACACAAGGCACATTGATTTTCGTTTCTTCCACACGCGCTTGGTTAAGTGCCTCGTTCAAAACCGACGCTTTTGAATAAGTTCGGTCGAAGACTTTTATGGCTTTATCGCCGTCGCGATAAACCGTTTTGCCATTTCCTTTGTAAATAACATTTGTAAGATTCATTTCATTTGTTTCTCCTTTCCGCTACCGTTTTTATATTCAATAGATTTCTTACGCCCACATTTTCACAAGTGCTATTCCCGCCCCAAGTTCCACAACCCAACGTCAATGACGGGTCAAGGAAATTGCAAAGGTCGCCGATTCCGCCTTGGCTTGACGGCGAATTCACCAAAATCCGGCAAGTTTTCATTCGGCTCTCGAACAATTCCAAATCCTCGCGCTCTTTTGTGTCAATGAAAATTGAACTTGTGTGTCCAAGCCCGCCCAAATTAACCAAATCTTCCGCAATTTTCACGCCGTCGGTGAACTTTTTATAACGATACATTGCAAGAATCGGCGACAATTTTTCATAAGCAAACGCTTCGTCCGCCCCCGTTTCTGTCACTTCGCCAATCAAGATTTTTGTGTTTGGCGGCACTTTGAAACCCGCGATTTCGGCAATTCGATTCGCACTTTGCCCAACAATCTTTGCATTAAGTGACCCATTTATCACCATTACGCCGCGCAACTTTTCGGCTTCGGAACCTTTCAAAATGTAACAATTATTTTTTACAAACTCGGATTTAACTTTGTCATATATGTCGGTGTCAATTATAATTGCTTGCTCGCTTGCGCATACCATTCCATTGTCAAAAGTTTTCGACAACAAAATCGACGACACACAAGTTTTTATATCCGTGCTTTTGTGAATCACACACGGAACATTTCCCGCGCCAACACCGATTGCTGGTTTGCCCGATGAATAAGCACTCTTTACAAGTCCCGCGCCGCCCGTTGCCAAAATCAAATCGCATCCACGCATTGCTTCGTTTGTTGTTTCCAAAGTCGGCGATTCAATCCAACCGATAATGCTTTCCGGCGCGCCCGCCAAAACCGCCGCATCCAATAAAATCTTCGCCGTTATTGCCGTGCAATTTTTTGCGCGCGGGTGTGGCGACAAAATTATTCCGTTTCGCGTTTTCATTGCAAGCATTACTTTGAAAATAGTTGTGCTTGTCGGATTTGTCACGGGAATAATCGCCGAAATTACGCCCACGGGTTCGGCAATTTTCGTTATCCCAAGAGCCGTATCCGAAACAATAACGCCACAAGTCACCTCGTCTTTGTATCGGTCATAAACATTTTCGCACGCGAATTGATTTTTTATCGCCTTGTCCGAAACAATACCCATTCCCGTCTCGTCAAAAGCCAACTTTGCCAAATCTTCGCAATGCCTGTTTCCCGCCTCTGCGCACGCTTTGAAAATCGCATCAATTTGCTCTTGCGAAAACTTTGCAAACTCACGGCTTGAAGCCCGAACCTTTTCAATTAAATCGGTAATCACGACACTGCCCCTTTTATTTTTTCCCACGGAAACTCGCCCCGTCCGAAATGTCCGTAACACGCCGTGTTTTTGTAAATCGGTTTCAATAATCCCAATTCATTTATAATGTTACTTGGGCGGAAATCAAAATTGGATTTTACAAAAGCCTCTATTTCTTCAATTTGTTTTTTATTTGTTCCAAAAGTTTCAATGTAAACACTTATTGGTTCGGCCAAACCAATCCCATACGAAACTTGAATCTCGCATTTGTCCGCAAGTCCCGCCGCAACCACATTTTTCGCAACATATCGCGCGTAATATGCCCCGCTTCTGTCAACTTTTGTCGCATTTTTACTTGAAAAACATCCTCCGCCAACACGTCCAACCCCGCCATAAGTATCCACAACAATCTTTCGCCCAACGCAACCGCTATCGGAAAAACTGCCCCAAATTGTAAATCTGCCACTTGGATTCACAATGATTTTTGTGTCTTTGTGACTTAATTTTTTATATTCGGCAAGAGTCGGCTCAATCACTTTTTTCGTCAAAGTTTCCACAATTTCATTATGCGAAATCTTCTCGCTATGTGACGCCGAAATCAAAACAGTTTCAATTCCAATCGGCTTGTCGCCCGAATATTCAATACTGACTTGGCTTTTCGCATCTGGGAAAAAGTTTTTGTTTTTCCTTCGAAATGTTTCATAATTTTTCATTAACTTGTGCGCAATTAAAATCGGCATAGGCATCAATTCCTTCGTTTCATTCGTCGCAAAACCATAGACAATTCCTTGGTCATTTGCGCAAAGTTCGCTCTTGACAACCGCCCGATTGATGTCCGGCGATTGAACACTTATTTGTTTCACAATTCGGAATTCGTTTTGATATCCAATGTCTTTTAATATTGCCTTCGCAATCTTTTCGTAATCAATTTTTGCGCTTGTTGTGCTCTCGCCATAAATCATAAACAAATCATCTTTGATTGCGCATTCCACCGCCATTTGCGCGGTTTTGTCTTGTCGCAAAGCCTCGTCCAAAAATGCATCGGCAATAGTGTCGCAAGTTTTATCAGGGTGCCCGATATTTACACTTTCGCTTGTGATAATTTTCTTCATTTGCAACACCCTCCACACTTTGCGCAATCGCCACCGCAACGCTTTCGCCTTAACAACTTGCGAATGCAATATACAAATATAACAAATATAAAAATAATTGCAAGCACAGAAATACAACTTGTTCTATCATGCGTCCACAATAACCCAACAACATTTATAAACATTGCAACAAAATAAGCAACCAAAAATTGAAACGCAATAGTTATGAAAAACCATTTATTTGAACCCAATTCTTTTTTCGTTGCCGCCAAAGCCGCCACGCAAGGCGCCGACAACAACATAAAAGCCATAAACGCATAAGCCGACCAAGGCGTAAATATCGCCGTCAATTCCGCTTCCTCGCCCGCCAAAATCACGCCAAACGTCGCAACCACCGTCTCTTTTGCAAATACGCCCGTCAAATATGCAATCGAACTTTCCCAATTTCCAAACCCCAAAGGATAAAAAATCCATGCAATACACCGCCCAATAAACGCAAGCATACTGTCTTCAATATCAACCATTTGCATTTTGAAACTGAAAGATTGCAAAAACCACAAAATAATCGCCGCCGGCACAATTATCATACCCGCCCGCACAACAAAACCTCTTGTCTTTTGCCATAATTCTTTGAAAATATTTGTCGCTTTCGGAAGCCGATAATGTGGCAATTCCATGCAAAAGATGTCTTGTTTTTCATTTTGTGTTCTGTTAAAAACCTTCAACAAAAGTCCACCCAAAATCACCATAAAAATCCCCAAAAAATACATCGACGGCGCAATAAAAGGATTAGACGGGAACATCACGCCGGCAATCAAAGCAAAAACAGGCAATTTCGCACTGCACGGAATAAAAGGCGTCAACATAATTGTCGCGCGTCGCTCTTTGATGTTTTCAATTGTTTTTGTGCTCATAATCGCCGGCACAGAACAACCGCACCCCACAATAAGCGGAATGAAAGACTTCCCACTTAAACCCAACTTTTTGAAAATCCTGTCCATAATTACCGCAACCCGAGCCATATATCCGCAACCTTCCAAAAAAGTTATAAACAAAAACAACATTGCAATTTGCGGAATGAAACCTAAAACCGCGCCAACGCCCGCAATTATTCCGTCCACAAACAAAGAAACAACCCATTCCATTGCCCCAATTTCTTCAAGCCAACCCCCAAACTTTTCGCCAATAGTGTCAAAGAGCCACTCGGTCGCTTCCCCAAAAACCGCCCCGACAAGTTGAACAGAAACAAAATACATAAGCGAAATTATCGCAGCAAAAATCGGAAACGCAAGCCACCTATTCAACAAGATTTTGTCAATTTTGTCCGTGATTCTGTGGGCTTTGCTTGTGTGCCTGACCCGAAATCTGTCAATATTTTCACTTATATATTTGTGTCGGTATTCCATTTTTGCTTCTTCGGTCTTGCCTTTTGAAATAAAAAGTTTTCTATCATGATTGAACTCCGTCATATGAATTGCTTTTTCCATAAGCGTTTCAATTCCCGCATTTTTTTTCGCCGAAATCAAACAAGCGTGCGTGTCAAATTGCGCCTCGATTTCGCTTGTATCAATTTCAAGCCCGTTCAATTTCAATTCGTCTGCCATGTTAAAAGCAATCACAGTTGGGATTTTTTGTTCCAAAAGTTGCAAAGTAAGAGCCAAACCCCGTTCCAAAGTTGTTGAATCCACAATGTTTATAATTGTGTCGGGCTTTGCATTTTTCAAATATTCCGCCGTGATTTTTTCGTCATGTGTAATTGGATTCAATGAATAAACCCCGGGCAAATCTATGATTTCAATTTCTTTGTTTTTGAAATATTTTCCGGTTTTGCGTTCAACCGTTACCCCCGGCCAATTTCCAATCTTTTGATTTTGCCTTGTCAACACATTAAAAAGTGTTGTTTTTCCGCTATTTGGGTTACCAATAAGGGCGATTTTCATGCTTTTTCACCCACTTTTCCCACTATTTTTGCCGCATCTGCACGCCGAATTGCCACTTCAAATCGGTTAATTTCAACAATAATTGGGTCACCAAGCGGCGCGAATCTTTTCATAATTATCACTGCGTCTTTGATTATTCCCATGTCCAAAAACCTTTGTCGCCCCATGCCGTCTATCAAGATTTCGGTCACCGTCAAAGATTGTCCTTTATGTAAATTGTTTAATGTCACCACGGTATTTTAATCCAAGCAATAATTAATGTCAAGCAAATTATCCGCCTCGGGTCGCACCCGAACAAAAAACCCACTCCGCGACGAGTGGGTAAAAAAGTTTTTGCGTTATTGGGCTCGCCAGCCCTTGCAATCACATTGGGTTTCGCGCTTCTATGGTACTTGGAAGGTAGTTTTCGATTAAGAACTTGCACCGACTTTTCCTCTTTTTACACGTTTCGACCCGAGTTTTTTTCGGTTACCTTTAAGACGTCATTTCGGCAACCTATGAATAATATACAATAATACTTGCAAAAAGTCAAACGATTTACTATACTTTTTTTGTGTTTGCATTTTTGAAAAAATTGACGCAAAAGTACCCGCGACTTTACGAGTTTTTTAAATACGGGCTTAATGGCGTGTTGGCAACTTTGGTTGATTTTTTGGTTATGGCAATTGTAATTTATTTATTTCAACCGCACAAGTTCGGAAACTTTTTCCATGTGTTTTATAATTCAAGTGAAGGCAAAGGCAAAGAAGTTGCAAGCACCGCAAGCGTAATTGTGGGCTCGGCTATGGGCTTTTTGGTTTCGCTTTATTTCAATTATTTGATTTCGGTTTATTTGGTTTTCAATAAATGCGATACAAAAACGGCAAAGACATTTCGCGGCTTTTTGATTTTTTCAATTGTCGCCGGCGGAGGGCTTTTAATTCATATTTTTGGAATGTATGTCGGATATGATATTATGAAAATAAATGAATGGATTATGAAGATTGGTTTAAGCATGGTTGTATTGGTGTACAGTTACATTTTGCGCAAGTTACTTATTTTCAAAAAGACGCTTGTTCCTTCGTCGAATATAAAAGAAAACATCGAAACCGGCAACGATAAAAAGTGAACAAATTGCGCCTGACGTCACCATTGCGCCAATTTTGAAATCTTGACTTTCATAGGATAATTTCACGTCGGAAGTTCCAGCGTCCAATTTAAGCCCAATGAAGCCCGAATTAGCGCGTTCCAAAGCCACAGTTTTTCCATTCACCGTCGCAACCCAATCTTGCGAATAAGGAAGAGAGAAAAACATGGTTCCGCCTTGGGTCAAAGTTATATTTCCATTGAAACCGTGCGGGTCAAAAGTTATGTTTTGCAAATGGTTTTTTGACAAGTTTTGAACGGTTTCACCAAAGTGATTTGCGTCTTCGTCATATGTGTAGACATGAATATTTTTGGTGTCGAAATTGAACTTTGCGGTGCGGGAATATTCAATATCTATGTCAAGATTTTCCGTTTCCGCGCGCCCAAAATCCGCAACGTAATCTTTTGTGTTGTCGTATTTATTAACGCCGCGCGCAAACAAAGGATAGTCATAAACGCGCCCCGTAGAATAAGATGCTAGCGTCAAAGTTACCTCGTTTACTTTTGCGCCATTGGTTCCAAAAAGCCAGCCTGCCCCGCCGATTGCAAAGTTGCTTTTGTCGGGTTTGAAATCATTAAGGGTTAAAATGACAACTTTGTTTTGAACATTTTTGGCATTGATTTTGATGCCGTCGAAATTATTTTGTGACATTACAAACGGAACTTCAACAAGTTTTGGGGTGTAAACAAAATCGGTTTCTTCTTCAACCACACAAGCATCAAGCATCAAATATTGCCTTTCCGCCATAGGCAAATTGTTATAAACTGTGCGCGAAACGCGGTTTTTGTAAACAAATCCAAATGGAATAAAGTTGTCATATAATTTGTTGTCGTAATATTTTACCGACATTAAACTTTGTAACGGCGCACGATTTCCAAGTCCTGTTGTGCCGCTTGTATGCAAAGAATTATAAACGCCGTTTTCGCGCAAGAACACATAGGTGTTTGAATTGGACATCGAGTTATAAGAAAAGGTGGACGGTGTATGGTTTTTTGCGCCAAGATTTGTCCAATTTTGATGCTCGCCCCGTTTCAATGAATTGTCGGTTCGGTAATATTCGGTGATTGTTGTGCTATTCGATGTTTTTACATAATCATTCCAATGTGTAAAAGTGAAAGAATAAGGAACGTAAAAAATGAAAACAAGTGTAACACAAACGCCCAAAAGAACATATTTTGTATTTGTGATTTTATATGTGTTTTGCCACTTTTTGATGCCCAAAATGATTAAAATTGCAATGAAAACAAGGCAAAAAGTGGCTAAATAGAGCCAAATAAGGGCAATTTCAACGCCGTATCCAATTGCAAAAGCGTATAAAAACCCAACACCGACAAGCCAAAAGTTTTTCAAAACAATGGCTGCAAGAATATTGTAAACAAGCATCAAAGCCAAACCCGAAATGCAAAACCATTTAAGCCACTTTGAAGCCAAATTGAACTCTGCCCTTGTGATTGCGTTTTTTTCAATGTTGGTTAAAACTTGTGAAACAAGAACAATTCCAATGAATGAAATTGTGAAAACCCAACGATTGTTTACATAATTAAAAGCATTGAAAACATATCCGAAAATGGGTATAACCGTACCAATAGAGAGCAAAACAAACAGGATTTTGAATGATTTTGTTGTGGGGTCGGCGGATTTTTTAGCAAGAGCCAAAAAGACAATAAACAAAAACAATGCATTCATTCCTATTGCGTGATAAGTCCCGATATCAAGGCTTGTAAGGAAATAATTTACAAATGCGTGAACATAAAATTGGAGCCCGAACCAAAGCATTCCTTTGGATGTGCCGCGTGGGGCTTCGCCGATTCCGACATATGCGGGAAGCAAGACATATGAAGCCATAAGTGTGCCCAAAACGGCGCATAAACCCACATAAAGAAGGGTTTTTATGTCCTTTTTAAAGGTTAAAAGAGTGTACATTGTGACAAAAATTGCAACCATAAAAAACATATAATAGGACGAAATTGCGGTTAAAAAGATGCCGAATATTAAAATGTATGGGCGGCGGCGCGCGGCGATTCTGTCTATACCAAGCATAATCATTGGCAAATACATAACTCCGGCGGCCATAAGTGGGTGACGCACAAAAGTTAAGGCAGCAAACCCACAAAGCATATAAAGAATTGAACAAATTATATTGATTTTGTGTGGGGTTTTTTTGTTGTCAAGATACCAATACATAATTATGGATGCGGTTAAAAACTTCAAAATAACAATAATCGAGTACGCGATAAAAATATTTTTGAACGGAATAAAATAAACAAGGTAAGAAAATGGGTCAAAGAGCGAATAGTAAACATAAGAGTGAATAAAGTCGCCACCGAATCCGGAATTGTAATCATAGGCGCCAAGCATTTTGAAAAAGCCCATGTCTCGCATATATTCCAAAAAGTTTGCGTGTTGGATTTCGCCGTCAAGGTGCCAAACAAGGCTTCTGCCCATGAGAATAAAAGGCGAAAGAACAACAAGCAAGGCAAGCGCGGAAAAACCAAGAAGTTGTAAATAATCAATCAGTTTTTTGGGTAACTTCTTTGGCTTGTTGTTTGTTTGATTTGGGTTAATTTTTGGGCTCAAAGTTCACCTTGCTTTTTATTATATATTGCGGGCGATTTTTGACTTCGTCATAGATTCTTTCAAGATATAAATTGGCAAGTCCCATATGAATTAAAATAATTGAAAAGCCCATGATTAAACCGGGGATAAACCAAGCCCAAATTGGCAAATAAATATGGAAAAACAAAAGTGTTGTGAAAACGCCGTAAGCCATATTTGTTAAAATAAATCCCACAATTCCATTTTTAAGCGGCATTGTAAGTGGATAATTTGAATTGGAAATTATTCCGTCGCCGGCAAGTTTAATAAGTTTTTTTGTTGTCCATTTTGTTTTGCCCGCGCTTCGATTTTGTTCGTGATAATCAACGATTGCTTGTCTAAATCCAATCCATTCGGTTTGGCTACGCAGAAATCTGTTGTGTTCCGGCATTGATAGAAGCGTGTCAACAACCTTTCTGTCCAAAACTTTGAAATCGCTTGTGCCTTTTGGAATGTGAAGCCCCGTAATTTTGCGCAAAAAGCGATTGAAAAAGAACGACGGAATGCGGGTGAAAATGCTTGCATTTCGGTTGTGACGTCTTCCGTGAATTATGTCAAATCCTTCGCGCCATTTGGCAAACATTTCCAATAATGCTTCGGGCGGGTGTTGCAAATCGACGTCAATAATGGCGACGGCTTCCCCGCGCGCGTGTTTAAAACCGCACAAAAAGACACTTTGCGGGCGGAAGTTTCGGGAAAAATTGATAAGGCGAACTCGGTTGTCTTTTTCGCAAATTGCGCGGGCGCGCTCTTCGGTTTTATCTTTGCTTCCGTCATTGATTAAAATAATTTCAAATGTTTCGCCTGTGCCTTCCATTACCGGCAAGATTGTTTCGCAAAACTTGTCAACGGTTTCTTCTTCGTTAAGCATAGGCACGATAATCGAGTATTTTATGCTGGCGGAGAGTGAGGGATTCGAACCCCCGTGCCCTTTCGAGCCAACGGTTTTCAAGACCGCCCCGTTATGACCGCTTCGGTAACTCTCCGTTTTTTCCATAGTTTACATATTAACACATTTGACTTTTACAATGCAAGTGGTATATTAGATTTATGGAAGAGTCGCATAGTGGTCGAGTGCGTTCGCTTGGAAAGCGAATATACTGCAAGGTATCGCAGGTTCAAATCCTGTCTCTTCCGCCAAATTATTCGGCGATATAAATCGGTCGCGACGTTGTGCCGTCTGTGCCACGTTTTCCCGAAAAGCCGTTCAAGCCGACGCCGTTTGTACAAGTTCCAGCCGTTCCTCCTGCTCCGCCGTATCCGCAAAGACCGCCTGTGATTGTGCCATTTACAATTTCAATCACAGAGTTTGCGCCAACCGAGATTCCCGTGCCACCGCTTCCGCCGTTTTTACCGTCGCCACCGTTGCCGGCAACCGCGCGAGCATTTTGGGAAGGCGTGGAATTATAAGTGCAATTTGCGCCGTTTCCGCCACGTCCGCCCGCGCCGCCGTGTCCGCCGGAAATTGTAACTTGACCGGACGGCAATTTAATTTCGGCGTATCCGGCGACAGAAATCGCATTCGCACCGCTTGCGCCGTTCCCGCCGTTTCCGCCATTGTCGGCGCGTTGACCGCTTGTGGATTGCGGATTATAACCGTCGCCACCGCGCCCGCCGGAACCGCCTTCGATGGTTAGATTTGAAAGACTTTGCCCGTCAAGAATAGACATAAAGAGCGACGCCGAAGCGAGCGCGCGTCCGCCTTCGTTTGCATATGTGCCATTAAAGGAAGTGTATGTGCCTTGGATTCCGTTTGTTCCGTTGTTGCCCGAAATTGTTAAATCGCCGGAAACAAGCATTGTTAATTTGCCCGTGACATTTATAGAGGCGTAAATTGAACTGCTTGCGACGAAATGATTTGTGCCGACGAAAACCATTGTGATTGGTGCATTTGAATAAGAATTAAATGGCGTTGCGGAAGTTATCGAGCAATCGCGAAAGAAAACGGTGAGAGGAATTGCGCGTGCCGAATTAACAATTATTGGTGAAGTTGCGGTAATTCCGTCAAACAAAATGGATTTTGTGTCATTTGGAATTGATATTTGTGTTGTGCCCGTCCAATTTGAAACTTCGGGAGCGCCCCAAATTACATTTGTGGTTATATTGTTTGTTAAAATCGGTTGTTCGTTTGCGTAACCAAAGACGCTTTGGAAATTGCCTCCGACATATTTTGGCAAATACAATCCGTCGGCGTAATTTGTAATTGTTTCGCCGTATGGAACTTGAATAGTTTTGTTTGTGTTGCCGTCTTTAACCGTTACGGACAAAATGTTTCGTTCCCATTGGGCGATGCAATTTATTCTGTCACTGTTATATTGGTTCATAGTTTTCCAGCCTTTGAAAGTAAATCCGTCTTTTGTTATTGTTGGCAAGGTTGGCGTTTCGTCTTCGATATAGTGTTTTATTGGGGCAATTTCGCCCGCGTCGTCGGTGTTAAAATCGTACCATACGAATGCGTTTTCGGTGAAAACTTGGAAAAGATTTGTGTTTTTGTCGGCGAAAGTTGCGGTATAAATGCTTTTACCTTTTGCGTCGGTGACAAGTCCGCCGTTTTCATAATGTCCGTAACCGACAAAAGTGTAATGAAGGCGCGTAGGAATTGGCAAAGTGTATTCTTCTTTGTAAGTAAGTGATACGGTTTTTGTTGAGTTTGTTTCGTAATCAAAATAAGTTACGGTGCGAATATTGTCCGCCCCGCAACCCACAAAGACAATTGCAGCCCCGAATAAAATAACGAATAATGATAAAACTTTTTTCATTTGTTCCCCTTTTTATAAATCAAGATATTGGTCGATTTTGAATCGGCTCTCGTCATTACGATAATCAAGTATTTCACGTCCGCGATGTTTGTATAATTCGTTTGCAATTTTTTCCGTTACCGCCGATTTGATAAGTGCGTCATGTTTGAATGCGTCCATTGCTTCGTCAAGCGACGTTGGCAAGGCATCAATTTTAAGTTGCTCTTTTTGTTTTTCCGAAAGTCCGAAAATGTTTTGATTGACGGGTTCAATGTGTTGCGCTTTACCTAAAACGCCGTCAAGACCAGCCGTCAAAATACCGGCAACCGCCAAATATGGGTTTGCGCTTAAATCTGCGTTACGGATTTCGGCGCGCGCAGAATTGCCGGTTGCGCGCGGTACACGAACCATTGCGCTTCGATTGGACATTGACCAACACGCGTTCACGGGGGCTTCGAAATGTTTGATAAGGCGGTAATATGAATTGACGCTTGGGTTTGTTAAAAAACAAATTGCGCGGGCGTGTTTCAAAATGCCTGCGATGAAAGATTTTGCGGTGTCGGAAATGTCTTTTTGTTTTGCGTCCCAAAATGCATTTGCGCCTGCTTTTAAACAAAGCGAAACATTTGTGTGCATACCGCTTCCCGCCATTCCTTCTTTTGGTTTTGGCATAAAGGTTGCAAAGTAACCATATTTTTGGGCAATAGTTTTGATTAAATGTTTTACAAGAACCAAATTGTCACAGGCTTTTAAGGCAGTAGCAAAAAGGTAATTCACTTCGCTTTGGCTTGGGCCTACTTCATGATGGCTTGTTGAACAAGAAAAGCCCATTTGTTCCAATTGATACATGATTTCGCGGCGAACGACTGCACCACGGTCATTGTTTTCATTTTCGCAATAACCACCGCAATCCAATAAATCCTCCGGCAACACCCCGCCAATTGGTTTACGTTTGAAGAGGTAAAATTCGATTTCGAACCCGACATTCAAATTGGAAAAATCGGTTCCGTCTAACTTTGATAAAACTCTTTTCAAATTGGTTCTTGTGCATGAATCTGCCGGCGCGCCGTCATGCCCAAGCATATCGCACATAAGCATTGCCACGTTCCATTTTTCGGTTGCGCAAAACGGCAAGACTTTGAACGTAGTCAAGTCCGGAACCAAAAAGGCGTCACTGTTATTTATTGCGGCGAAGCCAAGAATGCTGCTTCCGTCAACCATGACTTTGTTTTCCAATGCTTTGTCAAGTTCTTTTGCGGAAATCTCGACACATTTTAATGCGCCGTACAAATCCACAAAAAACAATTTGATAAATCGGACATTTTCGGCTTTTACCTTTTTTACAATTTCGTCCTTGATAGTTATAACTTTTTCCATTTTCACTCCTTTAAAATTGTGGCACAATTTGGCGCGCATTATTTACTATATATGCACCTTGCTCTATGTTTTGTGGCGAAAATCGTGTAAAAACCGTTCGCATATTTTGAAAAGCCTTGTTTATATTGTCGCTTGCGCTCTTGCCAAGTGCCCCGAAGATGCCTTTTGCGCTCTCTTTGATTTGGTTGACGCTTGTCGCCATATGGGTGTTCGAGGATTCAATTTGCTTCTCGGCGCGCTCGACCGCATTGTGTTTTTTCTTTTGCTCTTTTGTCATTTTGCCAAAAACTTTGCGATTTTCAACCAATTCTTTATCGGCATAAGCAATTTCGCTTGCGGTTATTCGCACGGTTGCGTAAAGCATTTCCATTTTTTTGCCATATTCAAGCGCGTTGCGAAGTTGTGAAATGCTTGGTCTTTCGCCCATGTCGCGCATCATTTTTGCAAGAGTCTTTTCCATTTGTTTCGCTTCCATTGTGTCGGTTTTAATCATCTTGCGGTCACGTTCGCGGTCTTCGACAACTTCATTGATTTTTTTATCCAATTTTTGTTTGGCTTCCGCAAGCGGTTCACGAATGCGCAAGTTGTATAAATCTTGGTCAATTTTGGCGTAAAGGTGTTTGAATCTTCCGATTGCGCCCGAACCCATTGCGCCGACGAGAGTCTTTCCCGCCCCGAACAAATCGGCGATTGCGTGTCCCATTTCGCGGTTTGAAGCGACAACAAACTTTGCAAGATTTGTTGTGTCGGCAAAACCTGTGGGCAATTCGGCTTCGGCGGATAAAGAAAAGTTCGACGCAACCGTGTGCTTTTCCAATTCGCGCAATGCTATGTTAAGATTTGATACAATGTTCATGTTAAAATCTTATATCTCAAATTATTTGTATGTCAAGCGATATTTGTGCTAACCTAACACATGAACAATTACAAAATTGGCGAAACAGACACGCGACCTTGGGGAAATTATCGTGTTTTGGCGGTTGGCGAAAAGTTCGTTGTTAAAGAAATCACCGTCAATAGTGGCGGCATTTTGTCATTACAAAGGCATCAACACAGAGCCGAACATTGGATTATAATCTCGGGCGAGGCGGTTGTAACATTGGATTGCAATGAAATACCGCTTGGCAAAGATGAGAGCGTTTTTATTCACAAAACCGCATGGCACAGAATTGAAAACCGCGCTTTTGAACCGCTTATTTTTATTGAAGTTCAAACGGGCGACATTTTGGACGAAGCCGACATTGAACGCCGAGAAGACAAATACAATCGCATTGACAAATTAACGCGTCTGAATTAAAATAAATTATGTCAAAGTTTGATAGTTTGTACATTGATTTGTGCGACCGCATTTTGAAAACGGGAACCCGCGTCAAAAATCGCACAGGAATCGACACAATCAAAATCCCTTTTGCAACAATGGAGTTTGATTTAGGCAAAGAGTTTCCAATTTTAACTTCAAAATATGTTGCATTCAAAAGCGCGGTTTTGGAAATGTTGTGGTTTTATCAAGTTCAAAGCAATGATGTTCGATGGCTTCAAGAACGTGGCGTAAAGATTTGGAACGAATGGGAAATGCCCGACCACACAATCGGGACGGCTTACGGGTGGATTGTAAACAAATTCAAATTGACACAAAATCTTATTGAAACATTAAAAACAAATCCAACCGACCGAAGAATGATAATGAGTTTGTGGCAAAACGAGTTTTTGAAAACCGCATCGCTTCCAAGTTGTGTGTTTTGTTCGCAATGGGACGTCACTGCGGATAAATTGAATGTAATTGTGACGCAAAGGTCATGCGATGTTGCGCTTGGGCTTCCGTTCAACATTACTCAATATGCCGTTTTGACAAATATGTTGGCGCAAGTAACAGGTTTAAAAGTTGGAAAAATGCTTTGGGTAATAAAAGACGCCCATATTTATGTTAATCAAATTGACGGAATCAATGAACAGTTGCGCATTTTCAAAGAAAAAGGTGCGCCCGCTGCCCCAAAACTTTGGATAAATCCGGATATAAAAGACTTTTTCAAGTTTGACAATTCAAAAGAACTTAATGATATAAAGTTGATTGATTACCAATACAATGCCAAAATTTCCATGCCGGTGGCAAAATGATAAGACTTATTGCTTGTGTCGGGAAAAATAATGAGTTGGGAAAAAACGGCGATTTAATTTGGAAGATTCCGGAAGATTTAAAGTTTTTCCGCAAAGAAACAGACGGCCATTTTATTTTTATGGGTTCAAAAACTTTTCGGTCTTTGCCAAAATTATTACCAAACAGAAAGCATCTTGTTTTAAGTCGCACAATGCAATCTACGCCCGATGTAAAAGTTTTCAATTCGATGCAAGAGTTCGCCGAATATTTTGATTATGACTTTACAAAAAACGATGTTTATGTAATTGGTGGCGGCGAACTTTACAACTTAATTTTAATTCACCAACCCAAAAACCACCCTATCGAAATTATTTTAACCGAAGTTGACGCAACTTGCCCCGATGCCGACACATATTTTCCAAACTTTAATAAAAAAGATTACCAAGCCGAAGACCTTGGTCAATTTGAATACAATGGTTTAAAATACAAAAGAGTTAAATATTTCAAGCGTTAATTATTGCCGAAAACTTGTCCGCGTCCAAACTTGCCCCGCCGACCAAAACACCGTCAACGGATTTAATTCCCAATATTTCTTGCGCATTTTTTTCGTTTACACTTCCGCCGTAAAGCACCGCAACATCTTCACCGATTACCGACTTGATAAACTTGTGCGCCTCGTCAATGGTTTTTGCGTCGGCGGTTTTGCCCGTGCCAATTGCCCAAACGGGCTCGTAAGCAATAATAAACTTGTCATGCGGATAATGCAAAGCCGAAACAAGTTGGTCACGCAAAACTTGTTTCATTTTTCCGCCTTCGCGCTCCTCCAAAGTTTCCCCAATGCACAAAATCGGCATAAGTCCAACTTCGATTGCGTGTTTGACTTTTTGCGAAATAAGTTGGTCGGTTTCGTTTGAATGCGCGCGACGTTCGCTATGCCCAACAAGGACGGTTTTAACGCCAATTTCCATGAGCATTTCGGTGGAAATCTCGCCCGTCATTGCACCGTTTTTGACCGGCATATAAAAATCTTGCGCACCAACCGTAAAGCCCATATTGTCGGCATATTCGCGCGCAATTGCAATCGCGGTAAAAGGCGGACAAATGATTACGCGGTGATTATCGCGCAAATGTTTTTCGCCCAAAGCCTTGAAAAAGTCGTGCGCTTGCTCGCGCGTTTTGTTCATTTTCCAATTTCCAGCAATAATTTTACTTGCTTGTTTCATTTTTAATCTCCTTTCTTTCTTGTTTGTCTTTTTTGAAAAACATGAGCGTGTAAAAACATGGCACCACAAGAAGTGACATAGCCGTAGCATATATTAACCCGCCGATTGAAACAATTGCAAGCGGTTGCATTAACGCGCCGTTTGCCCCAAGTCCAATCGCCGACGGAATCAAAGCAATTACGGTTGTAAGCATTGTGATTAAAATTGGTCGAGCACGAACTTTTGCACTTGCGACAACTGCTTCGCGAACCGGCAAGCCGTCTTCGCGCGCTTTGTTAATGTAATCAATTAAAACAATTCCGTTGTTGACAATGACGCCGGTCAAAACTATGAAACCAATCATTGCGACAATTGAAATCGGCATTCCGCAAATAAACAAAAGCAAGAATCCGCCGGTAAACGCCAATGGCACAGTAATCAAAACAACAAACGGCAAACGGAACGATTGAAACATTGCAACCATGACAAGATAAACAAGCAAGATTCCGATGATAATTGCAATCAACATTTGCCCCACCGTTTCATTCATTTGCGCGGCAAATCCGTCTTCAACTTTTGTGTATCCTTTGAAATCATTTGTTTGCAAAAGCCCGTCCACAATTTCATCAACACGGCTTTGAACTTTTGAAATTGTAACACCGTCTTTAAGCGAGATTTTCAAACTTTGCGTGACGCGCCCATTGTTGCGTGTAATTCCAAATGATTGGTCAACCTCGACCATGAAAACATCATTCATAAGTGTTGAATCATTCTTTATTGCTTTCTCGATTGCTTTCATATTCGCGCCAAGTCCCGTTCCGAATGAATCCTCGGTCGGGGCTGCGATTGTAACGGTAACGGAATCTTCCGCCATTGAATTAAAGTTTCCACCACCGCTTGTCGAAACACGTTCGGGCAAGAAATATGTATTGGTTTTATAAGTATCATTTTTCAACATTTTAACAATGTTGTTGTGCGCGTTTTGGCTTGCGACCTTCGTTGAAACGCTATGTTTGTCTTTCAATTTAACGCTGAAACTTAAACCGCTACTGCTTCTCATTACGTCGCGAATGCTTGTAACTGTTTGAATTGCCGAACCGCCATAAGTTGTCGAAATCGATTCCAAATCATTGCCAAGTTCCTTTTCAAGTTCCTTTCGAATGTCCGTTGTCAATTTATTTGCCAAGTTATCAATGTCCGAATTTGCGCCTCTGTCACCTTCCGCGCGCGTGATTGCCAAACTTACGCTGAATTGTCCGCTGTCGGTCGCGGGCATCAATTCAAAGCCTTTTGAAACACCCAAAACCAAACTTCCGACAAAAAGACATATAACGACCACACAAGTCACCCAGCGCCATTTGATGCAAGCGCCAAGGGTTTTATCATAAGCGCGCTTGATTGCGTTTGTAGGCACGCCCAGCGCCTTATTTATGCCATTATTCATTCGCGTAATCCATTTGAACTCGTGCTTGGGCTTTTCACCGACTTTGAACGAAGAAACAATCGCCGGAACAAAACAAACCGCAACAATTAACGAAGCCACAAGCGCCAAAATCACAACCCAAACCAAATCCATAAACACGTCCATGATTAAACCGCTTACGAAAAACATTGGGAAGAACACCGCCACCGTCGTTAAAGTTGCCGCAATTACCGCGTTGAAGATTTGGCTTGCTCCCTTGATTGCCGCCTCGCGAATCGGCATTCCTTTTTGACGTAACCGGAAAATATTTTCCAAAACAATAACCGAATTGTCAACCAACATTCCAACAACCAAAGCCAAACCACTCATCGAAACAATGTTTAAACCAATTCCCATGAAATACATAAATATGAACGCGCCAATAACGGAAATAGGAATTGCAAGCGCAACAACCAAAGTCATTTTCCAACTTCGCATAAACAAAAACAAAATGATAATTGACAACAATCCACCTAACAATAAATTAAACAAAACATCATTGATTGACGTTTTTATCATTCCGCCTTGATTCATTGTTACAATGTAATCAAAATCTTTTGCTTTGTATTTGTCTTTGAACTTTGTTAAAACTTTTTCAATACTCTCGCAAGTATCAGTAGTCACCGCGCTACTTGCCTTTTGAATTGAAAAGAAACTTGCCTTCTTTGGCTCTTGCCCCGGCTTCCCAATCAAAGTATAGCCATTTGAAATGTTAAAAGTTGCTTCGTTATATATTCGCGAAGAAACTTCCGCAACGCCATTTGCACCGGTCAAAGCAATTTCCAATTCGCGCAAAATTGATTGGTCTGAACAAGTAGTTGTAAAAGCAAACACCGGCGCCATATCAAGCCCCAATTCCCGAACGTCCGGCTTTGGAAATCCCAACAATGCAAAATCAACACGTTGCGCGGCTTGCATTAAACGAATACTTGCCGTTCGGGCGTCTTGTCCGTATTCAAGTTCCAACATTGAAATAACACCATTCGGCAAAACCATAGTTTGCATATTTTGAATTGTCAAACCCGAAACTTGTTGATATTCGGCTTCAAGCAACAACGCATAATTTTGCGAATGTTCCAAAAGTTTTTGCATCTTCACAAGTTCAGGGTCGGCGGGCGAAATGATTCCTTCCGAAATCATTTTTGTGTAATATGTTGCTTGGTCGGTTTCGGTCATCGCCGCGGAAATAACCATAACATACGGAAGATTCATGTTCGGCATCAATTCCAATTTAAACTTTGTAAACGAAAACACACCCAAAATAATGACGACCATCATTAACACAAAAACGGTATAAGGTTTTGTAACTCCCACGCGCGCAAGCGGGTTTTCTTTTATGTTTCTGTCCAACTTATCTTCTGCTTTTTCAATCACCATTGTTAAATATATTATTTTTCCTATTGACTTGTCAACCTAATTTGATATAGAATTATTCAATGAAGGCAATTAAAACAAACCTTAATTTGTACAAAACTTTTATCGAAGTTTACGAAACAAAAAATTACAGCGTCGCGGCGCAAAATCTTCATTTGACCCAACCAACTATAAGTTACAACGTGCGCGAGTTAGAAGTTCAATTAAACGTGCGATTGTTCAATTCCAATTCTCGCGGCGTCGAACCCACAAAAAACGCCGACGAACTTTATCCAATTATAAAAAATGCATTTGTACAATTATTAAATGCCGAAAACACAATTCATGATTTCAATAATTCAAGTAACGGCATTGTGAAACTTTGCATTTCCCGATTCTTCATGCCACAACTTTCGGCAAACATCTTTATGGCTTTCCACAAAAAATACCCAAATATATTTTTGGAAACAATTGTAGCAAAAATTGATGTGGGCGTTGATTTATTGGACAAGCATGAAATTGATGTCATGTTATTTGTGCATTTTGGAAACAACAAATATGATAAATCAAAATTTTCTGTAATTGAACTTGGCGAAATCCCATGCGGATTTTACGCAAGCACTCAATTTGTAAACGAACATAATCTTAAACAAAAAATCACAAGTCAAGAACTTGCAAAACTTCCCTTTTTGTCTTTATTAAAATCATTTCAACTCCGTGGCGAATTGGAAAAACTTGGCATAGCGAAAAAGCCGTCATTCGAATCCAATTCAACGGAAATGCTTTTGTTAATGGCGGAAAAAGGTCTTGGCGTTGTGTATGCGCCGGATTCAATTGCAAGCGCCAATTTGCAAAAGATTCAAACAACCGGATTTGTTTTGCCACCTTGCCACGTCGCCGGAATGTATAACAACAATATTGCGAACAAAGCAGGAAATGCATTTGTCGAAATTATTCGCTCGGTTTCTTCGGCGCATCAACCGCTTTGCTAATTCGCCCCAAAATACCTTTGTTAATCGGCGCAACAGGCGTCACAACTTCTTCGCGCGTGGTTTTGTCAATAGAGTCAAGTTGCGTTGTATCGGTCAAAATCTCTTGACGCGCGGTATCAAGAAGTGACGCTTCAATTTCGCCGTCATAATGCTTTGGCTTTGCGGCAACTTTTGGCGCTTCAATAATTTCAACCTCGCCACCGATTTTTTTACGCACATCTTTAAGACTGTACTTGCCAACTTCATTTTTTTCCAAACTTACAATTTCAAGTTGCTTATATTGTTCAACGGTCAACCCATGCTTGCGTGCTTCTTCGCGAAGTTGTCTTGCTTGTGCCAACTTCAAAAGGAATTGGCTATCGCTTGGGTCTTTTTTAATCTCGCCTCTTTTGATTGCTTCTTTGTGCGCTTTCTCGGCCTTTTCTTTTTTCTTTACCGTAGTTGCATCTGTTCCGTAAATCTTTGCATCAATGGTTTTATAACGCAACTTGTTGTAAAGCCATGCAAATTGTTTTGAATAAACCAAAATAATTCCCGCGCCCAAACCCACAAGCCCCAAAACAATTAAAAATATACCAAAGTTTGGACCAGTAAAAAGATTTTCAAAAAATCCGTCGCCCGCACCGTTATCAATCAAATAAGTTCCGATAATTGTTTCGCCGCCCATATTTTTATAATTGTGCGTTATTGTAACCAAATATCGCCCCGTTTCAAGATTTTTAGGAATATCAAGTTTCAAATAACCATCAATCAAACGCCAACCAATCACATTTGTTGCAACACTGTTAAAAGTCACTTCAACGGAAACTTCATTTTCATTTCCCCAATAAAAGTTCAAATAACTGTCCGCACTTAATTCACCGTAACGAAACCCTTGTGTTGATTGCAATGCATTTGTTGACCTAATTGCGCCTTGATTTCCCGAAATTGTAATATTCACACTTCGCCCCGAACCTTGGCTTCTTACCACATATTTGTTCCTTCCATAATCATCAACAAGTTTTATATTTGTCAAATCATCTGCGTACATAATTGTGAAAAAATAATCCACAATCACTCCTTGTTCAATTATATTATTGTATTCGGTTTTGCGCCCTTCTTCCGTCATTACTTCTTCTTTTTTCAATGCGCGCGCCCGAATCCCATATTTTCCGGCAGGCATAATAAGAGGCAATTCCCACACACCCATTCTTGGATTTATTGCATTATTGTCAATATAAAACCAATCGGAAACACCAATCTTCGATTGCCCGCGCTCTTCGGCATATTCTTGCGCAGTATACCAATGTTCGTTGTAATATTTCACCGCGGTATAGTTGAAATAAGTGTGCGAAATGCCTTGCGTAAAAGGCGCAATATAACCCATAAAAGCCGCCAACGGGTCATTCATTCCGTCCAATTCCGTGTCACGAATTATGTAAATACCGCTTTGATTATTGTGCTTTTTATCATTTGCGCCAAAGGTAAAAGTTTCGGTAATTTCATAAGTTCGCGAACCCGTCGGGCGGGCGTACATTTCATAACCCGAAACCGCAATCTTATCCCCGAAATCATGCGAAAAAACACCGAAAAATGACCCAAAAAGGGCTAAAATGACCCCAAAAACAACGATTTTTCGCTTCATTTGCACCTTATATTGTGCAATTTTTGTGTTAATAAGTCAAATGAATTAAAGTATAATTTCGCATTCGTTTCCGGCAAGCACGGCGTTCGCTTCGTCGCTATCGATATGGACTGCGTCTGCGTAAGTTTTATCGACCCTTGCAACAACCATATCCAAAATTGCACCACGCTCGCCTCCGAAAGCAATTTTAAGATTTTGTCCGTCTTTGATTTTGTATTTTTCCGCGGTTTCGGGAAGCAAATGAACATGGCGTTTCGCAATAATTACAACTGCTTGAATTGTTTTTTCACCAACTTTAACTTCAATAGTTGGCGCACCTTCCGTGTGCCCGCTTTGGCGAATCGGAACGGCTTTTAATCCCAACATAAAAGCATCAGTACGGGAAATCTCAACTTGACTTTGCTTTCTTGTCGGTCCAATAATTCCAACATTTTCAAAACTTTTTTTGGGGCCAACCAAATCCACTCTTTGTTCGGCAAGAAACTGCCCCGGTTGGCTTAATTTTTTCACTTCGGTGTACTTTGCACCTTTGCCGAAAAGGGTTTCCAAATCCGCGGGCGACAAATGGACGTGCCGCATACTTGTTTCACATAATATTTTGAACATGAGATAGAATAACACAAAAATAAATGCTTGCAAAATGATTTTTCTCTTGGTACAATACAAGACATGGCGACGTGCAAGTACATATTTGTGACGGGCGGTGTGGTTTCTGGGCTTGGCAAAGGAATCACGGCGGCGTCACTTGGGCGACTTCTTATCAATCGGGGGTTGCGGGTTACTTGCCAAAAATTGGACCCTTATATAAATGTTGACCCCGGGACGATGAATCCTTGCGAACATGGCGAAGTTTGGGTCACGGACGACGGCGCAGAAACCGATTTGGACATTGGTCATTACGAGAGATTTTTGGGTCAAAGTTTTTCAAAATATAATTGCAGTACAAGCGGGCAAATATACAATTCGGTAATTACAAAGGAGCGCGCCGGTGATTATTTGGGGCGAACTATTCAAGTTATTCCCCACATTACAAATGAAATCAAAGACACAATGAAGCGCGTTGCGGAAAATTATGACATTGTAATTGTTGAAGTTGGCGGAACGGTTGGCGATATTGAACAAATGGCACACATAGAAGCAATCAGACAATTCAGAAAAGAGTTAGGCGCAAACAATAGCATTTCAATTCATGTGACTTTGGTTCCATATTTGCAAGCAAGCGGCGAAATTAAAACAAAACCAACACAAGCAAGCGTGAAGGACTTGGCGCAACTTGGCGTTTTTGCCGATATTGTTGTTGCGCGAACGAATGCCGATGTAGAACTTGACGGACATACACGAAGAAAAATTGCAATGTTTTGCGGGCTTGACGGTGCGGAATGCGTTATTCATAACAAAGATTGCAGAACAATTTATGAAGTTCCATGCATTTTGAAAGAGCAAAAAATGGACGACATAGTTTTACAAAAACTCCAACTTAATGCAAAGACAGATAACTTAAAAGATTGGTCAAGCATGGTTGAAAAAATGGTCAATCCGAAAAGCGAAAAAATTGTTGCAATTGTTGGGAAATATACCGCCGTGCCTGACGCTTATATGTCCGTGACCGAAGCCACAAAGCACGCGGGATTCAATTGCGGAGTTGGCATAAAAATTAAATTGATTGACAGTGAAAAAATTGAAGAGAATGGTGTTAAAGAATTGGAAGGTGTTGACGGAATTATTGTTCCCGGCGGATTTGGAAACCGCGGAATAGAAGGAAAAATCACGGCAATCAATTACGCGCGCACAAAAAATATTCCGTTCCTTGGCATTTGTCTTGGAATGCAAATGGCGGTTGTTGAATATGCGCGAAATGTTTTAGGATTAACCGATGCCAATTCAACCGAAATAAATCCAAACACAAAAAATCCCGTGATTGATATTTTGCCGGAACAACTTGGCGTTACGCAAAAAGGTGGCACAATGCGGCTTGGGGCTTATGATTGTGCATTGGCAAAAGGCACGCTTGCATCGGATTTATACAAAGCAAAAACCATTTCGGAACGACACAGACACAGATACGAATTGAATAATTGGTACCGCGAAAAATTGATTGAAAATGGTTTGGTAATTTCGGGAAGAAACGAACAATTGGACTTGTGTGAAATTATTGAATTACCAAAGCACAGATACTTTATAGCCGGACAATTCCACCCCGAATTTAAATCCCGACCATATGCCCCGCACCCGTTATTTGTGGGACTTGTGAATGCAATTATCAAAGGAGGAAAATAAAAAATGAATCTTGAACAATTGGGCAAATTGAAATACGCAGACTCGGGAACTTTCCAAAATGTTTTGGAGTTTGTTTCACAAATTACAAATGCCCGCGTAAGCCCTTTGGCGGGGTCAGGTGGCGAAACAATATTAGGAATCACGGATTTACGCGAAGACACAATAGAAGCAAGCCTTACCCCTGCGGAAGCCCTTAAAAACGCAGTGCGTGCGGACGGGGTTTATTACGTTGTGCCACAGGTGGTTGAATGAGGAGGAATTATGGGATACAAAGGTAATTTAAGTTTAACCGAGTTTGTTGAAGGTATTAAATCCAAAAAATTCACCGCAGTTGACGGCGTGAAATATTATGAAAAGAAGATTAAATCTGACCACAGAAACGCGGTTATAGAGGTCTTTTCGGACGCAATCACGCGTGCAAAAATGATTGACGAAAAGGTCAAAAAAGGCGAGCCTTTGGGACGCCTTGCGGGGGCTCCTATAATTATCAAAGACAACATTTTGTATGTGGGACACATAGCGTCGGCGGCAAGTAAAATGTTGCAAAATTTTGTCGCCCCATACACCGCGACAATAGTTGAAAAGATGCTTGCGGAAGATGCGATAATTTTGGGGCGCGCAAACATGGACGAGTTCGCGATGGGAACAACCGGCGACACAAGTACATACGGAATTGCACTTAACGCAAAGAGCGACGCGCACGTTGCGGGCGGAAGTTCAAGCGGTTCGGCGAGCGCGGTTGGCGCGGATTTGTGCGTTGCGGCGATTGGCACAGACACGGGCGGGTCGATTCGATGTCCCGCCGCATGGAACGGATTGTATTCTTTGAAGCCGACTTACGGAACGGTTTCGCGTTACGGAATTATTGCGTTTGCGTCATCGCTTGACCAAGCAGGCCCAATTTGCAAAACGGCGGCGGATACTGCTCTTTTATTAAGTGTTATTCGAGGGAAAGACAAACATGATGCGACAAGTTTAGAGTTTAAACCTGTAAGTTCGAGCGCATTAGGGGGGGCGCGGGGGGGAACGCCCCGCTTAAAGATTGGCTATATTAAGGAAGTTTTCGCTCATGGCGACCAAATCAAAGACTTCAAAAAATACCAAACATTATTTGAAAAACTTAAAAGCGACGGTCACGAAATCGTGGACATAAGCGTTGAAAATATTGATTTGGCTCTTGCAACTTATTACATTATTGCCCCTGCCGAAGCGGCAAGTAACCTTGCGCGTTTTGACGGCGTGCGATATACTTCTGCGCCGAAAAATCCGATTGATTTGAACGATTTATACATGAAAACCCGCACAGATTTCTTTGGTGACGAAGTAAAAAGGCGCATAAATCTTGGCAATTATGTGCTTTCAAGTGGCTATTTTGATGCATTTTACAACCGCGCAAAAGCCGTACAAAACGCGCTTCGGCGTGATTTCGCTCGGGCTTTTGAAAAATGCGACATTGTAATTATTCCTACGACGCCGGACGAAGCGCCAAAAGTTGGACAAAAGTTCACAAACCGCGTTGAAATGATGCTCATTGATTTGTTTACGGTCACGGCGAATATTGTCGGCTGCCCCGCGCTTTGTGTTCCATTTGGAGTTGGTCCAACGGGAATGCCGATGGGCGCGCAAATTATGGGAAAGAATTTCAGCGATGACTTTTTATTGTCGGTAGCAGATTTAGTGAGGTGCGAATAATGGAAAAACATATTGATAAATTTGACATTGTAATCGGTTTGGAAATCCATGCCGAATTGAACACAAAGACGAAATGCTTTTGCGGTTGTGCAAACGAATTCGGCACAAAACCGAACACGAATGTTTGCCCCGTGTGTTTGGCTATGCCGGGGGCATTGCCCGTTTTGAACCGTGAAGCGGTTAAAAAAACCATTTTGGCGGGGCTTTCAATTGATTGTACAATCAACGACATTGCGATTTTTGAACGCAAACATTATTTTTATCCCGATTTGGCAAAGGCTTACCAAATAAGTCAACTTGTAAAACCGATTTGTTTGGGTGGTGGAATTAAATTGCGTGGCGGCAAATACATTCGATTAAACCGCATTCATTTGGAAGAAGACGCCGGCAAATTGATGCATAACGCGGTCAATCAAACAAGTCTTGTGGATTATAACCGAGGCGGAGTTCCTCTTATCGAAATTGTTACAGAGCCGGATATTTCTTCCGCATCGGAAGCCGTCGAGTTTTTGGAAGCAGTTCGAAGCCGGCTTGTGTATGGCGGAATTGCGAATTGCAAAATGGAACAAGGCGGAATGCGTTGCGACGTGAACCTTTCTTTGAAACCGCGCGGAAGTAAAACTTTGGGAAATCGTTGCGAGATTAAAAACCTTAACAGTTACAAAATGGTCACGCGCGCAATTGAATACGAGGCAAACAGGCAAGCGGAACTTTTAGTAAACGGCACGCGCATTACCACCGAAACGCGCAAATGGGACGACGGCAAAGGGAAAACTTTTAGCATGAGAAACAAAGAAGAAAGTCAAGATTACCGGTACTTCCCCGACCCAGACATTTATGCGGTTAAAATCACGCGCGAGGACGTTGAAAATTTGCGTAAAACCATGCCACTTTTGGCGCATCAGTTGCGTGAAAAGTTCATAAAAGAGTTCAAATTGCCCGAATATGACGCGGATATTTTGACGCGCGACAAAACAATTTCGGATTTTTATTTGGAATGCGTAAAGTTATACAACAACCCAAAACCAATTTCAAATTGGATTCAAACCGATGTTTTAAAACGAATGAACGACGCGCAAACCGACAAGATTCCAACTACACCACAAACATTGACAACCATTATTAAAATGGTTGAAGAAGGCAAAATCACGAAACTTGTGGGGCTTGATATGTTGGACGGCAAGGTTAAATTAACCGACACGGCGGGCGTAACCGATGCGGAAATTACGAAAATCTTGACGGAACTTAAAGCCTCTATGCCACATATTGCCGCGGATTTCGCCGCCAACCCGCCGAAAGTTTTACCATTCCTTATTGGTCAAGTTATGAAAGCCACAAAAGGCAAAGCGAAAAGCGATGCGGTTGAAAAAATTATAAAGAAATTGTTTTAAAACTTTTCAAATAATTCAACTTCGCGCTTTGAAAACTCGGTTTTGTCCATGTTCACAAAACGACGGCGATAGTTTTCCGACGTCGGTTCGGAATAATGCACGCTTGGAAACGGCAGTTTACATGCGCTTGGCAATTTAATTTTTGATAACATCGTCGTCATAATACATTATTTTATCGCGCGTGTCAATGAAATGTTCATGAAAGTTTTTTATATCTTATATAAGTTTTAAAAGGATTTGATTATGCAACAAAAATCCGCGATTTGTGCAAGCCACACGCCCATTTTCGGTTTTTAACAATCCCATTTTCACCAACATATCCACTTCTTCGCGCTTGTCATTCAAAAGTTCAATTGAAATGCCTTCCACGGTTCGCAAGCCCAACATAATTTTATCTTCTATTGACCAAGGTTCATTAAAGTGGCTTTCGGCTCCGCGTCCAAAACCAATCCATTCGCCGCACCGCCAATAGTTCAAATTGTGACGGCAACGGAAATCTTCGCCGTCGTAATCAAAAATTGCGTAATTGGAAATCTCGTACTTGTCAATAAATTGCCCCCAAAGCGTGTTTTCAATGGTCTTTTGTTCCGCCAAAACAATTTCTTCATCGGGTTTTTCATATTTGTCGCTTGTCAAACAATATGCCGAAACGTGTTTGACCATTTCCAAATATTGTTGTGGCAAAACAAGCGGGCCGTTCGGAACGCCGTAAATCAAATCAATGCTTATGTTGTCAAAAAAGTTGGCGGCAAGAATTATACTTGCTTTGGCTTGTTCAACCGTGTGAAGCCGCCCGAGAATCTTCAAGGTTTTCTTGCTGAAACTTTGAACTCCGATACTTATTCGGTTGATGCCCCAATTACGCCAACATGAAACTTTTTCCAAAGAGATTGAATTGGGATTGCATTCAATTGTGAATTCGTAATCGTCGGCAATATTGAAACAACTGTTTAAAGTTGTAATGATTTTCCAAATCTCGGCGGGTTCCAACAAACTTGGCGTGCCACCACCCATGTAAATTGTTTCAACAATATGGTTGCGCAAAAAGTTGCTCTTCGCCGCCATTTCGGAACACAAATCGTCAACATATTTAACAATTTCTTCATACTTTTCGGCAACACCCGAAACAAAATCGCAATACGGACATCGACGTTCGCAAAAAGGTATGTGAATGTAAAGTGAAATTGGTTTCATTATATTTTCAATATTGAAATGAATGCCTCGCTTGGCACTTCAACATTGCCAAGCATTCGCATTCGCTTCTTCCCCTCTTTTTGTTTTTCCAAAAGTTTCCTTTTGCGCGTTATATCCCCGCCGTAACATTTCGCCAAAACGTCTTTGCGCATTGCCTTAACCGTTTCGCGTGCAAGTATTTTCGCCCCGATTGCGGCTTGGATTGGAACTTCGAACATTTGGCGCGGAATGACGTCTTTTAATTTTTCAACTATGGCTTTTCCTTTTTCGTATGCACTGTCGCGGTGGACAATCAAACTTAATGCGTCACATATTTGCCCATTTAACAAAATATCCATTTTAACTAAATCCGACTTCACATATCCCGCGTCAGTGTAATCCAAACTCGCGTAACCCCGAGAGCAACTTTTCAATTTGTCAAAAAAATCATACACGATTTCGTTTAAAGGCATCTTATACTTTAATGTAACTCGACTATTTCTGTCAGAATTATAAACCATGTCGATATGTTCCCCGCGTTTGGCTTTGCAAAGTTCCATTAGCGCGCCAATATATTCGGACGGCGTATAAATGTCAAGATTCACAAATGGCTCTTCCAAAGACGCAATTTCCACAGGGTTTGGCATATTGCAAGGATTTGATATTTCCAAAATCGCTCCGTCTGTTTTAGTAATTTTGTAACAAACACTTGGCGCGGTTGTGATTAAACTTAAATTGAACTCGCGCTCTAACCTCTCCGTGACAATTTCCATATGCAACAAACCCAAAAACCCAACCCGAAATCCAAAGCCCAAAGCCGTACTTGTTTCAGGTGAAAATTCAAGACTGCTATCATTAAGGCGCAATTTTTCGATTGCGTCTTTCAAATCGTTGTATCTGTCGCCGTCCACGGGGAAAAGCCCCGAGAACACAACCGGCTTGACTTCTTTGTAACCCGGCAAAGGCACTTTTGCCGGATTATTTGCCCCCGTGATTGTGTCGCCCGTGCGGATTTCGGAAATGGTTTTTATGCTTGCCGTAATGTATCCGACGTCGCCCGCGCGCAATATTTCCGTCGGTGTTTGTTTCGGTGTGAACACGCCTACCTCAACCACGTCGAATGTTTTCCCCGTAGACATAAACTTAATTTTACTGCCCACGGTCACCGTGCCGTCCTTAATTCTCACAAAGCAAATTGTCCCGCGGTAATTGTCATAAAAACAATCAAATACAAGCGCCCTCAAAGGTGCGTTCTCGTCACCTTTCGGCGGTGGCAAAAGCGTAATGATTTGTTCAATCACGTCGCCGATGTTTATGCCTTCTTTCGCGGAAATGCACGGTGCCAAACTTGCGTCAATTCCAATCACGTCTTTGATTTCGGCGCGGACTTCTTCGGGGCGTGCGGCGGGCAAATCAATTTTGTTAATGACGGGCAAAACTTCCAAACCATTATCAATTGCCAAATAAGCGTTCGCAAGCGTTTGCGCCTCGACGCCTTGACTTGCGTCCACAATCAAAATTGCACCCTCGCAAGCCGCCAAACTGCGCGAAACCTCATAAGTGAAATCAACGTGCCCCGGCGTGTCAATTAAATTAAGCGTGTATTTCTCGCCCCGATAAGTGTAAAACATTCGCGTCGGCGTCAATTTAATTGTGATGCCGCGCTCTCGTTCCAAATCCATGCTATCCAAAAGTTGCGCGCTCATGTCGCGTTTTTTCACCGTATCGGTAAACTCTAACAACCTATCGGCAAGCGTGCTCTTCCCGTGGTCAATATGAGCCACAATGCAAAAATTTCGGGTCAATTCCATTCGACTCATTTATTTGTATTGCTCCTTTATCCACTCGGCAAGTAACTTTGGCTCATGAAATGTGTTCTGCGTTCTTTTAATCTCTGTCCCATTTTTATAAAGCACAATACACGGCCACATATTATGGCAAACTCCCATTAAAATATATCGAAGGTCATCGTCGTAAATATTGTAAAATACTTTGTAATCGGACCCAAGCAACTTTTCACACTCTGTCATTGTGTAACTATTTGTCAAAAAATCGGCATTCGGAAATTCGTCCATATCATAATAGACAATCGCCCGCGGATTCTCTTGCAAGAACTTTTTGTACTTTTTAACAACTTCACTTTCTTCACGCACAATTTAATTCTATCATAATCAATCGCCGTCATGCAATACTTAAACATTGTCAATCTGTCAACTGTTTTAACTTGTGATTTAACACGACTATAAAAACGTAATTGCCGAAGCGGGTCTTAAAAAGAATCACGACTTAATCAAAAACGAAATCGGCGAAACCGCACTCATCGAGGCAGTTCAAGTGCTTTGAAAAGATTGTAATACCCCACCGCGCCCGTTTGTTTGAAAAGTTCCCATGCAATGTTTTTTGCGTTTTGTGTTTCTTCTTCCATGTGTTATATTATTGCCATATGACGTCAAAAAATACAGAAATCATCGCTGGAATTGTAATAAAAACCGAGCGCACAAAAGACGCAGACTTGCGCATTCGATTGTTGTGTGCGGACGGCTTGCGAAACTTGACCGCTACGGGAGTTTTAAAACCAAATGCAAAATTAAATCACGCGGTACAACTTTTCACCATAGCCGAATACACAATCGCGGGCGCAAAAATTATCGGCGCAAATGTATTGCACACAAATCATGAAATTGCAAAAAACATTAAAAACTATTATTTGGCCTGCGCAATTTGCGAAGTCATCTTGCAAATCCCCCACCAAGACGACCACGGAGTTTTCGCCCTTGTCGCTTTGGCACTCGCGAAACTCTGTTCCCCCGCCGACACCCGCGCAATTTATACCGATTTTTTCACCGCACTTTTAATTGAACTCGGCTATGATATTGACGAATCCCAAGACATAAACACGGCTTACGCTCACCACCTTGACATTAAAATCCCAAACACAAATGCATTCTTATAAACACTTATTCATCTAAAACTGCAAAGTTCATATCAAAATCCCCTGTGCCACTTTGCGCGTATTTAATGCTTTTTGTGCCATGTTTGCGCCTTATTTTGTCAAAAACGTTGCTTAATTTGTCATTTTCAATTTCATTTTGTGTGTCAAACATATTCATTTGCACGCGCTCGTCACGCAATAAATTAGACACAGAAATCCGAATACTCATTGCGGGCGGGGCTTGCGGCGGAACACCCCAAACATTTTTAAATATTTTCAATCCTGCTTCACTAATTGTTTTGCAAGCATTCGTAGGTTCCCCGATTGTCTCTTGTGCGCCAACCCATTTTAAATCTTTCCCACGCACGGACAAATTGATTGTCGTCCCCTTTAAACCTTTTTTGCGCAACCGCCACGCAATCTCTTCACTTAACAAATAAATCACTTGCTCGACATCGCGCAAAGTCACCAAATCACGGTACAATGTCGTCCCGTTTCCAACACTTTTGGGCTCGGATTTAAAATTGAAACTTTGCACGGGTTCATTATCATCGCCCCTGCACGCGTCCACCATTTTAAACGCATTCACGCCAAAATGACCTTGTAACAATTTTGCATCTGCACGCGCCAAATCGCCAATCGTTTTTATATTAAGTTTATTCAAAACCGCCGCCGTCTTTTTCCCAATATACAACATATCCCCGACGGGCAAACTCCACACAACATTTTGATAATTTCCCCGCGAAATCACCGTCGTTGCGTCGGGCTTTTTCATGTCGGAACCCAACTTTGCAAATGTCTTGTTCCAACTTACCCCAACCGAAATCGTCAAACCCGTTTCACTCTTCACCGTTTCGCGAATCTCGTCCGCGACGGCTTTTGCGTCACCCAACTTTCGCATAATCGGCACACGCGTCACATCAAGCCAACATTCATCACACCCAAAACTTTCCACCAAATCCGTAAAGCGGTAATAAATCTGGTTCACAATTTTGCTATAACGGTTGTAATCGGCATGGTTAGACGAAATAATCAAAATCTCGGGGCAAAGTTGTTTCGCTTCCCAAATCGCCATTCCCGTTTTTACACCGCACTTTTTCGCGGGCTCGCTCTTTGCCAAAACTATGCCGTGGCGTTTCGCAGGGTCACCGCAAACGGCAATCGGCTTCCCGCGCAAGTCCGGATTTTTCAACACCTCAACACTCGCGAAAAAGTTGTTAATATCGCAATGCAAAATCACGCGCGCTTCCACATAAGACTCTAACATCAAATGCGCCTTTTGTAAACATTTTGCGCATTCAAAACTCGTTCTATGTAATCGTTGGTCTCTTTAAATGGCGTAGATTTAAGCGCACGCGCTTTGCCCACCCATTTCGCAACATTTCCCTCGCCCGCATTGTACGCCGCAATGGCGGTACGTTTGTCGCCGAATTTACACATAAGATTGCCCAAATAACACGTTCCGATTTCAATGTTCGTTCTCGCATCCAAAAGGTCAAACTCGCCACTTCTGTCCATCAATTCCGTCCAAACATATTCGGCGGTAGCAGGCATAATTTGCATTAACCCAACTGCACCTTTCGGGGAAACGGCATCAGCGCGAAAGTCACTTTCCGTCTTAATTACTCCGGCAACAAGCGCACTATCAACCCCGTATTTCGTACTAAACTCTCGGATTTCGGGCTTGTATTTCAACGGAAAAAGCGTATAAACCACCGCCAAATAGATGACAAATATGCCCAAAATAAACGCAAAAACCGACAAAATCACCCGCATCATAACATATATATTTTGTATAATGACCAATAAATATGTCGCTTTGGCGGAAATAGAATATAAAAGTGGCAATATAACCACGGCAATCCGCCACGCCCAAAACGGTCTAAACGAATCAACTACCCCGCATCAAGCAATAGCCTTCCAAATCTTCATCGCCCGCGCCCTCTCAAAGTTGGGCAAAATCACGGAAAGCAATGAAATCTATCGCGACCTTATTCGCCAAAAAATCTATATGCCGCCGGTCATCATGGGGCTCTTATACAACAATTTTCATAACACCCAAAAAGTCCAATCTCAAACCAATCTTTTAAAAATCTTCACGGGTGGTACAAATGGTTGAAGTAATCTTACTAATCGTAAGTTCCGTAATCGGCGCAGGCTTCGCCACAGGCGCAGAATTGGCAACATTTTTCGGCGCGTTTGCCGTGTCACCTTTCATCGTCGCAATCATGTACGGCGCAATTTCATTTGGAATAATCTGCATTCTCGCATTCTTCGGCGGCACAAGAAATCCACGCGCAACCCCAATTTTCACCGCAATTTACATTGTGTTTTTCATTGTTATGACGGCGGGACTTATGCATATCGGAGGCTGGCTCACCGCCTTAATCGCAATTTTAATTTGCAATTTGCTTGGCGGAAATCGAATTGGAGCGTTAAATAAATACATTATGATTTTTGTGCTTTGCATTCTCTTGTGGGCTTGTTTAACAAATCTTCACACCCCCGCCACGGCAAACGCCCCAACCAACTTCGCCCTTCTTGCCGCCAATGTAATTCTTTACGGCGCCCTAAACTGTTGCGTACTTGAAAGCATCATTCCCAACCTTTTAAAAACTCACACTCGCAAAAAAGTCCTTCTCGCCTGCGCCATCGCAATCGTCATAATTTGCACATTCATAGTCCTAATCCTAACCGCAATCCGCGGCGTAACCGCGCCAATGCCAATATTGCAACTCTCGCCCAACCTAATTACCACCGCCGCGGTCTTCTTCGCAATCTTCACTTCAATGCTGATTTGTTTCGACAGTGCAACTTCGCACGGCAAAACTTTTTACAAAATCGCTATTTCACTTTTCGCTTTTGCGTTTGGGTTTTTGGGTTTCAAAAGTATTCTTGGCGCCTTGTACCCCGTTATCGCTTTTATTTTCTTGTGCTACGTCGGTTTTTTGTGCGTCCAATTTGCTTTGCGCAATCGCCAAATCGTCCACAATTCCGTAAATCGCTTGAATATCGTACAAAACAATTGACTTGCTCTTCTCGCTTCCCGTTTCCAATAAAACGGTCCTAAACCCAACCGCCTCTTCGCGTATTTCCAAAATCTTTCCAATCACACCACCCACGGTCTTCACACGCACGCCCACGCGCAAACTATCAATCATTGAATTGTATTCGCCTTGCGCCTTGCTTCTTTTTTTGTTTTGGAACATTATCATCACAACAAACATCAAAATTATGACGCCCATCATTCCCAAAAAGCCCCAATCTGCCCCCAATAATTTACTCATGCGGTATTGTATCATCTATTTTTCTGTAATGCAACAAGAAATTTTTCTTAAACTCCAAAAACTTATCTTTCCTAATCGCTTCCCGAATCCGTTCAATAAATCTCATAGTCCAAGCCAAATTATGTTCCGCCAAGAGCCGCAACCCAAACATTTCATTGCACATCACCAAATGCCGGATATATGCCCGCGTGTAATTTTTGCAAGCCGGACAATCACACCCCTTCTCAATCGGCTCGAAATCCTCTTTGTAACACGCATTTTTCATGTTCATATTCCCCGAATCAACCATAGCCGTCCCCGTCCGCGCAAGCCGCGTTTGATACACGCAATCAAACATATCAATCCCGTTTTCAACCGCGTGCAAAATATAATCCGGCGACCCAATTCCCATAACATAATGCGGGTGCTCTATCGGCAATTTTGGCGCAAGCAACTTCAAAATTCGCACAAACTCACTCTCTTCTTCCCCAATGCTTAAACCGCCTATCGCAATCCCACAAGTCACATATTTTTGCGCGTGCTCCAAACTTTTCAACCTCAAATCATCATAAAACCCACCCTGCGCTATCGGCATTAAAATATTATTTTTATTTAATTTATTTTTTTCAAAACATCTCTCTAACCAAAGAGCCGTCCTCCTGTCATTCTCTTCCGTCTGTTCCCTACTTATCCCAATCGGGCTGCAAACATCTAACTGCATAACAATATCCGCGCCAATCTTTGCTTGTATTTCCATATTGTTCTCGGGCGTAAACGTAAACTCGCGCCCGTCAATATGACTTTTAAAAGTCACCCCTTCATCTGTAATCTTTCTCAACCCTTCCAAACTAAACACCTGAAATCCCCCACTGTCCGTCAAAATCGGTCCATGCCAATTCATAAACTTGTGAATGCCGCCCGCTTTTTCTATAATTTCAACCCCGGGACGCAAAAACAAATGATAAGTATTGCACAAAACAATTTCCGCTCCCGCATTTTTCACTTCCTCCGGACTCAAACCTTTCACACTTGCCAAAGTCCCCACAGGCATAAATATCGGCGTGTTAATCTTGCCATGCGGCGTCGCAAAAACGCCCGTCCGTGCAAAACACTCGCTCGACTTCGCACTCACTTCAAATGAAAAACTTAAACTCTTTGTCATTGTATCTATCCAAAAGTTCATTAAACGCGTCATTTATCGGCTTCTTCTCAAACAAAACTTCGTAAACCGCTTGGCAAATCGGCATCTCAACTTTGTATTGTTTCGCCAAAACCTTCAAAGCCTTACACGTCGCCACCCCTTCCGCCAAATTGGTTGAACCAACCCCTTTCACAAAGTTTTCCCCAAATTGTCTGTTGTTGCTATTGTGACTGTAAAGTGTCGCATCATAATCGCCCAAGTGCGAAAGCCCATAAGCCGTCATATGGCTTCCGCCCATCGCGGAAATAAGTTTCGCCACTTCGTAACAACCTCGCGCCATGAGAGGACCTTTCATACAAGTCCAATTGCTTCCGTCCAAAATCCCCGCCGCAATTCCAATCACATTTTTCGCCGCCGCCCCAATTTCCGCGCCAATCAAATCGTCACCAACATAAACTCGTATTAACTTGCTCTTAAAAGTTTGCGCAACATCTTTCGCCGCCTCGTGGTCTTCGCTATCAACAAGCATAAGGCTCGGTCGCCCAGCCACAAAATCTTGCGTGTGCCCCGGTCCAACAAGACACACAATCTTGTTGCTCGCATCAACTTCGCGCTTGAAAACTTGGCTCAATCTCTCGCCCGTGTTATCAATAATTCCTTTCATTGCCAAAATAAAGCATTTGTTTTTCGCCGCCGTATATCCAATGCATTTGCTAAACTCCGGCATAGCCTGCGCGGAAATTGAAATCACAACATATTTGGAAAACTTCATTGCTTCATCAATGTCATTTGTAAACTTTACCGTCTTCGGAATTGAAAGAAATTTGTTCTTGTAACTTGTACTTAATTCTTCGTACATTTCATCTTTTCGTCCCCAAACAAGGACATTATTTTTCATTATGGTACTTTGGTACCAAACGTGGAAACTTGCCCACCGGCCACAGCCACAAACAGTTACGTTCATGCCTTATCTTAACACAAAAAACACACATCACCAAACGAAAAAAAGCGATAATTCAAACTTTTTGCATGATTGTATATTTCTTTTACGCGGGGCGTTCCCCCCCGCACCCCCCCTATAAAAGCCGCAACAAGCATAAGCAAAGTGCTTTTCGGCAAATGAAAGTTCGTAATCATCGCATCACAAACCTTAAACTCAAAAGGCGGATAAATAAAAATCTCTGTCTCGCCCACACATTCCCGCATTTCCCCAAACCTTTGCCAAACACTCTCAACTGTTCTCACACTTGTCGTCCCGCAACAAATCACCCGCCGCCCTTCCTTTTTCGCATCGTTAATCTCTTTCGCCGCATTCGCCCCAACCTCGTAATATTCGGAATGCATTTTATGCTCTTCAATTCGCTCAACCTTCACCGGTCTAAAAGTCCCCAACCCAACGTGCAAAAGCACTTCCACAATCCTAACTCCCATTGCTTTTGCCTTTTCTAACAACTCCTTCGTCCAATGCAACCCCGCCGTCGGCGCCGCGCAACTCCCAAGTTGTTTACTGTAAATTGTTTGATATCTTTCGGCAAAGTTCCCAACACTGTGAATATATGGCGGCAGTGGCACAATTCCAAACTTCTCAACATCACCGTCAAATTTCATAACCGCCGTCCCTTCAATTATGTCTTTACTTAAACAAGTTCCTATAATTTGCTTGGCTTGATTGCCGGCAAGGGGGGGCTTGGGGGGGAACGCCCCAAAAATAACTTCATCACCAATTTTAATTTTCCTCGCCGGCCTTAACAATACTTCATACTCATTCTTCTCTAATTCTTTTAACAAAAAGACTTCAATCTTCGCTTCATCACACCTATATCCAAACAACCTTGCTTTCCGCACTTTTGTCGTATTCAAAACTAATACATCACCACTTTTCAAATATTGCAAAATATCATAAAAATGCTTGTCCTCAATCTTCCCACTTGCCCTATTATAAACTAAAAGTTTCGCACTGTCTCTTGGCTCCGCCGCAGTTTGCGCAATAAACTCTTCCGGCAAATCGTAATCAAAATCACTTAATTTCACCAAATAGATTAAGCCACAATTGCTTCCGTTGTCAACAAAGTTCCCGCCACAGACACCGCATTTTGAATTACATTTTTTATAACCGCCGCCGGGTCAATAATGCGCTTTTTAAACATATCGCAATATTCACAACGCAACGCATCAAACCCAAACCCCGCTTTTCCATTTTGCAATTTTTCAATTACAACTTCACCCGACACCCCAGCATTAAAACAAATCTGCTTCAAAATACTTTGTAAAGCGAAAGCCAAAATCCGCGCGCCGTCGGTTTTTAATTGCTTTTCAATTTCGCTCGCCGCCGCCAAATAAGTCACACCGCCGCCCGCCACAATGCCTTCACGTTTTGCAACTCGGCTTGCCATAAGCGCATCATCAAGACGCAATTTCCTCTCGTGCGTTTCAATTTGACTTGCACACCCCACCGAAATTACCGCAACCCCGCCGGAAAGTTGCGCAAGCCTTTGACGCAATTTCTCGGTTAAAAAATCGTCCGTTGACATTGCAATTTGTCCCTTTATTTGTTCAATTCTTTGCCCAATTTGCACACTTTTTGGGTTCAAAACGCGTGTATTTTGCATTGAAATCACCAATTTTTGCACACTTTTTGGCGTCATTTCGGCACCAATTTCACAAACTTCAACTCCGCAAGCCGCCGCAAAATCTTTTAAAACTGCATCGCAATCCAAACTTTTTACACATTGAATTGCCGTCACGTCTAACCCGCCACGCACTCTGTTTAACACCAAAGCCGCAACCACTTCCGCGTCAAAATTGCGCGCAACAATGACCAATTTCAAACCATTACTTTGCGCCAATTCCAACACAGGAACAATTTCGTTTATCGTGTTTATTTCCGCATCAATAACAACAACAGACGCCCCCACAATCTCGCTTTCCAACTTTGCGACATTCAGAGCGAAATACGGGCTCGCAAAGCATAGCGGACTTTCCATGCCGTCACAATGCGTTATTGTCGTCACTCCTTTGTTGTTCTCTTCAATTATCACAACGCCGTCCTCGCCAACCTTTTGCAATGCCTCCGCCACCATTTTCCCGTCACTTTCATTTGCGCAAGAATTACACGCCACGGCGCAAACTTTGTCAAAAGTGTCCGCCGCAACGGCAACTTTTTCAACCGCGTTCAAAGCAATTTCACACGCGGAATTAAGTTCGGACTTTATCAAAACGGGGCTTGAACCGGTTTGAATAAACTTGTCGGCTTGGGTTAATATTTCGTTCGCCAAAACAATTGCGCTTGTCGTTCCGTCGCCGGCACGTTCGTTTGTTTTGATGCTTGCTTCGCGCAAGATTTCCACACCCAAATTTTCCAACTCGTCTTCCAATTTCACCGCGCGCGCAATCGTCACGCCGTCATTTGTAATCAAGTTCCCGCGCGCCAAAACCACGTTCCGTCCGCGCGGTCCAATTGTCACGCGAACCGCGTCGCAAAGCGTTTTTGCGCCACACAAAATCTTTCGGCGCGCCTCGGCGCCAAGTATCACTTTACTCATTGTTTTATCCCCTTTTTAAAAAATCAAATTACCTTGCCAAGTATATCGTATTCGCAAACAAGCGTGAATAAATCCGCGCCGCATTTCACTTCGGTTCCGGCATATTTCGCAACAATCACGCGGTCACCCACGGCGACGTTTTTTGTGTCGCCGATTGCAACTACGCGCATTATGTGGCTTCGGTCGTCGAAACTTTTCGGAATTATTACGCCCGAAGATGTTAATTGTTCGTTTTCGCGTTCCAAAAGAACTCGGTCAAAAATTGGCTGAATTGTATTTGCTTTTTGCATAAAATAAGAGTATCATAGAAATTATGAAAAGTCAAGAGAACCATGCCAAAACGATTGCGGAATTGCAATACGAAAAGGTCAAAATCCCCAATAAACACGGGGGGATTTTGCAAAATCCGGATAAAAAAAATTTTTCTAAAATTGATGAAAAATACATGGAAATGGCATTCGTTTTAGCCAAAAATAGCGGTTGCATTCGTCCCGACCACCACGTTGGCGCAATCGCGGTTCGCAATAATTTGGTCATTGCGACGGGCGTAAATGACGTGCCGTCAAGATTGATGTCTTGCCGTGACAGAGGTTATTGCATTCGGCAAAGAATGGAAATCAAATCGGGAACGCATTTGGAAATTGAATATTGCATTCACGCCGAGCAACAACTTATTTGTAATGCATTGCGCGACGGCGTTCGGCTTGACGGCGCGGACATTTATGTAACAATGAAACCTTGCCCAATTTGCACAAGATTATTGATTGAAAATAACGTGGCGCGGATTTTTTACCGCGTCGATTATGACAACCAATTTACCGACGATTTATGCAAGCAAGCCAATGTCGAATTGATTAAGATTTAAGCAGCCAAAACAAGTTTTTTCGCAATTTTGAAAACGTCTATGTTGTCAATTTCGGTTCGCTCTTCATCAATGAAAAATGTCCAAAAAGGCACAGGAACGGCGGTATGCGAATCAACCGTCCAATGATATCCGTTACCAACTTCGTCGGGTGTCAAGCCGCCCGTTTCGTGGTCTGACGTGACAATTATCGCCGTGTCGTGTCGGGTTTTTGCCCAATCATATGCGTATTCGACCGCATTTTTAAAATCAATAACTTCCGCTTTCGCGCCCGATAAATCGTTTCCGTGACTGTACCAATCAACGCGCGCGCCTTCCGCCATTAAAAAAAAACCTTTTGGATTTTTAACCAATTCTTCAAGAGCCGGTTCAATCATTTGGCGTAACGGTTTCGGGTCAACAAAAGTTTGAAATCGTTCGTCTGTGCCGTAATTCAAATCGGGGTGGTCGGTGTCTTTTCGCCCCATGAAAAGGTCAATGCTGCTCTCTTTTTGGGTGCGAATAATTTCGTCAACACGATATCTTCCAAGCGTTTCGCCAACATTTGACGCGCGCGCCGAAAAACCCGCGGGCGTTGCGCCATAAATGTCGTCCGTTGTGATAATTCCGACGCTCTTGCCTTGCTCTTTTGCGATTTCGGAAATGTTTTTGTTTGTGTTTCCAACATTGCCGTTTTCAACTTTAACGCCCGTTGCCAAAGCCGTAGCCGCCGCCGCCGAATCCGTTGGCCAACCGACCGTCGCGGAGTTCGTTGTCATTGTGCCTTGCGAAAACTTCCCGCCAAGTTGCGTTACGCCCGCCGCCGCGTAATGATTTGCGCCCGTGCCATCGGCGATAAAAACAATCACGTTTTTGATTGCGACTTCTTCGGGTTCGGGTTCGGATTTGGGTGGAAGCGGTTGTCGGAAAAGGTAAATCATGAAAGCGACGTAAGCGACCACAAGAATGAGCAAAAATGCTTTTTTGAAGAGTTTAAAAATGATAAACATACCGTTATTATATCACGGTTTGCGCATAAATGCAAGTCATTTTGAGCGAGAACGAGCCAACATTGCAACCACAAAAGCCGAAACCGTTGCGACCGCAATTCCTGCCGCCGCCGCCGTCAATCCGCCCGTCAAAATGCCCAAAAATCCGTCCTCTTTTACCGCTTGAATTGTCCCGCGTGTAAGCGTTCCGCCAAAGCCCGTAATCGGCGTGGAAATGCCACTGCCGGCAAACTTTAAAATCGGTTCATAAACGGCAAATGCCGCCAAAACACAACCGACGCCGACGAAAAAAACCAAAATCCGCGCAGGAGTAAAGTTCGTTTTCATAATTAACATTTGCCCAACCGTACAAATTGCCCCGCCGACCAAAAATGCCCAAAGAAAAATCATTTTGTACCTCCTTCAATTACTACCCCGTGCGCAATTCCGGGGACTGTGTTGCCTTGAAAAGATGAAACCGGACTTAAAAGCGCGCCCGTAGCGACAAACAAAATGCGTTTGAATTCGCCACGGCGGAACTTGTCCATGATGAAACTGTTCAAAGTGACCGCGCTGCAACCGCAACCGCTTGCCCCTTGATAAAGATTTTGGTCTTCGGAAAACATCAATCTGCCACAATCTGTGTAATTTGCGCCGACGGCATAGCCAGCGTCCGAGAGCAATTTTCTGCACAATTCTTCGCCCAATTTGCCCAAATCGCCCGTGAAAATCATGTCATAATCGGTTGGTTTGCGGTTTAAATCGCGCAAGTTCGCAATGATTGTCGCCGCCGCCGCTGGAGCCATTGTCAATAAGTTCCACTAACATTTTTAGATATTTTTTGACAAGTTAATTATTTGATACGACATTATACAACAAGTTTCTTTTCAATGTCAAGGCTTTCAAAGCCGGATACAAGCACCTTGTTGACCCCGATATACTCGACCGCTTGTTCAAATGCGTCTTGGAACTTAAATACAACCCTTACGCCGCCGTTTTCTTCGATGTAGATTGTGTCCACGAGTTCAAGCATGACTTCCCTTGTAAGTGCCGTTAATTCCCTATGCCGTTTGAAACTTGAAATAAAATCGTTAGAGTTGTCTATGCCCTCTTCTTCCTTCGCAAGTTGATTGTTTAGGTCTATGAGGGCCAAATCAATTTCGTTAAACCTTGCTTCATTCTCGCCCTTAAACTGCATATATTGTTCTTTGGTTATCAATTCGTTTTTGAGGTCGGGATAAAGGTCATTAAGGAATTTTCTTGTCTTTGCCTTTTCCGATTCTTTAATCTCGATTGCTTTTCGCAAACGCAGCAATGTTGTATTCCGCGCGGGAGATTGATTGATAACCGCAATCAGACTTTCCATCTCAACCGCCATCGCAATATACTTTTGCAAGACGGTTAAAACTACTTTTTCAACGGTTTCGACTTGTATCTTGTGTTTCGTGCATTTCTTCCATTTGCGATACGAAGTGCAATTAAAATAATAATAGGTCTTGTATGGCTGAACGATTTTTCGCCTTTGCATTGCCCTGCCGCAATCCGCACATTTGACATAACCCGACAAAACGTGGCTTCCGAGTTCTGTATTATTTGCTATTGATTTTTCTGCCTTTGCTTGCCATGTATCGCGTTTGAATATTTCTTGGGCTTTTTGGAATGTATCCAAATCAATAATTGGCTCGTGAGTGTTCTTAACAACGATTCGCTTGTCTGCATCGACTTGACGACATTTTTGGATTTTATAACTTATGTTCTCGTTTTGCTTTTGGACCATATTACCGATATACATTTCGTTTTGAAGTATCCGGCGAATTGTCCTATCACACCACAGACCTTTTGTCGTGTCATTTTGCTTTTGTGGAACTTTGAAACCTTTGCTTATTTTATATGCCGTCGGGTTCAATATACCCATTCGATTTAATGTGTGGCAAATGTTCGGTAGACTTATACCATCAATAAACAAGCGGAAAATTAAACGAATTGTGTCGGCGGCTTCTTCATCAATGATTAGTTTGTTATGATTGTCCGGACTTTTCATGTATCCATATAAGGCGAATGAACCGATATACAATCCTTTTCTGCGTTTCATATTAAGAGTTCCGCGAACTTTGTTTGAAATATCTCGACCGTATTCATCATTCATTACGTTTTTGAAAGACACAGACGAGTTTTTAATCGACGCAGGATTTTTGAAACTGTCTATATTGTCGTTCACGGAAATGAAACGCAATTTCAATAATGGAAAGACAACTTCAATGTACTGCCCTACTTCGTGGTAATTGCGGCCAAAACGCGACAAGTCCTTTACGATTATACAATTGATGTTCCTGCGTTTCATATCGTCAAGCAATCTAATCATGCCGGGGCGGTTGAAGTTTGTTCCCGTATAGCCGTCATCGACATAATCGTCAAAAACATTGATGTCGGGATTCTTATCAAGGTATCGGTTAATTATCCTGTCTTGGATTCCAATACTGTCGCTTTCCAATTTGTCACCATCTTCGCGCGAAAGACGCTTGTATTTCCCACATAACCACACGGTTTGTTTTGCATTAAACCCGCTTGGGATATTATATTTACTTGTTCTGCCTATATTTTCCATTATTGCGCCTCCTTCAACCCGTTGGCGACTTGCCTTGTCATGCGATTGATAAGTTCGGCAGCAGTATTAACGAGCAATTCCCGATTGATTTCAATGTATTCGGCGGCTCGTTCGAATGCGTCTTGAAATTTGAAGACAATTTCAATATTTCCGCCTTCGTGAACGAAGATATTTTCAACAAGCCCAATCAAGACTTCTCGTGATAGTCTATCAATGTTTTTGTGTTTGATAAAATTTTGCAAGAAATCATTTGTATTGGTGATTCCTTCTTTTTCTCTTTCGTATGTTTTTTGAATTTCGACCAATACGCTTTTAACTCTTTCTAATTCGGTTTCATATTTTACCTTCAATGAAAGATATTGCTCCTTGCTTATCAATTCGTTTTTCCAATCAGGATATAAATCAAGCAAAATGTTTTCAAGTTTTCTGCGTTCTTTCTCTTTGCCATCAAGGAGGTTCTGCACTTTAACCGTTGCTGCCATTTTAATTGGCGAAAGATTGATTTGGGATATGAAATTGTCCATCTCAACGGCCATATCAACAAACCGCGAAACAACCGCGGAAACGGTGCGTTCCAATTTGTCAGACCGAACCGTGTGGCGTGTGCAAGCACTCTTTTTCATCGTTTCATAAGTTCTACAAGTGTAATAGTGATACTGTGCTTGTTGTTTCTTGTTTACTTGTTTCTTATTCATCGCCCGACCACAATCGGCACATTTCAAAAAGCCGGAGAATAAATCAAGTTCTTTCTTCTTTGTCGATATTCTTTTGTCGCGTTTCAACATTGATTGCACGTTCCAAAAGGTTGTTTTATCAATAATCGGTTCGTGTGTGCCTTCTTTGATTATCCACTTTGTTTCGTCTACTTCCCTTATCTTTGCAATCTTGTGACTTATTTTTTCGCGTTTGCCTTGCACCATATCGCCAATAAGCATTCTATTGCCAAGGATATGCCTTACCGTCGAACAGCACCACAAGCCATCGTTAATTTTGTTACTGCTTGGATTTCTAAATTTCATGCCCAATGACCTTTTATGTGTCGAAGGGTTCAGTATTCCTAAATCATTAAGTTTAATCGCAATCTGACCGACAACCATACCACCAACAAACCACTTAAAAATCATTCTCACGACATCGGCGGCCGCGTCATCAATAATAAGTTTGTTTTTGTCTGTTGGACATTTTATGTAACCATACGGACCAAAGCCGCCGATATATTCCCCGTTTTCGCGTTTCAAGTTAAATGTGCTTTTTACTTTGTTTGAAACGTCGCGGCAGTATTCTTCGTTTATGACGTTCTTGAACGATACCGAAATATTGTTCATGGATTCTGGAAACAAATAACTGTCGATGTTGTCAAGCACCGAAATAAACCGTATTTTCATAACGGGGAAGAATATTTCCAAATATTGTCCGGCCTCGATATAGTTGCGACCAAAGCGCGACAAATCTTTTACAATAACGCAGTTAATTTTGCCAAGTCGTATGTCTTCGATTAACCTTATAAAATTGGGTCTATCAAAATTCGTTCCCGTGTATCCGTCATCGGAATATGTATCGGCTATGTTTATGTCGATGTTCTCGACTAAATAATCTTCAATAATTGATTTTTGATTTGAAATACTGTCGCTTTCGTATTTGTCGCCTTCTTCTTTGTCCCCATCTTCCTTTGATAAGCGCGTATAATCCCCCGCCATCCACATAATACCCGCAGATATTGCAGAGTCCTTTTCAACGTATTTACTTGTTCGTGCCATAATTGCCTCCCACTTACATGGTTAGCAATCTAGCGCTTTTAACACGATTGCAGTTTACCATATTAAATCTCATGCTGTAAACACCTTTTCTAAACATTTTTGAAGAGTTGGGCCTTTGTCGTTGAAACTTACTTTAACAACCGTGTTATCAACCTTGAATAAGTACGGATTGCCAATCTGCCCGATAAATGATTTGATTCGTTCGGCGATGGGTTTGTCTGTATCAATTTTCACATTTGTAATATCAACCAAAGAATCAGCATCCGCACCAGCGATACTTTGCTGCTTAAACTTTTCCAAAACATTCTTTGTTTCCATATCCATATTTTTCCCATTTCGCAGATTCACTAAACTGTGAAAACTGCTTATGAGAAAAGAATATTCTTATATTGCGATGTACACCATAAACCAACTTGTACTCTTTATAAACGAATATGTAGTGCTTATAAACAAATATAAACCTGCATATACAAAAATAAAAACCCCCGCCATTGTTGACGAGGGTTTGTTGTTGGTGCAGGAGTGACATCATGATTGTTATTTATATCCACCCGACTACAAGCAACAAAAAATAATGTTGCGAACGCAAACAATAATATTGTTAATAAAGCAAAACTTTTACAATATTTCACGGAAGCAGTATATCAAGAAATAAAAAGGAAATTCAACTAACTTCGACTACCATTTGTACCGACTGAACCAGTCGAGCCAGCACCACCGGGCGAACCTCCATTACCCGCACCTTTCGCACCACCAGAACCGCCCGTTCCACCAGAGCCACCCGTACCAACACTCGACGCCGTTGGTGTTTGGATTGTTGCACCAGAAATTGTTATACCAGATAATGCAGGTACAAAATCCGTATAAGCGTTACCACCCTTGCCGCCATTTCCACCACGACCGCCTGTGCCGCCACTTCCGCTATACATAACAGTACCGCCTACGGCACCATTTCCGCCATTGCCACCAAGCCCACCGTTACCACCCTTACCGCCATCGCCATTCTTGCCGGCACGAGCAATAATAATACTTGCACCTGATACATTAGCACTTGCCGCAACAATAGCATTGCCACCTTTACCCGCATTACCGCCGTTTCCACCTACTCCGCCCGCACCGCCGTCGCCACCCGCACCGACAGTCCCTCCGAGCATATCAATCCACGCGTGACCACCACCGTCGCCGCCACGACCACCATTCCCGCCTTTGCCACCGTTACCACCATTACCGCCATCGCCACCGTAAAAGAATAAATTTAGATTTCCATTTATCACAAATGAAGTTGTATTTATGCCATTGCCGCCATTGCCACCATTTGTTCCGTTTGAACCTGTCGCACCCGTTCCACCTGTAACACCTTTTTGATTTGTACCTCCGTTGGCGCCTTGTGATGCTGTCGAATTGTTATCAACACCGTTCGTTCCATCGCCACCTTTGCCACCGCGGAAAGTTATATCGCCACTTCCTGTAAGACTGATAGTTCCATCGACTACGGCACCATTCGCGCCATTACCACTTGTAACACCATTTCCACCGATTATAAAGTTACCAGACCCAGCCAGAGCATTTAATTCAATATTGCCTTTGAAATCTATCGCATTTTTAAACGAATTACCTTTAATAGCATTAGCACCGTTTAATGTAACTTTGCAACTATCTATATTTGAATCCGAGGATAATGCTGTGCTAGAACTACTACTTTGATATGCGAAGTTTGTGAATACAATATCAAGGTTTGTTGCACGAGCAGATACCTTAATATTAAGATTTTCAATTGTTCGGTTTCGTATATCGTAATCCCCAACGAATTCAACACCCTTCGTTGTCGCAGGAATGGAAATTATCGCATTATCAAAAGCATCTACGCCTTTGAAATTAAAATACATATATTCATCCCAAACATCAACATTTGGCATGGAAGAATAACCATAGGACACCCAACCCATAGCACTATGAGAAACGACAGTAATTTCAAATTCAGCACTTTTAATTTCGCCGATTATTGCGATAATTTTAACCTGACCGATTGATTTGGCGACCAAAGTATTATTCGTTATGACCGCATTTATTTCATTATCTCCAACTATTTCCCACGAAACTTTTTTGTTCCAAGCATATGAAGGATTGATTTTGGTTGTAAGATTTAATGGCTCCCCTATACCAATTTCGTTTTCACATGAAATTGTTATTGACTTGACTTGAAACGCATCATAGCCGTAATATCCACCAATTCCCAAACAACTTGCCACAAAAATTACAATAAAAGAAACCAACAAAAATTTATTACGTTTTCGGTGTTTATACCTAACAAGCCGTTTATATTCTCTTTCGGCTTCCTTCAATGTTTCATAATTTGTAACCGAATCTTTGTAGTTATTTGGTAAATCGTTATATGCTTTTCGTGCAACTCTAATATCATCCTTGCTATCTAAATCAACATTCCCGATTAAACTAATTTGTCTAATTACAGGTTTTGTCATTTGTCGTTTTCGTTCGTCTTCAATATCTTTTTCATACAAGCGTTTTGCTTTCTTTGCTTCATGAATCGCAATGGCTTCATTGAAATGGCAAGCCGCACAATACATCATTGATTCATTGAAATACTCCTCCGGCAAGTTCTCGCCAGAATTCTTCATAACTGTTCCACAGATATTACACCTTTGCATAACCCTCTTTTATTGCAAATTCCGGTAAGGGATATTTCAAATACTCTTTATCAATGATGCAAAGTTGCTGTTTGATAATTCCACGCATTTTGATTGCAGGGGTAAGGCAATATTTCTCAAATTGTTCGCAGTCAATATCATCAACCGATTTCCAATGTGGGAAAAGAAGTTTTGTATAAGCGGTACAAAGACGCTTAACTGCCGTTGTATCGCGTGTGTCAGATTTTTCGGGAATAATAAGAAGTTTTGATACAAGGTCGCTTGCAGAAAGGTCGCTTCGTAAAGAACGCATAATTTCGGAAAAATATTCCGTGTTCAATGCCCAGCCGCAAACTTTCATTGATTCGCTCATGCGCGGGATTCGCCAACCTTCCAAAAATCCATGGAAGCGGTCAATAAGTGCAGATTCTTTGAAAATCGGTGGCAAGGTTTCAAACATATTGACTTCCGCATTCATTTTATCGTGAGGAATATTTCCAAGCAAAACTACACCAGCATCGCCTTTGCCAGATTTATTGCCGACGGTATATGCACCACTTTCCAAATAACCTTTTAACGCACCTTGCATTTCATTTGCATCGGGAAATTTGATTGTAGAAATTTCGTCAAGAGCGATATAATCATAAATACTTACAAGCCCTTCTTCTTTTCGATTCATATCGTAGAACATTTTTGCACGAGTCATAACACCGCCACTTGCAAGCCAACCATATTTTGAAATGTTAGAAAATAAATACGATTTGCCCGTGCCTTTTGGTGCAAGTTCGATTACATTAAGACGTTTTTCAATAAAAGGTAACAGACGAGTTAAGAGAGCCATTTTTTCATCTTCCGTCCTAAATGCAGCAGGATTATAATCAATTGCCGACAATAAAACATCAAGCCATTCGTCAAGTTCAAAATCGGCACGAGCCGCCTTGTAATATTTCAAATCTGCGGTATACGGACAAAACGCCTGAAAACTCTTTAACATCAATTTACCTTTTGTTTTAGCATCGGGTTGCATATAATCAAGTTCAATAATTCCCCATGTGTCCTCTTCGGAACGCAAGAAATTGTGCTTTACTTTCGCCCAGATATTTGGAGAAATGCCCGTCATAGATTGTGTGACAGCGAAATCAGGCAATTCAAAATAAACTGCACCTGTTTTCACATCAAGAAAAGTTTTAATACGACCAAGAAACTTTTGCGGTTCGCCATTCATAATCGCATCAAGAATTGTCGGCCAATCGCCTTTGGTCGGTAAAACTTCCTTGATTTTTTGTGCAACAAAATTCGCGTTTATATCGCCGTTTTTATCGGCATATTTACGCAAAAACCAATCCCTTATGAAACTTGGGATAGAGAGTGTCGAGAACAAATTTTGTGAATTGTTCTTTTTAACAATCATCTCCTTAAAGTTTTTTTGCAATTTTTCTTCGGTCACAAATACCTCCCTAAAAGTTTCTTGACATGATTGATTGGAATTGAATTATTCATTCCGTGGGCTTCTTGTCCATTTCCACGCAGAGTTTTACTTACTACAACAGATATTACTTCGCCATCCTTGTTAAACATCGGACCGCCAGAGTTTCCGGGATTTGCTTGTGCGTCGTGCATAATATATCCGTTTCGGTCTTTATCGCTTACAATACCTGCGACAATACAAGTACCATGGCCAAGAGAGTTCCCTATTACATAAATTGGACTTCCATTTTTCATTTTATCGCTATCGCCGAGTTTAACAGGTTTTGCTCCACGGGGCATATTTAACAATTTAATTAGTGCAATATCATTTGTCGAGCATGGGATTCCACATCGTTTTTCAACTTCAAATTCCACCCATTGCCCTCCTTGAATACGGGCCTTATAGTTAGGCACTTCCCCGTCAAAATCAATAACGTGAACATTTGTAATGGCGTATCCTTGGTTGTTGATAATAAAACCGCTACCGCTGCCACATCCTTCTTCCGTTTCGCATTGAATTTCCAAAACCGAGTATTGGTTTTTTTCAAAAACCATTTCGCCGACAGAATCATTTTTCGTCACAACTGACGAATATACCGTAGTTTGTTGCTCCATCGGCCCAGTATACATACAAGCACCGCAGCGAATTTTATCGCCACCTATTGGTTGTACTTTTGCTGACCCACAATTTGGACAATTCATATATCAAACTCCTTTTCTTGCATTCCTTTCGTGAATGTAATTTCACATTCTGCGATTTGCTCTGACCCCGACAAAACTTTTGTTTTGTATGTCCCGGGTTCATCAATTATTATTTCGTCTGAAATATAATTATTAAGTCGTCTTTCGCAAACATAGTGCCTTGTATCAATAACAAGATACACTTTGTCACGCGGAGTTGATAATGCGAACTCAACACGTGGCTTTTCGTTAGGCAATAGTGCAATTGTAGAACTTGCAAGCGTTATTTCAATTTTGCTACTCTTCGTTGGTGCAATTGGTGTCGATACGGGAGTAGGTTCATCGTTTATAGGTTGCATGACGTCTTGGGTTTTAACAACACCAGCATATTTTTCAAATTTGGCAATTTCACGCAAATCAATATTTACCGATACTGATTTTACAGCCGCCACAAAATCGGTTTGCTTGATTTTTACAACTGCTCCGCCCTTGATATAGGCTTCTAATGGATTTTCTTTTGCACGGTCACAAATTTCGGCAATATCAGCACCACTACAATTATTTGTTAATTCAACAAGTTTATTGAAATCAACATCATCGTCTATTGGAGATTTAGATGAATATTTTTTGAATAATGCTTTTCGCGCAGGTGCATCAGGCAAAGGAATGTAAATCTTTTGCGAAAAACGTCCAGACCGAACCGCAGCCCCGTCAACGTCCCAAGGTCGATTTGTTGCGCCAAGTAAAAGTAGGTTTGGACAAGTGCCAGCAAATCCGTCAATTTGTTGTAAAAATTCATTCACGCGCTTATCGTTATGCGTGTCGTTTCCGCGTTGCCCAAACAAACTATCCATTTCGTCAATAAAAATAATTGCACGGTCGTCTTGTCGTGCTTGTTCAAACAATGCGTTAATATTGCGTTCACTTTCGCCAACCCATTTACTTACAATGTCACTACCTTTTATTACATAAAACTTTGCACCAACTTCGTGGGCAATGGCCTTTGCAATCATTGTTTTCCCCGTACCCGGAGGGCCATAAAGTAATACGCCACCACCGGTTTTCTTATCGTAAACCTTGTATTGTTCGGGAAATTTTATCGGGTTAATCATGCGAATAGTTATTGTGCGCTTAACATCTTCCAGTCCCACAATATCATTAAAAGAAATGTCGGGAATTGTTGCCGCAGCAAATTCCTTGCGTTCTTCATCAGAATCTTTGCTCGCACTTGCAACCCCACCCTTTGCGGTTCCTACGGCCTTTTTAGCGGGTATTTCAAGGTTGTCAGCAATCTCCACCAAACGCTTCGCACGGTCAAACTGTGCTCTCTGCAAGGCATCTGTTGACGTCTTGGCAAGTTTCATAAGAGTTTCGGCAGCGTTAAGATAATTTCGTTTCGCCAATGCAATATTGCCGGCTGCGTGGTCGGTCTTCGCCTTGTTGTAATACATTTTGAACGCATCGTCCAATAATTGCTTGTTTTCCATTGCACTCCTTCATTAGTTATTTGCTTTAATTCTGCCTCGAATTTTGTCAAGTTCGGCATCAATCGTATCGCTGCCGATGTCGTCTTGGCTTGCTTGTTCCATGATAAGTTTTTCAATTTCGGCATCACTCGTCTTATCACTTGAACCCGCTTGCGATGCAAAAGTGCTTTGACTTTCATCAAGGAACAATTCCATGTTCATGGTTTGTTGTTCGCTTGCTGCCATTGCTTTTTCAAATT